>Ga0209646_1000020_pt1 | contig 462204 bp, 415 predicted proteins | sample AraplaL_Col_mTSA_FD_184259 | JGI IMG/M metagenome (GOLD analysis project Ga0209646, IMG submission 184259) | Arabidopsis root microbial communities from the University of North Carolina, USA - plate scrape CL_Col_mTSA (SPAdes) (version 2) | ecosystem: Host-associated > Plants > Roots >...
TTTAGCTCCGTAGAAGTAAGGGCTCGATTTCCTAGCGTAATTTCCATTCCCGCTGCCTATTTGATTTAACAGCTACCGACACAAAATCCTGTGACACTAACTCTCCGCGATGGACCGCTACTGGCCGATTGCGGACGGAAAGGCAATTACCCTCGGAGGCTACTTTGTCCGCTCAACGTTTTTCAAAACATCAAAAACCGAATTCCATTTCGGCTCGTCATGCAATGAAATCTTGATGGAGATAGGTGGCAACGAATCCAAATACTCTTTTAGCGCTGAACTATGGTTTGAAAAATTTCTGACGTAATAATAAATGGTCCGCCCTCCATTGCCTGTGCGGCTCATTGCGTAAATTCCATCTTGTCCGAGAATTTTGTCGAATGCCGCATAGAGAATTCTCCCGCGTGCAATTTCCGGATCAGTAGGCAATCCATTTGGAAGCGATTCAAAGCCCCATGCGATGCTTAACAACTGGGAATAATTAGCGCGGACGTCTTGGGACGGTAGAGATTTCAACACGGTGATTACCTCATCGCTGCCGAGTCCGTGCTGTTTGAGTACTAGCCAGTCTTGGCGTTTCTCTGGAAATTCCATGGCAGTGGATGATGAGGCGCACATTGCCGATAAGAAAAATAGAGCAAGACCAAATGCCGCACTTGTGCGATTTTCTGTGACATTTTTTAGTTTTCTCGCAATACTCATATTCAATTCAATGGCTCCTTCTGGTAACAACGACCGTTATTGGCCGGTTGCGGACATGCAAGATATCAGAACGCCAGAAAATAATGAGTGGCAGATTACGTCAAAATAGGGCTCTCTCCAAGCCTCTTCAAAACGAAATTTCCGCGTTCAGCCACTGGCGACGAGTTATCTTCGGCAAAGCGACGAGCTAAAGCAAGGGCGGGGATTCCGGGTGTATTCATTTCCCTGACGAGTGCCTCAGAGGCAACACATCTCACGATTGAAGAACGGTCTGACGCGGCTGCGTTCAAAACGTCCAACAATACAGGGGCAATCCTCAGCGGCCTTGCTCCATGGATTTTTTCCACTCGACCTTCGCAGTACCTTACATCCGTCCATCTCCAACGAGACCCCTCAATCCATGTTGCCTCTCGGAGTAGTAGCACTCTATAGGCCTTCGCACGTACTGCAGGTTGAACTGCGCGCATAGCAATTTCCGTCAAATGCTCATCTAGAGTGGACATTCTTAAAATTTGAGCAAAGACCTGGGGCATTGGTCCCATTGGAGATGAAATCACTCGATCTATAAGCTCGAGAGCAACTCCTTTAATGGCGATGAGATCTAGGATCGTTTGACTGTCAGGCTCATCCATACGCCCCCAAGAAGACCACGTCGGGAGTAAGGCACATATTGCATCGGCTACATGTTTCGGGTTGGTCGCCCTGGCAATTTCCGGAACAGTCTCTCGGGCGGCGCTTCTGACTTGCGCAACCCAGTCGTTTAGGCGCCGAGCAGCCAAGGCGAAGAAGAAGCCATTGGGTGCGGCCGCTCTTAGTGTGCGCAAAGTGCGCTCGCGGGTATAGCCGTCAGCATCGAGCAAGTCAATCCAACTCAGAATTCGGGTACGCTCTACGCTCTTTTCTGAAGGTGAAAAAAGCGACCACCACTTGGTCTTTTTAGGAGTTACAAGCGTATGTTTTACGAATGAGAGTTCGCGACGGATCACGTGTTCCCAGCGAGCCATGTTTGACGGCGGCAAGAGGGATGTCAGGCGAACGAGTTCAGCCATGAGGGCGATTCGCTCGTTAGCTAGGGTTGACGAGGCAGCGAAAGCTCTGATTCCAATCCGCAACTCCTCTTCGATAAGCGAATATTCTCTATCGAGGGTCAAGTGTGTTTTTCCTTGTTTGAAGAAATATGGCCTTGGAAGTAACTCATTGGAGACGCCTGCTATTGGCCGATTGCGGACTATATCTGTCTCATTGAGGTGCGCGAATGTGCCGGAAAGATGCGGCCGGCACGGCGCGCAAACTTTATTTTCCGACTCGTTGAAGTGGACCGAAGCATTGGTTCAACGATGCATCCCCGCAGATAAGCAATTTGTCTCGTGTCGCATTGAGTATCAAATAATTCGTCACCTCATCTCCTACAGGTGTTCCGCCTGCGGCACCATCGCAACCAGTCTGGCCATTGCTTTTTGTCACAACGTCGGTCATGCGATAAAAGCCATTCTGGTCTGGCTTGTCGCTAAGGGTAAAGCGGTTCTCTGAAATTTCAGCGCCGCTCGTCACCTGCGCGGTATTGTCGGACTTGAAGTGATATATCTCTGTGCAGCTATTGCGTTCGAATGTCCAGGCCCACCGCCCATGTATAGGATGTTGAATCGAAAAATCAGCATAGGTGGTAGGTGCTGCAAAGACGAGGATCAGGGTAGCGAGGGCTTTTTTCATTTCTTGTTCTTGCTAATGCGATGAGAGGGGAAATTATTATATCGAACAGGATTGGTTACGCTGTAGCACCTGATTTCGATGTCCGATCCTGGCCGATTGCGGACTTTGGCAGTCAACCGACTCGAAACTGTATTAGAATTTTTCGAGCTCTTTTTCTAAGAGTCTGTGGACGCTGAAGAAAAAAGCCCCGCTCAATTTTCGGGGCTTTTGATTTCTAGAATCTTCAAAAGTGACAAATCCGGCCGGCACCTTCAATTAAAACCTGCCGTCGTCTATTTGAAGTCGTAAGTCGTGTATAGCTGACCTGCCAGGCTTCCATACTGCAAAGTAACAGAGAGTCCTACGTTTGCGGGCAAATCAATTGGGTAAGGTAGCACTATCGTGGGTGATACTCCTGTCCACGAAACTAGGAACAAAATAGTTCTAGAGGTTCCATCTGGATAGTTTGCATTGACGAACATCTGACTCCCCGCCGTTGCACTTCCTGACAATGTCCGAATTGTTGCGCCATAAACGTTACTTGATGCAGGAAATATTACTGTTGTCGCATTTGTTGGGACAACTTGCCCAAAGTAGCGTGCTCCAATCGGCTCAGCGCTAACTTGAGAGCAAAAAATGAATAAACCGGCAAGGACTGCCGAAAAGAATCGAACTTGTATCATCATGGTCCCTTCTTTGAAATGTAGAGCCGCTCTCAATAGACGGCAACGTACGATAGCAGTCGAGGGCACACCTACGTAGAATTATGCAGGGACTATAGCAGCGAGCAGGCATGTGCAAATCTTGGTACAGAAAAGCCCGTTTGCGACATCTTTTTGTCTCTGCCGGACATCCGTCCCTGGCCGATAGCAGACTCCCATCGTCGTTTTGATGCTAATGCGGTCGAGCTCTTTCTAAGAAGGCTCGACAAGCGCATCACTGCATTCCGCGGCCTTGGTTCAGCCCGAGGGGTCGTTCCCAAAGTAGGGCGGTTTTGGATGCACATCGACAAGCGGATGAAATTGCGCGTCCCGCGATGCGAGCTTCTTACAAGATAGTGCGCGGGATGAGGCTTGCCTTGGCAGACAAGTTGGAAGCGGGAAAGAAATTATTGTCGACGTCCAGCCATGGCGGATGTTCTGCATACATGTCTGCGACGAGTTGCTTGATGGCGGCGATGTACCAGGCGTTGTCGTTGATCCGATGCGTCAGGATGATGGGCGAAGTGGCGCCGGGGTCGTCGATCAGGCGGTAGTCCAAGTCGTTGCGCAGGCGCGCGGAGGCCGGTATCAGGCAGAGCCCGGATTCGGCGGCGACCAGGCCCAGGGCGGTCTGGATTTCGCGCACCTCATGCACCTCGGATGGATGTATGGCCTGGTCGTTGAGAAGGCTCAGGATGTGGTCGGCAAAGCTAGGACGCGGTTCCTTGGGGAAGACGATGAGCTTCTGGCCATCGAGCTCCTTCAAACCGATGCGCTTGTCGTCGACGGCCAGCGGCGAGCTGGGCGGCATGGCCAGCACCAGCTTCTCCTCGCGCAGCACCGTGCGCTCCACGGTGGCGTCGTTGCTGCGGATGCGTCCGAAGCCGACGTCGATGCGGCCCGATTTCAGCGCGGCGAATTGCTGCATCGAGGTCAGTTCCACGAGTTGTATGTCCACGTCGGGGTAGTGTTGGCGCAGCTTGCGCACCAGCATGGGCAGGCCTCCATACAAGGTAGAGGCGACAAAGCCGATGGACAAGGTTTGCCGTTGGTTCAGGCCGATCTGCTGGGTGGCGGTCTTGAGCTGGTCGAGCCGGTTGATGATCTGCAGCGCCTGTTCATAGAATACGCGCCCGGCCTCGGTCAGCCGCAAAGGTCGACTGTTGCGCAGGATGAGCTGCACACCCAATTCCTCTTCGAGCAACTGTATCTGGCGGCTCAGCGGCGGCTGGGCGATGTGAAGTTGCTCGGACGCGCGCGTGAAGTTACGCGTGTTGGCGACGGCGACGAAGTATTTGAGCTGGCGGATATCCATGGCGAAAAACCATATCTTGTCTGAATTTATGGTCTGTAATTCATTGATTTTTATGACATTAATCATAAACTATATTTATAAGGTATGAAACTAGATTAATTTGGTGTTGGATGGAGTGTGGGTTCGTGTTGTTCAATCATGTCCATGGAACACACACAACACTTTCAATCTTCTGCGGCGTCGGCGGTCATCGAGCGAGTGGAGACTTTCCTGGTCGATTTGCCGACGATTCGTCCCCATCAATTGTCCATGGCCACGATGAATGGCCAGACGCTGATGCTCTTGCGTCTGTACTGTTCAGACGGCACCGTGGGCATGGGCGAGGGGACGACTATCGGTGGGCTGGCCTATGGCGCGGAGTCGCCCGAGGGCATGAAGCTGGCCGTCGATACCTATTTCACGCCGCTGCTGCTGGGCGCGGACGCCAGCCACGTGCCGGCCATCATGGCCCGGCTCAACAAGGCCATTCACGACAATCGTTTCGCCAAGTGCGCGGTGGAAACGGCGCTGTTCGATGCATTGGGCCAGCGCACGGGCCTGCCCGTGTCCCAACTGCTGGGCGGGCGCGTGCGCGACAGCCTGCCGGTGGCGTGGACGCTGGCTTCGGGCGACACCGCCAGGGACATCGACGAGGCCGAGCGCATGCTGGCCCAGCGCCGCCACAACATCTTCAAGCTCAAGATCGGCCGCCGCGCCGTGGCCGCCGACGTGGCCCACGTCGCGGCCGTCAAGAAAGCGCTGGGCGATCGCGGCGCCGTGCGGGTCGATGTGAACATGGCCTGGAGCGAGCTGGAAGCGCAGCGCGGTTTGGCCGGCCTGGTCGATGCGGGCTGCGAACTGGTCGAGCAGCCCGTGGCGTCGGTCGATGCGCTGACGCGCCTGAAGGGCCGCTTTGCGATTGCGGTGATGGCCGACGAATCGCTGACCGGTCCGTCCTCAGCCTTTGCGCTGGCCCGTGTGGCGGGTGTCGATGTATTCGCGATCAAGACCGAGCAGTCCGGGGGACTGCGGGCCGCGCAGCAGGTGGCGGCGATCGCCGACGCGGCCGGCATCGAGCTCTATGGCGGAACCATGCTGGAAGGGGCGATAGGCACGATTGCCTCGGCCCATGCATTCTCGACCTTCCGTGATTTGCAATGGGGTACCGAGCTGTTCGGCCCATTGTTGCTGACCGAGGAAATTCTGGTCCAGCCGCTGCAATATCGAAATTTCCACCTCGTCTTGCCTACGGCGCCGGGATTGGGTATTGCGCTGGACGAAGACCGCGTCCAATTCTTCCGTCGTGACAAGAAACAGGGTGCGACCGTCATGGTGGCCCGAACTGTCGAGGTCGCAAGCTGACCCATCGTTTTTCCTTCCCAATAATTCCAAAGGAGACAAGCATGTCCGTTAATATTTTCAACAGCACCGAAGTACAGGATTTCCTGCGTCTGGCCAGCGGCCTGGGCCAGAGCGGCGGCAGTCCGCGCACCAAGCAGATTGTTCACCGCATCCTGTCCGATTTGTTCAAGACGATCGAGGATCTGAACATCACTTCCGATGAATACTGGGCCGGCGTGGCCTATGTGAATCGGCTCGGTGCCAGCGGCGAGGCGGGTCTGCTTTCGCCAGGCCTGGGACTGGACCGCTTTCTGGACATGCGCATGGATGCCGAGGATGCGGCGCGGGGGGTGACGAACGCTACCCCGCGCACCATCGAAGGCCCGTTGTACGTGGAAGGTGCCCCGGTGGAGCAAGGCTTTGCGCGCCTGGACGACGGCAGCGACAAGGCAGGCCAGACCCTGATCATGCACGGTACGGTCCATGGTGCGGACGGCAGGCCTCTGGCGGGGGCCAGGGTCGAGGTCTGGCATGCCAATACCAAGGGCTTTTATTCGCACTTCGATCCTACAGGAGAGCAAAAGCCGTTCAACATGCGCCGTACCATCGTCACCGATGCGCAGGGCCGCTACAAGTTCCGGAGTATCGTGCCCGTCGGTTACGGCTGTCCACCCGACGGTCCGACGCAAGCACTGCTCGACGCGTTGGGCCGCCACGGCAACCGTCCGGCCCACATCCACTTCTTCGTCACGGCCGACGGCCATCGCAAGCTGACCACGCAGATCAACATCGACGGCGATCCGCTGGTGTATGACGACTTCGCGTACGCCACTCGGGAAGGGCTGGTGCCGCCGCTGGTGGAGCGCAGCGACGACGCCAGCATCAACGCTGAGGGTTTGAACGGCCCGTTCGTTGAGATCGTCTTCGACATGAGGCTCAGTGCATTGGTGGATGGCGTCGACAACCAGATTGTCGAGCGCCCACGCCTGGCCGCCTGAGCAGCCACCGATTCCTTCCCCGCCGAGAGAAATCCGCAATAGCACATTGCGGGGGGCGGGTTGCACCCTGGAGAGATTTCACCATGAGCACGATTGCCAATGTTGACAAGTACGACGATGTCGAGAAGCTGCTGGACACCGCTTTGAAGGACGACAAGGAAGCCGGTATTTTCCGCTGCCGCCGCGACATCTTCACCAACCCGGATCTGTTCGAGCTGGAGATGAAACATCTCTTCGAATCGAACTGGGTCTATCTGGCGCACGAGAGCCAGATCCCGGACAACAACGACTACTACACCACCTGGATCGGCCGCCAGCCCGTCGTGGTCACGCGCGACAAGGCGGGGGAATTGCACGCGGTCGTCAATGCCTGCGCGCACAAGGGCGCCATGCTGTGCCGTCGCAAACATGGCAACAAGAGCAGCTTCACCTGTCCGTTCCACGGCTGGACGTTCAGCAACAATGGCAAGCTGCTCAAGGTCAAGGATGAGAAGAACACCGAATACCCGGTGTCCTTCAACACGCACGGTTCGCACGACCTGAGCAAAGTAGCGCGCTTTCAGAGCTACCGTGGGTTCCTTTTCGGCAGCCTCAACGCCGACGTGCAGCCGCTGGAAGAATACCTTGGCGAGACGCGCGTCATCATCGACCAGATCGTTGACCAGGCGCCCAATGGCTTGGAGGTGCTGCGCGGCAGCTCCAGTTACCTCTACGACGGCAACTGGAAGATGCAGATGGAAAACGGCTGCGATGGCTACCACGTCAGCACCGTGCACTGGAATTACGCGGCCACCATGGGCCGGCGCAAGGAGGGCGGCACTAAAGCCACCGATGCCAACAATTGGAGCAAGGCCGTGGCCGGCGTGTACGGTTTCGAAAATGGCCACATCCTTTTGTGGACCAATACGCTGAACCCGGAAGTGCGCCCGATCTGGAACCAGCGTGAAGAACTTGCCCGACGCGTGGGGCAGGAGCGCGCCGATGTCATCGTCGGCCAGACCCGCAACCTGTGCCTGTACCCGAACGTGTTCCTGATGGATCAGTTCGGCACGCAGATCCGTGTCGCGCGCCCCATCAGCGTGGACAAAACCGAGATCAGCATTTTCTGCTTCGGCCCCAAGGGGGAAAGCGCAGAGGATCGCACGACGCGTATCCGCCAGTACGAGGACTTCTTCAACGTCTCCGGCATGGGGACGGCGGACGACCTGGAAGAATTCCGCGCCTGCCAGGCCGGTTATGCGGGCTCTGCCGTGCGCTGGAACGACCTCAGCCGTGGTGCGCCGCTGTGGATCGACGGCCCCGATGAAAACGCCAGGAAGATGGGCATGAAGCCCCTGCTCAGCGGCGAGCGCAGCGAAGATGAAGGCTTGTTCGTGTGCCAGCACCACTATTGGACGCAGGAGATGCGCAAGGCCTTACGGCAAGAGCGCGAAGGAGTGCAGCCATGAGCGTAGCGACCGCAGTTGATCATGGCGCGATCTGCGCTTTTCTCTACCGCGAGGCACGCCATCTGGATGAGCGTGAATGGGAGCCGTGGCTGGAGATGTATGCAGCGGACGTCGAATACTGGATGCCGGCCTGGGACGATGACGACCAGCTCACCGAAGACCCGCAGAGCGAGATATCGCTGATCTACTACGCCAACCGCAACGGACTGGAAGACCGGATTTTCCGCATCAGGACGGAACGATCCAGCGCCTCCATGCCGGAGCCGCGCACCAACCACATGATCACCAATGTGGAAGTGCTGGCCGAGCGCGGCGACGCGGTCGAGGTGCGATACAACTTCCACACGCTTTGCCATCGATACAAACTGACCGACCATTTCTTCGGGACGGTCTTTGCCACCTTGCGCAAGGTGGAAGGCGGCTTTCTGATCGCCCGCAAAAAGATCGTCCTGAAGAACGACTACATCCGCCAGGTCATCGATGTTTATCACATCTGACCGGCAGGGAGACACAAGATGAACAGTTATCGCATCGCCTTGAATTTCGAGGACGGGGTCACCCGCTTCGTGGATTGCGGCGCCAACGAAAAAGTGCTGGACGCCGCGTTCCGCAACCGCATCAACCTGCCCATGGATTGCTCCGATGGCGTGTGCGGGACCTGTAAATGTCGCGCCGAAAGCGGCGCCTACGACATGGGGGACGATTACATCGAGGATGCCCTGAGCGGCGACGAAGCCGCCGATGGACTGGTGCTGACCTGCCAGATGGTGCCCCGATCCGACTGCGTTATCGCCGTGCCCGTGCCTTCGACGGCGTGCAAGACCGGCACTGCCCAGTTCAGCGGCACGGTCGCGGCCGTCGCGCCGTTCGGCGATGCCGCCTATGAACTGGAGCTCGACGTTGCCGGGGACGCGCCGGCCTTTTTGCCGGGCCAGTACGTCAACATCGGCGTGCCGGGCAGCGGACAGCATCGCTCCTACTCGTTCAGCTCGGCCTCGGGGGCGCGCCGCATGACGTTTCTGATCAAGCATGTGCCAGGCGGCCTGATGAGCGGCTGGCTGGCCGGCGCGGCACCAGGCGCCACGCTGGAGATGACCGGCCCGCTGGGCAGCTTCTACTTGCGCGTGGTCGCCAGGCCGCTGCTGTTCCTGGCCGGCGGCACGGGCCTGGCGCCCTTCCTCTCGATGCTGGAGGAACTGGCGCGGCAGGGCGCGAACCATCCCGTGCACATGATCTATGGCGTCACGCGCGACCAGGACCTGGTGCTGGTGGAACGCCTCCGGGAATATGCCCTGCGCGTGCCCTGCTTTACCTTCACCACTTGCGTGGCCGATCCCGGGACCGCCCACGAGCGCCAGGGTTATGTCACCCAGCACATGCCCGCGCAGGCGCTGCACGCAGGCAATGTGGATGTCTACCTGTGCGGCCCGCCGCCCATGGTGGAGGCGGTGCAAAAGCATTTCAAGACTGAGGGCATTACACCGGCGAGCTTTCACTACGAGAAGTTTGCCGCCAATCAAGCCACTGCACAGGCGGAGCGCACATGAAAAATCGCTTTGACGGCAAGGTCGTGGTCGTGACCGGCGCGGCCCAGGGCATAGGCCGTGGCGTTGCTCTGGGCGCTGCCGCTGAAGGCGGCAAGGTGTTGTTTGTCGATCGTGCCGATTTCGTCGCCGACGTGGCGGCCGAAGCGCGGGGGGGAAGGGCGGACGGAAGGGCGGCCGGTTTTGTGGCCGATCTCGAAACTTACGAAGGCGCGAGGTCCGCAATGGCGTTTGCGGTGGAAAAGTTCGGCGGCATCGATATTCTGGTTAACGGTGTCGGCGGCGCCATCCGCATGCGCCCGTATGCCGAGTTCGAACCGGAGCAGATCGATGCGGAAATCCGCCGTTCGTTGATGCCGACGCTGTATGCCTGCCATGCGGTGTTGCCGCACCTGTTGGCGCGCGGAAGCGGAACCATCGTCAACGTGTCGTCCAACGCCACGCGCGGCATACGCCGTGTGCCGTACTCGGCGGCCAAGGGCGGGGTCAATGCGCTCACGACGGCGCTTGCCATGGAGTACGCGGAGCACAACATCCGTGTCGTGGCGAGCGCGCCAGGCGGCACCAAGGCGCCGCCCCGGCGTATTCCGCGCAATGCCGCCGGCGACAGCGAGCAGGAAAAAATCTGGATGAACGAAGCCGTGCAGCAAGTCACCGGCTCCAGCTTCTTCAAGCGCTACGGCAGCCTCGACGAGCAAGTGGCTCCCATTTTATTTCTCGCCTCGGAGGAGGCCGGCTACATCACAGGCGTAGTGCTGCCTGTCGCCGGCGGGGACAACGGCTGAGCAGCAGGCGAAGCGTGTAAGGGCGTTCTCGCAACTATCCCGGTCGGTCAGAAACCGCCGGCCATGAACAATATCGCAGCGTTTTTTGCTGACAAACCGTGAACAGGAATTCCATGTGTGCTCGAAAAGCCATCATTCCGCCCGGAATGGAATCGGTGTACGAAAAGATCGGCTATGCCCCCGCACTGAAGGTCGGCAATACCGTCTACGTGTCCGGCCAGATCGGCCGCGATCTGTCGATGCAATTGGTCGAAGGCTGCGAAGCGCAGATGGTGCAAGCGTTCGACAACCTCCGGCTGGTGCTGGAGGCGGCCGGCGCATCGCTTGCGGACGTGGTCGACCTGACGAGCTTCCATACCGATATGCGTGATTTGCCCTTGTTCATGCAGGTACGCAACCGCTATTTCCGTTCGCACCCCTTGCCGGCGTGGACGGCGGTCGGTGCGCACATGCTCGGCGGCGCACCCGGCTGCATCGTGGAAATCAAAGCCATCGCGGAGCTGCAGACCAGCAACGAATAAAACAGCAAATAAAACAGCGAATAAAACGGAGGAGACAACTATGAAAACAATTGAAATCAACCAGATCATCGACAACGCCCGCTTCACCAAATTCCATTGGATGGTGATGTGCCTGTGTGCATTGCTGTTGATCTTCGACGGCTATGACCTGTTCATCTACGGCGCCGTGCTGCCCGTGTTGATGAAGCAATGGAGCCTGACGCCCGTGCAGGCCGGCGCGCTGGGCAGCTATGCGTTGTTCGGCATGATGTTCGGGGCCTTCATCTTCGGCCCGCTGGCCGATCGCGTGGGACGCAAGAAGGGCGTGGCCATCAGCTTCGTGCTGTTCAGCCTGTCCACCTTCTTGAGCGGTTTTGCCGCGACGCCTGCCGAGTTCGGCATCTGCCGCTTCATCGCGGGCCTGGGCTGCGGCGGGCTGATGCCCAATGCCGTGGCGCTGATGAACGAGTACGCGCCCAAGCGCCTGCGCACCACCCTGGTGGCCATCATGTTCAGCGGTTATTCGCTGGGCGGCGTGTTGTGCGCGGGCTTGGGCATCTACATGCTGCCGCGCTTCGGCTGGCAGTCCATGTTCTTCGCCGCCGCCGTGCCGCTGGTGCTGCTGCCCGTCATCCTGTGGAAGCTGCCCGAGTCCGTGGGTTTTCTGCTGCGTCAGGGGAAGCATGCCAAGACGCGCGAGTTGCTGGCCATGGTCGCGCCTGGCGTGCGGCTGGACGCGGATGCGCAACTGATCCAGGCCGATGTCAAGAGCGTTGGCGTGCCTGTGCTCGACTTGTTCAGGCAAGCGCGCGCCATGGGCACTTTCATGATCTGGCTGTCTTTCTTCTGTTGCCTGCTGATGGTGTACGCGCTGGGTTCCTGGCTGCCCAAGCTGATGGCCAATGCCGGCTACAGCCTTGGATCGAGCCTGTCGTTCCTGCTGATGCTGAATTTCGGCGGCGTGGTGGGCGCCATCGCCGGCGGCTGGCTGGGCGACCGCTTCAACCTGCCCAAGGTCGTAGTGAGCTTCTTCGCGCTGGGAACGGTGTCCATCGCGCTGCTGGGATTCAATAGTCCGACGCCTGTGCTGTACCTGCTGATCGGCATCGCAGGCGCCACCACCATTGGTACACAGATCCTGCTGTATGCCAATACGGCGCAGTTTTATCCGCTGGCGATCCGCTCCACGGGACTGGGCTGGGCTTCCGGCATTGGCCGCACGGGCGCCATCGTCGGCCCGTTGCTGGGCGGCGGGCTGATGGCGGCGGCTCTTCCGCTGAAGATGAATTTTCTGGTGTTTGCCGTGCCCGGCCTGGTGGCTGCACTGGCCATGGGTTTCTTTATCCTGTGGTATCGCCGTCCCCGCGGCGATGCCAGCGAGGCGGCATCAGCCTTGGCTCCCGCCGCTTCCAGCCGCCTGTGAAGGTGGCGCGTCATGATTCTGATCGGCGGTTTGGCATGGCCAATATCCCGGGTGAAAGACGTTGGCCGAATCGGTGCCGGGGTATTGGTTTACTGAAATTGCATATCGCCGACGGCCATGTCCGTCATGCAAGGAGACAGCAATGTTCGCGAGAAGTCTGAAGGGCTTATGCCTGGCTGCGGCGATTTGCGTGATCGCTGCCTGCTGTTGGTATCTGTTTGACGAAACCATGCCGGACGCGGCGCGATTGGCCGCCGCCTTGCTTCCTGTGGCCGTGCTGGGCATTCTGTTTGCTACGGGGCGGCAATCGCGGTTGCCAGCCCCGGCGCGGGCCGACCGCGTCACCACGGTTATTCCGCCGGCCGCCTCCGGCGTCATCGACGCACCCGCCGTCCATCCGCGGGAGCAGCCAGCTTTTCTCGTCAGCGAGCATGGCATGCATGCCTTGCATGCTCGCGTTCAGGACCTGCTGTCCTTGCTGGAAAGGACGATTGCCGACATGGCGCGCGCGGGCGCGGTGGCGAAGGAGTCGGGCGCTAGCGTTGATCGGGCCGTAAAGGCGGTGCAGCAAGCGGTGGAATCCGTCACGACGGTCGGCATCTATATCGATACTTCCCTGCAGACTTACCGGAATCTCGTGGAGCAGGCTGCGACTATCGGAAATATCGTCGAGGGCATTCACGACATTTCCAGCCAGACAAATCTGCTGGCGCTCAACGCCGCCATTGAAGCTGCCCGCGCAGGGGACAGCGGTCGCGGCTTTGCAGTGGTTGCTGCCGAGGTCAAGCGATTGGCCGGCCGGGTCGGCCAGTCCAGCAAGGAAATCGGCAACATTGCCGAGTCGCTCAGCCGCTCTTCAAGAGAGGCCCTGCGGGACGCAGAGAAGGCTGCGCTGCAGGCCGGCGTAGGACGTTCCGGAGCGGAGCAGGCATACAAAGCCATGGAAGAGGTGATCGACGGCGCGCGCAAGCGAGTGGCCATTGTCGGCGGAATCAATGACGCACTGAGCGACCAGTCCCAGGTGACGTCCATTTTGTCGCGGGAAATACAGGTGCTGCTGCAACAAGGCGCGACCAGGGTGGCGCTTCCCCGCTAGCTGACAAGATCGAGGACGATGGGCCCACTCCGGGGCGGCTTGATCAGCCTCAGACGTCCGGTAGTGCTCGGGTACCATCGTTGCGACCGCGTTCCCGGCTGATGGGTCAGTCCCCAAATTAAGATGGTTTGCATCGGCGGCTGTCCTCATCCGGCCGGATGCGAACTTATGGTCCAGGTCTTTTGACGTGGTCTTATCAAGGAGACGCAAGCTCTCCAGAACCTTGATGACGCTTTCAGCGAAGTCGTCGGCATCCCCTCCCTTGCACACCAACTTCGCATTTCTTGTTGCCTGGAAATAAGGCAAATCCCTATTACATACCGAGTAGTTTCCCGTTACCTTGTGACTGCCGATGCTGCTGTGAGTAGCGCATCGTAGAGATTCGGATTCCCGTGGGAAAGAGAATTTGAATTACCGCATGGCAACCGTTCTATTTCGTATGAGCCGAATAGGAGAACTTGATGACATACTTCAGAAATCTAAAAATTGGTACCAAATTGACCCTGGGCTTCGGCACGTTATTGCTACTTATGTGCGTGTTGGTCATCGTTTCACTCTCAAGCGTCTCGTCGATTTCGGGCGCGATGCGTCGCGGCAATGCCATGCAAGAGGAAAAACTGAACCCTTTGTACGAAGCGCGTGAGGCGCTGGACCAGACGGGCCTCGCTGCACGCAACGCCTTTATCTTTAAAGATGAAAAAGACGCGCAGAAGGAACTCGCCATCGTCGATGAACAGCGTGCCGTTTATCTGGCCGCACTGAAGAAATTGCAGCCGGTCTTCAATGGAGACAAGGCGTTCGAAAAAGTGAGCGCCGGCTTGCTTCGGATGGCGGAAGAACTAAAGCGTCCGCGCATGTACCGCGAATCGGGAAAAATGAATGAATACAGCGACTTTCTGGTGAATGAGTGCAGTCCGCTGCGTCGCCAGATCGTGCTTGATATCGACGCCGTCTTATCGGCAGCCAAAGTGCAAAACGACAACGCTCGCGATACGGCGGAACAGGTCTCCGATCGGTCTCTGCAGTTGATCTTGATTCTCGCAGGCATTGTATTCGTGCTGTGCATCGGCGTCGCAGTCGTCATCACCCGAGGTCTCCTGAAACAGCTTGGCGGCGAACCAGCTTATGCGGCGGCAATTGCTGAAAAAATTGCAAGCGGAGAACTTACCGTCGAGGTAAAAACCAAGACCGGCGATCAGTCCAGCCTCTTGTTTGCCATCAAGACAATGCGCGATAACCTTGCCAGTATCGTCAGCCAGGTACGCGCCGGCACCAACATGATCGAGACCGCTTCTGCGGAAATATCGACAGGCAACATGGACCTCTCCGGCAGGACGGAACAGCAAGCCAGTGCGCTTGAAGAAACAGCTTCGGCCATGGAGGAGCTGACGGCAACCGTCAAGCAAAATGCAGACAACGCGCGGCAGGCAAACCAATTGGCCGCATCTGCATCGGATGTGGCGATGCAAGGGGGCAAGGTTGTCAGTCAAGTGATCGACACGATGGGGGCCATCAACGAATCCTCGAAGAAGATTGTTGAAATTATCAGTGTCATTGATGGCATTGCTTTTCAAACGAACATCCTGGCGCTGAACGCCGCCGTGGAAGCCGCCCGTGCCGGCGAGCAAGGACGCGGATTTGCCGTGGTCGCGTCGGAGGTGCGCAGTTTGGCGCAACGCAGCGCATCGGCTGCCAAAGAAATTAAAACGCTTATTGACGACTCTGTCAGCAAGGTGACAAGCGGCAGCCAATTGGTCGAACAGGCGGGCGCCACCATGAACGACGTCGTGGCCAGCGTCAAACGCGTGACTGATGTTGTCGCAGAAATTTCTGCGGCCAGCCAAGAGCAGAGCGACGGCATCGCGCAGGTCAACCTGGCGATCAATCAAATGGACGAGGGCACCCAGCGAAATGCGGCCCTGGTCGAAGAATCCGCTGCGGCAGCCAAGTCCTTGTTGAGCGAGTCGTCGTCTTTGTCCTCCATCGTAGCGACGTTCCGCCTGGATCCCGTGACTCAATAGCTTCTCCGGCTTGCGACGGACAGAGAGGATAACTTGAATACAGGATTGGCATGGTACTTCTGGTTGGCGGCGCCCTTGTTGACGGATACGATTTTACTTTGTGCAGGTCTTCTGTTCGTTATTCGCCTGTATCTGATTGAACGTGAATTTGAAGAAGAATTGATCGGTTTCGAGAAGGACTATTTAAGAAAAAGGATCAACTTCGATTTCAGGCCGTTGCCGGAAGAAGAATGGTTCCTGGCCCCAGGGTTCGAATACCAGGTCACGACACGGTCTCAGTACCGCCGTCTGGACGCGTTAAGGAAAATTGTCAAATGGTGACCCGATGATGGGAATTTGCTTGCACAAATTACCTGTTTTCGATCGGAACGCGTCAGGAATCCACTTGATTTTCTTGCCTCCGGCGCCGAATTTCAAAGGCTGCTGCTGGCCGGTTGCCGGCTCTCGACATCAATCTCGGTGTTCATCAAGTTTGTCTAGGGCATCTGCGAACTTGCGCATGAGACGCACCAATTCATCCATCTCGGTTTGCTTCCAGGATGCGAAGATTTTTCTGCCCATGCGTTCGCGTGCGGCGTCGACCAGGTCGGTCATCCCCTTGCCCTTGGCGGTGACCGACGCCATACGAATTCGGCGATCGGCAGCGCTGCTTTCTCTGCGCACCAATCCAAGTTCTTCCAGTTTCGAGACCTGGCGGCTGACGGTGGTGTAGTCGCGCCCGACGCGGTCTGCGATATCAACCACCCCGATGGGCCCCAGTTTTTCTATTCCGACGAGCAAAGGAAATAACGCTCGATCCAAGGGAATGCCGGCCTCCCTGATCATCGCCTCATCTCGCTGAGGCCGATTCATCGCACTTGCGATACTGATCAACGTGCCGTGCAGGATCTTGAGTTGCGACGATATATGTGTATCTTGCACATTTTTATCCGATGACATACACTCTCCTAAGTTATGTGCATATTACACTTATGAGGCCGACAATGCTTATGGATGAAGAAATCGATGTGCTGATCTGCGGCGCAGGCCCGACAGGATTGACACTGGCGCTCGTGCTGGCGCAACAGGGCGTCTCTTTCCGCATCATCGAAAAAATGAAACAGCCGTTTCACGGTTCGCGAGGCAAGGGGCTGCAACCCCGCACCTTGGAAATCTTCGAGGACTTGGGCATCCTTGAGGAAATCATGGCGGCGGGCGCGCCGTATCCTCCGCAACGGGAATATCAGGACGACGGCAGCTGGTGTGACTCTCTCACTGCCGAGGAAAGGCCGCCGACAGCGTCAGAGCCCTATCTGACGCCCTGGATGGTGCCGCAGTTCTCAACCGAAGCTGTGATGCGGACCAGGCTGGGCGAACTGGGCCATCAGCCGGAGTTCGATTGCGAACTGGTCGGCTTGGAGCAGCGAGAGCAAGGAGTCAATGCGCGGATCACGGGAAAACACGGGGAACAATTGTTGCGCGCTCGTTATGTCGTTGCAGCGGATGGGGGGCGCAGCTTCGTGCGGGATCTGCTGGAGATTGCGTTTCCCGGCAAGACCCTGGGAGTGAAGGCAGTGGTTGCAGACGTGTCCTTGCAAGGCTTGAGCCGGGACGTCTGGCATCGCTTCAGCAGCAGCACGCCGGAGCGCCAACTGGGCTTGTGCCCGCTGGCCGGAACCGATCTGTTCCAACTGCAGGCGGCGCTTGCAGGAGATGAACAGCCCGATCTCTCCGCCGCCGGCCTGACAAGCATGGTGTCGGAACGCAGTGGCCGAACGGATATAACCGTCGTCGCCGTTCATTGGGCTTCGATGTTCCAGATGCATGCGAGACTGGCGCAGCGGTATCGCGTCGGCCGGGTCCTGTTGGCCGGAGACGCAGCGCATGTTCATCCGCCAACCGGCGGCCAAGGCCTCAACACGAGCGTACAGGATGCTTATAATCTCGCGTGGAAACTGGCGGCTGTGCTTGCCGGCGCTAGTGAAAATCTCCTCGATACCTACGAAGAAGAGCGGCGTCCGATTGCCGAATCCATGCTGGGACTGTCGACCAGATTACTGGAGGAGGCCAGGCGTGGCGAGATGCGGCGTGGGAGGGAAGTTCAGCAGCTCGACCTTGGCTATCCCGGATCATCGCTGGCATTGGAAATCCCCGCGCGCAAGCACGGTCCGCTGGCGGGAGACCGCGCCCCGGACGCTCCCGTCGCAACTCGCTCCGGTGCTTCGCAGCGTCTCTTCGAGCTGTTTCGCGGTACCCATTGGACCTTAATCGGTTTTCATGTGCCGCCAAGCCAATTCCCGCAAGCTCGCGGTTTGCACGTTCATTTCTTTGGCGCGGAGGGAAACCTGATCGATTCGAGCGGCCTGTTCCAGGATGCCTATGCGCTTCAGCGCGGCGACTGGTTGCTGGTGCGACCGGACGGTTACATTGGCGCGATTGTCGCAGCGGACCATCTGGAGGTCCTCGAGGATTATCTGCGGCGCGCAGGGGTGGTGAAATAGAGGTTCGTTCCTGGCCGATTGCGGAAATCAGGTTACAAGCTGTTTCGAACTTTGCAATTGCGGCCACAAATGCAAGACGATATCACGCGCATAATGGGGACCCAGGTCGTCCAAAGACGGCCGCATCTTGTCATGTATTACACAGGCCGGGAGCCAAGCATCATGAGTCCTCAAGAAACGCAAGTCCTTCAATATTTTCTCAGTCAACTGACACAGGTACGCGGCATCGGCAAAGATGCGCAAGCTGATGCGATGATTGCCGCTGCCGTCGCGCAGCAGCCGGATGCAGTCTACTTGCTGGTACAACGAGCGCTATTGATGGATCAGGCACTCGCGGCGTCCAAGGCGCAGATTGCATCATTGCAAAGCCAAATACAGACGTTGCAATCGGGTGCAGCTCCGGCAGGCGGTTTTCTCAACAGCAATACCTGGGGCAATGCACCTGCGGCGTCCGTGCGCCCCGATCCAATTCCTGCATATGCGCCTGCGCCCGCACAGGCCGTTCCGCAATACCAGTCCGTTGCGACGACGTCCCCGGGTTTTTTTGGCGGCGCCATGGGCAGCATGCTGGGAACCGTGGCGGCCACCGCCGCCGGCGTGGCGGGTGGCGCTTTCTTGTATCAGGGAATCGAGCATCTGATGCATAGCGGCAGCGGCTTGGGGGGGGCGCAGCAGAATGGATTGAGCGCTCCCCTGGATGACGTCGGGAACACTACGGTCAACAACTATTACTACGGCGACAATGTCGACAAGGGGCATGCTCAAGGCCGCGTCGACAGCGGCAGTGACGTGGCGTCCGGCAATGACCTTGCAGATCTGAGCAACATTGATCTCGACTACGGCAGTGACAGCGGCGGTTACGACGATTCCATGGCGTAAGCGTGCCGCATGGCCAACTGAACATTCTGGTCGGACGATCGCAAAGATGCGACAAAGCCTGCGAATGCAGGCTTTGTCATCGATGGCTCATCACCCATTTGGAAATTGAAGAAAGAATTACGCTACGGACCAATGTCTTGCACCAGATGCATAGTCATTTTTGCGACAAGACATCCGCCAACTGACGTTGCATGTTCACGGGAGTGATCTTGGGATCGTTGAAGTACTCCGCGACAATATCCATCCACTCTTGCGACATTTGCGAAGACATGACCATGGATTGCGCTGAGATTTGCTTATTCTTGCCTGAAATAAAATCCAGGCCGATTTTCCCGCAAGTATCGAGATCTTTACGCTGAATGTCGGCCCGCACCGGAATCGAGCCCTTGATGCGGTTGAAGGCGAGTTGATTGTCGACATTCATCAGATGGCGCGCAAAAAGAAGCTGGGAACGGCGATCGAGCTTGTTGTTTCCTATCGGAAAAGCAAAGGAGTCGACGATGATGAAATACACCGACTCGGTTCCCGGCGCCAATGTACAGCGAAAATCCTTGTCGACGACAAAGCCGGCGGCCATCAATTCGCCTTTTGCATAGTCGCCCAGGAATTGCATGCCGGCCTGCCCCCGACCAACCGAGATTGCCGCATCTGCCCACGTTTTTCCGGCTCGGCCGGGATGCGCAAAAGCCCTGAGGCGCCGAAAAATGTCGAGCGCTTTCAACATCGCCGGTTCCAGCGCCGCATTCGGTGAGCTTCCGTTCATTAAACGTGCATAGCCGGCCGGGCCGTAGACGGAGTAGACGATGTCATTGAAAATGAGGGCAACTTCCCAGGTTGAAGACCCGAGTGCGATGGGGGTATAACCAGCCGCCTTGATTTTGGCTGCACTGTCGAGAACTTCATGCCAGCTGGTTGGCGGAGACAAGTGCAACCGATCGAAGATCCTTTTGTTGGTCCAGAGCCAGTTTTCGGCATGGATATTGACCGGTGCAAAATAGATGCGCCCTTTATAGCTGATCAGATCAATCACATTCGGCGGCAGAAAATCCCGCCAATGATCGGCGGTGGCGACTTCTTCGATATCCTGGATGACCCCCATCGCCGGCAATTCTTTAGCCCCCTCGTTGGCATGCCATTGCATGGCAGTGGGAGGATAGCCGTTGGCGATCCTGTCGGAGACGATCTTCAATTCCGTTTGCCTGTCCCTGGCGGGCATATCCTCCCATTTTCCACCTGAGCCCTCCCAGGCACGGCGATAGATATCGAGCGCTTTGCCCTCGCTCTGTGAAATCCAGAAATGCATTACCTCCACGGTTGGCAACGACACATTTTTTTTCGACGATGGCGACTCCGCATATGCGACGGGAAGAAAGCAGATCGCCAGCATCAAGGCAATGGATTGCCGGTAACAATAATATCTGCGCAGCATCAAATCTATTCTTTCAGGTGATCGCCGGGGATTAAACGGAGGGCTGCATGGTTTGGTCGCATCGCGACGTCGCAGACGGAGCAAGCGCATCAATAAAAAGGCTGCCGCATTTCAACCTCTGCGTCACCGCCTCGAATGGCTGGGGTTGCGCGAAGAAGTAACCCTGTGCAATGACGCAGCCGCACTTTTGCAGGAAGCGCAGCTGTTCTTCCGTCTCCACGCCTTCCACGGTACATTTCTTTCCAAGTTTATCGACGAGATCAATCATGGCTTTGATGATCTGTTCCGATTTATCGTTGATGCCGATATCGGAAACGAAACTGCGGTCGATTTTGATGTCGTCAAATGGAAAACTTCGGAGATTGGTCAAGGATGCGAAGCCGGTGCCAAAATCGTCGAGATCGATCGATACTCCCAGGGCGCGCAACCTGGCGACGGTCGTCAAGATCTGCTCCATATATTTGTTCACGAAGACGTCTTCGGTAATTTCAACCGCGAAGTCGCTCCAGGCAAGCGAATAGCGTTTGACGGCATGCTCCAGCATGTTGTAACCGGCCTCGGAAATCAAAATGGCTTCCGGCATATTGATCGCCACGCTTCCGGAATCGATGCCCGCATTGCGCCAGTTTCGAATGTCTTGCGCAACCTGATCGACGACAAACTCGGTCATCGATGTCATCGAGGGCGCCGTATCGAGAAGATGAAGAAAACGTCCCGGCGGCAAGATGCCGAGCTCGGGATGGCGCCACCGCACGAGTGCCTCAAAACCTGCGTGCCGGCCGCTGCGAATATCGATCTTGGGCTGGTAGTAGACGAGGAATTCGGCATTTTTGGCGGCATCGAATACGGCTGCACGAAGCTGGCTTTCGGCAATGCGACTCGCCATCATTTTCTCGTCGAAGATGGTGAAACTGTTGCGTTTCGATTTCGCCGCATAGAGCGCCAGATCGGCGCATCGGATCATGTCCCGGGCATTGGAGGCATGGTGAGGGAAAAGAGCCCCGCCGATGCTGCCCGACATGCTGAACGTATGCCCTTCGACCGTGAAGAGCGAGGACAGGCTGTCAAGTATTCGAAGGGCAAATTCTTTTGCCTCGGCGTCGCAGGTGATATCGGGGGCCAGAATCGCAAATTCGTCGCCGCCCATGCGTGCAACGACGCCGACATTCTCTATGACGGAGCTGATTCGCTGCGCGCCTTCGATCAGCAAGCTGTCGCCGGCCGGATGTCCAAATGCGTCGTTGATCGCCTTGAAATGATCAAGATCAAGGAGAAAAAGCGCAAAGGAGTTGTGCCTTGCAGGAGGGCCGTTCAACGGCCCGGAGTCAATCCGTCCCTGCAACATCTGATGGAAGGACATGCGGTTGGGGATGCCCGTCAGGCTGTCCTTGTGCGCAAGGATGGACAATTGCTGTTCGAAGGCTTTTTTCTTTTCATGCTCAATACGTAGTTTCTTGAGCAATGGAAAAAGAATCAGCGCTCCCACGACAAACAATGCAAGCACCAGCGACAAGATCAACAGGGCACTGATCCGCTTTGCGGTAGCGATGCTGGCCTCGCTCTTGGCGAAGGATTGCTGGATTTCCTCTTGAAAGCCTCGCATGATGAAGCTGTCTGACGCAGCGGCGAAATCGATCGGCCCCCAAAAAGAGTAACGACGGCCTCTGCTGGCATTGTCGATTTTACCCAGCCATTCCGCCCGATCGAGGAAACCCTGAAGACGAAGGTCGAGTTCGCTGGGTGCCGTATCCTCCTCCAGTTGCCGACGAAGCATTTGCAATTGCACACCGGCATCCCGGACTTCCGCGATTTTTTGATTCATGTCCGAAGTCAGGCGATCAAGCATGCTGACGGGGACGGCATTGTCCGCGGATGCTCGCATCAATGCGCGCGCCGTATTGGCCAATTGCTGAAATTTTATGAATTGATTGCTGGTGAGAAAACTGATGCGCTGCTGCACGGAATGACGTTCAAGCACAACCTGCATGGTGGCGTAGATAGCCAATGCAATCAGGATGATCGCGACCAGCGTTCCCATATAGTAACGAGAGATTGATCTTATATGCCGGTCAAGAGAGACCCGATCAATACTGCTGAAATCACCTTGGTTCATTTTATCGGGACCTGGGGCCATGCTTGCTGCGCAGAATTTTTATAGCCAATTCATCGTATTCGACCAATACTTTTTCACTGAAATTGGACATCCCTCCAGGTGAGGTTCCGTGTGTGAAATCAGTAAGTCCCCCCTTTTTCAAACCGCTGACTTCGTCCGCCATGTTGTGCCGATTCTCTCTTGTTATTTCCCTATCGAAACGATCATCCCGCTCGAAACGGCGGACATGGCCTTGATAAGGGATTGTTGCATATATCGCTATTTCATCTCAACAGGTACGGGTAGATAAATTATTGTTTCAGATCAATTCCGGTCAAGCGTTTCGGCAAGTTCAAGCAAGCAGACGTAAGCGCCTTCCATCCCGTTTTGCGCCTTCGCAAGGGGGGCCGGCACCTCACTTTCTGAGGCGATTGGCCAAACCTCAAGGCAAGAATTTTGAAAGTTGACCCGTATGGAACCGCGCTGGTGCTTGAAGAGTTCGGCGGCATCATTGCTCGTGGCGGTGCGGGCGTCGTGATCGCATCGCAATCGGGCAGGGTGGCGGATTCGCTCAACGCTTACCAGATTTCCAGACGAGGCAACGCGCTGCGCGTCATGGCTGAGCGTGTCGGCACTTTGCCGATGGGGCGGGATGGCGCATTTATCACCGGCAGCGACTTCCTTATGGATGGCGGCGTCGCTGCGGCCTGTTGACATGGAGAGCTTGCTCCGAGATAAGGCAGTGTTACCCGCAATTGGCGGCGGGCTCAATCGGTGGATGCAAAATCATCAAGCGCGCTTGGCCAGCTTGAAAATGTGCACGTTCTTCACCAGTTTCTCGGCTTCATTGCGCAAGCTTGCAGTCGCCCCGGCGGCTTGCGTGATGAGCGCCGCGTTCTGTTGCGTCACCTGGTCGATGTCTCCGACGGCCTGCGTCACCTGGCTGATGTCTTCGCTTTGGCGGGCGCTGGCGCTGGCAATCTCGCGCATGATCACGATGACATTGCCGATGGCCTCTTCGATGTTGCGCATGGCCGTGCCGGCGCTGCTGACCAGGGTGCTGCCGCTGTCGACATTGGCGACGGATTCCGTGATCAGCATCTTGATTTCGCGCGCGGCGGCCGCGCTGCGCTGGGCCAGCTGCCGCACTTCGGTGGCCACCACCGCAAAGCCCCGCCCCTGTTCGCCGGCCCGTGCCGCTTCGACCGCCGCGTTCAGGGCCAGGATATTGGTCTGGAACGCGATGCCGTCGATCACGCCCAGAATATCCGCCACCTTGTGCGAACTGGCGCGGATGGTCGTCATGGTCTCCACTACCGAGCGGACGACCTGACCGCCGTCATGGGCCTGGCTGGCTGCGGTGCCCACCAGCGCGCCGGCCTGTCGCGTATGGTCGGCATTATTGCGGATGCCGCTGGTGAAACTCTCCATCGTGGCGCGCACCTGCTGCAGCGCGTCCGCCCGGGCCTCGGCCCGTGCCGCCAGATCGCTGTTGCCGACGGCAATTTCCTGCGCGTTGGTATTGATGCGTTCGGATCCGCCGCGTACATCATTGACGATGCCCGCCAGCCCTTGCGCGATGCCGTTGACGGCCTGCATCAATTGGCCCAGTTCGTCACGCCGACCGACATGAATCAGGGTGGTGAGATCGCCCGTGGCCAGTTGCCGCGCGGCGTGCGTCGCCTCGATCAGCGGCGCGGTAATCATCCTTTGCAGCATAAGATAAAGCAGGCCCATGACCACGGCCAGACCTGCCAGGGTGAACAGTCCGTAGCGCAGTTGCTGCGCGGCGATCTCGTGCAGACTGGCGGCGGCAATCCCGTCACGCGTCAGCAGCGTCTGGCAAGCCCAGACATACAAGCCGACGATCGTGCCGCTCAAGGCCAGGCCCATACCGGCAATGCGCGCGCCGATGCCAATGCGCCATCGCTGGCTCACGTCGATCCCAACATACAAGACTGCCACCACGCGACCATTGCCGTCGCGCACCGGGTCGTAACGGGTCATGTACTGGCGGCCGAACAGCTGCGCAAAACCGGTATAGCTGCGACCCGCCAGCAGATCGCGATAACCTGCGTGGGAGTGATCGAGCAAGGTGCCGACGGCACGATTGCCGTCTTCCTTTTTGATGGAGGTGGCGATGCGAACGAAATCGCTGCCGCGTTGCACGAAGATGGTGGCGCTGCCGCCGGTGGCGGCAGCAAATTCATCGATCGGTCCGAAATTCAGATTCAGCACTTCGGCGCCGCTGCAGAGTATCGGCGTCTGCTCATTTCCAACCAGCATCTGTTGCTGTGATTGCAGGGAAAAACCGGCGGGGAACCGGCGGATCAGTATTCTTGCAAGTTGATTGATCTGATAATTCAGGGGCAGCAAGCGGTTCATGAACAGACTCCCATGACGAGATTACGCTTTTATAACGTATTTTTGTTGCCAGTGAGAATAAACACGCGTTCCGACTGATGTCGAGTTTATCGCAGCCCGGCCCTTCATGTTTCCTGTTTTCTTCCAAAGGATGCGCTCCGGCAGCCGGAGAGTCTTTAAACCCGATACCGCAGGGCCGGCGGCAAGGAGGATATTGTCAAATGACAAATGATTTTCAAAGGGAAGATCGCTGTCAAAGTCAAATAAGGTTGCCCGGGGCGGTCAACGAATCTCCGCGCTATAGCGAAACTTGCTGGCGGCGCCGCGCGATTGGCGCCATTCCAGCGGCGTGCCGTCCGAACCCAACGCCAGCCGTTCTATCACCACGACCGGGGTGTTGACGGAGAGCCCGAGCAGTTTGGCCTGTGCTTCCGTGACTGACTCCACTGTCAGGACTTCTTGGGCTGAAGCGATGATCTGTCCGCATTTTTCTTCATACAAGGGATACAGAAGATCGCCAAAATCTTCCACCGCCAAATCCAGAAGAACCTGGAAGCGTTGGGCGCACAGATATATATTTTCTGCCAGCACGGGCTGTTCGTCGACCAGGCGCAAACGAAGCAATTCAATCACCGGGGCGCCGGTTTTCAAGCGCAGCGCCGCAGCGATGTAGGCGGAGGAAGCAATTTTCCTGCGCTGCACAATATGGCTGGTCGGCACGCGTCTTTGCCCGTCGGCGGATTCAAAGCGAAAGAAGCGAAATAGCGAATTATCAAAGCGCGGCTTGCGCACGAAGGTGCCTTTGCCATGACTGCGTTCGACCAGGCCTTCCGCAATAAGCGCTTCAATCGCCTTGCGCACTGTGCCGACGGCGACCTGATACGTATTTTTGAGTTCCGTTTCGGACGGCATGATCTGGCCTGGCTGCCAGACTTGTTCTTTTATTTTGCCTGCGAGTTCATCGCGCAGTTGCTGATAAAGCGGCAGACGCGGGTCTGCCGCCGATTGTTTGAAAAGTGATGTCATGCTGGCACGGGGCGGATGATAGGAGTGCGGCGCGGTTCGAACGCATCTCACGCCTATTGATGAAATGCGTTCTAGTTTAACTCGGGAGTGACTGCCTTCCTGCAATTGTTCAACCAGCGTCTCCGGTTTGTGCTATCTTTCATACACTCATATATATGAGTGTATGAATATAGGTATTTGTGCAAATGAACGACTTCCGCTTCCTTTCACGGAAACGGGAACCTCGAATCAATTAAAAAATGCATGGATGGCTGCGACAAGCATGATGCGTGGCGCAGATACGCAAGCAGGCTACATGCACGGAGATAGGAGAGAAGACGATGTTTACCTGGTACAAAAAAATATCCGGCAAGGAGCGCAAGACCTTCTGGGCCTGCTTTAGCGGATGGGCGCTGGATGCGCTTGACGTGCAAATGTTCAGTCTGGCGATACCGGCGCTGATCGCGGCTTTCAGTCTCAGCAAAGGCGAAGCGGGGCTGATCAGCGGCGTCACCCTGGTGGCGTCCGCCATCGGCGGCTGGGTTGCGGGGGCCGCATCGGACAAGTACGGACGCGTGCGCACCCTCCAGATCACGATCGTCTGGTTCTCGCTCTTTACTTTCCTCAGCGCGTTTGCGCAGTCATTCAATCACTTGCTGATCCTGAAAGCCTTGCAGGGATTCGGTTTCGGTGGCGAATGGGCCGCGGGCGCGGTGTTGATGGCAGAGACGATTCGTCCGGAACACCGCGGCAAGGTCATGGGAACCGTGCAAAGTGCGTGGGCAGTCGGCTGGGGTGGTGCCGTGTTGCTGTTCACGGCACTGTTCTCCTTTCTTCCCCAGGACACCGCCTGGCGCGCCATGTTCATGATCGGCCTTTTGCCCGCGCTGCTGGTCGTCTATGTCCGTCGTTCCATTCAGGAACCGGAGGCGTTCTTGCTGGCAAAAAAGCGGGCCGGTGAAAGCAATGCCAAACAAAAGAGTCCGTTGCTGGGCATCTTCGCGCCTGATGTTTTGCGCCTGACCGTCATCGGCAGTTTGCTGGGCGTGGGAGCGCACGGAGGCTACTACGCGCTGATGACATGGCTGCCGACCTATTTGAAAACGGAAAAGCATCTGTCGGTGCTTGGCACCGGCGGCTATCTGGCGGTGATCATCGTTGCCTTTTGGGCAGGCTGCATCGCCAGCGCGCAATTATTGGACCGTATCGGCCGCCGCCGCACCGTAGCGTCGTTCGCGATCTGCTGCGTCATCACCGTGCTGTGTTATATCTTCCTGCCGTTGAGCGACACGCAGATGCTGATCGAGGGTTTCCCACTGGGTTTTTTTGCCGCCGGTATTCCTGCCAGCCTGGGCGCCTTGTTCAACGAGCTGTATCCGAGCGGCATTCGCGGCACGGGAGTGGGTTTTTGCTATAACTTCGGTCGAGTCGCCTCCGCAGGATTTCCCGTGCTGGTGGGACACATGAGCGACTCGATGCCGCTGGGCGAAGCGATCGGCATCGACGCCGCCATTGCCTATAGCCTGGTCGTCGTGGCGGTGCTGATGCTGCCGGAAACCAGAGGCAAAAAATTCGAGGTGGAGAGTGCATGATGCCCGCAGTCTCTTTACCTGACATCCCGACGGTCATTGCCGTCGACACGCATGCGCATGTGTTCGCGCGCGGTTTGCCGCTGGCGGCCACGCGCCGCTACGCACCGGATTATGACGTGGGCGTCGACGAATACCTGACGCGTCTCGATGCCAATGCGATATCGCATGGCGTGCTGGTGCAGCCGAGTTTCCTGGGGGCGGACAACAGTTATCTGATCGCCGCATTGCGTGCGCATTCGCAACGATTGCGCGGCATTGCCATGATCGATGCCGACATCGGCCGGGAACAATTGCAGGATTTGCGTGATGCAGGCGTGGTCGGCATTCGTTTCAATCTGGTCGGCGGCGCCGAGATCCCCGATTTTTCGTCCGCGCGGTGGCGTCGCGTGCTGGCGGACATTGCACACCATCAGTGGCTGGTGGAAATCCACCGGGAGGCGCGCGATTTGCCGCTGGTTCTTCCGGCGCTGCTGGATGCCGGCGTCAATATCGTGGTTGATCACTTCGGTCGCCCTGACCCGGAGCAAGGCGTTGGCGACCCCGGGTTCCGTTATCTCCTGAAGATCGCGCGGACCCGGCGCGTCTGGGTGAAGTTGTCAGCCGCATATCGCAATGGCGGTGTCGTTACCGGCAATCGGATCGCCGCCGCGGCCGTTCCCTTGCTGCGGCAGGAATTCGGGTTGCAGCATCTGCTCTGGGGGAGCGACTGGCCGCATACCCAGCACGAACGGCTGACGGACTACCGGCAAGAATGTCGTGAACTCAATGCCTTGCTGCCGGAAATCATGGAGAGGGATCAGGTTCTTCGCGCGGCTGCGCAGCTGTATCAATTTTCCTGACGCATTTCGTTCGTCCATCTCCTTGAGTAAAAAACATGAAAAAATTCCACGATTTGAGGATAGCAACGAAGCTGTTGATATCGTTTTTACTGATCATTCTTGTGATGACCTTCGTCGGCCTGTTTGCCGTCAACCAGATGGCCAGGGTCAATGCAGCGACGATGGAGATCGCCAGGAAATGGTTGCCGGCCGTGCGCATCAGCCTGACGCAAGAGCGGGTGTTGGCGCGCGTACGCTCGACCGAATTCCAGCATATCCTTGCCAATCCGGAAACCATGGCCGGACTGGAAAGCAGCTTGCGTGAGCGCTATGCGGAATTTGCGCAGTTGCAGGATGAATACCAACGGCTGCCCTTGAGTGCGGCAGAACAGGCTGGCTACGAAGAAATAAAAAAGACGCTGGCGGCCTATCTTGTCGAGCACAAAAAGATTATCGCCTTGTCGCGAGAAAATCGGAAAGACGAGGCCATGGCGCTGACCAAAGGCGACTCGCTGAAAGCCTATCGGGCCATCGATCGACAATTCTCCGAGCTGAGAAAGCTCAGCACTTCAGGTTCCGCCGAGGCAGATCAGCGTGCCAACGATATTTATTCCACGTCGCAACGTTGGATCATGATCTTGCTGGCGATCGGTATTGCCCTGGGTGTCGCCCTGGCAATTGTGATTGCCCGCATGGTGTCCCGACCTTTGCAGGACGCATTGGCGATCGCACGCAAAGTGGCCGGGAACGACCTTACCGGCAAAGCGAGCGTAAGGCATATGGACGAAACCGGGATGCTGATGCACGCTCTCAACGATATGACCGGCAGCCTGGGCATCATCGTCGGCGATGTCCGCAACAGCATTGCCGTCATCAATATCGCCTCGGGCGAGATAGCGAGCGGTAATGCCGACTTGTCGAATCGCACGGAATCACAGGCTTCCAGTCTGGAAGAAACGGCGTCGGCAATGGAAGAGCTGACCTCCACCGTGAAGCAAAATGCAGAGAATGCGCATCAGGCGAATCAACTGGTGATATCCACTTCGGATGTGGCGGTGGAGGGTGGCGTCATGGTGGAGCAGGTTGTCAATAAGATGGGAACGATCAAGGAGTCGTCGCGGAAGATTGCCGACATCATCGGGGTGATCGATGGTATTGCGTTCCAGACGAATATTCTTGCCTTGAATGCGGCGGTAGAGGCTGCGCGTGCGGGTGAACAAGGTCGTGGTTTTGCAGTAGTCGCCACCGAAGTGCGCAGCCTGGCCCAACGCTCGGCTGCCGCAGCCAGGGAAATCAAGGATCTGATCGGAGACTCCGTCGGACAAGTCGAGGAAGGCAGCCTGCTTGTCGATCGGGCCGGGACGACAATGACCCGGATCGTCGACTCGGTAAGACAAGTCGCTGCGATCATGAGTGACATTACCGTCGCCAGCCGGGAGCAGAGCACCGGCATCGAAGAAATCAATCGCGCCGTGTCGATGATGGATGAAAGCACGCAACAAAACGCGGCCCTGGTCGAGCAGGCTGCGGCCGCGGCGCAATCTCTGCGGGATCAGGCATATGCGTTGTCCCAAGTGGTGAGCCAATTCAAATTGTAGATCTGCGCTTCTTGGCGTATCCGGCAAAGAAAAAGAATTGGTGCGCTGCGGCCGCTTGCGGCATCAGGTCATGCATCTTGCGCGCGCCATATGACACCGGCCCGGCACGATGTCTATTGCCTGTCCAGGATCCGTGCGCAAAGGAAGCCGCATTGCGCAACTGACCGGAAAAAAGCCGCACTAAGCGGCTTTTTTTCGATCGTGGAATCAAACGGCAATCAGAACTGATACCGCAAACGCACGTCAGCCGTCTGCGCGGTATAACCGCGTGCCGCTTCCATGGTGTAACGAGCCGCCAGCGTCAGGTTCCGGCTGCGCGCCAAGGTCGCGCCCAACACCAGCACACCGGTATTTTTATTGGCGGCTGCGCCTTGCGTGGTGAAGCTGGTGGCGCCGCTGGCGTCGGCTGCAAAATTGGCTACCGACTGCACGCTGGTGTCGCGATACTCATGGCGCCAGCTTAACTGCGCCGACGGCGTGACTTCTCCATACGATGTCTTGAAGGAACGTTCCAGTTTCGCACCCAGATCGCTCTTCACCGAAGAGGTGCTGCTTGAGTTGACGTGCAAGGCCGCGACGCTGCCGGTTTCGGTATAGGCATCCTGGCGCAGGCGGCTGTAGGTCAATCCCGCAATCGGCGTGAGCGTGGTCATGGCGTCGAGCCTGATCGGATAGCCGGCCAGCGCCGAGGCGACGTACTGCGTGCCGTCGAACTGGCCGGCGGCATTGCCGCTGAAGCCGGTATAAGCGACGCTGCGCAGCGTGTTGTACTTTTGCTGGACGATGCCGCCCGACAGATTCAGATACCAGCGTTCTGCCGTATAACCGCCATAGCCGGTCAATCCGTAAGCCTTGATGTGCGCCGAACTGCCGGTGTTGTCGCCGCCGCCGTTGACGGAGGTATCGGCATAGCTGAACACGCCGCCAATGCGCCACTGGTCGCTGGGTGCCGTGTCGGCGCCGATCAGCAAGCCGCTGTAGCCGGCGCGATAACCGCTACCGGCGGCACGGTTTCCCTGGTTCGCCTGACCGCCGAAGGCCTGGCCCCACAGCGCGACATCGCTGGCGCGTTCACCGGTCGAGACGCCACTGCCGGCAGCTTGCGCCGTACGCAGGGTGTCGATATGGGACGAGGTGACGTTGAGCACTGCTTGCGTGGATACCTGGGCCGACTGGACGGTCGAGGCCGTATTGGCGGCCGGGCTCAATTGCGCGCCGGCGCGGTTGGCATCCGCCGTAGAACCCAGTGCGGCAGCGGCATTGAACATGTTGAGCATGTTGGCGTTGGTGCCGCCGTAACGGAACAAGCCGGACAAGGCAGAGACGGCGTCAGGCGCGGTCGCCGAAATGTTGGGGCTGGTGGAGCCGGAGCTTGACGCACCCAGGGTAATCAGCAGATCGGTCTTGGCGTTGTTGTCGCTGTCGGTCACACTGGCGCCGCTGATGGCGCCGCTATAACCGTCCGCGGAATAATTCAGCAGACTGGCGTTGTACTGCGCATTGCCGTTGTTTGCCTGCACCACCACGAAGCGCTGTCCCTGGGCGAAGGAATAGGTGCTGAGTTTTTTAAGTGCGATGCTGGTGCCGGCATCGAAGGTCGCCACGCCCGATACGATCAGCCGGCCATAGCCGCTGTCGGTGCTGACGACCCCGCCTGCAACGGCGCCGTTGGCCACGCCGATGTTCAGGGTCGCGGCGGCGTTTTGCGTGTAATTGCCGGTGACGGTGATCGTATTGTTGATCTGCAGGACCGAACCGGAATTGATGGCGGTGCGGCCGGTGACGTTGATATTGTCGTTGAGCAACTGGTTGCCCGCACTGAAGACCAGGTTCGAGGCGGTATTGGTGATCAGGCCGATGTTGCCGGCACCGATGCCGCTGCCGGAACCGGTCAGGGTGCCGAAGGTCGCTCCCGCGCCGCCGGTGATGGTCAGATTCTGGCCGGCGGTGTTGGTGATGTTGCCTGCAATGATGCCGCCGTTGTTGGCGATCGGTCCGAGGGTGCCGCTGTTGGAAATGGCATTGGTGGTGCCGGTGATGGTGCCGGTGTTGGTCAAGGTGCCGATCGTGCCGGAGTTGCTGACGCCCGTTCCCCCGCTGATGGTGCCGCTGCTGCTGTTGTTCAGCAGGCCGATGTTGCCGGAATTCAAAATGCCGACGATCGTTCCGTCGTTGGCCAGGGTGCCGCCTGTTATGGAAACAGTGAGCGCCGGCGTGCCGGAGAGAACGACGCCATTATTGATGAGGAATGTGCCGCTGCCCTTCCATATCACGTTCGAGGTATTGCCGGTGACAGTGGCACTCCCGGTGACGGTCGGGCCTGCCAGTGCCGTCGTCGATGCCATCGTCGCCAGCGCCGCGGCGAGAGACAAGCTCAGGATGGTGATGCGGCCTGGCGATAGGTGTTGTGATGGAATTCCCTTATGCATGTTCATTTCCCCTTGTAGTTCAGAGCGGCCCGGTGCAGCCAGTTCCTGTTCTCGTGTATATCGACGTAATCATCGCATACTGAAGAGTAGGAGATTTGTATTTTTATCAATAATCCTGAAATGGAAACTGTTTTTAATTTAAAAATATTCCTATTGTAAATATTTTGGACGTTTTATCCACAAAGAAGCCTGATCTGATTTTTCGCCTGTAATATTCTCGGGAAAAATCGTTACGTACGGACATTGTTGATCTGTGCCCCATCTATCCACATATCAGCATCGTTCCCAAACAGGACTGTTCCTGTTTGCTGTTTTATGCCTTCATTGCTGTGGAGTATTTTTGAACACGAATAATTATCCGGTCGCCAATCAACTCACCATTCCGGAAGCCCTGAATCGGGCGTATGCGCACTGGAACGCAGGTCAGGCGCAGCAAGCTGAACAACTCTGCATGCAAGTGCTGCAAGTCGTGCCGCACCAGCCTGATGCTTTCCATTTACTGGGGCTGATAGCGCATGCCTACGGCAAGCTGGATCTGGCGATTGACTATCTGCGCAAGGCTTGTCTGTTTCCTGCCGTGCCGGCGACCTACTGCAGCAATCTGGCTGAAATGTGCCGTCAGAAGGGGCTGCTGGCGGAGGCGGAGCAAGCAGCAAGGCGCGCCGTGGCGCAAGAACCGCAGCTGATCGCGGCCTGGAATAACCTCGGCATCATTCTGCAAGAGAGTGGAAAATTCGACGCCAGCCTGGAATGTCTGCAACGTGTCGTATCGCTGGAACCCGGCAATCCGGAGGCGTACAACAACCTTGCCAATACTTACAAGCGTCTGGATCAGTTCGAGCAGGCGCAAGATTGTTACCGGCGTGCCCTGGCATTGCGTCCCGACTACGCCGAAGTGCACAGCAATCTGGCTTTTCTGTTAAACGACCTGGGGCGTTTCGATGAGGCCATCGCCTCCGCCGAGAAAGCGATCGATATCAATCCGCAATTGGCGGATGCCTATTTCAACCTGGCCCAGATCGAGATGTCGCGCATGCGCTATGCCGAGGCACAGCGTCGGATCGACGCTCTCCTTGCGTTTGCACCACGACATGCCGGCGCGTTGACTGCGCGCGCGCAGTTGCTGATGAAGCGAGCGCATCATCAGGACGCGCTCGCGTGCGTGCGCCAGGCGTTGAGCATTTCGCCCGACAATGCCCATGCGTACAATGTGCTCGGTCAGGTTTTGCAGGCGCTGGGGCAGTACGACGAGGCGGCGGCATGTTTCGATCGCGCTGCGGCGTTGCCGGGCACGGTCGCCGAAGAGGCATTGGTCGCGCGGGCAGCGTTGTTCATGGAGATGGGCCGCAAGGAGGACGCCATTGCGGCCTTCGATTACGCGCTTGAGAAATTTCCCGCCTCGACGCGCGTGATGGCGGCGCGCTCCGACAGCAAGACCTATCGCAGCGACGATCCCGATATCGCGGTGATGGAGGCGATGCTGGTGCGGGCGATGCAGCCGGCGATCAGTGACCGGATGAGTTTGCATTTTGCGCTCGGCAAAGCGTATCTGGATACCGGCAATTCGGAGCGCGCCTTTTTCCATCTGGACCAAGGCAATGCCATCAAGCGCGCCACCTTCAGTTACGACGAAGCGAAGACGGGCGAGTGGATGCAAAAAATCGCCGCCGCGTTTACCCCGGAGCTGATGGAAAAATTCAACGATGCCGGAGCCGCATCGGAGCGGCCCGTGTTCATCGTCGGCATGCCGCGTTCCGGCACGACGCTGGTGGAACAGATCCTGGCATCGCATCCCGGCATTTACGGCGCGGGGGAATTGAGTGCATTGAGCCACGCGGTGGATCGGGCCGGAATTTTCCCGGGCGATCTCGCGCGCTGGGGCAAAGAGGATTTTGCGCGTATCGGCAGCGATTATCTGTCGCGTGTCGATGACCTGGCGCCTGGGGCGCTGCGCCTGGTCGACAAGATGCCGGCCAATTTCCTGTACGCCGGATTGATCCCGCTGATTCTCTCCGGCGCGCGCATCATCCATTGCCGCCGGGACCCGGTGGATACCTGCCTGTCCTGCTACAGCAAACATTTTGCCGGTGAACAGCTGTTTGCCTATCGCCTCGAGGAATTGGGCGCATTTCATCGTGGCTATCAGGCCTTGATGGACAGTTTGCGCAAGGTGTTGCCGCCGGAGCGCTTCCTTGAAGTCGACTACGAAAGCGTGGTGGACGATCTGGACGGCCAGGCGCGGCGGCTGATCGATTTTGTCGGCATGCCGTGGGACGATGCCTGCCTGGATTTCCACAAGACGCGCCGCATTGTGCGTACCGCCAGCGTGAGCCAGGTGCGGCAGCCGATTTACGCTACCTCGAAGGGACGCTGGCGGCGCCATGCGGCCTATCTCGGTCCGCTGCTGAACGCGCTCGGTGTGGCAGCGCCGGCTGACGACGCGCAATGACTGCGCCGCACGCACCCGTGACCGACTACGCTACGGTTCAACAGCAGGCCAATGCCTTGCTCGGCGAAGAACGCTTCGGCGAGGCGGAGGCATTGTTGCGCGCGGCGCTGGCTTCCGGATCGGGGCCGGTTCAGCTATGGAAGCAACTGGTTTTCGCGGTTCGTCCGCAAGGAAAGATCGCTGAAAGCCGGCAGATTCTGGAAATGATCGTCAGCATGGTCCCGGGCGACATGGGCGCGCGTTTCGACTTGTCGGAAATACTGCTGCAGCAGGGAGAGTTCGCCCGCGGCTGGCGTGAGTACCGGTTCCGCTACAAGATGGCGCACACGGCCATGATCGGACGGCACGTGCAGACTCCGCGCTGGGAAGGCCAGCCGATCGCAGGCAAGACATTATTGATCCACGACGAGCAGGGATACGGCGACACCTTCCAGTTCTTGCGCATGGTGGCCTGGGCGCGCGAACGCAGCGGCGCGCGCGTGATCCTGGAAGTCAATGCGGACAGCTACGCACTGGCCCGGCGTTGCTCCGGCTACGATGACATCATCCCGTTCGGCACCATCCCGCCGGCATTCGATTTCCATTGCGAGCTGATGAGCCTGCCGCTGGCGATGGGCTTGCAATTGCATGACCTGCCGGGCAGCACCGGCTATCTGAGCGCCGATCCGGCGCGCGTCGACAAGTGGCGGGCGCGCCTGGCGTCGCTGCCGCGTCCGCTGGTCGGCCTGGTGTGGGCGGGGCGGCCGGAGCACGCCAACGACGCGCGCCGGTCGATGAGGCTGTCCGATCTGGCGCCGCTGGCGCAGGACGGCATCACCTTCGTCTCCTTGCAAAAAGGGCCGGCAGCGCAGCAAAGCGCAACGCCGCCTGCCGGCATGGCGCTGCTGTCGCTGAGCGACGAAATCCGCGACTTCGAGGATACCGCTGCCATCCTGACGCTGCTCGATGTGCTGGTGTCGGTCGATTCGTCACCGGTGCATCTTGCCGGCGCACTCGGTTGTCCGGCCTGGGTGATGCTGCCGTTCCTGCCCGACTGGCGCTGGCTGCTTGAGCGCGACGACACGCCCTGGTATCCCTCCGTGCGCCTGTTCCGCCAGCAGGCGCGGGGCGAGTGGGGGCCGGTGCTGCAAGCCGTTTCCGCTGCGCTGGGAAAATTGCGCGAGGACGCGCGATGAAGTGGACGGCGACACTGACGATATTGCTGGCTGCGGGCTTGTCGACGGCATGCGCCGGCGATCCCAAGGCGCATGCCGACGCCATGGCGCAGCCGGCAGGTTTGCAACGCGATCAGGTGCAGGCCGGCGCTTTCGTGCTGACTTCTTATCTCCGCATTACCCGCACCGACCGGCCGCTGACCGTGTATATCGAGGGTGACGGTTTGGCCTGGCGCAGCCGCAATCAGCCATCCGAGGATCCCACGCCGCGGCGCGCACTCGGACTGAGCCTGGCCGTTGCCGACACGGCTCCCAATGTGGTGTATCTGGCGCGGCCCTGCCAGTTCACGCCGATGTCCGCCAATTCGCGCTGCGCCGTAACGTATTGGACCGATAGGCGCTATTCCGAAGAAGTCGTGGCATCGATGAATGCGGCGGTGACGCAATATTTGCGCCGCCTGCCCGGGCAACGCGTCAACCTGGTCGGCTATTCGGGCGGCGGCGCGCTGGCAGTGTTGATCGCCGCCAGACGGCAGGACGTCGCCAGCCTGCGCACGGTGGCAGGCAATCTCGATCATGCGGCGGTGAATCGCCTGCATCAGGTCGGCCAGATGCCGGATTCGCTCAACGCCATCGACGTCGCCCTGCGCGTTGCCGCGATTCCTCAATTGCATGTCAGCGGCGCCGAGGACAAGGTCGTGCCGACTTTCGTCGCCCGCAGTTTTGTCGCTGCCGTCGGATCATGCGCGCAATTGCGCGTGGTCGACGGCATGGCGCATGAAGGCGATTGGGCCGCCAAGTGGCCCGCATTGCTTTCGAGCAAGCTCCCTTGTTCCCGGGAGCCGTAGCATGACCACCCCCCAGCCGCTTGCCGCGAACGTCTCCGGACCGGCAATGCAAGCCCCCACACCGGCTCTCGCGAAAGACGACCATGCCTCCTGACGCTCGCAACCTGACCGCAACCGCGCACGCCTTGTCTGCGTCCGATCGCCAGTCGCACTATGGCCATGCAGGCGGGGTGTTGTGGCTGACAGGTTTGTCGGCTTCCGGCAAATCGAGCCTGGCGATGGCGCTGGAACAGGCGCTCATGGAGCGGGGCTATTCCTGTTATGTGCTTGATGGCGACAACGTGCGTGGCGGCCTCAATGCCAATCTCGGCTTCAGTCCGGAAGACCGGAGCGAGAACATTCGTCGCGTGAGCGAAGTGGCCGCCCTGTTTGCCGATGCGGGACTGATTTGCATCACCGCATTCATCTCGCCGTATCGCGCCGACCGCGCCCGGGCGCGCTTGCGCTGCAAGCAGGCCTTCCATGAGATTTACCTTGCCGCCGACCTGGCTGCTTGCGAAGCACGCGACCCCAAAGGCTTGTACAAGAAGGCGCGTGCGGGAGAGCTTCGGGAATTCACCGGTGTCAGCGCACCGTATGAGTCGCCCGAACGCGCGGACTGCGTAATCGATACGTCTGTTGAAACCCTGGCGGCAAGCGTCGAAAAACTGATCGGTTATGTCGTCGCGAATTTCCCGCTCGGCGGCAAGTGATCTGCCGCTATCTGCCCTGAATCGAAATCACCCGCGCCGCCGACATCACCAGGTCGGCATGGCGGCGCTCATCCGTATCGCCCGACCAGCGCGCCGTGGTGATCGCCAGGTTGACGGCACCGACGGCGCGTCCGATCCGCGAGTCGGTAATCACGGCGGCGGTGGAGATGTCGCCGAAGAAGTATTCCTCACGGGCATGCGCGTAGCCCTGTTCGCGGAACCTGGCCAGGCGCTGCTTGATCTGGCCGCGGTCGGCAATGGTGAAGGGGGTGTACATCTTGAGGTCGGTCTGATCAAGGATGACGTCGACCTCGGCGTCGCTCAGGGTCGACATGATGGCCAGTCCCGACGCCGTGCAATAGGCTGGCAGGCGGGTGCCGGTGACGACGTTGGGATTGAGCACGTTGCGGCTGACGATACGCTGGACGAACACCACGTCGGGGCCGTCGAGGATGGTCAGGTTGGTGGTTTCTTCGGTTTCCTGGCTGAGCTGCTGCAGGTAGGGCGTCGCCCGGCGCACCAGTTCGCTCGAGGTCAGGTAGTGATAGGCGAAGTTGAGCACCTTGGGCGCCAGCTCGTACTTGCGGACTTCTTCGTCCTTGGTGAGGTAGCCGAGCGTCATCAGCGTATAGGTGAAACGCTGCGCCGTGCTCAGGTCGAAGCCGGTCAGCGCGGCGATCTGCGATAGCGACAACTGGCGCTGCTGACCGTCGAAGGCCATCAACACGCGCATGGATTTCTCGACGGAATTCACATACAGCGGCGAGTCGACGCCGGTGTTGTCCGGTCGCACGGGTTCGGCTGCGGCGGCTTTGGTCGTGGTTCCGGCCTTGGAGGGCTTGGCAGTCTTGGCTGCTTTGGCGGCAATCGATGGCGCTTTCGCGCCTGCGCTGTCAGTGGTTTTTCTCATCATGGGTGGTTTTGATCTGCCTGTGCTGGCTGTACGGCGTATGCGATTGTAAACCTTCCTGAGGCTTATTCCCGTTCCTTGTCAGCTTGCGACTTTGAGCGCACGGTCGTTCGTGCGCTGCCGGTCCCACGCCGTGCTGATGTCGCGCTTGAGCAGGTGCTTCTTGATGCGCTCGCTGAGTGTGGTCTCAAAGCTGTCCGCTTGCAGGTAATAGCGCGGCGCCTGGTAGCTGGCCAGCTTCGATTTTGCCCATTCCGCCAGTTCCGCGAAGGTGCTGCTGTGACCTTCCTTGAACTGAACGTAGAGCAGGATTTCCTGTTCGCCGACTTCGCTTTCCACGCCGACTGCCGCCGCGGCGGCGATGGCGGGATGCATCACGAACACGCGCTCGATTTCCCAGGCGGAGACGTTCTCGCCGCGCACGCGCATGCTGTCGGTTTTGCGGCCGACGAAGTAGAGGTCGCCGTCGGCGTCCCTGCGCGCCAGGTCGCCGGTGTGGAGCTTGCCGTTTTGCAGCGCCTCCGCCGTCGCTTTTGGGTTGTCGAGATAGCCGGGCAGGAAGCAGCCGTCGATGTCGCTCGACACCACCACCTGGCCGATCTCGCCGGCCGGCACGACCGTGCCGCTGTCGTCCAGCAATTCCACCTTCAGCCAGGGCAGGGCGCGGCCGATGGAGCCGCGTTTGCCGCTGGCGTTGACGGTGGCGAAGCTGGAACCTTCGGTCATGCCGTAGCATTCGCGCAGCGTCAGTTGCAGGCGTTCGAGGATGCCGTCCCAGGCCTTGGCGGAAACGCCCGCACCCCAGGCCACGCGGATGCTGTGCCGGGCCGGCTGCATCTGCGGCGGCAGCTGCGCGAGGATGTCGAGGATGCCGCCCAGGTAGTGCAGGTGCGTCGCCTGCGCCGTCGCTATCTGCTGCCAGAACTTGCTGGAAGAGAAGCGCTCGACGATGTGCAGCTCGGCCTTTTCGAGGAAAGGCACCAGCAGCATCTGCGCGCCGCCGATGTGGCACAGCGGTTCCCACACGAACATGCGGTCGCCGGGTTGGACGTCGGAGACGATGCGCGTGGCTTCGCCGGCGATGCGCATCATGCGATGCGTGAAGATCACGCCCTTGGGCGCGCCGGTGGTGCCGGAGGTATAGATCAGGCAGAGCGGGTGGTCGGTGGCGATGGTCGCAGCCACAGGCGATTGCGCCGCGGAGACCTTGGGCGCCGCAGTTGCTTCCATGACGTCATCGAGCCAGACCAGTTTGCCGTCGAGATCGGCGAGTTCGCCCAACGGTTCGGTAAACGTGCGCTGTGCGATGAACAGGTCGGGCGTGCAGTGTCCCAGCAGATAGCTGATGCCGGGGGCTTTCAGCCGCGTATTGACCGGCACCCAGACCACGCCGGTCAGCATCAGCGCATAGATCAGCGCCATGTGGTCGAGGCCGTTTTCGAGCATCAGCGCGACGCGGTCGCCTTGCCTGACGCCACGGTCGGCGAGCCAGGTTTGCATGGCGGCCACGCGCGCGGCCATGTCGCGGAAGGAGGTCTTGACGCCGTTGAATTCGAGCAGCGTCCGCTCGCCGTTGTTGAGCAAGCCTTCGTGCAGCAGCGGCACGACGTCGAGCGCGTCGTGTTCGGATCGGACGGGGAAGTAGTTGGTATAGCTGTGCATGGTCATCTGAAGTAAAGAAGGTGTCGCCCGATCAGCGGCGTCGGAAAGTTTTATAGAGCGAAGGCGCCAGCACCAGCAGGGCGATCACGATCACCATCACCAGCGACACGGCGGCCAGGGTCGGATTGACTTGCAGGATCATGTCGTCCCACATCTGCTTGGGCAGCGTGTTCTTCATGCCGCCGCTGACGAAGATGGCGATCGTCAGCTCATCGAAGGAAATGATGAACGCCATCTGCAAGGCCGCCGCCACGCTGCCGATCATCATCGGCAACTGGATGGTGCGCAGCCGGGCGAAGGCCGAGGCGCCGAGGATCTTGGCCGCGTCGTCGAGCCGCCAGTCGAAGCGCTTGAGCGCCGCCGCCATGGTCACCACGACATAGGGGATTGCCAGCACGGTGTGGCCGATGGTCAGGCCGAGATCGGTGCCGACCAGCCCCATGCGCGAAAACAGATAGAACAGGCCGACCGCCACCACGATGCGCGGCACGATCAGCGGCGCCAGCAGGAAGGCGAACACCGGCTTGGTCCAGCGCGCCGGCAGGCGCGTCAGGGCCAGCGCCGCGCCGATGCCGAGGGCGGTCGACGCCAGCGCCGTCACGATCGCCACGCCGAACGAGCGCAGGAACGATGACTGCCACACCGGCGAAAACAGGAAGGCGTCAAACCAGCGCAGGCTGAAACCCTGGGGCGGAAACGACAGGAAGGGCGAGTTGGTGAAGGCGATCGGAAACACCACGATGATCGGCAGCGACAGCAGCGCCACCGTCAATACGCTGTACAGCTTCAGCCCCTTCACCCGCGTCAATGCAGGTCCGCCCGCGCCATAACCGGCGCTGCACGCCCGGCCGATGGCGATCAGCGCGGCGGTCACGAAGGTGGAGCTGTTCCGCTTCGGCGCCGAACGGGTTTCACCGCTGAGCGAAGACAAACCGACCAGCTTGTCGTAGAGCATGAAGACGGCCACGGCGAAGATCAGCAGGATCGTCGACAGGGCGGCGGCGTACGGCAGGTTGAACAAATCGTTGATCGCCGAGATGACCAGTTGCGCCACCATGGTTTCCTTCGGCGTGCCGAGCAGCGCCGGCAGGATGAAGAATCCCAGGCTGGTGATGAACACCAGCAGTCCCGCCGCCGCGATGCCCGGCCCCGCCATCGGCAGGAAGATCGAAAAGAAGGCGATGGAGCGATTGGCGCCCAGGGTCTCCGCCGCCTGCAGCAACTGTGCATTGACGCCGCGCATGATCGGCAGCATGTTGATCACCGCCAGCGGCAGCATCGCATGCACCATGCCGATCATCACGCCCAGCATGGACGGCGCCAGCGCCGAGGGATCGTCGACCAGGCCGAGGCTGACCGCCAGCGTGAGCAGGATGCCGGTCTTGGACAGCACCAGGATCCAGGCAAAGGTCTTCACCAGATAGCTGGTCCAGAACGGCACCATGATCCAGATCATCCAGCGTTCGCGAAACCTGTCGCTCAGCTGGCTCAGGAAGTAGGCGATCGGAAACCCCAGCACCACCGACGACAGCGCCGTCAGGCCGGAGATCAGGAAGGTATTGCCCAGCACCTTGGCGAACACCAGGTCGTTGGTCATGCGGCGGAACTGGTCCAGCGTGACGTGGCCGTCGGCGTTGACCATGCCGGTCTGCAGGATCTCTACCACCGGCACGCAGAAGAAGGCGATCAGGAACACGAAGCACGGTACGGCGGGAAGCCAGGCGCGCAGAGACTTGCCGAACGTCGAGGTGCGGCGGAGCGCAACGGCAGGGGCCGAAACCCGGAGGGAGGAAGCAGACATGGCGTATCTCCCTTGTTCAGCAGGTCACCACGGCGGTATGCGCCGGGTTCCACGTGACGCCGACGGTGTCGCCGGGCGCGGGAGCGTCGCGGCGTCCGCAGCGCAGCAGGAAGGGTTGCTTCTCGCCGATGTCGACCAGCACGCGGAAGTCAGATCCGGCGAACACGACTTCGCGTACCGTGCCTTTGACGTAGGCGTCGTCGACAGACGACAGGCGCGCTTCTTCGGGACGGATCACCAGCGAGATAGCGTCGGTTCCAGGCGTCTTGTCGGGCGGAAGCAGCGCGTGCGCCGGGACGTGCTCCGGCACGTGGATCGGTACGCTGAAGCGCGCATTGCAGAGGCGGATATTGTCGTCGCCGGCATGTTTTTCCACGCGGCCCGACAACAGGTTGGAGTAGCCGATGAACTGCGCCGAGAAGGCCGTCGCCGGCTTGTCGTACAAGTCTTGCGGCGTGCCGATCTGTTCGATCTTCGACTGGTTCATCAGGCAGATGCGGTCGGACAGGTTGAGCGCTTCTTCCTGGTCGTGCGTGACATAGATGAAGGTCGCGCCGAGATCCTTGTGCAGGCTGCGGATCTCGGACTGCATGTGTTCGCGCAGTTTCTTGTCCAGCGCGCCGAGCGGTTCGTCCAGCAGGATCACCGAGGGCTTGTAGACGAAGCAGCGCGCCAGGGCGATGCGCTGCTGCTGACCGCCGGACAGCTCGCGCGGCAGGCGATGCGCATAGCTTCCCATCTGCACCATTTCCAGCGCATCTTTCACCGCACTTGCCATCGCCGCCTTGTCCGTCTTGCGCATACGCAGCGGGTAGGCGATGTTCTCCCACACCGACAGATGCGGGAACAGGGCGTAGCTCTGGAACACCATGCCGATGCCGCGCTCGCCGGCGGCGGCATGGGTGGCATCCTTGCCGTTGATGAGCAAGCGGCCGCCGCTGGGTTCGACCAGCCCGGCGAGGATTTGCAGCAGTGTGGTCTTGCCGGAGCCGGACGGTCCCAGCAAGGTGAGGAACTCCCCGTCCCGCACTTCGAGATCGGTCGGGGAGAGCGCGGTGACGCTGTCGTAGTGCTTGCTGATTGCTATGGTTTGCAGTCTGGCAGTCATGATGTCTTCGCGATATGGAAAGTAACTAGGAGAGCAACCACGCGTTGAAACGGTCCGACACGGCGTTGCGGTTCTTGTGCCACCACGGGCCGCTCGGCGGGCGCATCAGCGCGATGTTGGCGGGCGCCGTCGGCAGGATCGCGGCGCGCGCGGCCGGGATGTCCTTGTAGGCTTCCAGGGCGGTCGGTCCGTAGGCCAGCGTGTCGGTGAAGCCGCTCTGGCGCTTGGCGTCGGCGCAGAACTTGACGAAGTCCTTGGCGATGGCGGCCCTGGGATTTCCCTTCGGCACGCCCCAGCCTTCGACCGAGTAGAGGCCCTGGTTCCAGTTGATGGCTACCGGCGCGCCGCCTTCGATGGCGGTCTGCGCGCGCGCGTTCCAGGTCGAGATCATGTCGACTTCGCCCGACTGGATCAGCTGCATCGCCTGCGCGCCGCTGGTCCACCAGACCGAGATGTGTTTCTTGATGCGATCCAGGCTCTTGAAGGCGCGGTCGAGATCGAGCGGGTAGAGTTTTTCCGGCGGCACGCCGTCCGCCATCAAGGCCTGTTCCAGCGTATCGATGGCGTTGCGGCGCAGCGAGCGGCGTCCCGGGAATTTTTCCACGTTCCAGAAATCGGCCCAGGTCTTCGGCGGGTTCTTGCCGAGCTTGTCGGTGCGGTAAGCGAGGACGGTGGCGTACACGTCGACGCCGAGGAAGTTCGACGTGATCGCGCCCGGCAGCATGTTCTTGAAATCGGTCGGCGCGATTCCCAGCGGTTCCAGCATGCCGTTTTCTTCAAGGATGGGCACGTCTTGCTGCAGCGTCAGCGTGGTCACGTCCCACACGAAATTCCTGGTCTGCACCATGGCGGTCAGTTGCGCCAGCGGTTGCGCTTCGCGCGCGACGTTGACGATCTTGACGCTGGTGGCTTTTTCAAACGGATCGTAAAACGCCTTGCGATAAGCCGCGGTGTAAGGACCGCCCGGATCGGCGACCACCAGTTGCTTGCTTTGCGCGAACACCGCAGGGGCGGCGCCGACGCCGGCCGCTGCCGCCAGCCCGCCCGCCATCTTCAATACGGTGCGGCGTTGTTGATTGATTTGCTTAGTCATACGTACTCCCCTTGAATAGTGAATTAGAGAACCCTCAGACTGCCATTACTGAAATGCAAAGCGTGCTGACTTGATCGTGATGCCGGATCAGCCCGCGATGGAGTGGCCGCGCTTCTTGAAGAACTCTTCCATCATGCGGGCCGGTTCGCCGGTGGCGTAGGCCTCGCCCTGGATGCGGCGGCCGGCGGCGATGGCGTCGACGAAACCCGGTTCGGTGATTTCGTAGAAGCGTTGCTTGTCCAGGCGCATGGCGACCGGCGGCTTGCCTGCGAGGTCGCGCGCGATCGCCAGCGATTTGCTCATCACTTCCGCTTGCGGGACGAGGTGATGGATCAGGCCGAGGCGATGCGCTTCTTCCGCCTCCATCAGGCGACCGGTCAGGGTCAGCTCGATGGTGCGCGACAGACCCAGCATCGGCGCCATGATCCATGGACCGGTCACGCTCGGGATGCCCGAATTGATTTCCGGCTGGCCCATGCGCGAACCGGCGTGGCCGACGCGGATGTCGCCCAGCAAGGCGACCTGGAAGGCCGAGCCGGCGGCGGTGCCGTTGAGCGCCATGACCAGCGGTTTCTTCAATGCGCGCAGCGTGCGGTAATAGTTTTCCCATTCCGTCATCCACTCATCGACGCGCGTCTTGTCGAAGCCGTGCGCTTCTTCCAGATCCTGACCGGCGCAGAAAGCGCGGTCGCCGGCGCCGGTCATGACGATGGCGCCGATCGCGGCTTCCTGATCGAAACGCTTGAGCGCGGCGATGATCTCGTTGCGCATTTCCGTGTTCCAGGCGTTGAGCTTTTCAGGGCGGTTCAGGGTGATGATCGCCACGTTTCCATCGATTGCCAGTTTGATAAATTTTTCCATAATTATTCCTATGTAATAACTAATGTTTTATAACGCTAGTAAGTGTTGCAGCAATAAATATGCCTGTCTATATGCAATGCAAGATGGCTCATTAAGCTCTGTACTGGTGCATTGGAGGAGTGATTTACCTTGCGTTGCACTACAAAAGTTCGAGGCGATGGCGTGGCTTGGTGCGGAGATAAGGTAACTGCGGCGGAGAAAACGGAGGACGCGGGTCGGGGAAACGGCGTCGCACGTTGCAGGTCGCTCGGCAAAAAGAAAAGCCCGCAAGGGGCTCCATATAATTCGGTGAAAGATGTTGCTGCGTTCGCCGTCGTCCCAGCGAACGCTGGGACCCAGTGTCGTGATGACGCTCAATAAGACGCTGGCTCCTGACTTTCGTCAGGACGACGGCTATCGGTATTTGCAGAGGTGCGCTTGATGAACACGCTCCGGCAGCCTACTTCTTCGCCGCCAGCCTGTCCTTGTGCGCCTTCACCATCGCGCCCAGCATCTGGTCGCCGAAGCCTTCCTTCACGCTTTGCTGCAAGGTCGCGGCGACGTGCGTGCCTATCATGGCCGGATTGGCGAACTGCGCCGTCATGTTGTTGTAATAGCCGAGGTCCTTGCCGGCGTTGGCGATGCTGAACTTCATGCCGTCGGAACGGCCTTCGAGGATGCCGCCGGCGATCATCTGGAAGATGCCGCTGTTGGCGCCGCCTTTGCCGATCACCTCAACGAACTTGCGCTGGTCGACGCCGACCGCGTCGCACATGGCCAGTGCTTCGGTGGTCAGCGTGGCGATGCCGATGGCGATGAAGTTGTTGAGCAGCTTCAGCTTCTGCGCACTGGTGGTGTCGCCGATGTGGAAGATGTTTTCGCAGAAGGCTTCCAGCACCGGCTTCACTTTTTCAAAGGTCGCGGCATCCGCGCCGACCATGGTGTTGAGGCGGCCTTGCATGGCTTCCACCGGCGTGCGCGCCAGCGGGGCATCGACGAACTTCACGCCCTTGGCGGCCAATTGTTCGGCGATGCGCGCACTCGACATCGGCTCGCTGGTGGAGCAGTCGATGACGATCTGGCCGCTGCGGCAGTGCTCCAGAATGCCGCCGGCGCGGAACATCAGGTCTTCCACCTGCGGCGAGCCGGTGACGCACAGGATGATGGCATCGCTGCTCGCGACCAGGTCTTGCAGGCTGCCGGCCTCGCGCGCGCCTTCGGCGACCAGCTCTTCCACCGGCTTGCGATTGCGGTTGCCCATGACGGTGACCTTGAAACCCTTGACGACGAGGTTGTGCGCCATGCCCTGGCCCATCATGCCGACGCCTATGAATCCGATATTTTTCATGACTGGTGAATTGCTTTCGTGAGAAGAGAAGTGAGAAGTGGAAAAGGCCGGCGCAACCGGAGGCTGCGCCGACGTAAGCGATCTGTTGCGTACTTACTTGGGCATATATTGAGAAAGATCGGCCAGCGGCGCGCCTGCGGCGGCCTCATAGGATTTCGCCAGATTGCCGTTCTTCATGTTGGTGACGACCCAGTTGTTGATCCAAGCCAGCAGCGCAGTGTCTTCCTTGCGCACGCCGATGCCGTGCGGGACCACCTTGACCGCAAACTTGGTTTCGATGTTGCGGCCCGGATTCTTGCGTGCCGTCGTGGTCACCAGCTCCCTGGCGGTGCCGATGGCGTCGACTTGGCCCGACAGCAGCGCGGCGGCGTTGGTCGAATCGTCGTCATAGCGCACCAGGATCGTGCCCTTGGGGACGATAGGCGTGAGCAGCGTGTCCTGCAGGTTGCCGCGCACGACGCCGACGCGTTTGCCGGCCAGGTCTGCCAGGCTCTTGATCTGCATCGAGTGCTCGGCGCCGACTACCGATTCCGACGCGCTGTAGGGCACGCTGAAGTTGATCACCTTGGCGCGCTCCGGCGTGATGCTGAACGACGCGATCACGATATCGGCCTTGTTGGTCAGCAGGAAAGGCACGCGGTTGGGGCCGGTGACCTGGATGATCTCCATCTCGACGCCGAGGTCCTTGGCCAGCATCTTGGCGGCGCTGACGTCGGAACCGTAGGGTTGCAGCTTGTCGTCGGTCATGCCGAAGGGCGGCGAACCGAGGTCGATGGCGATGACGATCTTTTTGCGCTGGCGGATGTCGCTGAGCGTGTCGGCGCTGACCGACTGGGCAAGGCAGACCAGCCCAAGGAAGGCGGCGGCTAAGTGTTTGATGTTGGTAAGTTTCATGCAATCTCCTGGATCTAAGAATTGTTGTGGTTTCACTGCTGGCGTTGCGATTACGGCACGTGGTGCGATTGCTGTGGCTGCGGAAAACGATTCTGTGCTTCGGACGACGATTGCGAAAAACCGGAGGAGGGAAGAAACGGCAGGCGCGCGTTCTCACTGCCATGGTTGAAGACGCAGTGGCGCCGCCGGCAATGGCATGTTCTTGTCGCGTGAAAAATCCTGGTGTTGTCTCCGCCAATAGCGTGGCATGGCCCGCCGGCTTTTATGATTTTGGTTCTGCTGCGGCCCTGTTCTGCATGGAGCCCTCATGTGGGAAAGGACAGTACGCCCGGCCTCCGGCACTGTCCAATGAAAGTAATTCATCGCGTGATAACCGGCTGTGATGCCGCGATTTCCCCGATACATCGGCTGCATCGGAGGATTGCCGCCGATTGAAATCGGCTATGCGGGGGAGTCTTCCGATCCCAGCCGCGTCCTGAGCGCTGGCCGTCTGGATCCGGCATATTGGCTGGGCGTCTTTCCCAGCACTTTGCGAAACATGCTGGTGAAGGCGCTGGCGCTTTTATAACCGAGCTTTTCAGCGATGCGTTCCACGGCATCGCCATGCGCGAGGCGCAGCAATGCTTCCGTGATGTGGACCTGTTGTACCCAATGGCGGAACTGCAGTCCGGTCTCTTTGGGAAACAGGCGGATCACCGTACGCGCGCTGGCGCCGCCGACTTCCGCCCATTGTTCCAGCGAATTCAGGCTGCCGGGGTTACCAAGGATCGCTTCGCAGATCGCCACCAGCCGGCGATCCGCCGGCCAAGGAATGGAGACCGGGATCGAGGCTGCGCCATGAATTTCCGACAGGATCAGTTGCGCCAGATGGCCGCCGCGTCCGGTCATGTCGTAGTCGGCGTTTTCCTTGAGCAAGGCGAGGATTAGTTCGCGCAACAACGGGCTGACTTCCAGCAGGCGGCAAGCCTCGCCGATCTGCCGCGACTCTTGCCGGCGGATGTAGAGCGTGCGCAGATGCACTTCGCTGAGCATGCGGATTTCGTGTTCCAGTTCCGACGGCACCCACAGCGCGCGTTGCGGCGGGATGACCCACAGGCCGTGCGGCGTGCGCACCTGCATCACGCCTTCCGCGGCGTACAGCAATTGTCCGCGCGGATGCGAATGCGGCGCCAGCAACTGGCCGGCGTCGAAGTCGCGGCTGAAGGCGACCACGGCTTGCGGCAGTTGCTGGAGTTTTGCGGCCTTGGCGCTGGAGTGGACGATCTTCATGGCGTTGAGTGTTGTCACTTAATCGACGAAAAATGGCATTACGGTTTTTAAATGCCAATATAACATTGACGTGTTCCTTGCATGTTTCTCGTCCTTTTTTCCTCCCTTTCACGTTCCTTCTTGCTCATGACAATCAACAGCTCATCTACGCTCGCTGTGCCGCTGGCCGACAAAGCCCCTGCGACCTCGGTCGCCTCAGGCAGCAGCGCTACACCTCTGGTATTGCGCATCGTCCTCGCGGTCGGCTTCGCCCACCTGATCAACGACCTGATCCAGGCCTTGTTGCCGTCCATCTATCCGATGCTCAAGCAAAACTATGGGCTGACGTTCACGCAGGTCGGGTTGATCACGCTGACCTTCCAGGTGACGGCATCGCTGATACAGCCGTGGATAGGCATGTACACCGACAAGCATCCCAAGCCGCTGCTGCTGCCGTGCGGCGCGGTCTTCACGCTGATCGGCGTGGTGTTGCTGTCGATGGCCGGCAGCTTTCCGTGGTTTCTGTTTGCGGCGGCATTGATCGGCGTCGGTTCGTCGACTTTCCATCCGGAAGCGTCGCGTATCGCGCGCATGGCGTCGGGAGGCCGGTTCGGTCTGGCGCAGTCGACTTTCCAGGTCGGCGGCAATGCCGGTTCCGCATTGGGTCCCTTGTTGGCGGCGGCGATCGTGGTGCCGTTCGGCCAGGCTAACATCGCGTGGTTTTGCATCATCGCCGTGATGGCGATCGTCACCTTGTCGCGCGTGAGCAACTGGTATCGCCATCATCTTGCCGCCGGCGCGAAGAAAGGCAAGGCGGCTGCGCATCACGACCTGTCTCCTGCGGCGGTTAAAAAGGCGCTGGTGGTGCTGGCCTTGCTGGTGTTTTCCAAGTACTTCTACATGGCGAGCTTCACCAGCTATTTCACCTTCTATCTGATCGACAAGTTTCATCTGGCGGTCGGCGACTCGCAGATCCTGTTGTTCCTGTTCCTTGGCGCGGTCGCGTTGGGCACCTTCTTCGGCGGTCCCATCGGCGACAAGATCGGACGCAAGCAGGTGATCTGGTTCTCGATCCTCGGCGCGGCGCCGTTCGCCTTGCTGCTGCCGCATGCCAACCTGTTCTGGACCGGCGTGCTGTGCGTGTGCGTGGGCTTCATCATTGCGTCGGCGTTCTCGGCCATCGTGGTGTATGCGCAGGAGCTGGTGCCGGGCAAGGTGGGATTGGTGGCGGGCGTGTTCTTCGGATTGATGTTCGGCTTCGGCGGCATCGGTGCGGCGTTGCTCGGACATCTGGCCGATCTGTACGGCATCGCGACGGTGTATGCGGTGTGCGCGTGGCTGCCGCTGGCGGGTGTGTTGACGGTATTTCTTCCGAATCTGAAGCACTGACTTGAAAAGAACGACTGACGACAATATCCGCCTCGACGGATATTGTCGTTTATAGCTTGCTTACAGTTTGCTCACCGCCAGCACGGCGTCAGCAAATGCCTGCGGCGCTTCCTGCGGCAGGTTGTGGCCGATGCCGCCGGTGATGTTGCGGTGCTCATACTTGCCCGAGAACTTGTCGCGGTACAAGGCCGGCGGCAGGAAGGGCGCGCCGTTGGCGTCGCCTTCCATCGTGATGGCGGGGATGCCGATGACAGGGAGGTCGGCGAGGCGGCGTTCCAGCGCGTCGTACTTGCGTTCGCCGTCGGCCAGGCCGAGACGCCAGCGGTAGTTGTGAATGACGATGGCGACATAGTCGGGATTGTCAAACGAGGCGGCGCTGCGCTTGAACGTGGCGGCGTCGAATTGCCATTTCGGCGAGGCCGTCTTCCAGATCAGCTCGGCAAATTCGCGGCGGTACTTGGTGTAGCCTTCGACGCCGCGCTCGGTGGTGAAGTAGAACTGATACCACCAGTCGAACTCCGCCTTCGGCGGCAGCGGTTTCTTGGCCGCGGCCAGATTGGTCATCAGATAGCCGCTCACCGATACCAGCGCCTTGCAGCGCTCCGGCCACAGGGCCGCCATGATGCACGCGGTGCGCGCACCCCAGTCGAAACCGGCGATGACCGCCGAAGGGATCCGCAGGGCATCCATCAGCGCGATGATGTCCTGCGCCACGGCCGATTGCTGGGCGTTGCGCAGCGCGTCGGCGGACAGGAAGCGCGTGCTGCCGTGACCGCGCAGATGCGGGATGATCACGCGATGGCCGGCCGCCGCCAGCAAGGGCGCGACGTCGACGAAGCTGTGGATGTCGTAGGGCCAGCCGTGCAGCAGGATGACCGGCTGGCCGTCGGCCGGACCGACTTCCGCATAGCCGATGTTGAGTACGCCGGCGTCGATTTGCCTGATGCCGGTAAAACCTGCTGCGGTTGCGGACGAGGCGCCTGCAATGACGTTTTGCGCATTGGCGAGCGTGTTGAAGCTCAGCTGCGCGGTGGCGACGGTGGCTGCGGCCGCGCCGAAGAAACGGCGGCGGCGCTGGTTGATCTGATCGGACATGTTTTTCTCCTGGAGTGTTGGGCGATGGGCCGGGTTTGGTTCGCGTTGCTTTGCTGCTTATTGTGGTTGCGCCAGCAAATTCTTGATGGCTGCTTCGGTCTGCGCATACTGGCCCTCGCCGAAGTGCGTGTAGACCACTTGTCCTTTTTTATCGACCAGGTAGAACGCCGGCCAGTACTGGTTGTTGTAGGACGTCCAGGTGGCGTAGCGGTTGTCCTGCGCCACCGGATAGCTCAGGCCGAAGCGCTTGATGGCGGTCTTGACGTTGTCGGTGTTGCGTTCGAAGGGATACTCGGGCGTGTGCACGCCGACCACCACCAGACCCTGGTCCTTGTACTTGTCGTACCAGGATTTGACGTAGGGCAGGGTGTTGATGCAGTTGATGCAGGTGTAGGTCCAGAAGTCGACCAGCACCACCTTGCCGCGCAGCTGCTGCATGGTCAGCGGTTCGCTGTTGAGCCATTTGTCGATGCCGCTGAATTCCGGCGCGGCGACGCTTTTGCCGAGCGCGCCGGCGGAGGCTGCGGTGGGAATTGCTGCCGCCAACACGGTCAGGGCGGCGAAAGTCTTGAGTCGGGAAAGCATGATGGAATCCTTTCAGAGTTCAGATGGAAGAAGAAAACAAAGAAGAAACAGCGGCCGTAATCAACACGTCGTATTGCAGGTAGATCGCCAGCGCGGTCAGCATCACCAGCACGCCGAACAGCTGTTGCAGGCGCCGGGCGTGACGCGACAACACACGGACATGGCGGCTGGCGTACTGCCCGCCGTAAATGATGGCGAGCATGGGAATGGCGGCGCCGATGGCGTACATCAGCAGCAACAGCGCAGACCAGCCGAGGTCCTGGGCCTTGACGACCAGCACCAGGATCGACGCCAGCACCGGCCCCGCGCACGGGGTCCAGACCGCGCCCAGCGACATGCCCACGACGAAACCGCCGGTGTTGCCGGTGCGGTTTTGCGGCGTCGTGGTGGCGTGCATGCGTTGCAAGGAGGGCTGCAATGCCGCCTGCAACTGCGCCACCAGCCATTCATAAGGGCGCGGCCACAAGCGCAGCAGGCCGGACAGTGCCAGCAAGGCGATGGCGATATTGCGCAGGGCTTCCTGCGCCACGTGGACGGTGCTCGACACCGCGCCCAGCAACATGGCGAAGGCTGAGAAGCTCAGGATGAAGCCGGCGATAATGAACAGCGGTCGGGTGCGGTTGGGCGCGCTGCCGTTCGTTCCTACCGAACTGCCCAGCAAGATGGGCAGCACCGGCAGGATGCAAGGCGAGGCAATGGTCAGCAGACCGGCCAGCAGGGCGAACGGCGTTTCGATGAAGTTGTGCACGGCGATTTCCAATGTTGGTTGCGATGACCGTATTGGAACGTCCGCACGTATCTGGCTTGTGTCCGCAAAGCCGCATGGGTGCAATGTTTTGTGTATGTGTACAGGCCAGATACATTGAGACACAAATCGCTTCCGGACTTGTTCTCGCATTGATTTATAAAGCTAGTCATTGCCAACAACCTGAAGAGTCAGGAGAACAAAATGACCACAGAAACTTTCAAGGGATCCTGCCATTGCGGCGCCGTGCGTTTTGAAGTCCGCACCGCGCTGACGCCCGCCGGCCGCTGCAACTGCAGCCTGTGCCGCCGCAAGGGCGCGTTGATGACGCCATTGTTCCCGGCTGAAGAAATCACGATCCTGAGCGGCGAAGAAGCGCTCACGCTGTACCAGTTCAACACGCGTACGGCCAAGCATTACTTTTGCAAGCACTGCGGCATCTACCCCTTCCATCAGACGCGCAAGGATCCGAAGTCGTGGCGCGTCAACATCGGCTGCCTGGAAGGCGTCGATCCGTATGCCCTGGAAGCCGGCGTGGCCGACGGCGCCAGCCTGTCCGTGCTGGAGGATGCATGAAGCATGCGAGGAGAGTGCTGGCGATTTTCGCCTTCCTGGCGGGAGGCTTCGCGGCCGAGACGGTCAAGCCGGTGTGTTGCTCGCTGCTCAATGTAACGGGCACGGCTCCTGCACCTCGACGCAAACGGGTATGATCGCCGCATGGAAAACCAAGACCACATCCTGATCGTCGACGACGACCGCGGCATCCGTGAATTGCTGGCTGCCTACCTTGAGAAAAACGGCATGCGCGTGTCGCTGGCGGCCAACGGGCGCCAGATGCGCGCCGTGCTGGAGCAGGGCGCGCCGGATCTGATCGTGTTGGATCTGATGCTGCCCGGCGAAGACGGCCTGGTGCTGTGTCGCGAATTGCGCGTCGGCAAATTCAAGGCCGTGCCGGTGCTGATGCTGACGGCGCGCAGCGAAGAAACCGATCGTATCGTCGGACTGGAAATGGGTGCCGACGACTATCTCGCCAAACCGTTTGCGGTGCGCGAGCTGATGGCGCGCATACGTTCGGTGCTGCGGCGCGCGCGCATGCTGCCGCCCAACATGCAGGTGACCGAAGCGGTACAACTGCTCGGTTTCGGCGACTGGCGGCTCGATACCACGGCGCGCCATCTGCTCGACCGGGATGGGACCATGGTGGCGCTGAGCGGCGCCGAATACCGCCTGCTGCGCGTCTTCCTCGATCATCCGCAGCGCGTGCTCACGCGCGACCAGTTGCTCAACCTGACGCAGGGACGGGCGGCGGATCCTTTCGACCGCTCCATCGATTTGCTGGTCAGCCGTCTGCGCCAGCGCTTGCAGGACGGCGCGCGCGAACCGCGCTATATCAAGACGCTGCGCAACGAGGGCTATGTGTTTTCGGCGGCCGTCACCTTGATGGAAGGCGAGCAATGAGGATGCCTCCCTTGCGCTGGCCGCGCACGCTGTTCGCCCGGCTGGCGCTGATCCTGTGCGTCGGGTTGGCGCTGGCGCAGACCTTGTCGTTCTGGCTGACGATGACCGAACGCGATCAGGCCACCACCAATGTCATGATGGGTTACATCGAGCGCGAAGCGGCCAGCTCGGTCGCGCTGCTCGACCATCTGCCTCCCGCCGAACGTCCGCAATGGCTGCCGCGCCTGGCGCGCCGCAGTTATGAATTCATCCTCGGTCCCGGCATCGCCGGTACGCCGCCCGATGCGCGCTTGTCGAAGCTGGTGGCGAAGTCGATCGCCGACGGCATCGGTACTGAATACGCGCTGACCGTCAACGCCGTGCCCGGCGACAAGGAACGCATGCAGGTGCACCTGAAGCTGACCGACGGCACGCCGCTGACCATCGACATGCGGCCGATGTCGGGCGTGCCGCTGTCGCCGTGGCTACCGCTGGTGCTGGCGTTGCAACTGATCGTGCTGGCGGCGTGCTGCTGGCTGGCGGTGCGGCTGGCGACGCGGCCGTTGCACGCGCTGGCGGTCGCGGCCGACGCGCTCGGCCCCGATCTCAAGGCGGCGCGCTTGTCCGAGGACGGTCCGTCGGAAGTGGCGCGCGCATCCAAGGCCTTCAACGCCATGCAGGATCGCATCGCGACGTACATGGCCGAGCGCATGCAAATCCTTGCCTCGATTTCGCACGACTTGCAGACGCCGATTACGCGCATGCGCTTGCGCGTCGACGTGATGGACGACGATCCGCAGCATGCCAAGCTGCAACAGGATTTGCAGGAGATGGAAAATCTCGTCAAGGAAGGCGTGGCCTATGCGCGCACCCTGCACGGCGCGGCGGAGGCGCCGATCCGCATCGATCCCGACGCCTTGCTCGACAGCCTGATGTGCGATTACGTCGACGCCGGCAGCGAGGTGTCCCTGGAGGGAAGCATCGGCGCGGCGCTGGTGACGCGTCCGCAGGCGTTGCGACGCATCCTCGGCAACCTGATCGACAATGCATTGAAATACGGCGGCAGCGCCCGCATCGTGGCGGCGGCGCTTCCCGGCGGGCCGGTGACGATCTGCGTGCGCGACCGCGGGCCGGGGATTCCTCCCGGCTTGCTGGAGGCCGTGTTCCAACCTTTCTATCGCGTGGAAGAATCGCGCAACCGGCAGACCGGCGGCACCGGACTGGGACTGGCCATTGCGCGGCAGCTGGCGCTGGCGATGGATGCCTCGCTGTCCTTGCATAATCTGCCGGAAGGCGGCCTGGAAGCGCGGCTGACCCTGGCCAGGATGCGCTGAACATTCTTTGTATGCCGCTGCAAGGCAAAGGCCTGCCGCTACCTCATCGGTAACGGCGGGCCTTTTTCATGGGCATGCAATCAGATTCATTCAGACCAGATTGATTTCCACGCCGATATTGCCGCGAGTGGCCTTGGAATAGGGGCAGGTCGCATGCGCGGCATCCACCAGCGCCTGAGCGACTTCGCGCTCCACGCCCGGCAGGCTGACATTGAGGCGCGCTTGTAGAAAGTAGGCGCCGTCGGTGGTGCCCAGATCGACTTCCGCATCCACGGCGAGGTCGGGCGGCAGCGCGACTTTCATCTTGCCTGCGGCCAGTCCCATGGCGCCGATGAAGCAGGCCGACCAGCCAGCCGCGAACAATTGTTCCGGATTGGTGCCGCGTCCTGCTGTACCCGGAGACGACAACTGGATGTCGAGACGGCCGTCGGAGCTGCGCGCAAAACCGTCGCGGCCGCCGGAAGAGGTGTGTGTCTTGCCTGTGTACAGTACTTTTTCTAATTGGGTCATGATCAAATTCTCTCTGCGTAATGAGATTGCCAGGCTATTTTTTCTAAGTCCGGCATGGGTTGTAGGCTATTTAAATCGTATCCGATGTAATCGAATGAGATGGATTATATGATTAAATTTCAAAATGTCAACGCATTCGATTAAATCGTGTCCGATGTATAATGGGGAATGCAAAGCCCGCCATTTGCGTTCATTGAGGAGTCACCGCGCCATGCCCAAGATCACCGGCAGCACCGATATCGCTGCTAAAGCCAATCCAAAACTTTCCGAGTTCCTGTGCTTTGCCGTTTATTCGGCCAATCTCGCCTTCGGCAAGGCGTACAAGCCTATCCTGGAAGAACTGGGCCTGACCTACACCCAGTACATCGCCATCATCGCCTTGTGGGAGCAGGACAACCAGACCGTCAGCGGCCTCGGCGAGAAACTGTTCCTGGAGTCAAACACACTGACGCCCATCCTCAAGAAACTCGAGGCGATGGGTTACCTCAGCCGTCAGCGCGATCCCGGCGACGAACGCCAGGTGCTGGTTAGCCTGACCGAGGCCGGCCGGCGCTTGCGCGAGAAGGGTATGGGCATGGATCTGGTGGATGCCTGCGGATTGACGGCTGCGGAGTTTGCCGGCATCCAGGAATCGGTCGCCGCGTTGCGCGACAACCTGATCAGATCGACGCAGGGCAAGAACTGATCCATTCCTGTCGCCCCGATCAGTTGAGTGCGCGAACGAGCAGACCGAGCAGGGCGCTGGCGATGATGACGTGAATGACATTGCGTTTGAAGAGAAACAAGGCCACCACTGCGGCCAGTGCGATGAGCGCCGCCATCCCGTCAAAACCTTGCATCCATCCTTTCGGCCACAACACATGCAAGCCGAAAAACGTCGCCAGATTCAGGATGACGCCCACTACTGCGGCGGTAATGGCTGTGAGCGGCGCAGTGAATTTGATATCTTGATGGGTCGACTCGACAAGCGGCCCGCCGGCGAGAATGAACAGAAAAGACGGCAGAAACGTAAACCAGGTCACCAGAGCGGCGGCAATCGCTCCGGCCAGAAACAGATGGTCCGGTCCCAGCAAGGCTTTTGCATAGCCGCCGACGAAGCCGACGAACGCCACCACCATGATCAGCGGCCCCGGCGTCGTTTCTCCCAACGCCAGTCCGTCGATCATCTGGGGCGGCGTCAGCCAGGAAAAATGACCGACGGCGCCCTGATAGACATAGGGCAAAACGGCATAGGCGCCGCCGAAAGTCATGAGCGCCGCCTTGGTAAAAAACCATCCCATTTGCGTATAAGTGTGATTCCAGCCATACAGTGCGGTGAGCCCCCACATCGGGATGATCCACAAGAGCGCGCCTGCGAGGACGACCCTGATCAATCCGCTCCAGCGAAACAAAGCATGCGAAGGTGTCGGTGTGTCGTCGTCAATCAGCGCTTTTCCGAACGACTGCCTTGCCGCGCCATGCCCTCCGCCGACGGCGAATTTTGATGGCGCTGATTTTCCACCCGCATAGCCGATCAACGCCGCTGCCGCGACGATTGCCGGGAACGGTACATTGAGCGCAAAAATGGCCACGAATGAAGCTGCTGCGATTGCCCGGAGAATATTGTTCTTGAGCGCGCGCGAACCGATGCGATGCGCCGCCTGCAAGACGATGGCGGTGACGGCTGGTTTGATGCCGTAGAACAGGCCTTCCACGACCGGCAGGTTGCCAAATGCGATGTACAGCCACGACAAGACGATCAGGATCAGCAGCGAGGGCAACACAAACAGCACGCCGGCGACAATGCCGCCCGCCGTCCTGTGCATGAGCCAGCCGATGTAGGTCGCGAGCTGCTGCGCTTCGGGGCCAGGCAATAACATGCAGTAGTTCAACGCATGCAAAAATCGCCGCTCCGATATCCAGCGGCGGTTTTCGACAAGCTCCTGATGCATGATCGAGATCTGTCCGGCGGGACCGCCGAAGCTGATGAATCCCAATTTCAGCCAGAAAAGAAAAGCTTCTTTGAAACTTGCCGATGGCGAAGCTTCCGCTTCAACGTTCGGGGCAGCGTCGGCCTTGCTCATTAACAGGATCCTCGATGGCGTTTAATTGGTGCTCGATGAAAAAGCCAATTCTGCATGCAAACCGACACGCCGAGTGCGGTTTTTGCTATTCGACGATTTCCGGCCTGCCGTCGGGATAGGGGTGCAGGCAATATACCTTGCCCGACTTTCCCTTCATGTGTTGTTGCGGCCAGATGCCGCCGATGCGATAGAGCACCCGATTGGAAAAGACGATGGGGCCTTCCAGTACTTTCGGCTGTTTGAAACCGCTCTCCGCCAGGCATGTTGCGCGCGTGTCGGCCTTCAATTTTTTCCACTGTTCGGCGCTGGATGCCTGTGCGCCGGCGCTCAGCAGCAATGACGTTGCGACCAGCATCATGTTCATCGCCATTTTCATTGCCATGGCGTCGCCTGCTTGTAATGTAGGTTTGCAGCTTTGCTGCATATCGTTTCCTTATGTGTTTTGTGCGATCAGCAATATTGCCTGATCGTCAAGCAGTCGTGCGGTTCATGCTTGTTCATCAAAGCGACATTTTCGGATGTTATATGTATCGCTTGCCTGTTCAAAACAAGAGATAGGTAGTAATACTTATATCTCTGCAAGGACCTTATTACCGACAATACGAGCGGTTCAGGGAGGGACGAATATGTTCCGGCTTGCCGTAGGAGCGGTTCCCGAACCGACATTCAAACAAGGATAATAATGAATATTTTCGCCAATATGAATATCGGCAAACGCCTCAATATCGGCTTTGCCGTCATCCTTTTTTCCGCCATCGGCGTCATCGCGGTGAGCATCTGGCGTTTGCATGCCGTGGCCGAAACCACGCAGGCGATGATGGAAAAACCGCTGGCGAAAGAACGCCTGGTCTCCGACTGGTATCGCACCATCCACACCAGCGTGCGTCGCACCACCGCCATCGCCAAGAGCGCTGATCCCAGCCTGAGCGCGTTCTTCGCGGAAGATGCGGCGACATCCACCAAATTGTCGAACGAACAGCAGAAGGCCCTGGAAGCGCTGTTGACCAGCGAGCGGGAAAAAGCCATGTTCGCGCAGCTGACCGCGGTGCGCAAGAATTACATCGCCGCCCGCGACGCCATCTCCAAGGCCAAGGCCGACGGTCAGGTCGAGGAAGCCAATCGCATTCTCGGCAAGGATTTTTCGGTGGCGGCCAAGGGTTATCTCGATGCCTTGCAACAGTTGCTCGACATGCAGCGTTCCAGCATCGACCAGATCGCCATGAGTATTCATGAGATCTACATCATGAGCCGCAATCTGCTGGTCGCGTTCGGCGCGCTGCTGTTCGTCGCGGGATGGATGTTCGCCTGGCGGCTGGCGCTCAGCATCACGCGACCGCTCAACCAGGCCGTCAGCATTGCCGAGACCGTCGCCGCCGGCGATCTCACGTCGCATATCGACGACAGCCGCAAGGATGAAACCGGCAAGCTGCTGCATGCGCTGAAAACCATGAACGACAACCTCCTGCGCATCGTCGGCCAGGTGCGCAGCGGCACCGACACCATTGCCACGGCGTCGAGCGAAATCGCCAGCGGCAACATGGACCTGTCCTCGCGCACCGAGCAACAGGCCGGGTCCCTGGAAGAAACCGCCTCGGCCATGGAAGAACTCACCTCGACCGTGAAGCAGAACGCCGACAACGCGCGCCAGGCCAATCAGCTTGCCGTGTCGGCGTCCGAGGTCGCCGTGCAGGGCGGCAGCGTGGTCGGCCAGGTCGTCGATACCATGGGCGCCATCAACGAATCGTCGAAGAAGATCGTCGACATCATCAGCGTCATCGACGGTATCGCTTTCCAGACCAATATCCTTGCGCTCAATGCCGCGGTGGAAGCGGCGCGCGCCGGCGAGCAGGGTCGCGGCTTTGCGGTCGTCGCGTCGGAAGTGCGCAGCCTGGCGCAACGTTCGGCCAGCGCGGCGAAAGAGATCAAGGAGCTCATCGACAACTCGGTGCAGAAGGTCGACTCCGGCAGCCGGCTGGTCGAGCAGGCGGGCGCGACCATGACGGAAGTGGTCTCCAGCGTGCGCCGCGTGACCGACATCGTCGCCGAGATCAGTTCCGCCAGCCAGGAACAGAGCGACGGCATCGAGCAGGTCAATCGCGCCATTACGCTGATGGATGAATCGACGCAACAGAACGCGGCATTGGTGGAGCAGGCTGCGGCAGCCGCGCAATCCTTGCAGGATCAGGCGCACACCTTGACCGAGGTGGTCAGCTTTTTCAAGCTGGACGCTGCAGGCAAGGGCATGACGGCATCCGCGCCTGTTTCTGCTCCTCTGGCAAAGCATCAGCCGGCAACGGCGAGTGCGCTGCGCAAGCCGGCACTGCCGTCCGGTCCGGCATCGGCCGTGCCGGCGCCGCGTTCAACGCCTGTCGTCGCCAGACAACCCAAGCTGCCGGCGGCAACGTCCGACGATGATTGGGAACAGTTCTAGGCGAAAAAATAGTCAGGGCGATGCCGGCGGCGACAAAAAGGTATTGCATAGCCAGCTGCCGGCTTGTCCCAGTCCGCGCTCGCGCGACCAGATCAGATGCACCTGGATGTTTTTGGGCCAGCCGTTGACCTGCAATTGCTTGAGGTCGGCGGCGCCGAAACGTTTGACGATCCAGCGCGGCAACTCCGCCCAGCCGAATCCCAGTTCGGTCATTTCCAGCAAAATCAGATAGCTTGACGACGACCAATGGAATCCCGATCGCGGCGACTTCGCTTCGTCGCGATAGGTGTTCAGGCGCAGCTCGCGCGCTTCGCGCAGCATGTCGCCGGTGACTTGCGCCGCGCGCGCCAGCGGGTGTCTGGTGCTGACGTAGAGGCCGATTTCCGATTGGTCGGCGATGGTCTCGAAACCGATGTCGGGCGGATAGGAGGTTTGCGCCGCCACCAGCGCCATCTGCACGCGGCCGGACTGGACCAGGTCGACGGCGTCTTCGTCTTCCGCGATCAGGCATTCCAGCCGCAGGTCGGGATAGCGTTGCTCCAGCTGCGACAGGCTCTTCTCGAAGACGTCGGACTGATACGTATCGGACAGCGCAAAACTCAGTTGCGCTTCCAGGCCGCCGGCCAGCCGTTGCGCCGCCCGACTCAGGCGATCATTGGCGTCGAGCATCTGCCGGGCATGGGCCAGCAGGGCGTGTCCGTGTTCGGTCAGCGTCGGTTTGCGCGTGCTGCGGTCGAACAGCGTCACGCCGAGGTCGATCTCCAGGTTGGCGATGGCTTCGCTGACGGTGGACTGTTGTTTGTCGAGCTTGCGCGCCGCCGCCGAGAAGGAGCCGAGGTTGGCGGATTCGATGAACATCAGCAGGGCGTCGACGGAATGCAGCATGTGGCAATGACTCCTTTATATCGGTTTTTCCGATGATTAATGATTTTATCCTATCAGATTAAGTGGGGATAATCGCCTTCATCGAGTGAAAAGAGAAGGAGAGCGCCATGACGCTGGAAAAAACCTTGTACGAACGCTTTTTGCACGCCGTCCTGTTCGAGCTGGTGGCGCTGTTGCTGTGCGCGCCGGTGATGTCCTGGCTGCTGGGGGTATCGTTTGCCCACGCGGGTTTGCTGACGTTGATGATTTCGCTGGTGGCGATGACCTGGAACGTGGTCTTCAACAGCATGTTCGATCGCCTGGAGCGTCGCTGGAAGGCCAAGGAAGCGCCGGCGGCACGTGGCGAGCCGCGGCGCTTTTCGGTGCGCATTGCCCATGCGCTGATCTTCGAAGCCGGCCTGATCCTCGCCGTGGTGCCGATGGCGGCGTGGTGGCTGGATATCGGCTTGATCGAGGCTTTCGTGCTGGATATTGGCCTGGTGTTGTTTTTTCTTCCCTACACGCTGGCATTCAACTGGTGCTACGACAAGGTGCGCGCCGGCATGCTGAGGAATGCGTCCTGCTGATCATCCTTGTCAACCCGATTTACAAGTAAGGCGCCGATCTGCGGATTCGGCGCCTTTTTTCCGTTAGGCTCAACGCGATTGCGAAGGACGGTTGATTAGCGTAGATTCTCGGGCAAACTCGGCTGCGCGGAGGTGCAGTCTGTGCCGACAGGAAAACGACATGAAAATCATCAATCGCGTACGCAAGGCAAATTCCGGGCGCGATCCGGAACGGCTGGTGATGAAATATGCGGCGCTGCGCACGGACCCCTTCGTCTTCCTGCGCGGAACCTGCCATCTCTTCTACGACCGCCTGCCCAAGAGCGGCATCTTCGCTTCGTCGCCGTCGGTCTGGTGCTGCGGCGATCTGCATCTGGAAAATTTCGGCAGCTACAAAGGCGATAACCGGCTGGCCTATTTCGACGTCAACGATTTTGATGAAGCGGCCATGGCGCCGGCGACATGGGAATTGTCGCGTTTCATCGTCAGCATCCTGGTGGCGGCGCCTTCGCTGGGTTTGTCGCACGCCGACGCCGCAATGCTGGCCGAGCATTTTATCGACGCCTATGTCGCGGCCCTCGCGCTCGGCAAGGCGCGCTGGGTCGAACGCGAGACCAGTTCCGGCATGGTCGGCGCCTTGCTGGAGCAGGTGAGGCTACGCTCGCGTGTCGAGTTTCTCGACAAGCGCACGCAACGAAAAGGCCGCCAGCGTCGCCTCCGCATCGACGGCAAGAAACTGCTGCCGGTATCCGACGAGCAGCGGCACAAGATACATGCCTTCCTCGACACATTCGCGCACGGCCAGACGCAGCCGGGGTTTTACAAGATCCTCGACGTGGCGCGCCGGGTTGCCGGTACCGGCAGTCTGGGCGTGGAGCGTTACGCCATTCTGGTCGAGGGCAAAGGCTCGCCCGATCAAAACTATTTGCTGGATCTGAAACAGGCTTTGCCTTCCTCGATTGCAGGCCACCTCGGACATCTTCAGCCGCGCTGGCGCCACGAGGCGGAACGCGTGGTCGCCCTGCAGCGGCGCATGCAGGCGGTGTCGATTGCGTTTTTGCATGCCGTTGAAATCGGTGAACAGTCCTACGTGCTGCGCGCCTTGCAGCCGATCGAGGATCGCGTGCCGCTGGCGGGACAGAAGCATCATCTCGATCATCTGATCGGCGTGATCACGGTCATGGGCCAATGCGTGGCCTGGTCGCAGTTGCGTAGCGGGGGGCGCGACGGTTCGGCCATCGCGGATGAACTCATCGACTTTTCAGCAGGCAAGAAATGGCGCGGCAAACTGTTGCCGGCCTGCGCCGAACTGGCAGTCGAAGTGCAGCAGGACTGGCGGACGTACTGCGAGGCTTACGACGACGGCGTGTTCAGGGTGGACCGGCCGGATTGATTCGCACGGAATTGATCCGCGTGATACCGCCTGATACCGCGTGATATAAAGGGCAATCATCCTGGTCGCCTGAGCGTTCTTCGATCCACTTCACCCGAAAACCCATGACTTCATTCGATCATCTTTTTTCTCTGTACTGGTCCGGGCCTGCGCTGGATGCCAGCTTGCGGCTGGTGGGCGATCTGCTGGGGGCGCTGCTGCTGGGCGCACTGGTCGGGTACGAACGGTTCTATCACGGCCACGCGGCAGGCATGCGTACCTATGGCGTCGTTTGCATGGCGTCCGCGGCGCTGGTCGCCATCGTCGGTCATCCCGATGTCTGGTTCGGCGGCCATGTCGGTCTGGCGACCGCGGCGCCTGATCCGACGCGCGTGATACAGGGCATCGTCACCGGCATCGGTTTTCTTGGCGCCGGCGTGATCGTGCACGAGCAATACTCGACCCACGGACTGACTACCGCCGCTTCCATCTGGGCGTCGTCGGCGATCGGCATCCTGATCGGCGTGCAACTTTATCCGGCGGCGATCGGCCTCGCCTTGCTGTCGAGCGCGTGCATGGCGCTGGGCGGCAAGATCGAAAACCGCCTGCCTTCGCAGGAAGGCATCGCGGTCATGCTGGAGTTCGACAAAGACGCGGTTCCGGATGCCGCCATGCTGACCACGCTTGCCCGGGAGCAGGGATGCCGCATCGGCCGGCGTTCGTTTTCGGTGGTCAGGCGCGAGCAGAAGATTGAATGGCATTTCATCGCGGTCATCGTCAATCGCGCCGTCGCAGAACCGATTGTCGGCTTTTCCGAAAAACTCCAGGCGATGCCCGGCGTCACCGGATTCCAGCTGACGCACGCGCGCGGCTAGCGTGCCGTCCAGCTTTTTTACGATGGCCTCGAATTGTCGTCGAAGAGCGCGATGATGGCGTCGGCAACAGCACGAACGCGCGCCGTGCGCCTGACGTCTTCATGCAAGACTATCCACAGCTTTCGCTTGATCGGGCAGGCCGGCGAGGCGATGCGGATCAGGCTTGAGGAACGGCTTTCAAAATAATCCGGCAACACAGCCACGCCTTCACCGGCATTGGCCGCTTCGAACAATACGCTGAGGTCGTTGCTGCGCAGCCGGTACCGTCGCTCTCCCTTGATGGCGTCGAGCCATTTTTGTTGCGGCGTGTCCTGTAATCCATCGTTGTAGCCCAGAAACTCCCAGGCATCCGGAGACAGGTTTTTCAGATAACGTCGGTGGGCGTACAAGCCGTAACTGATGACGGCAATCGTGCGAACCGCCAGGCCCGGAGAGCTTGGCCGCTGAAATCTCAGGGCGATATCGGCTTCCCGGCGCGTGAGGTCGACCAGGCGCGACTCCGCCAGCAGCTCGATTTTTATTCCCGGAAGATGCCGGAGTGCTTTCTGCAGACGCGGCGCCAGCAGGCAAGTCGTGATCGCGGGCGGCGCCGACACGCGAACAATGCCGTCCAAGGCGGTAGACCCGGTCGTCGCGCGCATCAAGGCGTGCATGTCGGCTTCCAGCTTGCGTGCATGGGGAACCATGTTTTCACCGTCGGAGGTCAGCGCCCAGCCTTTTGGAAAGCGATCGAAAAGGCGAGTCTTCAACGCGCTTTCCAGCGTGTCGATGCGACGGGCGACGGTGGTGTGTTCCACGCCCAACGCCCGGGCTGCACCGGTGAGCGTCGAGGCGTCAACCAGCGCAAGAAAAAAACGGAAGTGGTCCCAGTCAGGCGATTTCATCGTGCAATTATGCACTGACGATGTGCAATAGTCTCTAATTTCGCTCTGATAAAAAGATCGGTATCGTTTGCCGTCTCGCATGACAAAAGCTCATGTCGGGATGACGCCAACTTATCTTTCTGAGGAGTGCGAAGTGAAAACGAATGTCAAATTCATGCTGGCAAGCGTCGCCGTCTGCCTGTATCCGCTCGCTACATTTGCCGGGCAGGTCTTGCCGGCAGAGTTCGAAGGTGTCTGGTCAATGGCGTCCGCCTATGAAATCAAGGCCGACGGCACGCGCACCACCAACTACGGGGAGCATCCCAACGGCCTGCTCATGATCGACAAAAGCGGCCGCTATTCGCTGCAGATATTCCGGCCGAATCGTCCGAAATTTGCGTCCGGCGACAAGACGCGCGGCACGCCGGAGGAATATCGTGAGGCGGTGCTGGGCTCCAGCACCCATACGGGCTGGCTTTCCATCGATTCCGAGAGGGGACAACTGACATTCAGGATCGAGACTGCCTCCTATCCGAACTGGGAAGGTGCGCAGCAAGTGCGGGACTATATTTTCAAAGATGGCCTGCTTACCTATAGCGTGCCGGCAAGCGCCTCCGGAAATGGAACGGTTGCTTATTCAGTCTGGCAGCACCTGCCGCATTAGCAAGTGAACGATTCCATGAGGTGACACGAAAGAGACAGAAAAAGACGCCTTGACTGCAGGCGGCTTTTTCTGTCGTGTAGCGAGATTACTTCTCGACAGGCTCGCGGAAGTAAATGCGTTTCGGCAGCGCCCACAGCAACAATGCCGCGCCGAGCAGGCATTCCAGCGCCACCACGTACAGGCCCAGCGATGCGCTGCCGGTGACGTCGCGGATCTTGCCGACCATGTAAGGCGTGATGATGCCGCCCAGTTGGCCGACCGAGTTGATCAGCGCGATGCCGCCGGCGGCAGCGGCGCCGGTCAGCACGCGCGGCGGCAGGATCCAGAACAGGCCGATGCCGGCGATGATGCCGGTGGCGGCAAACGACAGGCCGACCACCAGCACCAGCGTGTTGTCGCCGAAGCAGGCGCTCACCGCATAACCGAGGGCGCCGGCCAGCGCGCAGCCGGCCAGATGCCAGCGGCGCTCGCCGGTGCGGTCCGAGCTGCGGCCGATCAGGATCATGCCGATGGCGGCGCACAGGTAAGGGATCACCGTGATCAGGCCGATGATGAAGGTATCGTCGGTGCCGGCGGTCTTGATCAATTGCGGCATCCAGAACACCAGGCCGTAGATGCCCGACGCCAGCACCAGGTAGATCAGCGACATGGTGATGGTCGACGGTTGCTTCAGCGCGTCGCGGAAGGAGTGCACCGCTTCGCTCTTGGGTTCGGCCGCGAGGCGGGCCAGCAGCAGTTTCTTTTCCTCGTCCTTCAGCCAGCGCGCATCTTCGATCTTGTTGTCGATGACGATCCAGCAGATCACGCCGAGCACGATCGACGGAATGCCTTCCAGCAGGAACAGCCATTGCCAGCCGTGCAGCGCGCTCACGCCGTGGGTGAACTTCATGATGCCGCCCGAGATCGGACCGCCGATCATGCCGCAGACTGCAATCGCCGCCATGAACAGCGAGTTGATGCGGCCGCGACGCTGCGACGGGAACCAGTTGGTGAAGAAGTACAGGGCGCCGGGAACGAAGCCGGCTTCCAGGCTGCCGATGAGGAAGCGCAGGATGTAGAAACCGGTTTCATTGGTGACGAACATCATCGCCGCCGAGGCGATGCCCCAGGTGACCATGATGCGGGCGATCCAGCGTTTCGGACCGACCTTGTGCAGGATCATGTTGCTGGGAATTTCGAACAGGAAGTAGCCGACAAAAAAGATGCTTGCGCCGAGGCCGTAGACGGCGTCGGAGAAACCGAGGTCTTGCTGCATCTGCAGCTTGGCGAAGCTGATGTTGACGCGGTCAAGGTAAGCAAACACAAAGCAGATCACCAGCAGCGGCACGAAGCGCAGGGTGATGCGGCGGTAAAGACTGGATTCCTGGATATCCTGCGCGGTGGCGGGATAGGGGACTGCTGCCATTTCTCTCTCCTCAATACATTTTCAAAGGCGCAGCACGGCAACCGGCGATGCTTGTGGCAATGCCGGAGACAGGCTGTAAATGTTGTTATTTTTGTGGGATGGCGCGGCGCATGTTTGGTATATCGATGCGCCGCTGGTGCTATCCGTACTGCAAGTGCTATTTTCCCTGCGGGATCAGTAAGTCGCGCGGCCGCCCGACAGGTCGAAGACCGAACCGGTGGTGAACGAGTTTTCTTCCGAGACCAGCCACGTCACCATCGCCGCGATTTCCTCCACCTTGACGAAGCGTCCGCGCGGGATCTTCGACAGCATGTAGTCGATGTGCGCCTGGGTGCATTGCTCCAGGATGCGGGTTTGCGCGGCCGCGGGCGTGATCGCGTTGACGGCGATGTTCTTGGTGGCGGTTTCCTTGCCGAGGCTCTTGGTCAGGGCGATCAGGCCGGCTTTGGCGGCGCTGTAGGCCGATGCGGTCGGATTGCCTTCCTTGCCGGCGATCGAGGCGACGTTGACGATACGGCCGTAGTTCTGCGCGATCATGCGTTGCACGACCACCTGATTGACGTAGAACGCGCCGTTCAGATCGATGTCGATGACGCGGCGCCATTCTTCCGGCGAGTACTCCGCAACCAGGCCGTTCTGGCCGGCGATGCCGGCGCTGTGCACCAGCACGTCGATCGATTGGGTGACTTTTTCGGTGGCTTCGATGGCGCGCTGCACGGCAGCCTGATCGCCGATGTTGACGACCACGGTTTCGACGTTGCCGAGCGGCTCCAGCCTGGCGCGCGCTTCCTGCAATACTTTTTCATCCATATCCCACAGGACGACTTTGGCCTTGCCTTGCAGCAGGCGTTCGGCGATGGCAAAGCCGATGCCCTGCGCGCCGCCGGTGACGATCGCGCTGCGACCCTGGAAATCGTAGTGATTCATGTTGACTCCGTTCTCTTTACTCTTGAGGAAACCCGTGTTGTTTTGCCTGCCTTCTGCGGGCAGTTTTTAGCGCTCGAATCTGTGGTGGCAACGTGGCGAAACCATCAGCCAATACTGGACAATGGTCTCGCGGTAGAAGCAGGGAACAGGCATCAAGCGTTAACAGTCTTTTGTTGCTGCTCGCCCAGGCCTTCGATGCCCAGGCGCATGGTTTGACCCGCAACCAGATACACCGGATTCGGCTTGACGCCCATGCCGACGCCTGGAGGCGTACCGGTCGAGATCACGTCGCCGGGCTGCAGGCTCATGAATTTGCTCAGATAGGAAATGATGAACGGCACGTGAAAAATCATCGTGTTGGTGTTGCCGTTCTGGTAGCGTTTGCCGTCGACCTCCAGCCACAGTTGCAGGTTGTTCGGATTGGCGATTTCGTCGCGCGTCACCAGCCATGGGCCGATCGGGCCGAAGGTGTCGCAACCCTTGCCCTTGTCCCAGGTGCCGCCGCGTTCGGTCTGGAATTCGCGCTCGGAGACATCGTTGACGACGCAGTAGCCGGCGATGTGCGACAGCGCGTCTTTCTCTTCGATGTAGGCGCCGCCCTTGCCGATGACCACGCCCAGTTCGACTTCCCAGTCGGTCTTCCTGGAGCCGCGCGGAATCTTGACGTCGTCGTTGGGACCGACCACGGCCGACGTCCACTTGTTGAACACGACCGGTTCGGCAGGGATGGGAAGGTTGGATTCGGCGGCGTGATCGGCGTAGTTCAGGCCGATGCAGATGAACTTGCCGATGTTGCCGACGCAGGCGCCGATACGCGGGTTGCCGTCCACCACCGGCAGGCTTTGCAGATCCAGCGCGCGAATCTTGGCGATGGTGGCGTCGTCCAGCGCTGCGCCGTTGATGTCCTTGACGTGCGCCGAGAGATCGCGAATCTTGCCGGCCTGATCCAGGATGCCTGGCTTTTCTTGGCCGACAGGGCCGTAACGGAGTAATTTCATTGCTCTTCCTTTTGTGGTTGATCTAAAGAATGAAGCGCCATCTTGGCAAATCTGTGGCACGTTAGTCTTGCTTGGGAATCGAGATAATACCAATTAATTGGTAAGACCATAAAACAACTTTGCCGCTGTTCAGATGAAAATTTATAAAGCGTGGGTCTGAAATATTGCAATTCTTTTACCTCTGAACCTCACCTTCCCTTCTTTTTTATTGCGCAAATAAATGTTTGCAATTTGCAACTTTTGTTTTGCCGGTTGTGCATCGAATGTCTTGCTATTGCGCTGGCGGCGATCGGGCGAATAAGTCGCTGCACACTCAGGCGTTGAAAAAGCGTTGCAGTTCGTCGGAGACGGCGTCCGGCATTTCTTCCGGCATATAGTGGCCGCAATTTTCCAGAATGCCGCCGCGCACGTCGGTCGCGATCGTCTTCAAGGTATTGAGCAGCGCATCTTTGACGCCATGTTCCGCGCCCATGGCCAGGATGGGCATGGTCAGCGTTTTCTCGCCGCGAGCGCGGCTTTGTGCGAGACCTTCCGTGCCGAAGGCGACGCGGTAATACGACAAGGCCGCGCGTATTGCGCCGGGTGCGGAAAAGACGCGTTCATATTCATCCAGGTCGGCCGGCGTGATGGCCCAGCGATGGGTCGCCTTGGTGTGGAACAGATGGCTGAGGAAGGCGCGTTCATGTCCTTGCAGCAAAATCTCCGGCAGATCGTCGAGGCGGTTGAATGCGAAATGCCAGGTTCTCGTATTGACTTCAGCCGAAGGGATTCCTGCCGGAGGGGGAGGCGTGATGCCGGGGAGGGCGGCATCGAACAGGGCCAGCCTGCGGATATCGTCCGGCCAGTCCGCGGCGTAGGCGTGGCCGATCCAGGTGCCGATGTCGTGTCCGGCGACATCGAGCGGACCGTGATCAAGCAGCCCGAGCGTGCCGGCGAATGCGTGCAGGTCGGCGGCGACGGTCTTCAGGTCGTATCCTGATGCGGGTTTGTCTGAGTCGCCCATGCCGCGCGGATCGATGGCGATGACGCGACGTCCGCCGGCGACCAGCAAGGGCATGACCAGGCGCCATGCATACCAGCTTTGCGGCCAGCCTGGAATGAGCAGGATCGGTGCGCCGCTGCCGCCTTCGACGTAATGCAGGCGCACGCCGTTGACGCGTGCGCTGCAGTGGTGGAAGTCGTTCCAGAATGTGGCGGGAGAGAATGTTTGCATGATGGATTCTTTGGTTCGGGTTGATGGAGAGTGATTTTCATTAAATAGGAAACAAATGTTTCCTAAATTGGTAAAATTTTTTAGTCGAGTACTTTCAAGGCGCTGCCGATCAGCTTGTTCATGTCCTTTTTGCTGCGGCCTGTTTTGCCGATCACGCGCATGCCCTGCAGCACGCACAAGAGCAGCCGGGCAGTCGTCGCCGCTTCGACGTGCGCAGGAATGCTGCCGTCTTCCTGCCCCTGGCGGATGAAAAGGGCCAAGCGTTTTTCGTGGACATCGAGCGACCGTGCGACGCGTTCGGCGATTTCCGGATCGGAAATGGACAATTCAACGGCGCTGCTGACGATGAAGCAACCGCGGCGACCTTCCGCTTCGTAGCTGGAGGCGGCATACAGGGCGAGCAAGGCGCGCACGCGCTCGCGGCCGGTCTTGGCCGGCTTCAGGGCTTGTTGCAGGCGTTCGGTGCGCAGGGCGATGTAGCGTTCAAGCGCGGCGATGAAGACGGAGCGCTTGTCTTCGAAGGCTTTGTAGATGCTGCCGGCGGTCAGCTCCAGGGCGGCGCTCAGGTCGTTGATGGAGGTGCCGTAGTAACCCTTTTCGGTAAAGACGACGATGGCCTTGTCCAGCGCGGCATCGATGTCGAACTCGCGCGGGCGGCCGCGGCTGCGCGCAAGGATAGTGGTGTTGGAGGTCATGTGCCGCATTATAGGAAATGACTGTTTTCAAATCAAGGGCCGGGAGCGCGGCGTGTTTAAGCTAAAATGGCTGCGCCCGTTCGGGCTGAGATTTTCTGCTCTCGAAGAACATGTCTGTATTGCATCGCGTCATCGTCGTATTTTCCCTTTCTCTTCTGGCTGCCTGTAACGGCCTCATGCCGTCCAAATCCGCCGCGCCGGTCGAGACGTCGCCGGTGGCGCCGGTGGCGGCGCCGACCAAGCCGCCGCAAAAACCGCGCATTGCGCTGGCTCTCGGCGGCGGCGCCGCGCGTGGTTTCGCACACGTGGGCGTGATCAAGGCGCTGGAGTCGCAGGGAATCGCGGTTGATATCGTGGTGGGCACCAGCGCCGGCAGCCTGGTCGGCGCCTTGTATGCGGCCGGCAACAATGGATTTGCCTTGCAGAAGCTGGCGCTGGATATGGATGAAGCAAGCATTTCCGATTGGTCGGTGCCGTTTTTCTCGAAGGTCAGCGGGGTGTTGAAAGGCGAGGGCGTGCAGACTTACGTGAATCGTGCCGTCAACAACCTGCCGATAGAAAAATTCAAGATCCCGTTCGGTGCGGTGGCGACCGACCTCAAGACCGGCCAGCCGATTCTGTTCCGCCGCGGCAATGCCGGGGTTGCGGTGCGTGCGTCGTCGGCCGTGCCGGGCGTGTTCCAGTCGGTCAGGATCGGCGACCGCTATTATGTCGACGGCGGGCTGGTGGCGCCGGTGCCGGTGCATTTCGCGCGCGAGATGGGCGCGGACTTCGTGATCGCGGTGAATATCTCGGCGCAGCCGGAGGCGCAGGCGTCGTCAAGCTCCGTCGACGTGATGCTGCAGACCTTCGCCATCATGGGGCAGAGCATCAATTACTATGAATTGAAGGATGCCGACATCGTGATTCAGCCGGGTCTGGGCGCGATGAAGGGCAGCGACTTTGCGGGACGTAATCTGGCGATTCTGGCCGGCGAGCAGGCGGCCATGAAAATCATGCCGGAGCTGAAGGCGAAGTTGAAGGCGAGGGGTGGAGATTGACGGAGATGTCTGTCTGGCAATGTTTCTGCGGTATCAAGCGGCGCCAGATGTCACGAATGCATTTTTGAGCAGCGTTGAAGCGGTGTTACTAATAAGAAGAGAGAGGCGTTGGTCGAATCGAGAGAGAACAGGAATCACAATCCTGGACTCCTGATGAAACGCTTATTGCTGATCTTCGGCAGTCGTGGAGATGCGGCGCGCGCCATTAAAGCGCTTTTTCCAGTAGGCGACATCCATGTCTTCGATGCGTACCTGTCCGCCGGCGGATGGCGAGTGGATGAATTTGCTGTCGCCCAGATAAATGCCGACATGCGAAAAGCCGCGACGCAGCGTGTTGTAGAACACCAGGTCGCCGGGACGCAGGTCGACTTTGTCCACTTTTTCGCCGACGCGGCTGATTTCAGCCGACGTACGCGGCAAGTCGGTTCCCAACGCTTCCTTGAACACATAACGCACCAGGCCGCTGCAATCCAAGCCGGTTTCCGGCGAGGTGCCGCCGTAGCGATAGTTGATGCCGAGCATGCTCAATGCCTGGACGGCCAGTTCGGAAGCGCGGTTGGTGATGTCTTGCAGTTTGGCGAGAGCGATGGTCGCTTTGCCGGGGGGAAGAGGGTCTTGCTGAACTTGCTGAATCTGCTGGATGGGAAGGTCGATGCTCCAGGCGGTGCTGCAGAACCAGAAGCCGGCGGCCAGCACGCATGCTTTTGCGAGGTGGGGGCGGTATCGGTTAGTTCTTGCGGCGCTGCGTGTTGTCATCAGGACATTTCCCTATCGGTATGACTGCTGGAATGTAAACAATTTCATCGGCAATGTCAAAAGATTATTGCGCGTCATTTCAGGAAAATTGCAATAAAGTCAATGCCTTACGTATGCTGCGGCAGGCGTGCAGTTGGAGCGGAATGCCGGAGGTTTCGCATATTTCGTGCCGGCGAGCCATTCTCGCCTTACAATCAGCTTTCTTTTTTACTTGAGACATGTGGGAGCATCATGCAAACGAAACCGTACCTGACACTCGACGATCTGAAAAAAATCGCTGCCGGCGCCGAAGCCGAAGCCAAGGCCAATAACTGGGCAGTTGTCATCTCTATCGTCGACGATGGCGGCCATTTGCTGTGGTTGCAACGTCTGGACGGCGCTGCGCCGGCTTCCTCGCACATCTCGCCGGCCAAGGCCAAGACCGCCGCACTGGGCCGCCGCGAAACCAAGATTTACGAAGACATGATCAACAACGGCCGCTTCTCATTCCTGTGCGCGCCTGAGCTGGACGGCCTGCTGGAAGGCGGCGTGCCTATCGTTGTCGATGGTCAATGCGTCGGCGCCGTCGGCGTGTCGGGCGTGAAGTCGTCGGAAGACGTGCAGATCGCTAAAGCGGGTATTGCTGCCTTGGGCCTGTAATAGCACTGATCTGACGCTAATTAATTGATTTTTAGCCGGTTTTTCAGCACCGGCAGGGTCTCGAAATGCGCCTTCCGGCAATCTTAGGATTTGCTGGGGGGCGCATTTTGCGCTATAATCGAGCGGTTTAGCTAATTTAAATTCCGCCGTAGCGCATACCGAATCCTTCACCTCGTCCCAGCAGCCCAAACAACCACCCCACGTGCTTCAAAACGGGGCGTTTGCGCCGGTCGCCCAGGGTACTCGAGAATTGAGTGCAGAGTCTCAGCAGCGCGATCTGGTCAGGCCAGCGGCGGTAACAATCTCAGGAGTTACCCTTGCTGCCTCTTCTTTCTGGCCCTACCGTTCCGGCCATCCTCGCGCTAGCAGACGGGTCCGTTTTTCTTGGTGTTTCCATCGGCGCTGCCGGCAACACGACCGGTGAAGTCGTTTTCAACACCGCCATGACCGGCTACCAGGAAATTCTGACCGATCCCAGCTACAGCCGCCAGATCGTCACACTGACTTACCCGCATATCGGCAATACCGGCGTCAACACCGAAGACGTCGAAGCATCGCAGATCCACGCTGCCGGCCTGATCATCAAGGATCTACCGCGCCTGACTTCCAATTTCCGCACCAAGCAAACACTGGCCGAATACCTGCAAGCCAGCAACATCGTGGCCATTGCCGATATCGATACGCGCAAGCTGACCCGTATCCTGCGTGAAAAGGGGGCGCAAAACGGCGCCATCGTCGCCGGAGAAACAAATATTGAAGCGGCAACCGCCAAGGCGCTGGAACTGGCGCGCGGTTTCCCCGGGCTGGCCGGCATGGACCTGGCCAAGGTCGTGTCGACCAAGCAAGCCTACAACTGGACCGAGACCGAGTGGAAACTGGGTCGCGGCTACGGTCAGCAAATCACCCCGAAATTCCACGTGGTCGCATTCGACTACGGCGTCAAGTACAACATCCTGCGCATGCTCGCCGAGCGCGGCTGCAAAGTGACCGTGCTGCCGGCGCAGGCCTCTGCCGCCGAAGCGCTGGCCCTGAATCCGGACGGCATCTTCCTGTCCAACGGCCCCGGCGATCCGGAACCATGCGACTACGCGATCGCCGCGTCCAAGGAACTGATCGAGCGCGGCATCCCGACCTTCGGCATCTGCCTCGGCCACCAGATCATGGCGCTGGCTTCCGGCGCCAAGACGCTGAAGATGAAGTTCGGCCACCACGGCGCCAACCATCCGGTGCAGGATCTGGACACCAAGCAAGTGCTGATCACTTCGCAAAACCACGGCTTTGCCGTGGATGCCGCGACATTGCCGGCCAACTGCCGCGTCACGCACGTGTCGCTGTTCGACGGCTCGCTGCAAGGTTTTGCCCGTACCGATAAGCCTGCGTTCTGCTTCCAGGGCCACCCCGAAGCATCGCCCGGGCCGCATGACATCGCCCCCCTGTTCGATAAATTTGTGGCGATGATGGAGAAAAAGAAACATGCCTAAGCGTAACGACATTAAAAGCATCCTGATCATCGGCGCCGGTCCGATCATCATCGGTCAGGCCTGCGAATTCGACTATTCCGGTGCGCAAGCCTGCAAGGCGCTGCGTGAAGAGGGCTACAAAGTCATCCTGGTCAACAGCAATCCCGCGACCATCATGACCGACCCTGAAATGGCCGACGTCACCTATATCGAACCGATTACCTGGCAAGTGGTGGAACGCATCATCGCCAAGGAAAAGCCGGACGCGATCCTGCCGACCATGGGCGGCCAGACCGCACTGAACTGCGCGCTCGACCTGCACCGCAACGGCGTGCTCGAAAAATACGGCTGCGAACTGATCGGCGCCTCGCCGGAAGCCATCGACAAGGCCGAAGACCGCTCCAAGTTCAAGGACGCCATGACCAAGATCGGTCTGGGTTCCGCGCGCTCGGGCGTGTCGCACACCATGGAAGAATCGTGGGCGGTGCAAAAGGAACTGGGCTTCCCGGTCATCATCCGTCCTTCGTTCACCATGGGCGGCACCGGCGGCGGCATCGCCTACAACGCCGAAGAATTCGAAACCATCTGCAAGCGCGGCCTGGAAGCATCGCCGACCACCGAACTGCTGATCGAAGAATCGCTGATCGGCTGGAAAGAGTACGAGATGGAAGTCGTGCGCGACAAGGCCGACAACTGCATCATCGTCTGCTCCATCGAAAACCTGGATCCGATGGGCGTGCATACCGGCGACTCCATCACCGTGGCGCCGGCGCAAACGCTGACCGACAAGGAATACCAGATCATGCGTAACGCCTCGCTGGCGGTGCTGCGTGAAATCGGCGTCGACACCGGCGGCTCCAACGTGCAGTTCTCGGTCAATCCGGCCGACGGCCGCATGATCGTCATCGAAATGAATCCGCGTGTCTCGCGTTCGTCGGCGCTGGCCTCGAAAGCCACCGGTTTCCCGATCGCCAAGATCGCCGCCAAGCTGGCGGTCGGCTTCACGCTGGACGAACTGCGCAACGAAATCACCGGCGGCGCGACCCCGGCTTCGTTCGAACCGTCGATTGACTACGTCGTTACCAAGATCCCGCGCTTCGCGTTCGAGAAATTCCCGCAAGCGGACAACCACCTGACCACGCAAATGAAGTCGGTCGGTGAAGTCATGGCGATCGGCCGCACCTTCCAGGAATCCTTCCAGAAAGCACTGCGCGGCCTGGAAGTCGGCGTCGACGGCATGAACGAAAAGACCACCGACCACGAAACCATCAAGGAAGAACTGGGCGAGCCGGGTCCTGACCGCATCTGGTACGTGGGCGACGCGTTCGCACAAGGCTTCACGCTGGAAGAAGTGCATGGCCTGACGCACATCGACCCGTGGTTCCTGTCGCAAATCAAGGAAATCGTCGACATCGAACTGTGGCTGGAAAACGGCCAGACGCTGGACGGTCTGGACAAGGCGACCCTGTACAAGCTGAAGCAAAAGGGTTTTGCCGACCGTCGTTTGGCCAAGCTGCTGAAGGTCACCGACACCGCCGTGCGCGAGAAGCGCCATGCGCTGAACATCCGTCCGGTCTACAAGCGCGTCGATACCTGCGCGGGCGAATTCTCGACCAACACGGCTTATATGTACTCGACCTATGAAGAAGAGTGTGAGTCGAAGCCCAACGACAAGAAGAAGATCATGGTGCTGGGCGGCGGTCCGAACCGCATCGGCCAGGGTATCGAATTCGACTATTGCTGCGTGCATGCCGCGCTGGCAATGCGCGAAGACGGCTACGAAACCATCATGGTCAACTGCAATCCGGAAACCGTGTCGACCGACTACGACACGTCCGACCGTCTGTATTTCGAATCGCTGACGCTGGAAGACGTGCTGGAAATCGTCGCGCTGGAAAAGCCGTACGGCGTGATCGTGCAATACGGCGGCCAGACGCCGCTGAAGCTGGCGCTGGATCTGGAAGCCAACGGCGTGCCTATCGTCGGTACTTCGCCGGACATGATCGACGCTGCGGAAGACCGCGAGCGTTTCCAAAAACTGTTGCACGATCTGGGGCTGCGTCAACCGCCTAACCGCACCGCGCGTACCGAGGCCGACGCGTTGCGTCTGGCGCAGGAAATCGGTTATCCGCTGGTGGTACGTCCTTCCTACGTGCTGGGCGGCCGCGCGATGGAAATCGTTCACGAGCAACGCGACCTCGAGCGCTACATGCGTGAAGCCGTCAAGGTGTCGCATGATTCACCCGTGCTGCTGGACCGCTTCCTGAACGACGCGATCGAAGTCGACGTCGACTGCCTGTCGGACGGCGAGCGTACCTTCATCGGCGGCGTGATGGAACACATCGAACAAGCCGGCGTGCACTCGGGCGACTCGGCCTGTTCGCTGCCGCCATACTCGCTGGCCAAGGAAACCATCGACGAACTGAAGCGCCAGACCGCGCTGATGGCCAAGGGCCTGAACGTGGTCGGCCTGATGAACGTGCAGTTCGCCATCCAGCAAACCGAAGTCGACGGCAAGCTGCAAGACGTCGTCTTCGTGCTGGAAGTGAATCCGCGCGCGTCGCGCACCGTGCCGTTCGTATCCAAGGCAACCGGCCTGCAACTGGCGAAGATAGCCGCACGCTGCATGGTCGGCCAGTCGCTGGACAGCCAGGGCATCAAGAACGAAGTGATCCCGCCTTACTTCAGCGTCAAGGAAGCCGTGTTCCCGTTCGTGAAATTCCCGGGCGTCGACACCATTCTCGGGCCCGAGATGAAGTCGACCGGCGAAGTCATGGGTGTGGGCAAGACGTTCGGCGAAGCTTTCGTCAAGTCGCAGCTCGGCGCAGGCGTCAAGTTGCCGACATCGGGCAAGGTGTTCCTGAGCGTCAAGGGCAGCGACAAGCCGCGCGCCGTGCAGGTGGCGAAGGATCTGGTCGGTCTCGGTTTCTCCATCGTGGCGACCAAGGGTACGGCTGCGGCCATCAGCGCCGCCGGCATTCCGGTCGCGACCGTGAACAAGGTGGTGGAAGGTCGTCCGCACATCGTCGACATGATCAAGAACAACGAGATCGCGCTCGTGGTCAACACGGTCGAAGAGAAGCGCACGGCGATTGCCGACTCCGGTGCGATCCGTACTTCGGCGCTGGCGGCGCGCGTGACGACGTTCACGACGATTGCCGGCGCGGAGGCTGCGGTGGAAGGCATGCGTCATCTGGACGCGCTGGATGTGTATGATTTACAAGGGCTGCATAAAGCTATACACTAAACCCACATACACGTTTTATTGCTGGTCACAGAGGGCATCTGAGTATTCGATGCCCTCTGTGTCTTTTTTAACGGCAAACTCTGTATTTGCCTGTCAGGGCTGTTGCAAAATCGATCTCGCGCCGCGTCGTGTTTCATTCCCGCCCAGTTTGATTTTGCAACAGCCTCCAGGGCAAGTCATACAAAAGTGCCTCATTTTTTTGTTGAGAGTTTTATGAGTACAGTTCCTATCACCAAGTATGGTGCAGAGCTTCTGAAGGAAGAGTTGCAACGCCTGAAATCCAAGGAGCGTCCGGCGGTCATCAACGCAATTGCGGAAGCGCGCGCGCAAGGCGACCTGTCGGAAAATGCCGAATACGATGCCGCCAAGGAACGTCAGGCCTTCATCGAAGGCCGCATTGCGGATCTGGAAGGCAAGCTGGGTTCGTCGCTGGTCGTCGATCCGGCGACCTTGAGCTCGGGCGCGGACGGCCGCGTGGTGTTTGCCGCGACAGTCGATCTGGAAAACCTGGACAGTGGCGAGAAGGTCACCTATCAGATCGTCGGTATCGACGAAGCCGACATCAAGGAAGCCAAGGTCTCGGTGACTTCGCCGATCGCGCGTGCCTTGATCGGCAAGAGCGCCGGCGACGTGGTTGCAGTCGAAGCACCGTCGGGCGTGCGCGAGTATGAAATCCTGGAAGTGCGCTACGTTTAAGTCATAGCGCAAAGGCCGCCGCAGGCGCTGTTGATGACAAGCTGTAAATAATTTACGGCACTGCGATGGTTAAAAAAATGCCCGCTGAAGCGGGCATTTTTTCTTGCTCGGATCCGATGGCGGGATGATCAGCCCATGGATTTCTTGGCACTTTTCTGACGCGGCTTGGCGCGCTTGATCGAGCCGCCTGCGGTAACGCGTTCGTTGCCCTTGAGCATGACCTTGGTCACCGACGGACGCTTGGTGCCGCTGGCGCTGGGCTTGACGATGGTGACTTCGCGCATGCCCTTGCCGCGCGTTTCGCTGCGTTCTTTCGCGGCTTCCTTCTTGGGGCGGAAGATCACCAGCAGTTTGCCGATGTGTTGCACCGGCGCCGCCTTGAGTTGTTCGCAGATGGTGTCGTAGATGGCGACGCGCGCTTCGCGGTCGTCGCCGAACACGCGGACCTTGATCAGGCCGTGGGCGTTCAGGCTGGCATCGATTTCCTTGGTGACGCCGGCGGTCAGGCCGCCTTCGCCGATGATCACGACAGGGCTCAGGCCATGCGCTTCGGCGCGCAATTCACTGCGCTCTGCAGGAGTAAGTTTCAACATAGTTTGTTTCCGGTGGGCGAGCGGCTTGGCACCTGAGGCCGGTTAAAACCGGCCCGAACTCTGTCCCTCAATATTTAAAACCAGTATTCTACGCGAATGGCAAAGAACAAATTAAACAAAAACTGGCTGCACGATCACATTAACGACCCGTATGTGAAGCTGGCGCAGAAGGAAGGCTATCGCGCACGCGCGGCCTACAAGCTCAAGGAAATCGACGAGGAAGAGAAACTGATCAAGCCAGGCCAGGTCATCGTCGACCTCGGTTCGACGCCCGGCAGCTGGTCGCAGTACGCCCGCAACAAGCTGGCGGGGCTGGAGGGCGGGGGCATCCGCGGCACCATCATCGGGCTGGACATGCTGCCGATGGATCCGATCGCCGACGTGCATTTCATCCAGGGCGACTTCCGCGAAGAAGATTCCTTGCGTCAGCTGGAAGCAATTCTGGACGGGCGCCAGGTCGATCTGGTGTTGTCCGACATGGCGCCGAATCTGTCCGGCGTGGCGATTGCCGATGCGGCGCGGGTCGAGCATCTTATCGATCTGGCAATAGAATTCGCGCAAGCGCACATGAAACCGACCGGATCGGTGTTGGTGAAATGCTTCAACGGCACCGGCTACAACGAACTGGTGCACAAATTCCGCGCCGAGTTCAAAACCGTTACGTCGAAAAAGCCCAAAGCCAGCCGCGATAAATCGTCGGAAATTTTCCTTTTGGGCAAAGTTCTGAAGAATCCCCGGTAAATCCGCCTGCAATCTTGCATTTCGGCCATTTTTCTTCTTGATTTCATCGATTCCGGCCACACATCCACTGCTGGAAGCTTTCGTTTTGCAGTCCTTTGAGGGTTTTTTGCGGTGATTTGGTGGTGTTCCTGCCAACGCCTGCGATTCAAGTTTTTCCGCCGGTTTGCCGTAGTCAGGTGACGTCAGCCTGCGATGGATGGTTTCCTAGTAAGCGCAGATGAATCCGAGTAAAATCGGATATATACAAGGTAATGAGGCGCGCTCGCGTCGGAGGAGTTCTAGTGAACAACATGTTTTCCAAAGCCGCCATTTGGGTGGTGATCGCCCTGGTGCTGTTTATGGTCTTTAAACAGTTCGATCGAAGCAGCCTGTCATCGGGCGCTACATCGATGGCGTACTCCGATTTCATCAGCGAAGTAAAAGCCGGCCACATCAAAGACGCCACCATCGAAGACCGCAGCATCATCGCGACGACGCAAGACGGCAAGAAAGTCAAGACTGCCACGACGACGCTCGACCGCGGCCTGGTCGGCGATCTGTTGAACAACGGCGTCAAGTTCGACGTCAAGCAACCTGAAGAACAATCCTTCCTGTCGCAGATATTCATTTCCTGGTTCCCGATGCTGTTGCTGATCGGCGTCTGGGTGTTTTTCATGCGCCAGATGCAGGGTGGCGGCAAGGGCGGCGCGTTCTCCTTCGGCAAATCGAAGGCGCGCATGCTTGACGAGAACAGCAATTCCGTCACTTTCGCCGATGTCGCCGGTTGCGATGAAGCCAAAGAAGAAGTGCAGGAGCTGGTCGAGTTCCTGCGCGATCCGACTAAATTCCAGAAACTCGGCGGCCGCATTCCTCACGGCGTGCTGATGGTCGGTCCTCCGGGTACCGGTAAGACCCTGTTGGCGCGGGCGATTGCGGGCGAAGCCAAAGTGCCGTTCTTCACCATCTCCGGTTCCGACTTCGTTGAAATGTTCGTCGGCGTGGGCGCATCGCGCGTGCGCGACATGTTCGAAAACGCCAAGAAGCATGCACCGTGCATCATCTTCATCGACGAAATCGACGCCGTCGGTCGCCATCGCGGCGCCGGCATGGGCGGCGGCAACGACGAGCGCGAACAGACGCTGAACCAGATGCTGGTCGAGATGGACGGTTTTGAAGCCAACTCCGGCGTCATCGTGATCGCCGCCACCAACCGTGCCGACGTGCTGGACAAGGCTCTGCTGCGTCCGGGCCGTTTCGACCGCCAGGTGATGGTCGGCCTGCCGGATATCCGCGGCCGCGAACAAATCCTCTACGTTCACATGCGCAAGGTGCCTATCGCTCCCGACGTCAAGGCCGATATCCTGGCGCGCGGCACACCCGGTTTCTCGGGCGCCGATCTGGCCAACCTGGTCAACGAAGCCGCCTTGTTCGCCGCACGCCGCAGCAAGCGCCTGGTGGAAATGCAGGATTTCGAAGACGCCAAGGACAAGATCGTCATGGGTCCTGAGCGCAAGTCCGCCGTGATGCGCGAAGAAGAACGTCGCAACACGGCGTACCACGAGTCCGGCCACGCCGTCGTCGCCAAGCTGCTGCCGAAGGCCGATCCGGTCCACAAGGTCACCATCATGCCGCGCGGTTATGCGCTGGGTCTGACCTGGCAGTTGCCTGAACATGATCGGGTCAACATGTACAAGGACAAGATGCTGGAAGAGATCGCCATCCTGTTCGGCGGCCGTATCGCGGAAGAAATCTTCATGCATCAGATGTCGACCGGCGCTTCCAACGACTTCGAACGCGCGACCAAGCTGGCGCGCGCCATGGTGACGCGTTACGGCATGTCCGAAGCGCTGGGCACGATGGTGTACGAAGATACCGAGCAAGACGCCTATTTCGGCCGCATGTCGTCGAAGACCGTCTCTGAAGCGACACAACAAAAGGTCGATGCTGAAATCCGCAGCATCCTCGACACGCAATATGCGTTGTCGCGTCGCCTGCTGGAAGAGAACCGCGACAAGGTCGAAGTGATGGCGCAGAAGCTGCTCGACTGGGAAACCATCGACGCCGACCAGATCAACGACATCATGGCAGGCAACGAACCGCGTCCGCCGAAATCCGGTATTCCTGCCAAGAAGTCTTCCGACAATACGCCGGGCGACATTTCGCCGACCGCGACCGCTCCGGCCTGATAGCGGGACCGGAAGCGAAGCCGTCTCAGGGTGAGGAGCGATCCTCGCCCTTTTTCTTTGGCCTGCCGGCTCGTGCCAAGCGTGCCGCAGGCCGTGCAAATGCCGGACAGGTTTGAACAATGATGTAGCGGAATGAATCAACGATATCTACAATGCGGGCGTTATCGCCTTCCCGTCACGCCGGGGCGCAGGCCTCTGGTGATGGGCATCCTCAACGTCACTCCCGATTCGTTTTCCGACGGCGGCAATTTCCATGCGTTGGAATTCGCCATTTCGCGCGCCGAGCAGATGATTGCCGACGGCGTCGACATCATCGACATCGGCGGCGAGTCGACGCGGCCGGGCATTCCGCCGGTGCCGCTGGACGAAGAGCTCAGGCGCGTGATGCCCCTGATCTATGCGTTGCGCGATTGCGGCAAGCCTTTGTCGATCGACACCTACAAGCCGGAAGTCATGCGCGAGGCGCTGATTGCCGACGCCGACATGATCAACGACATCAACGGCTTCCGGGCGCCGGGCGCCATCGATGCAGTCAAGGACAGTAGTGCCGGCCTGTGCGTCATGCACATGCAGGGCGAGCCCCAGACCATGCAACAGCAGCCAGCATATGGCGACGTGGTCGCGGAAGTGAGCGCCTTCCTGCGGGAACGCGTGGGCGCGCTGGAAGCCGCCGGCGTGGAGCACGACCGTCTGTGCATCGATCCCGGTTTCGGCTTCGGCAAGGATGTCGGACACAACTACGCCTTGCTCAGGAACACGCGCCGACTGATCCAGGAACTGGGCCTGCCGCTGCTGGCCGGCATGTCGCGCAAGTCGATGATCGGCGCCATCACCGGCAAGCCGCTGGACCAGCGCCTGGCCGGCAGCATCGGCGCGGCCTTGGCAGCGGCGGCGCAAGGTGCGATGATTATCCGCGTGCATGATGTCGCGGAGACTGTCGATGCGCTCAATGTCTGGCACGCCGGCATGACGGACGCGACCGCCATTCGGGAATATTGATAAAAAGTTTATAAAAAGACTCTTCAAGAGGAAACACAGGAATCATGGCTGGAAAATATTTTGGCACCGATGGTGTGCGTGGACGTGTTGGCGTTGCGCCGATCACTCCTGATTTCGTCATGCGTCTCGGCTACGCTGCCGGCAAGGTGCTGACCAAGTCGTGGGCATCGTCGGCCAAGCCGACGGTATTGATCGGCAAGGACACCCGCATTTCCGGCTACATGCTGGAAGCCGCACTGGAAGCCGGTTTTGCCGCCGCCGGCGTCGACGTGATGCTGGCCGGTCCGGTGCCGACGCCTGCCGTTGCCTATCTCACGCGCGCATTGCGCCTGTCGGCCGGCGTGGTGATCTCGGCCTCGCACAATCCTTATCACGACAACGGCATCAAATTCTTCTCGGCCTCCGGAAACAAGCTGCCTGACGCAGTGGAAGCAGAGATCGAAGCCGAACTTGACACGCCGATGAGCTGCGTGTCGTCGGAAAAGCTGGGCAAGGCAAAGCGCCTGGACGACGCCCAGGGACGCTACATCGAATTCTGCAAGGGCACCTTCCCCAACGATCTCGACCTGCACGGCATGCGCATCGTCGTCGATTGCGCGCATGGCGCCGCCTACAACATTGCACCGCATGTTTTCCACGAACTGGGCGCCGAAGTCATCAATATCGGCAATCAGCCCAACGGCCTGAACATCAATGAAGGTTTCGGTGCGACCGCGCCGGAAGCCTTGTCCAAGTCGGTACGCGCCAATCACGCCGACGTCGGCATTGCGCTGGATGGCGACGCCGACCGCCTGGTGATGGTGGATGCCGCCGGTCGCATCTACAACGGCGACGAGCTGCTGTACGTGATGGTCAAGGACCGTCTGGCGAGCGGCCCGGTGCCGGGCGCGGTCGGCACGCTGATGACCAACATGGCGCTGGAAGTCGCCTTCAAGAAAATGGGCATCGGTTTTGCGCGCGCCAAGGTCGGCGATCGCTACGTGCTGGAGACCATGCAGGAGCGCGGCTGGCTGCTCGGCGGCGAAGGCTCCGGCCACTTGCTGTGCCTCGACAAGCACACCACCGGCGATGGTATCGTGTCGGCGCTGCAGGTCATGTCGGCGCTCAAGCGTTCGGGCCAGAGCCTGGCAGGGATGACGGCGGACATCCGCATGTATCCGCAAGCCTTGATCAACGTGAAGATCCCGGCCGGTTTCGACTGGAAAACCAATCCCGGCATGCAAGCCGAAAAGGATGCTGTCGAGAAGGCGCTCGGCGACACCGGTCGCGTCCTGATTCGCCCCTCCGGCACCGAGCCGCTGATTCGCGTCATGGTGGAAGCGCAGCAGGCGGAGACGGCGCAGGCGATGGCCAAGAGAATTGCTGATAAAGTAGCCGCCTGAGAAGGGGCGCAGGACAGCGGTAAATCACTGTCTCCGATCACGCCGCCAACCACGACAAATCAAAATAGCAGCGCATGTCAAAAGATCAGCCACACATCTTGTTAGTCGAGGACGAGCCGAGCATCGCCGAGTTATTGCGTTTCACGATGCAGGGCGCGGGCTTCGCCACCAGCATCGCCAGCGATGCGGCGGAAGCGCGCAAGCTCGTCGCGACGGTTTTGCCGCAACTGGTGCTGCTGGACTGGATGCTGCCGGATACGTCGGGACTGGCGCTGCTGAGCGAGTGGCGCCGGGATGCGCGTACCGCGGCCTTGCCGGTCATCATGCTGACCGCGAAGGGCATGGAAGAGGACAAGGTCAAGGGCCTGAACGAAGGCGCCGATGACTACGTCACCAAGCCGTTTTCACCGAAAGAACTGGTGGCGCGCGTGCAAGCGCTGTTGCGCCGCAAGGCGCCGGAAGTCGGCCGGCAGAGCTTGTCCTACGGCTTGCTCGGCATCGACACCGAGCGCCATCGCGTCACCGTCGACAAGGACGAGATCGAACTGGATCAGGCGGAATTCAAACTCTTGCGCTATCTGGTCGCGCATCCGGAACGCATCTTTTCACGCGCCCAGTTGCTCGACAAAGTCTGGGGCGACCATACCTTTATCGAAGAACGCACCGTCGATGTCCACATCATGCGCCTGCGCAAATCGCTGGGCGCTGCCGCCGACTACGTCAAGACCGTGCGCGGCCTGGGCTACAAGCTCAGCATGGAAGCAAAAAGCAGTTGATCTGGTAGTTCGATCATCCTGGCGTTCGGGCCGGACGTCGCTTTCACCCCAGTCTTATTCCAGCGGAATCGAACGATAGCGGTTCACCTCTTGCGGCGACACGAAGCCGGCGCGATTTTCCCAGCTGTTCCTGATGTAAGACACCACCGCGGCAACTTCCTGATCGTTCAAGGCCTGGCCGAACGGCGGCATGCCGTAGGGACGGGGATTGCCTCCTGTCGCCGGCGGGAAGCCGCCGTTGAGCACCATGCGGATCGGATTGACGGCGGAGCCCATCGTCAGCGCGCGATTGCCGCTCATCGGCGGATAAGCGGGCGGCATGCCCTGGCCATCGGCTTTGTGGCACTCGGCGCATTGCTGCTCATAGATTTTGCCGCCGGTTTGCAGGATGCGATCGGCCGTCGCCTTGTCCGGCTGTGCCGTCTCGAGCGCCGGCGGCGGATCGTTTTGCGGCAGCGATTTCAGATAGACCGCCATGGCCCGGATGTCGCCGTCGTTCAAGTGCTGCAGGCTCTGGCCGACGACTTCCGCCATCGGTCCGAACACGGTGCTGCGCGGCGATACGCCGGTCTTCAGCAAGGCGGTGATGTGTTCCGTTTCCCATTTGCCGAGTCCGGCTTCGGCATCTGACGTCAATGAGGGCGCATACCAGTTCATGATCGGTATCAGGCCGCCGGCCAGGTCGGATTTGTCGACGGTGGCGCCGAATGCGTTGCGGGTCGTGTGGCAGGCGCTGCAATGGCCGAGTCCCTGCACCAGATAGGCGCCGCGATTCCATTCCACCGATTGTTTGTCTTCCGGCGCATACGAGCCCGGCGTGAAGTACAGGGCGCGCCATCCGGCCAGCAGGATGCGGTAGTTGTAGGGGAAGCGCAGCGCGTGCTCCTGATTGACCTGGCGCACCGGCTTGACGGTCTGCAGGTAGGCGAACAGCGCATCGGCGTCTTCACGCGTGACCTTGGTGTAATTCGGATAGGGGAACGCCGGATAAAGGAAGCTGCCGTCCTTGGCCTTGCCGTGATGCAGCGCGCGCCAGAAATCCTTGGCGCTCCAGCTGCCCAGCCCGGTTTCCTTGTCGGCGGTGATGTTGGGGGCGTACAGCGTGCCGAACGGCGTCGGGATCGCGCGTCCGCCGGCGTAAGGCTGGCCGCCGCGCGCCGTGTGGCAGGCCATGCAGTCGCCGGCGCGGGCCAGATAGGCGCCCCGCGCGACCTGTTGTTCAGTATTGACCGACGCCGGCAGCGTCGGAGCGTCGTCGTGGTCGATGAATTCCGTGCCGATGATGACGGCGGGAACGGCGATGATCAACAGCAGCAGCGCCAGCAAGATGCGTTTCATGACCGGCCCCTTATTCTGTGACGCTGCCGCAGGCCAGCGGCAGTTTGACGGTCGTTGCCGCAGCCGGTACCGCGCCTTCCGGTACCGGCTGGGCGGCGAGCCAGCTGCTGGCGGCATTGATGTCTTCCAGCGTCAGCTTTTGCGCGATCCGGGCCATGCAGTCGGGCGCTTTTGCTTTGCGCACGCCATTCCTCCAGGCGCCGAATTGCGAGTTGATGTAGTCGCGCGGCAAACCGATCAGGCCCGGAACGGCAGGCGTCACGCCGGTCAGCGCCTGGCCGTGGCAGGCGATGCAGGCCGGCACTTTCTTGCTGCTGTCGCCGTTCATGACCAGGTTGCGGCCGCGTTCCAGTACTGCCGGCGTGGCGTCGCCCGGTTGCGGCGCCGGGTAGGGCGGATGCCGTTCGGAAAAGTAGTTGGCGATCTCGTGCAGGTAGGCGTCGGAGAGATGATCCAGCAGATAAGTCATCAGCGGATACTGGCGACGGCCGTCGCGGAAATTGGTGAGCTGGTTGAACAGGTAGCCCTCCGGCTTGCCGGCGATGCGCGGATAAAAGCCGTCGCTGGAGGCGCGGCCCTCCTTGCCGTGGCAGGTAGTGCAGGCGACGACGCGCTGGGCGATGGTGTCCGGCAGTGTTTGTTGCGATTGGGCGTGCACGGTCGGTAACAGGCAGGTCATCAGCATCGCGGACAATGCAAGGGTGCAACGACGAGCAGACATCAGAGAAGACATAAGGCTGGCCATATAAATAATCGTTGTAAGTTATATGCGGCGAGCTGATCGTATAACTGATCGCAATGTTTGCATTGTATAAGAGCCGCCGTTTATCATGCCTGCACACGAACAGCGCGAAAATCCGAGTACAGTAGCGTTTTTGTCGTATTTGTTGCCGTACAGATCAATTCCACAAGACAGACGAATCCCCATGACCGACAAGTCGTTTGAACAGTCCGTGATCGCCGAGCGTAGCATGCTGGTCAAGTTTGCACGCCTGCATGTGCAGGAAGACGCGGCCGAGGACGTGGCGCAGGAAACCTTGCTGGCCGCCTTGCAGAATCCCGCCGGTTTCTCGGGCAAGTCGTCGCTGCGCACCTGGCTGGTCGGCATCCTCAAACATAAAATCGTCGACCTGATCCGCAAGGAAAAGAAATACGTCCAGATTACGCAGGAAGAAACCGGCGATCCGACCGACTTCGACGTGCTGTTCGACGAAACCGGGCATTGGGCCGAGGCGCCCGCCGACTGGGGCAATCCGGCCGAAACCCTGCAGCAGTCGCAGTTCTTCGACATCATGGATTTTTGCGTAAACAAGCTGACGCCGGTCATGGCGCGGGTGTTTTCCATGCGCGAGCTGTTCGAGTTCGAGATCGCAGAAATCTGCAAGGAACTCAAGATCACCACCGGCAACTGCAGCGTGCTGTTGTATCGCGCTCGCATGCAACTGCGTCTGTGCCTGGACCAGAACTGGTTCGAGGGTCGCGCAAGCCGCGCGTGAGATTCTGCCCGCGCGCCTTTCCATACCCGCCCACACCCGCTACAATAGCGCCCACGCCCCCGTAGCTCAGTGGATAGAGCGATCCCCTCCTGAATGAATTGGGCACCGGCATCCGAAAGGCGCCGCGTGAATGGAGTCAAATTCGGTGAACCCTGACAGCGCTTGCAGTGCTTATGCTGCAAACGGCTGCTGGCAATACCGAGCCAAGCCGCACCGGGTTGTTGTCGTGCGGAAGGTGTAGAGACTAGACGGCTCCGGCCTGCGGACTATATGTCCATGGCCAAGGTATAGTCCAGACCACAAACAAGTTATTTGGTGGCGAAAGCCATGGTGGTACGAAGGGATAGGTCACACGTTCGATCCGTGTCGGGGGCGCCAGACAAAAAGCCACAAAAAAAGCGCAGAAGATGTTGTCTTCTGCGCTTTTTCTTTTGCCGAACCGGTTAGCGTGTCAATGACCTTGATAGAGCCTTTCGCGGTCGACCTGCGCAGGCGCCGACGCCGGTGCGCCGGTCGAGCCCGACGTCGCAGGGGTCTCCGAGTTCGGATTCTTCGACCAGCCGAAGAAATTGGACAAGGCATCGACCACGCCGCCGCCTTCCGTGCCCAGCGAGGCGACAAAGCCCTCGCCCGGCGAGAAGTTGTCGTAGTAAGGTTCGTTGTCGACAAACCTGATGCCGGCCGGCGCCGGCATGTCGGATTGCGGCACGTTTTTGAGCGCGACGCCCATGTAATCCACCCAGATCGGCAAGGCCAGCTGTGCGCCGAATTCCTTGCTGCCCAGCGTCCTGGGCTGGTCGTAACCCATCCAGACCACGGTCGTCAGCGTGCGCTGATAGCCGGCGAACCAGCCGTCCATCGCATCGTTGGTGGTGCCGGTCTTGCCGGCCAGGTCGGTGCGCTTGAGCGTGTTGCTGCGTGCGCCGGTGCCGCGTTGGGCGACCGATTGCAGCAGGCTGGTCATGATGTAGGCGTTGCGCTCGTCGATGGCGCGCGGCGCATTGTTGCCGACGATCAGCGGGTCTGCCTTGGACAGAACCTTGCCGCGTGCATCGGCGATTTGCGTGATCAGGTAAGGATTGATCTTGTAGCCGCCGTTGGCAAAGATCGCATAAGCGGACGCCAGCTGCAGCGGCGTGGTCTGGCCGGCGCCCAGCGCCATGGGCAGGTAAGGCGGCACCTTGTCGATGTCGAAGCCGAAATGGCTGGTGATGAAGTCTTGCGCATATTTCACGCCGATGGCGTCAAGGGTGCGGATCGCCACCAGATTGACCGATTTTTGCAAGGCGGTGCGCATCGACATGGGACCGGCCGGCGGATCGTCATCCTTCGGTTCCCAGTTCGGCTGGCCGTTGCCGGCAGGATAAGACACCGGCGCATCGTTGATGATGCTGGCCGGGCCGAAGCCCTTTTCCAGCGCCGCGGAATAGATGAAGGGCTTGAAGGTCGACCCCGGCTGGCGCCATGCCTGGGTCACGTGGTTGAAGTTGTTTTGCGTGAAATCGAAACCGCCGACCAGCGCGCGGATGGCGCCATTCTGCGGCGTCACCGACACCAGCGTGGCTTCCACTTCCGGCAACTGCACGATCTGCCAGGTTTTCCTGGCGTCCTGCATGACGCGGATGACGGCGCCCGGCGCGATGCGGATTTCCTTTTTGGCTTTCGGCCCCAATGCTGCGGCAACGAACTTGAGCGTGTCGCCGCTCAGCGTGATCTTGTCGCCGCTGCGGATCACGGCCTGGATCTGTTTCGGATCGGCCGATACCACCACGGCGGCGAGGATGTCGTCGTTGTCCGGATGGTCGTCCATGGCGTCGTCGATGGCTTGCGAGCGGTCGTCGTCGCCCGACGGCAATTCGATGGTTTCTTCCGGACCGCGATAGCCGTGGCGGCGGTCGTAATCCATCACGCCCTTGCGCACGGCGTCATAGGCTGCCTTTTGATCGGCGGCGTTGATGGTGGTGGTGACGGTGATGCCGTGCGTGTAGGTGTCTTCCTTGTACTGCGCATAGACCATCTGGCGCACCATTTCATTCACGTACTCGGCGTGGACGTTGTACTGGTTGCCGGGTGCGCGCACCTGGATGTCTTCCTTCACGGCGGCGTCGTATTGCGCTTGCGTGATGTATTCCAGATCCAGCATGCGCTGCAGGATGTATTGCTGGCGGATGTGGGCGCGCTTGGGGTTGACGATAGGGTTGTAGGCCGACGGCGCCTTCGGCAAGCCGGCCAGCATGGCGGCCTGCGCCAGCGTGACGTCCTTGATGTCCTTGCCGAAATAGGTGCGCGCAGCGGCGGCAAAGCCGAAGGCGCGTTGACCCAGATAGATCTGGTTCATGTACACCTCAAGGATCTGGTCCTTGCTCAGCGTCGCTTCGATCTTGTTGGCCAGCAGCACTTCATAGAGTTTGCGCGAGAAGGTTTTTTCCTTTGTCAGGAACACGTTGCGCGCCACCTGCATGGTAATGGTGCTGGCGCCCTGGCTGGCATGGCCTTTGATCAGGTCGGTCGCCAGTGCGCGGGCGATGCCGATGTAGTCGATGCCGCCATGCTGATAGAAACGATAATCTTCAATCGCCAGCACCGCGTTCTTCACATTGGCGGGGATGGCATCGAGTTTGACCAAGCTGCGCTTTTCTTCGCCGAATTCACCGAGCAGGACGTTGTCGGCGGAATAGATGCGCAGCGGAATCTTCGGACGATAGTCGGTGATGACGTCCAGCGACGGCAGGCGCGGATTGATGAAGATCAGTGCGTAGGCAATGATCAGCGCGCCGATGATCGCCAGCCCGAGGACCGAGAAGGCGAGGAACTTGGCGATGTTGGGATTCAGAAAACCGCGTTGACGGGAAACTTGTGGCAAACGAGAGTTAAAGCGCATGGTCATTGTGAGTGAAGGGCGTGCCGTATCTTACAACATGGGGTGGGCCGGGCCGCCGTTCCGTGGCCAAACCGGGCCGGGATTATGTTTCCAAATGTATGCGGCGGCCTGTCTGGTGTTGGTTTTGGTGCAGGAACATGCAAAAAATGCATCGTTTGTTGTTGGCCGGCAATTATCCTTGCCGCACCGGGGCTTATAAGCGGAAGATTGCGCCTGGATTCGGCCCGGATCGAGCTTAGATTCACCAAGCCCGCGCGCAATCGGTACAATGCGGTCTTCAATCGGTACAATGCGGTCTTTCTTCATTAATTCAGTCGCGGCAAAGCAGCTTCTGCCCGGCCTTCGATTTCATCCCTCGGCATACCTATGGCAGTCATTTCTCTCTCCAATGCGCAGCTCGCATTCGGACACGTTGCGCTTCTCGATCACGCGGAGTTTTCCCTCGAAACCGGCGAACGGGTCGGTCTGATCGGCCGCAACGGCACCGGCAAGTCGTCCTTGCTGAAAATCATCGCCAGCGTTTCCAAACTGGACGACGGCCTGCTGGTGATGCAGCAAGGGCTGAAGATTGCCTATGTCGACCAGGAGCCGCATTTCCCGGCGGAGATGTCGATTTTCGACGCGGTTGCCTCGGGCCTCGGCGAATTGCCGGCGCTATTGGCCGAATATGAATCGTTGACCGGCCAATTCGGCGGCGACAACGACGACGCGCTGATGGAGCGCATGCACGATATCCAGGTCAAGCTCGATGCCGCCGATGCGTGGAGCCTGAATCACAAGGTCGAAACCACGCTGGACAAGCTCAACCTCAAGGGCGACGCGCTGATCGGCGCCTTGTCCGGCGGCATGCAAAAGCGCGTGGCGCTGGCCTGCGGCCTGGTCGGCGCGCCCGACGTGCTGCTGCTGGACGAGCCGACCAACCATCTGGATTTCGGCTCCATCCTGTGGCTCGAAGCCCTGCTGCGCGACTACAAGGGCAGCGTGCTGTTCATCACCCATGATCGCAGCTTCCTCGACAACGTCGCCACGCGCATCATCGAACTGGACCGCGGCAAGATACTGTCTTTTCCGGGCAACTTCAGTACCTATCAGGCGCGCAAGGCCGAGCTGCTGGCCAATGAAGAAGTCGAAAACGCCAAGTTCGACAAATTTCTCGCGCAGGAAGAAGTCTGGATCCGCAAGGGCGTGCAGGCGCGCCGCACCCGCGACGAAGGTCGCGTGCGCCGTCTCGAAGCCTTGCGCCTGGAACGCAGCGCGCGCCGCGACCGCCAGGGCCAGGTCAAGCTGGAAGTCTCTTCCGGCGAACGCTCCGGCAAGATTGTCGCGGAACTGGAAAACGTCAGCAAGTCTTACGGTCCGAAGACCATCGTGCGCGATTTCACCGGCACCATCATGCGCGGCGACAAGGTCGGCCTGATCGGCCAGAACGGCGCCGGCAAGACCACCTTGCTCAAACTGATTCTCGGCGAAGAAACGGCGGACGCCGGTACGGTCCGTCAGGGCACCAAATTGCAGGTCGCGTATTTCGACCAGATGCGCACTCAGCTCAACGAGGAAGCCACGCTGGCCGACACCATCGCGCCGGGTAGCGACTGGGTGGAAGTCAATGGCCAGCGCAGGCACGTGATGACGTATCTGGGCGACTTCCTGTTCGCGCCGGAACGTGCGCGTTCACCGGTGCGCACCTTGTCGGGCGGCGAGCGCAACCGCTTGCTGCTGGCGCGTCTGTTCGCCAAGCCGGCCAACGTGCTGGTGCTCGATGAACCGACCAACGACCTGGATATCGACACGCTGGAGCTGCTGGAAGAATTGCTGGAGGAATATACCGGCACCGTGTTCCTGGTCAGCCACGACCGCACCTTCCTCGACAACGTGGTGACCCAGGTGATTGCCTCCGAAGGCGATGGCGTGTGGCGCGAATATGTCGGCGGCTACAGCGACTGGGAGCGCGTGCGCGCCAACATGCAGGCAAACGCGAAGAAGGCCGACAGCAAGCCTGAAACCAAACCGGCGGAAGCGGCGGCGCCTGTCGCCGCGGCAACCAAGCCGAAGAAGCTTAGCTACAAGGAGCAGCGCGAGCTGGAAGAGCTGCCCAAGCTGATCGCGCAGCTGGAAGAAGAGCAGGCGGCGATTTCCGCCAAGCTGGCCGATCCCGATCTGTACAAGCAGGGCGCGGATGCAGCGGTGCGCCTGAATGCGCGTTTCGCCGAGATCGACGGTTTGTTGCTGGAAAATCTGGAACGCTGGGAAGCGATCGAAGCGCGTTCCAAGGGGTAATCAGTTCTGCAGAGGCGGCGTCTTCAATCCGAATTCAACCTCAATTGGGACGCCGGCTTGCATGGCGCAACTCCGGCAGTTTCTCGCGCATGATGTCGGCGTCTTCGGCATCGGGGCGCAAGGCCAGATAGGCTTCCAGATCGTCCAGCGCGGCCTGCGGTTCCGCCATGTTTGCATACGCCAGCCCGCGATCGCGGCGCTCGGTAATTTCATCCGGCAATAAAATCACCAGACGTTCCTGCACATCGAGCACGCGCTGCCAGCGTTGCGCGTCGGTGAAGATCGCTTTCAAATTGCGCAGCATGCGGGTGAGGATCTCGCGCGGGTGCGCCGCGCGCAGATAGGCGGCAAGCGGCAACTCGTCGCCGTATTCCTGCTGCTCCAGATAGGGTTCCAGCCGTTCTTCCAGTTCTTCGCGCGACAGGCTGGAACCGTTCATCGGGTCCAGCACGATGTCGCCGGACTGCACCGACAGTTTCATCAGGAAGTGGCCGGGGAAGGAGACTCCCTTCATGTTCAGGCCGATCTGCTGCCCCAGTTCCATGTATACCACCGCCAGCGAAATCGGAATGCCGCGGCGCGACGTGATGACGCGATGGATGTAGCTGTTGTCGGGATCGTAATAATTGTTGATGTTGCCGGCGAACGCCAATTCCTGGAAAAAGAAATGGTTGAGCATGCGCAGTTTTTGAATATGCGATGCATCGGCGGAGAGACGCTGCTTCAGCTTGAGCGCCAAGGTGTCCATCTCGATCTGGCAAGCGGAAAAATCCAGATCGGGATACGCATCCTGGCCCAACGCCAGAGCCGATTCAAATAACGGAATCGAATCGTCTTGACGAACCAGCGAAGAAAAATATTCGAGCGGTGTAAGCGTCATATGTCGATCATGCTATCAAAATATATGCGCTTGTGAAATGTTTGCCTTGCAATAGGGCGCCAAAGCAACATTGTCAGGGAAAATATAGGGCTGCAAGTGGTCAGCGGCCGATGCGTTTGAAGTCGCGGAAGCGGAATCCCATCGCCATCAATGCGCCGAAATAAGCAATGCCGCAGGCGGCAAACACCAGCATCAGCGCGCCGACGCGTTCGGCCGGATGTGCGCGCATGGCGATCCAGTCAAAATGCCGCGCCACCGCAAGCGCCACGCCGGCGAGCAGGAAGAGGGCGCCGGTCAGCTTGATCAGGAACATGCGCCATCCCGGTTGCGGCGTGTAGATGTTGCGACGGCGCAGTCCCCAGAACAGAAACGCCGCATTCAGGCAGGCGCCCAGCCCGATGGACAAGGCCAGGCCGGCATGGGCGATCCAGGGTACAAAGATATAGTTCATCAGCTGCGTCGCAATCAGCACGCCGATGGCGATCTTGACCGGCGTGCGGATGTCCTGTTTGGCGTAGAAGCCGGGCGCGAGAATCTTCACCAGAATCAGGCCGATCAGGCCGACGCCGTAGGCGACCAAGGCATTGCCGGTCATGGCCACCGACAAGGTGTCGAACTTGCCGTAGTGGAACAGGGTCGCGGTCAGCGGTTCCGACAGCGTCGCCAGGCCGACGGCGCAAGGCAGCGCCAGCAAAAAGGTCAGGCGCAGGCCCCAGTCGAGCAGGGAGGAGTATTCCACCATGTCGTTTTCGGCATGCGCGTTGGACAGGCTGGGCAACAGGATCGTGCCGAGCGCCACGCCGAGCAGCGCGGTGGGGAATTCCATCAGGCGGTCGGCATACGACAGCCACGACACGCTGCCATGCGCCAGGCGCGAGGCGATGTTGGTGTTGATCATCAGGCTGATCTGCGCGGCCGAGACGGCGAACACGGCCGGTCCCATCTTCTTGAGCACGCGTTTGACGCCTTCATCCGAGAGTCCGATCATCGGATTGAGATACAGCCGCGGCAGCATGCCGATCTTGGTCAATGCGGGAATCTGCAGCGCGACCTGCAATACGCCGCCGACGAAGACCGCGAATGCCATCGCGTAGATCGGCTGATCCATGTAGGGCGCAACGAACAGCGACGCCACGATGAAGGAGACATTCAGCAGCACCGAGGTAAAGGCCGGGATCTTGAACTCCCGCCAGGTGTTGAGGATGCCGCCGGCCAGCGCCACGAAAGCCATGAAACCGATATACGGAAACATGATCCGCGTCATCATCACTGACGCATCGAAGGCACCCTGATTGTATTTGAGGCCGGTGGCGATGAAGTAGACGATTACCGGCGTGGCGAGGATGCCGACGATGCTGGTGGCCAGCATGACCCAGATCAGCACTGTTGCCACATGATCGACCAGGTTCTTGGTGTCGGCGTCGCCTTTCTGGTTCTTGTACTCGGCGAGGATGGGGACGAACGCCTGCGAAAAGGCGCCTTCGGCGAAGAGGCGGCGCAGCAGGTTGGGAATGCGGAACGCCACGTTGAACGCATCCGTATAGGCCGAGGCGCCGAATGCGCGTGCAAACAGGATTTCTCTTGCGAGGCCGGTAATGCGGGAGAGCATCGTCATGCCAGAGACGGTGGCAAGCGTTTTATGCAAGTTCATGGGACGGTATTATAGCTTTCGTTTTTCATGCGGCAGGTGCTTTGATGCCGTTGTGGGGGAGGTTGATGGCGTTTGAGAAGGCGCGGGTCGGAAGGTTCGGCAAGGCAAGAAATTGGGCTGGCGAGTTTGTTGATTTCAGGTAATTTGGCCGCTTTGCAACAGGGTGTTGGCGATAGTGGGGCTGTATTTGCCAGTTTGATGAAAAATGGTTATAATCCGTGGCTTTACAGAATTCCGCCTCGCAAGTTATCAAGATTGCGATGCTCTCGATCTCGATTTAGGATAATTATTCATGGCAAATACCGCACAAGCACGCAAACGTGCTCGTCAAGCTGTTAAGCAAAACGCGCACAACTCCAGCCAACGTTCGACTCTGCGTACAGCAATCAAGGCTGTTCGCAAGGCGATCGCTGCAGGCGACAAGGCTGCTGCGACTTCCGTGTTTCAATCGTCGGTTTCGACCATTGACAGCATCGCTGACAAGAAAATCATTCACAAGAACAAGGCTGCTCGCCACAAGAGCCGCCTGGCTGCTGCCCTGAAGGCACTGGCTGCCTGATTCTTGTTGCTGACCGGATCCTTTGCTCAGGCAAGGATCCGCGCAATGCTGAATCGACAGTGATGTCGATTCGAAAACATCAACCCGCCCAAGCGATTTGGCGGGTTTTTGCATTTCCGGGCACCGTTCTGCGTGGCTTATTGTTTGTGCCTTGTCTGTTATTGAAGCTATTTGGCGCCGCGACGTCGCCGTGGGCGTTGCGGGCTTGTTGTCAGGCGTTTAACGCGGCAGGCCTTCAATCACCGTGCCCGGTTTGATGTTCTTTTGCTTGAACCAGCCCTTGTTCATTTCCAGGGCGTAGGTCGCCGCCTTGGTCGCGCAATGCGAATCCAGGGTTTGTTCCTTCATTTCCTCGATATTGATGATCTTGCCGGTTTCGTCCATGAAGGCGACCGAAAGCGGGATCAGCGTATTCTTCATCCACATGCAGACCCCTGCCGGCTGGCCGAAGGCGAACACCATGCCTTCATTGGCGCCCATTTTGTCCCGGAACATCAGGCCTTGCTCGCGCTGGGCTTCGGTCGAGGCGACTTCCGCCTTGATCAGGTACAGGCCTGCGTTGAGTGTGACGGTGGGGAATTTCTGAAGTTGCTGGGCGTGGGACGGGAGGGCGGTCGCGAAGGCGGCAAGTGCGGTGAGCAGTGCAAGTGAACGGCGCATGATGAATTTGATGTGAGGATGACGAGGGATCAGCGGATTATAGCGAGGATGGATTGTCCGTGGCGCATCGACGTTCTGTCGGGCGCCGGAGCGCGAATCGATGAATCAGGCGCAGAAATGAAAAAAGGCAGGACGAGCCTGCCTTTTAGTCGTGCGAAAGCTTGGATTACTTAGCAGCAGCGTCAGCAGCTGGAGCGGCCTTCTTAGCCTTCTTGGCCTTGTGGCCCTTCTTCGCTTTCTTAGCCTTTGGTGCAGCTGCTTCAGTCTTGGCAGCGTCAGCAGCTGGGGCAGCAGGAGCTGCAGCTTGTGCGAACACGGAAGTTGCGAACAGACCAGCGATCAGAGCGGCGATCAATTTTTTCATTTTGCAGTCCTTCAAATTTAACATGTTAAGAAAACGGTGATTCTCGTGAATCATTGCCAATAACGACGTGCAGAAGGCTTGGTTGACAGAAAATTCCAAAAAAGAAAATTTCTTTGCATCCCGCGTAGCACGAGGATTTCATGTCAGCATATTGTCAGGTTTGGTGGTTCAGCTCTGAAGGATCCACGGCCTTCCATTCACCCGGCATGAGCGGGTGCGTATGCAGGGAAAACGGGCCGATGGCGATGCGCACCAGTCGCAAGGTAGGCAGGTCTACTGCGGCCGTCATGCGGCGCACCTGACGGTTCTTTCCTTCGGATATCTTGATGGTCAGCCAACTGGTTGGCTGGCTCTGCCTCGCGCGTATCGGCGGATTGCGCGGCCACAGCCAGCCGGGCTCTTCAACATGTTTCACTTCGCTTCGCTGCGTGACGAAATCGCCCAGATCGAGCGGATTGCGCAGGCGGTCCAGTGCATCGCGATCGGGTACGCCGTCTACTTGCACCAGATAAATTTTCGGCTGTTTGCGTTTGGGGTGGCTGATCTCATGCTGCAATGCGCCGTCGTCGGTGAGCAGCATCAGTCCTTCGCTGTCTGCATCGAGACGACCGGCGGGATAGATGTCGGGGATGTCGAGGTAATTGGCCAGCGTGTCGCGCTCAGGATGCGCCGAGAATTGGCACAGGACCTGAAACGGTTTGTTGAACAAGATCAAAGGCATGCTTGAGCTGGAGAGGTATTGAGTTGAATATGCAGCGGCAAGGTCTGCGGCAGCGCGTCGGGGTAAATGTTACAGCCTGGGTATTGCAAAGGCACGACATTCAGTAAAATACTGATGCATACCAAAAGTGGTATCTTATGTCTTATATAAGATGTTGCTTTACTTCCTGAAGTCGCTAGCGAATTCCGGTTCAGAATGGCCGGCCGTGACCATTCACGCTTTTTCGCTTCATTCCGTTTAGTTTAATTGTCGGAGACAACGATGTACCAACATATCAACGTGCCGTCTGAAGGTAAGAAAATTACCGTCAACGCAGACTTTTCCCTCAATGTCCCGGACAATCCGATCATTCCATTCATTGAGGGCGACGGCACCGGCAGCGACGTCACGCCTGTCATGCTCAAGGTCGTCAATGCCGCGGTTGAAAAAGCCTATGGCGACAAGCGCAAGATCAGCTGGATGGAAATCTATGCCGGCGAGAAGTCCACCAAGCTGTACGGCGAGGATGTCTGGCTGCCGGAAGAGACCGTTGCCGCCGTCAAGGAATACATCGTCTCGATCAAGGGACCGTTGACGACGCCGGTCGGCGGTGGCATCCGTTCGCTCAACGTGTCGCTGCGCCAGCAACTGGACCTGTATGTTTGCCTGCGCCCGGTGCGCTACTTCAAAGGGGTGCCGTCGCCGCTGCGCGAGCCTGAAAAGACCAACATGGTCATCTTCCGCGAAAACTCGGAGGACATTTACGCCGGCATCGAATGGCAGGCTGGTTCGGAAGGCGCCAGGAAGCTGATCGATTTCCTGGTCAAGGAAATGGGCGTCAAGAAGCTGCGTTTCCCCGAGACCTCCAGCCTGGGCATCAAGCCGGTTTCACAGGAAGGCACCGAGCGTTTGGTGCGCAAGGCGATTCAGTACGCGATCGACCACGACAAGCCATCGGTGACGCTGGTCCACAAGGGCAATATCATGAAATTCACCGAAGGCAGCTTCCGTGACTGGGGCTACGCTCTTGCGCAGAAGGAGTTCGGCGGCGTGATCATCGACGACGGTCCATGGGTCCGCGTGAAGAATCCGAAGACCGGTCGCGACATCATCGTCAAGGATTCGATCACCGACGCCTTCATGCAGCAGATCCTGCTGCGCCCGGCGGAGTATAGCGTCATTGCCACGCTGAACCTGAATGGCGATTACATCTCGGACGCGCTGGCGGCACAGGTCGGCGGCATCGGTATTGCTCCCGGCGCCAACATGTCGGACTCCGTGGCCATGTTCGAAGCCACGCACGGTACGTCGCCAAGATATGCCGGCAAGGATTACGTCAATCCGGGTTCGCTCATCCTGTCGGCGGAAATGATGTTGCGCCACATGGGCTGGACCGAAGCTGCGGCCATCATTGTCGAAGCGATGCAAACGACGATTTCTTCAAAAAAGGTGACGTATGACTTCGCGCGCCTGATGGAAGGGGCGACGCAGGTGTCCTGCTCCGGTTTCGGCGATGCTGTCATCGAGAACATGTGATCTGATGAGGGCCGGCAGCTTTGCTGTGCTGCAATTGATCGCAAGGCCGGGCGACCGGCCTTTTTCATGCAGCTATTCCGGGCGAGCGGACATAAAAAAAGCTCCTGCAGGGCAGGAGCTTTTTAGCAAAGCGGTCAGGACTTAAGCCGCGGGAGCTTGAATGTTGGAAGCTTGCTTGCCTTTGGGGCCTTGCGTGACTTCGAACTGAACTTTTTGACCTTCTTTGAGGGTCTTGAAGCCGTTCATCTGAATTGCCGAGAAGTGTGCGAACAAATCTTCACCGCCGTCGTCCGGGGTGATAAAGCCAAAGCCCTTAGAATCGTTGAACCACTTGACTGTACCTGTTGCCATAAAAGCATCTTTCAATTAATAAAAAATCACACGAGCCGTTAAAGCAAGAAGCCTCGCGAGATTGAAACGTCCGCAGCCCCCCTTAAACTTGCCCCCTTCGTATTAACAAGCAGTAACTACTTATCAATGAATTCCATTGTTCTCGTTAAAAATACAAAAGTCAAGCTGTTTTCAGTGGAATTATTAAGCTTTTGTTCGCTCGATGGGGGGCGGTGCTCTTGATTTACGATAAATAAGTGTTATCTGCGGACTATCAGGAAAACGCGTAATATCTAATTTAATTTGGATATTTTCTTCATCGTTGTGCGTTGCACAGTTGATTGATGGTTTTAGAATAGATGCATGGCAACCAAGCACGATAATGATAACGGTACAGTCCTGGCGCGGCAGGAGCAAAAGCTCAAGCCGCCTCCTATGTACCAGGTATTGTTGTTGAACGATGACTATACGCCGATGGAATTCGTCGTCGCAGTCATTCAGGAGTACTTCAACAAAGACCGTGAAACGGCGACGCAGATTATGCTCAAAGTTCACCGCGATGGGAAAGGTATGTGTGGTGTGTATCCGAAAGATATCGCATCCACAAAAGTTGAACTCGTATTAACCCACGCTAGGAAAGCAGGGCACCCCCTGCAGTGCGTGATGGAGGAAGCATGATTGCGCAGGAATTGGAAGTCAGTTTGCACATGGCATTTGTTGAGGCCAGACAATCCCGTCACGAATTTATCACGGTAGAGCATTTGCTCCTCGCCTTGCTGGACAATCCGTCAGCGGCGGAAGTCATGCGCGCGTGCTCGGTCAATATCGACGACCTGCGCAAGACGCTGACCAATTTTATTACCGACAACACGCCGACCGTTCCCGGCACCAATGAAGTCGACACGCAACCGACGCTGGGTTTCCAGCGCGTGATTCAGCGCGCGATCATGCACGTGCAGTCGGCTTCCAACGGCAAGAAGGAAGTGACCGGCGCCAACGTGCTCGTCGCCATCTTCGGCGAGAAGGACTCGCACGCTGTCTACTATCTGCATCAACAGGGCGTAACCCGCCTGGACGTAGTCAATTTCATTTCTCATGGTGTGCGCAAGGATCAGCAGGTCGATTCGCAAAAAGCGCCTGAAGGAGCGGAAGACGTGCAGACCGAAGGCCAGCAAAAGGAAAGTCCTCTCGATCAGTTCACCCAGAATCTGAACAAGGCAGCCGCAGAAGGCAAGATCGATCCGCTGATCGGCCGCGACGCCGAAGTCGAGCGCGTGATCCAGACTCTGTGCCGCCGCCGCAAGAACAACCCGTTGCTGGTCGGCGAAGCCGGCGTCGGCAAGACTGCCATCGCCGAAGGCCTGGCATGGCGCATCACCCAGAGCGACGTGCCGGAAATCCTCAAGAACGCCGTCGTGTATTCGCTCGACATGGGCGCTCTGCTGGCCGGCACCAAGTATCGCGGCGATTTCGAGCAACGCCTGAAAGCCGTCCTCAAGCAATTGAAGGACAGCCCCAACGGCATTCTCTTCATCGACGAAATCCACACCATCATCGGCGCCGGTTCCGCCTCGGGCGGCACGCTGGATGCATCGAATCTGCTCAAGCCGGCATTGTCCAGCGGCCAGCTCAAGTGCATCGGCGCGACGACCTACACCGAATTCCGCGGCGTCTTCGAAAAAGACCACGCCTTGTCGCGTCGCTTCCAGAAGATCGACGTCAACGAGCCGACCGTCGAACAGACCATCCAGATTTTGCGTGGCTTGAAGTCCAAGTTCGAAGAGCACCATGGCGTGAAGTATTCCGCTTCCGCGCTGACTTCCGCAGCCGAGCTGGCGGCACGCTTCATCAATGATCGTCACCTGCCCGACAAGGCGATTGACGTCATCGACGAAGCCGGCGCCGCGCAACGCATCCTGCCGAAGTCGAAGCAGAAGAAGACCATCGGCAAGTCCGAGATCGAAGAGATCATCTCCAAGATCGCGCGCATTCCGCCGCAATCCGTCAACCAGGACGACCGCACCAAGCTGCAGACGATCGATCGCGACCTCAAGAACGTCGTGTTCGGCCAAGATCCTGCGATTGAAGCATTGGCGTCCGCCATCAAGATGGCGCGTGCCGGGCTGGGCAAGACCGACAAGCCGATCGGCTCCTTCCTGTTCTCCGGCCCGACCGGCGTGGGCAAGACCGAAGTGGCCAAGCAACTGGCCTTCATCCTCGGCATCGAGCTGATTCGTTTCGACATGTCCGAATACATGGAACGTCATGCGGTCAGCCGTCTGATCGGCGCGCCGCCGGGTTACGTCGGTTTCGACCAGGGCGGTTTGCTGACCGAAGCGATCACCAAGAAGCCGCACGCCGTGCTGCTGCTCGATGAAATCGAAAAGGCGCATCCGGATATTTTCAATATCCTGCTGCAGGTGATGGATCACGGCACGCTGACCGACAACAACGGTCGCAAGACCGACTTCCGCAATGTCATCATCGTGATGACCACGAACGCCGGCGCAGAAAGCCTGCAAAAGCGTTCGATCGGTTTCACCGACAAGAAGGAAGCCGGCGACGAGATGGCGGACATCAAACGCATGTTCACGCCGGAATTCCGCAACCGGCTGGATGCGATCATCAGCTTCCGTGCGCTGGACGAGGAAATCATCCTGCGCGTGGTCGACAAGTTCCTGATGCAACTGGAAGAGCAACTGCACGAGAAAAAGGTGGAAGCCGTATTCTCGGACACATTGCGCAAGTTCCTGAGCAAGAAGGGCTTCGATCCGCTGATGGGCGCGCGTCCGATGTCGCGTCTGATCCAGGACATGATCCGCAAGGCGCTGGCCGACGAACTGCTGTTTGGTCGTCTGGTCAACGGCGGCCGTGTCACCGTCGAGCTGGACGACAAGGATCAGGTCAAGCTGGAATTCCCCGAGGGCGACGATCCGACGCCTCCGCCGGAAGAACCGCAGGAAAAGCTGGAAGTCGAATAAAGCCGTCTCGACGATGTCGGCGTATCGTTAGGTATGCCGGAGCAGCAAGCAGCAGAACCAAAAAAAAGGCCGGAACGTTTGATCGTTCCGGCCTTTTTGCTTTGTTGCCTGTCCTGTCGCTTCGCTGCTGGCGCGGTGCATCGCTTAGACGAACCGGAAGCCATCCGGAAGCGCGTGATGGCATCGGTGTACCGTCGCATCGTCGCCCATCACCGGGTGCAGATCACGGCGTCAGCGGCTTCCCTGAAGCCTGTTTGGCCTTGAGCACTTGCGTCGACTTGTCGATCATGGTCATGCGATAAGCAGTCGCCGGATGCAAGGCCGTGTAACCGTTCGGTACGCTGGCGGGATACTGCGACGCCAGGCGCTGCCAGAAGGCCGCATAGCCGTCGATGCTGTAGCCGGCGCGCACCAGCATGTACAGCGCCATATTGTCGGCAGCGGCGTCCAGATCCTGCGGATACGGGCGAATGCCGCCGGTGCCGGCCGTCGCCGTCGGATCCGGCTGCGCGCGCATCAGGTTATCGATCACGCTGCCGGTGGTTGCCACCATGCGCTGACGAATGGCATGCCCCAGCGAGTTGTGCGCCATGTCCTTGGCGATCAGGTAGGCCAGTTCTTCATCCGACTTGGCAAAATTCATCATGCCGCGCGTGATCAGCACGCGGCGGCCGTCGGCGTAGGTATTGACGTTGTCGGCGTTGCCCAGCTCGATGCTGAAGGCGCAGGCCAGCGTCAAGGGTACGATGACGTTTTGTTGAGCCTTGTTGCGCATCACGGTCAGCTTGATCGGCGCGCGGCCGTTGGTGACCAGCGGTCCCAGCAGATTGGCTGCCTGGCGTTCGGCGTCGGGGCCTTGCTGCAAAGGTTTGTCGGCAACCGCCAACAACACGTCGCCGCGTTGCACGCCGCTCTTGGCGGCGCCGCTGCCGGGCAACACGCCGGTGACTTGCAGGCGGTCGTCAAAACCCAGCGATTGCGCCGCGTTGACGAACTCGGTCGGATAGGAATACTTGTTCTTGGCGGTGAAGCCGAGCAGGTTGCGCGCGTTGCCGCGGCACAGCGGCGCGTTGCCGGTCAGCAGCGGCGCCGCGACGTTGTACAGGCGATCCTGTTGCGCCGTCAGCGCGCGCAGAGCGACCTGATCGGGCGTCAACACGGACGCCTTGACGGCTGCGGGCGCTGTCACGGGTTGCGCCGGTTTATTGAGGTTGCCGCCATCCTGCGATGTGACGCATGCTGCGAGGAATGCTGCCGGAACGACGGCCAACATTATTTTTATTTTTCCCCAATATTCCTGGTGTCTTGCGCGCATCCAATACTCCTTAATGTTTGCCAGTGCTGCCGAAGCCGCCTGCGCCGCGCTCGCTGCTGTCGAATTCTTCAACCACGTTGAAGCCGACCTGCATGACGGGAACGATCACGAGTTGCGCCAGGCGCTCCATGGGGTTTAGGACAAACTCGGTCTGGCCGCGGTTCCATGTCGAGACCATCAATTGCCCCTGATAATCGGAGTCGATCAGCCCCACCAGATTGCCCAGCACGATGCCGTGCTTGTGGCCCAGGCCGCTGCGCGGCAGGATGATCGCCGCGTAGCCGGGATCGGCCACGTGGATTGCCAGGCCGGTCGGGATCAGATGCGTGGTTCCCGGTGCGATCGTCAGCGGCGCGTCCAGGCAGGCGCGCAGGTCCAGTCCGGCGCTGCCGGCCGTGGCGTAGGCGGGCAGTTGGTCTTTCATGCGCGGGTCGAGGATTTTGACGTCGATAGTTTTCATGGGAACAAAAATAATAAAAGTTAAAAATCAGTGAGTGCTTGATGCGGACAAGCGATGCGCAATCTCGCGCACCAGTTGCCGCGCCAGCGTTTGCTTATCGGCGCGCGGCAGGCTGGTGTGGCCTTTGTCGTCGAACAGCGTCAGCGCGTTTTCATCCTTGCCGAACGTCCGATGGCCGATGTTGCCGACCAGCAGGGGAATATTCTTTTTCACGCGTTTGGCGGCGCCGTATTGTTCGAGGTTTTCGGACTCGGCCGCAAAGCCCACGCAGTAAGGACGTTGCGGCAAAGCGGCGACGTCGGCGAGAATGTCGGCATTCTGTTCGAACGACAATTGCAGGCTGTCCTCGTCGGCGTTCTTCTTGATCTTCTGGTTGCTGACGTTGGCGACGCGCCAGTCGGCCACCGCCGCCACCGCGATGAACACATCCTGTCCCGCCACGTTGGCGAACACCGCGTCATGCATCTGCTGCGCCGTCTGCACGTCGATGCGACGCACGCCGTAAGGGGCATCCAGAGCCGTCGGCCCGGATACCAGCACGACGTCGGCGCCGGCTTCACGCGCCGCGCGCGCAAGCGCATAGCCCATCTTGCCGGACGACAGATTGGTGATGCCGCGCACCGGATCGATCGGCTCGAAGGTCGGTCCTGCCGTCAGCAGCACGCGGCGTCCGGCCAGCAGCTTGGGCTGGAAGACGGCAATGATTTCTTCCAGCAGTTGCTCGGGTTCCAGCATGCGGCCATAGCCGACTTCGCCGCAGGCCTGGTCGCCCGAATCGGGGCCGAGCAGCTTGATGCCGTCCTGCTGCACCTGCGCGATGTTGCGCCGGGTCGCCGGGTTCTGCCACATCTCGACGTTCATGGCCGGGGCGATCATCAGCGGCACGCCATGCGGACGCGCCACGCACAGCGTCGACAGCAGGTCGTCGCAAGCGCCATGCGCGAGTTTGAAGATGAAATCGGTGGAGCAGGGCACGATCACGATCGCGTCGATGCCGCGCGTCAGGTCGATGTGCGGCATGTTGTTCTCGATGCGCGCATCCCATTGATCGGTGTAGACCGTGTTGCCGGTCAGCGCCTGCATGGTGATGGTGGTGATGAACTGCGTCGCCGCCCGGGTCATGACGACCTGCACCGAAGCGCCGGCCTTGCCGAGGCCGCGTGCGAGTTCGGCAGCCTTGTAGCATGCCACGCCGCCGGTCAGGCCGAGAAGGATTTTTTTGCCAGCGAGGTCCATTGCCTTACTCCTTATAGAGCGCATTCATGACGCTGCAGCAATCAAGCGCAGCCTTGCCGTCCGACATCTATTTGCCGACGCGGCGCAATTCATCCAGCACGAACAATACCGCACCTACGCAGATCGCACTATCGGCGATGTTGAACGCCGGCCAGTGCCAGCTGCCGACGAAGACGTCGAGGAAATCGATCACGTGGCCGTACACGACGCGGTCGATCACGTTGCCGATGGCGCCGCCCAGGATCAGCGCCAGCGCCCAGCAGAACATGCGTTGGCCGGCATGCTTGCGCAGCAGGTAAATGATATAGATCGCCGCGGCAATGCCGATGGCGGTGAACAGGTGGCGTTGCCAGCCCGACTCGGCCGCGAGGAAGCTGAAGGCCGCGCCCTTGTTATACACCAGCACCAGGTTGAAGAAGCCGGTGACCGGACGCGATTCGCCGTAGTGGAACAGTTTGAGGATCGTGATCTTGGACAGCTGATCCAGCAGCAGCACGATCAGCGAAATACCCAGCCATGGCAGCAGGCTGTTGTTATTGCTGGAGCTGGGCATGAGGCGTTTTTTATTGGAGGCCATGGGTGATGAATGCGGACGTGGAAGATATCGAGGGAGAACGCCGGCACGCGCTATTCGTCACGCGCCGGCTTTCCTGTTGCTTAAGCGAAGTGGCGGTCTTCGCCGCTGCCGAACAGATTGGCGACGCAACGGCCGCACAGGCCTTCGTGCTCGGCATGCGAACCAACGTCGGCACGGTAATGCCAGCAGCGTTCGCATTTCTGGTTGGCCGACGGCGTAACGACGATGGCTTCGTCGGCTTCCGTCGCCACGGCGGTCACCTTGGCCGCCGAGGTGATCAGCACGAACTTCAGGTCGTCGCCCAGGCTTTGCAGCAAGGCCACCTTGTCGCCGCTGACCTTGAGCTCGACTTCCGCCTGCAGCGAGGAGCCGATGTTGCCGGCGATGCGGACTTCTTCCAGTTGCTTGGTCACGGCCGCGCGCACTTCGTGCAGCACGTTGAACTTGGCGACCAGCGCCTCGGCCTGCGCCACTTCCGGCAGCGTGTAGTAGGTCTGCGAGAAGATGGTTTCGCTGCTCTCGGCAAAGGCTTCCTTGCTGGCAAAGAAGCTCCACGCCTCTTCCGCCGTGAACGACAGCGTCGGCGCCATCAGGCGCAGCAGCGCCTGGGTGATGTGCCAGATCGCGGTCTGCGCCGAACGGCGCGCGTGCGAATCGACGCCGCTGGTGTACAGGCGATCCTTGAGGATGTCGAGGTAGAAACCGCCCAGGTCTTCCGAGCAATACATCTGCAGCTTGGAGACGACCGGGTGGAACTCGTAGGTCTCGTAGTGCGCGAGGATTTCCTTTTGCAGATTGGCCATGTTGGCGATCGCGTAGCGGTCGATTTCCAGCATCTCGGCGACCGGCACGGCATTCTTGGCCATGTCGAAATCGGAAGTGTTGGCCAGCAGGAAGCGCAGCGTGTTGCGGATGCGGCGATAGGCTTCGGTCACGCGCTTGAGGATTTCGTCGGAGATCGAGATCTCGCCCGAGTAATCGCTCGACGCCACCCACAGGCGCAGGATTTCCGCGCCCAGCGAGTCGGCCACCTTTTGCGGTTCGACGCCGTTCTTGAGCGACTTCGACATCTTGCGGCCTTCGCCGTCGACCACGAAGCCGTGCGTCAGCAGCGCCTTGTAGGGCGCGCGGCCGTTCAGCATCGACGACGTCAGCAGCGAGGAGTGGAACCAGCCGCGATGCTGGTCCGAACCTTCCAGGTACAGATCGGCCGGGAATTGCAACTCCTGCTTGTGCGAGCCGCGCAGCACGGTCTGATGGGTCGAACCGGAATCGAACCAGACGTCCAGCGTGTCCTTGTTCTTCAGATATTGATCGGCCTCGTCGCCCAGCAATTCCTTGGGATCCAGCGTCTGCCATGCCTCGATGCCGCCTTGCTCGATGCGCTGGGCGATCTGCTCCAGCAGCTCGGGCGTGCGCGGATGCAGCAGGCCGGTTTCCTTGTGCACGAAGAACGCCATCGGCACGCCCCATTGGCGTTGGCGCGACAGCGTCCAGTCGGGACGGTTGGCGATCATGCCATGCAGGCGCGCCTTGCCCCATGCCGGGAAGAAAGCGGTGTCTTCGATGCCTTGCAGGGCGGTTTCGCGCAGGCTCTTGCCGCCGTCCTTGGGCGTGTTGTCCATGCTCGCGAACCATTGCGAGGTGGCGCGATAGATGATCGGCGTCTTGTGGCGCCAGCAGTGCATGTAGCTGTGGTCGAACATCACCAGCTTGAACAGCGCGCCGGTTTCTTCCAGTTTGGCGCAGATCGGCTTCGACGCTTCCCAGATCGTCAGGCCGGCGAACAGCGGCAGCGACGACGCATAGCGGCCGTCGCCCATGACCGGACTGATGATGTCGTCGTCCTTCATGCCATGCGCCTTGCAGGACACAAAGTCCTCGATACCATAGGCCGGCGCCGAGTGGACGATGCCGGTGCCGCTGTCGGCGGTCACGTACTCGCCCAGGTAGATCGGCGACAGGCGATCGTAACCCTTGTCGGCGGTCGCCAGCGGATGATGGAAGGCGATCAGCGACAGCGCCTCGCCCTTGGCGGTGGCGATGACCTTGCCTTCCAGGCCGAAGCGTTGCAGGCAGGATTCGACCAGGTCCTTGGCCAGGATCAGCAGCGTCGGTTCGCCGTTGCGCTCGGTCTGCACCAGCGCGTAGTCGAATTCCGGATGCACGTTCAGCGCCTGATTGGACGGGATGGTCCATGGCGTGGTGGTCCAGATGACGACGTAACCCTTGTCCGTCGGCAGTTTCGCCAGGCCGAAGGCCTTGGCGATCTTGTCGTGTTCCGCAAACGGGAAGCCGACGTCGATGGCCGGGTCGCGTTTGTCCTGATATTCCACTTCCGCTTCCGCCAGTGCAGAGCCGCAGTCGAAACACCAGTTGACCGGCTTCAGGCCGCGATAGACGTAACCCTTCTCCAGGATCGTGCCGAGCGCGCGCAGCTCATCGGCTTCATTGGAGAAGTTCATGGTCTTGTATGGATTGTCCCATTCGCCGAGCACGCCCAGGCGGATGAAATCCTTCTTCTGCAGCTCGATCTGTTCGTTGGCGTAGGCGCGCGCCTTGGCTTGCACCTCGGCCACCGGCAGGTTCTTGCCGTATTTCTTTTCGATCTGGATTTCGATCGGCATGCCGTGGCAATCCCAGCCCGGCACGTATTGCGCGTCGAAGCCGGCCATGTTGCGGGCCTTGACGATCATGTCCTTGAGGATCTTGTTGACGGCGTGGCCCAGATGGATCTCGCCGTTGGCATACGGCGGACCGTCATGCAGGATGAACTTGGGGCGGCCGGCCGACGCCTGGCGGATGCGCTGGTACAGTTTCTTGCTCTGCCATTCCTTGACCCATTGCGGCTCGCGCTTGGCGAGATCGCCGCGCATCGGGAAAGCGGTCTCGGTCATGTTGACCGGATACTTGCCGGCCGGCTTGCCTTCGGGTTTGCCCGGCTTGTTTGGCTTGGAGGATTCGTTGTTCGACATAAGTTGTTTTCGGTTAAATTCTGGAAATCGGTGACGGCTGAAGCCGTAAGAAGCGTCGCCGCAAATCACTGCCGGCGAGCGGGTCGGGCCAGCGTCAAATTCGGTCGGTGGCGGACACGGCGAAACTCGCCTGTTCCTTGAACCAGGCGCGCGCCTGTTGCGCATCGCGCTCAATGGCTGCCGTCAATGTCGGCAGGTCGACGTATTTCTCTTCGTCGCGCAATTTCTTCAAAAATTCCACGCGCAGCAACTTGCCGTAGCAATCGCCGCTGTAATCGAAGATATGCGTTTCCAGCAGCACGCGGCCGCTGTCGTCCACGGTCGGGCGCACGCCCAGGCTGGCCACCGCCGGCAGGGGCTGGTCGCCCAGTCCGTGCACCTGCACGATAAAGATACCCGACAATGCCGGCCGCTTGTGGCCCACGCGCATGTTCAGCGTCGGAAAACCGATGGTGCGGCCGAGCTTCTTGCCGTGCACCACATGGCCGGAGATCGCATACGAATGGCCCAGCAACTGGCGCGCATGCGGGAAATCCGCCTTGGCCAGCGCCGCGCGGATCGCCGACGACGAGATGCGCACGCCTTCGTTGTTCACGTTGGGCATGGTGTGCACTTCGAAGCCGTATTGCTTGCCGGCGTCGATCAGGGTCTGGATGTTGCCGGCGCGGCGCGAACCGAAGCAAAAGTCTTCGCCCACCAGCAGCCAGCGCACATGCAAGCCCTGGATCAGGATCTTTTCGATGAAGTCTTGCGGCGACAGGGCGGCAAAGTTGGCGTTGAAGTGTTCGACGATCACGCGGTCGACACCCGCATTGGACAGCGATTGCAGCTTGTCGCGCAGGTTGGCGATGCGTTGCGGGGCTTTTTCCGGGGTGCCGGCCAGTTGCGCGAAGAACTCGCGCGGATGCGGTTCGAACGTCATCACGGCGGCATCCAGGTTCAGGCGGGTGGCCGCTTCGCGCACCTGCGCCAGCAGCGCCTGGTGGCCACGGTGCACGCCGTCGAAGTTGCCGATCGTCAGCGCGCAGGGCGCACGCGATTCAGCATTGGGAAGTCCGCGAAATACCTTCATGGAAGAGGTGAAAAGTGATGCCGTTGCAAAAGCCTTCCATTATAAATGTTTTCGGAGGCTTACCCCTGATTTGGCGGTGAAACGGCGGGAAACAAGCAGTGACGATGCCGGTCCGGTGCGGCGATTGTGCCGGAGAGGCTGGCTTACAGCTCGATGTTGTTAAATTGAAATTGTTTTCCGGCGAGAATGTTGTCTGGCATTCATGCTCTCTGTCGCGTCTCTGGGCATAATGTCCGTATCAGACAGAAGTCTCGTCATCCATAAGCATCACAACGCCAGGAAACAGCCATGCAGATAGAAGTGGACGACCTTTCTCGCCCCGCCATCCACGCCTTGCTCGAAGAACACTTGCGCAATATGCGCGCAATTTCACCTCCCGAAAGCGTGCACGCGCTCGATCTCGACAAGCTGCGCAGTCCGGACATCACGTTCTGGACGGCATGGGAGGGGGCGCAACTGATCGGTTGCGGCGCGCTCAAGGAGCTGGACCGCCGGCATGGCGAGATCAAATCCATGCGCACCCCGGAAGCGCTGCGACGCAAAGGCGCAGGCCGGGCGATGCTGGCGCATATCATCGAACAGGCCAAAGCGCGCGGCTACGAACGCCTCAGCCTGGAGACCGGATCGTTCGATGCCTTCAAACCGGCCCGGCAATTGTACGAGAGCGTGGGATTCGTCTACTGCGGCCCGTTCGGGACTTACGGCGAAGATCCGAACAGCATGTTCATGACTTTGCGTCTATAAAACTTCAGCAAGACGGCGGACGGAGCTGTTCCTGCGGTCAAGGCAGCGTCTTCAATTGTTCCTGACGCGCCTCGGCCAGCATCCAGATGGTGATCTTGCGCACCTCCAGCTTGCTTTGCGTGATGTGGGCGCGCAGCAGGATCTGGGCTTCGGTGGCCTTGCGCTTGGCGATCAGCTTGAGGATCTTGCCGTGTTCTTCGTAGGTCGCCAGCACGCGGTTCTTTTTCAGGAAATCGAGGCGGCGCACGATGCGGATCTTTTCGGTGACTTCGGTGTGGATGCGGGTCATCTCCTCGTTGCCGGCGGCGGCGACCAGGTTGGTATGGAAGCTTTCGTCGAGTTCGGCCACCTTGACGGCTTCGCTTTCGCGTTGTTCTTCCGGCACCAGCCAGACGGCGTTCAGTTCTTCCAGGCCCGGCGAAGGATCGGGGTTCTGGCACAGGCGTTCCAGTGCCGCCATTTCCAGCACGATGCGCAGGTCGTAGAGATTGTCGAGGCGATCGAAGTCGATTGGCCGCACCTTCCAGCCGCGCCGGAAACCGACATCCAGATAACCTTCGCGCTGCATCCGGAACAAGGCGTCGCGCAACGGCGTGCGCGAGACGCCGTAAGACAGCGCCATCTCGGTTTCGGTGAAATTGTCCCCCGGCAGCAGGCGGAAATTGAAGATGTCTTCCTTGAGCCGGTTGTAAACCTGTTCAGCAAGCGGATTTGCAGCAGTTACGGTCATGGCGGAACGTCGTCAATACAAAAGGAAAATCGGAAAAAAGTTTTACGGCATCAGGCTGACATGGGCGGCGACGATGCGCCAGCCGGCGTCCATGCGCACCCAGGTCTGCATCTGGCGGCCGATTTTATCCGAGTCGTCGGCGCTGAACTCGGTACTGACGGTAGCATAGTCGCTGCCGAAGGTCGTGACTACCGTGCGATGCAGCTTGCGCGAGGGATGCACCGGCGCGCAGGTCTGGCGGTACTGGCGGATCGCCTCGCCGCCCAGGAGGATTTCGCCCACGCCGTAACGCACCGTCTGCGGGTCGTACCAGAACCAGCGATCCAGCGCGGGCACGTCGTGGATCAGCAGAGCGTGTTCGTAGTCGGCAAAGGCTTGTTCGACTTCTTCCACGATGTGCGGCAGATTGACTTGCGGACTCATGATACGGATTCTCCTGCGGTTTCCTTGAATGCGGCTTGCAGCGTGGACAGCGGCGCCTGCCAGCCGACGATGCCGCCTTGCGCGGTCAGCATGGCCAGCGTGGCCTGGTGGAATACGGGGAAATAGCTGGCGCAGGCGTCTTCCACGATCAGGCATTCGTAGCCGCGGTCATTGGCTTCGCGCATCGAGGTCTGCACGCAGACTTCGGTCGTGACGCCGGCAAACAGCAGGTGCGTGATGCCGCGCGCCTGCAATTGCGCGTGCAGGTCGGTGGCGTGGAATGCGCCCTTGCCCGGCTTGTCGATCACCAGTTCGCCGTCTTGCGGCGCCAGCAGCGGCAGGATCTGGTTGCCCGGTTCGCCGCGCACCAGGATGCGTCCCATCGGGCCCTCGTCGCCGATACCTAATGTGGGATTGCCGCGCCTGAGTTTGGCCGGCGGACAATCGGACAGGTCCGGCAAATGCGACTCGCGCGTATGCACCACCAGCATGCGGTGCGCGCGCGCCAGCGCCAGCAGTTTCGCCACCGTCGGCACGATGGTCGCCAGCGGCCGCACGTCGTTGCCGAGCACGCTGCCGAAGCCGCCTTCCTCGACGAAATCGCGCTGCATGTCGATCACCACCAGCGCCGTATGGCGGCTGTCGAATTGATACGGATAGGGAATGGCGTCGACGGTAATCATGCGGTCTCCAGTTGTGCGTGAAGCGTGGGCGACGTGTCGCCATGCCGGCCATGCCCGGCCATCCAGCGTCCCAGTTCGGCGCGATCCGCGCCGGCGGCGTCGGTCGCATGCACAATGCTGCCATCGGTCATCACGAGGATGCGATCGGACAGTTCCAGCAATTCGTCAAGATCTTCGCTGACCAGCAAGATCGCCGTGCCCAGCGCGCGCGCCTGCAACAGACGCGCATGGATGTCGGCGACCGAGGCGAAGTCCAGGCCGAACACCGGATTGGCGACGATCAGCACGTTCACCGCATCTTCCTGCCGTGTGGAATCGCCCAGCTCGCGCGCCAGCACGGCGCGTTGCACGTTGCCGCCCGAGAGCGTGCCGATGGCGCGTTCAGGCAGCGGCGGTTTGACGTTGAAGGCGGCGATCAGGGCCTGCGCCTGCTTGCGCATGGCGGCGCGATTGACGCTCCAGCGCAGCCAGCCGCTGCGGCGGAAGGGGGCGACGTCGAAGTTGCGCAGCGCCATGTTTTCGGCGACGTTCATGCCGGCGATGCAGGCGTTGCGCAGCGGCTCCTCCGGCAGCGCAAAGACCCTGCGCTCGCGCATTTCATCGCGGCTGGCCTGGTAGTCGGCGCCGTTGATCTGCACTTCGCCGGACAAGCGGCGGCGCTGGCCGAGCAGGGCTTCCACCAGTTCTTTCTGGCCGTTGCCGGAGATGCCGGCCAGGCCGACGATCTCGCCGCGCCTGACTTGCAGCGACAGCGCATTGACGGCGGTGACGCCACGGTCATTGAGCACCAGCAGCGAATCGACCTTCAGGCCGACCGGCGCATCGGTGGGCACCGGCGGCCGCGCCACGGCTTCTTTTTCGACGCGCGCCTGTCCCATCATCCAGTGCGCCAGTTCGGCGGGGCTGGTGTCGGCGACCGCCGCGCTGCCGACCAGGCGTCCCTTGCGCAGCACCGTGACGTCGTCGGCGTAAGCGGTGACTTCGTGGAACTTGTGCGTGATCATCAGCACCGTCAGTTCTTCGCGGCGCGTCAGGTCGCGCATCAGTCCCAGCACCTCGTCGGCTTCCTGGGGCGTGAGCACCGAGGTCGGTTCGTCGAGGATCAGCAGGCGGCGCCGCAGATAGAGTTGCTTGAGGATTTCGAGCTTCTGTTTTTCGCCGGCGGACAGGCTGCTGATGAGGCGGTCGAGATCGAGCCGGAACGGCATCGCCTCCATGAATTCTTCCAATACCTGGCGTTCCAGGTTCCAGTGGATGCGCCAGCGCATCAGGCCGCGTGCCAGCAGCAGGTTTTCCGCCACGGAAAGGCTGGGCGCCAGCGTGAAGTGCTGATACACCATGCCGATGCCCAGTGTGTTGGGCACGCGCGGACCGCGGATTTCCACCTCGCGGCGATCGGCCTGGATGATGCCCTGATCGAGCGGACTGTAGCCGACCAGGCCTTTGACGAGCGTGCTTTTCCCGGCGCCGTTTTCGCCCAGCAGCGCGTGGATGGTGCCGGCCTTGATCTTGATCGAGACCTCGTCCAGCGCGCGGAATTCGCCGAAGGATTTGCCGGCGCCGATGACTTCCAGCTCGAGCGCGTGCATGGCTATTTTCCTATCGCTTGCAACAGCGATGACGAGTCCGACACCGCGCCGAACACGCCGCCCTGCATCTTGATCATGGATAGCGCCGCCAGGTGGTTGTTGTGATCGGTGGCGCCGCAGCAGTCGGCCAGCATCACGCATTCGAAGCCGCGGTCGTTGGCTTCGCGCATGGTGGTGTGGACGCAGACGTCGGTGGTGATGCCGGTCAGGATCAGGTTGCGGATGCCGCGCGTGTGCAGCACCAGTTCCAGGTCGGTGGCGCAGAACGAGCCCTTGCCGGGCTTGTCGATGATGATTTCGCCGGGCAACGGCGCCAGTTCGGGAATGATTTCCCAGCCCGGTTCGCCGCGCACGAGGATTTTGCCGCAGGGGCCGTCATCGCCGATGCCGACGCCGTTGGTGCCGATCCGGCGCGAGCGCCAGCGCTTGTTGGCGGGCAGGTCGGACAGGTCGGGGCGATGGCCTTCGCGCGTGTGGATGATGGTGTAGCCGCCGGCGCGCATGGCGCTCAGCACGCTCTTGATCGGCGCGATCGGCGCGCGCGTGAGCGACAGGTCGTAACCCATCTTGTCGACGTAGCCGCCGATGCCGCAGAAGTCGGTCTGCATGTCGATCACGATCAGCGCGGTATTGGCCGGCTTCAGTGCGCCGTCGTAGGGCCACGGGTAGGGTTCGGACTGGATGAACAATTCGGACATGTCGGTTTCTCCTGATTTATCGGGTAAGGCTGAGCTCGCCCGGCGCGCTCGACAGCGTGCGATCGGGACGGCAGGTAAGGATCATGATCAGCAAGGTCAGCGCGTAAGGCGCAGCGTTGAACAGGTAATAGCCCGAGGTCACGCCCACCGCCTGCAAGGCCGGGCCGAGCGCGCCGGCGGCGCCGAACAGCAGCGCCGCCAGCAGGCAGCGCAGCGGCTGCCAGCGCGCAAAAATCACCAGCGCCACCGCCATCAATCCCTGTCCGCTGGACAGGCCTTCGTTCCAGCTGCCGGGGTAGTACAGCGAAAGATAAGCGCCGCCCACCGCCGCCAGAAATCCGCCGCAAGCCGTCGCGATGATGCGCGTGAGATTGATGCGATAACCGAGGGCGCGCGCGGTTTCGGCATGGTCGCCGACCAGGCGCAATGCGAGCCCCCAGCTGGTGCTCGACAGGCCCCATTGCAAGGCGGCAGCCAGCAGCACGCCGATCAGGAACAGCGCATTGATTTCCAGCGCGTGATGCAGATGCGGATTGCCGCTCCAGCTGCCGAGATCGATCGACGGCAGCATCGCCGCCTGCGGCTGGATGAACGGTTTGCCGAGGAAGAAGGCGAGGCCGGTGCCGAGCAGCATCAGCGCGATGCCGAAGGCGATGTCGTTGACGCGCGGCAGCGAACACACCAGTCCGTGCAAGGTGCCGAGCAACATGCCGGAGGCCCCCGCCGCCAGCACGCCCAGCCAGGCCGAGCCGGAGAAGAACGACACGGCGTAGCCGGTCATCGCGCCGCACACGAGGATGCCTTCCAGGCCGAGATTCACGCGACCGCCTTTTTCGGTCAGACATTCGCCCAGGCTGACGAACAGGAAGGGCGTGCCGACCCGGATCGCGCCGGCGAACAAGGCCAGCAGCAGCGTGGTGAAATCGAAATCAGACATGGCTGGTCTCCGCTGTTGTCGTCGGCAGCGGTTGCGCCTGCGCCTGCCAGCGTGTTTTCAGCGCGGCGAGTCGGCCGGTGATGGCTTCCCACGCCAGCAGGTTGCAGAACAGCAGCCCCTGCAACACCAGCGTGGTGGCGTCGGGCAGGTCGAGGCGGCGCTGCAGCAGGCTGCCGCTGGCTTCGACGCCGCCGATGACGACGGCGCAGACGATGATGGCGAGCGGATTCTGGCGCGCCGCGAAGGCCACCAGGATCCCGCTGAATCCGTAGCCTGCCAGCAGCGCGCTATTGGCGCTGCCGTGCACGGCGGTGACTTCGAACATGCCGGCCAAGCCCGCCGCAGCGCCTCCCATTGCGCAGGCGATCAGCACCAGGCGATTGACCGGCAGGCCGACCAGGCGCGCCGTGCGGCCGTTGCCGCCGGCGATCGCCATGGCGAAACCGGTCACGCTATGGCGCAGGAAAATCCACGCCGCCACGCAAGCCAGCGCACCCCACACCAGGCCCCAGTGCACGTCGAGGCCGGGTAGCGGATTGATCAGATAGGTTTCCGGCAGCGGCAAGGTCGACGGTTTGTTGAGACTGGCCGGATCGCGCAGCGGACCTTCGACCAGATGTTTGAACAACGCCACCGCAATGTAGGAAAGCAGCAGGCTGGAAATCGTTTCGTTGACGCCGCGCCATTGGCGCAAGGCGCCGCACAGGGCAATCCACAGACCACCGGCAGTCATGGCGACGACGGCCATGGCCGGCAGCATGATCCACGGCGACAGCGCCGGTAGAAAAGAGGGAAGCACGGCGGCAAACAAACCGCCCATGGCCAGCGCGCCTTCGCCGCCGATGACGATCAGGCCGACGCGCGCCGGCAGCGCCACGCACAAGGCGGTCAAGAGTAATGGGGCAGCGCGCTGCAGCGTGTTTTGCCAGGCGAACATGGAGCCGAAAGCGCCCTGGAAGATCAGCAAGCAGGCTTCCGTGGCGGGCTTGCCCTGCACCAGAAGAAACAACACGAACAGCAACAGTGCGCCGCTCAATGCACACAGCGTCGGCAGCACCGGCGCCAGCGTGACGGCAACACGGGCTTTGAGCCGTAAAGTGTAAACACTGTTTTCCGCGCGGTCGTGTGTGGTCATGGCGATCGATGAACGTGAAGGGCGAGAAAATCTTTACGAGGCAGCCAGGGGGCGTTGCAGCGATAGGTAGCCATCGCTGCAACGCGCTGCCGCGTCACATGGTGTTAAGCAGTTTTCATACCTGGCCGACGACGCCCGCCACCAGATAATTCATCTTCTCCAGCGCCACATCGGTCTGCACCTGCGTGGTGCCGGCCGGGATCACGACCGCGCCCTTGTTGTCCTTGATCGGGCCCTTGAAGATCTGGAATTTGCCGGCCAGCATCTGCGCCTTGACGTCGTCGGCCTTCTTCTTGGCTGCGGCGCTGACGTTGGCGCCGTAGGGCGACATCTTCACGAAGTTGTCCTTGAGGCCGCCGCGCAGGAAGTTGATCATCGGTTTGCCTTCGACCGTGGCTTTCACGATTTCCGTGTACGGCGTCGCCCAGTTCCATTCGGCGCCGGTGAGGTAGCCCTTGGGCGCGAGCGCGGCCTGGCTGGCGTGATAGCCGCAGGTCATGATGCCGCGCTTCTCGGCGGTTTCGACGATGACCTTGGGACCGTCGACGTGGCAAGTGATGACGTCGCAACCCTGGTCGATCAGGCTGTTGGCGGCTTCGGCTTCCTTGACCGGCAGCGACCAGTCGCCGGTGAAGATCACGTGCGTGGTGATCGACGGATCCACCGATTGCGCGCCCAGCGTGAAGGCGTTGATGTTGCGCAGCACCTGCGGAATCGGCTTGGCCGCGATGAAGGCCAGCTTCTTGGATTTGCTCATGTGGCCGGCAACCACGCCGGACAGGTACTCGCACTCTTCGATGTAGCCGAAGAAGCTGCCGACGTTCATGGGATGCTTGCCGGCGGTCCACAGGCCGCCGCAGTGGGCGATGCGCACCTTGGGATATTTCTCCGCGACTTTCAGCACGTGCGGATCGAAGTAGCCGAACGAGGTCGGGAAGATCAGCGATGCGCCGTCCTGCTGGATCATCGCTTCCATGGTCTTTTGCACGGCCACGGTTTCCGGCACTTTCTCTTCTTCGATGACCTTGATGCCGGGCATTTTCTTGATGATGGCGGCAGCCTGCGCATGCGACTGGTTGTAGCCGAAATCGTCGCGCGCGCCGACGTAGATGAAGCCGACCGTCAGCGGTGCGGCGGCCAGCAGGTCCAGCGGAAATGCCGCGCCCAGTGCAGCGGCGCCGGTCAGTTTGAGAAAGTCACGACGGTTGTTCATCTTTGGCTCCAGTCAAGGGAAACGTTGGTAGTGTTGTTGGCAAAGTGGTGTTCAAAAACATGCAGCAAATTACTTGGGCGGTTGCGCCGTGGCTTCGCGCCTGACTTCGGTCTGGAAGATCTCCAGGCTCATCTTCTTGGCTTCGATGAAGCGCGGCTGCGTCAGCGTCTCCACCGTGCGCGGACGGGCATCGTCGTAATGCAGGATGTGCGCCACCTTGGTCGGACGCTTGGTCAGCAGCAGGATCTCGTCGGCGAGGTAGACGGCTTCTTCCAGATCGTGCGAGACCAGCATCATGGTGGTGCCCGTCTGCATGAAGACTTCCTGCAGCTTTTCGCGGATGAACAGCGTCATCTCGAAGTCGAGCGCGGAGAACGGTTCGTCAAGGAACAGCACCTCCGGCCCCGGCGCCAGCGCGCGCATGATGGAGGCGGTCTGTTGCTGGCCGCCGGACATCTCATACGGATAGCGGTTGAGGTCGAACTTGACGTCGAAGGAGGCGACCAGTTCTTCCACGCGACGGTTGATCTCGACCTTGGATTTGCCTTCCAGCTTGAGCGGATAGGCGATGTTGTCGATGGTGCGCAGCCAGGGGAACATCGCTTCGCGATAGTTCTGGAAGACGTAGCCGATCTTGGTGTCGGCCAGCGATTTGCCGTCGAACAGGATCTGGCCCGCGTCGATCGGGATCAGACCGGCGATCATGTTGATCAGCGTCGACTTGCCGCAGCCGTTGGGACCGAATACCGAGACGATCTTGTTCTTCGGGATGTCGAGATTGAAATCCTCGTACAGCGGCCAGCCGGCGAAGTATTTGGTCAGGCCGCGTATCGTGATGTGGGTGCCGGGCGGACCGGGGACGAAAGGGACGACCGGTTCTTCATGTTTCAGTTTTGGGGAAATGACGACGCTCATCTTCCGCTCCAGTGGACGATACGTTTTTCGATCACGATGAACACCACGTTCAGGGCATAGCCGAGCGCGCCGGCAGCCAGGATGGCGGCATACATTTCGCGCACGTTCAGCACTTGCTGGGCATCGATGATCTTGTGGCCGAGGCCGTTTTCGGAACCGATGAACATTTCGGCCACGATCACGATCACCAGCGCCATCGACACCGCGCTGCGCAGGCCGACGAAGGTCGGTTGCAGGCTTTCCCACAGCAGCACGTCCTTGAAGATTTGCCAGCGCGACGCGCCCATGACCTTGGCCGCCATGACGCGTTGCTTGCGGGCATTGAGCACGCCGTAAGCGCTGTTGAACAGCACGATCAGCAGCGCGCCGAAGGCGGCGATGGCGACCTTGTTGATGTCCGATACGCCGAAGATCAGCAGGAACAGCGGGATCAGCGCCGACGACGGCGTCGAGCGGAAAAAGTCGATCAGGAACTCCACGCTGCGATAGGCGCGCTCGTTGCTGCCCAGCAGGACGCCGAGCGGCACGCCGACCACCGCCGCGATGACGAAGGCTTCCAGCGTGCGCATCACCGTCACCAGGAAATCCATCAGCAGCGGGCCGCCGGCCAGGCCGTTGACCAGCGTGATCAGCGTCGCCGCAGGCGTCGGCAGCAGGATGGCCTTGATCCATCCCGCGCGCACCACCAGGTCCCAGATGATGAACAAAGCGATCGGACCGACGATGGGCAGGAGCTTGCCGAAGGAGGGGGGCGTGCGGCGCTTTTTGACAATCGGCGCAGGCTTGGTTTCAGCCGCTGGCGCCGTTGCGGTGTCCGGCTTGGTTGCACCATTGGCAGTGAGGGTGGTGGTAACTGAGTCGGCCATGATCAACCCTTGTAAAGAAGTGAATCCACCATCACGCGCGAGGCGAAGATGCCCTTGTCGACGAACAGGTCGTAGAACTTCTGGAAGTAGGCGACGTCGCTGGCCTTGAACTCGTTGTAGAGCATGTAGGACGCCAGCGGCACTTCGTTGGTCAGCGAGCCTTCGATGGCGGTGTAGCCCTTGAGGTAAGGACGCGCCTTGTCCGGCGTCTTGCGGATCAGCTCGATGCCGCGCGCGTAGGCGGCGATGTATTTTTTCGTCTCGGCCGGATGCTTCTTGATGAAGTCGGTGGTCAAGGCCGCCGCGCCGCCATGCCATGGCGCGCTTGGATTGCCGAGGATGTACTTGGCGATGACGCCGGCTTCCAGCACGCGCGTGGTGTTGTTCATGCGGCCGACGGTGCCGGTCGGTTCCAGCGTGTAGACGGCATCGACCTGGCCGGCGGCGAGCGCGGCGACGTGCTGGCCGATCGGCAGTTCGGTGACGGCGGCGCCGGTCGCGCCCGCGCGTTCGAGCACGGTCTTGGCCAGCGTGACGTTCTGGATGCCGGGACCGGAGGCAACCTTTTTACCCTTGAGTTCGGCGATCGATTTGATGCTGCTGTCCTTGGGCACCAGGAATTCGTCGAGCACGTATTGCGCATTGCTAGGATTGGTGGCAAAGATCTTGAACAGGCCCGGCTGCGCGATCTCGCCGATGGCCAGGTTGCCGGCGCCGGTGCCGTTGGCGGAGCCGTCGGCGCGACCCGACAGCATGGCTTCCATCACTTGCTGGGCGCCGGCGAACTTGATCGGTTGCACGTCGAGGCCGGCTTCCTTGAAGTAACCGGCCTCTACTGCGGCATAAAAGGGCAGGCCGGCGGCGACGGGCCAGTAGCCGATGCGGATCGGTACGCTCTGCGCGCGCAAAATGGCCGGTGCGCCGCCCAGCGCCAGGGTGGTGGCGACCGTACCGGCGGTGCCGAGAAAACGGCGGCGTTGCGTAGATTCAACTCCCGATCCGGTCTGCGTTGCGAAAGTGTTCGTCGTGTCCGGGTTTGCTGTCTTTTTCATGCTGGCTCCGTGAGATGGGGGCGGAAGATTGATCAGATCTTTGCTGCGAGGTAAGCGGTCCAGCCGCCGTACCCGGTGATGTCGCGCGCGTTGTCCAGCGCCGCCGGTTCGCAGATGAAGCCCTTGACGCTGCTGCCGTCGGCCAGTTCCATCGTGCCGATGCCGAGCGGCGCCGGAATCGCGGCGACGAAGCTGCCGAAATTGCGCAGCGGCATTTCCCAGACTTCGGTGAGGATGGCGGCGCCGTCGTCGCCATTGCTGCGGACAAGGCCGGGTTTGGCCGGCGTGGTGTTGGCCAGCGCATAGAGACGATAGTGTTTGCTGGTGGTGGTGCTGGCGTACAGACGGGCGCCGGCTTCCAGCAATTGCCAGTTCAGCGGTTGGCCGCTCAGATGCGCACCGACCACGCCGACCTTGACGGTTGCTTCATTGAAGGGCAGCGGCGTGGCCGCCACGGCATCGGCCTGCGCCGCGCCGCCCAGCAATTGCTGGAACTGCGCGCCGGCTTCCGCCAGCAAATGGTCGGAACCGGCCGGACCGATCAGCGTGATCCCCGTCGGCAAGCCGTCCTTGCGCCACACGGCGGGAATCGCCAGCGCCGCCATGTCCATCAGGTTGACGAAATTGGTGTAGTAGCCGAGCTGCGAATTGCGCGCGATGGGATCGGCTTCCACCGCCGTGATGGTCGGCATGGTGGTGGTGGTCGGCACCAGCAGCAGGTCGGTGTGTTGCAGCAGGGTTTCGGCTTCGCGGCGCAGTTCGGCCAGACGGTATTGGCCGTTGAAGGCATCGACCGCGTCGAACTTGTCGGCTTGCGCGGTGATTTCCCTGACTACCGGATGGATGGCTTCGTTATGTGTGTCGAAGAAATCACCCAGTGCGGCGCGACGTTCCGCCACCCACGGACCTTGATACAACAATTGCGCAGCGTCGGTGAAGGCGTCGAAGGGAATGCGCGCGATGCTGACGCCGGGCATGGCGGCGATTTTTTCCAGGGCCTGTTCGTAGGCCAGCCTGGCGTTGTCGTCGCCATAGAATTCCGGCTTTTGCGGCACGGCGATGCGATAGCCGCGACGCTTGACGCCGAGCATTGGCGGCGTGCGCGAATAAGCGTCGCCGGCGTCGAATCCGGCCGCGCTTTGCAATACGCGCCAGGCGTCGGCGACGTCATGCGCAAAGATGGAAATGCAGTCGAGCGTGCGGCACGCCGGGACCATGCCGCTGGAGCTGAGCAGGCCGCGCGTCGGTTTCAGTCCGACCAGATTGTTGAAGGCTGCCGGCACGCGGCCGGAGCCGGCGGTGTCGGTGCCGAGCGAGAACAGCACTTGCCCGAGCGCGACGGCCACGGCTGAGCCGGAGCTGGATCCGCCCGAGACGTACTCCGGTCGCAGCGCGTTGCGCACGGCGCCATACGGCGAGCGCACGCCGACCAGGCCGGTGGCGAACTGGTCCAGGTTGGTCTTGCCGACCAGCAGCGCGCCGGCCTGTTGCAGCCGCGCGACCACCGTGGCGCTGACTTGCGGCACGCGGCTGAACTCGGGGCAGGCGGCGGTGGTCGGCATGTCGGCGACATCGATGTTGTCTTTCACCGCGAACGGGATGCCGAACAGCGGCAGCGATTCGAACACCGCCTCGCCCTTGATCTGCAGCATCAGGTCGAGGGCGGCGGCCTGTTGCCTGAGCGTCTTGGCCGGCACGCGGCTGATCCAGACTTCGCCGCGATCGGCGTGTTCTATTTGCGTGAGCAGATCGCCGATCAGCTTGCCGGGAGTGAGGCTGCCGGCGCGGTACGAAGCCAGTACGTCGGCGATCGTCCGTTGCGGGGTGGGGGCGGAATATTGACGGAGAGTATTTGCTGACATGTTTATATTCATTCTTGAATACAAGATGAAGAACATTAAGCAGTTACCGTGCCAGCGGAAATTTCAGATCAGTGAAATCGTGTTGAAACGACGCGAGAAATGCCGGAAAGGCAGTATGGGAGGCTGTTTGGCGGCGATGCGCCGATTGCGGCGGAGGGGCGCGGAGCTTCTTTGAGTGCGGGAGAGCGGTGATCCGAACTGGCGCAGCTTGCAATGCCAAACTGGTGCCTGCACCAGATTTTGGTGCAGGCCTTCGATGCTTATTTGCTCGCTTACTTGTTAATCAAGCAGGCTTGTTGCCGAGAAATCCTCCCAGCAGGCTGCCGATTTCGGAACCGAGGTCGCCACCGGCTTCCGGCACCTGACCGTTGGGTGTCAGGTGATCGACCAGGCCGGGAAGGATCTGGGCCAGATGACCGGCGATGTCGCCTTGGGGAATGCCGGTGGCTTGCGCCAGACCGCTTAATTGATCGTCGCCGAGCGCCTGCGACACCTGGTCGCCGGAGACGGGCTGGTTTTGGCCGTTGCCGATCCAGGAGTCGACGATTTGCCCGAGACCGGCGTTTTGCAGCGTGCCGAGCAGGCCGCCCAATCCGCCAAGTCCCGCCAGCGCGCCGGAGCCGCCGGACTGGTTGTTGGCGAGCATGCCCAGTACCGCCTGAATCAGTGCGGCCTTGGGATCGGCGCTTGCGTTGTTATTGAGTGCGCCAAGTACGCTGTCGAGTAAGCCCATGAAATTCTCCTGAGTCAAAAGTGAGGAAGGTTTGCGGCGCCTGATGCAGGTCGCTGCAACGGTGGAAGCGAGCAAATTGGAACGCATCTCACGATTATTGATGAGATGAGTTCTAGCAAGCTGGTACAACGGTTGAACGCTCTCCGGCGTTGTCGAAGGATGTCGAGATGCCCCGGCTTTCGGTTCTTCTGCGCTTCCTTCGTTGCTCTCCCTTTTATCTTTGCGTCTATCTTTATCTACATCTCGCCCCAGATGGCGTTGATCGCCGCCAGCGCGCCGAGACCGGCGGTTTCGGTGCGCAGCACGCGCGCTCCCATCGACAGCATCAGCGCGCCGTGGTCGCAGGCCAGGCTTTCTTCGGCATCGGTAAAACCGCCTTCGGGGCCGACCATCAGGCTCAGCGCCTGCGCCGGATGATGGCGCGCCCAATCGGACAGCGACTGTTCGCCGCGCGGCGACAGCAGGATGCGTTTGTGCAGGTCGCTCTGGGAGACCCAGCTGTTGAAGTCGGTGAGCGGCGACAATTGCGCCAGGCGATTGCGGCCGCTTTGCTCGGCGGCGGCGTGGATGATGCCTTGCCAGTGACTTTGCTTCTTTTCGGCGCGTTCGCTGTTGAGGCGCACCACGCAACGCTGAGACGCCAGCGGCTGGATGGCGGTGACGCCGAGTTCGACGGCCTTTTCGATGATCCAGTCCATTTTGGACGCTTCCGGCAGGGCTTGCGCCAGCGTGACGGCGTAGGACAGCTCCGCTTCGCGCGGGGAAAAGGTCTTGACCTCGGCGTGGACGCGCTTCTTTTCCATCCGGGTGACGACGGCGGTGTATTCGCCGCCTTCGCCATTGAACAGCGTAATGGGATTGCCGACCTGCATCCGGATCACCTGGACATGATGCGCGACCTGGTCGGGCAGGGCGAGCGTCGTACCGATGGCGAGCGGGTCGGGGCAATAAAAGCGGGGCATGATGATCAACGGGTCCTGATGGGTGAGAACGGTGGAGCGAACAATTCCTGGCGCGGGCTACAGATCAATGTAAAGGGAAATTCGCGGGAAAACAGCGGAAATTGCCTTCAGGCATGCTTTTCTGGCCCTGGCGGCGAAGCTTGATTTTAATTCTTCGTGCTTCTGTCTGGTAAAATACTTGGCTCAGTCTGGCTTGGTCCGGGAGTTCATCCGGGTCGACCGGCAAGGCATTCGAAATGTGCGTTAATGACGGCAAACCGCAGCTATCTCGCGGAAACCGCCAGAACGGCAATGATTCGACCGCAATCCGCAACTCTTTGACATCGACATGACTTCCACACTCCCTACCGACAAGATGGCCAACGCGATCCGCGCGCTGGCAATGGACGCAGTACAAAAAGCAAATTCAGGACACCCAGGCGCGCCGATGGGGATGGCGGAAATCGCAGTCGCATTGTGGGCCAAGCACTATCGCCACAACCCGGCCAATCCGCAATGGGCCAACCGCGACCGCTTCGTGTTGTCGAACGGACATGGCTCGATGCTGCAATACGCCTTGCTGCACCTGACCGGCTACGACCTGCCGATGGAAGAGATCAAGAACTTCCGCCAACTGCATTCCAAGACCGCCGGCCATCCGGAAGTCCACATCACGCCGGGCGTGGAAACCACCACCGGTCCGCTGGGCCAGGGCGTCACCAATGCCGTCGGCATGGCGCTGGCTGAAAAGCTGCTCGCCGCCGAATTCAACAAGCCCGACCTGGCGGTGATCGATCACTACACCTACGCTTTCGTCGGTGACGGTTGCCTGATGGAAGGCATCTCGCACGAAGCCTGCTCGCTGGCCGGCACGCTGCGCCTGTCCAAGCTGATCGTGCTGTACGACGACAACGGCATCTCCATCGACGGTCACGTTGAAGGCTGGTTCAAGGACGACACCCCGAAGCGTTTCGAAGCCTACGGCTGGAATGTCATCGCCGGCGTCGACGGCCACAATGTCGAAGCTGTCAACTCCGCCATCCACCAGGCCAAGCTGGCCGACAAGCCGACCCTGATCTGCTGCAAGACCGTGATCGGCAAGGGTTCGCCGAACCTGGCCGGCACCGACAAGGTCCACGGCGCGGCATTGGGCGAGAAGGAAGTTGCAGCGGTGCGCGAAGCGCTGGGCTGGACGTCGGCGCCGTTTGAAATCCCTGCCGACATCTATTCCGCATGGGATGGCAAGGCGCAAGGCCGGCAACTGGAAGCCGACTGGAACAAGCTGTTCCAGGCTTACCAGGCCAAGTATCCAAGCGAAGCCGCCGAACTGGTGCGCCGCCTCAAGGGCGAGCTGCCGGCCGGTTTCGACGCGGCGGTGCAGGCTTATATCGCCAGCACCATCGACAAGAAAGAAACCATCGCCACCCGCAAGGCCAGCCAGAACGCGATCCAGGCTTACGCACAAGTGCTGCCTGAATTCCTCGGCGGTTCGGCCGACCTGACCGGCTCCAACCTGACCAACTGGAAAGAATCGGTGGCCGTGCGCGCCGACGTCGCCGGCAACCACATCAACTACGGCGTGCGCGAATTCGGCATGAGCGCGATCATGAACGGCATCGCCCTGCACGGCGGTTACATCCCGTTCGGCGCGACTTTCCTGACCTTCTCCGATTACAGCCGCAACGCACTGCGCATGGCTGCGCTGATGAAGATTCGCGCGTTGTTCGTGTTCACGCATGACTCGATCGGCCTGGGCGAAGACGGTCCGACCCACCAGTCGGTCGAACACGTTTCCAGCTTGCGCCTGATTCCGAACCTGGACAACTGGCGTCCCTGCGACACGGTCGAATCGGCCGTGGCATGGGAACAAGCTGTCAAGCGCAACGACGGTCCGAGCACGCTGATCTTCTCGCGCCAGAACCTGCCGTACCAGGAGCGTAGCGCGCAACAAGTCGCCGACATCAAGCGCGGCGGCTACATCCTGAAAGAAGCCAAGGACGCCAAGGTGATCCTGATCGCCACCGGCTCGGAAATCGAACTGGCGGTCAAGGCCGCCGACGAACTGGCGGCGCAAGGCATCCCGGCGCGCGTGGTCTCGATGCCGAGCACCGACGTGTTCGATCGCCAGGACGCGGCCTATAAGGCCAGCGTCCTGCAGCGCGGCGTGCCGCGCGTGGCGATCGAAGCCGGCGTGACCTCGACCTGGTACAAGTATGTCGGCCTGGAAGGCGCCGTGGTCGGTATCGATACCTTCGGTGAATCGGCACCGGCAGGCGTGCTGTTCAAGCATTTCGGCTTCACCGTCGAAAACGTCGTCGCCAAGGCCAAGCTGATCCTGGCATGAGCGTGACCGGCAACGACATCATCAACGTCGTCGGTCCGGTGACGGTCCGGCGCGCGACGGTGGACGATGCCGCCCTGATCGCCCAGGTGCGCATCGACAGCTGGCGTGCAGCGTACCGCGGCATGATCCCGGATGCCTATCTGGACGGCATGAAGGTGGAAGACAGCACGCGCATGTGGACGCGCGTGCTGAGCGCCGCCTCCGACGCTGCCTGTACTTTCGTGGCGGAAGTCGAAGGCGAACTGGTCGGTTTTGCCGCAGGCATCACGCTGGCGGAACGCAAGCTCGATTTCGATGCCGAACTGACGGCCTTATACGTTTTACCATCGGCTCAGCGCGCCGGCATCGGCCGTCGCCTGCTGACCGAAGTGGCGGCAACACTGGGCGCGGCAGGCGCGCCCAACATGCTGGTCTGGGTGCTGGCGCAAAACGGCAAGGCGCGTGATTTTTACGCCCATCTCGATGCGCAGCTGCTGGCAGAACAGACCTTCAAGTGGGACGAACTGGATTTGATCGAAGTCGCTTACGGGTGGCGCGACATCCAATCCATCGGCAAGATTACTACTGTTTCTTAAGGAGAAAACATGACTATCCGCGTTGCAATCAATGGCTACGGCCGTATCGGCCGCAATATCCTCCGCGCTCACTACGAAGGCGGTAAAAAACACGACATCCAGATCGTGGCCATCAACGACCTGGGCGATCCAAAAACCAACGCCCACCTGACCCAATACGACACCACCCACGGCAAGTTTCCCGGCACCGTGACCGTCGACGGCGACTCCATCGTCGTCAACGGCGACCGCATCAAGGTGCTGGCGCAACGCAATCCGGCAGAACTGCCATGGGGCGAACTGGGCGTGGACGTCGTGCTGGAATGCACCGGCTTTTTCACCACCAAGGAAAAGGCCGGCGCCCACCTGAAGGGCGGCGCCAAGAAAGTCATCATCTCCGCACCGGGCGGCAAGGACGTGGACGCGACCGTCGTGTTCGGCGTCAACAACGGCGTGCTGAAGGCCAGCGACACCGTCATCTCCAACGCATCGTGCACCACCAACTGCCTGGCGCCGCTGGTTCAGCCGCTGCACGAGAAGATCGGTCTGGTCAACGGCCTGATGACAACCGTCCACGCTTACACCAACGATCAGGTGCTGACCGACGTTTATCACGAAGACCTGCGCCGCGCGCGTTCGGCCACGCAATCGATGATCCCGGCCAAGACCGGTGCCGCTTCCGCAGTCGGCCTGGTGCTGCCTGAACTGAACGGCAAGCTGGACGGCTATGCGATCCGCGTGCCGACCATCAATGTCTCGATCGTCGACCTGTCGTTCATCGCTGCACGCGATACGACCGTGGACGAAGTCAACGCCATCATGAAGGCCGCTTCCGAAGCCGGTCCGCTCAAGGGCATCCTGACCTACAACACCGAGCCGCTGGTTTCCGTCGACTTCAACCACAATCCGGCATCGTCGAACTTCGATTCGACCCTGACCAAGGTCTCCGGCCGTCTGGTCAAGGTCTCGTCGTGGTACGACAACGAGTGGGGCTTCTCGAACCGCATGCTGGATACTACCGTGGCGCTGGTTTCGGCAAAATAATCCGGGTTTGCCTGGGCATTTCTCATTGATCCGGCCTAATTGGGCTTCTTTTCATCGCATGCTTGTCAGGCGTTGTCTAAGAAAATACATTGGGCGGATCAATTACCAGACTTGCCGATAGGTTCTGGAAAGGCTGTTGCAAATCCGTTTGCGACAGCCTTTTTATTGACGGTTTAATAATAATCAATCGAGGGATGTAATGTCATCGTCACCTTTTTCTATCGCACGTAGCCACGGCGTCAAGCTGATGGGCATGCTGGCGCTGAGCCTGACGCTGAGCGCTTGCGACTATGTCGCCAGTTTCAGCAAACCGAAGCAGACGCCGGAAGAAGCCAAGGCCGAAGGCATCGCATTGGGCGCAGGCTGCCGTCAGGCCGGCCAGAGCCTCGAAGACTGCTACCAACGCAATCCGGACAGCCTGAAGGCGGGTATTTTCGCCGGCTGGAAGGACATGCACGAATACATGGCGGCCAAGAACATCCAGACCGTCGCGCCGCCACCGCCGCCGATGGCTGACAAGCCCGACGCCGAGGCGGACGCCGCCAAGGATGCGCCCAAAGACGATCGCGCCGCGCGCCGTGAGCGCCGTGAACGCGAGCGAGCTGAAAAAGACAAGGACGCCGCCAAAAGCAAGGATAGCGATAGCGACTCCAAAAGCAGCAGGAAAAACCGCGACGACGGTTCCTCCAAAAAATAAGCAGGGTATCCTTGGCATCGACAAGATGCGCCTGAACAGGGATTAGCTGATCTGCATCATCTGCATAGTCTGCATGACGCCCCGCCAGTCGGGGCGTTTTCATTGAGGAGCGGGAACGGCGGCGCTCATGCCGACAAGAATGATGTCGCAGATTTTGCTTTTCCCCGCAAGGCAGTGCATCATGCACGTCTTCACGCACGACAACAAAAACATGAACGCTCCTCTGATCGTCAAATCGCCCGAGAGTCACCCGCACGTTCCCGAAACCGCTTTCGGCATCTGGTTTTTGCAAACACCTACCTGGACCGTGCATGTCCTGGAGCGCGCGTTCAAGGATCTGGAATCCTTGATTCCGAATCGCCTGCCGTCCTATCCGGTGGTCGCCGACGTCGGTTGCGGCTGGGGACGTTCGCTGAAGAAATTGCATGATCGCTTTGCGCCGCAGCGGCTGATCGGCATGGACATCGATCCGGCCATGCTGGAGTCTGCCGCCAAAGAGGCGAATGCAGAGGGCATCCGGGCCGAACTCATCCAATGCTCTAGTTCGCACATGACGCTGGAAGACAATAGCGTCGACCTGTTGTTTTGCCATCAGACCTTCCACCACCTGATCGAGCAGGAAGAAGCGATCCAGGAGTTTTTTCGCGTGCTGAAACCTGGCGGCATTTTGTTGTTTGCCGAGTCGACCAAACGCTACATCCATTCCTGGATGATCCGTTTGCTGTTTCGTCATCCGATGGACGTGCAGAAGACGGCGGAGGAATATCTCGCGCTGGTGCGCAGCGCGGGCTTCCGGGTTGCGCCGGAATCGATTTCCTATCCTTACCTGTGGTGGAGCCGCGAAGACCTGGGACTCATGGAGCGTCTGCTCAAGATCAAGCCGAAGGCGGAGCGGGAAGAGACATTGATCAATCTGGTGGCCGTCAAGCCGTCGACGTAAGCCATGAGGCGGGAGCAAGGCGGGACGACATGCCAGACAATGCCGTCCTGCGTTTCACGCGATCAACTGTAGTTGATCGTAAACGTGACGATGCTGCTGACCAGGCCGCCCGTGACGCGATTGTTCTGCGTCTGATAGTAGCGTGCAATGAAGGGAATCACGTATGCGCCATCCTTGGTGGGGCCGACGTTCAATCTGTTGCCGCCCAGATCAATGGGAGTCGTGGCGCCGTTCCACTGACTGAGCACCTGAATGCCAACATTTTTTGCCCCGCCATTGGTCGTATTCAATTGCGGCAGCACTCCGTCGGCCGGAAACGTTCCCGGCGCATAGTTTCCCGAGTTTGAATCGAATGACAATTGTACCGTGGGAGGGATCCCGGTTCCCCTGACGCAGTTCAATGCAATATTGAACGGCTTGTCCGCGGCTGTCGTACCTTTGCCTTTTAACTCCGTCGACTGGATTTTTTTCAACGTGACGGTCTGGTTCACGCTACCCGCGTCGACAGTGCATGTGGGCGTGACAATGGAAATGATGTTGGCGGTCAGCCACGAGGTGATGTAGGGTTTGCCCGACCCGCTACCATCGAAATAAGCAGTGCTGTACTGGCCGGGCGTGAGCGTGCCGCTTCCTGTCGCAGCAGCGATTTTATATATCTGAATCTGAAATTGCGTATTCGAATAGACCACGCCGAAGGATTGATTGGCGATGGCGATGCCGTTGCTGCCTGCCGTTGTGTAGTACTGCGTCGATCCGCCGTTCGCCGTGCCGACGACGCGAGCCATGCGCACGCCGATGCCAGGAATGTTGGTGCTGAATACGTTGTCCGGAATGCCGGCGCCGGTGACCAGGTTTCCCTGTAAAGCGACCGCATATGCCTGCCCTCCGCCAGGACAGCGGGCGGTGGCCTCATAGTAGTTGCCGGTGGGGGCAACATTGGAACTGGCGACTGGAATGATCGTGGAAAAATTTGCCAGCATGGTTCCTACTTGATCGGTAGGTTTCACGACGACGGTTCCGCCCTGCATCTGGACCGCGATGTTGTTCCAGTTCGAAAGCAGCGAACAGGATGCCGACGCATCGTGCATGCCGAACAACGTAGCGAAGAGCAGAGCGATGCCGGACAAAGCAACGCGGCCTTTACGGATTGTTTTCATGGAAGTGACTTTGAGTTTGTTGGTGAATATGCGGGGAAGGCAGGGATTCATCCTAGGCAAGCAGTGTTGTTTCTTATATAAGAAAAATCTCAAAGTCGCCCACGTCCCGGGATACGGTCCGATTTTTAGGAAAACCTCCGCAGGTTCTTCATGCTCTTGTCTGGAGCGAGATTGAAAAGCGGCGAGGCGAACATCGTTCATCCGATGAGCGGCATGGTCGTCGTCGACACGCAATGCTTGCTGTGTGCTCAATGCACCGACGAGAGCACATTGCATGGGCGATTCGTCTGGTCTCGGGTGGTGGCATGCTGAGGCGTACTTGCCATGAACTACGGATATTGCTTATCGCAACATTGGCGATGTCCATGATCGATTAGGCAGCGCGCGGATTGGCCGGATCGGTCCCGCTCTACTTCATCGATATCGCTGAAGCGCATCTGAACATGACCGTCTCCCGAACAAAAAAAAAGAGGGCCAAGCCCTCTTTTTTTAATCGATCTTCAAATGGGATTCAGACCGGAGTCGGACCTGGCAGCGGTGGCGCCGGTTTCTTTTGGCAAGGATTGCCGCAGCATTTTGGTTTGCAAAAACCGCCGGAGATATTTTCCAACTGCGAACGATCGATTTGTTTCATCTGCTACTCCTGTATGAATAAATAAAAATTGCTTGGACAGCAAATCGATTTTAAAGAAGGCTCTCGTTGGAATATATGAGAAAACTCTTGAAATAATCCTTCCAGTATTTCCAGGCACAACTGCTGACAATGACAAATCCATTTATCGGCATTCTGAAAATAAAAAATAGCAGCAAGCCTGATCCGGTCAACGGTTACGCATTGTTTCCGCGCCCTCATTCCTTCGTGTGATTTTCGGCGAAAACAGCATCGCGATGGTGTTTGAGAGTTTTCTCATAGGTATGCGCTTTCTTCTTGGCTACGATGCAGCTGCTGCAATTTGCAGCGTCATTTGCAAGGAGTAATCCATGAAACAAATCGATCGCACCCAACTGGAAAACGTGGCCGGCGGTACTTTCTGCCAACCCAAGAACGCCTGCAAGCCGGTGCAAAAACCATGTGGCGCTCTGCCAGTGCCAAGCGTGTCCGTGTCATTGGGCTTTGGCGTGAGCGTTGGCATTTAAGTCATCAATATTTATTGCTGACTCGGAAAGAGGGCGGAAGCCCTCTTTTCTGTTTGGCAACCGGGTAGGGCAAGGAGAGGTGTCGTGCGTATTTTCGACAGCATGAGGATCAATTACAACATCGCTGTATTGGCGTTGATGAAGCAGGCGAAGCTGAGCGCGGCATCTGTGGTCGCGCAATGGATTCCCTTGCATCTGGTTGAGCGGATGGCTGGAGTCATGTGCCTGCTTGCAACGCGTTGCAGCAACGAGCATCGTCATGCCTTTGCACAACGCGTGGAAACCGTGCAGGCAATTCTTGGACGTACGGATGTGGATGCGCCGCGCATCAGGATGACCGGCATCCTTGAGAAACTGCTGGACATCAAAGTCTATTTTGCCGACAGCGTGTATGGCGAGTGGGGAAGCATTGATCGCATCGCAATCCAGCTGCAGAAAAGAATCGTGGACATGCAAGCACGGTATCCCGATCAGCCCATCGTGCTTTCACCGTTTCACTACGCATCCCAATACGTGAACATGCTGGTTTGCGAGCGGTTGCGCATACGCCTCGGCATCGATTCGCTGTCGGTGGTGAGCGCCGTTGAGGACGATGTCTACGGTGCGGACGTGGAGCGCATTCCTCATATCAAACGCTTGCGCTCCTACCTGGACGGAAGGCAAGCCAGTCTCGGCGTCGTGAGGGAAATGAAACGGCGAGGCTTTGTCATCCTGTTTGCGGATGTTCCTCCCGCCACGTTGTCGACGACGCCGATGGAAACCGTGACGGTCGAGTTGTTCGGCAAGCAGGGACGCATTCACAACGGCGTATTCCGCCTTGGCGAAAAAATGCGGGCGCTGCTCCTGCCTTACTACATCAAGTTGTCCGAAGGACAGTTTCAACTGACGATGTTCGATGCGATCGAGCTTGAGCAGAAGCAGGCGCCGCAGCGGCTGGCGGTCAATATTGCGCAGGCGTTCATCGACAACCATGCGCAATGGCTGCCTTCGAATCATCCCTGTTTCTATTATTTTTCATCCAGCAAGTGACGCGGCAGCCAGCGTGCCGCATCAAGCAAACGTCGTTGCAAAACAATAAAAGGTATTTCCATGGAAGCAGGTTCGTTCCCTGATTTTTCAGATATTTCGCTACGCAAGATCGCTTATTGCGCGTCGGCTGTTGTGGCGGGCTTTATCGCATTTTCATTTTTTCATGAAATCGAATTGAAGAAAGATGTCCCGGCTGAGATCGTCTCCCAGGGCGAGATCAAGGTGCGCGGCCTGAGCGGATTGGTGACGAAGGTCTACGCGACGCGCGGCATGGAGGTCAAGGCCGGCGAGCATCTGTTTCAGCTCGACAGGGATTTTTCCCTGGCTTCCAATGGCATGACGCGGCAAGACTTTACCGAGCGCTACAGGGACAACCGCGTGCGCATGATAGGAGAGCAATCGAGCCAGAAGGAAGTCGAACTTAAGACACGTATCAACGGTTTGAGATCGATATTGCAAAATCGCCAGGAAGAATTGAATCTGCTGGCCCAGGAAATCGACGAAAGCCGGCGTCAAATCGATGAGGCGGAAAAGACCCTGCAACGCTTGCAGCTGGTGTCCGAGTATGTTGTTGCAGATCGCATCGAACAGGCCAGGTCGGAGGTGGCGCAACGCAAGATCAATTTGTCGCAGCGTCTTGGCCGCCAACGCGAAATCGCATCGGACATGAGCAGTACGCGGTCCAGCCTGAAGGAAGCGGAAACGGCATTGGCGTCGCAGGATATCCAGGTCAGGCGCGATGTGCAGGACGCCCAACTGGATTATGAAAGAAACCGTTCCAGCGCCATCATTTCCGCGCCTGCAAGCGGCCTTGTTTCCTTTTCTCAAACGTTGCAAGGCCATACTTTGAGGGAGGACGATGTCGCCATGGTAATCGCGACCGGCCTCGACCAGGGGCTGCAGGCTGCGTTGCATATTCCGTCAAGGCAGCGCGGCTTCATCAGGGAAGGACAAGTGGTCCGACTCAAATTCGACTCTTTCCCCTATGCGAAATTCGGCACCTATGAAGTGCGCATTACTTCCATTTCGCGCGATGCGGTTGCTTCTTCTGCGGCGTCTGCCGCGACGCCGGGCGCGCCATCGGTCCCGGCTATTCAGGGCGACAGCGATTATGTCGCCTATGCGCGTCTTCCCGGTGCCGACTTTACCGCGAAGGGAGTGCATTACCAGATATTGCCGGGAATGCGCGCGACCGCCGGGGTTGTGGTCGAGCGCCGTACGATTGCCGAGTGGGTATTGGCCCCCTTGTTCGAAGCAGTGAGAGGGTGAATATCATGCGCGTGATTTATCAAAATGAAGTCTCAGAATGCGGTTACGCCTGCCTGGCGATGGTGCTGACGCATTTTGGACGAAGCACGGAAGTGCATGAGTTGAGCGCACTGCACCCGGTTTCGGCCAATGGCGCGCGCTTGTCGGATCTCTATGACGTGGCGGTCGAGTTCGGCCTGTCGGTAAAGGCGATGGCGTTTGAAGCGGAACATATTCCGCAAATCAGAAAAGGCTCCATCGTGCATTTCAATGGAACGCACTTTGTGATCTTCGAATCCTCGGGGAGAGGTTACGTCAGGATCATCGATCCCGCCACGGGGCGCCGTCGCCTGTCCATCGGCACCTTTCTGAAGAACGTTTCAGGCTATCTGCTGGAATGCAGCGCGACGCCATCCTTGCCGAAGATCAAGGGGGAGTCGGAAGCATGGGAGGCAATCAAAGCAGTATTTGCGCTCAATCGCGAATTGAAGTCGCAGTTTTTCAAAATATTTTTCGTCGCATTCGGCGCGCAATTCGCGATATTGGCGGCGCCTTATCTGGGCAGTCTGGTACTGGATAACGTGGTGGCAGAAAATAACGTCAATCTTCTCAATGTGTTGATTTTCACTTTCACCAGTATTTTTTTGGTGGGATCGTTCAGCCAATACGTGCAGGCTTATCTGACGGAAGTCGTTTATCAGCGTACGCATGGAAAAAGCACGGAAGCGCTCTTCGGAAAATTGTTGAAGAATCGTTTTTCCTATTTCGAGAAGCGGCATGTCGGAGATGTTTTCGCACGGATCAAGTCGCAAACTGAAATCGTGGACTATGTCAGTCGCAGCCTGATCGCATTTCTCATCGATCTGTTCGTCGGTTGCATGGCCTTGATCCTGATGCTGGTGCAAAGTCCTTTGCTGACGGCCGTTGCCTTGGGCATCTTTGTAATTTACATCAGCGTTTCCTGCGCCTTGTATCCAAAAATGATGGATAGCCACCGGCAGGAGATCGAAGCCTCGGCGCAATGCGATGACGCGCTGATCGAAACCATTCGTTCCGCCACCTTGATCAAGCTGGCGCAGCGGGAAAACCAGCGAGTCGTTCATTACATGCACCGTTTTCATCGGCTCATGAACGACAGCTTCCGCGCGCGCAATTTGACCAACGTACGCGATGCCATTTTGAAGTTCGTCGGCTATGCCGATACCATTATCGTCACCTATATCTCGGTTGCCCTGATGCTGAAGGGCGAGATATCGGTCGGGGTCTTCTATTCCTTCCTGGTTTTCAAGGGATTGCTGTCCACGCATTTGTCGCGCGTCGTCAATGCGATTTTCCAGTTTCTGATGTTGCGTGTTCCGGTGGCGCGGGTCAACGATGTCTGGAAACAGGAAGGAGAGCGTTATACCTCCGCCGACCTGGTGCATAAAGCGAGCGAAGTATTCGAGTTCGACCGGATCGAAGTCAGGAATGTGAGTTTCCAGTATGGATTGTCGGACCAGCCGGTTTTGCAAGAGGTCGACCTGACCATTCACAAGGGAGACAAAATCGCCATTGTCGGCCCTTCCGGCGCGGGCAAGTCCACGCTTTTCAAGTTGCTGGGCGCGACGGAAGATTTTCAGCAGGGCAGCATCAGCCTGAACGGTATCGACTATCACAATCTTGCCGTCGATGAAATCCGGCGGCATATGGCGCATATGCGTCAGGGCGATATTATTTTGAACGGCACGATTGCCGACAATGTTTCTCTGTTCGCTGCGGGAGCCGATAGCCAGCGCATCAATGCCTTGCTGACGGATGTCGGTTTGTACGATGAGGTAATGCGCCTGCCGATGCGTACGCAAACCCCGGTAAGCGATACGATCGCCAATATTTCGGCCGGACAGCGGCAACGTTTATTGCTGGCGCGCACGCTTTACCAGGAGCGTGAATTGATGCTGTTCGATGAGCCGACCTCCAATCTCGATCGGGATTCCGCGGAGACGATCGGCAGTTTGCTGCGTCAAAGCAATAAGACGATCGTCATCATCACGCATGACCAGGAATTGGCGAAATCATTTCCGCGGCGTTATCGCCTGCATGACGGCAGGTTGGTGGCGTTATGACATATCCGGCAAGTTGCAAACGGGCTTTAAAACGGGCTTTGTCTTGCCTGTGTTTTTTCCTGTGTCTCGATGCGCATGCGCAAGAGGCTTCAGGAGGAGCGAGGTATGGCAGCGAGGCGGATTTGCTGGCCTTGCTTAAACGCGCGGAAAATATCGATCCGCAACTGGCCAGCGCGCGGCTGGCGTATCAGGCCGATCGGGAAGGCGTTCCCAGGGCGCGTGCCGGTTTCTTCCCGCAAATCACCGGCGGTTGGGCGCGTACGCATAATCAGATCAAGGCGGAAGGGCTGCCGTCCGTAAGCTATACGCAAAACGGTTGGCAAGTGTCATTGACGCAGCCTTTGTTCAATTGGGATATCTGGACGACGTACAAGCAGTCGGAGCTGGCGGAGGCGAAATCGGCCATTTTGTTTGCCCAGGCGTATCAGGAGTTTTTTTTGCGCGTCGCCAACACGTATTTTGCATTTTTGGCCGCCAGGGACGATTTACGGCTGACAGGCGCGTACCGGCAATCGTTGAAAGAACAACTGAAAGTGACCAAATTGCGCTTCCAGGGCGGTGAAGCGACGCTGGTCGATGTGCGCGATATCGAGGCCGCGATTGACCGGGCGCAATTGCAGGAGATTTCAGCGCAAGGCTTGATGGAAACGAAGCGCCGGGATCTGGAGGAAATCTTCGGCGGTCCGCTGGCCCGGATCGCCGGTCTGCGACAGGACGTCAGCGTGCCTGGCGTGGTGCCGGACGATATGTCGATCTGGATCGCGCAGGCGAAGAGAAATAATTTCGACGTTCAGCTGCAAGAGATCGCCAGGAAAACCGCCGATCTGGAAACCTCGAAAGCAAAAGGCGCGCATTTGCCAACCGTCAGCCTGAACGCCAGCCATTCGCCGGTCGGCGCCGCGGGAGGGGTCGGCGCTCCGACAACGACGAACACCGTGATGCTGCAAGTCAGTATTCCGATTTTCTCGGGTTTTGAAACGCAATATCGCGTGCGGCAAGCCCTGGCGCTGGAGGAAAAAGCGAATAGCGACCTGGATGCGGCAGAACGCAAGAGCGTGGGCGCCGTTCGGGAAAGTTTCTTTTCAATGCAGACCGATCTGCAAAAAATCCAGAGCCTGGCGAACGCCGTCCGGTCATCGGGCGCTGCGCTGGACGCCAACAAGATCGGGTATCGCGTTGGCGGCAGATCCGACAGCGATGTATTGCAGGCAAAAAATGCGTTGTTGACGACTCAGCGCGATCTGGCGCACGCGCGTTACGACCTGTTGACGCAAGGATTGCGGCTGAAATCCTTGACGGCTTCCCTGGAATTTGCCGACATCGCGGCAATCAATGGGCTCCTGGAGGATACCAATGAACAAGTCCCGAACAGATCCCGATAGCCGCAGAGCATGGAGCGTGCTTAAGAACGCATCTCATGCTTCTTTATGAAACGGGCTCTGACCGTTCAAGCGAAAATCTGCTCCCATAATTGCTTGACGCTGTCGCTTTCCTTTTGCACGCGTTCAAGCGGCGTTCTGGCGCGCTCGTCGCCTTGCAGGCGGATCTGATGCTGCAGCTTGCGGAACAGGCGGTAAGCGTTGGCGACTTCGTCGGCCAGCGCGACATCGATCAGGCCGAGCGCGCCGCATAATTTCAACAGCGCGATGTTGCCGATGTCGCCGGTCAATGCTTCGTACCGAGCCGCGTAGCGCAGCACCAGGAACTGCACGATGAACTCGATATCGATCATGCCGCCGTCGTCGTGCTTGAGATCGAACAGCGTGCTGTGGTTGGGATGTGCCTGATGCAGTTTCATGCGCATGCCGAGCACTTCCTGCGTCAGTTTTTGCGGATCGCGTTCCTGCCGCAGCAGGTCTTCGCGCAATGCTTCGAAACGATCGCCGATGGCGCTGTCGCCGGCGCAGTAGCGCGCGCGCGTCAAGGCCTGGTGTTCCCATACCCAGGCCGAGGTGCGCTGGTATTTTTCAAACGTGGCGAAGGACGACACCAGCAAGCCGCTGGCGCCGTCCGGACGCAAGGCGATGTCGATGTCGAACAGGGTGCCGGCCGGCGTGTGCGCCGTCATCCAGGTGATGAAGCGCTGCGCCAGCTTGGCATACAGGCCGGGTGCCTCCTGATCGTCGTCATCGTAAAGGAACACCACGTCGAGGTCGGAAACGTAGCCCAGCTCCTTGCCGCCCAGTTTGCCGTAAGCGATCACGGTGAATTGCGGCACCTCGCGGTGGCGATTGGCGATGGTTTGCCAGACCGCCTGGATGGTGGCCGCGACCAGGATGTCGGCCAGCGCGGACAGGTGATCTGCCAGGTGTTCGACGCTCAGGTCGCCTTCCAGATCCTGCGCGAGCAGGCGGAACAGCTGCGCATGGTGCACTTCGCGCAGGATGTCCATCTGGCGCTCGGTGTCGCCCGGGGCGGTGTCGAGCTGGCGCTGGCAATCCTGGGCAAAGGCCGGCCAATCCGGCGGCGCTTTCAGGTTGCGGTCGTCGAGCAGCTCATCCAGCAGGATGGGATGCCGGGTCAGGTATTTCGCCGCCCAGTCGCTGGCGGCGATCATGCGGATCAGGCGCGTCAGCGCATGGGGGTATTCCGTCAGCAGCGCCAGATAAGCGGCGCGGCGCGCAACCGCTTCGAAGAAATCGAGCAGGCGGCGCAAGGTCGGCAGGCGGTTCTCCGGCATGGCGCCGATCATCGGCAAGGCGGCGTTGATCAGCGCGATCAGGCGCACGCGGCTGGTTTCCGGCAGCGATTGCAGGCGCGGCGATTGCAGCGTCGACAGCACGCGTTGGGCGGCGGTGTCGACGTCGTCGAAACCGAGCGAGGTCAGCGCGGCAGTAATCGATTCGGCGCTCTCGCCGTCGCTCAGTTCGCAGGCGCCGTCGCCGCCTTTGTTGCCATCGCCATCGCCGCCGTCGGTGTTGCCGTTGCTTTGCTTGTCGTTGAAGATGGTGTCGAATTGCAGGGCAACGATGCGGCGATGTGTTTCCAGCGCCGCCAGCAGGCCGGCGACGTCGGTGAAGCCCATCATGTTGGCGACGATTTTCTGATCGTCTTCGTTCGGCGGCAGCGTGTGCGTCTGCGCGTCTTCGAGATATTGCAGGCGGTGCTCCAGATTGCGCAGGAAGGTATAGGCCTCCAGCAATTGCGCGACGACCCGCGGCTCCAGCAGGCCCTTGTCGGCCAGCGTGCGCAGGGTGGCGCGGGTGGAGCGGTCGCGCAGTTCGGGGTCGCGGCCGCCGCGGATCAGCTGGAACACCTGGCTGACGAATTCCACCTCGCGGATGCCGCCGCGGCCCAGTTTGACGTTGTTGCTGCGTTCCGGGTGCAGGGATTCCTGGCGCGTGACTTCGGCGCGGATTTGCGCGTGCATGGAGCGCAGCGCGTCGATCGAACCGAAATCCAGATAGCGGCGATAGATGAAGGGACGGCTGATGGCTTCCAGCGCGGCGATGTCGCCGGCCTTGCCGGTCAGCGCGCGCGCCTTGGTCCAGGCGTAGCGTTCCCATTCCCGGCCCTGGCGGATCAGGTATTCCTCGACCATGTTGTGGCTGGCCACCAGCGGGCCGGAGGCGCCATTGGGGCGCAGCGCCATGTCGACGCGGAAGGTGAAGCCGTCCTCGGTGATTTCGGACAGGGCGGCGATCAGTTTCTTGCCCAGCCGGACAAAGAATTCATGATTGGACAGCGAGCGTTGCTCCGCAGTACTGGTGCGGGTCTCGCCGTCTTCCGGGTAGACGAAAATGAGGTCGATGTCAGACGAGACGTTCAGTTCTCCTCCGCCCAGCTTGCCCATGCCGAGCACGATCAGTTCCTGCTCGTTGCCGCTTTCTTCGCCGATGGGCATGCCGTGGAGCGCAACCATCTCCCGCATCAGCGCGCTCAGGTGGGTCTGCACGGCAAAATCGGCGAATTCGCTCATGGTGCGCACCACTTCGGCCAGATCGGCCTTGCCGCTCAAATCGCGTTCGATCAGCGTACAGACCACCAGATTGCGCAGGCGGCGCATGGGGCCGTTCAGTGCCGCGGCACCGGTGACGCCTGCAAGGCCGGCGGCCGCATCATCCTGCAAAACGCGTTCGAAAACCGCACGGTTCAGGGATAATCGGGAAAATTCCGCCAGTTGGCCGGGCCGGATTGGGTTGGCATTGGCCCAACGGGTCAGGAACCGGGAAGCCGCCATGCTGTCGAGAAGGGAGATAGTCACAAATTGTCGGCGCGATGAGTTGAGTAGGAGGTTAAAGATGGTAAAGCCCGGCCTTTTTCCTATGAGAATGCCGATGGCGACTCTAGGTCAAAACCCGCTTCCATGCGATGATGCTAACCGTTTCATTCTACATTGAGTTTTTACTCCGACCCTTGATGTCCGAAGACCAAAAAGACGCTCCCGTGACCACTGGCCGCCTGGCTGCCGCCTGGCGCATGGCGTGGAGAAGGACATGGAACACCGCGCGAGGGACCTATTGTCATCTCGGCACGGCCACGCGCTGCGTGATCGGCATCGCCTTCAAGCTGCTGGTGCTGGGATATTTCATTTTTTGCGCGCTGTTCCTGACGCTGCGCTACGGCATCCTGCCGGAGATCGACCGCTACAAGGGCAACATCGAAAAGATCGCTTCCGGTGCCGTCGGCCGCCCGGTCACCATTGCCGACATCGATGCCTCATGGAACGGTTTGCGGCCGCAACTGAAACTGACGCAGGTGGTGATCCACGACCAGGCCGGCCAGCCGGCGCTGGCGCTGCCCAGCGTATCGGCGACATTGTCGTGGACCACGGTGCTGGTGGGCGAGCTGCGCTTTGAAAACCTCACCATCACCAGGCCCGATCTGTCGATCCTGCGCGATGCCGCAGGCAAGTTGTTCATTGCGGGCTTGCCGGCGGGAGGCGATACGGACAAAAGCGGCGGCGCCGACTGGGTGCTGTCGCAACGCGAAATCGTCATCCGCGACGGCAAGATCCGCTGGCGCGACGACAAGCGCGGCGCGCCCGAGCTGGCGCTCACCGACGTCAACCTGGTGCTGCACAATCAATGGCGCCAGCACCAGCTGGCGCTGAAAGCCACGCCGCCCGCCGACTACGCCGCGCCGCTCGATGTGCGCGCCAACTTTTACCATCCGGGCTTTTCACGCAAGATTTCCGACGTCACGCGTTGGAAGGGCACCTTGTACGCCGATCTGCGCAATACCGATCTGGCGGTCTGGAAAGCCTATGTCGACTATCCGCTGGAACTGAACCAGGGCACCGGTTCGGTGCGCGCCTGGCTGGACCTGGATCACACCAAGATCGCCAACTTTACTGCGGATGTCAGCCTGTCGAATCTGTCGGCGCGGCTGGACAAGAAGCTGGAGCCCTTGCAACTGGCTCAGGTCAATGGCCGTATTTCAGGCAGCGAAATCTATGCGCCCGACCTGCAAGACGGCATCCCGACCTTCGGCGCGAATGGCCACAAGCTGACGCTGACCAATTTCTCGCTGCAGACGGTGGACGGCTTCGCGCTGCCGCCGACCACGATTTCCGAAGTGTTTGAGCCGGCGACACGTTTCCGTCCCGAAAAGATGCAAGTCGAAGCCAAGCTGCTGGATCTCGAAATGCTGTCGAACCTGGGTGCGCGCCTGCCGCTGACGCCATCGCAGCAAAAGCTGCTCGGCGACTTGTCGCCACGCGGCCAGCTCAAGGATTTTCTCGTACAGTGGGAAGGTAGTTATCCGGACGTGCAAGCCTATCGGCTGCGCGGAGACTTTTCCGGATTGGGCATGTTGCCGCAAGCTGCGCGTCCTGCGGTGGCAAAGACCGCGACCCAGCGCGGTCGCACCGGCGCACCGGCTATCCCCGGGTTTAGCAATCTGAGCGGACGCATCGACGCCACCGAAAAAGGCGGCATGCTGAACCTGGCGTCGCAGAATCTCGTGCTGCAGTTCCCGACCGTGTTCGCGGACCCCGATCTACCGTTTTCCTCGCTGAACCTCAGCAGCCATTGGGAGATGCAAAAGACCGACGCCGTGATGTTCCATCTCGACAGCATGGACTTCGTCCAGGACGACATGGCGGGCACGGCGAGCGGCACGCATCTGATTTCGCTGCAGGGCAAATCATCGGGCGCCATCGACATGAAGGCGAAGCTGTCGACTTTCAATCTGCAAAAACTGGGACGCTTCTTGCCGTTGCATACCGCCAAACCGGCGTCGGACTGGGTTTCCGGCGCATTGCTGGATGGCCGCGCTACGGATGTCGACATCGTTGCCAAAGGCGATCTGGCCGATTTCCCGTTTCATAACGCCAAGCCGGGCGGCAAGACCAAGGGCGAGTTCACGGTTTCCGGCAAATTCGAAAAACTCAAGATCAATTACGCTCCTGCGCGTTTCGGCAAAGACGGCAAATCGCCGGATTGGCCGCTGCTGGAAGACGTCAAAGGAACTGTCTCCATCGATCGCACGCGACTGGAAATCCTGGCCGATTCCGGCAAGACGCATGGCGTGACGGTGTCGGATGTGAAAGCGGTCATTCCCGATTTGTTGAACGGCGAGTCCGCGCTGGAAATCGACGGCAGCGCGGCCGGCGCGATGGCGGATTTTCTTGAGTACGTCAAGGACAGTCCGGTGGCGCGCTGGATCGGCAATTTCACCGAAGACAGCAAGTCGACCGGCAACGCAAAATTGCTGTTGAAGTTCCAGCTTCCTTTGCATCACATCGTCGATGCAAAGGCCGAGGGCAGCCTGCAATTCCTGAATAACGACATTGCCTTGCTGGCGGATTTGCCGACCGTGTATCGGACCAATGGCAAGCTGGAATTCAACGAAAAAGGTTTCAACATTCCGGGCATCAAGGGCGTCTTTCTGAACGAGCCGGTGAGCATTGCCGGTGGGACGCAGCACGACGGCAATACGCTGGTGAAGGTCGACGGCTCGGTGACTGCCGACGGCCTGCGCAAGGCATATCCGCAGCCGGTCCTGCAACGCCTGCTGGAACGCCTCAACGGCTCGTCGCGCTACAGCGCAACGATTGCAGTGCGCCAGCACCAACCGGAAATCACGATTGAATCGAACCTGCTGGGACTGGGACTGAATCTGCCGCTGCCATTGCAAAAATCGGCAAACGAAAGCTGGCCGCTGAAGTTTGAACTCAACGGTGTAAATTCCGCCGATCCGCTGATTCATCGCGATGAAATCCGCTTGTCGCTGGGTTCTGTCTTGTCGGCGCGCTATCGCCGGCAAAAGCTGCTGGGCAACCAGGCTGAATGGCAAGTGCTGAGCGGCGGCATCGGTATCGGCCAACCGGCGCCGCAGCCGGATAACGGCCTGGCGCTGTACGCCAATGCCAAGTCCATGAACATCGACGACTGGACCGCGTTCCGCACCGCCATGACCAAGGACGCGGACGGCAACGCGACCGGCACGCAGGCCGCATCCGGCACCGGCATGAACGCCTATCTCGAACCGGATGTGGTGGCCTTGCGCGCGACCGAACTGACGGCCATGGGCAAGAAACTCGACAATGTGGTGATCGGCGCGTCGCATCAGAACAAGAGTTGGCAGGTCAATATCGCCTCCGACCAGGCCAGCGGTTACGCCACCTGGAATGAGTCGAACAGCGGTCGCGGCATGGGGCGCGTGACGGCGCGCCTGGCCACGCTCAATATCCAGAAGGGCGCCGGCAACGACGCCAATGATGCATTGGAAAGCAACAGCGACGCCGTCAGCCGGATTCCCGCGCTGGATATCATTGCCGAGAATTTTCAGCTGTTCGGCAAAAAACTGGGGCGGCTTGAACTCAATGCCAACAACGTGCGCGTGAGCGTGGGCAGCGAATGGCGCATCAACAAACTGACGCTGATCAATCCTGATGCCGAACTGCGCGCGGCGGGCAACTGGATGTCCTTCGACAAGAACAACACGTCCAACCTGACCTATGCGCTGGACATCAACGACGCCGGCAAGCTGCTGGAGCGTTTCGGTTTCGTCGGCGTGGTGCGCGGCGGCAAAGGCAAACTGGACGGCGACGTGAGCTGGAAGGGCTTGCCGTTTTCGCTCGACATTCCGACGCTGAGCGGACAGGTGCACATGGACGTGCATACAGGCCAGTTCCTCAAGGTCGATCCGGGCGCCGCCAAGCTGCTGGGCGTGCTCAACCTGCAAGCCTTGCCGCGCCGGCTGGCACTGGATTTCCGCGATGTGTTTTCGGAGGGTTTTGCGTTCGACAATATCGTCGGTACTGCTTCCATCGTCCAGGGCATCGCCACCACCGACAATCTGAAGATGACCGGCGTCGCTGCTTCGGTGTTGATGAATGGTTCGGCCGACATCGCCAAGGAAACGCAGAACCTGCATTTGGTGGTGATCCCTGAAGTCAATCTCGGCACGGCATCGCTGGTGGCGCTGGCGATCAATCCCGTGGTCGGCGTCGGGACTTTCCTGGCGCAGCTGTTCCTGCGCAACCCGCTGATGAAGACGCTGACCTTTGAATATAATGTAAGCGGGCCCTGGAGCGATCCGCAGGTCGTCAAGCAGGAGCGCACTTCCGACGCCGGCGCGAACGCGAATGCAAAACCTGCCGCCAAATAACCGCGTCCTGCCGTTGCGCGTTATATCGAGACCCCGCATCCGGGTTTCACAACCGATTTCCAGAAGAGGATGACATGAACGAATCCTGCAAAGTCGCGGCGATACAAATGGTGTCGACGCCCGAGGTCGAACAGAATTTCGCCGCCGCAAGCAAGCTGGTTGCACAGGCCGCGCAGCAGGGCGCGCAACTGGTGTTGTTGCCGGAATACTGGCCCATCATGGGCATGCACGAGAAAGCCAAGCTGGAGCATGCCGAACAGGACAATGCAGGCAAGATTCAGGATTTCATGGCCGCGCTGGCGCGCGAGCACAAGATCTGGCTGATCGGCGGCACGCTGCCGCTGGCCTCCGGCGAAGAGGGCAAGGTGCTGAACACCTCGCTGGTCTACGATCCGTCCGGCACGCGCGTCGCCCGCTACGACAAAATTCACCTGTTCAGCTTCGTGCGCGGCGAAGAGGCTTACGATGAAGCGCGCACCATCGTCTACGGCAACGACGTCCGGAGTTTCGAGGCGCCGTTCGGCAAGGTCGGTTTGTCGGTATGCTACGACCTGCGTTTTCCCGAGCTGTATCGCGCCATGGGCGATTGCGCGCTGATCGTGGTGCCGGCGGCATTTACCTATACCACCGGGCAGGCGCACTGGGAGCTGCTGCTGCGCGCCCGCGCCATCGAGAACCAGTGCTACATCCTTGCATCCGCCCAGGGCGGCAAGCACGTCAACGGTCGCCGTACCTGGGGCCACAGCATGCTGATCGATCCCTGGGGCGAGATAATCGGCGTCTTGCCGGAGGGCGAAGGCCTTGTTATCGGCGACATCGACCCCCATCGTCTACAATACGTACGTGAAAGCCTGCCTGCGCTCAAGCATCGCAAGCTCTGAGCGCCAAATAAGTTGTCGCAAATCAAATAAATTATTTATGAAACCATTCGAACCCAATCTCAGCGCGCTCGGTATTGCACGCGATGTCCTGCTCACGCCGTTCGGCCTGGACGAAGCCAAGTTGCTGAAAACACTGGGCACCATGTTTACGCACAAGGTCGACTACGCCGACCTGTATTTCCAGTTCACCAAGAGCGAGGGCTGGAGCCTGGAAGAGGGCATCGTCAAGACCGGCAGCTTTTCGATCGACCAGGGCGTCGGCGTGCGCGCGGTTTCCGGCGACAAGACGGCTTTTTCCTATTCGGATGAAATCTCGGAAGCGATCCTGCTCGACGCCGCCGCGGCCACGCGCACCATCGGCCGCCAGGGTGCAGGCCGTGTGAAGATCGCCGGCAGCATGCAGCCCAACGGCGGTCGTTCGCTGTATCTGCCGCATGATCCGCTGACTTCGCTGGATGCGACCGCCAAGGTCAATCTGCTGGAGCGCATCGAACGCATCGCCCGCGCCAAGGACCCGCGCGTCGTGCAAGTCATGGCCAGCCTGGCCGGCGAATACGACGTCGTGCTGGTGGCGCGCAGCGACGGCATCATCGCCGCCGACATCCGCCCGCTGGTGCGCGTGTCGATCACCGTCATCGCCGAACAGAACGGTCGCCGCGAAATGGGCAGCAGCGGCGGCGGCGGTCGCTACAGCTATGCTTATTTCAGCGACGAGCTGCTGGAAAAATACGCCTCCGAAGCGGTCTCCACCGCTTTGGTCAATCTGGAAGCGCGTCCGGCGCCGGCCGGTCCGATGACCGTCGTGCTCGGACCCGGCTGGCCCGGCATCCTGTTGCATGAAGCCATCGGCCACGGCCTCGAAGGCGACTTCAACCGCAAGGGATCGAGCACCTTCTCCGGCCGCATCGGCGAACGCGTCGCCGCCAAGGGCGTCACCGTGGTGGACGACGGCACCATCGCCGATCGCCGCGGTTCGCTCAACATCGACGACGAAGGCAATCCGACCCAGTGCACCACGCTGATCGAAGACGGCATCCTGAAGGGTTATATCCAGGACACCATGAACGCGCGCCTGATGAAGATGCCGGTCACCGGCAATGCCCGCCGCGAATCGTTTGCCCATCTGCCGATGCCGCGCATGACCAATACCTACATGCTGGCCGGCGACAAGGATCCTGCCGAGATCCTGGCGTCGGTGAAGAACGGTTTGTATGCCGTCAACTTCGGCGGCGGCCAGGTCGACATCACCAACGGCAAGTTCGTCTTCTCGGCCAGCGAAGCCTACATGATCGAGAACGGCAAGATTTCCTACCCGGTCAAGGGCGCGACCCTGATCGGCAACGGTCCTGACGTCCTGAACCGCGTTTCGCTGATCGGCAACGACATGAAACTCGATTCCGGCGTCGGCGTGTGCGGCAAGGAAGGCCAGAGCGTGCCGGTCGGCGTCGGTCAGCCGACCCTGCGCCTGGATGGCGTCACCGTGGGCGGTACGGCATAAATTGTGCATTGAGGGCATTGAGTGACGGTTTAAATGCAAGAAAACCTCATTCAATGCGGTTTTTGTGAAAAATTAATGGCCGGTGTTGCCAAAGTCGGGAAATTGTTGCATCATCGTTTTTCGTTGGAACTGATCGCCTCAAATCACTCACACAGAGAACCATGTCTTTCGCCCGCGCTTACTTCTTTTATTTTTACTTTAGCTATTCCAGCCCCACGGCGGTGAAAAGCGGTAAGCGTTCGTAAGCAGAGACCAAACCGAATTTTCTAAAAAACCGCCAGTGATGGCGGTTTTTTTTTACTCGTTCGAATTCACCAAATTCAGATTGCACTCAGGAGAAAAAATGCCGCGCACCGACGATCTACGCATCAGAGAAATGAAAGAACTGACACCCCCATCGCATTTGATCCGCGAATTCGGCGGCAGCGAAAAAGTCGAGAGCACGACGGCAGAATGCCGCACCGCCTTGCATCGCATCCTGCACGGTCAGGACGACCGCGTCATGGTCGTGATCGGCCCCTGCTCGATCCACGACACCAAGGCCGCGATGGAATACGCCCGTCGCCTGGTGGTCGAGCGCGAGCGCCTGAAGGGCGAGCTGGAAATCGTCATGCGCGTCTACTTCGAAAAGCCGCGCACCACGGTCGGCTGGAAGGGCCTGATCAACGACCCGTACATGGACAACAGCTTCCGCATCAACGACGGCCTGCGCACCGCGCGCGAGCTGCTGCTCAACATCAATGAGCTGGGCCTGCCCGCCGGCACCGAATTCCTCGACGTGATCAGCCCGCAATACATCGCCGACCTGATCAGCTGGGGCGCCATCGGCGCGCGCACCACCGAATCGCAGGTACACCGCGAACTGGCGTCCGGCTTGTCGTGCCCGGTCGGCTTCAAGAACGGCACCGACGGCAACATCAAGATCGCCGTCGATGCCATCAAGGCGGCGTCGCAGCCTCACCATTTCCTGTCGGTCACCAAGGGCGGCCACTCGGCCATCGTTTCGACCGCCGGCAATGAGGATTGCCACATCATCCTGCGCGGCGGCAAGACGCCGAACTACGACGCCGCCAGCGTGGAAGCGGCCTGCCAGGACATCGCCAAGAGCGGCCTGGCGGCGCGCCTGATGATCGACGCCTCGCACGCCAACAGCTCGAAGAAGCCGGAGAATCAAATCCCCGTCTGCGCCGATATCGCCGGCCAGATCGCCGGCGGCGACACCCGCATCGTCGGCGTGATGGTCGAATCCCATCTGGTCGCCGGCCGCCAGGATCTGGTGCCGGGCAAGGAACTGACTTACGGCCAATCGATCACCGACGGCTGCATCAACTGGGAAGAAAGCCTGGGCGTGCTGCAAGGCCTGGCGGATGCGGTCAAACAACGTCGTCTGATCGGCGACAAGGAATAAGAGCAGAGAATGAGGCGAGGGCGGCGGCGATTCGTCGCTCTCGCCAATCAAAAACGCCGGCATCAAGCCGGCGTTTTTCTTGCATATTCTGAAGATCAGTCGCGGAAATTATTGAATTCCAGCGGCAGGTCCTTGATCTCCTTGCGCAGCATTGCCATGGCGGCTTGCAGGTCGTCGCGCTTGGCGCCGGTCACGCGCACGGCGTCGCCCTGGATGCTGGCCTGCACCTTCATCTTGCTATCCTTGATGACGCGCACGATCTTTTTTGCATCTTCCGTCTCGATGCCGTTCTTGACCTTGATGACTTGCTTGACCTTGTCGCCGCCGATCTTTTCGATCTTGCCATGGTCGAGGAAACGCACGTCGACGTTGCGCTTGGTCATCTTGTTGGTCAGCACGTCGCGCACCTGGCCCAGCTGGAATTCGGAATCGGCATAGGCGGTCAGATCGCGTTCCTTTTGTTCGACGCGGGCGTCGCTGCCCTTGAAGTCGAAGCGGGTGGTGATTTCCTTGTTGGCCTGGTCGACGGCATTCTTGACTTCAACCAGATTGGCTTCGGAGACGGTATCAAACGATGGCATGGCGATTTCCTTTATGTCCTGTGGGCGCGCGCAAAGCGGAAGCAGGGGCGCTTGCACCCGAAAGACGTGATTTTAACGGACAACCGCGATTGCGGCTACGTCCGCCAGTGCAGGCTATAATCCTGCGCTTATGTTTCCCATTCCAGTACAGCGGGATTTTTCCCTGCGCCATCTCAATACCTTCGGCATCGACGCCAAAGCGGCCGCCTACTTGCCGGTCGACAGCGTCGATACTTTGCTCGCAGTGAAAAACGACAAGGAATTGTCGGTATTGCCGCGCCTGATTCTCGGCGGCGGCAGCAATTTATTGCTGACCCAGGATTTCCCCGGCCTGGTGCTGCACATGCGCGGCGCCGGCATGCGTATCGTCAACGAGGACGAAGAGTTCGTCTACGTGACGGCGGCGGCGGGGGAAAACTGGCACCGTTTCGTGCAATGGTCGCTGGACCTTGGCCTGGGCGGGCTGGAGAACTTATCCCTGATTCCCGGCAGCGTCGGCGCCGCGCCGATCCAGAACATCGGCGCATACGGCGTCGAAGTGAAAGATCGTTTTCACAGCCTGACGGCTTTCGATTTCATCGACGACAAGACATTCACGCTGGATAACGCGGCATGCCGCTTTGCTTACCGCGACAGCATTTTCAAACAGGAATTGCGCGAGCATGCCGTGGTGCTCGATGTGACGTTTGCCTTGCCCAAGCAATGGCAAGCCAACATGAACTACGCCGACGTCATGCAGGAATTGTCGCTGCGACAAATCACCGCGCCGTCGCCGCGCGACATTGCCGATGCGGTCATCGCGATCCGCACGCGCAAGCTGCCGGATCCGGCGCAGATCGGCAACGCCGGCAGCTTCTTCAAGAACCCCATCGTACCGGCGCAAGTGCGCGCATCCTTGTTGGCGCAACATCCGCAGCTGGTGAGCTACGCCCAGCCCGATGGCAGCTACAAGCTGGCCGCCGGTTGGCTGATCGATCAATGCGGCTGGAAGGGCAGGTCGCTGGGCGCGGCCGGCGTGTATGAAAAGCAGGCGTTGGTGCTGGTCAATCGCGGCGGCGCCAGCGGCAAGGAAATCGCGGCGCTGGCGCAGGCCATCCAGGCTGAGGTGCAGGCCAGATTCGGCGTGATGCTGGAGCCGGAGCCGGTGTTTATCTGATCGCCTCCGGCGAACAGGCAATGAAAAACGCGGCCAGGTTTCCCCGGCCGCGTTTTTTATTTGCCGCCTGCGTTGCGGATCAGCCGAAGTGGCAGACGTAGTCCACGGTCTCGGTCACTTCGATCTCGAAGCTGGAGTTGCCCGGGACGTTGAAGCTGGTGCCGGCGGCGTAGGTCTTCCAGGCTTCTTCGCCTTTCAGGCGGACGTTGCAGCTGCCGCCGTTGATTTCCATGATTTCCGGTGCGCCGGTGTTGAAGGTCAGCGAGGACGGCAGGATCACGCCCAGCGTCTTTTTGGTGCCATCGGCGAAGATCACGGTGTGCGAAACGCACTTGCCGTCGAAGTAAACATTGCCCTTTTTGAGGACGGTAACGTTGTCGAATTGAGTCGTCATGTTGTCTTGTTTCGGTTGAGGGTTGCCTGATTACTTCGCGTTCTTGTCTTTTTCCAGCAGCGGCAGCGACACCGCGTTGCTGGTCGCCAGCAGGCCGGTGCTTTGGTAAATCGCCAGCTTCTGACGGGTGTCGGTGATGTCCAGGTTGCGCATGGTCAGCTGGCCGATACGGTCTTGCGGCGAGAAGGCGCCTTCGCCCTTTTCCATGGTCAGGCGTTCCGGCTGATAGGTCAGGTTGGCCGACTCGGTGTTGAGGATGGAGTAGTCGTTGCCGCGGCGCAGTTCGATGGTGACTTCGCCGGTGATGGCGCGGGCGACCCAGCGTTGCGCGGTTTCGCGCAGCATGATGGCCTGCGAGTCGAACCAGCGGCCTTGGTACAGCAGGCGGCCGAGTTTACGGCCGTTGTCGCGGTATTGCTCGATGGTGTCTTCGTTGTGGATACCGGTGATCAGGCGCTCGTAGGCGATGAACAGCAGGGCCAGGCCCGGGGCTTCGTAGATGCCGCGGCTCTTGGCTTCGATGATGCGGTTTTCGATCTGGTCGCTCATGCCGAGGCCATGACGGCCGCCGATGCGGTTGGCTTCCAGGATCAGGTCGGTCATGTTATCGAAGGTCTTGCCGTTCAGCGCGACCGGACGGCCTTCTTCAAAGCGCACGGTGACTTCTTCGCGTTTGACTTCGACGTCGTCGCGCCAGAACGCCACGCCCATGATCGGTTGCACGATCTTGATGCCGCTGTTGAGGAATTCCAGGTCTTTCGCTTCGTGCGTCGCACCGAGCATGTTGGAGTCGGTCGAGTAGGCCTTTTCCACCGACATCTTGTAGTCGAAGCCGGACTTGATCATGAACTCGGACATTTCCTTGCGGCCGCCCAGTTCGTCGATGAAGGTATTGTCCAGCCATGGCTTGTAGATGCGCAGGTTCGGGTTGACCAGCAGCCCGTAGCGGTAGAAACGCTCGATGTCGTTGCCCTTGAACGTGCTGCCGTCGCCCCAAATGTCGACATTGTCTTCGCGCATGGCGGCGACCAGCATGGTGCCGGTGACGGCGCGACCCAGCGGCGTGGTGTTGAAGTAGGTGACGCCGGCGGTCGAGATATGGAAGGCGCCGCTTTGCAGCGCCGCGATGCCTTCGTTGGCCAGCTGTTCGCGGCAATCGATCAGTCGCGCCAGTTCCGCGCCGTATTGCATGGCCTTCTTCGGGATGGCGTCGTAATCAGGCTCGTCCGGCTGGCCCAGGTTGGCCGTGTAGGCGTAAGGAATGGCGCCTTTCTGGCGCATCCAGGTCAGCGCAGCACTGGTATCGAGGCCGCCGGAGAAGGCGATGCCGACTTTTTCGTTGACCGGAACGGATTGCAGGATGTTGGACATGATAGTTCTGACTAGGTTGTGGTAACTGGAGGAGGTAACTTGTGCGCTCAGACTTTGCCGAGGACCAGGTATTCGAGCAAGGCTTTCTGTACGTGCAGGCGGTTTTCGGCTTCGTCCCAGACCACCGATTGCGGGCCGTCGATGACTTCTGCGGAAACTTCCTCGCCGCGATGGGCCGGCAGGCAGTGCATGAACAGCGCGTCTTTGCGCGCACGCGACATTTTGGCCTGGTCGACGATCCAGCCGTCGAAGGCTTTCAGGCGAGCGGCGTTTTCGTCTTCGTAACCCATGCTGGTCCAGACGTCGGTCGTGACCAGATCGGAGTCCTGGCAGGCATCGGCCGGATTGGCGAAGAAGGTGTAGCGCCGGTTGCCGGGGCTGACCTGCTTCATGTCGATGTCATAGCCTTTGGGCGTCGAGACATTGACGTGGAAGCCGAACACTTCAGCCGCCTGCAGCCATGAATACAACATGTTGTTGGCGTCGCCGATCCAGGCCACGACCTTGTCCTTGATCGAGCCGCGATGCTCGATGTAGGTGAACACGTCGGCCAGGACCTGGCAGGGGTGCTGTTCGTTGGTCAGGCCGTTGATGACCGGTACGCGCGAATAAGCGGCGAAGCGGTCGATGATTTCCTGGCCGAAAGTACGGATCATGATGACGTCGCACATGCGCGACATCACTTGCGCCGCGTCTTCGATCGGTTCGCCGCGGCCGAGCTGGCTGTCGCGTGTGTTTAGATAGATCGCCGCGCCGCCGAGCTGGTGCATGCCGGCTTCGAAGGACAAACGGGTACGGGTCGAATTCTTCTCGAAGACCATGACCAGCGTGCGGTCGGCCAGCGAGTGATGCGGCTCGTAATTCTTGAATTTGCGTTTGATCACACGCGACCGCTCGATCACGTACTCATACTCGTCAAGCGTAAAGTCGGAAAATTGCAGGTAGTGTTTGATTGCCATAAATAAAAACGGCGGCCAGTGGCGCCTGCCGCCGATTGTTGTAACTGCTTCAATTATAAGGGATTTGGGTTAAAAAGATACCTAAAAGGGACGCTTCCTGATGGCCTGTTGAGTGCTGTTTCTGCCGTGAATCCATGCTGAACCATGCTGTTTTTGACGTCCGGAGAGCGCCGCTCCGGGATGTCTCACGAGTTTTTTGTTCGCCCGATGTTGAAATTCTGTCAATGCAGGGCAGGCAAAACCGGCTTCCAGGTCAATACAGCTTTTGCGAGGACTCATGCAAGAGCTGTGCATACAACTGATGCCGCATGGAGGCGATCTCGCCGCTCTCGACCGCAGCCAGCACGGCGCAACCGGGCTCGGTCAGGTGATGGCAGTTGTAAAACTTGCACTGGCCCAGATGCGGGGCGAACTCGCGGAAGGCGCGTTCGAGCATGCCTTCGCTCAACTGATACAGGCCGAACTCCTGGAAACCCGGCGAATCGATGATGGCGGTATCGTCGCTCATCGCATACAAGCGCGTGAATGTCGTGGTGTGCTTGCCGGTGTCGAGCGCGGCCGAGATTTCGCGCACGGCGATGTCGGCGTCGGGCACGATCAGGTTGATCAGCGAGGATTTTCCCATGCCCGACTGGCCGATCAGGATGGTCGACTGGCCTTGCAGCAGCGGCAGGAAAGCGTCGCGCGTGGCGTCCGGTTCCGCCTGCGCCGAGACTTCGTGTATCGGATAGCCGAGCTTGCGATAGACCTGCAGCCGTTCGCGCGTTCTCGGCAAGGCCGCAACGATGTCGGTTTTATTGAGGATGATGTGAGCATCGACGCCGGCCGATTCCGCGGCGACCAGCGCGCGCGAAATCAGGTCGTCGGTGAAGCCCGGCTCGGTCGCCACCACGATGAACAGTTGCGTGACGTTGGCGGCCAGCAGTTTGGATTTGTACTGGTCCGAGCGATACAGCAAGGTCTTGCGCTCGGCGATGGATTCGATCACGGCCTGATTCGCCGAGGTGCGCTTGAGGTTGACCTTGTCGCCCACCGCGACGTCGCTCTTCTTGCCGCGGGTGACGCATTGCAGTTTCTCTGCGCCGATTTGCGCCAGGTAGTGGCGGCCGTGCGCGGCGATGATTGTTCCGACTTCCGTTGAGTTCTTTTGCGCGGTCACGGTCATGCTTAGGAAAACGTCTGGTGGAACACGGCATCCACCTTGGCGGCGCAGATGAAATCATTGATCGACAGGCCGCCGCGTCCCTCGTTGACGCTGTGCGTGTCGAACTTCACCACGCAGCGGTTGTAGGTCACGACCAGTTCCGGATGATGGTCTTCGGCGTGGATCACATAAGCGATGGCGTTCACGAAAGCCAGCGTCTCGTGGTAATCCTCGAATGAAAACGCCTTGCCCAGTTTGCCCTGATCCAGCGCCCAGCCCGGCACCAGCGGCAAGGCTTGCTGGACGTCGGCATCGCTCAGTGCGGTGACCTGGTGTTGGCTCTTTTGCGCGAGCAGCGATTGTGCGGTCAGTGTCGTCATGATGGTTTCCTCTATGCCTCAGTGTGCCGGATTCAGTCTGGCGTGCAGTTTGCCGATGCGCAGCGACGCCGGCGGGTGTGAATCGTAGAACGCCGAATGCAGCGGGTCGGGCGTCAGCGTCGAGGCATTGTCCTCGTACAGCTTGACCAGCGCCGAGACGAGATCTTGCGCATTGGTGTGCTGGGCGGCAAAGGCATCGGCTTCGAATTCATGCTTGCGCGACGACAGCGACGACAGCGGCGACAGCAGGAAAGTGAAAATCGGCAAGACCAGCATGAACAGGATCAGCGCCATCGCATCGTTGCTGCCGAACAGCATGGGATCGACGCCGAGACCGGTGTAGAACCAGGCCTGACCCTTGAGGTAGCCCAGCAAGGCCAGGAACGCCAGCGAGATCGCGAACATGACCACGATGCGCTTGACGATGTGCCTGAGCTTGAAATGGCCCAGCTCGTGCGCCAGCACGGCTTCGATTTCATGCGGCGCCAGACGCGCCAGCAGCGTGTCGAAGAAGACGATGCGCTTGCCCGCGCCGAAGCCGGAGAAATAAGCGTTGCCGTGCGCGCTGCGTTTGGAGCCGTCCATCACGAACAATCCCTTGGACGCAAAGCCGACGCGTTGCATCAAGCCTTCGATGCGCGCGCGCAGGTTGTCGTCGGCTAGCGGCGTGAACTTGTTGAACAGCGGTGCGATGACGGTCGGGTAGAGCACCAGCATCAGCAGCTGGAAACCGCTCCATACCAGCCATGCATAGAACCACCACAGCGAACCCGACTTGTCCATCAGCGTCAGGATCACCCACAGCAGCGGCAGGCCGATGACCGCGCCGATCAGCGAATGCTTGACGATGTCGATCACGAACAGGCCGCGCGTCATCTTGTTGAAACCGAAGCGCGCTTCCAGCACGAACTGGCGGTAGTAATCGAAGGGCAGGTCGATCAGGCCGGAAATCAGCGCGAACGCCACGATCAGTCCCAACTGATACAGCATGCCCGGACCGCCGAACCATCCCAGCAGCAGGCTCGACAGCAATTGCAGGCCGCCCAGCAGCGTAAAGCCGACCAGTACGGCCGAATTGACGACCAGCGTCAGCAGGCCGAACTTGGTGCGGGCGACGGTGTAGTCGGCTGCCTTCTGATGCGCGGCCAGCGGGATCTTCTCGGCGAACTCCGCCGGGACCGCGCTGCGGTGCGCCAGTACGTGGCGGATATGGCGCGAGCTAAGCCAGAAGCGGACCAGCAGGGTCAACAGCAGGAAACCAACAAACAAAACCGAAAACGTGAGTGAATACATTCTTTCCCTGTGCGAAAATGGCGGACGGCAAAACCGTTCAAAAACTCGATGACGATGGCGCATCGGATGGGATGGGCGGCCGACTCAAGCAAAAAATCAAGCAGCAAATCAAGCGCCGAATCAAGCAGAACCTGCAGAAAGAACAATTATGTCACAAGCCACCGATGCCAACGTTGCCGACGCGGGCGCACCCAGCTATACGATCCCGGCCAGGCCGAATGAATTCAACCTGATCTGGGTGGACATGGAGATGACCGGCCTCGATCCGGACAACGATCGCATCATCGAAGTTGCCGTGGTGGTAACGGATCCTGAACTCAACGTGCTGGCCGAAGGCCCGGTATTCGCGATCCATCAGCCCGACGAAATCCTCGATGGCATGGATGCCTGGAACAAGGGCACCCACGGCCGTTCCGGCCTGATCGAACGCGTCAAGGCCTCGACCGTCACCGAAGAAGAAGCTTCGGCTGCGCTGATCGCGTTTCTCAAACCGTTCGTGCCGGTCGGCAAGTCGCCGATGTGCGGCAACTCGATCTGCCAGGATCGCCGCTTCATGGCGCGCGGCATGCCCAAGCTGGAAGCTTTCTTCCACTACCGCAACCTCGACGTGTCCACCCTCAAGGAACTGTGCCGCCGCTGGAAGCCGGAACTGGCAAGCGGTTTCAAGAAGCATCAGAAGCACACCGCGCTGGCCGACATCATCGAATCCATCGAGGAACTGAAGTACTACCGCGAGCACTTCATCAAGGAGTAATCCTCCGATGACCATGCCGACGACGGGATTGCGGGCGAGGAGGGCCTTGCCTTGATCCTGGATCCGCTGTTCTACGCCGCGGCGATCCCCGCAGTGCTGATCGTCGGCATTTCCAAGTCCGGCATGGGCGGCGGCTCGCTCGGCATTCTTTCCATTTCCATCCTTTCATTGGTCGCGTCGCCCTCGGTCGGCGCGGCCATCATGCTGCCCTTGCTGATCGCCATGGACATCATGGGACTGATCGCCTTCCGCGGCAAGGGCGACATGCGCAATCTGCGCATCCTGATCCCGGCCGCGCTGGTCGGCATCACGGTCGGCGCATTGACCTTCCGTTTCACTTCCGACGCCATGCTGCGCGGCCTGATCGGTATCCTGTCGATCAGCTTCGTCGTACAGCGCCTGACGGGGCCGGGCAGCGCAGCTGTGCCGACTCAACCCAGCATCGTCAAAGGTTCGCTGTGGGGGGCGATGTCCGGTTTCACCAGCTTCATCGCCAACGCCGGCGGGCCGCCGTTCGTGATTTATCTTGCGCCTCAGCAACTCGACAAGCTGGTATTTGTCGGCACCTCGGTGATTTTCTTTTCGGTGATCAATGCAGTGAAGGTGGTGCCCTTCATTGCGCTGGGTTTGTTCGACACGCGCAACCTGACGACCTCGCTGGCCTTGCTGCCGCTGGCGCCGATCGGTTACTGGCTGGGTTTGAAGATGCTGATGAAGGTGAACCAGGTGCGGTTCTATCAGATTACCGTCGCGGCTTTGTTTCTTGCCGGCTGCAAGCTGCTGTGGGATGCCGCCGGAGCCTATCTCGGATAAGCTCCGGCGCTAAAAAGCCGGTTACGCCTTGTCGGCGCCGCAGCACTTCTTGTATTTCTTGCCGCTGCCGCAGGGGCAGTCGTCGTTGCGACCGGCCTTGGGGCCGTCGCGGCGCACGGTTTCCACAGCCGATTTGCGACGCGGCAGCCAGTACTTGTAGATGTGCGGAATCGCCGATTCCACTTCCACCGCCAGCTTGTGTGCCTTGACCGGATCTTCGATCAGCGGGATCTCTTCCTCTTCCAGTTCATCCGAACCCAGCAGGTAAATCGGATGCATCAGCTCGGCCAGGTTGGAGTGGAAAATCGGATCCCATTCCTTGGCGCGCAGCTGGATGCCTTCCCAGAAGCCGCCGGCCCAGGCTTCGCCGTCGAGCAGGCTCTTGCCTTCGTGCTCGCGCTCGCAGAACAGCGGTTCGTATTCCTTGGGCGCGACTTCCAGCGTGATGGCGATTTCGTTCATCGAACGCGCGATCAGGCCGGTGATGCGTTCGGCTTCTTTCGGTGATTTGAACTTGGGCGTGTCTTCCGGCTGGCTGCCCCAGACGCGCGGCAACCATTCGGCCATCAGCACTTCCTGCGGGCCGATCACCAGCGCGGTGAGGAAGCCGTGCAGCGTGTCCATGGTCATGGCGTCGTCGGCACAGCGGTCGGACAGCAGGAAGTCGTCGAGTTCGTAGAACTCTTCGTCGGAGAGGGGCTGGTCAAGTTGCATGATGGTCGTCCGTGTTGCGAATAAAACCGCAGTTTAATTGCAATCGACGGCGGAGGCGAGGATTACCGCTGCCTTCCCGGGACACGTACAATACGGCCATGACCGATTCCACCACCGTATTCAACTTCGCCGGGCTGTCGCCGGACACCGTGCTCGATGCACTCGACAGCGTCGGCCTGTATGGCGACGGTCGCCTGCTGGCGCTCAACAGCTACGAAAACCGTGTCTATCAGGTCGGCATGGAAGAGGGGCCGCCGCTGGTGGCGAAGTTCTATCGTCCGCAACGCTGGAGCGACGCCGCGATCCTCGAAGAACATGCCTTCGTCAATGAACTGGTCGAGCAGGAAATCCCGGTCGTTCCCGCCATGCAACTGGCCAACGGCCGCAGCCTGCAGGAATTCCAGGGCTTTCGCTTCTCCGCCTTTGCGCGTCACGGCGGCCGTGCTCCGGAACTCGACAATCCCGACACGCTGGAATGGCTGGGCCGCTTCATCGGCCGCATCCACGCGGTCGGCATGCAGCGTCCGTTCGAGTATCGTCCAGCGCTCAACATCGCCACCTTCGGTGAAGAGCCACGCGATTATCTGCTGGCCAATGACTTCATCCCGATGGATGTGTTGGCCTCCTACAAGAGCACGGTCGAACTGGCGCTGGATTGCGTGCGCCGCTGCTTCGACCGCGCCGGCGATATCAGGCAGTTGCGGCTGCACGGCGACTGCCACGTCGGCAATGTGTTGTGGACCGACGCCGGGCCGCATTTCGTCGACTTCGACGACAGCCGCAGCGGGCCGGCGATCCAGGATCTGTGGATGCTGTTGTCGGGCGAACGTGGCGAGATGGTGCGCCAGCTGTCCGATCTGCTGGCCGGCTATGAAAGCTTTTGCGAGTTCGAACAGCGCGAGTTGTATCTGATCGAAGCCTTGCGCACCTTGCGCCTGATTCACTACTCCGCCTGGCTGGCGCGACGCTGGGAAGATCCGGCGTTTCCGCAGGCCTTCCCGTGGTTCAATACGCAACGTTATTGGCAGGACCGGATCCTGGAGTTGCGCGAGCAGATCGCGCTGATGGATGAACCGCCTTTATGGCCTTTATGATTCTTGGAAAATGAGTGAGGAAGCAATGAGCGTACAACGCTGCGCCTGGGTCAATCTCGACAATCCGCGCTACGTGACTTACCACGATGAAGAATGGGGCGTGCCTTGCCACGACGAGACGCGTCTGTTTGAAATGCTCAACCTGGAAGGCGCGCAAGCCGGCCTGAGCTGGGAAACCGTACTCAACAAGCGCGAGACTTACCGCGCCGCCTTCGATCAGTGGAATCCGGAAAAGATCGCGCGCTATACCGACGCCAAGGTGGCAAAGCTGCTGGCCGACCCGGGCATCGTCCGCAATCGCCTGAAGGTGGCGGCGACCATCACCAACGCGCAAAGCTATCTGCGCCTGCGCGATGAAGTCGGCGGCCTCGATCCTTTCCTGTGGGCGTATGTCGACGGCAAGCCGATCCGCAACAAGTGGAAGAGCCTCGGCGAAGCGCCGGCGAAGACGCCGCTGTCGGACCAACTGTCAAAAGACCTCGCCAAGCGGGGCTTCAAATTTGTCGGTTCGACGATCATCTATGCCTACATGCAGGGTATCGGCATGATCAACGACCATGTGGTCGGCTGTCATTGCCATGGCAAGAAACATAAATAGTCTACAAACCGTCATCAATCCCTGTCGTTCCAGCGAACGCTGGAACCCAGCGTCTCTGCTTTGCTTAAGGCGTACGACACTGGATCCTCGCGTGCGCCAGGATGACGGAGGATGAAACGAGGTCGGCGATATGTCCAGCTCCGCAAAAGGAAAAGCCCGCGCTCCTTGAAAGAGCGCGGGCTTTTTTTCGCCGTGCGAAGTGCTTACACGTCCAGCTGCGAAACGAACTTGGTGTTGACGTAAGCTTCGATCGCCTCGGTGCCGCCTTCGGAACCGTAGCCGCTGTCCTTGATGCCGCCGAACGGTACTTCCGGCAAGGCCAGGCCCAGATGGTTGATGGTGATCATGCCGCTTTCGACGCGCGACGACAGCGCGTGCTTGGTGTGCGCCGACTTGGCGTAGGCGTAGGCAGCCAGGCCGAACGGCAGGCGGTTGGCTTCGGCGATGACTTCATCCAGGGTGTCGAAGGAGTTGATCAGCGCCAGCGGGCCGAACGGTTCTTCGTTCATGGCGCGCGCCGACAGCGGCACGTTGGTCAGCACGGTCGGTTCGAAGAAGTAACCCTTGTCGCCGATGCGCTTGCCGCCGAAGCGCAGTTGCGCGCCTTGTTCGACGGCGTCGCTGATCAGGGCTTCCAGCGCCGGGATGCGGCGCTTGTTGGCGACCGGGCCCATGGTGGTGCCGGCAGCCATGCCGTCGCCGACTTTCAGCAGGCTGGCGGCGGTGACGAACTTGTCGACGAAGGCGTCGAACACTTTCTTTTGCACCAGGAAACGCGTCGGCGAGACGCAGACCTGGCCTGCGTTGCGGAACTTGGCCATCGCCAGTTGCTTGGCGGTGGCGTCGATGTCGGCGTCGTCGAACACGATGGCCGGCGCGTGACCGCCCAGTTCCATCGTGGCGCGCTTCATGTGCGTGCCGGCCAGTGCGGCCAGTTGTTTGCCGACCGGAGTCGAGCCGGTGAAGGAAATCTTCTTGATGATCGGATGCGGGATCAGGTATTCGGAAATTTCCGACGGCACGCCGTAGACCAGGTTGACCACGCCTTCAGGGATGCCGGCATCGGCAAACGCGCGGATCAGTTCGGCCGGGGAAGCAGGGGTTTCTTCCGGCGCCTTGACGATGATGGAGCAGCCTGCGGCCAGCGCGGCGGACAGCTTGCGCACGACCTGGTTGAGGGGGAAGTTCCATGGCGTGAACGCCGCGACCGGGCCGACCGGCTCCTTGATCACCATCTGGTAGGCATTCGGCACGCGGGCCGGCACCAGACGGCCGTAGGTGCGGCGGGCTTCTTCGGCGAACCAGTCGATGGTGTCGGCGGCGCCCAAGGTTTCCGCCTTGGCTTCGGCCAGCGGCTTGCCTTGTTCCAGCGTCATCAGTTGCGCCACTTCGTCGGCGCGTTCGCGCAGGATGTTGGCGGCCTTGCGCATGATCTTGGAGCGCTCGAACGCGGACACATTGCGCCAGGTGTCGAAACCCTTTTGCGCGGAAGCCAGCGCGGCGTCGAGGTCTTGCTTGTTGGCGTGGGCGATGTGGCCGATGACTTCTTCGGTGGCCGGATTGACGACCGGGATGGTGCGGTCCGAGACGCTTGCAGTCCAGCGACCGTTGATGAAGAGTTGAACGTCTTTGTACATGATGGGTATCTCTTTGCGAATCAGATGGATGAAAGGATGCGAAGCAGAATGTTGAAATCACATCCGGCGGAATGGCTTGCGGAAGCGACTGGCGTGTGCCGTGAGTTAGTTATACCACGGCAGAGAAAGTTGCGTCAGGTCAACGCGAAAACGTGATGCCATCGAAGCAATCCGGGCGACATACCGTCGATACGTCGCCCGCGGATTCGAGCTGTCGGATGCCGGATCAGTCGAGATCGCTGTAATCGACGTTCTCGCGCAGTGGCGTCTTGCTCGACGCGGCGCGTACGTATTGCGGCGGCCATGCGACGTTTTCCTTGAGCGTATCGGCGGCGTGCAGCGGCCAGTAAGGATCTCGGAGCAATTCACGCGCCAGCAGCACGAGGTCGGCCTGTTCGGTGCGCAGCACGTGTTCCGCCTGAATGGCATCGGTGATCATGCCGACGGTGCCGGTGGCGATCTTCGCTTCGTTCTTTACTCGCGCGGCAAACGCAGTCTGGTAGCCGGGGCCGGTCGGGATCGTCGCCGTCGCCACGTTGCCGCCGCTGGAGACGTCGACCAGATCGACGCCGAGGTCGCGCAACATGCGCGAGACGGCCACCGTCTCGTCGGGATTCCAGCCGCCGTCGGTCCAGTCGGTCGCCGACAGGCGCACGAACAACGGCAGTTCCGCCGGCCAGACCTTGCGTACGGCCGTGACGGCTTCCACCAGGAAGCGCGCGCGGTTTTCCAGCGAGCCGCCGTATTGGTCGGTACGCTGATTGCTCAGCGGCGACAGGAATTCATGCAGCAGGTAGCCGTGTGCGGCGTGCACTTCGATCACCTTGAAGCCGGCCTTGAAGGCGCGTTGCGCCGCATCGGCAAAGGCTTGCACGCGTTGGGCGATGGCTGCCACGCTCAGTTCCTGCGGCGCCTTGAAGGTGGCGTCGAAAGGAATGGCCGACGGCCCCACGGTGTCCCAGCCGCCTTCCGCGGCAGGCACGGTGCCGGCCTTGCCGGCCCACGGACGCCAGGCGCTGGCTTTGCGGCCGGCGTGCGCCAGCTGGATGCCGGCGAAGGAACCTTGCGCTTCCACGAAGCGGGTAATGCGACGCAGCGGTTCGATGTGATCATCTTTCCAGATGCCGACGTCTTCCGGCGTGATGCGGCCTTCGGCGAGGATGGCGGCGGCTTCCACGATCACCAGACCGGCGCCGCCGACGGCGCGGCTGCCGAGGTGGACCAGATGCCAGTCATTGACGAAACCGTCCTGCGCCGAGTACTGGCACATCGGCGAAACGGCGATGCGGTTCGGCAGGCTCAGTTCGCGCAACTTCAGCGGGGAGAATAATTTGCTGCTCATCGGAAACTCCTGTTTGTCTGCGGCGCACACGGGATGAATGGCGCGCTCGCAAGTGGGAAAGTAGTTGTTCGGTGAAACCGGAAGTCTATTTTATTTTTTGAAATCGCGTTTGAGGTCGCCGGATTTCCGGAATCGCCTCAATCCGTATTGAACTGCAGCGCAGCCAGGCTCGCATACAGGCCGTTCTGCGCAATCAGCGAAGCATGCGTACCGGTCTCGACGATGCGGCCATGCTCCAGCACGATGATGCGGTCGGCGCGTTGCACGGTCGCCAGGCGGTGCGCAATGACCAGCGTGGTGCGACCGATCATGGCGGCTTCCAGCGCGGTCTGCACGAGGCGTTCGGATTCGGCGTCGAGCGCGCTGGTGGCTTCGTCGAGCAGCAGCAGCGGCGGATTCTTCAACAGTGCGCGCGCAATCGCAATGCGCTGGCGCTGACCGCCGGACAGACGCACGCCGCGTTCGCCGAGGAAGGATTGGTAGCCTTGCGGCAGGCGCTCGATGAATTCGTGCGCGGCGGCCATTTTCGCGGCGGCAATGACTTCCTCGTCGCTGGCGTCGGCGCGGCCGAAGCGGATGTTCTCCAGTGCATTCTCTGAAAAAATGATGGTGTCCTGCGGCACGATGCCGATGGCGCCGCGCAGGGTTTGCAGGGACAGGAATTTGATGTCGACGCCATCCAGTTTGATCGTGCCTTGCTGCGGATCGTAGAAGCGCAGCAGCAACTGAAACAGCGTGGTCTTGCCGGCGCCGGACGGACCGACGATGGCGATGGTCTCGCCGGGTTTGATATCCAGCGACAGATGCATCAGCGCACTGCTGTCGGGACGCGACGGGTAATGGAAGACGAGGTCTGCCAGTTGCAGCGCGGCGCCGTTGGCCGTGCGCGGCGGCAGTGTTTCCGGCAGCAGCACCGATTGCACCGGCGACTGCGCTGTCAACAGATCGAGCAGGCGTTCGGTGGCGCCGGCCGCGCGTTGCGTGTCGCCCAGCACTTCCGACAAGGCGCCGATGGAGCCGGCCACCAGCGACGCATACAGGATGAACTGGCCGAGCTGGCCGCCGCTCATGCTGCCCTGGACCACGGCGTGTGCGCCCAGCCACAGCACGAATACGATGGCGCCGAACACCAGCAGGATCGCCATCATCGTCAGCACCGAGCGCGCGCGGATGCGCTGCATGGCGGTATGGAAAGCGCGCTCCACCGAGGTGCCGAAACGTTTGGCTTCGATCTCTTCATGCGTGAAGGCTTGCACCGTCGGCATGGCGTTGAGGATCTCGCCGGCCAGCGCGGAGGCGTCGGCAACGCGGTCCTGCGATTCGCGCGAGAGCTTGCGCACGCGACGGCCGTAAAAGACGATAGGCAGCACCACCGCCGCCAGCATCACGATGATGATGGACGACAGCTTGACGCTGGTGATGAACAGCATGACCATGCCGCCCAGGAACAATAATCCATTGCGCAGCGCCATCGAGATGCTGGTGCCGACCAGTGTCTGGATCAGCGTGGTGTCGGTGGTCAGGCGCGACAGCACTTCGCCGGTCTTGGTGGTTTCAAAGAACTGCGGGCTTTGCGTGACTACATGCGCGTAGACGGCGCTGCGCAAGTCGGCGGTCACGCGTTCGCCCAGCCACGACACCATGTAGAACCGCGCTGCCGTCGCCACACCGAGGATGCAGGCGACGGCGAACAGGGCAAGAAAATACAGATCGATGTGCAGTGTGCTGGCAGCGGCGTCTGCACCACCAATGCCGCTTTTGCCGAAACCCAGGTCGATCATTTGCCGGAAGGCGTACGGAATCGCCAATGTCGCCGCGGCGGCCACAATCAGCGCCAGGCCGGCCAGCATGAATTGACGCTTGTAGGGTTGCAGGAAGGGAAGCAGGCCGATCAGGGTTTTGATGCTGCCTTTGGCTGGTTCAGGTTTGATGCTTGATGACATATTGGCAAGGTTTGTGATGTTGGTAAGGCAACTTACAGGCTGGATGTCAGAATTTTTATCAGGTGGTGAACCACATTGGTGATTGCAAGTCGATAGAATGTATAAGTATATGCATTCATCAACTATTCAATCCGACAATGGATTGAGCTCTTGAAATGCGCCATGTGCGCTCAATATTCGGTAGCTAGTACTTTCTAAACGCGGTCTAGTGTATTGCATGCCCGGATACCGTGCCGATCACGTTCATGCAGTTGTTACATTGCGCGGTTACATTGTGCCGTTACATCATGCGGTTACAACAAGGAGAGCAAATTGGCTCAACGAATGTTGCAGGACATGCAGGACGATTGGTCAGAACCCTGTCCTATCAGGAACGAATTGCAAGACGGCCTGACGGCCGAGGCCGCCAGCATTTCTCCCAAATATTTTTACGACGCGCTCGGATCCACCTTGTTCGAAGCGATTTGCGCGCTGCCGGAATACTATCCGACCCGCACCGAGGCGCAGATCTTCGAGCAGCATGCCGAAGATATCGCCGCCACTGTCGGCAAAGGCGTGACCATGATCGACCTGGGCGCCGGCAATTGCGCCAAGGCGGCGCGCCTGTTTCCTTCCTTGCAACCGCGTCAGTACGTGCCCATCGATATCTCGACGGAATTCCTGCGCGAGGCGGTGAACGGCTTGCGGCAAAAATTCCCGGCGATTCCGATGCAGGAAATCGCGATGGACTTTTCCGCCTCGCTGCAATTGCCGGCGACGGTCGGACGCGAGAATCGCCTGTTCTTTTATCCCGGCTCATCGCTCGGTAATTTCGCCCCGGAAGAGGCGCTGCAGTTCCTGCGCCGCATGCGTCACGGCTTGCAACTGGGCGAAGCCGGCGGCGTCTTGCTCGGCATCGACCTGGTGAAGGACAAGGCGGTGCTCGACGCCGCCTACGACGATGCGCTGGGCGTGACGGCGGCGTTCAACCGCAATGCGCTCTTGCACGTCAATCGTTTGCTGGGCAGCGACTTCGCGATTGGCGACTGGCAGCATCGCGGCTTTTTCAATCCCGAGCTGTCGCGCATAGAGATGCATCTGGAAGCGCGCCGCGACGTCACGGTCACATGGTGCGGCGGCGAGCGAAAATTCCGTCAAAGCGAACGCATTCATACCGAGAACAGCTACAAATTCACCCCGGACGGCTTCAGCGACTTGCTGCGGCAAGCCGGTTTCGGTCAGGCCAAGATGTGGTTCGATCCGCAGAAGTGGTTCATGTTATGTTACGCGCGACCGGTGTGAGCGGCGCAACACCGCACGAGACGAACAACAGGAGATGAGCAGCATGCAGAATGAAACGGCCGTATTGGCCGCAACCAACGCAGCCAATGCCGCCATCGTCGATGACTTCCTGCGCACGCGCGAATACTCGATGATCCTGGCGACGCCTTTGTCGGACGAAGATTGCGGTGCCCAGTCGATGCCCGACGCCAGTCCGATCAAGTGGCATCTGGCGCACACCAGCTGGTTTTTCGAAACCTTCATTCTCGAAACCTGCGAGCCTGACTATGCGCCGTTTCATCCGGCGTTCCGGGTCTTGTTCAATTCCTATTACGAAGGCGTGGGCGACAAGCACCCGCGTCCCCAGCGCGGCATGCTCACGCGTCCGTCGCTGGCCGAGATCCGCGCCTATCGTTCCAACATCGACCTGCGCATGCAGGCGTTGCTGCTGTCGGATGTCTGCGATGCAGATTGCCTGCGCCTGCTGGAGCTGGGCATGCAGCATGAGCAGCAGCATCAGGAGCTGATGCTGACCGATGTCAAGCATCTGCTGTCGCTCAACCCGCTCAAGCCGGCCTATCTGCCGCGCGCCTTGCAGGCCATGCCGGTGCAGACCGAGCTGGAATGGAATGCCTTCGATGCAGGCGTGGTGGAAATAGGTTATGGCAACAAAGAGCGCGGCGGATTCTGTTTCGACAACGAGTTGCCGTCGCACCGCCAATTCGTCGAATCATTTGCCATCGGCTCGCGCCTGGTCAGCAATATCGAATACCTGATGTTTGTCGAGCAGGGCGGCTACGACAATCCGGCCTATTGGCTGTCGGCTGGTTGGGATTGGCGCAGCAGCAATGACATCAGGCATCCGCTCTACTGGCATCGCCAGGAAGACGGTGCGTGGCAGGAGTTCACCTTGCACGGCATGCTGCCGCTGGATCCGCATGCGGCGGTGCTGCACTTGTCTTATTACGAGGCTGATGCCTACGCACGCTGGGCCGGCGCGCGTCTGCCGACCGAGGCGGAGTGGGAATACGCCGCCGGTGCGCTTGGTAACGAGGGCCGGCAATTCTTCGGCACGGCGTGGCAGTGGACGTCGAGCAGCTACGCGCCTTATCCGGGTTATGCGATTCCCGACGGCGCCGTGGGCGAGTACAACGGCAAGTTCATGGTCAATCAATACGTCTTGCGCGGCTCATCCGGCGCGACGCCGGTGGGGCATTCGCGTACGAGTTATCGCAACTTTTTCCCGGCGACGGCTTGCTGGCAATACAGCGGCATTCGGTTGGCACGATCGCTGTAAAGACGCATCCGAAACACAAAACAAGAAAGCCGCCGGTTGGATAAACCGGCGGCTTTTTTCTATGTCGCCTGACTTGGGTTCGTCAGGCTGCTCAGGCGGCTTTCGCTTTTGGCGAAGAAGGCTGATTGGCGCTCTGGTCGATCGCGATCTGGCGATTGATGGCGCTGAGTACGGCTTTGAACGATGCGGTGACGATGTTGGCGTCGATGCCGACACCGAAACCGGTGGGCGCTTCGTTCAGGCGCAGTTCGATGTAGCTGGCGGCTTGTGCGTTGGCGCCGGCGCCGATGGCGTGCTCGTGGAAGTCCATCAGTTTGATGTCCAGTCCAAGTGCGTTGACGAAGGCGTCGATCGGGCCGTTGCCGGTGCCGCGCAGCGTGGCCTTTTCACCGTTGCGTTCGATGTCGATTTCGATCTTGATCGATTCCTTGTGCGAGGAATCTTCCGACATGCGGTGCGCGCGGTAGACGTAAGGCGTGGTGCGGTCCAGGTATTCGCTCTTGAAGATGGTGTAGATGTCGCCGGCGACGATTTCCTTGCCGGTGGCGTCCGCTTCGCGCTGGATGGCGCGGCTGAATTCGATCTGCAGGCGGCGCGGCATCGACAGGCCGTATTCCTGTTCCAGCAGGTAAGCCATGCCGCCCTTGCCGGACTGGCTGTTGACGCGGATCACGGCGTCGTAGCTGCGGCCCAGGTCGGCCGGGTCGATCGGCAGGTAAGGCACTTCCCAGATGGCGTCCGCTTGCTGCTTGGCGAAGCCCTTCTTGATCGCATCCTGGTGCGAGCCGGAGAAGGCCGTGAAGACCAGGTCGCCGACATACGGATGACGCGGGTGGACCGGGATCTGGTTGCACTCTTCGACGCATTGACGCACGGTGTCGATGTCGGAGAAGTCCAGGCCCGGGTTGACGCCTTGGGTGTACAGGTTCAGCGCGAGCGTGACCAGGTCGACGTTGCCGGTGCGCTCGCCGTTGCCGAACAAACAGCCTTCGACGCGGTCGGCGCCGGCCATGACGGCCAGTTCGGCGGAGGCGACGGCGGTGCCGCGGTCATTGTGCGGGTGCACCGAAATGATGGTGGAGGCGCGATGCTTGAGGTTGCGGCACATCCATTCGATCTGGTCGGCGTAGACGTTGGGGGTGCTGCATTCGACGGTCGACGGCAGGTTCAGGATGACCTTGCGTTCCGGCGTGGCGCCCCAGGTTTCGCAGACGGCGTCGCAGATTTCCTTGGAGAAGTCGAGCTCGGTGGTGCTGAAGGATTCCGGCGAATATTCATAGCGCCATTGGGTTTCCGGGCGGGCGTCGGTGAGTTCCTTGACCAGGCGGGTGCCGGTGACGGCGATGTTCTTGATCTCGTCGCGCGACATGTTGAAGACGATCTTGCGGAAAGCCGGCGCGACCGAGTTGTACAAGTGGACGATGGCTTGCTTGGCGCCTGCCAGCGAATCGATGGTGCGGCGGATCAGTTCTTCGCGCGACTGGGTCAGCACGATGATGGTGACGTCGTCGGGGATGCGGTTTTCTTCGATCAGCTTGCGAACGAAGTCGAAGTCGGTTTGCGATGCGGAAGGGAAGCCGACTTCGATTTCCTTCAGGCCGATTTGCAGCAGCATGTCAAAGAAGCGCAGTTTGCGTTCCGGGCTCATCGGCTCGATCAGCGCCTGGTTGCCGTCGCGCAGGTCGGTGCTCATCCAGATCGGCGGCTTGGAAATGAACTGATTGGGCCAGGTACGATCAGACAACGGGATCGTCGGGAATGCACGGTACTTTGCTGCCGGGTTGCTTAACATCATGGTAGAACCTCTTAAATTTGTCTCTACAGTGAGTGGGGAAATCATCCGATGTGGCTGAAGGGCCGCCTGACTGCCACTAACGCGAGGCCAGGCAACCGATCGGTAGCGATAGCAGTAGCGGCGCCGATGCAGGTGCAAGGATTTTCGCGGCGATGAACTCGATGAGTGCGCCGGAAACCTGGATTGCAGCGATGGACTTGGTATGCAAGAGCGGCATAACTGGCTTTTCAGTAAGAATTTACAAATCTTGATTGTGTCGCGAGGTGAGTCTGACGATCCATTTCGGATGCTTTCAGATCAATACGCCGACGAGGAAACTGCAAAAAACTGGGGAGAAACCTGGATTAGCGTGAAGCTGGTAGTAGCGTCACTAGTAGCAACGCTAGCAAGGCGCCAGCGAAGTGCGATAGTGATAGGGAGAATTGTGTTGCGGAGTTCATCTGGGCACTTTAGAAGATTGCCGTTTGGCTTGTCAAGCATTATCTGCCCGATCCGGCCGAAAGCGAGCCCAAACTGAGGTAAAACTGCTGCTTTTTGTTGTTAGAATCCAAGTTCCTGCCATGACGTGAGGCGGCAAGTCGTTGGTAGTTTGACCATATCCGTTCTTTATTCGAGCTTCATTTCCATTATTTATTCAATTCATGCATAGACGTCCGGACCTGATCGTTTGCGAAGAGTGTGATGCAGTGCATCGCCGGCCGGTACTCAGGTGCGCCGAAATCGCGCGCTGCCAGCGCTGCGGCGGCGAAATGGAGCGCGACACCGGAAGCCGGCAGCAACGCCTGCTGCCGTTGACGGTTGCCAGCCTGATCCTGTTCGTGATCGCCAACAGTTTTCCCATCGTGCAGATCGAGTTGCAGGGGCTGAGCAGCCAGACCACGCTGATCGGAGCGGTCAAGGTGCTCGGCACGGAGGGCATGTCGCTGGTGGCCTTGCTGGTGCTGGCGACGACCATCCTGTTCCCGCTGTTGCAACTGTTGGTGCTGCTCTATTTATTGCTGCCGACGGCGCATGGCGTCAACCGGCCCGGCATCAGGACCTTGTTGCGCGTGATGCAGATGGTGCGGCCCTGGGGCATGGTGGAAGTCTTCCTTCTTGGCGTACTGGTCGCGGTGGTGAAGCTGTCCAACATGGCGACGGTGATTCCCGGCGTGGCCCTGTGGGCGTTCGGCGCGCTGACGATCGTGCTGACCGCGGTGGTGTCGTTCAACCCGCGCTATCTGTGGCGTTCGCTCGTGATTGCTCGCATGGAGGACGCCGGTCCCGTCAAAGACGGGGAGCCGGTACGATGAGCGCCGATACGCACTCCTTGCCTGATTCGTCGTTTCCCGGCGAATCCGCTGCCCATGCCGCTCCCGCCCTCGAGCCGGCGGTGAGCAGCGCCATCGCCGCCAATCTCCGTCCTTGTCATCATTGCGGCACGGTCTGGGAGGATGCCCATGACGACGCCCGGTGCGAGGTTTGCCACAGTCCGCTGCATGTGCGCAAGATCGACAGCCTCAACCGTACCTGGGCCTTTCTGATCGCCGCCTGCATCATGTACATCCCGGCCAACCTGATGCCGGTGATGACCACGACCACGCTGCTGGACGAGCAGCAGGATACGATCATGAGCGGCATCATCTATTTCTGGGTCGAGGGATCGTGGGAGCTGGCCATCGTGGTGTTCATCGCCAGCTTTCTGGTGCCGCTGTTCAAACTGGTGTCTCTGATCATCCTGACGGTGAGCGCGCGCCGGCGCAGCAGCTGGCAGCGGCTGCAACGCGCCAAGCTGTATCGCGTGGTCGAATCGATCGGGCGCTGGTCGATGCTGGACGTCTTTGTCGTGTCGCTGCTGACCGGGCTGGTGCAGATCGAAGGTTTCGCCAAGATCACGGCGGGTATCGGCGTGGCGGCATTCGGCTCGGTGGTGGTGCTGACCATGCTGGCGTCCATGAGCTTCGATCCGCGGCTGATCTGGGATCAGGACGAGGATAGGGAAGAGCAGGGCCCCGACGAGAACACCCGGCCGTCGCAACATGCCGACCTGCAAGAGCAACAAAAAAAGGATAGTGAATGACTGAACAAACGACGCCCTCAAACCATTTGCCCGAGCCGAAGCGCGTCCGCCGGCGCAACTGGCTGCCGTCGCTGGTGTGGCTGATTCCCATCGTCGCCGCCGTGGTCGGCCTGACGCTGGTCGCCAAGATCCTGATCGAGCGAGGCCCCGTGATCACCATCAGCTTCGCATCGGCGGAGGGGCTGGAAGCCGGCAAGACCAAGGTCAAATACAAGGACGTCGATATCGGTCTGGTGCAGTCGATTACGCTGAGCAAGGACCGTTCCCATGTGGTGACGACGGTGCAACTGACCAAGGAAGCCGAGAGCTTCACCGCCGACGACACGCGCTTCTGGGTGGTGCGTCCGCGCGTGGCGGCATCGGGTATCTCGGGGCTGAACACCTTGCTGTCGGGCGCCTATATCGGCGCCGACGCCGGCAAGTCGGAAGAAACCAAGAAAGAATTCGCCGGGTTGGAGCAGCCGCCCATCATTACACGCGACACCTCCGGCAAGCAGTTCGTGTTGCATGCCGCTGATCTTGGCTCGCTGGATATCGGCTCGCCGGTGTTTTATCGCCGCATCAAGGTCGGCCAGGTTGCCGCCTACGATCTCGATCAGGACGGCAAGGGCGTGACGCTGCGCATTTTCGTGAATGCGCCCTACGACAAATTCGTCGGCATCAATTCGCGCTTCTGGCATGCCAGCGGCTTCGACATGCAGATCAATGCCAGCGGCTTCAAGCTGCATACGCAATCGCTGGCCACGGTGGTGTTGGGCGGCATCGCCTTCAAGTCGATGGACGAGTTCGACACCAATGCCGCCGCCAAGGAAAACACCAGCTTCCGTCTCGCCGAGGATGAAGCCACCGCCATCAAGGAGCCGGACGGCCGCTCGCAAACCGTGCTGCTGTATTTCAACCAGTCGTTGCGCGGTCTCGAACCGGGGGCGACGGTGGACTTCCGCGGCGTGGTGCTGGGCGAGGTCAAGTCGATCGGCATCGAATACGACGACAAGACGCGCCAGTTCCTGATGCCGGTGGTGGTGACCCTGTATCCGGATCGACTCGGCCGCAAGTTCAACGAACAGCAGGAATCGCGCTACACGCCGCGCCAGCGTTTGCGCTACCTTGTCGCGCACGGCCTGCGCGCGCAATTGCGCAGCGGCAGCCTGCTGACCGGCCAGGTGTACGTGGCGCTGGACTTCTTCCCCAACGCCGAGCCGGCACAGATCGACATCGAGCGCACGCCGTTGATTTTCCCGACGATCCCGAACAGTCTCGACGAAATCCAGAATCAGATTGCCGACGTCACGCGCAAACTGAGCAAGGTGCCGTTCGACAAGATCGGCGACGATCTGCGCAAGACGCTGGCCACGCTCAATCGCACGCTGACCAGCGCCGAACAGACCATGAACAAGATCAACAACGACGTCGCGCCGGAAATCACTTCCGCCATGCACGATGCGCGCAAGACGCTCAACGCCGCCGAGCGGACCTTGTCCGACGACGCGCCGTTGCAGCAGGACGTGCGCCAGACCATGCAGGAACTGTCGCGTGCGGCGGCTTCCATCAGGGTATTGACCGATTATTTGCAGCAACATCCGGAATCGCTGATTCGCGGCAAGCAGGAGGATAAATAATGCAGCGCAGATTCACACTTCTTTCAGCGGCGATGCTGACGTTGGCGTTGGCGGCATGCTCGACCGCGCCGACGCGTTTCTATACGTTGGCTGCAAGCGGCGCATCAAGTCCGTCGCCGGCGATGGTCAAAACATCCGCCGCTGCGCCCGCGAGCGGCCAGACATTTATTGAAGTCTTGCCGGTAAGCGTGCCGGAGCGCCTGGCGCGTCCGCAGATTGTGGTGCGCACGGACGATACGCGCGTCGACATCCTTGAGCAGGATCGCTGGTCGGCGCCGTTCAACAATGAATTGCGCGATGCGCTGGCCGGCGGCATTGCCAACCGTCTCGGCGCCGTCGACGTGACGCGCGGCGGACGTCCTGCGAATCAGCCGGTTTATCGCATCGTGGTCGAATTGCGCCAGCTCGACGCCGTCAAGGGCGGCAAGGTCGATGCCTCCTTCGGATGGACCGTCACGCGCAGCGACAACAGCACCAGCAGCGTCTGCCGGCTGGCGGTCGTGGAACCGGTCAGCGGCGCCGGCATCGATGGCGTGGTGCAAGGCATGCAGCGCGCGGTCGCCAATGTAGCAGATGCGATTTCGGCCGACGTGATGGCCTTGCGGGCGGGGCGGGGCGGCGCCTGCAGTAGTTGACGAATGATTGAAAATCCCTGCTCCAATGACAAAGGCCGCTTCAACGAAGCGGCCTTTGTTTTGATGCTTGCTGCCTGAGTCGGTACAACCTCAATGCAGCTTGGTGCAGTTAGTACGGATTAACGATCGCCGTAAGAGCGACGAGCGCCGCCGTCGGCACGCGCGCCGCCGCCCTTGTAACCGCCGCCGCCTTCTTTGCGCGGACCGCCGCTGCCTGCCGGCTTGCCGCCGAAGCTGCGACCGCCGCCATTGCCGCTGCCCGAACGTGGCGGGCCGCTGCGGTTGTCGCCTGGACGCCAGCCGCCTGGTTTGCGCGCGCTGCGTGCAGGCGCCGCCGTCTTCTTCGGCTCGTAGCCTTCGACGACGTCAACCGGAATCGGTTGCTTGGTGAAACGTTCGATGCGCTTGACGTGCATGCCTTCAGCATGGTTGACCAGCGACACGGCAACGCCGTTGCGGCCGGCGCGACCGGTACGGCCGATGCGGTGAACGTAGTCCTCCGGGAATTTCGGCAGATCGTAGTTGAACACGTGGGTGATGCCCGGCACGTCGATGCCGCGCGCGGCGACGTCGGTTGCCACCAGCACGCGCACCTGGCCGCGGCGCATGCCGTCCAGCGTGCGGTTGCGCGCGCCTTGATGCATGTCGCCATGCAAAGCGGCGGCAGCGAAGCCGGCGATGTTCAGGCGGTCGGCGATGGTGTCGGCGTCGCGCTTGGTGGCGGTGAAGACGACTGCCTGATCCATGGTCACGTCGCGCAGCAAGAAGTCCAGCAGGCGATTCTTGTGCGACAGATCGTCGACGAAGTGCACGCGCTGGGCGATGTTTTCATGCTTGGTGGCGGAACCGGCGATCTGGATGATCTGCGGTGCATTGGTGATGCGCTTGGCCATGTTGCCGACGACGCCGTCCAGCGTTGCCGAGAACAGCATGGTCTGGCGGGTTGCCGGCGTTGCCGCAACGATCTTTTCGATATCTTCGATGAAGCCCATGTCCAGCATGCGGTCGGCTTCGTCCAGCACCAGAATTTCCAGTTCGGAGAAATCGATCTTGCCCGAGTCCATATGGTCGATCAGACGGCCAGGCGTCGCCACCAGGATTTCAGGATTGCGCGAGAGCAATTGCATTTGCTTCGGATAAGGCATGCCGCCCAGGATGGACACGGCCTTCAGGCGACGCATGTGCGCGCAGTACTTGTCGGTTGCGGTGGTCACTTGCAGGGCCAGTTCGCGCGTCGGCGTCAGCACCAGCATCTTCGGTTGTGCAGGACGGAAACGCGGACGATCGCCGCGCGCCTTGGCGGCTTGCGCTTCCTGGTTGGGCGTCTTCGCGCCGGGAGCAGCAGGCGGCATGGAGGCAAACTTGTGCAGCGACGGCAGCATGAATGCTGCGGTCTTGCCGGAGCCTGTCTGCGACGATACCAGCAGATCCTTGCCGGCGATGGCGGCAGGGATGGCTTGTTCCTGGACCGGAGTCGGCGCGGTGTAGCCGGAGTCGGTCAAGGCTTTGATGATCGATGGGTGCAGGCCTAGTGTTTCAAAAGTCATGTTTTCTTTCGTTTATATATGAGCGCCAGACAAATGCAATGCAGCGCAAGCTTACGGCCAACGAATCGGACGCAACGAGCGCACAACAAATGCGGTGAACGCAAAAAAGCAACGCCAACCAACGAAATGACTATGAAAAACAAAGAAATTTCGGCACAAAAGCTTTGCGCCGGGACGGTGTCACTTAAAAATTAAGGACACTCAAGGCGGGAGGGCTTTTACTACGTACTGTCGACTGTCTAGCGCGACAGTTAGGGCTTGCGAAGCTGCTAAGTGACCTGATTGCCATGGTGGCGGCACCCGGATCACGGTTTGTACGTCGTATTGCAACGCACAAACCGAATCATACAGGAAAATGTCGAAGTTGGCACTAGGGCTTATTCGGAGATTTGCCTCGAACAGGCCCTAGGCCTTCCTTCGTCTTACTCGGAGATCCCGCCGACAACGCGAGAGAAACCGCCGTCCACGTAGGTGATCTCGCCGGTGATGCCGCCGGCCAGGTCCGACAGCAGGAAGGCCGAAGCATTGCCCACGTCTTCAATCGTCACGTTGCGGCGCAGCGGGGCGTGGTCGGACACGAAGCCGAGGATCTTGCCGAAGCCCTTGATGCCGCTGGCGGCCAGGGTCTTGATCGGGCCGGCGGAGACGCCGTTGACGCGCACGCCCTTGGGACCCAGGGATTCCGCCAGGTAACGCACGCTGGCTTCCAGCGACGCCTTGGCCAGGCCCATGGTGTTGTAGTTCGGCACGACGCGCTCGGAACCCAGGTAGGTCAGGGTCAGCAGCGCCGAGTTCGGGCGCAGCATCGGCAGCGCCGCCTTGGCCATTGCCGGGAAGCTATAGGCCGAGATGTCGTGCGCGATCTTGAAGCCTTCGCGCGAGAAACCTTCCAGGAAGTCGCCGGCAATCGCTTCATTCGGCGCAAAGCCGATGGCGTGCACCAGGCCGTCCAGATGATCCCAGGATTTGCCCAGATCGGCGAACAGGGCATTGATCTGCTCGTCGCTGCCGACGTCGCAATCGAAAATCAGCTTGCTGTCGAATTCTTCCGCAAACTTGGTGATGCGGTCCTTGAAACGCTCGCCGACATAGGTGAACGCCAGTTCCGCGCCTTCGCGCTTGCACGCCGTGGCGATGCCGTAGGCGATGGAACGATTGGATAACAGACCTGTGATCAGGATTTTCTTGCCTTGCAAAAATGCCATGTTGACTCCGAGTGATCGCCGCGACGACGCCAAAAGCGGCGTCGGCCGGGACGAAATAAGGGGATTTCTATTCGATGCAGTATATTTGCGTCTGAACTGGGCAAGATTGTAGGGGCTTGCAGCGACGGGAGCAACCAATGGGGCGATTTTTCGCGGACGGAAGCCGGCGGGCGCAGCGCATGCCGGCTTGGCATTCTGTCATTGACGGCAACGCCATTGGGTAGAATAGGCATCATTTTTGCATCTCGACAACTTTGCAGGAATTTCACGGGAATCCGACTCCGATAGGACGCATGCGTAAATTCATTCTTTCTTCCTTGCTGCTGGGCGCGCTCAGTCATGTCAGTCTTGCCAATGCGGAACACGCCTTCTCGCTGTATGACACGCCCAAATATCCCGCCGGTTTCACCCATTTCGACTACGTCAATCCCGACGCACCCAAGCGCGGCACGCTGTATCTGGCCAATCCGGACCGGCGCACCAGTTTTGACAAATTCAATCCGTTTTCCCTGAAAGGTGTTTCTGCCGCCGGGGTCGACAGTCTGATGTTCGAAACGCTGGCGACCAGTTCGCAGGATGAAATCACCACCATTTACGGCCTGCTTGCCGACGACATGAAGCTGTCGGCGGACCGGATGTCGATGACGTTCCATCTCAATCCCAAGGCGCGCTTCAACAACGGCGATCCGGTTACCGCGGCCGACGTGAAGTATTCTTTCGACACCCTGATCGGCAAGGGCGCTCCGCAGTACAAGTCCTACTTCGCCGATATCAGGCAGTGCGTGGTCCTCGACGCGCAAACGGTGCGTTTCGATTTCAAGACCAAAAATCATGAGCTGCCTTTGATCGTCGGCAGCGTTCCGGTATTCTCCAAAAAATGGGCGGCGGGAACGTCATTCGACAACATTCAGCTGACGCCGCCGATTGCCAGCGGACCCTATGCCATCGACAGCTACGACGTCGGCCGCAACATCACCTACAAACGCCGCAGCGACTACTGGGGCAACGACGTGCCGGTGCGCAAGGGCATGTTCAATTTCGAGAGCATCGTCTATCGGTTTTACAAGGACGACGTGGCCCGGCTGGAAGCCTTCAAGGCCGGCGAATTCGACGTCGTCGTCGAGTACAGCGCCAAGAACTGGGTACGCGCCTACAACGGTCCCAAATTCGCCAGCGGCGAGATCGTCAAGCGCAACTTGAAACATCAGAACGGCGCCAACATGCAAGGCTTCGTGATCAACCTGCGGCGTCCGCAATTCCGGGACGTGCGCGTCAGGCAGGCCCTGGGACTGGCGCTCGACTACGAGTGGCTGAACCGGCAGTTGTTTTACAACCAGTACACGCGCATCGATTCCTTCTTTGCCAACAGCGAACTGGCCGCGCGGGGCATGCCGTCCGAAGACGAGCTGAAGTTGCTCGATCCCTTGCGCGACAAGCTCAATCCCGCCGTATTCGGACCCGCCCCCGCGCCGCCGGACACCAATCCGCCGCATTCCCTGCGCGAGAATCTGCTCAAGGCGCGCGAGTTGTTGCGCCAGGCCGGCTGGGAGTATCGCGACGGCGCCCTGCGCAATGCCAAGGGAGAGGTTTTCTCGTTCGAAATCCTCGATGACCAGTCCTCCATGTCGCGCGTCATCAGCGTCTACGTGCGCAACCTCAACAAGCTCGGCATCCAGGTGCATCAGCGCGTGACGGACTATGCCCTGGTGCAGAAGCGCATGGAAAATTTCGACTTCGACATGACCAGCCTGGCTTTTCCCGCCGTCAGCAGCCCCGGCAACGAAATGTTCGATCTGTTCAGCTCGAAAGCGGCGGAGGAAAAGGGCTCCAACAACGTCTGGGGACTGCGCAGTCCCGCCGTCGATCAATTGATTCAGGATCTGGTTGCGGCCACGACACGCAAGGATCTGGTCACGGCGACCAGGGCCCTCGATCGCGTCCTGCTGCATGACTACATCACCATTCCGCACTGGTATTCGGCTTCGCATCGCGTCGCCTATCGCAATCGCTTCGGCATGCCGGACAAGCTGCCTTTGTATTACGAGGCCAACCCTTATGTCGTATCGACCTGGTGGGAGCAAAAACCGCGATGAAACAGATCATGAAAAGAACCATGAAGCGGACCATGACAATTGAATTGATTTTTTCGAGGCTCGCACAGCTATGAATATCTGGAGCTACATCTTCAAGCGGGTGTTGTTGATGCTGCCGACGCTGATCGGCGTCATCGCCATTACCTTCGCCGTCATTCAGTTCGTCCCCGGCGGGCCGGTGGAGCAGGCGCTGGAAGAACTGAAAGGACGCGCCGGCGTGCATGAATCCGCCGGCGGCGGTTCCGCGTATCGCGGCCGGCAGGGCATCGACATCGACCGCGTCAACGAGATCAAGGCGCTCTACGGTTTCGACAAGCCGCCGGCGGAGCGATTCTGGCTGATGCTCAAAGGCTTCCTCACCTTCGATCTCGGCAAGAGTTTTTATCATCACGGCGATGTCTGGCAACTGGTCAAATCCAAGCTGCCGGTATCGATCACGATCGGCTTGTGGACCTTCTTCCTGACCTACCTGATTTCTGTCCCGCTGGGCATCGCCAAGGCGGTGCGCGAGGGCAGCCGTTTCGATTCGCTGTCGAGCGCGGTGGTGCTGGTCGGCTATTCGATTCCCGGGTTTGTGCTGGGCGTGTTCCTGCTGGTGGTGTTCGGCGGCGGCAGCTTCCTGCAGTGGTTTCCCTTGCGCGGCCTGACCTCGGACGATTGGGCCGCGCTGTCGCTGTTGGGCAAGATCAAGGACTACCTGTGGCACATCACCTTGCCGGTGCTGGCGTCGGTGGCCGGTTCGTTTGCCGTCATGACCATGCTGACCAAGAACACCTTCCTCGACGAAATCCGCAGGCAATACGTGCTGACCGCGCGCGCCAAGGGCCTCTCCGAAAACAAGGTGCTCTACAAGCACGTGTTCCGCAATGCCCTGATCCCGCTGGTGACCGGATTCCCGGCGGCCTTCATCGGCGCCTTCTTCGCCGGCAGCCTGTTGATCGAAACCCTGTTCTCCCTCGACGGCCTCGGCCTGCTGTCGTACGAGTCGGTGATCCGCCGCGACTATCCGGTCGTCATGGGCACCTTGTATCTGTTCACGCTGATCGGGCTGGCGGTGAAGCTGCTGGGCGATCTTTGCTACGTCTGGGCCGATCCGCGCGTCCAGTTTGAAAGCCTGGCCAAATGAGCGCGACGACCTTGACTGCTTCTCTGTCTCCCTCGATTTCTCCGGGCCGCCGCATCTGGCTGCGCTTCCGCCAGAACCGCACCGGCTTTCGCAGCCTGATCATTTTCCTGGCGCTGTTCGCCTTCAGCCTGGTCGCGGAGCTGGTCTCCAACGACAAGCCGCTGGTGGCCGGCTATCACGGCAAGATCCTGTTCCCGATTGCGCATGATTACTCCGAAAAGGAATTCGGCGGCGATTTCGACTCGCCGGCCGATTACCTCGATCCCTTCATCCAGGAGCAGTTTAAAAAGGACGGCAACTGGGCCCTCTATCCGCTCAACCGCTATCGCTTCGACACGCTCAATTACTTCGCCACGCAACCCAATCCGGCGCCGCCGTCGGCGGAGAACTGGCTCGGCACCGATGACCGCGGGCGCGACGTGTTCGCGCGCTTGCTGTACGGCTTCCGCATTTCCATCCTGTTCGGCATCGCGCTGACGGCGACCGGCGTGGTGCTGGGTTTGTTGGCCGGTGCAGTGCAGGGCTACTTCGCCGGGCGTACCGACTTGTTCATGCAACGCCTCCTGGAAATCTGGGGCTCGATGCCGGAACTGTATCTGCTGATCATTTTTTCTTCGATTTTCGAGCCGAGCATCGGCCTGCTGCTGGTGCTGCTGTCGCTGTTCGGCTGGATGGGTTTGTCGGATTACGTGCGCGCCGATTTCCTGCGCAACCGCAATCTGGAATATGTGCAAGCCGCGCGCGCGCTCGGTTTGTCGAACCTGCAAATCATCTGGCGCCACGTGTTGCCCAACAGCCTGACGCCGGTGGTGACCTTCTTGCCGTTCCGCATGAGCGCGGCGATTCTCGCGCTGACCAGCCTCGATTTCCTCGGCCTCGGCGTGCCGCCTTCCACCCCCAGCCTCGGCGAGCTGCTGGCGCAGGGCAAGAACAACCTCGACGCCTGGTGGATTTCCTTGTCGACCTTCATCGTCCTGACCGTGACCTTGCTGCTGCTGACCAATATCGGCGACGCCTTGCGCAATGCCCTCGACGTGCGGAGGAAGGCATGAGTCTGCTCGAACTCCGCAATCTGTCGGTGCGTTTCGGCAATGCGACGGTCGTCGACGACGTCAGCTTCGCCGTCGAGCCCGGTGAAAAATTCGCGCTGGTCGGCGAGTCCGGTTCCGGCAAGACGGTCAGCGCCTTGTCGGTGCTGCGCCTGAATCAGGACGCGCACTACGACGGACAGATCCTGTTCAACGGCGACGACATCCTGCAAAAGAGCGAGGCCGCGATGCGTGGCGTGCGCGGCATGGATGCGGCGATGATTTTCCAGGAGCCCATGACGGCGCTCAATCCCTTGTTCACCATCGGCAACCAGATCGCCGAAGTGCTGATGCTGCATGAAGGCATGAGCGCCAGGGCAGCTGCACAGCGCACCGTCGCCTTGCTGGAAAAGACCGGTATCCCCGAGCCTGCACGGCGCGCGCTGGCCTATCCGCATCAGTTGTCCGGCGGCCAGCGCCAGCGCGCCATGATTGCGATGGCCCTGGCGTGTCGTCCGAAACTGTTGATCGCGGACGAGCCGACTACTGCGCTGGACGTGACGATACAGGTGCAGATCCTCGAACTGCTCAATCAGCTGCAGCGCGACGAAAACATGGCGGTGCTGCTGATCTCGCACGATCTCAACCTGGTCCGTCATTTCGCCGATCGCGTCGGCGTGATGGAAAAGGGCAAGCTGGTCGAGACCGGCGTCACGGCGGCACTGTTCGCCGCGCCGCGGCAAGCCTATACGCGCAAGTTGCTGGCCAGCCAGCCCAAGCGCAATGTCGACGAGATCGCGCACGATGCGCCGGTATTGCTGAGCGGGGAGCGCCTGCGTTGCACTTTCTCGATCAAGCAAGGCTGGCTGCGCCGCAAGCAGTTCGTGGCGGTCGACGACGTTGACCTGAGTCTGCGCAAAGGCGAAACCCTGGGCATCGTCGGCGAATCCGGTTCGGGCAAGTCGACGCTGGGCATGGCCCTGCTGCGCCTGTCGTCGGCTCGGGTGGAGGGCAAGATTCGCTTCGACGGCCGGCAGCTCAGCGCCATGTCGTCGGGGGCAGTGCGGCCGTTGCGCGCGCGCATGCAGGTAGTGTTTCAGGATCCGTTCGCTTCGCTGTCGCCGCGCCGGACCGTCGAACAGATCGTCGGCGAAGGACTTGCGCTGCATCAGCCGCACCTGAACGCCGCACAGCAGCGCGCCGAAGTGGTCGGCGCCTTGCAGGAAGTGGGATTGTCCGAAGACATGCTGCAACGTTATCCGCATGAATTTTCCGGCGGCCAGCGCCAGCGCATTGCGATTGCGCGCGCCGTCGTGCTCAAGCCAGAATTGCTGCTGCTGGACGAGCCGACGTCGGCGCTCGACGTCACGGTGCAGCAGCAGGTCTTGCAATTGCTGGCGCAGTTGCAGCGCAAGCATGGCCTGACCTATCTGTTCATCAGCCACGATCTGGCCGTGATCCGCGCCATGGCGCATCAGGTGCTGGTCATGAAGGATGGCAAAGTGGTGGAGGGCGGCGCGGTGGCCGACGTGTTGCAGCAGCCGTCGCATGCCTATACCCAGCGCTTGCTGGCGGCGGCGACTTATGCGGCCGACAGTGTTGCCGATGATGCGGATCCTGTCGACGGCGGACATTCCCGGACGTAGTCATTTCTTCAATTTTTGCCGTACTGTTTCAATTCCTCCCCCGTCCATGCGCAGCCGCATGGACGGCGGCGCTTCCGCCACTTGCCCATCGGCTCCGTCTCCGTCGGAAAAATTTTCCAGATTATTTTCCCAATGCGGGAATAAAAATCCTCCAGCGCCGGTTTACTCGTGGTCGGAACAGCGTTGTGCCCATGGTCGCCCATGCAGGTTCGCTGGCCGGAGAAATGCGCCACGTGCGCCAACAGGGAGGGAGCAAAATGTCATTCAGGAAACTTCGTATCGGCCGGCAATTGGCCCTCAGCTTCGGTTTCATTGCCATGCTGCTGCTGGCGATCGTATTTTTCACCTACGGTCGCATCGCCTCGCTCAACGCCAACATCGGCCAGACCAACAATGATCTCTACCCCAAGACCATCCTGGCGCATCGGATCAAGGACAAGGTCAACGAGGTGGTCATCGGCATGCGCAACGCCTTGCTGACCAGCGATGCAGGCAAGATCCACGCCGAGTTCGACAAGATCGGGATCAACGCGCGCATCGTCGGCGCGACGGTCAATGAGATCGACAAGGCGACCTCGGCGGAGCAGGGGCGCGAATACGTCGAGGCGCTGATCGCCGGTCGGCAAAAATTCGTCGCCGCGCGCGAGCACTTTACCGAGGCGCTGTTGCAAGGCCGCAGGGAAGAAGCGGCGGGTTTGCTGTACAGCGAAGTCTTGCCGGTGCAGCAGGCGTACTTCACGACGCTGGACGGCACGATCGCCTTCCAGGAGCAACGCATGGCGGACAACGTGCGCCGTTCGGCGGCAGAAGCGCGCCAGACCGAATACCTGCTGTTGGGCATGTCGCTGATGGCCTTGTTGTCGGGCGCGGCGATCGCCTGGTACACCTCGTCTTCGATCACGACGCCGCTGGCGCGCGCGGTGGCGATTGCGCGCACCGTCGCCGACGGCGACCTGAGCAGCATCATCGAATCCGACGCGGGTAATGAAACCGGCCAGTTGCTGGCCGCCTTGCGCGACATGAACGAAGGCTTGCTCAAGATCGTTTCGCAAGTGCGCTCCGGCACCGCCGCGATCGCCAGCGCTTCGTCGCAGATCGCCGCCGGCAACGCCGATCTGTCGTCACGCACGGAGCAGCAGGCCGGTTCGCTGGAAGAAACCGTCTCGGCGATGGATGCGCTGACCTCGACCGTGCGCCAGAATGCCGACAATGCGAAGCAGGCCAGTCTACTGGCGACCTCGGCCTCCGACATCGCGGTGGCCGGCGGCAACGTGGTGCGTGAAGTCGTCCTGACCATGAACTCGATCAACGAGTCGTCGAAGAAGATCGTCGACATCATCAGCGTGATCGACGGCATTGCGTTCCAGACCAACATTCTCGCGCTTAACGCGGCGGTGGAAGCGGCGCGCGCCGGCGAGCAGGGACGCGGCTTCGCCGTGGTGGCGCAAGAGGTGCGCACGCTGGCGCAACGCTCGGCCGCCGCAGCCAAGGAGATCAAGACGCTGATCGGCGATTCGGTGGACAAGGTCGGTTCGGGCACGCAGTTGGTGGAGCAGGCCGGCGCCACCATGACCGACATGGTCGCCAGCGTGAAGCGCGTGACCGATATCGTCGGCGAGATATCGGCCGCCAGTCGCGAGCAAAGCAACGGCCTGGAAGAAGTCAACCAGGCCATCGGCCAGATGGACAAGGCGACGCAGCAAAATGCGGCATTGGTGGAAGAGGCCGCCGGCGCCGCATCGGCTATGCAGCAGCAGACGGCTTTGCTGGCGCAAGTGGTCGGCGTGTTCCGGCTTGGCGAGCATTGCGCGACCGTCGATGCTGCGCCGCTGAAGGCCATTGCCGGCGTGCGTCAGTCAACGCCGGTGCGTTTGCCGGCGGTGTTGTCTATCGGCAAAGCCTGACTCGCGTTGTCAGCATTTCGTCAATTTTCTTTCAAGACTTTCTGTTTGGCGCCAGATTTAACGCCGGATGCCTGTCCGGCGGCATTTTCTCTTCTCGTTTCCGAGCGTCTTACGCATTTATTTTCCCTCCGATGGAATAAACGCGTCCCGGTACTCGTCTACCTGTGACCGGGGCAGTGTTTTGCCGCGTATTGCTCAGCTTCACACATGTCCGACTGGGACAGCGCGCCACCATTGAGGGAAAACATGACATTCAGGAAACTCCGTATCGGGCACCAACTTGCCATCAGTTTCGGTTTCATCGCCGTATTGCTGCTCGCAGTGATCTTCCTTACCTACGGTCGCATCGTCTCGCTCAATGCGAACATCGGCCTGACCAACAGCGATCTTTATCCCAAGACAATTCTGGCGCACCGGATCAAGGACAAGGTCAACGAAGCCGTCATCAGCATGCGCAACGCCTTGCTGTTCAGCGATCCCGCCAAGATCAAGGCCGAACTGGACAGTATCGAAACCGGCGCGCGCGTGATCGTGGCGTCCATCAACGAGATAGACAAAAGCACCGCCGGCGAACAAGGACGCCAGTACGTCGCCGGCCTGGTCACGGCACGTCAGAAATTCGTCGCTGCGCGTACGCATTTCGCCGAAACCTTGCTGCGAGGCGATAGGGACGGCGCCACCGCATTATTGTTCAGCGAAGTATTGCCGGCGCAGCAAGGTTATTTCGAACAGATCGACGGCATGATCGCGCTGCAGCAGCAGCGCATGACGGACAACGTGCGCTTGTCCGGCGACGATGCGCAGCAGACTCAGCGCATCTTGCTCGGTATTTCGCTGGCGGCTTTACTGCTGGGTGCGCTAATTGCCTGGTACGCCACGGTATCCATCACCAAGCCGTTGGCGCAGGCCGTCGCCATCGCGCGCACCGTGGCCGATGGCGATCTGAGCAGCAGGATAGAGACCGATGCGCGCAATGAAACCGGCCAGTTGCTCCTGGCCTTGCGCGACATGAACGAAGGCTTGCTCAAGATCGTTTCGCAGGTGCGCTCCGGCACCGCCGCGATCGCCAGCGCGTCGTCGCAGATCGCCGCCGGCAACGCCGATCTGTCGTCACGCACGGAGCAGCAGGCAGGGTCGCTGGAAGAGACGGTTTCGGCGATGGACGCATTGACCTCGACCGTCAGGCAAAACGCCGACAATGCCAAGCAAGCCAATCAGTTGGCGACGTCGGCCTCCGACATCGCCGTCGCCGGCGGCAACGTAGTGCGTGAAGTCGTCCTGACCATGAACTCGATCAACGAGTCGTCGACGAAGATCGTCGACATCATCAGCGTGATTGACGGCATTGCGTTCCAGACCAACATCCTCGCCTTGAATGCCGCGGTAGAAGCCGCGCGCGCTGGCGAGCAGGGACGCGGCTTCGCCGTGGTGGCGCAAGAAGTGCGCACGCTGGCGCAACGCTCGGCGTCGGCCGCGAAGGAAATCAAGACGCTGATCGGCGACTCGGTGGACAAGGTCGGTTCCGGCACCGTGCTGGTCGAGCAGGCCGGCGCCACCATGACCGACATGGTTGCCAGCGTGAAGCGCGTGACCGATATCGTCGGCGAGATATCGGCCGCCAGCCGCGAGCAAAGCAACGGCCTGGAAGAAGTCAACCAGGCCATCGGCCAGATGGACAAGGCGACGCAGCAGAATGCGGCGCTGGTCGAGGAGGCTGCGGGCGCGGCGTTGTCGATGCAGCAGCAGACGGCCTTGCTGGCGCAAGTGGTCGGCGTGTTCCGGCTCGGCAGTCGCCACGAGGCGATCAATGAGATTGCCGCGCCGATGAGCGGCAAACCCGGCATCGGGAATGCGTCTGGCGTACTGGCAATCGGCACCAGGTCGTAGGCACAGCAGGCGGCGGGCAATGGCACCTGATCAGCACGACTGCGTCAGAACACCACGCCCGAGATCAGAATGATGTTGGCGTAAGGTGTGAATTCGCCGGTGCGGATCACGGCGCGCGCCTGTTGAGTGCGGCGTTTGAAGTCTTCGTGCGGCATGGTCTGCTTGCCGGCCAGGCCGAGCAAGCCGATCTGCTGGGCGAGTTGCGGGCTGCGTCCGGCCAGTTCGTCGGCCAGCACGTGATGTTCGACATGCATCTCGGCGAGGATGGTTTGCAGGGTATCCATGAAGCCGGGCACGCCGCGCGTCAGCGCCAGATCGATCAACGGCACGCCCGGCGGCACCGGCAGGCCGGCGTCGCCGATGACGATGCTGTCGCCGTGGCCGAGCGAGGCGATCAGTTGCGACAGGGCGATGTTGAGCAGCGGTGTTTTCTTCATGTCAGTCTCCCACTTCAGATAACAATTTCCAGGCGCGTCGGAATGGAAGTTTGCGCGCCCACGCGCGCGACGCTGATTGCCGCGGCGCGCTGACCGAGCGCGATGGCGTCGGCTTCGCTGCGGCCTTCCGCCAGTGCGGCCACGAAACCGCCGATGAAGGTGTCGCCCGCGGCCGTGGTGTCGATTGCCTTGACGGCTTGTGCATCGAAATGTTCGGAGCCCGATTCCAGCGCCGCATAGACGCCTTTTTCTCCCAGCGTGACCAGCACATTGGTCGAGCCGGCCGCACGCAATTTGCCGATCACCGCGGCAATCCGTTCGTCATTGTCGTTTTCAATGCGGATATCGCTGGCAGGCATCCCGGCCAGCATGGCCGCTTCGATTTCATTAGGCACCAGATAATCGATGTGTCCGAGCAGTTCTGTCGGCAAAGCCTGTGCGGGAGCTGGATTGAGCACCACGGTCTTGCCCAGCGCATGCGCCAGCCGGATGGCGTGGATCACGGTCGGCAACGGCGATTCCAGTTGCAGTACGACGATGCGTGCCTGCTCGATCAGGCCGCGCGCGGCATCGATATGCGCCGGACTGAGTTCGGCATTGGCGCCGGAAGCCAGCACGATGCTGTTCTGGCCGTTGTCGTCCACCAGGATGGAGGCGATGCCGGATGCGGTATCGGGAATCGTCGTGACATGGCTGTCGTCAATGCCGTCCTTGCGCAAGGCGGCGCGCAGTTCTGCGCCGAAGGCGTCGTCGCCCAGGCAGGCCACCATGGCGACCTTGACGCTGTCGGCGCTCAGGCGCGCGCAGGCGACGGCCTGGTTGGCTCCCTTGCCGCCGGGGATGGTGCGGAACTGGCCGCCGCTGATGGTTTCGCCGGGAAGCGGCATGCGCGGCACGCGCAAGACCAGGTCCATGTTGATGCTGCCGATGATGACGATCATGTGTGTCTCGACGTGAAATGAATCAAAAATAACGTACTCAGGTTCTGACCGTCGAGCCGCGCACGTGCAACTGCGGCGTGATGGTCTGCCGCTGCACCGGACGGTTAGGGTCGGCGATGCGATCGAGCAGGCACTGCGCGGTCAGCTGGCCCAGCGTGCGCGTGTTTTGCGACACACTGGTCAACGGCGGATGGACGAACTGCGCCAGGTCGATATCGTCGAAACCGATGACCGACAGCGCGTCAGGCACGTCGATGCCGCGTTCGGCTGCCGCGCGCAGCGCGCCGATGGCCATCAGGTCGTTGCAGCAGAAAATTGCGTCGGGTGCCTGGCCGGACGCCAGCAGTTCGCATGCAGCCGTGTAGCCGCCCGCGCTGGTGAAGTCGGCGTATTTCAGCATGCCGTCCTGCACGGCGACGCCGGCGTCTTGCAGCGTCCGGCGCAGGCCGGCGATGCGTTCGCAGGAAATGTCCAGGCTCTCCGGACCGCCGATGCAGGCGATGCGGCGGCGACCCAGCGCCAGCAGATGTTCCGCCGCCAACGCGCCGCCGGCGGCGTTGTCGACGGCCACCAGATCGATGGCCATGTCTTTCGGCGCGCGGTCCAGCAGCACGGTCGGCACCTTCATCTTGCGCAGCAGTTCGCCGTCGGTCTGGGCCAGCGTGGCGACGATCAGGCCGTCGCAGCGCTTGGTCAGCAACACGTTGAGATAGTCGCGCTGCTTGGCCGGGTCGTCGTCGGAATTGCACAGGATGACGCTGTAGCCGGCGGCGTAGCAACTGTCTTCGATGCCGCGCGCCACTTCCGAGAAGTAAGGGTTGGTATTGTTGGGAATGATCAGGCCGATACTGCCGGTGGCGTTGCTCTTGAGCGAACGCGCCAGGGCGCTGGGCACGTAGGCCAGCGCTTCGACGGCGGCGAGCACGCGGTCGCGCGCGTCGATGCTGACCGGCCGGGTCTTGTTCAGCACGTGCGACACCGTGGTGTAAGACACGCCGGCGTGACGCGCTACGTCTTTGATGGTTGCCATGTTTTGCTATCGTTGATTGCTACGGTCAGTGTGGTTAGTGTGCGTTGCGTTCGCCGCGGCGACGGTAGGTGTCCAGCACCACGGCGGCGACGATCACCAGCCCGGTGATGATGCGTTTCATCGGTTCGGAGACGCCGATCTGCGCCAGGCCGGCCTCCAGCACCGAGATGATCAGCACGCCGATGAAGGTGCTGATGACGGAACCGCGCCCACCCATCAGGCTGGTGCCGCCGATGACCACGGCAGCGATCACCTGCAGTTCCATGCCGACGCCGCCGTTGGGGTCGGCCGCTTCCAGGCGCGACACCTGGAACAAGGCGCCGACGCCCGCCAGCAAGCCCATCAGCGCGAACACCAGGATCTTGCCCGGACGCGGATTGATGCCGGCCAGGCGCACGGCTTCTTCGTTGGTGCCGATGCCGATCCAGTGACGGCCGAGGACGGTGCGCGTGAGCACCAGATGACCGACGACGACGACCGCAATCGATGCGATGAAGGCAGGCGACAGGCCGAAAATGATCGGCGAGCTGATGCTGTCGACTGCGCTGCCGATGTATTCGGTGCGTGAATTGGTGACCTGGTAGGCCATGCCGCGCGCCATTTCCAGCACGCCCAGCGAGACGATGAAGGAAGGGATGCGCCAGCCCACCGAGATCAGGCCGGTCAGCATGCCGCACAAGCTTGCCACCAGGATGCCGAGCAGGCCGGCGGCAAACAGCGGCCAGCCCCAGCGCACCATCGCCATCGACAGGATAGAGGCCGCCAGCGCCATCACCGAACCGACCGACAGGTCGATGCCGCCGACGATCAGCACGAAGGTCATGCCGACCGCCATCACGACCAGCGTCGGGATGTCGTTGGACAAGGTGCTGAAGGTCGCCAGCGTGAGGAAGTTTTCGCTGAGGAAGGCGAACAGCACGCACATCGCGAGCAGGGCGCCGATCAGGCCGAGGTAGTTCTTGACGGCGGACAGGCCGTAGATGGAGAAGGTGCGGTTGGGGCGGGTCATGGTCTTGGTTGGTTGTGCTCGTGTGGGTGTCGTCACGGTCAGGCCGCCTTAGTCGCTGTAGCGGCAGCGGCGGAGGGCGAGTTCATGTAGCCGCTGAACGCCGATGCCAGGATCGCTTCCTGGCTCCATTGGCCGCGTTCGAAAGTGTCGACCAGCTTGCCCGCGCTCATCACGGCGATGCGATCGCAGATCAGCATCAGTTCGCGCAGGTCGCTGGAAACGATCAGCAAGCCCTTGCCCTGGCGCGACAGGTCGGCCAGCAGTTTGTAAATGTCGAACTTGGCGCCGATGTCGATGCCGCGCGTCGGTTCGTCGAACAGCATGATCGGGCAGTCGCGATAGAGCCAGCGCGCGATGACGACTTTTTGCTGGTTGCCGCCGGAGAGCTCTCCCGCCGCTTGCGCGCCGTCGCGCGAGCGGATGCGCAGGCGCTTGATGTAATCCTCGGCAACGGCGGTTTCGGCGTCGCCGTCGAGCAGGCCCATCTTGCTGACCTCGCCGAGTTTTGCCAGGGTGGCGTTGACGGCGATCGATTGCGGCAGCAGCAGGCCCTGGCTCTTGCGGTCTTCGGTGATCATGGCGATGCCGGAAGCGATCGCGTGTTTTGGCGAACGGATGTCGGCGGCCCGGGTCCGGTCGCCGATGAAGACTTCGCCCTGGTCGGCACGATCGGCGCCGAAAATCAGGCGCAGCAATTCAGTGCGGCCCGAGCCGATCAGGCCGGCCACGCCGAGGATTTCACCGGCGCGCAGATCAAAGGAAGCCGGCGCCACTACTTCGCCGCGACCGAGATTGCGCACCCGCAGCAGCGGCGCGCCGATGTCGCGGTGACCGAGGTCGAGTTCCGCTTCCGCCGCACGGCCGACCATCAGCTGCACCAGCGCATCGCTGCTGTAGCCGCCGATGGCGTCGTCGCACACCAGCTTGCCGTCGCGCAGCACGGCGATGCGGTCGGCGACCTGTTTCAATTCTTCCAGACGATGCGAGATGTAGATGATCGCCACGCCTTCGGATTGCAGGCGCGCGATCTGTGCGAACAGCAATTCCACTTCGCGGCTGGTCAGCATGGCGGTCGGTTCGTCCAGCACCAGCAGGCGGCAGCTGCCGATCAGGTTGCGCGCGATCTCCACCATTTGCTGATGGCCCACGCCGAGGTCGCCGACCGGCGTCCACGGATCGATGTCGGTCAGGCCGACGGCCGTCATCTGCGCTTGCGCCAGCGCGGCCAGCCTGGGCTTGTCGATCCAGCCGAAGCGTTGCGGCAACTGGTTCAGGAACAGGTTTTCGGCAATGCTCAGCGTCGGGATCAGGTTCAACTCCTGCATCACCATGCGGATGCCGAACTGTTCCGCTTCGGTGCGTGAGCGCGGCTGATAGGGCAGGCCATCGAGCAGCATGGCGCCCGTGGTGGATTGCACCAGGCCGCAGACGATCTTGGACAGCGTGCTCTTGCCGGCGCCGTTTTCGCCTGTCAGCGCGAGGATCTGGCCGGGACGGATTTCCAGCGAGACGTCGCTGAGCACGGGTTCGACGTAGGTCTTGCCGATGCCGCTGAGCGACAGCAAGGCCGGGGATGATGGATTGGACATGCAGTCTCCACCGTGAAGGTGTGGTTCAGATATGCGGTGTTGCAGGAAGGGAGGAACGCCTGCGCGTCCCTCCCGGGTATTTCTCTAAGACTTACTTGCTGTCCTTGGTCACCAACTGGACCTTGGTCTCGACGGCGCCGCCCAGGCTGCTTTGCGGCTTCTTGTCGGCCAGCGCTTTCAGGACGGTCTCGATGCCGAACACGGCTTGCTGCGAAGCGAACTGGTCGGCGGTCGCCAGCACGCGGCCGTCCTTGAGCATCGGCTTGATGGCGTTGATGTTGTCGTAACCGACCACCAGCACCTTGCCGGTCTTGCCCGCGGCCTTGACGGCGGCGACGGCGCCCAGCGCCATGTTGTCGTTGCCGGCCAGGATCGCCTTGATGTCAGGATTGGCGTTCAGCATGGCGGCGGCAACCTTGTTGCCCGGATCGATTTCCCATTGGCCCGATTGCACCGACACCACCTTGGCGCCGGCCGCGCTCATGGCGTCCTGGAAGCCCAACGTGCGTTGCTGCGCGTTGAAGGTGGTGGAGACGCCTTCGATGATCGCGACCTTGTCGCCGCTCTTGATCTGCTTGGCCAGGAAGTCGCCGACCAGCTTGGCGCCCTTGCGGTTGTCGGGGCCGACGAACGGCACGGTGATGCCTTTTTCTTTCAGGGCCGCATCGTCGAACTTGTTGTCGATGTTGACCACGATGATGCCGGCGTCGATCGCCTTCTTGATCACCGGCACCAGGGCCTTGGAGTCGGCCGGTGCGATCACCAGGCCGCTGACTTTGGAGACGATCATCTGCTCGACGATCTTGATCTGGTTGGCGGTGTCCTGCTCGTCCTTGATGCCGTTGGCGATCAGGTCGTATTGCGCCGCGTGCGCCTTCTGGTGTTCCTTGGCGCCGTTTTCCATGGTCAGGAAGAACTCGTTGGCCAGCGACTTCATCACCAGCGCAACCTTCGGTTTGGCCGCGGTCTGGGCCATGGCCGGCAATGTCGGCAGCGCGCAGGCGAGGACGGCGGCGGCAATCAGCTTGAGGCGGATACGTGTATTCATCAAAGTCTCCAGATGGTGTTGTAAGCGGCGGGTTTCGTATGGGTCGAATGCCGGTATGAGCAATAACATGCAATGCGCAAACGTTTGCGCGACTGAATAATAGCACCGGAATTCTCAGAAATGAAGGTCGTTGTCGAAACGATTTATGCGGCGGCGCGGCAGTTTCCGGTCGTTTGATTGGAATTTTTGCCGGAAAAGTTTCGGCTTGATACGACTATATCAATGACGGTGTGCGAGATGAATTTGTTTTTGCGCTGCGGCAAAAATCGGCAGGGAAGCGCCGGCGATGGCGCGGCAGGAAATTGCCGGAGAGGACGAGAACTGGGTGGGGAAGAAGCGCGCAGGCCAGAGTCGATCCGGTCTGCGCAGAAGAGCGATCAACGACGGCGCGTGCCGTTGTCGGAAGCCAGGGTGATCGGCGCGGCGGAAGCGGTCTTGCGCACCGGCGCTGCACGGACGTTGTTCTTGGCCACCACAGGCGCCTTGCGGATCGGCTTGGCCGGTGCATGGACGACCTGGCGCACGCGTACCGGACCGGCCGCAGGGGCGGCTTGATAAGGCACTTGCAACTGCAGGCTCTGGCCGTTGGCCAGCACGTCGCGATGCAAGCCGTTCCATTGCTTGATCTGGACCACGCTGACGCGGTAGCGGCTGGCGATGGAAGCCAGTGTGTCGCGCTTGCCGGCCTTCACGTAGATGCGCTTGAAGTCGGGCACGTCGGGCGCCACCGCCAGGCGGGCGCTGTCGGCCATTTCCGGCGTGATCTCGGTTTCCACCGAGGTTTCCGTCTTCGGCACCAGGATCGTCGAACCGGCTTTCAGGACCATCTTCGGCGGAATCTGGTTGACGCTGCGGATCACGTCCGGCGTGGTGCCGAACTTGCTGGCGATGGTTTCGATGCGCTCACGCGCGCTGGAGACGGTGTGTGCGGTCCACGAAGACAAGGCCTGCGTGAACTTGGACATGTTGGCCTTGAACTTCTCGGCATTGCTTTCCGGCAGCAGGATCTTGGTGTCGTCGCCGCCGATGATGACCGGACGGTTGAATTGCGGGTTCAGCGCCTTGAATTCGTCGAGCGACAATTCGGCCAGCTGGGCCGCGACCTTGACGTCGATGTTGCGGGTCTTGCCGATGGTGACGAAGTAAGGCTGGTTGTCGACCTTGGGCAGGTCGATGTTGAATTCGCCCGGCGTGGCGATGATGTTCTTGACGGCTTGCAGCTTCGGCACGTAGTTGCGCGTTTCGTTGGGCATCTGCGCCGATAGCGTGTTGAAGTCGATCGGCAGGCCGGCTGCCAGGTTGCGGTTCACGGCGCGCTGCACCGAACCTTCGCCCCAGTTGTAGGCCGCCAGCGCCAGTTGCCAGTCGCCGAACATGCCGTACAGTTTCTGCAGGTAGGTCAGCGCCGCATCGGTCGAGGCCAGCACGTCGCGGCGCTCGTCGGTGAACATGTTCTGCTTCAGGTTGTAGTCGCGCCCGGTGGACGGAATGAACTGCCACATGCCGGCCGCCTTGGCAGTCGACAGCGCCTGCGGATTGAAGGCGGATTCGATGAACGGCAGCAGCGCCAGTTCGGTCGGCATGCCGCGCTTCTCAAGTTCCTGCACGACGTGGAACAGGTAACGCGATGCGCGCACGGTGGTGCGCTGGATATAGTCGGGACGCGAGCTGTACCACTGGGTCTGGTTGTCGACCAGAGGATTCTCCAGATTCGGAATGCCGAAGCCCTTGCGGATGCGCGCCCAGATGTCGATGTCTTCCATGCCCGGCAAGGCGGAGGAAGGATCGTTGGGATTGATCGCGTTGAAGGGAGCGGGATAGATCGAGATGTCGTTGGCGTGGACGAGGAGAGGAGTACCTAGAGAGAAAAGCGCGGCTATCGCTAATTTCTTGAATGTTCGCTGCATGGGTACAAGGTCCTGTGCCTGAGGCTGAAGAAAGCGTTGTCTGTTCACCGGTCGTTTTAGATTCACTGCACCTCCTGCTAAGAAGTATGTGCCGGATGCTGCAAAAAGACCGCAGCAATAAAGCAAATGCGGAGCCGCTGCGCTCTGCCCGGTTCTGTTATTAAAAAACGACAAAACCGTGTGTTTATCTAAAAACGGCTTGCAAGCCGATGGGATTTGGAGAATAGACGGAGTGTACGTAAGCCCCTTTTCACTCGTCAAGTAAAAATTCATTTATGTTACAAAGCATAAGCCCTTGATTCCCTTGGTATTTGTCTGAAAAAGGGGGCGATCCGGGCTTATTTGTAGCTATTCTTCCATTCGCGCAGGGCCGCGAATGTTTCCACCGGGTCAATTTGTGACAAACCAGAGGGCAGACGGCCGGCTTGCTGCAGGCGCGCCACGACCGGTTTTTCCTTGTAGCGGAGGAAAGGATTGGTCTGTATCTCCAGTGCAATGGTCGACGGCACGGTGGGTTCGTGGCGGCTGCGTTTGGCCTGCTCGTTTTCGATGCGTGCGATCAAGGCTTCGTTGCCGGGCTCGATTTCGCGGGCGAAGCGCAAGTTGGACAGGGTATATTCGTGGGCGCAGTAGACTTTGGTGCCGCCCGGCAGCGCGGCCAGTTTGGACAGCGAGTTCACCATCTGCGCCGCGGTGCCTTCGAACAGTCGCCCGCAGCCGCCCGCAAACAGGGTGTCGCCGCAGAACAGCCAACCCTGGCGCGCGGCGTAATACGCGATATGGCCTTTGGTGTGGCCGGGCACGTCGATGACTTTCAGGTCCAGCGCCAGGTCGGCCAGATGCACCAGGTCGTCTTCCCGCAAAGCTTGCGTAATCGTCGGAATCGCTTCGCCGGCGGGGCCGTAGACCGGAACTTGTGTATGCTGCAATAGCGCGGGCACGCCGCCGACATGGTCAGCGTGATGATGAGTCAGTAGAATAGCGGCCAGCGTCAGACCATGCGCGTCGAGGGCGGCAATGATCGGCGTCGCATCGCCGGGGTCGACCACCGCAGCATGCACGCCGTCATGAATCAACCAGAGGTAATTATCATCAAATGCGGGAACAGTTAAAACATTCAATGATGCGTTCGGGACGGCTGGCTCGATGATGGAGTTCGTGGCTAAACTCGTGGCTGGCTGGACTGGCATGGTCGGAAGAGGGCTCGCGTAATGGCTGGGATCGATACGGATCTGAACAAGTCGATTATAGCCCTCGACGCCTGGCTGCATACGCCGATGGGCAATTACGTACGCGCCTGGGAGCAGAAGCATCTGGATGCGCTGACGGCGGACATCTTCGGCTTCAACGCGGTGCAGATCGGCATGCCGCAAATCAATGCGCTGCAAGCCAACCGCATGCCGTATCGCTGGCTCACCGACAACTGTCTGCCCACCGAGTCGCAAGAAGGTCGCGAGATCCCGATGGTGGTGGCGCACGATTTTTCCGAGTTGCCGTTCGCCACGCAAAGCCTCGACCTGGTGGTCTTGCCGCACGTGCTGGAATTCAGCGCCGAGCCGCACCAGGTGCTGCGCGAAGTCGAGCGCGTGCTGATTCCCGAAGGCCAGGTCGTCATCTGCGGCTTCAATCCCACCAGCCTGTGGGGCATGCGCCAGGCCGGCGGCCGCTTGACCGGCGCGCATTTCCTGCCGCAGGACGGTGAATTCATCCGCCTGCCGCGCCTGAAGGACTGGCTCAAGCTGCTCAACATGGAAGTCAATCGCGGCCATTTCGGTTGCTATGCGCCGCCTTGCGCCACGCAAAAATGGCTGGACCGTTTCGGTTTCATGGAAAAAGCCGGCGACCGCTGGTGGCCGTACTTTGGCGCGGTCTATATCGTGCAGGCGATCAAGCGCGTCCAGGGCATGCGCCTGATCGGCCCGGCCTGGAGCAAGCAAAAGGTCAAGGTGCCGAAAGGCATGCCGGCCACGAACCGGATACATCGCATCCATAAAGAATAGAATGCCGCCTGCGCGGACGGTTGAGCACATCCGTGCAGCGCGCAAAGATCAAGCAACAACCAAGCTATAACCAAGCAACTGAAGAAGTGAATATGAGCAAAGAACAGACGGACAACGCCGAGATGGACAAAGTGGAGATCTACGCCGATGGCGCCTGCAAGGGCAACCCGGGCAAGGGCGGCTGGGGCGCCTTGTTGATCGCCGGCGGCCGCGAGAAGGAATTGTGCGGCGGCGAAAACAACACCACCAACAACCGCATGGAACTCAAAGCCGTGATCGAAGCGCTCGGCGCACTCAATCGTCCATGCGACGTGACCGTCTACACCGACAGCCAGTACGTGCAAAAAGGCATCAGCGAATGGATCCACGGCTGGAAGGCGCGCGGCTGGAAAACCGCTTCGCGCGAGCCGGTCAAGAACGTCGACCTGTGGCAGGCGCTGGACGCCGCCCAGGCGCAGCACAAGATCGAATGGCGCTGGGTCAAGGGGCACGCCGGCCACGCCGGCAACGAGCGCGCCGACCAGCTCGCCAATCGCGGCGTAGAATCGATCCGCTGAAGAAAGCCAGGAGCACACCATGCGACAAATCATTCTCGATACGGAAACCACCGGCCTGAACCCGCGCACCGGCGACCGCGTCATTGAAATCGGCTGCGTCGAAATGCTGAACCGCCAGCTCACCGGCAACAACCTGCATTTCTACATCAACCCCGAGCGCGATTCCGACGAAGGCGCGCTGGCGGTGCACGGACTGACGACCGAGTTCCTCAGCGACAAACCGAAATTCGCCGAAATCGCCGACGAGTTCCGCGACTACGTGCGCGGCGCCGAAATCATCATCCACAACGCCCCCTTCGACGTCGGCTTCCTCGACGCCGAGTTCAAGCTGCTGGGCCTGGCGCCGTTCAAGGAGCACGTCGACAACATCGTCGACTCGCTGCAAATGGCCAAGGAGCAGCACCCGGGCCGCCGCAACTCGCTCGATGCCTTGTGCGACCGCTACGGCATCTCCAACGCCCACCGTACCCTGCACGGCGGCTTGCTCGATGCGGCGCTGCTGGCGGAAGTCTATCTGGCCATGACGCGCGGCCAGAACAGCCTGACCATGGACCTCGCCGATGGCGGCGACAATGAAGACGGCAGCCCCGTGCTTGAGCTGGCGCCGCTGGCCGATGTCATCGTGGTGACCGCCAGCGAAGAAGAACTGGGGCAGCACGAAACGGTATTGAACACCCTCGACAAGGAAGTCAAAGGCACCTGCATCTGGCGCAAAGTCCCTGAAGAGGCGCCGCCGGCGTAAATCGTTTGAAAATAATTGCGCGAAATTACAATCGGCTTGCGTGGCGTCCCAATTCTGTGTCATAATTCGGGCCGCTTCACACCAAGCCTTCCGGCTGGTGGCGAGAGCAAAAATGGAAGGTTAGCTCAGGGGTAGAGCACTGCATTCACACTGCAGGGGTCGCAAGTTCGAAACTTGCACTTTCCACCAGAATCGAAAAAGCCAGCCTTGTGCTGGCTTTTGCCGTTTTTGGGCCAAAAATCCATATCCCCGATATTAGCTGGTGACTCCATGCGTCTACTTCTTCAGCGTGCCCTTGATGGTCGCTGTTCTTCGCATGTCGTGGCTCTCAGCGAGGGATTGCGCGTGGTGTCGTTGTTCCGGGGTGGAAAAGAAACCGATTTTTCCCGACTCGGTGGTCTGCATGATGTTCGGTTGATCATCTTGGGGATGCTCAAGTCCTAAGGCGTGCCCCGTTTCATGGATCGCAGTCCTTACTTTTTCTTGAACATCGCCTAATCTGTCATGGTTAAGAAAGACGTGGCCTCCGCCGATTTTGCTGGTCACGCCTCTGGCAGTGCCGCCTGGAAATTCCGGAGTTTCCACAAATCCCATACCCGCCATCGTTTTTTGATATTGTCCCTCCGTCGTACGCATTTTGCCGAGCCCCTTGTATTTTGACATGAGGCCAAACTCCTTATCTTCGGTATCTTTTATTGCTTGGCCCATTTGTCCGCGGCTACCGTAATGCACCGTAACACTGGGATGATCATCCGTTTCGACGGCGTTCACGCCATATAACGTGCCGATCTTGTGCATGATCTTTCTCTTTTCTTCATCACCGATGTCATGGTCATAATTCTTGAATTGCATGCTCAATGCAGGCGCATTTCTTAAACTGTTCTCTCTCCGTTGCCGGAATCCCTTGTAAACACTTTGGATCCGCGTGGCAGCAAGATGTTGTTGCTCTTCCATCGTCATTCCTGGAGCAGGATGTCCTTGAACGGTCAGATCGGCAGGGGGGGCTTGTGGATGAAGTCCGACGCCTCGAACTTCCAGTGGTCCGGCCGTCTCTGGCAGAGAGGTTTGTGATTGCGTTGTTGGCGGCAGAAGCGGGCTCAGCGGTGCGCGACCTTTCTTGATTTTTCCATTATTCATATGCTTTTCTCCTGAAGAGGCATTTGGTGTGGAGTTTGATCCGTAGTAATGACGTCAACGCAAAAGTACCATCAAAAGCGCGTTGCTACCATAACAGGTAGCCAACGCATCCGTGTCGATAACCGTATAAGAGCGGGGCCGCAATGATGCCTGGACGGCAAAAAACGAGAAATGTCGCTCAGGGAGACGAGCTACCTAAGGGGAACGATCGAAACTCTTTGCGGAGTTCCAGGAGCACCTTCAAGATCTCAGCGAAGAGCGGGCCGCACAGCGCGGAGAAAGGAAATGAAGGTAGTTCCACCAGGATTCAAAGAGGCCAGCGTTCGCGCTGGCTTTTTTTCGTTCACGAAGAAAGGAATCGGCGCCACAATCGATGCTGAAAATTCGTCCTGCGTGGAAAACAGTACCGGATGTTTCGCTCTGGATGACGAAAAAATCGGGCATCTCAGCTACTGATTTTCGACAATTATCCTTTTTCATTCCTCTCTCCTTCCCTGGATGAAACAGATGCCATGGCGCCATGGCATATTCAAGGGCTTTAACAAGGAGCTCACTTCATGACTCAAGATACTCCCCAGGCCTACACAAAAGTCGCTATTCGCATGCATTGGATTTTGGCGATCTTGCTGGTGCTGAACATAGCGATTGCTTTCTACATGGAGAGCTTCAATAAAAATAACCCTCAGCGAGACAATGTGCTCTTTTACCATGCTTCGTTTGGCCTGCTTATTTTCGGTTTGGCCGTATTCCGGTTTTATTGGCGAACCACCCATCGGCCGCCGGCGTTGCCGGACAGTATCCCGAAGGCGCAGAGAATCGCTGCTCACTCGCTACATTGGATTTTTTACTTTCTGATGCTTGCACAACCGGTAATCGGTTATGTGCACCGGTTGGCAGGCGGACATCCTGTCAGTTTCTTCGGGCTTTTTGATTTGCCCATGCTGATAGGAAAAAACGAGCCGTTGCGGCTTCTGACGGATACATTGCACGACGTTTTCGGCATTTTGTTTGCGGTGCTGATTGTCGGTCATATCTTGGCTGCGCTAAAACACCGCTTCATCGACAAAGATGCAGTTTTGCAGCAGATGATTTCATCGAACTGAAACGCCCGAGGCGCATGCCTCCATGCTCGATATATTAAAAGCGGGATTTTGTTCCGGCTTTTTATTTCAGTGGCTCACCGGCGGGCAATCTGACCGTTACCGTCAATCCCTTTCCATCCTCATCCGTTCCCAATGCAATCGTCCCTTGCGACGCCTGCACGATTTCCTTCACGATGGCCATGCCGAGTCCAGCCCCGTGCTGGTCCGGCGCGGCATTCCGATAGAAACGTTCAAACACGCGCTCGCGCACCTCGGCAGGGATGCCGGGTCCGTTGTCGGCGACGGTGATGACGACTTCCTTGCTATCGTTCAGCGCCACGCCGACGGTGACCTTGCCGTGTTCCGGCGTATAGCGCAGCGCGTTGTCGATCAGGTTCATCAGCATGCCGGAGAACAGCGCCTGGCTGCCCATGGCCCAGGCTTCGTCGATGCCGGCTTCCATGCCGAGGTCGATGTGCTTGCGCTGCGCCAGGCTGACCACTTCTTCCAGGATCGTTGCCGTCAGCGCCACCAGTTCGACCGGATGGCGCGGGAAGGCGGTGCTGTTGGAGGCTTCCGCCTGCGACAGTTGCAGCAGCTTGTTGGTCAGGTCGGTCATGCTGCGGCTGCTGTCTTGCAGCGCCTGCAGCACCTGCGGCAGGCGTTGCGGATCCTCCAACTGGCGCGCGAACTGGATTTGCGAATCGATCAGCGTCAGCGGCGTGCGCAACTGGTGCGCGGCGTCGGCGACGAAGCGTTTCTGCACCGCGACCTGCGTATTGAGGCGCTGGATGTACTGGTTGATGGCTTCGACGATGGGGCGCAATTCCATTTGCAATTCGCCCGCGCGCAGCGGCGTGAGCGAGTTCGGCTCGCGGGTGGCCAGCTCATCCTTGACGCGCAGGATGGGGCGCAGTTCCATCGTCAGACCGACCACCACCAAGGCAATCGCGAGCAGCAGCATGATGAGTTGCCGGTGCAGGGCGGGGCGCCAAAGGTCGTCGAGCAATTGTTCGTGGCCGCGCATGGTCTGGCCGACCGACACCGCGACCATGCGCAGCGTGCCGTTGTCGTAGAGCGCGCGCACGTAGCTGACCACGCGCAGCGGCCGATTGTTGAAATAGGTCGTGGCGTAAGCAGGCGCAATCAGGGAGAAGTCGATGTCGACCGGAAAGTCGGGCCGGCCGGCCAGCAGGGTCTCGTCATCCATCAATACCTGGTAGTACACCTCGTCGTGGCTCGGCGAGGCGAACATCTCCAATGCGGCGGGAGGGATGTTGACCGTCGGTGCGCCATCGACCCAGGTGACCTGCCCGGCGATCATGCGCGCCGAGGCAACCAGCGCGCGGTCCTGGATCAGGTCGGCGCTGGCGACTGCGCTGTCGTAGGTATAACTCGTGCTGATGCCGACGTAGATGGTGAGGGGGATCAGCAGCCACAGCAACAGCCGCAGGCGAAGACTAACGATCATCTTTTTGCTTGAGCAGGTAGCCGAGGCCGCGCAGGGTCATGATGGCGGCTTGCGAGGGTTCCAGTTTCTTGCGCAGGCGCGAGATGTAGATTTCGATGGCGTCGGCGCTGGGTTCTTCGGAGAGGTTGAAGATCCCGCTGACCAGCGCGTTCTTGGAAACGGTCTTGCCTTGCTTGAGCATGAGGATTTCTAGCACGTCGTGTTCGCGTGCCGGCAGCGCCAGCGTCTTGCCGGCGATGGCGAACTGGCGCGTGTTGCTGTCGTAGCTCAAGTCGCCGCAGTGGATTTCGGCGGCCTTGTCGGGCGTCTGGCGGCGGATCAGCACCTTGATGCGCGCGACCAGTTCGCGCACCTCGAAAGGTTTGACCAGATAGTCGTCGGCGCCGGCGCCGAGGCATTCGACCTTCTCGTCGATGGAGCCGCTGGCGGTCAGGATCATGACCGGCACCGAATTATGCCGTTCGCGCAGGCGGCGCAGGACGTTCTTGCCGCTCATCTTGGGCAGCATCAGGTCGAGCAGCACGACGTCGTAGTTCTCCGTGTGCAGGACGTGGTCGGCCATCTCGCCGTCGCTGGCGACGTCGACGCTGAATTTGTTCTCTTTGAGGATCTGCGTGAGCCAATGCGCCAGCGGCGGGTTGTCTTCGATCAGCAGCAATTTCATGCAAAAGACCTATGTTTTTTGTTGCACTGCAAGGGAAAAACAGCAAATTTGGAAAGCTGGATGAAGGTTTGCGGTTCTTAGAATGCGGGACAGTATATTAATAATAAGTTGAGTTAGCTGAGCAGATATCAATCTGCCGGTCTTTTTTCTCACCAGGAGACATCATAATGCGTCAACGCTTCCATGTGTTTGCCACCGTATTCACCCGCGCCGCAGGCGTATCAGGAGTCATCGCTTCCGCCTTATTGATCAATGCAACGGCAGTGCCTACGGCGCAAGCCGCCGACAACAAGATCACCATCATGGTCGGCGGCATCAACAAACTGATCTATCTCCCACCCAAGCTGGCGGAAAACCTCGCTTACTTCAAGGCGGAAGGCCTGGACGTCGAACTGCAGTCGCAGCAAGCCGGCGTCGACGCCGAGAATGAATTGCTGGCCGGCGCGGTGCAGGCGGTGGTCGGCTACTACGATCACTCCATTGACTTGCAAAGCAAGGGCAAGGAAGTGCAGTCCATTACGCAACTGCTGGTGGTGCCGGGCGGCATGGAGATGGTGCGCAGCGATCTGGCGACACAGGTGCGCAGCATGGCCGATCTCAAGGGCCGTACGCTGGGCGTGACCGGCCTGGGTTCTTCTTCCAGCTTCCTGGCGCAATACCTGGCCAGTCGCAACGGCCTCAAGACCAGCGATTATTCGATGCTGCCGGTCGGCGCAGGCAATACGCTGATCGCCGCGCTCAAGCAAAAACGCGTGGACGTGGTCTGGACCACCGAGCCGACCACCTCCATGCTGCTGGCCAGCGGCGAAGCCAAGGTGCTGGTCGACATGAGCAGCGCCGAAGGCACGCGCACCGCCCTGGGCGGTCTGTATCCGGCATCGGCGGTTTATGTGCAGCGCGCCTGGCTGCAGACGCATCAGGCCGAAGCAATGAAGCTGACCCGTGCTTTCGTGAAGACCTTGAAGTACATCCAGACCCACAGCGCAGAGGAGATCGCCGACAAGATGCCGGCCGACTACTACGGCGGCAACAAGAAGCTGTACGTGCAGGCGCTGAAGGCGTCGCTGCCGATGTATTCGCCTGACGGTAAAATGCCGCCGGAAGGCGCCGAGGTGGTGCTCAAGGTGATGGCGGCGTTCAATCCCAACATCAAGGGCAAGAAGATCGACTTGTCCAAGACCTACACCAATGAATTCGTCAATCAAGTGAAATAAAGCATCAAACCTTTTTATTGCGATATCAACAGGGAGACTGCATGAACAAGAACATTCGCCGCACACTGATTTCACTGGCTGTTGCCGGCGCCACGATGATGGCCTTGCCGGGAACGGCAGCCGCGGCCGGCAAGATCACCATCATGGTCGGCGGCATCACCAAGATGGTTTACCTGCCGGCCAAGCTGGCCGAGCAACTCGGTTATTTCAAGGAAGAAGGCCTGGACGTCGAGCTGCAATCGCAGCCGGCCGGCGTCGACGCCGAGAATGAATTGCTGGCCGGCGCAGTGCAGGCCGTGGTCGGCTTCTACGACCACTCCATCGACCTGCAAAGCAAGGGCAAGGAAATCACCGCCATCGTGATCTTCGGCCAGGTGCCGGGAGAAGTGGAACTGGTGTCGACCAAGGCTTCCGCCTCGATCAAGAGCATGGCCGACGTCAAGGGCAAGACGCTGGGCGTGACCGGTCTCGGTTCTTCGACCAACTTCCTGACGCAATACCTGGCCTCGCGCCATGGCATCACGTCCAAAGAATACTCGGTGCTGCCGGTCGGCGCCGACAACACCTTCATCGCCGCGATGAAGCAAGGCCGTATCGATGCCGGCATGACGACCGAGCCGACCGTGTCGCAAATGCTCAAGACCGGCGAAGCCAAGGTGTTGGTCGACATGCGTTCGGTGGACGGCACCGTCAAGGCGCTGGGCGGTTTGTATCCGGCATCCAGTCTCTATGTGCAACGCAACTGGCTCAACGGTCACAAGGATGACGCCGCCAAGCTGGCGCGTGCTTTCGTCAAGACGCTGAAGTTCATCAAGACCCACAGCGCGACCGAGATCGCCGACAAGATGCCGAAGGATTACTACGGCAACAACAAGGCGCTGTATGTCCAGGCGCTGGAAAACTCGCTGCCGATGTATTCGGCCGACGGCAAGATGCCGGTCGGCGGTCCCGAAACAGTGTTGTCGGTGCTGTCGGGCTTCAATCCGAACGTCAAGGGAAAGCACATCGATTTGTCCAAGACCTACACCAACGAGTTTGTGAATCTGGTCAAGTAAGACTGTAGAAAGTTCGCTTCACCAGTGATGCGAATCGGCGTATCCGTTCAACCGGACGGATATGCCGGGTTCGCTCGCACGCGGCAATTGACCTTAATACGATGAAAGAGTCCTCCATGAACCAAACTGCCACCGCCAAGCCAGCCGCAGCAGCCAAACTCGACACGCCGGCCATCGAGCTGGACAACGTGTCGTGCCGTTTCATCACCGCCGACGGCAATGTCACCGTCGCCTTGCGCGATTTTTCCATGAGCGTCGCCCGCGGCGAATTCGTCGCCGTGGTGGGCCCCACCGGTTGCGGCAAGTCCACCACGCTGAGCCTGATCACCGGCCTGCTGAAGCCGACCATCGGCGAAGTGCGCGTGATGGGCGAGCCGGTCAACGGCATCGACCCGCGCATCGGTTTCGTGTTCCAGAACGACGCCGTGTTCCCCTGGCGCAGCGTGCGCGACAACGTCGCCGCCGGTCCGCTGTTTCGCGGCAAGCCGAAGGAGCAGGCCTATGAACTGGCCAACGAATGGATCCGTCGCGTCGGCCTCGACAAGTTCGGCGACCACTATCCGCATCAATTGTCGGGCGGCATGCGCAAGCGCGTGGCGCTGGCCCAGACCTTCATCAACAGCCCCGAAATCCTGCTGATGGACGAACCGTTCAGCGCGCTCGACATGCAGACCCGCACCTTGATGCAGGACGAGCTGCTGCAACTGTGGTCGGCGCATTCCGGTTCGGTGGTGTTCGTCACCCACGATCTGGAAGAAGCGATTGCGCTGGCCGACAAGGTCTACGTGCTGACCGCGCGTCCGGCGACCTTGAAGAGCACCTACCAGATCGACCTGCCGCGTCCGCGCGTGATGGAAGAGGTGCGCTACGAGCAACGCTTCATCGACATCTCGCGCAAGATCTGGTCGGATCTGCGCGAAGAAGTACAAATCAAATGAATCCCGGGATTGGAATAATGCCGTTCCGTTAAACCAACCTCTATTTTTAACAGTCGTCCCGGCGAACGCCGGGACCCAGTGTCGCGACGAACGCCGATGCGACACTGGGTCCTGACTTTCGTCAGGACGACGACAAAAAACAGGATTTCACATTGAACGGAACAGTATTGCGGGATTGAAGTAATTTTCTGCTCTTTACACCACACCAACGACAACACAGGTGAGCAACATGACACAAGTAAATACAAGCCGGGCCATGAGCCCGGAAGCGATCGCGGAAGTCGAGCGCGAAGCGCAACGCAAGATCAAGCAACGCTACTGGCTGGTGATTTCACTGCGCGTGGCGATTCTGGTCATCATCCTCGGCGGCTGGGAATTGTCCGCGACGATGCAATGGATCGATCCTTTCTTCTTCTCGCAGCCGTCGCTGATCGTGATCCAGATCTATGACTGGATCATGGAAGGCACCTCGCAAGGCCCGTTGTGGGTGCAGGTCATGGTGACGCTGGAAGAAACCGTGCTGGGCTTCCTGATCGGTTCGGTGGCGGGCATCATCGCCGGCATCGCGCTGGGCCGCAACAAACTGCTGTCGGATGTGTTCAGCTTGTACATCCAGATCGCCAACTCGATTCCGCGCGTGGTGCTGGGTTCCATCTTCGTCATTGCGCTGGGCCTGGGCATGGCGTCCAAGGTGGCGCTGGCGGTGGTGATGGTGTTCTTCGTGGTGTTCGGCAATGCCTTCCAGGGCGTGCGTGAAGCCGACCGTTACATGATCGCCAATGCGCAGATCCTCGGCGCCTCGCGGCGTCAGGTGACGACGGCGGTGGTGATTCCATCGGCGCTGAGCTGGATCCTGGCAAGCCTGCACGTGAGCTTCGGCTTCGCGCTGGTGGGCGCCGTGGTGGGTGAGTTCCTCGGTTCCAAGCAAGGCATCGGCCTGTTGATCTCTACCGCGCAAGGTGCGTTCAACGCCAGCGGCGTGTTTGCGGCGATGATCGTGCTGGCGGTGGTGGCGCTGGCGGCGGACTATCTGCTGACCTCGCTGGAAAAACGCCTGCTGAAATGGCGTCCTGCCGCGTTCTGATCGCGTCTTTCCGGGCCTGCTGACAGTGGTTTTGTCGTATTGTTGTGCAGGCCCCGGGCAGGGACGATAAAATTCTCTTCCATGCCTCTTACTTCTTCCCGTTCTCAAAAAGCCCTGTTGTGGATCGTCGCTTCGGGTTTTTTCATGCAGACGCTGGATACCACCATCGTCAACACCGCATTGCCGTCCATGGCCGCCAGTCTCGGCGAGCCGGTGCTGGCGATGCATCCGGTGGTAGTGTCTTACACGCTGACGATGGCGTCGCTGACGCCGGCTTCGGGGTGGCTGGCCGACCGCTTCGGCACGCGCCGAGTCTATTTCCTCGCCATCCTGATTTTCGTGCTCGGCTCGCTGCTGTGCGCCAATGCCCACTCGTTGTCGCAGTTGCTGCTGGCGCGCGTGGTGCAGGGCGTCGGCGGTTCCATGCTGCTGCCGATCGGCCGCCTGGCGGTGCTGCGCAGCGTGCCGGGAGCGCAGTATATTTCGGCGCTGGCTTTCATCTCGATTGCGGGACAGCTCGGTCCGGTGGTGGGGCCGGTGACGGGAGGCTGGCTGTCGCAGACGATAGGCTGGCACTGGATTTTTCTGATCAATGTGCCGGTCGGCGTGATCGGCATGTTTGCCGTGCATCGGTTCCTGCCGGCGGAAGAAATCACCTCGCCGCCGCGTTTCGACATGCTTGGCTGCGGCCTGCTGTCGGCAAGCATGGTGACGTTTTCGCTGGCGCTGGACGTGCCGATGAGCGAGCATCGCGAATGGTGGAGCGCGGGCTTGTTTGTTTTGTCGGCGTTGACGGTGTGGCTGTATGTCATGCATGCGCGTCGCGACGAACAGCCTCTGTTCCGGCTGGGCTTGTTCCAGGAACCCAATTTCAGCGTCGGTCTGGTCGGCAATCTGGTGTGCCGCATCGGTTCGTCGGCGGTGCCTTTCTTGCTGCCCTTGCTGTTGCAGGTCAAGCTCGGTTTTTCGCCCTTGCATGCCGGCCTGGTGCTGCTGCCTGCGGCGATTGCCGGGACCATCGCCAAGCCCTGGATCGCGCCGCTGGTGCGTCGCTTCGGCTATGAGAATTTCTTGCTGGTGAATACGATCCTAGTCGGCGCCGCCATCGTCTCGTTCGCGCTGATCACGCCGACGTGGCCGATTTGGCTCGGCATCGTGCAACTGGCGATTTTCGGCGTGTGCAACTCGATGCAGTTCGCCGCGATGAACAGCGTGACGCTCAAGGGGCTCAGCAGCAAGGATGCCGGCAGCGGCAACAGCCTGTTCTCGATGGTGCAGATGCTGGCGCTGGGCCTGGGCGTCACCATTGCCGGGTCGATGCTGAGCGGACTCGACGGCGTGGCGTGGGCGAGGGAGTGGAGCTTCACGCTGACTTTCGTTTGCGTCGGCGCGGTGACTTTGCTGTCGGCGCTGGTGTTTCGGCGGATGGATGCGCAGTATTTCAACTGAGTTCAACTGACCGACGGGGCAGCGATCAAGTATCGCCCCATTGGCGCAGCAGGTTGTGATAGCAGCCGACCAGCGTGCGTCGCGCCACCTCATCGGCATTGGTCTGGTTGAGCGTCTGGATGGCGTTGTCCATGTCGAACAGCATGCTGCGCTGACCATCGTCGCGCACCAGGCTCTGCACCCAGAAAAAACAGGCCGTGCGTACGCCGCGCGTGACCGGCGTCACCTGATGCAGGCTGGTGGCAGGGTAGACCAGCACGTCGCCGGCTTCCAGTTTGGCGGTATGCATGCCGTAGGTATCGTGGACTTGCAATTCGCCGCCGTCGTAGCTGGCCGGATCGGACAGGAACAGCGTGGCGGAAATATCGGTGCGCAACTTGCGTCCGCTGTGCGGGTCGATGCGCACGCTGCCGTCGACATGCGCGCCGAAGGTCATACCTTCGCTGTAGCGGTTGAACATCGGCGGATACACCATGTTCGGCAAGGCGGCGCTGATGAAGCGCGGGTTGCGTTCCAGTGCGGACAGGATGATGCGCTGGCATTGCAGGGCGACGTCGGAGCGTTCGTCGATTTGCTGGTTGTGCTTGACGGGCGCGCCTTGATAGCCCGCCGTCACGCGTCCATCCACCCATGCCGGTCCCGCCTGATCCAGAAGCTGACAGACAGCCTTGAGTTGTTGCGCGTCGAGCAGCTTGGGAATGGCGATCAGCATGGATGGGTTTCTTCCTCTTGCACTTCGGATTACATACGGTAGTTGACCGACAACATGGCGGTGCGGCCGGTGCCCGGCACCGAACGTCCGCCGTCGGACTGGATCAGCGCATCGTAATACATTTTGTTCGTCAGGTTGAAGAGGTTCAGGCGAATATCGTATTGCTTTTGCGTGTAGGCGACGGTGGCGTCCCAGCGGGTGTAGCCGCCGACTTGTACCGTATTGGTTGCGTTCGCGTAGCGTTGCGACATGTAAGTCGCGCCGCCGCCGATTTGCCAATGCGGCACGACGTCGTAAGTAGTCCAGGTGGTCAGCGTGTGCTTCGGCGTGTTGACGGGGATCTTGCCCAGTGTGTTGTCCAGCGTGGAGGCGCTGATCACTTGCGCATCCAGATAGGTGTAGCCGGCGGCGACTTGCCATTGCTTGTTGATGCGGCCGGTCGCGCCTAAACGTGCACCCTTGACGCGAACGGTGCCTTGCAGCTCATACACGCCGGTGCTGACCTGGCTGCGGGCGTTTTCCTTCTTGATCTGGAAGATCGCGGCGTTGGTCGACAGGTTTTCCGCCAGATCCCATTTGCCGCCCAGCTCATACGACTTGTTCTTTTCCGGATCCAGATTTTGCTGGCCGGCGGTGCCGGTCAGCTGTTCCAGCGACGGATTGAACGACGTGCCATAAGACAGGTAGTAAGACTGTGCAGCGGTCGGTTGCCAGATACCGCCGGCGCGGACGCTGAGGAAGTTGACGGTTTGATTGGCGCTGGCCAGCGCGGTATTTTTTGCAGCGGCCGGCGTATTGCTTGAGTTCAGCGAGTTGGTGATGCTGGCGACGTAGCGGTCAAAGCGCAGCCCGCCGACCAGCTTGAACTGTTGGCTCAGCTCCATCGTGTCGTTGAAATAGGTCGCGATGGTGTTGGCGCTGCCGCCCTGACGATTGCCTGCCTGGCTGACGACGTTGGCGCCGGCCGCGCTGTAGGTCGGATTGACGACGGAAATACAGTCGGCATAACCCGAGGTCGGTGTTGTCGCGTCGGTCAGTGCGACGCCGTTGCAAGAGCCGTTGCGGTAGTAGGCCTGATTGTCGTAACCGTCATGGCCGACTTCAAGGCCGACGAGGAAGTCATGTTTGATGCCGAGTCCGGTGAACTTGGCCGACAGTTCGGTCTGGTTGTAGATCGAGTAATCCTGGATGTTGCGATCGTGGCTTTGTGCACGAACGTACAGGCTCGACAGCGGCAGGTTGCTGGCGGCGCCGGTGAGGGCGGTGAAGCCGGCGCCGGAGACGGTGCCGATGGTGTTCGGCGCAGTTTCCACGGCATTGGTGTGAACCCAGTTGAATTGCGTCTGATTGCGGATGGCGACATCGGGGGTGATCTTGTGTTTGATGCCAGCGTTGAGCGACACCACGTCCTGGTCGGTGCGATCGCTATTGAGGCCGTAAGAGGTATTGCGATCAACATTGACCGGATGGCCGTTCAGCGGCGGCAGGCCGTAGTCGGGTTGGTCGTGGTTGTGCTGGATCAGTGCCGACAGCGTGACTTCGGTAGAGGTGCCGATGCCGTTGACGTAGGAAGCGGCGACGCCGAAGTCTTGTACATTGGTCTGGTTGCGCGTCGACGCTGCGCCGTCCTGCGCCATTGCGGAAATGCGGAAGGCGGAGGTGTCGGTCAGCGGCTGATTGTGGTCGACAGTGGTGCGCACCAGGCCGTTGCTGGTGACGGAGGCGGAGACTTCAGTCGACTCTTTCAGGTTGGCTTTTTTGGTGACCTGATTGATCACGCCGCCGGTTGAACCGCGGCCGAACAGCATGGACGACGGTCCCATCAGGACTTCGATTTCATCCATGGCGAAGGTGTCGCGGTAGTACTGGCCGCGATCGCGGAAACCGTCCAGGTAGATATCGGTACGCGCCGAGAAACCGTTGAGATTGATGTTGTTGCCGATCTGGCCGCCTTCGGCGCCGCCCAAGGTAATGCCGGAGACATTGCGCAGCGCATCGGCCAGGGAAGTCGCGCCCTGCGATTGCATCAGCGCCTTGTTGACGACGACCACCGATTGCGGCACATCGTGCAGGTCGGCCGGCAACTTGGTAATGGCCGTGGTGCCGGTGTTGAAATCGTCGCGCTGGCCTTCGACCACGACTTCCTTCAGGGAAGAGGACGGCGCGGAGGAGGAAGTTTGTTGCGCGTGCACGGAAATGGGAGCTGCAAATAGCGCGACAAGCGCGGCAGCGATCGGCGTGAGACGGTTCATGTGGTCGTTATCGTTAGGTTAGTCACGGAATGGGGTGGCTGGCTACGACGGAGGAAGTCTCGTTTGGCTGGCTAAAATGTGTCCAAAAATGCATCTTTATCATTTCTTGCGGATGATTTCGATTCTCATTTCGGATCGGTGAGCGCTAGACTAAAACCCTCGTCTGTCGAATTGCTGACGAATTACTGACTATTTGCTGACTGTCGTCAAAATGGCACAAATAAGCGCTGTCTATCCGATAGAGTGGCAATTTGGTCATGCAGCAGGGCGCTACAATACGAACCCCCTGTCGCTCGCAGGAGAGGAAGATTTCTTGTTGCACATTGCAGTTTTACCTTCAATCTGGTCCTGATATATGAATGTTCTGCTGGTAGAAGACGACCTGGTGTTGGCGGATGGTCTCTCGCGCATGCTCAAATCGCATGGTCTGAGCGTCAACACGGTCAATAACGGCACCGACGCCGATGCGTTGTTGCAGCGCTATACGGCCACGGTGCTGGTGCTCGATATCGGCTTGCCGGGCCTGGACGGCTTCGAAGTGGTGCGCCGTCTGCGCGCGCGCGGAAGCAACATGCCGGTGCTGCTGCTGACGGCGCGCGATACGATTCCCGACCGCGTGCACGGACTCGAACTGGGCGCCGACGACTATCTGGTCAAACCTTTCGCCACGCCGGAACTGGTCGCGCGCATCAAGGCGCTGATCCGCCGCAGCAGCCCCCAGCCGACGCAACTGACGATCGGCGGCCTGTCGCTCGACACCTCGTCCAAGCGCGCCACCATCGACGGCAAGAAGGTCGATTTCTCGGTGCGAGAATGGACCGTGCTGGAATACCTCATGCAGCAGGCTTCGCGCGTGGTCTCCAAACAGCAGATCATCGACGCCGTCTTGCCCTGGGGCGAGGACGTGACGCTCAATGCGGTGGAAGTCTATGTTTCGCGCATCCGCACCAAGACGGCCGGCTCGGGCGTGGCGATTCGCACGATACGCGGCTTCGGCTACATGCTGGAAAAAAGCGACGCCTGATTTTGATGCGTCGGTCGCCTGCCTCCAATCCGACCCACAAGGTCATGCGCCACAGCATTAAATTCAATCTGCTGAAATGGCTGATTGCGCCGCTGCTCGCGGTCAATCTGATCGGCGCCGGCCTGACCTATTGGCTGGCGTGGTTGCCGGCACAGGATGCCTTCGACCAAAGTATTACCGATGCGGCCTGGGCGTTGACCTCGCAGATCAAGCGCGTGCGCGGCAAGACGTCGCTGGAGCTGACCAAGCAAGCCGAGCAGATGCTGCGCTCGGATCATTTCGATACGATGTACTTCGTGGTGCGCGACGCCAACGGCGACACGCTGGCCGGCGATCATAATTTTCCTGCGGTCAATCAGATTGCCGAACCCAATGAGCCGGTGACCTACGACGGCATCATGAACGGCGAACAGGTCCGCATCGCCGCCCTGTACGTGAGCATCGAGCGCACGCCGGTCTACATCGGCATCGCCGAGACCTTCCGCAAGCGCAACCAGACGCACTACGTCATCCTGATTTCTCTGTTGCTGCTCGACGGCGTGCTGACGGCGTTCTCCATCGTCATCGTGCTGGTGGCGGTCAACAAGGGATTGCACCCGCTGCGCGAATTGCAACAGAATCTCGACCAGCGCAATCGCGACAACCTGACGCCGATCGACGTCGCGCAAACGACGGAAGAATTGACGCCGGTGGTCAGGGCGATCAACAGCCTGCTCGACAATATCCGTAAAGGCGCCACGGCGCAGCAGAATTTCCTGGCCAACGTGGCGCATCAGATCCGCACGCCGCTGACCGGTTTGCGCCTGCAGCTGGAGTGGCTGCAGCAGCGCCATGCCAACGAGCCGGAAACGGCGCATTCGACCGAGCTGATGACGTCGTCGGTGGAGCGCATGGTCCGCCAGAGCAATCAGTTGCTGGCGCTGGCGCGCGCCGAACCGAGCCGTTTCAAACCGACGCACCTGGAAGAACTGTCGCTCGACAAACTGGTGGAAGAATCGGTGCAGCATTTCATCGAGCAGGCCGACAAGAAGCAGATCGACCTCGGCTTCGACCTGCAGCCGGCGCGCGTGAAGGGCGATCGTTTCATGCTGCGCGACCTGATCGACAACCTGGTCGACAACGCCGTGCGCTATTCGCCGCCGCAGAGCACCGTGACCGTCAGTTGCCGCGAGCAGGAAGATGCCACGCTGCTGACCGTCGAAGACTCCGGCCCCGGCATCGCGCCGGAACATCGCGAGCTGATCTTCGATCGTTTTTACCGGGTCAACGACAAGATCTCCGGCAGCGGTCTCGGCCTGGCGATCGTGCGCGACATCGCCAAGGATCATGGCGGCGAAATCACGCTGACGTCGGGCGATGAAGACCGCGGCACGGTCTTTACGGTGCGCTTCCCTCACGGCGTTTGATTCTGTGTCCGGTGATTTTGCGCCGTATCGCGGTTTTTCATTTCCGTCGCCCGGAAAATTGATTCGAACCAGTTCGGGATGCCTCTGTCCAATTGCTGTATCGACATCGATGGAGGTTTTATGGCGGAGCAAGTCTTGCAAAGCGGTACGCATATCGCGCGATTCGACGCGGTGAAAAAAGACAAGGATGTATTTGAAGCGCAAGTGTTCGTGCGGCTGACGCGCGAACCGGAGCTTGCCGAAACCTATATCCCCGCCGGCTTGTTCGGCTCAGAGCAGGAAGCGCTCGACAACGCCAGGCAACGCGCCGAACGCGCTCTCAAGGAGCACGAGTTCTGATGACAGGTATTTCCCATGTGAAAAAAATCGTCAGTGCAGGCATCTTGTGCGTCGGCCTCGCTGCCTGCGCCACCGGCTATTCCCAGTCGACCCGGTTTGAAATCCGTGCCGCCAGCCTGGCGGAAAGTCCGGATTGGCAAAAAGCCAACTTGCTGGACGATCCTGGCACGACGGTCTATGTCGCACCGGAGGTGCTGCTGGACAATTCGGATGTGGCCCTGGCCAACGCCCGGAAAGATCTCGGCGGCCAGGTCCTGGTGATCATCCAAATGACGCCTGCCGGCACCATACGCATGGGTGCGGCTTCACGCGTGCTGCTGCGGCAGCGCATGGCGGTGATGATCAACGGCGAAGTGCTGACGGCGCCGGCGGTGTCGGCGCCGCTCAGCGGCAACCGCTTTGCCATCAGCGGGTTCAAATCCTTCGAAGAAGCACAGCAAGTGGCGGAAGGCATCGCGCCGAAAAGATAAAGCCGCAGTCTATTGGTGCGGCTCTTCGTCATCGACTCTTCCTGACTTCCGCCGGGACGACGGCAATGCATGCGACGGTTTTTGAACAGAACGGTATTTGAGCGTAAGACACCATCCCTGCAAGAAGCGTCCCTCACAGTCATGGTAAGGTGGCGGCAACTTAACTACACGCCTTTGCCATGTCCGTTGCCCGCCATATCGTTCAGGTCCATCCTCGTTTGCTGATTGCCGTCGTCATCGGCGTGTCGGGTTTTTTGCTGTGGCCTGCGGGCCAGATGGTGACGCGCTTGCTGGTAGGGTGGAACGCCGGCGTCCTGTGCTATCTGCTGTCGATCTGGTTCATGATGCTCGGCGCCAAAGCGGCAGATGTAAAACGGTTGGCCGAGGCCGAGGACGAAAGCGCGCAACTGGTGCTGGCCATCGTATGCGTGGCGGCCATTGCCAGCATTGCCGCCATCATCGTCGAACTGGCGGGCGCATCGCATCTGGGCCAGCACAAGCTGCTGCGCTACATCTTTACAGGCGGCACCATACTGGGATCCTGGTTTTTGATCGGCACCATCTTCACCTTGCATTACGCGCGCTTGTTCTACGGCGAAGACGATGATGCCGAGCCGCCGTTGCGTTTCGCCGACGGTGAAAAAAATCCCGACTACTGGGACTTCCTTTATTTTTCTTTCACCATCAGCGTCGCGGTGCAGACCTCCGACGTGTGCGTCGGGACGCGCGCGTTGCGTAAGACCGTGCTGGCGCATTCGGTGATCGGCTTTTTGTTCAATGCGGCGATTCTGGGTTTGTCGATCAATATCGCGGCGAGCCTGACCAGTTAGTCGGAAGCATCGGGCATATAAAGTAAAAAGGGATGTGTTTGCACACATCCCTTTTTTACGTCCTCAACTTCTCAGCGGATTATTGCCAGCCGTAGCGGCGGGTGTACCACTTCTTCATCAGCTGGATCAGCGCGCCGTAAGCGATCAGGATCGCCAGCAGCCATGGGAAGTAGCTCAGCGGCAGCGCCTGCAGCTTGAAGTAGCTGGCCAGCGGCGACATCGGCAGGATGATGCCGATGCACATGATGATCAGCGTCATGCCCATCAGCGGCCACGAGGCGCGGCTCTGGATGAACGGAATGCGCTTGGTGCGGATCATGTGCACGATCAGCGTTTGCGACAGCAGGCCTTCGATGAACCAGCCCGACTGGAACAGGGTCTGATGATCCGGCGCATTGGCGCCGAAGATGTACCACATCAAGGCAAACGTGCTGATGTCGAAGATCGAGCTGATCGGACCGAAGAACACCATGAAGCGGCCGATCTCGCCCGGGTTCCAGCGTTGCGGCTTCTCGAGGAATTCCTTGTCGACGTTGTCGAACGGGATCGAAATCTGCGAGACGTCGTACAGCAGGTTCTGCACCAGCAGATGCAAAGGCAGCATCGGCAGGAAGGGCAGGAAGGCGCTCGCCACCAGCACCGAGAAGACGTTGCCGAAGTTGGAGCTGGCCGTCATCTTGATGTACTTGAGCATGTTGGCGAAGGTCTTGCGGCCTTCCAGCACGCCTTCTTCCAGCACCATCAGGCTCTTCTCGAGCAGGATCAGGTCGGCGGCTTCCTTGGCGATGTCGACTGCGGTATCGACCGAGATGCCGATGTCGGCTGCGCGCAAGGCCGGCGCATCGTTGATGCCGTCGCCCATGAAGCCGACCACGTGGCCCTTGTCGTGCAGCACGCGCACGATGCGTTCCTTGTGGGTCGGGCTGAGCTTGGCGAAGACGGTGGTCTTCTCGACGGCGACGGACAACTCTTCGTCGCTCATCTTTTCCACGTGCGAGCCGAGCAGCATGCCTTCGACTTCGAGTCCGACTTCGCGGCAGATCTTGGCGGTGACCAGTTCGTTGTCGCCGGTCAGGATCTTGACGGTGACGCCGTGTTCGCGCAACGCGGTCAGAGCCGGTTCGGTCGATTCCTTCGGCGGATCGAGGAAGGCGATGTAACCGATCAGCACCAGGTCCGATTCGTCGGCGACGCTATAGGTTTCCTTGGTCGGCGGCAGGTCCTTGGCGGCGACGGCCACCACGCGCAAACCTTCGGAGTTCAGGCTGGCGGTGGTTTCCTTGATCTCGGCCAGCAGTTCCGGCGTGAACGGCACGATCTGGCCGTTGTTGCGTGCATGGGTACAGATCGAGACGATTTCTTCGACGGCGCCTTTGCAGATCAGCTCATGGTGGTCTTCGCGTTCGCTGACCACCACCGACATGCGGCGGCGCTGGAAGTCGAACGGGATTTCGTCGACCTTGCGGTAAGCCGAGGCGATCGACATTTCGCGTTGCAGTTCGGCATGTTCCAGCACGGCGACGTCGAGCAGGTTTTTCAGGCCGGTCTGGTAGAAACTGTTCAGATAGGCGTATTGCAGGACTTCGTCGTTGGGCTCGCCGAGAATGCCGGTATGGCGTTCCAGGAAGATCTTGTCCTGCGTCAGCGTACCGGTCTTGTCGGTGCACAGCACGTCCATGGCGCCGAAGTTCTGGATCGCGTCGAGACGCTTGACGATGACCTTCTTGCGCGACAGGGCAACGGCGCCCTTGGCCAGCGTCGAGGTGACGATCATCGGCAGCATTTCCGGCGTCAGGCCGACGGCGATCGACAGGCCGAACAGGAAGGCTTCGACCCAGTCGCCCTTGGTGAAGCCGTTGATGAAGAACACGATCGGCGTCATCACCAGCATGAAACGGATCAGCAGCCAGCTGACCTTGTTGACGCCCGACTGGAATGCCGTCGGCGTGCGGTCGGTGGCGGTGACGCGCTCGGCCAGCGCGCCGAAATAAGTGCGCTTGCCGGTGGTCAGGACAACGGCGGTGGCTGAGCCGCTGACCACGTTGGTACCCATGAAGCATAGGTTGTCCAGTTCCAGCGGGTTGTTGGCGTCGGTGCCGCGATGCTCGGCGAATTTTTCCACCGGCAGCGACTCGCCGGTCATGGCGGCCTGGCTGATGAACAAGTCTTTGGCGGACAACAGGCGCAGGTCGGCCGGGATCATGTCGCCGGCCGACAATTGCACGATGTCGCCCGGCACCAGCTTTTTGATCGGCAGTTCGATGCGCTTGGCGCCCTTGGGGTGCAGCGTGACGTCGAAGTAGCGCTGGGCTTCTTCGGCGATGTCGGCGACGACGTCGTGGCGGCTCACGGTCGCGGTATTGCTGACCATTTCCTTGAGCTTGTCGGCGGCAGTGTTGGAACGCGATTCCTGCACGAAGCGCATCAGCGTCGATACCACCACCATGGTGCCGATCACGATGGCGGCCTTCATGTCTTCAGTGTAGTACGACACCGCGGCGAGCACCGTCAGCAGCAGATTGAACGGATTCTTGTAGCAATGCCACAGATGCACCCACCAGGTCAGCGGTTTTTCGTGTTCGACTTCATTGGGACCGACTTCGGCGCGAATGGCGTCGGATTCCTGTTCGGTCAGGCCGTCTGCACGCGTGTGCAGTTTTTTCAACAGTTCGGACAGTTCGGTCTGGGAGGCGCTCACCAGGGTTTGCGCCAGGGTTTGCGGCACTTCCCTGGTGGTCGGCGAGCTGCGGAACATGTCCACGCCGAGGCGGCGGAAGTGGCGATCCATGCCGCGTGCACGGACGAAGCTTGCGAAGGTTTCTTTCAACAGATCCAGATTCATGATGAAGCTCTTTTTCTTTGCAATAGTTTGCAGTACTGGGCCGGACAGCGCGCGGAAGTCCGGTTCGTGCAGTCATCGAAGGGGAAAAATGAGAAGGCGTCAAACTGTAACGAATCCTCCTGACATATTGATGACAGCGATGGCAGAGAAGCCATTAATTCGGAAGTAGAGAGGGCATAAGGACTCCGCAGGTAAGGTTGCGAAGCCGCTTTCGTCGACATCTGTTCTGGTGACGGCATGGCTCGTCCACACCGGTGAAAACCGGTTGTAAACGGATTCTTTCCGGTAAGCGCGGGCAGAGCAAAAGCACGCCATGTCGGGAAAGAGCCGCGCCACGGGATCGGCAACGACGGAAAAGCCATTGCCGCGCCCGCATGGCGGCGCGTCAGTCTGTGTTGTCTGGTGGTGAAGACATGCGCCTGAAGCGGCGGATGCCGGATGCCATCATCTGCTCATGCAAGATGACGGCAGGAAGAAGTCCCGCGTTATCTTGCCGAGCCGGACCGGGTAATTTCCCGGCAACAACTGTCACTCGAACAAGTGCCCATGAAAGGGACTCCATAAAATAAGAACCGGCGGATTCTACCCCCGGGCTTTCGGCGTGGTCAAGGCCATTTAACAACAATCAGGCCGATCCGCTTGATCCGCCGGTCGGTCCGGCTCCGTCCCCGGTTGTGCACTGCGGGAAGCATCGCTTCGAAACTGTCCTTGTTTTATGCGGCGCGCGTTCTATACTCAAACCATAAAGAAAACATGCAGGAGACAAAAATCATGCCGAATATCGTCACGAATAATCTCATGTTCTTTTTGCCGATGGCGTTTGCCGGGTTGGTGTTGTTCGGCGAAGTGCCGGTAGCGTCGAAATTTGTGAGGACGGTATTGCGTGGGATCGGCGCCCTGGGTGGGGCGTTGATTGCGCTTTTAGTGCTGGAGGTACTGCCAGTGCTAATTTAACGAGCTTTCTTGCTCGTTCGCTGCGGATCAATATCCGATCGCGGCGGTGGCTGGGACGCCGGAGGGAGTGCGTATTTGCATGAATCGACTCCGCAGACTCGTCGGGCGTTCCACCTTTGATTGCCGAGGCCGTTGCGTCATTCCTAAGATGACGCGGCGGCCTTTTTATTTAAAACGCATCTCATGCTTATTGATGAAATGAGTCCTGGCAGCCTTCCACGACCAGGCAATCGCGTCCGCGATCCTTGGCCTGATACATCGCATGATCGGCGCGTTGCAGCCAGGAGTAATGCGCCTCCATCTCGCTGTGAAAACTCACCAGCCCGGCGCTGATCGTGCAGCCCCACAGCATGTTTTCCGCACCGCGATGCCGGCGCACTTGTTCTATCAGGCGTGCGGCAAGCACCTCCGCTTCTCTCAGGCTGATGTCTTGCAGGATCACCACGAATTCCTCGCCGCCATAGCGCCCGATGAGATCGTCCGCGCGCAGGTTTTCATTCAGCAACCGGGCAAAATTCTTCAGCACTTCGTCGCCGATCAGATGGCCATGCGTATCGTTGATGGTCTTGAAGTGATCGATGTCGAGCAATAGCAGGCATGAGCTGCGTTTTTTTTCATGGCAGGCATCGAACTCTGCGATGAGCAGCGATTCCCAGTAGCGTCGGTTGAGCAGGCCGGTGAGGCCGTCGCGCTGGCTGACGGTTTCGAACTCGCGCGAACGCTCCGCCAGTTTTCTCGACATGTCGTAAGTCGACTTGCCGAGCGCCAGCGGATACAGCGCCAGCATCGGCAGGCAGGCGACGACGGTGTACAGATCGGCCTCCGGCGCAAATCGGAAATCGAGCAACAGCAGGCCGATCAAGGCGCCGAACACGCTGCCCAGCAAACCGCGCAGGAACAGCCTGGTGCCGCCGGCGGCGATATTGTCCATCGACAGCATGGCCAGGATCACCGCGCTCGGCACCAGGTTGCCGTGCATGGCGACGATCCAGAAACCGCCGAATCCAGCGTCGGCAACCAGATTCAAGCGCTCGGTGCGGTAGGGAATCTTGCTGTTGAGCGCAACGCGATAGGCCAGGTGCGGCCAGATGTAGCCGTGGAACGCCAGCAGCACCCACAGCGGCCAGCCGACCGGATTTTGCAGGAAGCCGGCGGCGACGCAGAAGAAACCGATCGACAAGCCGATGACGCGCAGTATGTAGATGCGTTTGACGAAGCGCACGCCTTTGCCGATCAGCTCCTCCGGCGAAGGGGAATCGCCGAAAGCGCGCCGGGCCCGTTTGAACGAAAAAAACGATGCCGTTCGCGCGCGCGATTTGTCGCTTCGGGAACGGGGTTTGGGCGAGGGCATGGTGAGCGAGGTTTTTCGAAGGAAGTAACGGAATCAGGCGATTGGGCGCGGCGCAAACATGATGATGCACATGCCTGCCAGCGACACGGCGACGCCCACCAGATCCCAGACGCTGGGTCTGATGGCGTCGACGCCCCACAACCATAAGACGGCGACGCAGACATAGACGCCGCCATAGGCCGCATAGACTCTGCCGGCTGCCGTCGGATGCAAAGTCAGCAGCCATGCGAACAGCGCCAGGCTCAGCGCGGCGGGCAAGAGCAGCCATGGCGTCGCGTCTTTTTTGAGCCACAGATAAGGCAGGTAGCAGCCGATGATTTCAGCCAGTGCAGTGATCACAAACAGGGCGAGCGTTTTTATTGCATCCATAAGCGGCCGGATGGGATTGTTGATGCTGCATTGAAAGACGGCCAGAACGTAAGAGCTAATGAGTCAATCACGTGACTTGCTCTGAACTAGAACGCATCTCACGCCTATTGATGAAATGAGTTCTAATATGTCTAGGTTACAACATAAGGCAGGGATTCACCAGAATAGGGAGATCAATGTGTGCATAAGTGCCGACATATAATGCCGGTTGTTCCCTGATTGGCGTCTTATGCAGATTTTTAAAGAATTCCGGCCCCTTGCATTCCTCATCGCTGCCGTGTGCAGCGTGGCAGCCATACCCCAGGCGACGGCGCAGGAATTGCCGCTCGCCATGAACAATGCGCTCAGGCAAGCGAAAATCCCCGCAAAAAACGTCGGCGTCTTCGTGCAGGAAGTGGACGCCGCGCGCCCCATGCTGGCCTATAACGCCGCCGCGCCTTTCAATCCGGCATCGGTGATGAAGCTGATTACCACCGATGCCGCGCTGGAGTTGCTGGGGCCGACCTTCAACTGGAAGACCCAGGCCTATGTCGACGGCACACTCAACGGCGGCGTGCTGATGGGCGATCTCGGCATCAAGGGCAGCGGCGATCCCAAGCTGGTGATGGAAAATTTCTGGATGTTCCTGCGCCAGATCCGCGCCAAGGGCGTGCGCGACATTCGCGGCAACGTCGTGCTCGATCGCAGCGCGTTTGAAGAAAACGCCTACGATCCCGCGCAGTTCGATGGCGATCCGCAAAAGCCGTACAACGTCGGCCCGGATGCCTTGCTGCTGAACTACAAAACCATCGCCCTGCGCTTTCTCCCCGATGAGACCACCGGGCAAGTCAGCGTGACGATGGAACCGCCGCTGTCCGGTTATGCCTTGCAGGCGCCGAAGCTGTCGAAGGACGCCGTCTGCGGCGACTGGCAAGGCAAGCTGCAAGCCGATGTCGGCGTCGCTGCGGCGGCCTTCAACGGCAGCTACTCCGCAGCCTGCGGCGAAAAGGTCTGGTACGTCCATCCTTACCGCATGAGCGCCGGCCAGTATTTCGGCGGCGTGCTGCGCCAGATGTGGGGCGAGCTCGGCGGCACCATTTCCGGCAAGGTCATGCCGGGCAACGTGGCGCCCGCCGCGCGCCTGTTGGCGGAATGGCAGTCGCCGGCGGTGCCGGAAGTCATCCGCGACATCAACAAGTACAGCAACAACGTCATGGCGCGCCAGCTTCTGCTGACAATCGGCGCGCAGGCGTCGCAGGCGCCGGGCAGCACCGAGCGCGGCGCGCGCGCAATCCGGAGCTGGTTGTCCGGCAAAGGCATCGGCGCCGATGAACTGGTGATCGAAAACGGCGCCGGCCTGTCGCGCAACGAGCGCGTGGCGCCGAACACGCTGGGGCAGGTGCTGGTGGCGGCCTTCCATTCGCCGGTGATGCCGGAATACATCGCTTCCATGCCGCTGGTCGGCTATGACGGCACCATGCGCAAGCGCCTGCGCGGCGAAGGCGTGGCGGGGCAGGCGCACATCAAGACCGGTTCGCTCAACGATGTGCGTTCGGTCGCCGGATTCGTGCAGGCGGCGTCGGGGAAGATGTATGTCGTGGTGTGCCTGATCAATCACCCTAATGCACCGTTCGGCCAGGCCGCTCAGGATGCACTGTTGCAATGGGTGTTTGAGAAAGGTTAGGAAAGTTGGCGCCCTCATTGAAGAAGAGGGCGGCAATTCTTTCCGGTCAGAGTATGAGAGGCCGGTCGGACAACTGGTTCTTGTGCTTGTCCTGATCGGGGAAATGCAAGGCAAGCAGTTCGTTGAGTTGCGCCAGGGCCTGCAACAGGCTGTCGTGATAATTCTTGCCGGCAAAGCCGCGCGTCATGGTCTGGCACACCGCATGCCAGTCGTCGCGTTTGAGCGCCTTGCCGACGCCGCGGTCGGGCAGGATCTCGACCTTGTGATCGGCGACATTGATGTAGATCAGGATGCCGCAGTTTTCTTCCGTATCCCATATCCGGTAGTGTGAAAACAGCTCGTGCGCACGCGCACGCGCGGATTCGCCGCGCAAGACGGCACCCAGCGGCAAGGCCGCTTCGACGATCAGGCGGATTTCTGCGCGATGCTGTTTTTCGCCGGCGGCGATGCAGGCTTGCACCGCTTGCAGCGTTGAACGGGGAAACAGGCTGCGCGCATGACTGCGTGTCGCGCCGAGATGCTTGAGCAGGCGAGTGAATTTGGTCATTACCAGTCTCCCGAGGCGCCGCCGCCGTCAAAACTGCCGCCGCCGCCCGACAATCCACCGCCCGAGCTGCCGCCGAAACTTCCGCCGCTGCTGAAACCGCCGCTGCGGCCGCCACGGTTCTGGATGGCGTCGCTCAGGATGCTGCCAACAATGACGCCCGCGGTGTGTCCCCAGTCGTTGCTGCTGAGGTTGTTGCGAGGTCGGCGGCGCACGAGCAGGAGCACGCCGAAAAAGACCGCGAGGAAGGCGACGATGACGATCAGGCCAAGCCAGCCGTTGTCGTCTTGCGCGGCAGCCTGCTTCGCCTTTTCGGCCGCCGGCAGGTGTTCTTCATCCAGCAAACTGGTCAGCGCGGAGACGCCCGCCGCGAGGCCGCCGTAATAATCGTTCTGGCGGAAATGCGGTGCGATGACGTCTTCGAGGATGCGTTTCGATTTTGCGTCCGTCAGGCTGCCCTGCACGCCGCGACCGGCTTCGATGCGCAGGCGGCGCAGCGCCTTGGGATTGTCTTTGGCGACGATCAGGATGACGCCGTCGTCGATGCCTTTGCGGCCGAGCTTCCAGGCGTCGGCGACGCGGATGCCGTATTGCTCGATGGCTTCCGGTGCGGTGCTGGAGATCAGCAGGACGGCGATCTGGCTGCCGGTGCGGGCCTCATATTCGGCGAGTACCTGATCGAGGGCGCTGCGTTGCTGCTCTTGCAGCATGTGCGCCTGATCGATCACGTGCGAACTCGGCGCCGGGACGGCGACAAAATCCTGCGCACCGGCCAGTTGCAGGAAGCCGGCGAGCAGGATGCTCAGGAAGAACGCCGGCAGGGCGCGAAAAGACGGCATGGTGAAACTTATTTGCCGAAGTTGACGGCAGGCGCGGTGGAGATCGCCTTTTCGTTCTCAACCGTGAAGGACGGCTTGACCTGGTAGCTGAAGATCTTGGCGGTGATGTTGGTCGGGAAGCTGCGCGCCAGCACGTTGTACTCCTGCACCGAAGCGATGTAGCGCTGGCGTGCCACGGTGATGCGGTTTTCCGTGCCTTCCAGTTGCGACTGCAGGTCGCGGAAGCTGGTGTCGGCCTTGAGTTGCGGATAGTTTTCCGATACCGCCATCAGGCGCGACAAGGCCGACGACAATTCGCCCTGCACCTGCTGGAACTTATTGAAGGCTTCGGGATTGTTCAGCACTTCCGGCGTGATCTGGAAGCTGGTGGCGGCGGCGCGCGCCCTGGTCACGGCTTCCAGCGTGTCCTTCTCGTGCGCGGCATAGCCCTTGACGGTGTTGACGAGATTGGGAATCAGGTCGGCGCGGCGCTGGTATTGGTTGACGACTTCACCCCAGGCGGCCTTGGTGGCTTCATCCTTGGCCTGGAAATCGTTGTAGCCGCAGCTGCTCAGGGTCAATACGGAAGCGGCGATAGCCAGCCATGCGAACCATTTTTTCATCGTATTTCTCTCGGAAATTAAAACATTCGCTACTGTGCTCAGTCCTTGGATGGGCGTCAAGCACTGCCGTGAAATTGCACCCGACAATGCGCCAAATACAGGGTTTTCGATGCGACCACGTTACAATGTCGCATCTTTGCATACTAAAGTATTAAGGTTGACCGTGACATTTATCGACAAATTATCCGCCGCGTGGAAGGCCAACGATTCTCTGCTGTGCGTCGGCCTGGACCCGGATATCGCCAAATTTTCGGCGCAATGGAAGAACCGGCCGGACGCGATCCTGGCGTTCTGCAAGGGCATCATCGACGCTACCGCCGACGTGGCGTGCTCGTTCAAGCCGCAGATCGCCTATTTCGCCGCCTTGCGCGCCGAAGACCAGCTGGAAGAAATCTGCAACTACATCCGCACCCGTTATCCGCATATCCCCATCGTGCTGGACGCCAAGCGCGGCGACATCGGCGCTACCGCCGAGCAATACGCGCGCGAAGCCTTCGAACGTTATGGCGCGCATGCGGTGACGGTGAGCCCATACATGGGTTTCGACTCGGTGGCGCCGTATCTCGAATGGAAGGATCGCGGCGCCATCGTGTTGTGCCGCACCTCCAACGCCGGCGGTTCCGATCTGCAATTCCTGAATGTCGACGGCGTGCCGCTGTATCAGCACGTGGCGCGTCTGGTGGCGGATAAATGGAACACCAACGGCCAGTGTGGCCTGGTGGTCGGCGCCACTTTTCCGGAAGAACTGGCGCAGGTGCGCAGCATCATCGGCGACATGCCTCTGCTGGTGCCGGGCGTCGGTGCCCAGGGCGGCGACGTGGCGGCGACCGTCAAGTCCGGCAAAACGGCTGGCGGCGCCGGCATGATGATCAATTCGTCGCGCGCGATCCTGTACGCCAAACCGGAAGAAGGCGAAGATTACGCAGCCGCCGCCCGCCGCGTCGCGCTGGAAACGCGCGATGCGATCAATCAGTATCGTTGAGTTGGAATAAACGATAAGCAATAAGATCATCGGCAGAAATAAAAAGAGCCGCCGCGATTACCTCGCCGCAGCTCTTTTTTTACGTCCGGACATCTGCTCAGGTCAGCAGGCGCAGCAGACCTTGCAGCGAATGGACGACAGCCTGTTCGCGCACCGCCTGGCGGTCGCCGGCGAATACCAGGCGCTCGGTGAAAGTCTGGTCGCCGACTTTCCAGCCGAAGCAGACGGTGCCGACGGGTTTGCCCGGCACCGCGCCGCCGGGGCCGGCAATGCCGGTGGTGGAGACGGCGACATCGGAGCTGCTGTTGGCGATCGCGCCCTCGGCCATGGCAGCGGCGATTTCTTCGCTGACGGCGCCGTGCTGCGCGATCAGCGCTTCCGAAATATCCAGCAATTCATTTTTCGATACGTTGGAATAGGTTACGAAACCGCAGTCGAACCATTCCGACGATCCGGCGATTTCCGTAATGGCTTGTGCAACGCCGCCGCCGGTGCAGGATTCGGCGGTCGAGAGCAACAACTTCCTGGCTTTGAGCGCTTGGCCCACGCGTGCGGCGAGGTCTGTCGAGGTGTCCATGTCGATGTCATCCTTCGTTGTTGGCGGGTGGTGGTCAACGTGTGATGAGAGGCGGCTCCCATGCCTTAAGCATACTCTTGTTGCGGGCGATTTACATCGAGCGCCAGAAGGCGAAAAGCAATAATGCATAGAAGGCCGCGACGATGTCATCCCACATCACGCCGAAGCCGCCTTTGAAGCGGCGATCGAAATAAGCGATCGGCGGCGGCTTGACCATATCGAAAAAACGGAACCAGGCGAAAGCCCAGCATTGCGTCGCCAGATCGGCCGGCGTCAACAACACCAGCACCAGCCAGAAGGCGATGATTTCATCCCACACCATGCTGCCGTGATCCGGCGCGCCGAGATCGCGGCCGGTACGATGGCAAGCCCAGATGCCGACGACGAAGCCGACGCCGATGATGATCAGCCATGTCAGCGGCGTGAAGACGGCCGGCCAGCGCACGCTCAGCACCGCATACGCCAGCCACGCGAACAAGGTGCCGGAGGTGCCGGGCATGATCGGCGACAAACCGCTGCCGAAGCCTTGCGCCAGCCAGTGCGCCGGATGCGCCAGCATGAAGCGCGCCGTCGGTCGCACCGATTTGTTGAGTTGCGCCTTGCGGCCCGGTTCCATTGTTGTTGTCATGAAGTGAAATGGTCGAAAGAAGTCAGGGCAAGATCCAGCGGCTCGCCGCCGGCATCCACCAGGCGCAGTCCCGGCAAGGATTCGATGGCGCCGACGCGGGTGACCTCGACGCCGGTTTTTTCAGCCGCGGCCAGGACTTGTTCGCGGCGGCTTTGCGGTGCGGTGAAGCAGAGTTCATAGTCGTCGCCGCCGCAGAGCGTGAAGCGGCGGCGCAGGTCTTGCGTCTGCTGCTTCAGGATGGCGCCGGGCGGCAGGGCGTCGGCGTCGAGACGCGCGCCGACGCGGGAGCGTTCAAGGATGTGCACGAGGTCGCCCGCCAGGCCGTCCGAAATATCGATGGCGGCGTGGGCGATGCCGCGCAGCGCCATGCCGAGTGCGACACGCGGGGTCGGCTGGTGCATGCGTTGCGCCGCAGTATGGTGTGCTTCCGCGGACAGCGTCAGTTCGTGGCGATAGGCCGCCAGCGCCAGGCGCGCATCGCCGAGCGTGCCTGATATCCATATATCGTCGCCGACTTTTGCGGCGTCGCGGCGCAGGGCTTGCGTGAAGGGGATTTCCCCGAATACGGTGATGCTGATGTTGAGCGGTCCCTTGGTCGTATCGCCGCCGATCAGCTCGCAACCGTGTTCGTCGGCGAGTTTCAGCAGGCCGCGCGAGAAGGGTTCCAGCCAGTCTTCGCGCGCCTCCGGCAGCGAGAACGCCAGCGTGAAAGCGATCGGCTGCGCGCCCATGGCCGCCAGATCCGACAAATTGACGGCCAGGCATTTGTGTCCCAGCGCATAAGGATCGGCATGCGGAAAGAAGTGGCGCCCCTCGACCAGCATGTCGGTCGACACGGCCAGTTGCATGCCGGGCGCAGGCGTGAGCAGGGCGCAGTCGTCGCCGACGCCGAGCGCGGCACGGCTGTCCGGCGCGGACGGACGCGTGAAATAACGGGAGATGAGTTCAAATTCGGAGAGCATGGGCGTGATTGTAACGAATGCGTCATCAACCTCTCGCAATTAATCACGGTAATTCTTCGGAGAATTGATTGGTATGACCATGTCGGCGGCAGTTTTGCTTGTGAAACCGGACGCACGGACTCGTGCCGGAAGCCGCACCGGCATTGGGTCTCGGAATGCTGCGCTGCGACATGGATGAGTAGTTTCCACCCTATGAGAGCAGGCCGACCTCTGCTAAAATTGCAGGTCTTCGACAAGTCTAGAAAAGAGAACGCAGAGTATGGATTCGATGATCAGCAAGAAAGAAGAAGTGCGTCAGCAACTTCGCCAGGCAGCGCTGGAGTACCATGAATTTCCAACGCCGGGCAAGATCAGCGTCACGCCCACCAAGCTATTAACCAATCAACGAGACCTGTCTCTGGCGTACTCTCCGGGCGTCGCTGCGGCCTGCGAAGAAATCGTCGCGGATCCCGCCAACGCCTTCAAGTACACCGCGCGCGGCAACCTGGTCGCGGTCATCAGCAACGGCACCGCCGTGCTCGGCCTGGGCAACATCGGCCCGCTGGCATCCAAGCCGGTGATGGAAGGCAAGGGCGTGCTGTTCAAGAAGTTCGCCGGCATCGACGTCTTCGACATCGAAATCAACGAAACCGATCCGGACAAGCTGTGCGACATCATCGCCTCGCTGGAACCGACGTTCGGCGGCATCAACCTGGAAGACATCAAGGCGCCGGAGTGCTTCTACATCGAACGCAAACTGCGTGACCGCATGAAGATCCCGGTCTTCCATGACGATCAGCACGGCACCGCGATCATCGTCGGCGCAGCGATCCTGAACGGCCTGAAAGTCGTCGGCAAGAGCATCAAGGAAGTGAAGCTGGTCGTCTCCGGCGCGGGCGCAGCAGCGCTGGCTTGCCTGGACCTGATCGTCGATCTCGGCTTCCCGATCGAAAACATTTACGTCACCGACCTGGCCGGCGTGGTCTACAAGGGCCGCACCGAACTGATGGATCCGGACAAGGAGCGCTTCGCTCGCGAAACCGATGCGCGCACCTTGGCCGACGTCATCCCCGACGCCGACATTTTCCTCGGCGTCTCCGCCGGCGGCGTGCTCAAGCAAGACATGGTCAAGAAAATGGGCCCGCGTCCGCTGGTGCTGGCGCTGGCCAACCCGACCCCGGAAATCCTGCCGGAAGACGTCAAGGCCGTGCGCGACGACGCCATCATCGCCACCGGCCGTTCCGACTATCCGAACCAGGTCAACAACGTCCTGTGCTTCCCGTACATCTTCCGCGGCGCGCTGGATTCCGGCGCAACCACCATCACGCGCGAAATGGAAATCGCGGCAGTGCATGCGATCGCCGAACTGGCGCAAGCCGAGCAATCCGACATCGTCGCCGCGACCTACGGCGTGACCAATCTGTCCTTCGGTCCTGAATACATCATTCCGAAGCCGTTCGATCCGCGCCTGATGATCAAGATCGCGACAGCCGTTGCGCGCGCTGCAGAGACTTCCGGCGTGGCGGCGCGTCCGATTCCGGACATGAACGCCTACGCAGAAAAGCTCGAGCAGTTCGTCTACCACAGCGGCACTTTCATGCGTCCGATCTTCCAGGCTGCCAAGAAGGCGCCGGAAGCCAAGAAACGCATCGTCTTTGCCGAAGGCGAAGAAGAGCGCATCCTGCGCGCGGTGCAAGTCATCGTCGACGAATGCCTGGCCAAGCCGATCCTGGTCGGCCGTCCGGAAGTGCTGGAACAGCGCATCAAAAAGTTCGGCCTGCGCCTGCGTCCGGACGTCGACTTCGAAGTCATCAACCCGAATTTCGACAGCCGCTATCGCGACTACTGGCAGACTTTCCTGGAAATGACCAAGCGCCGTGGCGTCACCGAGCAATACGCGAAGCTGGAAATGCGTCGCCGCCACACCCTGATCGGCTCCATGGCGATCCACAAGGGCGATGCCGACGGCATGATCTGCGGCACCTACGGCACCACGCAACTGCACCTGCACTACATCGATCAGGTGCTGGGCAAGCGCGAAGGCGTCAACGTCTATGCGGCAATGAACGGCGTCATCCTGCCAAGCCGCCAGCTGGTGCTGGTCGACACCCACGTCAACGAAAACCCGACGGCGGAAGAACTTGCTGAAATCACCATCATGGCGGCGGAAGAAATGCGTCGTTTCGGCCTGCACCCGCGTGCGGCGCTGCTGTCGCATTCGAATTTCGGTTCCAGCAACAGCGAGTCGGCCATCAAGATGCGCAAGGCGCTGAAGCTGATTCAGGAGCAGGCGCCGGAGCTGGAAGCCGACGGCGAAATGCACGGCGACACCGCGCTCGATCCGAAACTGCTGGCGCAAGTCATGCCGGATTCGCCATTGAAGGGCGACGCCAACCTGCTGGTGATGCCGAACATCGACGCCGCCAACATCGCCTACAACCTGTTGAAGACAGCGTCCGGCAACGGCGTGGCGATCGGTCCCATCCTGCTGGGTTGCTCCAAGCCGGTGCACATCCTGACGGCATCGGCGACGGTGCGCCGTATCGTCAACATGACCGCCCTGTGCGTCATGGACGCGATGTCGGCGCGTTGACCTGAACTGACCGGCCAAGTCGCGGAAACAAGCCGCAGAACCAAGCCACTAAGCAAAACGGCGCATTTCGAAAGGAATGCGCCGTTTTTGTTTTGCCCGTTTGTCCATCGCCTGCGCCGGGCAAAAATCGGAGCCACGTCTCATGCGTTTGCGCACTTCATGATGCTGCATAAGTACAACATACTTGGTCCAACTTCATGAAAATCAGCATTTTGTAAGAATATCTTTACATGTCGTTACATTTAATTGTTAATATAAATAAGAACGATTTCTATTAATAATTAAATTGGGTGTCCTTCATGCAGTTTCGCATCAAGCCGGGCTATCTGGCTGTCCTGACAACATTGTCGCTCACGTCCATTACAACAACTATCGCGTTTGCCCAGTCGGCGGGCAGTCTGCCGGAAGTCCAGGTCAGCGGAGCCCGCGACGGCTACGTGGCGCCGACGGCCGTCAGCGCCACGAAAAGCGAAGCGCCGCTGCGTGATATTCCGCAAACCATCAATGTGATTTCGGCGGAAATCATTCGCGATCAGCACGCCACGTCCTTGCAAGACATCCTTAAAAACATTCCGGGCGTCGGACTGTCCACCGGCGACGGCCAGCGCGACCAGGTCTTCATTCGCGGTTTTACCGCCATCGGCGATCAATTCGTCGACGGCTTCCGCGACGATGCGCTGTATTTCCGCGACCTCTCCAACGTCGAGCGTCTCGAAGTCATCAAAGGTCCGGCGGCAGTGCTGTACGGACGCGGCTCTTCGGGCGGCCTGATCAATCGCGTCACGAAGAAGCCGGGCATCGACGTGAATGACGTCAGCCTCAGCCTGACCAGCACGGCAGGGCGCCGCGGCGAGATCGATGTCGGTCGCAGCGGAGAAGTGGTCTCCTGGCGTCTGACCGGCGCACGCGAGCAATCCGACAGCTATCGCGCGCAACAATTCCTGGATCGTACCGCGATCGCGCCATCGCTTGAATTCAAGATTTCTTCCGACACCAAGCTGCTGTTGCAAGCCGATTATCTGGAAGATCGCCGCCTGACCGACTTCGGTATCCCTTCGTACCAGGGGCGTCCGGTCAATGTCGATCCGGGTACGTACTATGGCGCTGCCAATGCGCGTGATGCGGACTTCAGCCAGTCGCGCGTGGCATCGACCTCGGCAACGCTGACGCATCGCTTCAACGAGAGCCTTTCCCTGCGCAATGCCTTCCGCTATTACGACTATCATCTGAATCGCAACAACACCAACATCAGCGGCAACGTCAATGAAGTTGCACGCACGATGTCATTGGGCCATGCCACGTTGATCCGTGACGAAAACGGCTGGTTCAATCAGACCGAACTGACGCAAAAACTCAAGCTCGGCTCGACCAGGCACGAGATTTTGTATGGCGTCGAATTCGGACAGCAGAGCAAAGACGCGGCCAGCTATGCGGCCACTACGGTGGCGACCGGCGTGTCGATTTTCAATCCCGTGCTGCCGACAGTGAATCCGGCGACACGCGGCGCCGGTACCTTCACGTTCGGCACCTACACTACGCTGGCCGGCTATGTGCAGGACACGATCGCATTCAGCGAGCAGTGGAAGGCTTTGCTGGGCGTGCGTTATGACAGCTTCGAGCAAAAGTCGCGCATCGTGGGCGGATCGGCTCCAGGCAATCTTGCCCGCACCGACAATGCTTACAGCCCGCGTGCCGGCCTGGTCTGGCAGCCGAGCGAAACGCAGTCGTACTACCTGTCGTGGAGCCGTTCGTTCCAGCCGTCGGGCGAGACGCTGCCGCTGGCGACCAACAACGCCGACCTCGCGCCGGAAAACACCCGCAATACCGAAGTCGGCGCCAAGTACGATTTCCTGGACGGTCGTGCCAACGCCACGGTGTCGCTCTTCCGTCTGGAGCGCGACAACATGAAGGCGACGATTCCAGGCACGACAACCATCATCCCCGTCGGCAAGCAACGCACCGACGGCGCCGAACTGACGCTGACCGCCGATCTGAAGCAAGGCTGGAAAGTGCTCGCAGGTTACGCGTATCTGGATGCCAAGGTCATCGATTCGGTTGCCGTGGATACCAGCGTGAACAGCCCGTCGAATGTTCCGTTCAAAGGCAAGTCCGCGACGCTGACGCCGAAGCACAGCGCGAACCTGTGGCTGACCAAAGACATCGGCTACGGCTTCACGGTCGGTGGCGGCGCCAATGCCGTCGGCAGCCGCTTTGCCAACCCGGGCAACACAGTGTCCTTGCCGGGCTACGTGACGGCGGACGCCATGGCCGTCTACAAGGCGGCAAACTACTCGGTGCAGTTGAACGTCAATAACATCTTCAATACCGGCTATATCGTTTCCGGTCACGGCACCAGTCCGAACCTGAGCTTGCCGGGCGCGCCGCGCAATGTTGCGCTGACCTTGCGTTATTCGATGTAGGCAGCAATTGCCGCCGCGGTAAAAAGCCTCCGATGCATGTGCATCGGAGGCTTTTTTCATGCTGTCGAATCAATAATCGCGAGCTTGCTTCGGCAATACCCGCGCCAGCCAATGGCCGATATCTTCGATTTCTTCCTGGCAGACGGAGTGTTGCATCTGGTATTCACGCCATTCGATCTGATAGCCGAATGTATTCAGCAAGTCGCGCGATTGCTCGGCGCGTTGCATCACGACAACCGGATCCTGACGTCCATGTGCCATGAAGATCGGCGTCGCCTGATTGGCGGAGTTGGCTTCCGCCGCAATCGTCCCGGCCAGCGGCAGGTAACCGGACAGGCACATCAATCCGGCAAGTTTTTCAGGATGGCGCAGGCCGGTTTGCAGGGTCATCGCGCAACCCTGCGAGAAGCCGGCGAGCACGATGCGTTCGGCCGGAATGCCGCGCGCTTTTTCCTTGGCGATCAGCGCTTCCACCATCGTTTGTGAAGCGCGCAGGCCGGGTTCGTCCTCGCGGCGCACCAGGTCGGGAGCAAAAATGTCGTACCAGGCGCGCATGACGTAGCCGCCATTGATCGTCACCGGCATGGTCGGCGCCGTCGGAAAGATGAAGCGGATAGGTTGGGATCCCGACAGATCAAGTTCGCGCACAATCGGCACGAAGTCGTTGCCGTCGGCGCCGAGTCCGTGCAGCCAGATGACGGCGGCGGCGGGATTGGGCGCAGTTTCGATTTCGATGGTCTGGAGCAGGGCGGCTGGCGAGGACATGGATGTTTTCTTCGATTCAGGATTGTGCGGCTTTGGTGCACAATACGGGTTTGCAGTAGAGATGAGCGGCGATGCCGAAAGCACCATGATACGACGATATCGCCGGAAAATCTCTGTCCTGTTTCAATGGAGAACCTTGATGAAAAAAATGCTGATCGTGCTGCTGCTCCAGGCAAGTCTGATCATGTCCCCGTCGTCGAATGCGGCGCTGCTCGAAGGCAGCGTGTTTCAGCCTATCGGCGAAAACCTGGTGGTGCAGCCGCCTGCGGGCTGGCGTCTGGCGTACATGAACGGCAGTCCGACCGGCGACTATGTCGTCGAATTCATGCCGCAGAACGAGACCCACGAGAACTGGCGCGAAGGCTATATGTCGGTGCAGCGCGGCGCTGCGGACGTCAGCGCCGGGACGCATCTTTCGACGCAGATCGTCCAGCGCGTGCTGCAAGGCGCGCAGCGCAATTGCTCCGGCCACTTCACGCCGATGAAGCAAAAAGACAGCATGACCAATGGCGCCTACACCTCCATCAGCGGCGGTTTTTGCGATCGTCTGGGCAGCGCGGCGCCGTTTGGCGAAGGCAGTCTCATCGCCGTGTTTGAAGGGACGAAAAACCTGTTCCTGGTGCAGTTCGGCTGGCGGCCCGCAACCGAGAACGAGCTCAAGGGATACCCTTTGCGCATCACGCCGCAAAAGCTGCAGCAATATCTTGATCTGCTGAACCGGGCCACACTCTGCGGCGGCGGTCAGGATCAACTGACCTGTCCGCGCTAGGCGAGACAGGTCATTCCGCACCATCGGGCCTTCAATAATTCAATGATGCGGGAATCCGTAAATTATTTCGCCGGGCGAATCGCCGACTTGGGACGGAATGCCTTGCATACGGCCTCGTTGGTCTCGACGTAGGGGCCGCCGATGAGGTCGATGCAGTAAGGCACGGCCGCAAAAATGCCGGGAACCAGTTGCTTGCCTTCGGCGTCCTTGACGCCTTCCAGCGTTTCCTTGATGGATTTGGGCTGGCCGGGCAGGTTCATGATCAGGGTCGCATGATCGGGGGTTTCGCGGATCACGGCGACCTGGCGCGACAGGATGGCGGTGGGAACGAATTGCAGGCTGATCTGGCGCATTTGCTCGCCGAAGCCGGGCATTTCCCTGGTGGCGACTGCCAGCGTGGCTTCCGGCGTCACATCGCGGCGCGCAGGCCCGGTGCCGCCGGTGGTCAGCACCAGATCGCAGCCGATGTCGTCCACCAGTTCGATCAGGGTCTTTTCGATTTGTGCGCGTTCGTCGGGGATCAGGCGGGTTTCCATGCGCCACGGACTGGCCAGCGCAGCGCCGAACCAGTCTTGCAAGGCCGGAATGCCTTTGTCTTCATAGACGCCGCCGGCAGCGCGGTCGGAGATCGACACCAGGCCGATCAGCAGTTGGTCCGGATCAGTCTTCTTGCTCATCTTCCAACTCGCCCGCGCCATCTTCTGCTGCTTCCGTGGCATTGCCGCCACGCGAGGCGGTCTGCAGTTGCTTGAGAATCTGGAAAATTTCGCGATACGCCTTGGGCGGCTTGTTTTCAGCCTGTTCCTTGCGGGCATTGCGAATCAGCGTGCGCAACTGCTGCACGTCGAGATCGGGATGCTGGGCAAGCAGCTCGGTGAGGGCATTGTCGTCTTTCAACAACTTTTCACGGCGGCGCTCGAGCGCATGCATGGCGGCGGTGTCCGCTTTGGACAGGCCGCGCCAGCTGTCGAGCGTACGCTGGATGGCGGCGATTTCGTCTTCATCCAGGGAGCGCATCTTCTTGCCGACGTATTGCATCTGGCGGCGGCGGCCTTCGTGATCCTTGATTTGCTGGCATTCGAGGATGGCGTCGCGCACGTCTTCCGGCATGGGCACGCGCTTGACGCGGTCGCGCGGTTCGGCAACCAGTTCTTCGCCCAGTTTCTGCAACGCAGTCATTTCGCGTTTCAGTTGGGATTTGGAGGGACGGTCGTATTCCTGCTCGAATTCGTTGGATTGGAAGCCGCAGGACCCGCGATTGGGATTTGGCATGATTCAGATAAATAAGCTAAACGACTGCTATGATACCCGTTTTATCCGCATTTCGAAGAAAACAGGCCAATGAGCGATACCGTATTTACCCACAGTCAAGACCAATTGAAGCAGCTTGCACAGGATGTGTTGCGTTACGCCAAGGAAAAGGGCGCGTCCGATGCGGCGGTCGACATCAGCGAGGGTAGCGGGCTGTCGGTCGCGGTGCGCAAGGGCAAGGTCGAGACCATCGAGCAGAACAAGGACAAGGGCATCGGCGTCACGGTCTACATGGGCGAAGGCCGCAATGTGCGCCGCGGCAACGCCAGCACCTCGGATTTCTCGCAGCAGGCATTGAAGGAAACGGTCGAAGCGGCCTACAACATCGCCCGCTTCACCGCCATCGACGACTGCGCCGGATTGCCCGATGAAGAGAACCTCGAAATGCATCCGCGCGACCTCAAGCTGTGCACGCCATGGCTGATCACGGCGGAAGAAGCGGTCGAACTGGCGCAACGCTGCGAAGCGGCCGCGCTGGCTGTCGACAAGCGCATCACCAACAGCGAAGGCGCCAGCGTCTATGCACAGCAATCGCATTTCGTCGCGGCCAACTCGCGCGGCTTCATCGGCGGCTATCCGTTTTCGCGGCACACCATTTCGGTCGCGCCGATCGCCGGCAAGGGCGGCAACATGCAGCGCGACGACTGGTATTCCTCCATGCGCGATCCGAAGAAGCTGGCCAAGCCGGAAGCCATCGGCCGCTACGCCGCCGAACGCGCGCTGGCGCGCCTGAACGCCTGCAAGCTGTCGACGCGCAAATGCCCGGTGCTGTTCGAAGCGCCGCTGGCGGCCGGTCTGCTGGGCGCCTTCGTGCAAGCCGTTTCGGGCGGCGCGCTGTATCGCAAATCGAGCTTCCTGCTCGACTCGCTCGGCAAGCAGGTCTTTCCCGATCACATCCAGATCCTGGAAGATCCGCACGTCATCGGCGGCGTCGGCTCGGCGCCGTTCGATGAGGAAGGCGTCAAGACGCATCGCCGCGAGGTGGTCAAGGACGGCATCGTGCAAGGTTATTTCCTGTCGACTTATTCGGGGCGCAAGCTGGGCATGCAAACCACCGGCAACTCGGGCGGTTCGCACAACCTGTCGCTGACCTCAGCGTTGACAACGGCGGCCGATACCTTCAAGGGCATGTTGAAGAAGCTCGATACCGGCTTGCTGGTGACCGAGCTGATGGGGCAGGGCGTCAATTACGTGACCGGCGACTATTCGCGCGGCGCGTCGGGTTACTGGGTGGAGAAGGGCGTGATCCAGTATCCGGTGGAAGAGATCACCATCGCCGGCAACATGAAAGACATGCTGCGCCAGATCGTCGCCATCGGCAACGACACCCTGATCCGCGGCACCAAGGAAACCGGTTCCATACTGCTGGAAAGCATGACGATCGCGGGGGACTGAGTTTACCCATCGGAGGCGTTCTCCGCGCCTCCTGTTTTCCTGCTTGCAAGACCGTCCGATTTTCTGTCGGATCATCCCTATCCCATCGTAATTCGCTACCTGTCGCTGCCAGCCCCGAGCTGCGCGGCGGCGGAATGGCATGCAATATCCTCGTTCGTGACGATGAACCGTTCGTCTGATTTCGAACATGCTGTTGTATATCGGAAGTCCGCATCGAATCCTGCGAATGTACAACTAAAATTTCGGTCCCGATACTGTCGGGTTTGTCCGCTCGGGAAATCAATACGAAACTGCACGAAAGGTCGCGCTCATGAAATCTTGTTTTTCCACTCGCAATGCACTGCTGGGAATGATGATGGCGGTGTTTGTCATGTCTACGGCGACTTCCGCCGGAAAAACGGAAGACACCCATTTTGACTATGGACATCAAGCTGACTGGAGCGAGATTCATGGCGACCGCCAGTCGCCGGTTGCTCTGGATTCTCACACTGCGATTCCGGATCTGGACGACGACGATGACGACAACATCAGGATTTTCGGCAAGGCGAAGGACGCCGTTGTCGTCGACAACTCGCACACGATCCAGGTCAACGTACTCCCGGGAAATTTTGCGACCATTCGCGAGAGACGTTTTCAGTTGCTGCAATTCCACTTTCATACCCCGGGCGAGCACACGCTCAATGGCAAGCGTTATCCCCTCGAGGGGCATTTTGTATATCGCGCCAAGGATGGTCGCCTTGCGGTGATTGCGGTCATGTTCGACGAAGGGGCCGCCAATCCGGCCTTCGACGCGATCATGCAGCGCGTTGTCCGCGGCGGGCAGGGCGCGCCGCTGAGTGAATTCGACATCAGCAAGTTATTTCCGGTGAATCTGAGCTACTACCACTATCTCGGTTCATTGACGACACCGCCACTTAGCCAGAATGTCGAATGGGATGTGCTGTCGCAACCGATCACCTTGTCGGCTGCCCAAATCGAAGAATTTCATCGCTACTACACACATAACAATCGCGATCTGCAGCCGCTGAACGGCCGTGAAGTGCTGTACTACTCCGAATCGTCGAAGTGACTCCGAAAATGCCGGCCTGAAGCACGTTCTGATCTGGCGTCGGCGGCACGGCAAACTTCGTCGCTGACGCCAGTTTCATTCCATCCGGCAAATAGTCGCTGCAATTGATAGAATAGAGCCTCAGTCACTTCAGGCTGGCGCCTGTGACGGATGCGGTCGTGCAAAGCAAGCAACCCCGGCAGTTCCGACAATTATCAAGCAGTCACGGGCTTTGCTTGTCTTTTCGCCAACGCGCACGTCGGCAAGCTGCGGCCAAACGATGTTCCCAACATGTCTCCACATAAAGAAGCCGCGCATTCGAGCGGTCAAGTCCTGCCTTTCCGCGAATCCCTGATGGCCACCCTCGGCATCTGCTTCGTCATCATGCTGGTGGCGCTGGATCAGACCATCGTCGGGACTGCCTTGCCGACCATCGTCGCCGAGCTCAAGGGTTTCGATCTCTACGCATGGGTGGCAACATCGTATCTGCTGACTTCGGTAATCACGGTGCCGATTTTCGGGAGGCTGGGCGATTACTTCGGGCGCAAACCTTTCCTGATCGCCTCTATCGTCATCTTCGTCATCGCTTCGATGTTGTGCGGGATGGCCAACAGCATGCTGTTCCTGGTGCTGGCGCGCGGCCTCCAGGGCATCGGCGGCGGCATGCTGGTCGGCACCGCGTTTGCCTCGGCGGCGGACCTGTTCCCCGATCCGCACATTCGCCTGCGCTGGCAGATCATCCTCAGCGCGGCCTACGGCATCGCGACGTCGATCGGCCCGTCGCTGGGCGGCTTCCTGACGCAATCGCTGGGCTGGCGCTGGACCTTTTACGTCAACTTGCCGGTCGGCTTGATCTCGCTGTTTTTTGCGATGCGCTACATCCCGCATATCCGCCACATCAAGCATGAAGGCAAGATCCGTCTCGACTGGTTCGGCGCCGTGCTGATCACCATCGCGCTGGGCAGCCTGCAATTGCTGGTGGAGATGCTGCCCAAGCGCGGCCTGACCGCCGGCATGGCAATCCTGCTGGCAGCCAGCATCGCGGCGTTCTACTCCTTGTGGAAATGGGAGCGCCACGTCGAACAGCCCATCCTGCCGTTCGAGATGGTCAAGGATCCCGCGCTGTCGAGCCTGTTTCTGCTGTCTATCCTGGCCGGCTTCTCGATGTTCTCGATGCTGATGTATTCGCCGCTGCTGTTCCAGGGCGGCTTCGGCATGTCGCCGCGCGAAGCGGGACTGCTGATCACGCCGCTGGTGGCCTGCATCACCGTGGCCAGCATCGTCAACGGCCGCATCGTCACGCGCATTCCCAATCCCAACATGATGATGTATGTCGGTTTCGTGCTGATCGCGATTTCCTGCCTGGGCATCGTGCTGTCGCAGCGCGGCACGCCGACCGCCTTCATGCTGGCGGCGATGCTGGCGGGCGGTTTCGGCCTCGGTCTGGTGCTGCCGAACCTGACCGTCTTTGCGCAGCAGGCCGCCAGCCGCGAACATCTCGGCATTGCGACGGCCTTGCTGCAATCCCTGCGCATGATCGGCGGCATGCTCGGTACGGCAGTGACCGGCACGCTGGTGACGCAGATGTACGGCAGCGGCGTGCAACGCGCGCTGGAGAGCGACCACGCCGCGCAATGGCTGGCCGAGTTCAAGGATCCCGAAATCCTCGTCAATCACGACATTCAGTCGACCCTGCTGGCGCAAATGCTGCAGGCCGGCCACAACGGTTCCGCCTTGCTGGACGCGGCGCGCGACGCGCTGGTCGGTGCGATCCACATGGGTATCGCGCTGGCGATCGTGTCGGCGCTGATCGGCTTGTGGATGGTGCGCCGGGTGCCGTTGATCCGCTTTTCCAACAAGGCGAAAGTGGAGCCGGTGATGTCAGAATAGCGACTCGGCAACAATGAAAAAATGGCGTGCCAGCTGTGTCGGTTGGTACGCCATTTTTTATTGAGTCTGGTTGACTAATTCAGTCAGACCACAGCTTGCCCGCCGTCGCCCAGTTCTCTTTCCTGACGTCCTGAATGATGATGTCGACCGACTCCGGGCTGCATTGCAAGGTCTTGCAGGTCACTTCGGTGATCGCCTTCACCAGTTCGCGTTTTTGTTCGACGCTGCGGCCTTCAAACAGCTGGATATTGAATGTGGGCATGTTGTTTTCTCCTTGGTAAGAATCAATCCTTGTAAGAGGCGTCGAGCGCGTCCAGTTTGCGCAGCAGCGCCGGCCATTCGAGCAAACCTTCCGGGCTGCCGTCGCCGAGCAATTGCTGGTGCGTCTTGCGGCAGACGTCGGCGGCAGGCGTCTGCAGCGGCTGCCCGCCGGCTTGCGCCAGCAACTGGATGCGACAGGCCTTGTCGAGCGTATCCATCAAGACATAGGCTTCCGCGATGGTGCGGCCGCAGATCAGGCTGCCGTGGTTGCGCAGCAGCAGCGCCGGATAATCGCCCAGACGTTCGATCAGCCGCGTTTGCTCGCCCGGCGTCAGCGCCAATCCTTCGTAATCGTGGCAAGCGATCTGTTCGTAAAAGCGCAAGGCATGCTGCGACAGCGGCAGCAGTCCCTGAGGCTGTGCGCTGACGGCGACCGCATGATCGTTGTGCAGATGCATGACGCAATTGGCATCCGGGCGCGCTGCATGCACTGCGCCATGGATGGCGAAACCGCTGACGTTGATGCGATAGGCGCTGGCGCCGACGATCTTTCCATGTTGGTCGATCTTGACCAGATTCGACGCACAAATCTCGTCGAAGCGAAGGCCGAAAGGGTTCAACAGGAAATGCCCTGGCTCGTCCGGTACGGCGGCCGAGATGTGTGTATAGATGACGTCGTCCCAGCTTTGCAGCGCGCACAGGCGATAGCAGGCGGCAAGATCCACTCGGGTTTGCCATTCGGCGTGGCTGATATGGGCAGGTTTGGCGGAGAAGGTCATGGCAATGTGGTGTGCATGAATGAAAAAGGGGACGCAACAGCGTCCCCCGGCATGTTACACCCAGGCTCAGAAGTGGTATTCGGCGCGGATCATCGGCGTCTTGGCGAAAGAGCCCGGCACCTTGGACTGGTTGCCGAACTTGTTGCGCCAGTATTGATATTCCAGACCGACGCGGAAAGTGTTCTTGCCCAGTCCCATCGGCATGCCGACGTCATACATGATCTGGCCGTCGAAGTTCAGTTCCGGGCTGGTCGGATTGCCGAATTCATCCTTGCCCTTGGCGGCGATGTAGTTCACGTAGCCTTCAAACGCGAAGCCGCTGGTGCCGAATGGGATGCCCCAGGCGGCATTCAGCATCGGATGCGTGTCATACGAATAGCGGCTGGAAACGCCCACCGGCTGGTTGCTTTCCCATAGCGCCAGCAAGCTGATGTTGAGGAAGCCCGGCACATCCATCATCAGGGTCGGACCGGCGACGATCATGCGCTTCTTGGAGCCGTAGCCCGGATCGTTCTTGGTGTTCCAGTCGAAACCGGCGGTGAAGCCGACGCCGCGCGCCGGACCGAAGGACAAATCCTTGCCGCTGATCTTGCCGATGTCCAGCGTGTGGCGATAGGTGATGTAGGCTTCCTGCGCGTTGCTGTCCTTCTTGTCGGACATCAGCAGATCGACGTTGAGGAAGTTGGTGCCGTACTTGTAGCCGCTGGCATGGGTGAAGTTGATGATGTTCTTGCTGATGTCCTGCGTGTTGTACGGCTCGGCGAACTTGGTGCCGTAGCGGTAGCCGATGGAGTTGTCGCTCCAGTCGGCGGCATGAGCCTGCTGTATTGCCGCCATTGCGGACAGCCCGATCAGGCTCGCCGCTGCGAGATGTGTGCTTGCCGGCTTGCGCAGGATTGCGTTTGCTTGTTGCATGGTGTCTCCTCCATTAAATGGTATGTCGAACTTTTTTATAGTGTTCCGTGGAACCGCCACGGCGGTAGGTCAAACCTTGCTGAACGGATGCGGATGTGGATGTGTCCGGCGCCAGTGATCGGCGATGTCGATGCGACGCGTGATCCAGACCTTGTCTTGTCGTTGTACGTAGTCGAGGAAACGCGCCAGCGCCGCCGCACGTGCAGGGCGGCCGGCGATGCGGCAGTGCAGGCCGACCGACAGCATCTTGGGACGGTCAAGTCCTTCGGCATAGAGCACGTCGAAGGCGTCTTTCAGATAGTCGAAGAACTGCGTGCCCGAGTTGAAGCCTTGCGGCGCCGCGAAGCGCATGTCGTTGCTGTCGAGCGTGTAGGGCACGATCAGTTGCGGCGTGGAAGCCGGCGAACCGTTGGCATTGCGCACGGCCACGTTCTCCCAATACGGCAGGTCGTCGGCATAGCTGTCGGCGTCGTAGGCGATGCCGCCATGTTCGGCGACCAGGCGGCGCGTGTTGGGCGAGTCGCGGCCGGTGTACCAGCCCAGCGGCGCGTTGTTGGTGATGTCCTTGACGATGGCGACGGCTTCGGCGATGTGCTTGCGTTCGGTCGCTTCGTCGGTGTTCTGGTAGCTGATCCAGCGCAGGCCGTGACAGGCGATCTCGTGTCCCAGTTCGAGGAAGGCCGCCGTCGCTTCCGGATTGCGCTGCAAGGCGCGCGCCACGCCGAAGACGGTCAGCGGCAGCTTGCGCTCTTCAAACATGCGCAGCAGACGCCACAAGCCGGCGCGCGAACCGTACTCGTAGATCGACTCCATGCTCATGTGGCGCGCAGGGAAACTCTGTGCGCCGATGATTTCGGACAAGAAGGTTTCCGAGCCGGCGTCGCCGTCGAGCACGCAATTCTCGGCGCCTTCTTCGTAGTTCAGCACGAACTGCAAGGCAATGCGCGCGCCGCCCGGCCATTGCGCGTGCGGCGGCGTGCGGCCGTAGCCGGCGAGGTCGCGTGGGTAGTCGGAATTGTTCATGTCTCCTGCCTTCCGGTTCTTTTGATGTGTTTCATGCGTTCGCCGAATTATGTCTTTAGAATTGATTGTGGATATAAGCCTGAACGTATATGGACTGCAAGACTGCGGTATATCATTTGCCGGTCAAAGAATGGTCAAAATCTGCCAATGAGAGGAAGCATCATGGGAAAACTGAGCACCCACGTCCTGGACGTCACCCAGGGCAAGCCGGGCGCCGGCGTCAAACTGGCGCTGTATGCCATCAAGGATAATGAAAAAGTATTGCTGAAAAACGCCGTCACCAACAGCGACGGCCGCTGCGATGCGCCGTTGCTGCAAGGCGATGAATTGCTGGCGGGACGTTATGAGCTGGTGTTCGGCGCCGGCGATTATTTTGCCGGACAGGGCGTGCAGTTGCCGGCGCCGCGCTTTGTCGATGAAGTCGTGATTGCTTTCGGCATTGCCGATCCAGCGCAAAACTATCACGTGCCGCTGGTGGTCTCGCCGTGGTCGTATTCGACTTATCGCGGCAGCTGACCCCTTCCGCGCAGGATTGCGGACATGAAAAATCCGGCCCTCCCGAAGGAGCGGCCGGATTTTTTTTATGAACTGCGGAAATACAAAATCAGAATTCGTTTTGCAATTTCTTGTAACCCTGCACCAGTTCGTTATTGGTGCGCGCCACGTCTTCCGAAAATTCCGAGGCCTGCACCGACAGGCGCGGCAAGGCGTCGAGATCGGTCTGCGGGCCGATGCGCAGGGTCGACGGCACATAGAAACCGGGCGGCAAGTGGCAGCCGTCCGCCACGGCGTTGTAGCGCACCACGCAGCCGTCGCCGATCACGCAGTTGAACAGCACGCTGTTGAAACGCAATGAAAGCGTCATGGCCGACGGTGCAGGGGCCGTGCACGATGGCGCGGTGGGCGATCGAGGTGCGCTCGCCGATGGTCACGGCGCCGCCGGACTTGGAGTGGATCACCACGCCGTCCTGGATGTTGGAATGGGCGCCGATGACGACGGGATCCATCTCGCCTTTTTCGTTGACCTCATCGGCGCGGATGACGGCGTAAGGGCCGATGAAGACGTTTTCGTGCACGATGACCTTGCCGCACAGGATGGCGGTCTGGTCGACGTAAGCGGATTCGTGAACCTGGGGCAAATCGCCGGAGGGGTTGCGTCGAAGCATGGGATGCGATCTCCTTGCGCGGAACCAAGCAGAACTGGGCTGAGATTGAAGAGGGCTTGAAAAGGCGCGCCCATTGTAGTGGTTTTTGTTTGCTCAGGTTTTTGTCATAAGTGATTGTCCCGGCCCGCATCACTCTTTATAATGATAATCATTCTCGATAATTAAAAGCGTCGCTTATTGATTGATAAGTCAGCAAGACGCACTATCCGGAACCCGCCAAGCCTCAAGCCAGGCCCTGCGCTCATTACAACGATATGCGGCGATGTTGTTTTCGACCATCTTGTCGAGCGCGCAGGACAGCAATCCAGCAATCCAGCAATCCAGCAATTCCCGGATGCCCGACGTTTCCAGCGCTGCGCATGTCCGCGCAGGGAGGGGAACGTTTTGCCGTCCGGTCTGTTCGCCGCATTATTTCATCGACCCTGAAAGGAAGCACCACATGAAACGTCTTGTCATTCCCGCCTTGCTGTCCACCATGCTGCTCGCGGCATCGGCGCAAGCCCACCACGTCTGGTTGCAACAGGACGCCAAATCCGCCAGCCTGTACTTCGGTGAATTTGCAGAAAACCTGCGTGAAACATCGCCCGGCCGTCTCGACAAATTCGTGCAACCGACGGCCGTCCTGCTGGGCAGCAACGGCGACAAGACCTTGGACCTGAACAAAGGCAAGAACGGTTTCGCCCTGTCGGCGCGCGCCGGCAAGAACGAATCCATCATCGCCGAAGAAGCGCATTACCCGGTTATGGAACGCAAGACCGGCGACGCCGTCGTCCGTACCGCATGGACGCCCGCAGCGCGCCTGGTGACCTCCGATGCGGAACAGGCCCCGCGCCTGACGCTGGATGTGGTGCCGACCGGCAAGCGCGGCGAGTTCAAGCTGTTCTACAAGGGACAGCCGCTGCCGAAGACCAAGATCAACATCCAGGTGCCGGCAGGCTGGAGCAAGGAAAGCCACACCGATGAGCAGGGCGTCGTGAAGTTCGACCTGCCGTGGCAAGGCACCTACGTCGTTGAAGCGCATCACATCGACAAGACCGCCGGCGAACGCGACGGCAAGCCCTACGATGTCGCCAGCTTCGTCACCAGCCTGACGCTGACGCAAGCCAAGGGCATCAAGGCGGTGCCGGCTGCGCCTGTGACGGAGCCAAGCCCGATCAAGTAAGGACCGGTTCAAGTCGCGGCGGGCAACTGTGCGGTTGCTCGCCAGCATCGGTTTTTGCGGGGTGCGGCAATTTGTCGCACCTGCACCGTTTCCATTTTTTCTGCCTCTTTGCGGGGGCGCGATTCCTCGCCATGCCTTTTCTGTAAAGCCTTTTCAGGCGATGACCACGTTCTCCTGATTCGCCGTTTCATCACTTTTGCCGAACGCCGCGGCAGTGCGCTGCGACATCCCCGCATGCTAAAGTCGCCGGATGGGGAAGAGATCGACAATCAAACAAAAAATCGCCGCGTGGACCGCCATGTTTGCGGTGCTGCTGATGATGCTTGCGCCGACGCTGTCGCGCGCTTTTTCCGCCGAACCGTCATCGGCAGGGTTCTGGATGGAAATCTGCAGCGCTTTCGGCGACAAAAAAGCCGATGCGCCTGCTTCCGGTGACGAAAGGCTCGTCGCGTCGGCGCATTGTCCCTATTGCCTGGTGCATGCCGACGTCCTGACGCCGCCACCGGGCGTCGCCGTCAATGAAACGATCTTCACGATGTCCCATTGGTTGCCGCGCTTGTTCTATCGCGCTCCGCAGCCCTTGTTTGCCTGGACGGTAGCGCCTTCGCGCGCACCGCCCGCGGCGGCCTGAAGCTTGTCTGCCGTTTGTCGGTTATATCGGCAAACGGATCCAAACACACTTTATTCACACGCTTTTGCACGCACCTGCTCTGTCGCGCAAGGTGCGGAAGCCGCCGGTCACCATCACATGAAAACATCCACACCATTCCCGGGAACCTTGCGTCCGCAGTTGCGTCCGCTTTTGCTCGCGCTGATTGCCGCCTGGAGTCCGCTGAGCCAGGCCGAAGGCAGCGACGCCGCGTTGCCCGAGGTCGTCGTCAAGGAATCGCAATCCGTCAGCGAAAAGAACAAACTGCCCACCACCACCGAAAGCATCACTGCCGCCAAGGTCGCCGACACCATCAACGCGATGAATGTCGAAGACACCCTGAAGTACATGCCCAGCGTGATGGTGCGCAAGCGTTTCATCGGCGACACGCAAGCGCCGATGTCCACGCGCACCACCGGCATCAACGCCAGCGCGCGCAGCCTGATTTATGCCGACGGCATGCTGTTGTCTGCGCTGATCAACAACAATAACGGCAACGGTTCGCCGCGCTGGTTCATGGTCGCGCCGGAAGAGATCGAGCGCATCGACGTGCTGTACGGTCCCTTCGCCGCAGAGTATCCCGGCAATTCCTACGGCGCCGTCACCGCGATCACCACGCGCATGCCGGATCACTTCGAAGCCAGCGTCAAGGCCAATGCCGCCTTCCAGGATTTCAGCCAGTACGGCACCAGCAATACCTATCGCTCGCAAGAATTCGCCGCCACGCTGGGCAATCGCAGCGGCGACTGGTCGTGGTGGCTCAGCGCCAATCATCTGGACAGCTACAGCCAGCCGGTGACCTACGTCACGGCAACGACCGCACCGGCGGGCAGCAGCGGCGCCATCCTCACGCAGGACCGCACCGGCAAGAACATCTACGTCCTTGGCGCCGGCAACCTGACGCACACGGTCCAGGACAACGCCAAGATCAAGCTGGCCTACGATTTCTCGCCGACCCTGACGGCGACCTATACGCTGGGTTACTGGCAGAACCAGGCCAACGCGCATGCGCAGTCCTACCTGACCAATGCCGCCGGCGCGCCGGTCTACACCAGCGCTTTCTCCAGCAACAACACCGAGCAGGAGCAATGGATGCAAAGCCTCGCCGTCAGAAGCAAGACGCAAGGCACCTGGGATTGGGAAGCCGTCGCCAGCAGTTTCTATGTCGCGAAGGACCAGACGCGTACTTCGACCGGCGCCTATCCCGCCGCGCAAAACGGCGGCGCCGGCACCATTGCCGATGCCAGCGGCACCGGCTGGAATACGCTCGACCTCAAAGGCATCTGGCGGCCGCAAGGCAATAACGGCGCACATATCGTCAGTTTCGGCAGCCACTACGATCAGTACAAGCTGGTCAGCCCGACCTACCTGACCGGCAACTGGATTTCCGGCGGCAACGGCGCCTTGTCGGTCGACTCGCGCGGCAAGACCGAGACCAGCGCGCTGTGGGCGCAGGACGTCTGGCGTCTGTCCGAAAACTGGAAGGCGACCCTGGGTGGACGTTACGAATGGTGGCGCGCTTTCGGCGGCTACAACTATGCCGTGGCGAGCGGCGGCATCAACCAGCCGGAAGTGCGCAATTCCGGATTCTCGCCGAAGCTGTCGGTGGCCTGGGCGCCTGACGATCAATGGCAGGTGACGGGATCGTTCGGCAAGGCCTTGCGCTTTCCGACCGTCGGCGAGCTCTACCAGAACGTGCAGGGTAGCGACGGCATTTTCCGGCAACCGAATCCCAACCTGAAACCGGAACGCGTGCTGTCGAGCGAACTGGCGCTCGAACGCGCGCTCGACAAGGGCAAGCTGCGCCTGTCGCTGTTCCAGGAAGAAGTCTCCGACGCCTTGATTTCGCAAACGGCCACGCTGGGTTCGGTGGTGTCATCTTTCACGCAGAACGTCGACAAGACGCGCCAGCGCGGCGTCGAACTGGTCCTGCAAAAAGACGACGTGCTGATCAGGGGACTGGAGATCAACGGCAGCGTGACCTATGTCGACGCGCGCATCCTCGCCAACAGCAGTTTCGTGTCGACCACCACGACCTCGGTCGGCAAGCGCACGCCCTATGTGCCGGAATGGCGCGCCACGCTGGTGGGCACGTATCGTCCGGACGACAAATGGGCTTATACGCTGGCGGGACGTTACAGCGGACGTCTCTATGCGACGGTCGACAACAGCGACGTCAACACGCACACCTACCAGGGTTTCGACGGCTTCGTGGTGTTCGATGCACGGGTACGCTACAAGATCGACAAGCACTGGAGCACAGCGGTCGGGATCGACAATCTCACCAACAAGAATTACTTTCTGTTCCATCCGTTCCCGGAGCGAACCTTGTTTGCCGAGTTGAAATACGACTTCTGATCGTCGTCTGCCTGAAAGACAAAGGCCGTCGCGCAATTCATTGCACGGCGGCTTTTTTATGGACTTGAAGATCAGGTCATGGTGCGCGGCGCCGCCAATCCCATCTCCTTGCGGAACAGTTCTTCCATCTCGCGGCGGATGCGGATCGGTTCCAGGCTGCCGTCGACAGCGACATCGCTCCAGCGCACGGTCTGGCCTGCGGCAACCGGACGTTGCAGCATGAGATGATGCGCCAGCCCGATCGGCAACGCTTCCGCATGGAGCGAATCCACCGCCGGCATCAGCTTGCCGTAGACCATGTGGCCGCCTTCGCCGTCGAGCTTCTCGCCGGGCTTGAGATCGCGCTTGGCGGTGGCCACGGTGTCGCCGCTGAAGGCCAATGTATTGCCGGTCGGCTGGCCGCGCACGGCAATGTTGGCGACCGAGATGCCCAGCTCCAGGCCGATCAGGTGATAGGGTTTGTACATGGTGGCGTAGCGGCCGCTTGCGTCGGTTTTCAGACCGTACTGTGCGAAGCAGTCGCGCACATAATCGCTCGGCGCTTCGAAGGTCACGTACACGCCCCAGCGCAGGTCGCGGAACACCGGTCGGCCGTCGCGTTCCAGCGACGACACCACTTCCACCGTGCCCGAATGCGACAGGATGCCGCCGGCCGATGCCGGCTTGAGTATGTTCGGCAGGTCATCGACGCCGCAGGGCGGAAAGGCCAGTCCGCCTGCGCCCGGCGTCAGGCCGCAGGCGTTGGCGACCGCGCCCATTTCCAGCGCCGACTTGGTGCCGTCGAGGAAGGAATTGAACATCTGCGCATTGAAGTCGCCCGAGGCCACCTGCGCTTCGCTGAAGCCGTAGTGGCCCCACACCGTATCCGGCGTCGACTGGTGATAGACCGGCAGATACTTGGTGCCCTTGCCGGCGCAGACGACCTCGAAGCCGGAAGTGCGCGCCCAGTCGACCAGCTCGGCGATCAGCGCCGGCTGATCGCCGTAGGCCATCGAATAGATGATCCCGGCTTCGGCGGCGCGGCGCGCCAGCAGGGGGCCGGCGAGGGCGTCGGCTTCGACGTTGACCATGATGATGTGCTTGCGATGCCGGCAGCACAACAGCGCGTGACGGATGCCGGCCGCCGGGCTGCCGGTGGCGTCGATGACGATGTCCAGTTGCGGATGCGAAATCATCGCCTCGGCATCGTCCTGCACGAAGGTGCTGCCGTCGCGCAGCGCTTCGTCCCATGAACGTGCCGCATGCATGTCGTCTTTCCAGCCGACCCGCGCCAGCGCCTGTTTTGCGCGTGCGGGCGAGAGGTCGGCAATGCCCAGCAGATGCACGCCGGGTGTGCGCGGCACCTGTGACAGAAACATCGAGCCGAACTTGCCTGCGCCGATCAGGCCGACGCGCACCGGTTTGCCGGCTTCGGCCAGCGCCTTCAATTGTTGGAACATGGTTGTCATGCTGTCTCCTGGCGTTGTCGTTATGGTGACGGCGTCCGCGGATTTTCATCTGCGCAGTTGCAGCCTGGAAAAGAGTAGCATTGGGATTTTTCGCGGTAAATGCCGAATCTCACACACTTCATGTGCAAAAAATCCCATGCAAAAATATGACGCGTAAGTTCGACTGGAACGACCTGCAAGCCTTTCTCGCCGTGGTGCGCGCGGGCCGGCTGACCGTGGCGGCCCGCCGGCTGGGCATCGATCATTCGACCCTGAGCCGCCGTATCGTCGGCCTGGAAGCAGCGATCGGCGCGGTATTGTTCGATCGTCGCGCGGCCGGTTATTCCCTGACGGCCGAAGGCGAGCGGCTGGTGGTCGATGCCGAAGCCATGGAGAGCCTGGCCGTGCGTATCCGCGCGCGCCAGGACGACCCCGCGCAAGGCCTGACCGGATCGATCCGCATCGGCACGCCGGAAGCCTGGGGCACTTATTTCCTGGCGCCGCAGCTGAACTTGTTGGCGCAACAACACCCCGAATTGGAGGTGGAGCTGATTGCCAATCCGCGCATGTTCAGCCTGTCCAAGCGTGAAGCCGACATCGCCGTCAGCATGACGCGCCCGGAGCAGGGGCGGCTTTATGCGCGTCGCCTGAATGACTACGAACTGGGGATTTACGCCGCGCAGGATTATCTGCAACGGCATGGCCTGATCGACAACAAGGCGCAGTTGGAACAGCATGCCTGGGTCGGTTACGTGGAAGACCTGATGTGGTCGCGCGAGCTGGACTATCTTTCCGAAATCTCGCCAGCGCTGCGACCGCGCATCCGGATTTCCAACATCATCAGCCAGATGGCGGCGGTGGTCGGCGGGGCGGGGCCGGGCGTGCTGCCGTGCTTCATGGCGCGCGGCGAGAACAGGTTGGTGCGGCTGTTGCCGGAGATCCGGCTATACCGCTCTTACTGGCTGATCACCCATGCCGACGCGCGCGATATTTTGCGGGTCAACGTGGTGGCGGATTTCATTGTGGAGCGGGTGCAGGCGGAAGGGGAGAAATTCTGGATCGATCATGCGATCGGGAGATGACGTGCCGGCAATCGTTTGCAGGAGAGACAAGGAGGCAGGTTGGCGCAGGACGATGCGATGGCTTGTTCGATTTGCAACGGCGGGCTTGATTCCAGACTCAGCTGCTTTTGGCTTTCTCTATCGTCGAACGCGCTGCTTCCAGCATGGCGACCGGCTCTTCGGCATCCGAATCGAGATACTGGTTTTCAAGACTGATTGCCAGATTGCTCATTTTTTCGGCAAGGTCGGCAAGTGCGACGCTGAGTTCGCACATCAGGCTGGAGATGTTTTTGGGTGAGTTCGCCATGTCTCTTTTCCTTAAACGGACTCGACAGGCGGACCTGTCAAACACACTTCTGGACTGCACAGACGCTCAGGCAAGATGCCTGATGCAGAGGCTTGCGTGACTTATTTTAAGCCTATTTCCGATTTTGACCGTGGCTTGCGCAAAAAGTGCGCGCAAGAATGTGCTTCGCATGGAGAACAAGCAACGGCAACAAAAAAGGGCCTGCACATGCAAGCCCTTTTTTTTGTCGCCCGGCAAACCCGCCGGCAACCCGAGATCAGCGAATCAGAAAGTTTCCCAATCCGAATCCGAGTCGGGCGCCACAGCCTTGGACGCGCCGGCAGGCTTGGCGCCGGCGTTGTTGAGGCGAGGTGCCGCTGCCGTCGCCGGCTTTGGTTTTGCTTTGGAGATGGCGACCGCAGGTTTTGCGGCGACCGCTTTTGCTGCGCCGGTGCTGCGCGCCTGCACCGGCTTGGCTGTCGGCGTGGCGGCGGCAAGTTGATGCGCCTGCGTTGCATCCAGCTTGAAGCGACCGACCAGATTGGCCAGGGTGGCAGCCTGATCCTGCAGCGACTGCGCCGCCGCCGCCGCTTGTTCCACCAGCGCCGCGTTCTGCTGCGTGCCTTCATCCATCTGCGTGATCGCCTGGCCGACTTCGCTGATGCCGGCGCTCTGCTCCTGGCTGGCCGAGCTGATCTCGCCGACGATGTCGGTCACGCGCTTGACGCTGGCGACCACTTCGTTCATGGTTTCGCCGGCCTGCTGCACCAGCTTGCTGCCGACGTCGACCTTGGCGACGGAGTCGTCGATCAAGGTCTTGATTTCTTTGGCGGCGGCGGAAGAACGTTGCGCCAGGCTGCGCACTTCGGACGCGACCACCGCGAAGCCGCGGCCCTGTTCGCCGGCGCGCGCGGCTTCCACCGCCGCATTCAGCGCCAGGATGTTGGTCTGGAAGGCGATGCCGTCGATCACGCTGATGATGTCGACGATCTTGCGCGACGAGTCGTTGATCGAGCCCATGGTGTCGACCACCTGACCGACCACGGCGCCGCCTTGCACGGCGACTTCCGATGCCGATACGGCCAGTTGATTGGCCTGGCGCGCGTTGTCGGCGTTTTGCTTCACGGTCGAGGTCAGCTCTTCCATCGCCGAGGCGGTTTCTTCGATCGAACCGGCCTGCTGTTCGGTGCGGCTGGAGAGATCGAGGTTGCCGCTGGCGATTTCGCTCGACGCCGTGGCGATGGTGTCGGCCGAGGACTTGATGTTGGCGATGGTGTGCGTCAATGAATCGCGCATCCGTTTGAAGGCATAGACCAGGCTGGACGTGTCGCCCGGCGCCGTGTGGATGCTCAGCGTCAGGTCGCCGTCGGAGATGCGGTTGGCGATCTCCGCAGCGTCGCCGGGGTCGCCGCCGATGGTGCGCAAAATGCTGCGGTTATTCAACACGACCAAACCGATCAGGACGATGGCGATACCGGTGAAGATGGCTGCGGCCTCGTAGAGCGAGCGCATGAAGGCGGCATTGATGTCGTCGACGTACACGCCGGTCGTGACGATCCAGTCCCATGGCTCGTAACGGAGTACATAAGAAGTCTTGGGCACCGGATCGGGCGAGCCGACCTTGGGCCAGACGTAGCTGACGAAATCGCCGTCGGTTTTGGCGCCGGCTTTGGAAATGTTCACGAACACCAGCGTGCCGTTGGGATCCTTGAAGGTCGACAGATCCTTGCCGTTGAGCTCCGGTTTGATCGGGTGCATGATCGTGACGGAGGAGGAATTGGAAATCGAGAAATAGCCATCGGTGCCGTAGCGCATGTTTTTCACGCGCTGCATCGCCGCCTTTTGCGCTTCTTCCTTGCTCATCGCGCCGCTTTTCGCCAGTTCGCCGTATTCCTTGATGCTGCTCATGGCGACTTGGGCGACGTTGATCAAGTCCTTTTTACGCTCTTCCAGACGGATGTCGCGCGCGTGGAATGCGTTGAAAATGGAGATGGCCAGCAATGCGATCAGGCTGATCACGAGCGGTGCCCACAGCCGTTGTTTGAATGAGAGTTTCATCCGATGATCTCCAAAGTTTTCCTTGATGAATAATGATGGTGGCGAGGCATGTCTGCGCATGCCTTGAAAATTTGGATAGCCATACCTTGTGTTGTCGTTTTTAGTTATTAACGGCTTTGCAACAGACTAACTTTAAACGTGCCAGGAAAAAAGAAAGCCGCGATTAGTGCGGCTTTCATGGGCTTTATCTGATCTTCTGCCTTAACTTGTACCAGAGCAGGCCTATCCATTCGTGCAGGGCGTAGTTGCTGCGTCGCAAGCCTTCGCCGCTAGGGACATAGTCGTAAGGCACGAGCTGCTCATGGCTGAAGAAAACGGTCGGCGCGGCGGTGATCTCAAGCCCCGTTTTCTGAAAACTCGCCAAAGCCCTTGGCATATGCATCGCATCCGTTACCAGCATGATTCGTTGTATTCCAGCCTGCCGCAGCAGGATTGCCGAAAGGGAAGCATTTTGCGCCGTATCCATGGCTTCGTTTTCCAGCCAGCGCGCAGTCACGCCGAAGTCGTCGCGCAGGCTGCGGGCCATGACTTCGGCTTCGCTTTCTGTAGCGTCGTTGGTTTTTCCGCCGGTAATCAACACCGGAAGGCGAGTGGCCCGATGAAGTTTTGCGGCATATCGCAACCGGGCCAGAGCCAGATAATTGGGGACATATTGATGATTGTATTCCGGGGCACGCGACTGCCTGCTGGCGCCCAGGACAACGATCGCCTGTGCCGTCGACGGCAGGTTCCCAACGTCGGCAATGGCAGGCGATTGCGCCTCCAGCGGCGCCAGCAGCAGCAGGGCGCCGGCGCGCGTACTGAACAGCCAGAGCAAGGCCAGCGCGCACCAGCTCAGCCAGATCGCGCGGCGCCAGCGATGACGCAAAAACAGGCCGAGTGCAGCCAGCAACAGCATATTGGCCGGAAACAGCAGGAAGGTGCTGGCGAGTTTGACGGGTAGCTGCATCTGAAGAGAAATGAATGGCGGACAAGCATTATCGCCGTGCTGTGCGACGCCTGTCACGGATTTGGCGCCTTGCGGGCAATCATGACCGCAACGATGTCGTTGCCGGAGATGCCGTACCGGAGCTTGCAAGTGTCGCCAGCCTGCAGCTGGCGATACGTCGCAGCAAACGTTTTCGTCGCGCCGAGGCAGTGCGGCGCGAGCTGCCTGAGTTCTCCGTCCTGCCTGTGTCCGCCGATGCGGAAACGCTACACGGAAAAAGCGATCGGCGCCAGCCGGAGCTTGTCCTACAAACCAATCCGGCATCGTCCGATTTGTGGGCATGCCGCGACGCCCATACTATCTGCTCTCCACACCGGAGTTGGCGGTTAAAAAATATACCAACACCAATTCTCCGGAATGCGCATACTGCGCATTCCCATCTGATGGTCGCAAGGGTATGTCGGTTGGTTTGACGTCAACAAGCATGTTCTTTTCCGCTTATCCGGGGATGTGGGCATGTACACTGTATTGGCATACATACAGTCCAGCCCACTTATGATCCCGAGTCTTCATGCCCGACAATAACGAAAATACCGGATTTCTCCAGGCCGGCGACGGTACGGCCCTGTTTTACCGGGAGCGGCGACACCCCGAGCCCCGCGGCGCCATCGTCCTCGCGCACGGACTGGGAGAGCACGGGGGACGCTACGGCGAACTGGCCGGCCTGTTCCACGAAGCCGGTTTATCGGTGCGCATTCACGATCATCGCGGTCATGGGCGATCGGGCGGGGCGCGCGGCAGTTTGCGCAGTGCTGCCGATTTTCTGAGCGATCTGAAGCTGGTGTTCGACGATTTTGCGCAGCAGTGCGACACCACGCCGTTTCTTTTCGGACATAGTATGGGCGGCCTGGTGGCGGCGCGTTTCGCCACCGGCGGCTTGTCGAAGGTGCGCGGCTTGCTGCTGTCGTCGCCGGCGCTGGCGATCCGCATGAGCGCTTTCCAGAAAGCCCTGCTGGCGCTGACCACCCGCATTGCGCCCGGCCTGGCCGTGCCGACCAGCCTGCCGGCGCAACTGGTCTCGCATGATGCGGAGGTGGTGCAGAGATATCGCAGCGACCCCCTGAATCACGGCAAGGTCGCGGCGCGGGTGGTCAATTTCATGCTGTCGGCGATGGCGCAGGTGCAGCGCGATGCCGGCACGTTCACGTTGCCGTTGCTGATGCAGATTGCCGGCGACGATGCCTTCGTCGATCCGCAGGGAAGCCGTTCGTTTTTTGCCGGCGTGCCGCAGGTCGACAAATGCCTGCATTGCTACGAGGACGCCTATCACGAGATTTTCAATGAATCCATGGAGCGGCGTCTGCGCGTTCAGGACGATTTGCGATCCTGGCTGGCATCGCATCTGGGTTGATCGCGACGGTATTTTTTGTTGCAATGCACATTGTGCCGCCCGGTGCGGCGCGCCGAGGCAGGCAAGGCCTTAATCCGGGATGAAAATTAACCTGTATTTACAAGTGAAAAGACATCTTAAGGCTGTCCGCTGGGGAAGTTGAGAAAGCCGCAGCGACTGTCAAAACCCACAAATCCCGGCGCGCAGGCACAGCCATTGAGCACCAGCGCCAGTGCCGCAGAGAGGATGATGATCATGATGCGCCGCATGAGCAATCTTTCAAGGTAAATGAAAAGCAGGGAGAGTATCAGCACGAGGCTGCAAGGCCCCAGCAGCATATCGACGGCGGGAGGATTTTCTTGAACGGATGGAAAAAATTGTAAAGACGGGTTGGCAATGCAATGGAGCGGGGCCGCTACGGGGGGATACGGCCTGAAAAACAAAAAGGGCAGATGAACTCTGCCCTTTGATGTTGCTTCGACGACCGCTTCAGGCCTGCATCAGGTAGAACATCCGGCAGGAGCGGTCGATACTGACAAGCGGCTCAGCGGGTCGATGCGAAGTAGCGCGCGACCATTGCAGCGATCAGCAGGGTGTAAGGCAGGATGTCGATCAGGATACGCATGGCGGGCTCCGCAAGAAAGTGATTTATGTTGCGTTGCAGTATGCGTGTTCCAGTCCCTTTTTTCCAATTTTGATTCCCAATATCAGTTATCGGGTTGTTGAATATCAGCGCTGTTCAGCGGTTCCTTCTCCCAGCACGCTCAACCCGGCAGATAGGAGCTGACGGTTGCGGGTGCAATGCTCTCTGGCGCTGCGATACGGATCTGGTTGCGGCCGTGTTCCTTGGCTTCGTAGAGGGCCTTGTCTGCAGCCAAAGCCAGCATGGTCGTGCTGTTGCCTGCTCCGGGCACCATGGCTGACACGCCGATGCTGAGCGTGACGCGACCGGACGGCAGGTTTTGCGCATGCGGAATCGCCGCCTGCGACAAGTTGCAGAGCAGGCGCTCGCCGACCAGTCGCGCGCCGTCGGCGTCGGTATTGGGGAGTATCACGACGAACTCTTCACCGCCGTAGCGCGCGGCGACGTCGCCGGGGCGATTGATGACGGCCAGCAGATGAGCGGCGATCCGGCGCAGGCAGTCGTCGCCGGCCAGATGGCCGTAGCAGTCGTTGTATTTTTTGAAGAAGTCGACATCGATCATCAGCAGCGCCAGCGAGCGCCTGTCGCGCCGGGCGCGATTCCATTCGATCTCCAGTACTTCGTCGAAGCAGCGGCGGTTGGAGAGCGCCGTCAGGCCGTCCTGGTTGGCTTGCGTCATCAGGATCTTGTTGGCGCCGGCAATGCTGTTGTAGAGCCGCGTGATGCCGTACAACTGCGAAATCAGCACTACCAGCGACGTGAACAGGCTGGTGATCTTGGCGAAGTACCAGCCCAGCGAAAAGCGCGAACCGCCGTAAAGCGTCAGCCACACGTCGATGCACGCGGCAAACATGCCGACCATGACCCACAAGCGTTCAGGGCGGTTATCGCGGATGCGCATGACGCAGAGCAGGCCGATCAGATTGACGCCGAACACCAGCACCGGGACGACCAGCGTCGAATCGTCGAAGAAATTCTTGCCATTGCGAAACACTGCCGGCATATAGGGCAAACCGATCGTCGCGCTCAGCGTCAGCAGGGCGACCGCGACGACGACCGCGACGATGGACATGCGCACGCTCGAGGCGGTGCCGGCCATGTCGTCGGCGCTGAGCGCATAGCGGATGATCAACAAGCCAAAACCGATATGCCAGTAGCACCATAGCCAGACTGCGCTGCTGTTGGTGCCGATGATGGGTTCGGTCATCAGGCCGCCGGGGAACGCCGCGATCAGCGGAATGAAAATGACGGTGACGAAAAAGTAGGCGGTGCCCAGGCGTATCGTGCGCTCCTTGCTTTCGATCAGGCCTTTGGCGTATAGCAGCGCACCGAGGATGATGTTGATCACGATCATGGCGATGCCGAATGCGCTCATGTAGCCCGGGATCGGCAGCAGCGGCGTCATTGCCAGAGGGGTAGCGATGGCGGCGGAAAGCAGCAGCAGGGTGATGACCACCTTGGCGAGCGCGAACTGGCGGCCGCCTGCCTCGGCGTCTTTGATCAGATAAAGTTCGTCTTGCATGTCATTCTTCTTCTGGTTCATTTTTTCCACATCTTAGTGCGGAAGAAGACGTCCGACTGCGAAGAATCATGTTGAATTGCTAATTTTTTGCGGAATGTTGTTATTTGGCTTGGATAGTTTTTTTGCGGCAACGAGGGCGTGTCGAAAACCGTGAAAAGCCGCTTCCGGCGGGCATTTTCGTGTTGCGCGACAGCATTGTTTGTCGTGCGGCAAAGGACATGAAAAAAGCGCGGGCCTGCCGCGCTTTTTCATTTCACGGTTGCTCGAAGATTCACTTCTCCGATTGCATCGTGAGTCCCTTCATGTCGGAAGCGATGCGTACCTTGTAGACGCCCGGCGCCTTGAGATCGAGTGTCAGCGAGGCCGGCGGCGTCGCATAGTTGCTATTGAGCGAATGCATGGGTTTGACGCTGAAGGTATAGCTGGTGCCCGGCTTGAGCCAGATGCTCAGGCGTTCCCCCTGCCAGATTTCCGCCAGCACCACATCATTGATGGCCAGCACTTCCGGAGAATTACCGACAAAAAATCCCGACTGGCGCGAAAACTGTACTTCGGCCAGATCAGGCATTTGCGTCGTCATGCTTTTGATATAAATGCGCGCCAGCGGGACTTGTCCGGTCGGCGTCGTCTGCTGGTTCGGCGGCGTGGTGCTGCATGCCGCCAGCGTCAGTGCCAGCAGGCAGGCGGTGATCGCTGTCTTCATTGCTGCTTCCTTATAGGATGAAATGATTGTTCTCCGGATGGGCGACGCTGATTTTGACACGAAGCGCGCATGATGGGGGGCAATATGAGACAAGGAGCGCTAGCGGGGAGTGTGAATGCGATAAACGCAACGCCGCGCGCCAGCCAGCAGATGTTCTTCGCGCGTGACCGACGCCTCGTCGCCGATCGCTTCCCGGAACAATTGCAGCTCGGAGCGGCAGAATCCCTGGCAGCTTTGCGCCGCCGCGCAGATCGGACAGTGGTCTTCGATCAGCAGCCAGTCCTTGCCTTGCTTCTCGACACGCGCCATGTAACCTTCCGCCGTGCGCAAGGCAGCCAGCTTCTCCAGTCTTTTGGCGATGCCGTTCATGCCCCGGCAGGCGCGCACATAGTCGTTGCGCATCTCGTTTTCGCGTTGCGCGATCAGGCGATCCAGTCCTTCGTCTCCGAACAGTTGCCTGATCGACCCGATTAGTTGCACCGTCAGGTAGGCATGCGAATCGGGAAAGCGCGCATGACCCGCGGCACTCAGTTCCCAGTTCTGCTTCGGCCGTCCGGCGCCGGAGGAGGCTTCCTGCGCGCCCACGATCAGACCGTCCGCCAGCAGCTTCTGCACCTGCAGCCGCGCCGCTTCCGCCGTCATCGTCAGTTCCTGCGCCAGCAGGGCGGTGGATGCCGGACCTTTGGTCTTGAGGCGAAACAGGATGCGCTCGGCCGTTGGCATGGCGTCGATATTTTCCAAGTTTTTACTTGTGTATTTCATGGGGCAGGTTTAGTATGCGTTTGAATAAATATCCAATTAAACACTTGCATATTATGCTTTCTCCATCCGAATGTCGAGGTGCGCCATGAATGACGCGAGCAAGATCGCAAATACGAATTGCATCGGCAACGATGTCGTTGCCGTCGCTGAATCCGCCCGCTGGGCCGAACTGCTTTCCGGCGGCAACGCCTTGCGCGCCGTGGCATTGACCGGCGGCGTCGCGCTGCACGCCATCAATGTCCACATCGTCACCACCATCCTGCCGTCGGTGGTGCGCGATATCGGCGGCCTGGACTATTACGCCTGGAACATCACGCTGTTCGTCGCGGCGTCGATTTTCGGTTCGACGCTGACCGGCAAACTGCTCGACGTGCTTGGGCCGCGCCGTACTTATCTGTTTGCGCTGGCGATCTTTTCAAGCGGCTCCATCCTGTGCGCCACGGCGCAGGACATGTTCTGGATGCTGGGCGGACGCAGCGTGCAGGGCATCGGCGGTGGGTTGCTGGCGGCCTTGAGCTATGCCTTGATCCGCATCGTGTTTGCACCGCGCCTGTGGTCGCGCGCGGTGTCGCTGGTGTCGGGCATGTGGGGGATCGCCACGCTGCTCGGGCCGGCGGTCGGCGGCGTGTTTGCCGAAAGCGGCGCATGGCGTCTGGCGTTCTGGTGCTTGTTGCCGGTGTCGCTGGCGCAGGCGCTGATCGTGGCGGCGCAGCTGCGCGGCAGACAAGAGACCGGCGCGCCGGCCGTGCGCATGCCCTTGCTGAAGATCGCCTTGCTCACTGTTTCCGTATTGCTGGTGGCTTTGGCCGGGCAAGTGCAGGATGACGGCGGCAAGCTGCTCGGCGTGGCCGCAGGATTGGCATTGGGCGTGCTGGTGGCCCGGCTCGACCGGCGTCCGGGCGTCGCCTTGCTGCCCAGCGGCGCTTACACCCTGTCGAGCACCATGGGGAAAGTCTTTGCCTGCCTGTCCTTGCTGATGATCGCCGGCATGACCGAAATCTTCGTGCCGTATTTTTTGCAAACGCTGCACGCCTATTCGCCGTTGCAGGCCGGTTACATGACGGCCGCCATGGCCGGTGGCTGGAGTCTTGCATCCCTGCTCAGTTCGGGGCGCGGCGATGCGGATGCCGATCGCATGGTGCGGGCCGGGCCCGCCGTCATGGCCTTGTCTCTGGCAGCGTTGGCCTTGCTCCTGCCGGGGGACGCGCTCGACGGCATTGCTCCGGCGATCGAGGGTGCGTGCTTTGCGATCGCGCTGGCCGGCGTCGGACTCGGCATCGGAATGGGGTGGCCGCATCTGGTGACGCGCGTGATGAAATCGGCGCGGGCCGGTGACGAGAACCTTGCCTCGGCCGGCGTCAGCACGGTGCAGTTGTATGCGATGTCCATCGGCGCCGCCTTGGCCGGCCTGACGGCCAATGCCGCCGGTCTGAGCGGATCCGTCACTGAGCCGGGCGGCGCCGACGGCGCGCGCATGGCAGCCTATTGCCTGTTCGGATTGTTTGCACTGGCGCCGCTGACGGCGATAGCGCTGGCGCGCCGGCTGACGGCGAAGCAGGGTTAGAGAAAGAGAACGGGAGATGCATCATGCCGGCAAGCCAGCAACAAGCCAGTACGCCGACGGCGATCAGCGAGATCGAATACCACCTGATCGTCGCCGAGTTCGATTTGCTATGGGGGCGTGCCCGGCGGCCCGGCGCGGCCGAGTCCGCTAGGATGGATCACATGATCTGTCTGATCGAGGCATTCGAAGCCAGTCGCGGCAAGGCTTCCTTCAACTGATCGAGATCGGCGGCGGGCAGTCGCACATGCAGTCGCGCCAGCGTGTCGTGGCTGCTGCCGAGCAGTGCGTAGTGTTTTTGCTGCAGCCAGTAGCGCAGATGCGATTCATCGGCATAGGCAATGGCGATTTCCACTTCGGCCCAGGCAATGCGTTCGATGCGATGGGCTTGCTTCAGGGCCGATGCCACGGCGTCGGTGTAGGCGCGCACCAGTCCGCCCGATCCCAGTTTGATGCCGCCGTAGTAGCGCACCACGGCAGCCAGTACGCCATCGAGTTCGTGATGGCGCAAGACTTCCAGCATCGGACGCCCGGCGGTGCCGGAGGGTTCGCCGTCGTCCGACATGCCCGACTGGCCGCCGGCCATCAAGGCCCAGCACACGTGCGTGGCGGCGCGGTGCTGCGCGCGCAGGCGTTCCAGTTCGGTTTGTGCGGCCTCGCGGCTGTCGACCGGCATGACGATGCCGATGAAGCGGCTCTTGCGAATTTCCGCTTCGACCTCGACGGCGGCGGCGAGCGTGTAGGTCGGCAAAATGCGTCGCTGTCTGAATCAGGCAGCGATGCCGCGCAGCGCGTCGAGCTCGGCCTGCAGGGCCTGGTTCTCTGCGGTCAGGGCGGCGACGCGCGCGTTCAATGCGGCGATTTCTGCGCGCAAGGCGACGGGATCATTGCTGCCGACCGGGGATGAGCCGGAGAAGGGCGCGCCGTCATCCGATTCGCCGTCTTCCGATTGCACGCGCGGAGCACGCGGCGTGCGATTGGCGGCTTGCTGTTCGCGCACCAGCTTGGCGGCCTGGCGCAATTCCTTCTTGCCGCCGGCAACGGCGTTGACCTGCTCGTTGCTGGGCAAGGAAGCGACCGCCGCCGCCGCATTGATGGAGATGGTGCCGGCGCGCACGGCTTCGACCAGTTCCGGCGCGGCGGTCTTGCGGATCTTCTCGATCTGGCCGACGGTGTTGCTGCTGATGCCGGCCACGCGCGCGATGTCTTCACGCGTCTTGATTGAGGCGCTGGCGACGGCCGCGTTGGGCGCGGCATCCTCCGCGGGCTTGGCGGCGCCGTCGCCCGCCGGTTCAAAGGCGGAAGCATCCTTAGAGGCGATGGAGGCGTCCATCTCCGCCTTGACGCGGGCGGAAATGATGTCGCGCTTGCGCAGCGCCAGCACGCCGCGCTGGAAGTCGGTGACGCTGCGGCGGCCGAGCTGGTTGTCGATCATCCACAGCATGACGTCGTCGATCGACGCGAAGCTGGTGTTCTGCACGGTTTTGAAGTCGATGCCGTGCTTGCGGCAGATTTCGTAGCGGTTATGGCCGTCGACCAGCACCTCGCCCCACAGCACCAGCGCGTCGCGGCAACCTTCTGCCAGCAGACTGCGTTCGAGGGCCGCGTATTCGTTGGCGGTGAGCGGATCGATGTATTGGAGGAGTTCGTCGTTGATGGTGATATTCATGGCTTCCCTGGTCCGCTCCGGCGAGTCGGAGGCGGACCGGAATTTTACACTACCCGTGAAGGCTGCCTTCAGCGAGCCTCAGGCGCTGCGGCCGTCGTAGCGGATGCGCTTGAGCGCGTCGAGGTCGATGCCTTCGACGCAGCGCACGTTGATGGCGGCCATCTTGTTGCCCTGAGGATCGACGCCGAAGCCGAAAGCCTGGCAGCCGCAACGCTTGCAGAACTGATGGTCGATCACGTGCTTGTTGAAATGGTAGGTGGTGATTGCGTCCCCGGACGTCTTCAGCCGCAACTTGTCGCGCGCGACGAACCACAGCAGCGTGCCCTTGCGGCTGCAGTAAGAGCAGTTGCAATCGACCACCGGCCCGATTTCGCCCTCGGCTTCGAAGGCGATGTCGCCGCAATGGCAGCTTCCCTGATAGATCATGTCGTCTCCTGTCGGTTTGGGTCAGTCGGCTTGCAATGCCGCCATCAGCGCGTCCAGGCGATCGAGGCTGCCCGACCATCCTTCGTTGATGCCCATCTTCTTCAGTGCCTCAAGGATGGCCGGCGTCGGTGCGCGCGTGCGGATGGTCAGGCGCGTCTTGCCGTCCAGATCTTCGAAGCTCACTGTCTGCAGCATGACGCCGGCCGGGTTGGCGGTGGTGCGCTGCGGATCGATCATATCGTGCCACGCGGCCGGATGCTCCGTGCAATCCATCGTCATGACCAGCAGCGACGGCGGCGTCACCTCCACGAATTCGCCCGTGATCGGATAGTCGGTGCCGTCGGGGCCGCGCATGGTGATGCGATGTCGGCCGCCGGGGCGCAGGTCAAGTTCGCAGACCGGATTGTCGAAACCCTTCGGCCCCCACCATTGCGTCAGGTGACGCGGATCGGTCCAGGCCTGGAACACCAGCTCGCGCGGCGCATTGATGACGCGGCTCATGAAGAATTCGTCGTTGCCGACGGGATTGGAAAAATTGGGGGCGGTTGTCATGATGTTGTGTCGCTGAATGTGTATATGAATCAGAGAGCGGTACGCGCAAGATAGTCGACGAAACGGTCGAAGCTGCCGTTCCATCCATCCTGATGTCCGTCGCGTTCGGCCGCCGACTGGAACGGCGTCTGGCGAAAACGCATGTGCGTCTTGCCGTCCTGTTCGGTGAAATCGATGGTGACCAGCGTCTCCAGGCCGCGTTCCCCTTCCTCGTCCCAGGCAAAGGTGAACGCCAGCCGCTCCGGCGCCTTCACCTCCTGGAAGACGCCGCCTTGCCACAGCTTGCGGCCGTCCTCGACGCCGTGCAGGCAGCCGCGCCAGGCGCCGCCCGGGCGTACGTCCATTTCCAGCACGGCGGCGGGATGCGCCGGCGGCCCCCACCAGCGTCGCACGTGTTCGGCGTCGGTCCAGAGCCGGAAGACCAGTTCGCGCGGCGCATCGAAGGTGCGGGTGATGTTGAGTTCGCCCGCTGAGCCCGACAAAGAAGAAAATTCAGATGACATGTTCATGGCGCTTCTCCTCGCAGATAGGCTTCGAGGCGGTCGATGGTCTGGTTGCCGCCTTCGATGGCGTGGAATTCGCGGACCACCTTGTCGCGGATATCCGCGGTGGCGAACAGCGAGGTCAGCGTGAGGGCGGTGCGGCCGGCATCGTGTTCCTCGAAGGTGACGGTGACTTCGAAGCCGGGATCGCTGTCGTCGTCGCTGGTGTGCAGGTAAGACAGCCGTGACGGCCTGACGATTTCCCGGTACAGGATTTTGTTCGGATAGTCGGTGCCATCCGGTCCGTGCATCATGAAGCGCCAAATGCCGCCGGGACGCACGTCCCTGGTCGTGGTTGTCGTAGTGAAGCCGCTCGGTCCCCACCAGTTGCCGATATGCACCGGATCGGTCCAGGCCTCAAAGACCAGTGCGCGCGGGGCATTGATGACGCGCGAGATGACGATGCTGCGGTCGGTTGATGTCGCCATCTGCATGGCAAGCGTTGCTGCCGTCATGGTGTTCTCCTTGATTGCTTCCCTCGCCGGCGGCGAAGGGAGGTTGCGTCGCCGTTTGTCTTATTGTTTTTCGGCGAGGTTCTTGAGGTTGTCGAGTCCGGTTTCAAAATCCTTGCCCACCATGCTGTCCATGTCGAAGAACACGTGGACGATCCGGGCCGGGAACGGCGCCGCGCCCGACATCGCCCACGTCACTTCGGTGGCGTCGCCTTTGGCGGTCAGCGTGTACTCGACCGTGTTGCTGGCCCTGAAGGGCTTGGTGAAGTCGAGCTTGATGACAACTCTGGAAGGCAGGGTTTCATCCACGATTTCCATGCGTCCCTGGCCGGCCTTGCCCGAACCTTCCCATGCATACGTGGCGCCTTTGCCGCTGGCGACGTCGTTATAGCTGCGCTTCATGTCCGGGTCGAGTTTTTCAAACGGCGACCAGGCGGCGAAGTTGTGCATGTTGTTCAGGTAAGGGAAGATCTTTTCCGGCGCGGCCTTGATGCTGGCGCTGCGTTGCACCTTGAACCGGTCCGGCTTGCGCGCGGCCAGGATCAGGATGGCGATGACGATGGCGGCAAGGACGATGGTGATGGTTTTGAGCATCGTGTCTCCACGGATGGATGATTGAAAATGGGCGGCCGGGTGGCGCAATCAGGACGGCATCGGACGTTCGCAGTTGACCATCCACGGGATGCCGAAGCGGTCGGTCAGCATGCCGAAACGCACCGCCCAGAAGGTTTCCTCCAAAGGCATGCGCACTTCCGCGCCGACATTCAGTGCGTTGAAGACACGCTCTGCCTCGACAGGATCCGGCGTATTGATCGTGATGCTGAAACCTTGCGGTTTTTCCGCATTGCCTTCCGGTACGTCCGAACCCATGAGGATCTGGCCGGCAATCCGGATGCGCGCGTGCATGACGCGGTTGTGCTGCTCCGCAGGCATGTCCTTGGCCATGGGCGAGTCGCCGTTGCGCATCATGAACTGGATGTCGCCGTCGAAGATTTCTTTGTAAAACTGAAAGGCTTCCTCGCACTGGCCGTTGAAATTGAGATAGGTGTGCAATTGCATGGTCTGCTCCTCGTTCGCAAAAGTATTGGGGTAAATACAGGGACAAACGCCTGAATGGAAAACGGGCGCCGCTGTTGCGACGGCTTGTTATTTTTTGACTACGGGTTTTGTCGTACGTTTCTTGCCGGGCTTGGCTATTTGTTGCACCTCCTGCATGTGTTCCGCGGACGATTCTGCCGTGATCGCGTCTTTGTTTTGGGCTTGCAAGTCGCGCAGATAATCCTCAAGGCGATCCAGGCTGGCTTCCCAGAACTGGCGGTACTGGTCGATCCAGGCATGCACTTCATGCAAGGGCTGCGCTTCAAGTTTGCACGGTCGCCATTGCGCTTCGCGCCCGCGCGTGATCAAGCCGGCGCGTTCCAGCACCTTGAGATGCTTGGTGATCGCGGGTGGACTGATCTCGAACGGCGCCATCAATTCTTTCACCGATGCTTCGCCGGAAGCCAGCCGCGCGAGGATCGCGCGCCGGGTCGGATCGGCCAGGGCGGAGAAGGTTGCGCTGAGATGGTCGGGAGGCATGGCTTTCTTCATTTGTTAATTAACTGATTGGTAAAGTAAGGCTTGTGTACTGGCTTTGTCAAGCATTTTGTTGGTCGACGTACCGATGCGCATCAGGTCTTCGACTGCACAAGACGGGCAGCGGAAAACCGGAGCGACTGTTAAAATCCTCACTCTTCCCACGCTACGGACGGAATCGCAATGGACGCTTTTTTCTTCATCCCTGTCGCCATCATGCTGGCGCTGGTGCCCGGTCCGAATAATTTTTGCGCGCTCAACAACGGCGTCCGCCGCGGCGTCGGTGTGGCCTTGCTGGCGACCTTCGGGCGCGTGACGGCGTTTGCGATTTTCCTGACGATTTCGGCGGTGGGACTCGGGGCCATGCTGCTGGCTTCCGAAACAGCGTTCACGGCGGTGAAATGGGTGGGCGCCGTCTATCTGTTTTATCTCGGTTATCGCGCCTGGCGCAGTCGCGAGTTTCACGGACTGGAGCTGGCCGACGGCGTGGAAAAGGCAGGCGCGGCTGCGCCCGTGCAAAAGAGCGTGCGTGCGCTGGTGATGCAGGAGTTCTTGCTTGGCATCACCAATCCGAAAGCGATCATGTTGTTCGCGGCGATATTCCCGCAGTTCATCGATGCCGCGCGTCCGGCGCCGCATCAGTTTTTGGTGCTGGGATCGATTTATCTGTGCGCGGAGTTTGTTTCCAGCACGGTGTATTCCCTGTGCGGCAAGCAGATCCGTCGCTTCATCCGCACTTCGCGCGGCGTGGCGCGCCTGAACAAGGCGACCGGCGGTTTCTTCATCGGCGCCGGCGCCTTGTTGCTGGCGGCGCGTCAGTAGTCATTCGGCGGCAAGCCGCTTATGCGTCTTGATTATTGATGGCGTTAAGCAGTTGCAGGTGTCGTTCGATTTCAAACACGTGGGTATCTTCCTTGCCCAGTTCACGCAAGGCCACGGCCAGCCCAAGCAGGTAGTCGGCGTTGCGTCCACTGGGACCTTGCGCGCCGGCGATCTGGCGCGCAATCTCGCGCTCGGAGGCGGGGCCGAGGAAAGCCGCGTTCTCCTCGGTGGCGATATACACCAATCCTTCCGCGCTGCTGTGATCCTCAAAGATGATGTCGGTCGACAGGCGCAGATAGCCGTTTTTTTCGCGGTAGTCGAGATGGTCGAACACTTCCGGCGTGATCAGATAGGCCATGCCCGCGCAGGTGGCGCCGTCATCCTGAATCAGCGTTACGACGCGGCCGGGTGCGTGCGGCGTGCCGCGATGATCGTGCGAGCCCTGCCAGAAGCGGCGACTCCAGCCGACGATGTGCGCGGGACGGCGCTCGATGAAGGGAAAGTCGGCCTTGAAGATCAGCGAGCCGTAGCCGAACAGCCAGACGCTGTCGTGCCGGTCGAACTTGGTCATGGCTTTGTTGAGGGCGATGGTGTCGGCGGACATGGGGCGTGCGTTCCTTGCTGGGCGGGGATGCGGAAATTATAAAGGCAGGCGGATTCTTCGGTCGGCGCAGGTCAGCTCAGGTCAGCTCAGGTCAGCTCAATGAGGCCAGCGTGTCGCGCAGCCACTGCAGCGAGGGATCCGCATGGTTGCGCGGGTGCCAGGCGGCAAACAGCGAAAAGCCGCGTGCCGCGAACGGCAGGTCGAAGATGTCGAGCCGATCGGCATAGCGCGCCGCCAGCCGGCTGGGCAGCGTGGCGACATAGTCGCTGCGGCAGAGCAACTCCGCCGCCAGCGCAAAACTTTGCATCGAAATCGCCACCATGCGCCGCCGTCCCAATTCTTCCAGGTGTTCATCCATGAAGCCGTGAAAGCTGCCGCCGCTGGTCGACACCAGCACATGGCGCAGTTTGCAATAACTCTCCAGGGTGGGTTTCCTGCGCCCGCGCGGATGCCCCTTGCGTTGCACCATGACGAAGTGTTCGTCGAGGAGTTTTCGGGCTTTCATGCTGGACGGCACCATGCGTTCGGAGCCGATCAGCAGATCGATTTCGGAACGTTCCAACTGAGCCGCAATATGTTGCTGGTCGCTGTTGAGAAAACCGATGCGCACGCCCGGTCCGGCGATCTCCGGCAGTTTTTCCATCAGCGCCGAGCCCAGCACCGATGTCGCATTGTCGCTGGCGGCAATGCGGAAGGTGCGATTGTCAGTCAGCGGATCGAAGGAGGAGCGATGATTGACCAGGTTCTCCATCTGCGCCAGCAGGGTGCGCAGCGGATCGGCCAGCGTCAGTGCGTGCGCGCTCGGAATCATGCCGCGGCCGTTTTCAGCCGGCACCAGCAGCGGGTCGTTGAAGATCGTGCGCAGGCGCGCCAACTGCGTCGACACCGCCGGCTGCGTCAGGTGCAGGCGCGCGGCGGCCTTGGTCACGTTGCATTCCTCCAGCAGAACGTGCAGGGAGGCCAGCAGGTTCAGGTCGATGCCGCGCATATTGATCATATTCATCAAATTGATGGGTTGTATCTCATTAATTGATTTCAAATATAGGTTGCGGCTGGCTAAAGTTCAAGCATTCATTCTGACCACCAAGGAGAACGCGATGAAAACCTGGATCCTCGATAAAGAAGCCGCCACCCTGACGCTGCATGATTTGCCTGCGCCCGCCGTCCGGCCGGGCGCCGTGCTGGTGCGCATGGAAGCCGTCCCGCTGCTGAGCTATACGCGCGACTATGTCGCCGGCAAGCTGCCTTATGCCTATCCGCAAGGTCCTTTTACTCCCGGCACCAACGGTATCGGTCGCATCGTGGAGGTCGGCGCCGGCGTGCAGCATTTTCACGCCGGCCAGCGCGTGGCGCTCAATCCCTACTGGCTGACCGGAGAAAATGTCGCAGAGCCGGCGCAGATCCTGATCGGCCTGACCGGCATCAGCGCCGACAGTAGCGGCATGCTGACGGAATACCCCAACGGCACTTTGCGTGAGATTGTCGACATGCCCGCATCGACGCTGGTGCCGCTGGAGGGGTTGGATGACATACCTGCCGACCGGCTGGCGACGCTGGCCAAGTTCATCGTACCGTTCGGCGGGCTGCGCCGGGTTCGCGTAGCAGCCGGGGATACGGTGGCGATCAACGGCGCCGGCGGCTATTTCGGCTCGGCTGCCGTGTTGGCGGCGCTGGCGATGGGCGCCACCCGAGTGCTGGCCGTGGCGCGGCGCGCATCGGCGCTGCATGGTCTGGTCGAATTGGGCAAGGGGCGTGTCGTGCCGGTAGTGCTGAGCGGCGATGTGGAGGCGGATGTCGCGGCCATGCGGTCCTTGTCGGGCGGCGGGGTGGCGGCTGCGCTGGACATGGTCGGCCAGGCGGGTTCCGCCGACAGCACCCTGACGGTCTTGCGCAGCCTGCGGCGAGGCGGCAGGCTGGCCGTGATGGGCAGCATGCTGGTGCCGCTGCCTTTGCCCTACGGCGAGATGATGCTCAACAATTGGGAACTGGTCGGCAATTTCATGTACCGCCCGCGGGATTATCGCGCGTTGACGGCGCTGGTGGAAAGCGGCCAACTGTCGCTGGATGCGGTCGACCTGACGTCATTTGCGCTGGAGGATATCGAGGCGGCGATCGATCATGCCGCCGGCATGCAAGGATTGCAGGCGACCGTCGTGCATATGGGATCGTAACGGGGGAAGTCGGGGCGAGAAAGCCGGGACGGAAGCCGCGAGGCCGAAGCCGGAGGGTAGGTGCCCCGTCCTGCGGCGTGGACAGGCAGGGCGGGGCGGAAAGATTTCAGTGCTTGTCGTGACTCTGGTCCATGTCGGACAGTCCGGAATACATGCCGCAGTAATGCGGCTCACCCCGATGGGAGCCGGTCGTCAGGGCGCTGGAGTCGTTCAGATAGTCGACCAGTTTTCTGTAGAGCGTTGCGAAGTACTTCTTCATGATGTCCCCCTTTTCCTTGTTGAGACATGGTGCCAACCGCCTGCAATTACGCAAGCAATTATGTAATCGTTTGCATTTTTACCGCAAACCGTAAAAGCATGCGACCTGTAAATAGTTTATATCATTTATTCTACGAGGGGCGAGCTTTCACGTCTATCGGGCTTTTCCTGAGGCGGTTGTAGCTTTTTTGTTTCATTTTATCGAACTTTTTTGGTGGTCTTGCCCTTTGTCGGACGCTGATCGCCTTGCTTCAGCTTCTGTCGCATGCGGCCAGCAGCCAGTTCCGAAAAGCCTGCATCGCCGCCGTCGGCTGCTTCGACTTCAGGCGCGTGAGCCAGTAGGCGCCATGACTGATGGAAATATCGAACGGGCAGGCCAGCCGTCCTTCGCGCAGCTCGCGCCCGAACATGTTGACCGGCAGCAAGGCCACGCCGGCCTGTTGCGCCACCGCCTCGGCCATCGTCAGCGACGAGTCGAACACGAAGCCGCGTATCGGCGGACACGCGGTATCGGCGGCCGCGAACCAGTTGTTCCATTCATCGGTGCGGTAGGAGCGCAGCAGCGTTTCGCCGGCGAGATCCTGAGGCCGGCGCAGGCGCGGCGCAATGGCCGGTGCGCACATGGGCGACAGCGGCGCGGCAAACAGGCGCTCGGCATCGGTGCCGTGCCAGGCGCCGTCGCCGAAGCGGATGGCGTAGTCCAGCCCTTCGCCGGCGAGGTCGACGCGGTTGTTGTTGGTCAGCAGGCGTAAATCGACGAAGGGGTGGGTCTGCTGAAACTCGCGCAGCCGGGGCATCAGCCAGCCGACCGCAAAGGTGCCGACCACGCCCAGCGTCAGTACTTCGCGCATCCGGCCGTTTTCGAACTGGCCGAGCACGGTGCCGATGCGCTCGAACGATTCCGCCAGCACCGGCAACAGCGCCAGGCCCTCATCCGTGAGCGCGAGACCGCGCGGCAGGCGGCGAAACAGCGTCACGCCCATGCGTTCTTCCAGGTTCTTGACCTGCATGCTGACGGCCGTCTGGGTGACGTTGAGTTCATCCGCGGCGTGGGTGAAGCTCAGATGGCGCGCCGCCACTTCGAAGGCGCGCAAGGCATTGAGAGGTAAATGCATGAGGCTATCTGATATCAGTTTTTCTGAGGTCTGATGCCAATTATCGTGAATTGCGAGGGCATCCCTTGCTGCCTATCATTTCGCTTCACACACATTTTTGCAAGGAAAAAATCATGATTGCGAGAAGACGATTTCTCATGCTGACAGGGTTGGCATTCAGCGGCGTAGCGACAGGAGCCGTTGCCGCCGGGAGCAAAGAGCTAAAAAAATCTATGAGCTTGTCCTCGGTGGTCTCTCAACTGGCGAAGCTGGAGGCAAGCGTCGGCGGCCGTCTCGGCGTGGACATCGTCGACAGCGCCACCCAGCGTCGCTGGGGCTATCGCGCCGACGAACGTTTTGCCATGTGCAGCACCTTCAAGTTCCTGGCGTGCGCCGCCGTTCTCAAGCGCGTCGATGCCGGGCAAGAACGGCTGGATCGCCGCATCGTCTACGGCAACGACGTGCTGGTGGCGTATTCGTCGACCACCGGCAAGCACGCCGGCGGCGACGGCCTGACGCTGGCGCAGCTGTGCGAAGCAGCGCTGACCCTGAGCGACAATACCGCCGCCAACCTGATCCTGCACAGCCTTGGCGGGTTGGAACCCTTCAACCAGTTCGTGAAATCCCTGGGCGACAAGCAGACCCGGCTGGACCGTTTCGAGACCGAGCTCAATACCGCCATCCCCGGCGATCCGCGCGACACTACCACGCCGGCCGCCATGAGCGACAACCTGCAGCGCATCCTGCTGGGCGACGTGCTGTCGCCGGCGTCGCGTGAACAGCTGATTGCATGGATGCGCAATAACAAGACCGGCGACCGCCGCGTGCGCGCCGGCATGCAGCCCGGCTGGACGGTGGGCGACAAGACCGGTTCGGGCAACTACGGTACCACCAACACCATCGCCATCATCTGGCCGCCGCAGGGCAAGCCGCTGCTGGCGTCGATCTACCTGACCCGGACCAAGGCACCCGAGGAGCGGCGCAATGCCGTGCTGGCGGAGGTCGGCAAGCTCATCGTCGCCGGCCTCGACCGCTGAATGTGTTTTGCCGCGGCAGCGACGACGGCAAAGCCATGCGCCGTTGTCGAAAGATAAATTATTTTGTTCGTTTTTCCTTTGCGGGCGGCCGTTATGGCCCCAAAGCCTTGATTTACGAGGCTTTTTGCTTGATGTTGCTGCGAATCAAATCTTCGCTTCTGGTTTGTAATAGTGCACTCTGCCGGCGTGCCCGGCAGAGCATGTGCGCCTTACGCACGAAAACACAGAAAAAACCGCAGCAGCGGCGGAAAACAACGGACGGAAAACAAGCAATGAACATTATCGGAAACATGAAGATCGGCAAGCGCCTGACCTTGGGCTTTGCCGTCATTCTGGCATTCTCCATCGTGATTGCCGGTATCGGCATCTGGCGTTTGCAGGCAGTATCGAGCGCCACGCGCGACATGATGAGCCAGCCCTTGCTCAAGGAGCGCCTGATCGGCGACTGGTACGCCAATCTCGTCAGCGGCATCCGCCGTACCACCGCCATCGCCAAGAGCAGCGACCCGTCGCTGGGCCCTTACTTCGCGACGGAGGCAGCGGCGTCGTCCAAGAGTTCCGGCGAGTACCAGAAAAAGGTGGAAGCCCTGCTGGAAACCGACGAAGAAAAGAAGCTGTTCCAGCAGATCAGCGAACAGCGCAAGATTTACCTGAGCTCGCGCGACGCCATCAACAAGGCCAAGGCGGCAGGCAATATCGAAGAAGCCGAGCGCGTTCTCGAGAAGACGTTCGTGCCGGCGTCCGCCGCGTATCAAGACACCATGCGCAAGCTGGTCGAACTGCAGCGCAAGGATATCGACGAAACCGCCCGCCATATCGACATGGTCGCCGATGAAAGCCGCGTGCTGCTGCTGGTGCTGGAAGGCCTGATCCTGGCGCTGGGCGTGCTCTGCGCCTGGTATCTGACGGTTGGCATCACGCGTCCGATCGGCACCGCAGTCGTCCTCTCGCGCCGCGTGGCCGAAGGCGACCTGACCGCCGACGTCACCGCCAACAGCAAAGATGAAACCGGGCAGCTGCTGCAAGCGCTGCAAGACATGAGCAACAGCCTGCGCGGCATCGTCGCCGACGTGCGCAGCGGCACCGACACCATCGCCACCGCATCGAGCGAAATCGCCGCCGGCAACTTGGACTTGTCCTCGCGCACCGAACAGCAAGCCAGCGCGCTGGAAGAAACCGCATCCTCGATGGAAGAACTGATTTCCACCGTCAAGCAAAACGCCGACAACGCGCGCCAGGCCAACCAACTGGCGGTATCGGCTTCCGAGATCGCCACCCAGGGCGGTGGCGTGGTCGGGCAGGTGGTCGATACCATGGGCGCGATCAACGATTCGTCGCGCAAGATCGTCGACATCATCAGCGTGATCGACGGCATCGCCTTCCAGACCAACATCCTGGCGCTGAATGCGGCGGTGGAAGCAGCGCGCGCCGGCGAGCAAGGCCGCGGTTTCGCGGTGGTGGCATCGGAAGTACGCAGCCTGGCGCAGCGTTCGGCGGCGGCCGCCAAAGAGATCAAGGTCCTGATCAACGACTCCGTGGAAAAAGTCGGCAACGGCAGCAAGCTGGTCGAGCAGGCCGGCGCGACCATGCAAGAGGTCGTCAACAGCGTCAAGCGCGTGACCGACATCGTCGGCGAGATCAGTTCCGCCAGCCAGGAGCAGACCACCGGCATCGAGCAGATCAACCACGCCATCACGCAGATGGATCAGGTCACCCAGCAAAATGCCGCGCTGGTGGAAGAGGCCGCCGCTGCTGCTGCATCGATGCAGACGCAAGCCGACAATCTGGCGCAACTGGTCAGCGTCTTCACGATCAGCGGCACGCCGGCACTGCCGCAGGCGCGCCGCACCATCGACATCACACCACGGGAACCGCGTCTGTCTTGATTTCGTTCAGGCGGGAAGAACGGTTTTGCTGCACATGAAGCCCGGCGCCGCAACGGTCCCGGGCTTTCTTATGGCGGTGCGGCTGGATATCCGGAATGTCCGCTTTCCGGATTCCGGTTTTTCGCAAGCCTGGATCATTGCCTCTGCCGCCGTGATTTTTGAATTCCTTTTCGAATCAATGGCTTGATGTTTTTTCTTCACCGTGTCTCCGACTGGCACGAAGCCTGCATTAAGAACCTCAAAACAAAAATCAGGAGACAGATGTGACGCCAACTTCTTTGCAGTAAATCAACGTCCTTTTCTTGCTCTTGTCGCGCCGCCCTCTGAGGCGGATTGCGATTGCAGGCGCTTTTTTGCCCTCTTTCGGCCGCATACGGAATGCCGCAGGCATGTGCCGTGTACGACCTCTTGGTAAATGATAAATACAGGAATACCTCCGGAGATAACGATGATCAAGCAAGACCTTTCCAAAGCCGCGGATACGCGGCAGCGCATTTTCGCCATTCTCGGCGCCTCGTCCGGCAACCTGGTGGAGTGGTTCGACTTTTACGTCTATTCCTTCTGCGCCATCTACTTTGCGCCGGCGTTCTTCCCCAAGGGCGACACCACCACCCAACTGCTCAATACCGCCGGCGTGTTCGCCGCTGGCTTCCTGATGCGTCCCATCGGCGGCTGGCTGTTCGGCCGCATCGCCGACAAGCACGGCCGTCGCCGTTCGATGATGATCTCGGTGCTGATGATGTGCGGCGGCTCGCTGATGATCGCCTTCATGCCGACCTACGCCACGATCGGCACGGCGGCGCCTTTCCTGCTGCTGGTGGCGCGTCTGTTCCAGGGTTTGTCGGTCGGCGGCGAGTACGGCACCAGCGCGACCTACATGAGTGAAGTCGCGCCGAAGAACAACCGCGGCTTCTTCGCCTCCTTCCAGTACGTCACGCTGATCGGCGGCCAGTTGCTGGCGGTGCTGGTGCTGGTGGTGATGCAGCAGGCGCTGAGCAACGACGAGTTGCGCGCCTGGGGCTGGCGCGTGCCGTTCGTGCTGGGGGCGTTCGGCGCCCTGGTCGCGTTGTACCTGCGCAGTTCGCTGACCGAAACCGCCAGCGACGAAACCCGCAAGAAAAAGGAAGCCGGTACCTTCGCCGGTCTGTGGAAGCACAAGCGCGCCTTCTTCACCGTGGTCGGTTTCACCGCCGGCGGCTCGCTGATGTTCTACACCTTCACCACCTACATGCAAAAATACCTGGTCAACACCGCCGGCATGAACGCCAAGACCGCCAGCGCCGTGATGACCGGCGCGCTGTTCGTCTACATGGTGCTGCAACCGTTGTTCGGCGCGTTGTCCGACAGGATCGGACGTCGCAACATGATGCTGTGCTTCGGCGTGCTCGGCACCCTGTGCACCGTGCCCATCCTGCATTTGTTGAAGGACGTCACCGATCCGTACGCGGCGTTCGGCCTGGCGATCCTGGCGCTGGCGATCGTCAGCTTCTACACCTCGATCAGCGGGCTGATCAAGGCCGAGATGTTCCCGCCGGAAGTGCGCGCCCTGTGCGTCGGCCTGTCGTATGCCGTGGGCAACGCCCTGTTCGGCGGTTCGGCGGAATTCGTCGCGCTGTCGTTCAAATCGGCGGGCATGGAGTCGAGCTTCTATTGGTATGTCTCCATCATGTGCGCCATCGCCTTGCTGATTTCCTTCCGCATGAAGGATCCGACCAAGGTCGGTTACCTCAAGGACGAGGACTGAGCTTCTTGCGGGCAACATGGCGGGGCGTTTATTGCGGGCGGGGACGGGTATCATAGCGGGCACTGTCGCCATGCTTTTGCATTTCCCTACCTCATACAGACCGGATCGATTTGTCCTCCATGACTTCCCGCAAGACCCCGATACTGATCACCGTCGTCGCGCTGTGCGCGGCGGCGGTTTTTTTCACGACTTACTTTATCGCGGTCGGCAAGGCGCGCAAGGATTTGCACGCCGCCGGTCAGCGCCAGTTGCAGATCGTCGCGCTGGACTTGCAGTCGATACTCGACAAGTTCGAGACCATGCCCTTCGCCCTTGGCGCGCTGGCCGACGTGGATCAGGTCCTGCATCATCCCGACGATGCCGAAGCGATCGCGCGTCTCAACCAAAGCCTGCAATCGATTCAGCGCCAGTCACGCGTGCTGGCGATTTACATGATGGACGACAAAGGCATGACCCTGGCCGCCAGCAACTGGAATGAAGACACCAGCTTCGTCGGCCGGGACTTCGGCTTTCGGCCTTACTTCATTGAAGCGCTGGCCGGTCGCGCCGGACGTTTTTACGGCATCGGCAACGTCTCCAGCGAGCCGGGTTACTTCATGGCCCAGCCGATTTATCCGGTCGGCACGCCGCGCGGCGAGGGGGCGCCGATCGGGGTCATGGCCGTCAAGGTGGACCTGTCCGAATTCGAACATACCTGGCGCAGCAGCGACGATCCGATCGCCCTGGTCGACGGCAGCGGCGTGGTGTTCCTGAGCAATCGCCCGCAGTGGAAATATCACAGCCTGCGGCCGCTCGACAGCCGCAGGCAGCAGGAACTGGCAGGGACGCACCAATACGCCGACCAGGCAATCACGGCGGTCGGTTCCCTGCGCAAGGAGTTGCGGCGAGGTTTCGGCGAGCACGTCATGCAGCCGATCGCCAAACAAGGATGGCAGCTGATGCTGTTTCCGTCGCAGGCGCGCATCGCCCGCATCGCCATGCTGTGGGCAATGTGGGTGGCGCTGCTGATGGCGATCGTCGTCATTTCGCTGTGGGCGCTGTATCAGCGCAGAAGGCGTTTGCAAGAACGGCTGGAATCGCGCGACGCCTTGCGCCGCGCCGCCCAGGAGCTGGACGCCACCATCGCCGTGCGCACGCAGGAGCTGCGCGTCGCCAACCAGGCGCTCGAAGGCCGCTACGCCAAGCTGCAGCAGACCGAAAGTCTGTTGCGCTCGACGCAGAACGAACTGGTGCAGGCCGGCAAGCTGGCCATGCTGGGGCAGATGGCCGCCGGCGTCACGCATGAACTGAACCAGCCGCTGGCCGCCATCCGCGCCTTTGCCGACAACGCCGTGCAGTTCATCCGGCGCGGCCAGTTGCCGCAGGTCGAAGAAAACCTCGAATACATCAGCGGCGCCAGCGCCCACATGGGCAAGATCATCGCCCAGCTCAAGGGGTTTGCACGCAAGAGCGGCGACGCCATCGCGGTGGTCGACCTGCCGCAGACGGTGGAGGCAGCGGTGCTGTTGCTGCGCAATGAATTCCAGCAACAGGCGGTCGCCATCGAGATCGACGTGCGTCATCCGGTGCAAGTCATGGGCGACGTCGTGCGCACCGAGCAGGTACTGATCAATCTGCTGCGCAACGCCATCGACGCCGTCGATGCGGTGGAACTGGTCGCAGACAAGCGCGTGACGGTGATCCTCGACCGGGAAGACAGGGACGTCGTCATCCGCATCCGCGACACCGGAGCGGGCATTCCGGACGACGTGGCGCCGCATCTGTTCGAACCTTTCTTCACCACCAAGTCGACCGGCAAGGGGCTGGGCCTCGGACTGGCGATTTCCTCGTCGATCGTGCAGGCGATGAACGGCCAGCTGTCGGCGCATAATCTGCCGGAAGGCGGCGCCGAGTTCATCGTGCGGTTGCCGAATATCCCGGATATCTCAGACACAAGCGAGAACAAATAATGGACAAGCAAGCTCCGGCGCCGACCACGCTGGCAGTATTGATCGAAGACGAACAAAGCCTGCGCAAAGCCACGGCGCAGACGTTGGAGCTGGGCGGTTTCAGCGTGCAGGCCTGTGCCGATGCGGAGCAAGCCTTGCCGCTGCTGCATGCCGGCTTTGCCGGCATTGTCGTCACCGACGTGCGGCTGCCGGGGCGTTCCGGCCTGGAAGTGCTGGCCCATGTCGTTGCCGCCGACGCCGATCTGCCGGTCATCGTGGTGACCGGCCACGGCGATGTCGGCATGGCGGTGGAAGCCATGCGCGCCGGCGCCTACGACTTCATTGAAAAACCGTTCGCCGCCGAGCGTCTGGTGGAGGCGGCAAAACGCGCGCAGGAAAAACGCAATCTGGTCCTGGAAAACCGCCGCCTCAAAGAGGCCTGGCAGGCCGACCCGGATACGCCGCCGCTGGTCGGGCAGTCCGCCGCCATCGAGCGCGTGCGCACGCTGATCCGCAGCGTCGGTCCGACCGCGGTGGATATCCTCATCAACGGCCAGACCGGCACCGGCAAGGAAGTCGTGGCGCGTCAGCTGCATGCGGCCAGCGAGCGCAAGGGACCATTCGTTGCAATCAATTGCGGCGCGTTGCCGGAGAGCGTGTTCGAAAGCGAAATCTTCGGCCATGAAGCGGGCGCCTTCACCGGCGCGCAAAAGCGCCGCATCGGCAAGCTCGAATATGCCAACGGCGGCACGATTTTTCTCGATGAAATCGAAAGCATGCCCATGGCCTTGCAGGTCAAGCTGCTGCGCGTGCTGCAGGAGCGCAAGCTGGAACGCTTGGGCGGCAACGAATCCATCGCCATCGATTGCCGCGTGATCGCCGCCAGCAAGAGCGACTTGTTGCAACTGAGCGGGCAGGGCGAATTTCGCGAAGATCTGTATTACCGCATCGGCGTGGTCAGCATCGACCTGCCGCGCTTGCGCGAGCGGCGCGGAGATATTCCTTTCCTGTTGGCGCATTTCATCCATGCCGCGGCAATCCGCTATGGGCGCGAAGCGCCGCTATGGACAGCCGGGCAGATGGCGCAATGGCAACAGCGCGACTGGCCCGGCAACGTGCGCGAGCTGCGCAATTTCGCCGATCGCTGGGTGCTGGGCGTGGCTGATGGCGTTGTGCCAGATGCGTCGGCGAATGGTGTTGCGTTGCCACAGCAGGTCGACGCCTACGAGCGCAGCCTGATCGAGGCCGCGCTGGCGGGCTCCGACGGCAATGTCGCGTTGGCCGCCGAAGGGCTTGGCATTCCCAGGAAGACGCTGTATGACAAGATCAAGAAATACGATCTGGCGGCTGCGCGCGGAACCGGTGGCATGAGCGCCTGATCGCGCTATATTTAACGTATGTCCTTTGTTTTTGACAGGGCCTGGGTTAGACTTTTGGCCTGGGGAAATATTGGGTGCGATTTCAAGCTGTGTCGTCGGCACCAAACAGCATCGGACCCGTCAATATGGGGAATCTCATGAAGCGCTTTATCGCCTTGTCGCTGGCCGCCTGCATCGCTTTTGTCCTGTGCGCCTGCGAACGCACCGAGTTTGAAAAGAAATCCGAGCGCGACGCCGATGCGCGCCGCGCCATCAATACCAAGCCCAAGCCGCAGTACTGATTTTCGATGTCGCGGCGGGTTTGCGCACGACGCGGTTCAGTAACGCCGGGGCCAGGATTTCGGCGTCTTGTACGCGTGGCTGACCACGACGCGCGTGGCCGCGATCAGGCCGCTCAAGCCCAGCACCAGTTGCGTCAGCGTATCGCCGGGCAGGGCCCATACCGACGATGCCGGCGCCGCGACGCCGGTCGCCGCCGTGATCACCGGCGCCACCCATGCGGCTTCTTCGGTGACGTCGAGCAGGATGTCGCCTTCCGACGTCGTGTGCATATAGATTTCGCCGCCCAGTTCCAGGCAAAAACAGATGCCGTACCCCTTGGTGTTGTCCTTCTTGACCGCCTGCTGCAAATCCCGGTTGTAATTGTCTATCCACGCTTCCACGTCATAGGTGGTCGTGAGGACGATCCATGGGCGGGCAGGGAGGACATCGGCGCGCTCTTGTTCCCGATCTTGTTCTTGATGTTGCGCCGAATTGTCCTCTGGATGTTGCTCTGGATCGTGCATGTCGTTGTTTCTTGATTGCATCTTGGTTGTATTGACGGCTCCCCTTCGGAGATCGCCATTATCGGTCCTTTTGCACGCAGTGGGACTGCGATGTGCGCTCCTGCCGATAGCGCTCGTCGATGTTGTCATTGATGCAATCAAGTGCGGATTCCTGACGGATTCCGGATCCGCAGGTAAGATGCTCGCGGAATCCGACATCATGATCCGTCCTCAACATTCATAAATAAGAAAGCGACCATGAAGCACATTGCCGCCAGTCGTCACGCCATCGTCAACAAGCATTTCCTGCGACTCGTTCTTTGCCTGCTGCTGTTTGCGGCCGCAGGTGCATGGCGGTCGCCGGCCTATGCGCAGCAAAAGATTTCCTTCCTCTCGGCCGAATACGCCAACAAGTTCGAGATGGCCAAGAAGCAGGGCAAGCCGATCGAGATCTTCGGCTATCTCACGATGCCGACCGTTCCCGTCAGCGGAAAAATCCCCGTCGTGATCATCGCCCACGGCAGCGCCGGCGTGCAGAGCAAGGACACCGGCTTCTGGGCGCCGTACTTCAACAAGCTGGGCTTCGCCAGTTTCGTGGTCGACTCGTTCGCGCCGCGCGGCGTGACGAGCACGGTCGACGACCAGAGCCTGGTCAGCAATGCCGCCGACACCGCCGATGCTTTCCAGGCGCTGAAATTCATCGCCGCCGATCCGCGTTTCGACGCGAACAAGGTCGGCATCATCGGCTTCAGCCGCGGCGGCATCGCGGCCAATGAGACCTCGACCAAGAGCTTTCGCGACAACGTCTTGCGCGACGACAAGAACCTGCAGTTCGCCTTCCACATTCCCGTCTACGCTGGCTGCCAGAATTCGCGCTACCGCAAGAACGGCAGCTTCGATCGCACCGGTGCGCCGATGCTGTTTTTGATGGGCGGCAAGGACGACTACACGCCGGCCAAATTCTGTCTCGACCAGATCAAGGGCTTGCAGGAAGAATATCCGGGCGTCGTAGACTACCGCGTTTATGAAGGCGCCAACCACAGCTTCGACGGCAATCAGGGCGCCCACTATCTCCAGATGGGCATGTCGTCGCGCGACTGTCCCATGGTGGAAACCGACATACCGTCCTGGGCCAGGAGCGTCGTCCCCTCCGGACAACGCCTTTCGTCGGCGGACGAAAAGCAGATGTACAAAGATTGCGTAAAGCGCGGCGTGACTGTCGGCGCCTATGACAATAAGTATCGCGACATGGCCGCGAAAGACGTCGAAGACTTCCTGCGCAAGATAGGGATGATCAACTGATTCCTATGGAGCGTTTCAATGGAACGCCGCTTCGCGCTGCTGCGCGGCCTGCACGGAAGGTCGCGTGCGAATGCGTTCCAGATAGGCCGGGATCGCCGGCCAGCGGTCGAGGTCGATGGCGAAGAAGCGTGTCCACTGCAGCACCGTGAAGAGGTAGGCATCCGCCACCGTGAAGCCGCGACCGAGCAAATAGTCGTGCTGCTGCAAGGTGGTCGCGATCTGGCCGAAACGCTTGTCGAGCTTGTCCTTGAATATCCGCTGCACTGCTTCGGGAAGCTCCGCATTGAACAGCGGGCTCAGGCCGGCGTGTATTTCGCTGGTGACGAAATTCAGCATCTCCTGCAGGCGCACGCGTTCCCACGTGCCGTTGGCCGGCGCCAGGCCGGATTCGGGTTTCAGGTCCGCCAAGTATTGCAGGATGGCCGGCCCTTCAGTCAGCACTTCTCCATCGGCAAGCCGCAGCGCGGCGACATATCCCTTGGGATTGATCTTCAAAAAATCGTCGCCGTCCGAGGTTCGTTTGGTCTTGTTGTCGACCTTGACCAGATCGAAGTGCAGGCCGAGTTCGTGCAGGACGATGTGCGGCGAAAAGGAACAGGTTTCAGGTGCGAAATATAGCTTCATACAATCTCCTTGATGTTGCCTTGCGGCGAGGAGAGGTATTATCGCGAGGGTGGTTACTGTTGTATAGAAGGCAGTTTTTTGTGGTGTAGGTACAAAAATTATACCGGGCGAACAGGCGCCCCAAGGGGAGCGGCATGAAAGAAAACATATCCGGTTGTCCGGTCGAAGAAGCAATGAGCCTGGTCGGCGGCCGCTGGCGCATGCTGATCGCGCACTTCCTGCTCGACGGGCCGAAACGCTTCAATCAGTTGCGCCGGGATATCCCGAATATCTCGCAGCGCATGCTCACGCTCGAATTGCGCGCTTTGGAGGAGATGGGAATGGTTTTGCGCACCGTTTACCCGGAAGTGCCGGTGCGCGTGGAGTATTCGCTGACCAGCGACGGCGAACGGCTCAAGCCCTTGCTGGAAATGCTGCATACCTTCGGCCGCTGGCTCAAGGCCCGGCCGCCGCGTGAAGCGGACGACAACGCAAGCGCAAGCGGCAAGCCTTAAACCCGACGCTGCAACTTGTACACCACGGTATCGAGCCGGCTCACGCCGCGTTCCAGGAACTTCGGTTCCTTGTCGAGGATGTCGCGCCGGTCGATGACGAGGGCTTCGGTGTGCGGCGCATAGATCGCCTGCACTTCGCCATCCTGCACCGAGAAGGGCGGGCCGTCCATTTGTTCCTGCGGATAGTCGAGCGTGATCAGGATGCCGCGATAATCGCTCGCTAGCTGGCCGTAGACGTGTTGCGCATAGTGCGCGCGCATGGCCGCCGGCAACGCCACCAGCGCTGCGCGATCGTATACGCCGACGCAGGTCGACAAGATCGCCGCATCGAGTTTGAAAATGTCGCCGCAGATGATCTCGATATTGCCGGCCGTATAGTGGCTGCCGTAGGCCGATTCGCGGATGTGCGGCTGCAGGTTGTTGTCGCTGAAGAATTGTTCCACCGCCAGTCGCGACAACTCCGCGCCCAGCACGCGATGTCCCTGTTCCGCCAGCCAGGCCATATCCAGCGACTTGCCTGCCAGCGGCACCAGCACGCGGCTGTCTTGCGGCAATCCCAGCGTCGGCCAGTATTTCTGCAATAGCGGCGTGACGCGCGTTTGATGAAAATGCGTGCGGCCGTCGCGCCAGCGCTCCAGCCAGAATTCTGCGTCCATGGATTGTCCCGTCGAGTTGTTTGGTATGTATTGTAACGATAGTCGTCGCCATTGCTGCCCCGGCCCGGCGAGCCCGCATGGAGCATGTGGAGCGATCCGGGTATTGAAGTCGATCTCGGCCATTTTCTTTGCTTTGACCTGAGGATAAAATTCTTTGGCCTTGATAATCGGACCTGCCACCAACTGCGGGAAAAAAACAGCTAAGGCAGTGTATTCGCAAAAAAATGCGGCATGCTCCGGCTTTCTCCCGTAGCGGCGCTTTTGCGGAAAGCGTCCACCAGCAGGCTGATGCCATGGAAAGTATAAAAGGAGATGCCGATGGGCAGCGGCGCAAGGATCAGCCATGTTCCCACATCGGAATGACCCGGCGGAGTGAAATGGGCAGGATCAAGAAACAGGAATTTGTATTTGAAAAAGGCGAGCAAGGCAAGGTTGGCGGCGACGTCGCTTGCATACCATTTCTTTCATGTTAGGATTCTGCGATCTTATGGAGGAAAACATGGAAACGCCAGAAACGTCGGCAACACCCGCAGCACCCGCAGCACCGGACGCATGGGCAGAGCGTGCCAATGAGTTGATGACGCAAATCGAAGTTTTGCTGGAAGCGCAACTCGTCGAATACGAATTGCTGAATTCGAAACTGGAAGAGTGGAAGCAGAACCCCGGCGCCGAATGGCTCACCATGGCCGATTACGAGCCTTGGCAGAACGCGCTCAAAGCGCTTGAAGTTGCACAGCGCGAGTTCGATGCGCATATCAGCACGCGTGTCGAATAAGTTTCCGGGATGGCGTGAACCGCATCGGACTGGTTCGCGCATTGGCTCGCGCATTGGCTCGGTTACGCAGCGATTTTTCAGCTAGAGAGATAAGACGAAAGCCCTGCGCCAGGTTGGCCGGGGCTTTTTTATGGCGGTTTTGGGCGGTGCCGCCGTTGGCGCAAACACGACAGCAATAGTGCGCGAAAAAAAGGACCTGAATCTTTCGATTCAAGTCCTTTGTATTCTTGGTGGGGCGTGAGTGGCTCGAACACTCGACCTACGGATTAAGAGTCCGCTGCTCTACCAACTGAGCTAACGCCCCTCTCTGTTTGAGAGAGGACGCATTATAGGATGGGGTTAGCATCTCCGCAAGTTCTTTTTTCTTTTCTTCATCATGCTCTGCTTCGATAGCAGCGGCGATCATCGCTTGCTCCACGCTCAATCCCGCTTTCACGGCGCATTTCGCCGCATGGTAGGCCGATAAGTGGCCTCTTTTCTTCGCATTCGCAATTGCAGCAGTTGTCACGCCTAACCAGCGTGCCATATCTGAATCTCTATCGTTTCCACGGGCTGCATAGTAAAAATCAATAGTATTCATGATGAAAGTCCTTGTTTGAGTGCAATTTTATGGCTAACATGATGTTACTAACCTGATGTAAGTAACATCGTGTTCGTTACATGATGTGAACAATAGCATAAAACAAAAAAGGGGTAGCTATGGGTTGTTACAGCGCTTGGGTGATATTGCCTCTTCCTATTGCACGTGGGCCAATCTCAGTCATATGGAAGTCTTTGTGTACTTGCTCAACATTCGGGACATTGCTGTATCTGATTACACGATATCCGGCGTTCGTCAGTAAAGCTTGCCGCTCTCTATCCTGTGTTTCTCTATTTTTATGGCTGGCGTCGTCCAACTCAACTACGGCTAAGACTTCAAATGCCTTATTGAGAATTACGAAATCTGCGACCTTTCTGTCAAACCGATTTCTCGTTGCTCGCGATTTGGCTTTAATCATCGCTGAAAAAGCAACCTGCCCTAAAACCACATGCCCGTTTAGTGCCTCTACCAACCTGAAGTACATCGCTTGTTCTCGTGGCGTGAGGACATGCCGTTTCGAGATTCCTCCAACTCGACTGTTTGCTTTCGTTCGCTTAAGTAAAGCGGCGGCAATGACAAGAATTATCGCGAAGCTGATAAGCAAGGCTGTATTCATTTTTCTTTCTCCCCGGTTTGTATTGATGGGAGATTTTACTGTTCGCTATCCGTTTGTTGTGTCTCCGAATTCTCAACTTTTATAACCTGAGAGGGGAACGCAATGGCTCGTCCTGTCCGTCAAGATTTTCAAATCTATGTCTACCGTCCCAACGGATGGCTACTCACCAAATTCACCGAATCCGCCACCACATCCAAGGCGGCAGTAGCACGCGCAAAAAAGCGCATTTATCAGCAAGGGCGTCTAGCCCATTTCTATACCTACGTTTCTAAATCCATCAACTAAAGGAATCCTCATGTCCGCAATTGATAACAAACATCTGATCGATATCGTCGCCATTTCTCACGCTGCTGGCATCAGCAAAAAAACCGGCAATGCGTGGGAAATGTACCGCGCTCAATGCGTTGTCAGCGGCCCCGACAATACCGTCAAAGTCGGCGAACTGTTGTTGCCCAATACGCTGAAAGACACTACCCCTGGTCGCTATCTGGCCGAGTTCGAACTCGATGTGAGTTTTGATCGCCTCGTCGTTCCTCGCATCACTGCATTGCATCCACATGGCTCCAACAAACCTGTTGCCAAGTCTGCTGACGCAGGTAAGGCAACCACGACAGCCTAACCATGCCGCGCTATGTCCTCTACTGCTCGCAAGACACGCCGCCGACTGTCAGTGCAAACGGCACGTTGTCGTGCGAGGGTGGGGCGTCTGCGATTCAGGTCGGCTTGCTCGAAGCGACGATGAATACGCCGGATGTCGAGGCCATAGGAGCGGTGTGGTCTGCGGCGTTCACCATGGTGCTGCTGTGTTACGCGATCTCGCGTGGCATCGGTAGCGTTTTACAGATGTTGAGAGAGGGGTAAGGCATGACACTGAATCTGCCTGTCGGCTTGCTGTCGCTCAGTGTTTCGGCCTTGTGGGTGCTGGACATTGTGTTGTTCATCAAGCTGTTTATCTAAGCCGAATTGCCCATGTCGGGTAAGCGTTGCCGGACGTTTTCCGGTTCCATTAAAAGGAGTTGCAAATGAAGTTCATCAAGAAAGTCAAAGCTGTTGCTGTGGGTACTGCGCTGGCAGTTGGCGCACTGGTTGGTGGTCCTGTTCACGCTGCCACCTCCGTCGACCTGACGCCAATTACCAGCTCGTTCACGGCTACGGATATCACGGCAGGCGTGTTGGCGATCGCCGCTACCTTGGCGGTGGTGTATGTGACCATCAAGTCCGCAAAAATCGTCCTCGGCATGCTGCGCGGCGGTTAATTCAACTTTGCGGTAACGGGGACGGTGTAGCGCTGCATCGTCCTTTTTTTACGTCTGTTGTTCGTTGGGGGCTGCAATGGATTATTCGAATCTCTGGTATCTGTTCGTGTTTGGATGGGGCATTGTCTGCGCCTGGGCGGTCATCGTGGGCTTGGAAGGCAAATCGTGATGCGTCGATTTTTCGTCCTCTTCTTCGCACTGTTCTTTGCATGTTCACTCTCCTTTGCCGGTGCGCTCCCTGTCTCGAAAATGCAAAACGCTGTGTCTGGCACGACGCAAGCAAAAATGCAGGCGAGAGGATTCGCGAGTAATGATCCCCGATGGGTCAATACGTTAAGCAATGTCGGCTCTGCTATTGTGGGTGCCGTAGCAGGTGCGGCAACGGTGACCGCGCTTGGTGTTACCGCTCCGGCTTGGGCAACCGCCGCAGCCGGTGCTGCCGTTATGTCCGTCGTGGCGCTCACCGTTGATGCCGCCGTTAAATGGATATTCAAACCTGATGGAACGGTGCAGGTTGGCGACAATCCGGCTTCGGTCAACACGCCGGCAGGTTTAATTGTCCCCTCAACAATCTACTTTTCCGGCAACGTGGTCGCCACCTCTCCCGAGGTCGCTTGCAACGGACAGCCCTATCTCCAAGGCCAACTGGATGCGAATGGGGCTACCTGGTCAAAGCACTATGTGTGGGATGGTACTAAGTGCAATGGCTGGCAAACCAACACGTCAGCAGACGGCAAGACGTATCCTGAATTTAATTCCGGCTATATCAATATCGGAATTTCGACAGGTAATACGACGCTTTGTCCCGGTATTGGTTTGACGGCTAGCGCAGGAAAATGCCCGGCATCAAACTTTCCTGAGCCGCCGTCTGCGCCGGTCAAAACAGTTTCCGATGCGGCGGCGGCATTGAGCGATGCTCAGAAGGCGCAACCGCTCAATCCGCAAGTGATCGCTGATATTGCCAATCATTTTTGGCAAGAGGCTGCGTCGGCACCGGGATACAACGGCTTGCCTTACGATGCAACTGACCCGATTACCGCTGCCGACGCCGCTACATGGCAAGCGACCAATCCTAATTACTGGCCGACCGTAGGCGATTACGTTGCGCCGCAGCCTGCCCCTAGCGGTGGTTCGGCTGGCTCTCCGTTCTCTATACCAACTTCATCTACGCCGCAGTCGTCTGCTGATCCGGCAGAGCCTCCGCAAACCGGCACTAACCCCAGTACGCAACCGCTAGAAAACCTCGGCCCCGATCCCGGCATTGGCGCGCCCTCCCTGGAGCCGATACCGACCGCGCAACAGATTTTGCAGCCGCTGTTGAACCTGTTCCCGACATTGAAGAATTTTGCGGTCCCGAATCATAGTTCGGTCTGTCCGAAATGGACGCTGCATTTGTTCAATCGTGATTACGTCATGCAGGACCATTGCCCGATATTGGAGAACATCCGACCGACGTTGTATTCGGCGATGGCCGTAGCGTGGGTATTGATCGCTTTATTTATCATTCTGGCCGCGTAGGGGGTATCACTATGTTCGGTATCGTCTTATCCGCATTGAATGCCGTATTGGCGTTTGTGGTGCGTTCCATCATCGTCAAATTCGTGATGTTCTTTGCGCTGTTTTTTGTGACGACGGAATTCATCGCTGTCATTAGCGACATCTTGCCAAGTGGTGCGGCATTATCGACTGCGTTGGGCGGTATCCCGGGGGACGTCTGGTACTTCCTCGATCTGTTCAATGTCAGTAATGGAATCCCGGTGTTGCTGTCGGCGTGGGTGACGCGCTTCATCATCCGTCGCATTCCGGTGATTGGCTGACCATGGCGATCAACGTCTATACCGGCCTGATGGGTTCCGGTAAAAGCTATGAGGTCGTCGCTGAGGTCATCGTCCCGGCCATTGCCAAAGGGCGGCGTGTTGTAACCAACGTCGATGGCGTCGATCAAGAGAAAATTCACGCCTATATCGAGGCCAACTATGTGCCGGTGCCGGAGGTACTTGGTGAAATCGTCCACGTCACGAACGGTGATGTATTCGAGGCAAAATTCTTCCCGTATTACGACAGCGATAAAACCGCGCATACCGATACCGTCGTGCAGCCTGGGGACTTGGTGTGCATCGATGAGGCGTGGCGCTTCTGGCCTGCGACCGGAGCAAAGATTCCAGCGGAGCACAAAAGCTTTTTTCTGGAACATCGGCACTTCACCAATGAGCAAACTGGTATTGCCTGCGATCTGGTGTTGATGATTCAGGACATGGGGACGCTGAACCGCTTTGTTAAAAACGTGGTGGCATTCAATGCGCGTACGCATAAGAAAGTCTCTCTGGGCATGCCCAACACCTACAGCGTGACCCTGTATGAAGGGGCCAAGCAAACCAAGGCGAACAAGATCAGCACCAGCGTGCGCAAGTATCGCAAAGAAATATTCCCGCTGTATTCGTCGTTCAAGGGTGGTGCTGCCGGTAAGTCGGTCAATGTCGACAAGCGACAAAACATGTTCGGCAATCGCGGCGTGCTGCTCGGCATGGTTGCCACGCTGGTGGTGGGTGTGGCCGGTCTCGTCTGGACGATTCACTTTTTCTCGTCCAAGCATGCGCAGCCGGATGCCGCCAAGGCGTCTACTGCAACACCAGCTACCAGCGCCAAGTCGAGCGCAAGCATTCCGAAATTCTCAGAGGTCTGGCGATTGGTCGGCACTGTCCAGCTAGGCGATACGCGCTATGTGTTGATTGCCGATAGTGCCGGACGGCTGCGGTATGAGTCGCCCTCGATGTTCGTTGCGATGGGGCCGCAAACCATCGGCGATATCGACGGCGCGAAAGTTACACGCTATTCCGGCAGCGTTTTATCGCCCGGTAGAACTGAGGTTAAAAAATGAAACGTCTTTTGCTGATCGGCTTATTGCTGCTGTCGCGCCTCGTCTTGGCGGCTCCGAATGAGCCAACATCATTTGAACTTTCACGCGTGAAAGTCGCTGAAGCGGTCGAACTCATGTACGTGCAAGTGCTGAAGTCTCCCTTTGTGATCCAGCCGGACGTTGTGGCCGACGAACGCATGGTGTCATTCCGTTTCAGCACTGGTAAGGATGCACGGCAAGATATTGCCCGGTTCCTGACGGCTATCGGGCTATCCGTAAAAGCGGTCAATGGCGTCGACATGATCGGCACTGAGAAACAAGCCAAACCGGACAAGCAAGCCTATGTCTACCGGCCTAAATATCGTGAGGTGACCTATCTGGTTGAGTTGGTGCGCTCGCTGTTTCCTGAAGGTGAATTCAGCACCTCGCGCAGTATCCACGGTGCGCCGCAAGAGATTGCCGCTGACAATGCCACCGGCCAGACCAAAGCGCCGGTGCCGTCCGGTTCTGCCGCCTCGTTGATCGACAGCACTGCCGACGCCTTGGTATTCAACGGCACCGCGGGGGATATCAAACGCTTGTCCGCATTGCTCGATCAACTGGATGTGCGTCTGGGCGAGGTGCTGGTGCGCGGTCAGGTGTTTGAGGTGTCGACTGGTTCGGCGCAGGGTTCGGCATTCTCCTTGGCGCTGTCGCTCCTGGGCGGGAAAGTGACGACAGGGTTGTCTACCGCATCGAGCTTGGACGGCTTCATACGCCTCAAAAATGCCTCCATCGATGCCGTGTTCTCTGCGCTGTCCAATGACAACCGCTTTAAAACGATCTCGGCGCCGTCCTTGCGTGTCCGTTCTGGCGCCACGGGTAAATTCTCGGTTGGACAGGAGGTGCCGGTGCTCGGCTCCGTCAGCTATCCCGGCAATGGCAATGCGCCTGTGCAATCGGTCGAGTATCGAAGCTCGGGCGTCATCTTCGATCTGTCGCCGGTGGTGCGGGATGCGGTAGTCGACTTAACCGTCCAGCAGCAGCTATCCAACTTCGTCGTCACGCAAACCGGTGTCAACAACTCGCCCACATTGACCAAGCGCGAGGTGCGAACGTCCTTGTCGGTGGCAGATGGCGACGTGGTGATTATTGGCGGTCTTGCTGAGGATCGAGAGAGCGCCGCCCGCGTCGGCTTCTCGTTCTTGCCGGAGTGGATGCGCTCGGATACCGGTCAGAAAAGCAAAAGCGAAATCCTGCTGGTGCTGCAAGTCACAAAGCTTTGATCGTCTTGTTGCCGACCGTGGCCGCAAACCATCTCCTGCAGGTGATGACGCCGCATGTAGCGGTCGTGCGCAGCACGATGATTGCCGTAGCAGCCGGGTCGGAGACCTGCGCAACGCGCACTGCGTAGCCGGCAATCAAGCATGCGGCGACGCGCTGACGATAGTGCATAACGTGTGTTGAATGGCGCTGCTGAGTTGCGCCGCCGCAGCGCCAGCGAGGACGGCGCGAGCGAAGCGAGCGCCTAGACTTGTACCTAGAACACTTAAGGAAAACGAAATGACGGTAGCTAGATAAAGGATTGAAAAAGAGGTTTTTGATAGACGTAAAAATACCCGGATCAGCGCGGCAACGCTGCCGGGTTCACACATCGGTGATAAGGGGGAAATGTGCTTAACGCGAGTATAGACAAAGCAACGGCAAATGCAAATCTCAAGGCCAGTTTAGGCCAATACTTCTGTGGTACGGATGCACATCGGTTCAAGACCATTACGCTGACCGAGTTTCCAAATGGTGTCGAGGTTTATGTGGATGAAGGCAGAGAGGCGTTTAGCGATGGTGCGATATTCGATTACGCGACCGAACAGGAGCAACCGACCGTGCGCGGCGAAGGCGATCATGAGAAGGCAAGAGCGGTTGCCGCCAGACGTGCCAAGACCAATGTGCGCCGCCTCGCCAAGATGTTGCAGGCGGATTGCATGTTGACGCTGACCTATCGGGAGAATATGACGGATTACGACCGCGTAGAGGCTGATTTCAAGGCTTTCAGGGCGCGTCTGCGCTCTTTGGGTGAGTTCCACTATGTCGCCACCTTAGAGCGCCAGCAAAGGGGCGCTATTCATATCCATATCGCCTGCCAGCATTTCCCGGCCTGGCTGAACAATGAACATGGTGTGCGGGTACGCAGCTATAACTTGATTCGCTCGATGTGGCGGCGTGTTGTTGGTCGGGACAATGGCAACGTCGATTTGACGCGGCCAAAGGGTAAGAATTGGGCACATCGCATTGCCAGCTACATTAGCAAATACGTCTCTAAGAACATCGAGGAATCGCGCTTTAACAAGAAAAGCTATTGGTCCTCACGCGGCATTCCAAAGCCTAAGCAGACCAAGCTGTGGTTTCCGATGGATACGCCTGTGCGCGACATTATCGTGTTGGTGGCGCAGGAATTTGCAATGAAGGGTTACGACGATTTGAAGCAGCTCCATGATGCATTAAACGGGTTCTACTGGTTCAGCGCAATGAAGTCGTCTTAGGTTCCGTTGGTGAGGAAAATTGAGAATTGCAGTACGGCTATTTTTCTTTACAGCGGTTAACATTTTATCTTCTAAGGTCGGGGATATCTAAAATGGTGCCGGGGAAGACTTGGGATGATGCTGTAGAACGATGGTTGCTAGAACAGTCGCATAAGGCATCTATACATTCGGATAAATCTATTATCCGTTGGCTTAATCAGTACTTGGCGGGAATCCCATTAGTCGATATCGATAGATCAGTCGTCTCTAATATCCATCACAAAAAACTCGCTACCGGTGTCGCAAATGGCACAGTCAATAGGACGCTGGCGTTGCTTCGTGCAATTCTTCTGCGGGCTGCTTATGATTGGGAATGGATTGACTCGACACCAAAGGTACGATTGCTTCGCGAGCCAGTGCGGCGCATACGTTATTTGACGCGCTCACAGGCTATTCGCTTACTTCATGAACTACCTGAGCATTTATCGGACATGGCAATGTTCTCTTTAGCGACCGGTTTAAGGAAATCCAATGTCACTCGTATGGAATGGCCACAGGTAGATATGAAGCGCTCCTTGGCATGGATTCATCCAGATCAGGCTAAAGCGAAAAAAGCGATCGCGGTTCCGTTAAATGCGGATGCTATGCGCATACTCATTAAGCGGATCGGAGTGCATCAGAAATTTGTGTTTAGTTACAAGGGAAATCCAATCGAAAAAGTAAGTACTGCGGCTTGGTATAAAGCCCTGAAGCGAGCAGGAATTCAAGATTTTCGCTGGCATGATTTACGGCACACTTGGGCAAGCTGGCACGTGCAAAGCGGTACTCCGTTATATGTAGTGCAGGAATTGGGGGGATGGGAGAGTTATGAGATGGTCCGTAGATACGCGCATTTGAGTGCTGCTCATTTGGCGGTTTTTGCAAATAATCTTTCAAGTTTGATGCAACATTAATCTTCTTTGCAGATAATTACGCGAACATCTTACGCAATCGTACATTCAACAATGCTTCACCTATAATGTGATCTTTGACATTTAATGAGGTGCGGTATGGACGTAATCCAGGCAATAGACTCAAAAATTGGCGAGGTTCGAACCGAAAGCATTGATATGTCAATTGGGGAAATCATCGGGCTGCACCAGCAAAAAGAGTTGGTTATTCAGCCGGATTTTCAACGTTTATTTCGTTGGACGTTCCAACAGAGGTCCCGCTTAGTTGAGTCGTTGCTGTTAGAGCTGCCTATTCCGTCTATATTTGTTATTGAAAGGGCCTCTGGCGTCTTCGAACTCATTGATGGTCTACAGCGTGTGAGTTCGCTTCTTCACTTTGTCGACGTGAGTTCGCTCAACGCAAGCTCGAAAGAAAATGTAGCCGAAGCTGAACTCGATAACGAGCTTGGTGATGGCGAGCAATTAGAAGAGCTTGCGCCATTGCGCCTCACGGGATGCGATTTAGTAACAGAGCTCAATGATTTGACATTTGAAGAACTGCCGCTGACTGTTCGGTTACGCTTGAAACGGACACCGATTCGAGTAGTAGTCATTAAGAGGCAAAGCAGCCAATTTTTGCGATATGAGATGTTTAAACGTCTCAATACCGGTGGCTCGAAGCTCTCGGATCAAGACATTCGAAATGTAAATGCCAGGATGCTCGGGGAGAGCGGTTCCGAATTTTATGCCAAAATTAAGCAATGTTCGATTGATGCAAATTTCCGTGTCACTACCGAACTTTTGCCGTCTACAGCAGTTGAGAATCGTCTTAATGAAGAGCTAGTGCTTCGCTTCTTTGCCACGATGGAATTGAGGGGGCAATATAAGGGTAACGTTGGTGATTGGCTGGACGATTATATGGAAGATGTCCTTATCCATAAGCGTCCTTTTGGTATGGCCCAGATTGACTTGTTTAAGCGAATATTCGCGCTCTTGGCGGAGAAGTTTGGTCAGCACGCTTTTGTTAAGTACAAAAATGGAGTTCCATCGGGAGGTGTCGCACCAGCTTATTTCGAGGCAGTATGTGCTGGGGCCTTCAATTCGTTCGAGAAGTTGCAGGCACTATCGCCTGCCGATGCGAAAATTCTGTTGGCAAAAACTGTAGAGTCGGCTGAGTTTAGGCAGGTAACTGGGCCAGGTGCCAATTCACTGCCAAAGTTGGAGGAGCGGATCAGGCTGATTGGAAAGGCGTTTGCGGAGGCATGAGCGCGTTTTCAGACCATTTCGTGCGGCAGATTGAGGCCGATCTCAATTGGCGGGAAACTGAGTTAGCAATTCTTCGTAAGCAGCTATTGCAAACTGTTGTCGGGAGTACCCAAGAGAGAGCGTTTCTGCGCGCTAATTTGGCAATGATTTATTCGCACTATGAGGGGTTCTGCAAGCTCGCTTTTAGTATCTTAATTGATGCGCTTAATCAACTCTCCTTGAAACGGGTGGACCTTCGATGGCAGATTGCATCCCACTCACTTTCGTCGTTTCACTCCAAACTTCGCAACATTTCTGATCCAGAGTTATTTTTCAGGGAGTTATTTTCGGAATTGGATTCTCATTTGAATTCAGTTGCTGAGTATGAGGGAATGGAGACCTCTAATTTGTGGCCTGACTTACTGCTGAAATGGCAAAAACGTTTTTGCTTGAATTCTTCCAACGTACAGAATGAAACCGCTCGTTTGACTACGCTTGTTAAGACGCGTAATCAGATTGCGCACGGAAAAAATTTAACGGTTGCGAATCGAGCAGAACTGGATAGGCATGCGCATGCCGCGACACTCGCTATGCATGAAGTAGCTATTGAGATTGCTGAATCGCTCGAAAAAAGAAGCTTTGTTCGAGCTTCTTCGGTTAACACTATTTTTGCTCATGCAATTGCCCTTTGATCCGAATGTGCATGGGCAATGTGCTTGAAAAAGTATTGCTGCAGTTTATTGCCTTATAGCGATTCCAATTGGGAACGGCAGCAGAATCAATGCGGCAATATTTTGTGATATCGATGTGCCTTTTTACGTGGGACTGGAAGACAAAATGCTGAAGATTTTTTGTCTTTAAGGAAGATATTTTTAAGAGTCCGCTGCTCTACCAACTGAGCTAACGCCCCCCGATGAAGAGGCGTGATTATAACCCGATTAATTTCAAACTTGGAAGCCTCTTTTTGAAAAAAAGCTAAAAAATTATCTGTCCCCTGCAAAATCAAGGCAGGCGGGGTCCATTCTGATTCGCCGAAACTGCGCCAATCGTCATAAACATGGGCTCGGTGCCGGGTCAATGGAGCTTGGCCGCCTGATCCAGTCGCAACATCAACGATCAGAAATTGCTCTTGATCCCATTCACCCACGACTTGGCCGGCAGTTTGGTCGCTGCGGTGATGGCTGCGGCGCGTTCATACAAGGCGGGGAAATCCGGCTCGAACTTGTGCTTGAAGGCGAGCGCGACGACGTTGCCGTCGTGGACTTCGGGCAGCGAGATCACCTGGCCGAAGGCGTAGCGCATCGCCTTGAGGTTCTTGGCGTAGCTGGGATGGTCGCCGAACAGGTTGACCGTCAGCACGCCGTTGTCGCTCAGGCTGTCGCGGCAGGCGGCGTAGAACTCCGGCGTGTCGAGCACCGGGCCGCGCGCGGTGGCGTCGTACAGGTCGACTTGCAGCGCATCGATGGCGCCGGCGCGTTGCGGATCGTGGATATAGTCGTTGGCATCCATTTCGAGGACCGACAGGCGATCGTCTTCCGGCGGCAATTTGAACATGCTGTTGCAGATGGCGATGACGGACGGATTCAACTCCACCGCCGTCACGCGCGCTTCGGGAAACCGGCGGTAGCAGAACTTGGTCAGCGCCGCGGTGCCGAGGCCGAGCTGCACGATGTTTGCCGGCGTGTCGTTGAACAGCATCCAGCTCATCATCTGTTGGGCGTATTCCAGTTCGATCCAGTCGGGTTTGCGGATGCGCATGGCGCCTTGCACCCATTCCGTGCCGAAATGCAGGTAGCGCACGCCGTCCTGCTCCGATAGCGTGACCGGGGCAAACCTGGTTTTGCGCGGCGCCGCGGCTTTGGGTTTGGATTTTTCCTTGTCAGGTCCGGGACCGGCCTTGGTGTTGGCTTGCGCCTCGATGGATTTTCTTCTGATTAGCATGATGTTGCCCGAATTCGAATTGCCGAATGATACCTTGCCGGGCTTCCGGAGCGCTCAATTGCCGTTTTTTTGAGAAACGGCGCGGCGGCCTCCGGCTATCCTCATATACACTTGCAGCCATGCTGAAAAAAATACTCTTTGTCGTCAGGCTGGCCATTGTCTTCGCCGGCATCGTGCTGTTTGGACGGGCAGTGGAGTACCTCATTCTGAATGGCGGATTCAACGGCGCGTTTTACGACATCATTTTTTTCCGGTCATGAAATTGGAGCCTGGCATCGATTTTGCTCTGGAATGAACGCATCGCCGCGATATGATTTTCTCGTCTTGCCCCACCTTCACCCGACAATAAAGGATCCACAGAAATGAGCTACATCCACTTCATCGGTGGCGAAAAAGGCGGCGTCGGCAAATCGCTGGTCTCCCGCGTGCTGGCCCAGTATTTCATCGACTGGAACGTTCCTTTTTTCGGTTTCGACACGGACAAGTCGCATGGCGCGCTGTTGCGCTTCTATGCGGATTTTTCCGCTCCGCTCGCGCTGGATCGGCACGACAGTCTCGACCCTCTCGTCGAACGCGCACTGGAAGACCCGCAGCGCCGCATCCTGGTCGACCTCGCGGCCCAGACCCAGCATTCGCTGTCGGCGTGGATCGAAGACTCGGGCGTGCTCGACTTTGCGCAAGAGCACGGGATCACGCTGACGTGGTGGCATGTCATGGATACGGGACGCGATTCGGTGGATCTGCTGCGCAAGTGGCTCGATCAGTTCGGCGGGCGGCTCAAGCTGGTGATCGTACTCAACGAAGTCCGCGGAGAACGCTTCGACATACTGGAAGCGTCCGGCGAGCGCGCACGCGCCGAAGCGCTGGGCGCAAGCGTGGTTACCCTGCGTCGTTTGCCCGATACGACCATGCAGCGTATCGATCAGCAAAGCGCAAGCTTCTGGGCGGCGCTCAATCAGCCTGATGGCGCCAACCCAGGACTCGGTTTGCTGGAACGTCAGCGCGTCAAGGTGTGGCTCAATCGCGCCTACGCCGACATCGGCAAGCTTGCTTTGTAGACTGCCGACGAGCGTCGGCGGAAGCTGGATGTCGCGTTCATCCTTGTAGTTTGAGGGCGAGCCATTGCTCCAGCTTCTGCGCATAGGCCATCGTATGCGCCGGACTGCTCGACGGCAGCAGCACGATGCGATATTGCTGCGCACGCTCTTTCAATACTTTCAATCCCAACCGCGCCGCCGTGCCGCCGTTGAATCCTATCGTCGTCAGTCGCGGCAGCTTGTCGAGCAGGCCGGGCAGGTCGTTGCCGGCGTGGTCGGCGATCTTGCTGTCGAGGCTGCCTTCGCGCCGCGCTTCGGCGACCACGTCCCACAGGCCGACATGATGCCTGAGCAAGGCTTGCAGCCTCCGCTCATATTCCATCGCGCGCAGATCTTCGCCGACCACTTCTGACATCAGTTTCCAGAACGCGTTTTGCGGGTGGGCGTAGTACTGGCCGTGCGCCAGCGAGGCCTCGCCGGGCAGGCTGCCGAGGATCAGCAGGCGGGTGTTGGCGTCGGTGACGTGGGCGAAGCTGCGTTTGCGCGACATGGATTAGCGATGGCTGGTTGAATTTTTTTCAGGCCCGGCCATCAAGACGCGGCCGAGGAAATAAGGCTACACTAGTTTTTCTTCTCGCCACCACGGCTCCTCACGACAACATGCAAGGATAATTACATATGGGACAACCAGTCATCATCGTCACCGGCGGCAGCCGCGGCATCGGTGCTGCGGTCGCACAATCGGCCGCCGCGCGCGGCTATGCGGTCGCCATCAGCTATGTATCGAATCGCGCCGCGGCCGACGCCGTGGCGGACGGCATCGTCAAGGCCGGCGGACGCGCCATCGCGGTCAAGTCCGACGTGGCGGTCGAAGCCGATATCCTGCATCTGTTCCAGACCGTCGACAAGGAGTTGGGCACGCTGACCGCGCTGGTCAACAACGCCGGCATCCTGGAGCATCAGACGCGCGTGGAAGAGATGACGGCAGAGCGCATCAACCGCGTGCTGCTGACCAACGTCACCGGCAGTTTCCTGTGCGCGCGCGAAGCGGTGCGCCGCATGTCGACCAGGCACGGCGGCAAGGGCGGCGCCATCGTCAACCTGTCGTCGATGGCCGCCAAGCTGGGCGGTCCCGGCGAATACGTCGACTACGCCGCCTCGAAAGGCGCCATCGATGCCTTCACCATCGGCTTGTCCAAGGAAGTCGCCGCCGAAGGCATCCGCGTCAACGCCATTCGTCCGGGCCTGATCTATACCGACATCCATGCCAGCGGCGGCGAAGCCGGGCGGGTCGACCGGCTCAAGGATGCGGTGCCGATGAAGCGCGGCGGCACCGCGGAAGAAGTCGCCAACGCCGTCCTGTGGTTGCTGTCGGATGAGGCCTCGTACGCCACCGGTACCTTCATCGACGTGTCGGGCGGCCGCTGATTCCGGTTTTCCTTGCCGTCGTCATTTCGTCCGGAGGCAGACATGAGCGTCATCACCCACCGCCGCATCGACCTGTTGCTGGCGCGTTATGCGGAAAGCCATCGCCATCCGCTCAATGAAGCGATCCACTGCATCTGCGTGCCGGCCATCGTGCTGTCGCTGCTCGGATTGTCATGGTCGGCGACGCCGTTGCTGGCGGTCGTCGTCGTGCTTGCGTCTTTGGTGTATTACCTGACGCTGTCGCCGGCATTCGCGTTCGGCATGCTGGCGATGGCGGGCGCGATGCTGCTGATCCTGTCGCGCTTGCCGGCGGCGTCGGTGCTGCCGGCATCGGTGGCGATTTTCGTGGCGGCGTGGATAGGCCAGTTCATCGGGCACAAGATCGAGGGCAAGAAGCCGTCGTTTTTTGAAGACCTGCGGTTTTTGCTGATCGGTCCGCTGTTCGTGCTGAGCCTGTTGTACCGGCGCTGGCGCATTCCTTACTGACGCAATGAAGCGGGGGGAACGAATTGCAAAAATCCGGGTCAAGAGGCGGTCTGTATTAAAATATAAACAGTTATTTGCGGTAAATACCGCGCCGGAAAACGGCGTCGGCAACGAATTTGCCGCAAGGACATCGCCCAGCAAGGGGCATACTTTCCGTCGGAGTTTTTGCATGAAAAAATTAATTCTCATCGCCGCCATCAGTTCGCTCGCCGCAGGTTGCGCCGTGACGCCGAATTCGGCCAGCGTCTACAACACGCGCCAGGCCCAGGGTGAACAAACGGTGCGCATGGGCGTGGTCGAGTCGGTCCGCAACGTCACCATCGACAAGGGCGCCAGCGGCGTCGGCACGATTGCCGGAGGCGCGTTGGGCGGCATCGCCGCCGGTTCCAACATCGGCGGCGGCAACGGCGCATTGGCGGCCGGCATCGTCGGCGCACTGATCGGCGGCGTGGCCGGCAATCAGGTCGAATCGCGCCTGGCCAACAAACCGGGCCTGGAAATTACCGTGCGCCTGGATAACGGCGAATTGCGCGCCATCACGCAAGATGCGGACGAAATCTTCCGTGTCGGCGAACGCGTGCGTCTGCTGTCGTCCGGCCGCACCACTCGCGTGACCCACTAAGAACCGCTAACAAAACGTCGGTGGCAAGGCGCGCCGACGCAGACAGTACGAATGTACGGCAAGGAGAAGCAACGCCGCCAGCGGTGTTTTGTTAGCGGTTCTAAGCCATTCGGCAGCCGGCGATCGCGAGATCGCCACGCTGCAAGGAAACCGCTGCCGGTTCAGTGCAACAGCTGACCGGCAGCGGTTTTTTTATGGAAGTTTGTCAAAGAATCCGGGGAAGTCCGCCGGCGGCGTCATAGGCCGATTGCAGCAGCCATTGTTCGCGACGCAGGCGATACAGCACGTGCACGCGCAACGGATGACCGGCCGGCAGGCGCGGGTGTTCGAAGTTTTCTTCCACGCGGGTATGCATGCCGATGCGACGCATCACGGCCTGCGAGCGTTTGTTGCCGGCGGTGGTGAAGGAAACGATTTCCTTCATGCCCAATACGTGGAAGGCATGGCTCAGCACGCCTTGCGCCGCCTCCGTTGCATAACCCTGGCCCCAGGCCTGCGGCGCCAGGCGCCAGCCGATTTCCACCGCCGGCGTAAAGTGCGCCTCGAACGGCACGCGCAGCAGGCCGACGAAACCGGCGAAAGCCAGCTTGCCGGGAATTTCCAGCACCCACAGTCCGAAACCGTGTTCGCTGATATGGTCTTCGATACGCCTGACCAGGTAGTCGCTCTCGCTGCGATTGAGCACCGCCGGGAAATAGCGCATCACCTCGGGATCGGCGTTCATCGCCGCGCACGGCTCCAGGTCGCTTTTTCGCCACGGCCGCAGCAGGATGCGCGAACGTCCCGGCTCAGTCGACATGGCGCAGGCGATTGACGAAGCCGATATACACCACCGTCTGCAGCAGGGCGACCGTGCTGCCGGTGATCACCTCGGCCACGCGCAGCAAGGCCAGATGCAGCTCTTCATGCAAGCCGCCGCCGGCAAACGCCGCCGACATCAGGATCACCACCGTCGCCGGACCGAGCCGCCAGTTGCTCGGATAGTTCTGCCACAGCATGGCGACCAGCACGGCCGTCGTCAGGGCGATCAGCATGGCCGGGAAGTTGGCGCCGAAGATGACCAGGCACAGGCAGGCAATGACGGCGCCGGAAATGGTGTTGATCAGCCGCGCGCGGAAGTTGGCCTTGGCGATCATCATGTCCGGTTCGGTCACGATGATCAGCGAGATCATCGCCCAGTAGGGTTCCGGCAAACCGACTGCGCGCAGGCCGTACCACAGGATCAGCGAACCACTGAGGATCTTGATGAGGTAGACCAGCGCGTTCTTGCGCGGGGAAATGAAGTTGAATTCCATATGTGCATTCTGCGATGGCTTCCCGCACGGACGGGAGGCGGCGCATAGGGTAGCGATTAATCGTGCTTGTGGCGCCAGCGCTTTTACGGCTTGCAATCCGGCGTCGGCGTTTTCGCCTCACTGTATCGGATCAGGTATCGATATGGCAACCGGAAACGACTGCGGCGACCCGGAGGCCGCCGCAGTGATCGTCGATGCCGGCGAGGACAGTATTACTTCGACGCCATGCCCAGCAACATGTCGTTCAGGCGCTTGACGAAGCCGGACGGATCCGTCAGCGCGCCGCCTTCGGCCAGCAGGGCCTGGTCGAACAGGATGTTGGCCCAGTCGTCGAACTTGGCTTCTTCGTACTTCAGGCGTTGCACCAGCGGGTGATCCGGATTGATTTCCAGGATCGGCTTGGCGTCCGGCGCGGCTTGTCCTGCGGCCTTGAGCATGCGCACCAGATTGCCCGACAATTCGTCTTCATCCGCCACCAGGCAGGTCGGCGAATCGGTCAGGCGGAAGGTCACGCGCACGTCCTTGGCCTTGTCGGCCAGCGAGGTCTTCATCTTCTCGACCAGGTCCTTGAACTGGGTCTCGGTTTCTTCGTGCTGCTTCTTCTCGGCTTCGTTTTCCAGCTTGCCGAGATCGAGGCCGCCCTTGGCCACCGAGGCCAGTTCCTTGCCGTCGAAGTCTTGCAGGAAGGACAGCATCCACTCGTCGACGCGATCGGTCAGCAGCAGGACTTCCACGCCTTTCTTGCGGAAGATTTCCAGGTGCGGGCTGTTCTTGGCGGCATGGTAGTTTTCGCCGGTGACGTAATAGATCTTGTCCTGGCCTTCCTTCATGCGGCCGATGTAATCGGCGAACGAAGTCGTCTGCGCATCCGAGTCGTTGTGCGTCGAGGCGAAGCGCAGCAGCTTGGCGATGCGTTCCTTGTTGGCGGCGTCTTCGCCGATGCCTTCTTTCAGCACCTGGCCGAATTCGGTCCAGAAGCCGGCGTACTTGTCCTTCTGCGCTTGCTCGTCGCTGTTGGCCAGTTCTTCCAGCAGGCTCAGCACGCGCTTGGTCGAGCCTTCGCGGATGGCCTTGACGTCGCGCGACTCTTGCAGGATTTCACGCGAGACGTTCAACGGCAGGTCGGCCGAATCGATCACGCCCTTGACGAAGCGCAGGTAGACCGGCATCAGTTGCTCGGCGTCGTCCATGATGAACACGCGCTTGACGTACAGCTTGATGCCGCCGCGCTTGTTGCGGTCCCACATGTCGAACGGCGCGCGGGTCGGGATGTACAGCAGCTGGGTATATTCGCTGCGGCCTTCGACGCGGTTGTGCGTGTAGGCCAGCGGCGCGCCGAAGTCGTGCGAGATGTGCTTGTAGAACTCTTCGTACTGTTCCGGCGTGATGTCGGACTTGCTGCGCGTCCACAGGGCGCTGGCCTGGTTGACGGTTTCGAGTTCGTCCTTCCGGACGGTTTCTTTCTTCTCTTCGTCCCATTCTTCCTTCTGCATCAGGATAGGCAGGGAGATGTGGTCGGAGTATTTGCGGATGACCGACTTCAATTGCCACGACGACAGGAACTCGTCTTCGCCTTCGCGCAGGTGCAGGATGATGTCGGTGCCGCGGTTCGGCTTGGCTATCGCTTCGATCGAGAACTCCCCGGCGCCTTCCGATTCCCAGCGCACGCCTTCATCGGCCGGCGTGCCGGCGCGACGGGTTTCGACCGTGATGCGGTCGGCGACGATGAAGCCGGAGTAGAAGCCCACGCCGAACTGACCGATCAGCGCGGCATCTTTTTGCTGGTCGCCCGACAGTTTCGAGAAAAATTCCTTGGTGCCGGATTTGGCGATCGTGCCCAGGTGGGAGATCGCTTCATCGCGATTCATGCCGATGCCGTTGTCGGAGATGGTGATGGTGCGCGCCGCCTTGTCGAAGCCGACCTTGATCTTCAGTTCCGGGTCGTTTTCGAACAGCGCGCTGTCGTTGATCGCTTCGAAGCGCAGCTTGTCGGCCGCGTCGGATGCATTGGAGATCAGTTCGCGCAGGAAGATTTCCTTGTTGGAGTACAAGGAGTGAATCATCAGTTGCAACAGCTGTTTGACTTCGGCCTGAAAGCCCAGGGTTTGTTTCTCGGGTGTCGCCATGTACTTACCTCGTGAATAAAAGAGTAGTTTTTCTGTTACGACGCGGAGTCGCGACCGCGTATTGTAAGGAGAATGAGGTTGCTTGGGAGATTTTCAATAGGAAGGTACGGAAGTTGTTTGCGAGCAATGAAATGTGCGAACGGTCGTCTTTGTCACCATAAATTCATATTTATATTGAATAAAATTGATAGAATTCATTGCTTTTTTTGTAACGCGAGCAGCTAGTTTGCGATGCCTCACGTATAATTCTGCAGCAACTAAATGCCCCAGAAGAATACACAACAAGAAGATATGGCAGTTACCGGGGACGATTGAAGTCGGTCTGTTCGATGACTTGTTGAATTTCTTTCGTATGAGGGGAGGGGGCCGGTTCCCATGCCGGTCTGTTGTATTTGACAATGACATATAGAAATACGCAGTTGGTCTTTGGTGCATTGGTTTTCTCGGTCGCGTCGCAAGCATTTTCTGCAGTTGACACGCCCGTTACCTTTCAGCCCCCCGATAAGAAATTTTCCTCCGGCAAGTTAAAGCCCGGAATGTTGTCGCTCGCCCAGGCAAAAAACGAAGAGCAGGCCTTGGATGTCCCCCCTCAAATGCGAGCAAGGCAGGACGCCGAGGCGGATTCGATCGTTCGTGCCGGCCAAACTGCGGACGGCAGGGGCGAACTGACTGCTGCCGACTCCAACGACGAGATCCTGGCGCTGCTGCGCAAGTCCGATCCGGATTTCTCCGGCAGCGCCATTGATTTGCCCGCGGTCCAGGTGGAAACCGTTGACGACAAGCAAGTACCCTTCCTGACGCTGGATCAGGTGCTCGATCTTGCGCTCAACAACAGCTACAGCTACGCCGCCACCGTCGCGCAGGCCGACCAGGCGGGCTATGCGGCCAAGGCCTCGCTCGGACAATTGGGGCCGACGCTTGATGTGCGGACGCAAAAAGGCCGGGAATATTCCTCCCCGGCATCGATTCGCGACGATAACGGCAACATCATCCAGGCCGACCAGCACAAGCGCTGGGACGCCACGCTGATCGGCCGCCAGCCGATCTTCGCACCCGGCTCCTACTTTGATTTCCAAAAGCAGCGCGCCATGTCGCGCGCGGCCGACCAGCGTCGCGACGATGCGCGCGAATCACTGTATTACTCGGCCATCAAGGCCTACTACGACGTGCTGCGCGCCTACGCCTCGCTGTCGTTTGCGCGCAGCTACGCCAAGCGCATGAATGACTTGCTCGACTACATGCGCAAGCGCATGGAAGGCGGCGGCGCCAGCAAGATCGACTACGAGCGTGTGCGCGGCCGTTCGCTGCAGGCCGAGGCCACCGTGGCCGAGAGCGAAGGGACGCTGGAAAGCACCATGGTGTCGTTGGTCCAGCTGATCGGCCTGCGCGTGCAGCAGGTGCAGGTGCCCGAGCGCATGATGCCGATCGTGCCGCCGACGTCGCGCATCGCTTTGCAAGATGTCTATGAATCCAATCCCGGCATTCGCGCCGCGCGCAGCGATACCGAAGCAGTCCGCGAAGAATTGAAATCGGCGCGTTCAAAGTTCTCGCCGACCTTTGCCGTCGAATGGTCGCAGGCCAAGACGCGCGGCGCCGGCGGCGACCAGACGCTGACCACGGACCGCCGCCTGATGCTGGTGATGACCATGAACCTGCTCAACGGCGGCTCGGATGCCTATTACCAGAGCCAGATCGGCGCCAAGCTGGTGGAGAAGAGCAATACCGCCGCCGACCTCGAACGCAAGCTCAAGGAGCAGATCGAGATCAACTATCGCACCCTGGGCGCGGTGAAAAAGCGCATGAACATTTCGCGCGAGGCGTATGAAACCAACGCCAACGTCGCCGATGTTTTCCTGGAGCAATTGTCGACCGGCAGCAAACAGCTGCTCGATGTGCTCGACGCCTATCAGCAGGCTTACCAGGCGCGCATGGATTTTGCATTGCTGCTGTTTCAGCAAGCGGATATCAGTTATCAGATTTTGCGCAATACCGGCCGGGCGTGGACGCCCCCCGGGGACAAAACGCCTGCGGGCAAATAGGGAAGGTCTGGGGAGCGATGGAGAGCGGAAAAGAACAGAATTTCTGGCCGGGGTTTGTGGACGCGCTGTCCAACGTCGTCCTGGTCATGATCTTCGTGGTGGTGGTGTTTGTCGTGACGCTCTTCTACTACTCGCAGAAGCTGGCCGAGATTCGCGTCAACAAGATGGTCACCAAGGGCATGGTGCAGACCCAGTCCGGCTCCGCCAAGGTCAAGCCCGATGAAGTCGACGCCCCCGAAGGCAAAGACGCCGACACCGCGCGCCTGAAGAGCGAGAACCGCGAAAAGTCCGACGAGATCGAAAAACTCAAGCGCGAAATCTCCCTGCTCAAAACCAGCCAAGCCGCACCGCCCTTGCAGGCCGACGCCGGCAGCCTGCGCAGCAACGCCGCCAGTGCCGGCAACAACAATATCCAGGTGCGGGTCGAGAAAAACAAACAGATCGCACCGGGCTTGTCCATCGACGGTGGCGACAAGGCGGTGGTTCTGCATTTCGACAAAGAAACCACTGAACTGAGCGAAGAGGCCGGCAAGGCGCTCGACGGCAGCATCGGCGACTGGGTCAAACGGGTCAAATCGCAACAGGGCAAGATCGTCATCACCGGCGTGATCGGTTCGGCCGAATTCAGCGAAGCGCGCCGCCGCGCCTACTACCGCACCGTCGCCGTGCGCAACCACCTGATCGACGCCGGCGTCGACAAGGAGCGCGTGGTCAGCCGCGTGGCCACTTCCGAGAACAGCGCCGAGAGCAACGCGCGCGTGATCATCCAATATCTGGCGGGTGCAAAATGACGACGCTTCCCGACGACAAATTGCGTTGGGACCTGCGCCTGCGACTGTGGTTGAAACGTCGCAGCCATCAAATAATGCGCCTGATCGCTCCCAAGGTGGACGGTCAACTGGGCGACCATCGGCAATTGCCGCGTCCGCGTCTTTTCATCCTGGTTACCGTCGGCGTCTTGCTGTGCCTGCTGGTGTGGTCGTGGTTTGCCAAGATCGACATGGTGGTGCGCGGCGCCGGCCGCATCGTCGCCTCCGAACATAATCAGGTGATCCAGCATCTGGAAGGCGGCATCGTCTCCGCCATCCTGGTGCGCGAAGGCGCGGCGGTCAAAAAGGGCCAGATCCTGATCTCGATTGCCGACGTGCGCGCCAATGCCGATCTCGGCGAAGGCAATGTCAAGATTCTGGGCCTGCGCGCGCGCGTGGCGCGCCTCAAGGCGGAAGCCGGCGGCGCGTCGTCGGTGACCATGCCGCCCGATCTCAGGAATGACGATCCGGCGGTGCAGAGCGAGCTGGCATCCTTCACCGCGCGCCAGGCCAAACTGGCGCAAGAGATGAGCGTGCTGAGGGAGCAGTCGGCGCAACGCCAGGCGGAAGTCGGCGAGGCCGTCAGCCGCCAGAAGAGCCTGATCTCCGAATACGATCTGGCGCAGCGTCAGTACAAGCTGGTGCATGGCATGTTCGAGCGCAATGCCGCCTCGCAGCTGGAAGACATCCAGTCGCTGTCCAAGGCGCAGGATGCGCAGAGCCGCCTGTCCGCCACCAACGCCATGATCCCGCGCCTGAATGCGGCGATCGCCGAAGCGCAGGCCAAGATGGGCGAGGCGTCGTCGCGCTTCCGCGCCGATGCGCGCAGCGACCTGACCGTCAGTGAAAACGAACTGGCGCGCCTGCAGGAAGAAATCAAATCGCGCAACGACCGCGTCTCGCGTTCCGAAGTACGCGCGCCGATGGATGGCGTGGTCAACCGCGTGCTGATGAACACCGTCGGCGGCGTGGTCAAGCCGGGCGACGCCATCATCGAAATGACGCCGACCGACGACAAGCTGGTGATCGAAGCCAAGGTTGCGCCGACCGATCGCGCCCAACTGGTGGCCGGCGCGCCCGCGCGGGTGAAGGTGTCCGCCTATGACTACGGCGTCTACGGCGCGATGAAGGGCGTGGTGACCGAAGTCAGCGCCGACACCGTGCCGGAAGAACGCGGCGAACGCTTCTACCGCGTCAAGATTGAAGTCACGCGCGATCCGCGCGAGATCGATCATAGCGTGGCGCTGATGCCGGGCATGACCGCCACCGCCGATATGATCGTCGGCCGCCGCACCGTCTGGCAATACCTGATGTCGCCGCTGAACCGCTTCGGACAGACCGCGCTCAGGGAGCCGCGTTAGGTCTTGATGCCGCCGCGATGGCGTCATGAGGCGCGATGAACAAGCCGTATCTTGATTGTTTAACTATTTGTTTTCCTTTTTTCGGAACCTGATCGTATGAAAAACCTGCGCAATTTCTATGCACTCGCTGCGATTCCGTCCATGTTCCTGTTACTGGGCGGCTTCCTGTTCAGGGACTTCGTGATGCATGCGATCCGGATCAATCCCTTCCTGAACCTGTTCATCATCAGCGTGGCCGTGTTCGGCGTTTCGCTGATCGTCTACAACATCTGGCGCGTCAACTGGGAATACAACAAGCTGACCTTGTTCTATGCGCGCGTCAGCGGCGGCGAAGAGATGATGGAGCTGGCCAAGGCGCCGGAATTTCAGAACAGCGAAATCGGCAAAGTGCTGACCAGCGTCGCCAGCACCAAAGGCCGCCTGACTTCGCGTATCGAGCAGGAAACCATTGAGCGCTCGCTGTCGGACCTGCAATCGCATCTGGAAGCCAAAACGGAATTCCCGCAATTCCTGACCGGCTTCATGATCGCGCTCGGCCTGCTGGGCACCTTCATCGGCTTGCTGGAAACCCTGGTCGGCACCGCGGCGCTGATCGACGGTTTCGGCAAGGCGACCCAGGGCGGCGACATGGATGCGTCCTTCATGCACCTGGTGTCGGACCTGCAAAAACCGCTGGCCAGCATGGGTACCGCGTTCTCGGCGTCGATGTTCGGCCTGATCGGTTCGCTGGCATTGGGCCTGACGCTGACGCCGCTGCGTGCTGCCGGCAAGAAGCTGACGGGGCGCGCGCGTGAATGCATCAGCGACATGGTGCAGCACGTGATCCATGACATGACCGGTCCCGCTGCGGGCGCTTCCGGCCGCCAGGGTGTATCGGAGCAATTCCTCGCTGAGTTTCTGCAAGACTTGATGGTGCTGCAGCGCGAATCCATCATGGCCTCGCGCGCCAGCTCGGAAGCCTCGATGCAGGCCGGCATCAAGCTCGAAGGCATGAACGAGCGCCTCAACAACATCGTCGAGCTGTTCCATGCCAGCATGGAAGAATCGAAAAACCTGCGCCAGCTGGTGTCCTTCGGCCCGCGCATGCACGAAGTCGGTCAGCAGACCCTGGAAGAAATCCGCAACGTCGGCCAGATCATCAATCAGAAGATGACCTCGGCGCGCGACCTGACCCAAAGCTTGTCGCTGCTGGAGGAACGCCTGTCGGTCAACGGCGATATCGCCCTGCGCAGTTTCGACATGTTGCCGAAGATCGTCTCCACCATGGAAAGCGGCCAGATGTCGCTGTCGTCGGCGCTGACCTCCTTGCAGGCGCAGCAGTCGGAAGCGGCCAACATGACCGAAAAAACCGCGCAGCACATCGCGCAGATGCCGACCTTGCTCAACCAGATTTCCATCCGCATCGCCGACGAACTCGGCGCGATCCAGCATCAGGGCGAAATCCATTCGGCCGTGTCCGAGCGCCTGGGCGAACTGGGCAAGGCCATCGGCGAGAACTCCAGCAACATGACGCGCGACGCCTTGTCGTCGCGCCAACTGCAGATCGACCTGGCCAAGCACATGGCGATGATGAACGACCGCGTCAAGAACCTCGGCGCCATCCCGACCTCGATGACGTCGATTACCGAAGCGCTGATGCGTCAGAACATCAATACCCAAACCGTCATCGACGAAATGCGCAGCGGCCGCCAGACCATGGTCAAGGACTTGCGTCTTGAAATCCGCGAAGCCATCCGCGAGATTTCGGCCTCCAAAAAGGAAGGCGCCTGAGTTCCGCCTGAACGGAACACGGACCCGACGATCTCATGAACGAAAGCGACCAAATCCACGTCGATCAGCCGCAGGCCGATTTGCGCTCCCTGCGCAAGGACCCGGTGTACCTGACGCTGATGCGCGCCTACGGCAGCCGCTTCGTCGAGATCATCGTGGCCGGCGTGTTGATCAACGTGTTCGGCCTGTTCATGCCGATCTATTCGCGCCTGGTGTACGACAAGGTGATCGGCAACCACATTCCGGAAACGCTGTGGGCGCTGACGCTGGGCATGGGCTTGTTCATCGTGCTGGAACTGATCCTGCGCGTGATCCGGGTGTATTACGTCGAGCAACTGGCGGGACGTTTCGACGTCGAGTTCGACAGCGCGTCGGCGCGCCGCCTGCTGGAATCCAAAGTGACGGCGCCGGTCGGCGTGGTGCTGGCCAAGTACCGCGACCTCAGCAATGCGCGCGATCTGCTGTCGTCGAACTACATGCTGGTGCTGGTCGACCTGCCTTTCCTGCTGCTGTATCTGGTGGCGCTGGGCATGATCGGCGGTCATCTGGTGTGGGTCATGCTGGTGGGCGGCGCGATGCTGGTGGGGGCGCAACTGCTGTGCAAGATCCCGGCCACCGACTACGGCAACGCCGCGATGAAATCCGGGATCGGCAAGACCGACAAGCTGGCCGGTCTGGTGTTCGGCATGGAAACGCTGAAAACCTCGCCCTTGCAATACCGGCTGGTCGAGACCTTCCTGGCGGATGCCGCCGACAATGCGGTGAGTCTCGCCAAGAGCCGTTTCTGGATGAACATCGGTTATGCCGCCTCGGCCGTCGGCAATACGCTGATTTCGGTCGCTACGCTGGTGGTCGGCGTGTATCTGGTGGAAGACAACGCGCTGACGGTCGGCGCATTGATCGCCAGTTCGCTGCTGATCAGCCGCGCCACCTCGATGACGTCGTCGGTGGCGACGGTGCTGGGACGCCTGGAAATGTTCAGGCGCGCACGCGCCGCGTTCGAAGACATGTTCGACGACGAAGCCCCGCAGGAAATCGCCGATGTCCTGCGCCAGGACATGAGCGGCCTGATCCAGGTGATCAACCTGACGCTGCATCTGGACAAGAACGAGCGGCCGGCGCTGGACAAGGTTTCGCTGGCGATCCGTCCGGGCGAGAAGGTCGGCATCGTCGGTCGTTCCGGTTCCGGCAAGAGCAGCTTGCTGCGCGCGCTGGCCGGCCTGTACAAGGTCGAGGCGGGTCGGGGCCAGGTGCTGATCGACGGCGTCGCGGTGACGGCATACGCAACGCCGGTGCGCATGCGCTGCATCGGCTACAAGCCGCAGGAGCCTTTCATGTTCGACGGCAGCCTGGCCGCCAATATTTTCGTCGGCGACCGCGTCGACAGCAAAGTGTATGAAGCGGCGCTGGCGGTCTCCGGCGTCGACGACCTGATCGCGCGCGGCGAACTGCGCCTGGATCAGATGCTGAAAGCGCCCGGCAATCTGTCCGGCGGGCAGCGGCAAATGGTGGCGCTGGCGCGCACCGTGGCCGGCATGCCGACCGTGATGCTGCTGGACGAGCCGACCACCGGCATCGACCTGGCGACGGAGGCGCGCATCATCGACCGCCTCAAGGCATTTTCCGGGCAGCGCACGCTGGTGGTGGCAACCCACAGCACCGCGCTGCTCAAACAGATGGATCGCATCATCGTGCTCAACGACGGCAAGATCGTCGCCGACGGGCCGAGTGCGCAGATATTGCAACAGTAAGTTTGCTGCAATCAGTTTGCAGCAATTGAAGAATTTGTGACCAACCCTCATCAACGAGGTTCATCATGGCAACTGCAGTTTCTCCAAAACCGACGCCGGCAAACCAGGGCAATGGTGCGAACAATGCCGCCAATACCGCCAATGCGGGGCAGGCCATCACCGGCTCCGCCAGCGTGGCGATGCCCGACCAGGGCGGCAGCTTCCACCTCAACGTGCCGCGCAGCGCGGTCAAGCATGTGCAGGTGGTCGACGTCGACATGGTCCTGCAGTTGGGGGATGGCAGCAAGATCGTGCTGGCCGGCGGCGCCATGGGGGCGATGGACGAAAAGTCCAGGATCATCTTCGCCGACGCCTCCCAGGACACCGGCCGCATGCTCGACCTGGTCGGCAAGATCCCGCTGCAAAACCACGATCAGTCGCTGATCCTCAACTCGGACCCGAACAAGAGCGCCGATCGCACCACCGACTCCGACAACAGCGGCGCGCCGGACAATCACTTCACCTCCAACAACAACTCGGCGCAGGTCAATCCGGCCGCGACCAGCTTGCTGGCCAAGATCATCCAGGACAACGCCGGTTCGCTGACCAGCAACGGTTTGCAAAACCTGGCGTTGCCGTCGATTCCGGTGCCGCCCGCGCCGCCGGTGACGACCGGCGCCGATTCGCTGATCAAGCAGTTATCCCCGGAGATACAGGAACGACCGGGATCGGTGCTGACGGATCCCGTGCTGGGGCCGCAGACGCCGGCGATGTCGCTGAACTTGCTCAATCTGACCACCCAGACCCAGGTCGGCAGCGTGCTGTTCGGCAGCGGCGGCAATGCTGCCTCGGCATCGGACGGTTCCAACGCCGTGCAATTTTCGCCGCAGATCATCAATGCCGGCAATGACGTGCATACGATTTATGCCACCGGCAGCACGACGCAAAGCAACTTCGTCAAGATCTTCGAACTGAATGTCACCGGCGACGGCAGCGTCAAGACGATCACGATCACCGGCGTGCCGTCGACCATGACGATCCTCAATGCCGTCAACCTGGGTGGCGGCAGCTACCAGATCACGCCGGCTGCAGGCGAGAAGAGTTTCGACTTGCAGGTGCAATACACCACGCACGTCGCCGATCCGACGCAACCGACGGCGCCTACCTCGACCATCAGTTTCGATGTTGCCGTGCTGACCACGGATGGCCTGACGCATCTGATGGATTCGCGCGTGGTCGTGATCAAGGACGCCAGCGTGTACACGGATCTGACCTATCTCGATCCGGCCACGGGCAAGAGCGTATGGGTTTTGCCGGCGCAAGGCGTGCCGCATGAAATCCATGCCGGCGACGGCGGCGTCACCATTTATGGCAGCAACGCCAACGATTCGCTCTACGGCGGCGCAGGCGCGGACGTCATCATCGGCGGCAGCGGCAATACCTACTTTCAAGGCGGCGCCGGCGCCGACACCTTGACCGGCGGAACGCAAGGCGTCAATACCGCGGGTTATAAGACTTCCGCTGCCGGCGTGACGGTCGACCTGACTACAGGCCTGGGAACCGGCGGCGATGCGCAGGGCGATGTGCTGAGCAATATCCAGAACCTGATCGGCAGCGCTTTCAACGATACTTTCGTGGCGAATGACAAGGTCAACCGCCTCGACGGCGGCAGCGGCGGCTCCGATACCGTGTCCTATACAGCTTCCACGTCCGGTGTGACGGTCAACCTGATCACCGGCACCGGCAGCGGCGGCTACGCCGAGGGCGATACCTATGTCGGCATTCAGAACGCGACCGGCAGCGCCTACAACGATATATTCATCGCCAATACGCTGGCCAATCGTTTCGATGGCGGCAGCGGCGGTTCCGATACGGTTTCCTATGCCAGTTCGGCTGCCGGCGTCACGGTCAACCTGAGCTCAGGGACTGGCGCCGGCGGTTCGGCGGCGGGCGACACCTATGCCCACATTCAGAACATCATCGGCAGCGCCTTCAACGACACCTTCGTCGCCAATATCGACGCCAACAGTTTCGACGGCGGCAGCGGCGGTCTGGATACGGTCAGTTACGCCAATTCGGCGGCCGGCGTGTCGGTCAACTTCGTCAGCGGTCGCGGCGTCGGCGGCGATGCCGAAGGCGATACCTACAATCGCATCCAGAACGTGATCGGCAGCGCTTACGACGACGTTTTCATCGCCGGTCCCGACAGCCGCAATTTCGATGGTGGCAGCGGCGGTTCCGATACCGTCAATTACGGCGCATCGAGCGGCGGCGTCACGGTCAACATGGTCACCATGACCGGGACAGGCGGTTACGCCCAGAATAATAGCTACGTCAATATCCAGAACGCCACCGGCAGTTCTTATTCGGACACGTTCATTTCCAGCGCGGTGGCCAACCATTTCGATGGCGGCCTGGCGGGTTCGGATACCGTCAGCTATGCATTATCCAACGCCGGCGTCACCGTCAGCCTGTACGATGGGTCGGCCAGCGGCGGCTATGCGCAGGGCGATACGCTGGCGCATATCCAGAATGTGATCGGCAGCAATTTCGACGATACCTTCATCGCCAGTTCGGAAGTCAATAATTTCGAAGGCGGCGGCGGCGTGAATACCGTGAGCTACTTCTATGCCACGGGTTCGGTGACGATCGACCTGACCAACACCGTCGGCACCGGCACCGGCGGCAGTTTGTACGCCAACGGCGATTCCTTCTCGAATATCCAGAATCTTATCGGCGGCGCTTCCGACGATACGTTCGTCGCCAGCTTGGCCGCCAACAAGCTCGATGGCGGCGCAAGTACCGCAACTTCGCACAATCGCGTCAGCTACGCGGCCTCGAATGCCGCCGTCACGGTGGACCTGAATTACACCAACGGCACCGGCACCAGCGGCGGCTATGCGCAGGGCGATCAACTGCTCAACATTCAGGACCTGACCGGCAGCAATTTCGACGATACCTTCGTCGCCAGCGCCGCGAACAACAACTTCGACGGCGGCGCCGGTTCGTTGCACAACCGCGTGAGCTATGCCGCCTCGACATCTGCGGTGACGGTGGATCTGACGCAAACCGATGGTTCCGGCACCAGCGGCGGATTTGCGCAGGGCGACACGCTCATCAATATTCAGGATCTCACCGGCAGCCAGTACAGCGATACTTTCATCGCCAGCGCGGCAGCCAATGCTTTCAACGGCGGCGCCGGCGGCAGCGATACGGTCAGCTATGCGCGCGCCAGCGATGGCGTGGGCGTGACCGTCAACCTGGTGACCGGCGCCGGCAGCAACGGCTTTGCGGCAGGCGATACCTATCTCAACATCCAGAACGTCATCGGCTCGTCCTATAACGACATTTTCGTCGCCTCCAACGACATCAACCGCTTTGACGGCGGCGGCGGTTCGGATACCGTCAGCTATGCCTCGTCCGGCGCGGCAGTGACCGTCGATCTGGTGGGCGGAACGGGGGCCGGCGGTTCCGCGCAAGGCGATACTTACATCAACATCCAGAACGTGATCGGGTCGGCCGCGGACGATTTGTTCATCGCCAGCACTGCCGCCAATGCGTTCGAGGGCGGTGTCAGTACGGCGGCTTCGCACAATCGCGTGAGCTATGTCAATTCGACCGTGGCGGAGACGGTCAACCTGTTCACCGGCGCCGGCACCGGCGGTCTCGGCAGTTTTGCCAATGGCGACACGTACAGCAATATCCAGGACGTGACCGGCGGTTCGGGAGACGATATTTTTGTGGCCAATTCGGCTGCAAATAATCTCGACGGCGGCGCGAGCACGGCGACTTCGCACAACCGCGTGAGCTATGCCAATTCGACCGTCGCGGAAACAGTCAACCTCTTCACCGGTAACGGCAGCGGCGGCGCCGGCAGCCTGGCCAACGGCGATACCTATACCAACATTCAGGATGTCACCGGCGGCACGGCGGACGATTTGTTCATCGCCAGTGCAGCCGCCAATAAATTCGACGGCGGCACCAGTACGGCGACGTCGCATAATCGCGTCAGCTATGCCAACTCGACCGTGTCGGAAACCGTCGACCTGTTCCTCGGCACCGGCAGCGGCGGCGCCGGCAGCCTGGCCAACGGCGATACCTATACCAACATTCAGGATGTCACCGGCGGCACGGCGGACGATATATTCGTCGCCAACACGGCTGCCAATGCGTTTGACGGCGGCACCGGTTCGTTGCACAACCGGGTGAGCTACGCCAACTCGAGCGCGGCGGAAACCGTCGATCTGTTCCTGGGTGCCGGCAGCGGCACGTTCGCCGCGGGCGACACCTATGCCAACATTCAGGATGTCACCGGCGGTTCCGGCGACGATACCTTTGTCGCCAGCCTGGCGGCCAACAGCTTCGATGGCGGCACCAGTACCGCAGCTTCCCACAACCGCGTGAGCTATGCCAATTCGACGGCGTCGGAAACCGTCAACCTGTTTACCGGGGTGGGCACAGGCACGCTGGCACAGGGCGATACGTACGTCAATATCCAGGATGTGACCGGCGGCACGGCCGACGATCTGTTCGTCGCCAACACGGCTGCCAATGCGTTTGACGGCGGCACCGGTTCGTTGCATAACCGCGTCAGCTACACCAATTCGACGGCATCGGAAACGGTCGATCTGTTCCTCGGCACCGGCAGCGGCACGCTGGCGCAAGGCGACACCTACGTCAACATTCAGGATGTCACCGGCGGCACGGCCGATGACACGTTTATCGCCAGCGCAGCGGCCAACAACTTCGACGGCGGCACGGGGTCGTTGCACAACCGCGTCAGCTATGCCAATTCGACCGTGTCGGAAACGGTCAACCTGCTCACCGGCGCCGGTACGGGCGGTACCAACAGCCTGGCCAATGGCGATACCTACACCAACATCCAGGACGCGACCGGCGGTACGGCCGACGATCTGTTCGTCGCCAGCGCAGCGGCCAATAAATTCGATGGCGGCACCAGTACGGCGACCTCCCATAATCGTGTGAGCTATGCCACGTCAACGGTATCGGAGACGGTCAACCTGTTCACCGGCGTCGGCACGGGCGGCGCCGGCAGCCTCGCCAACGGCGATACTTACGTCAACATCCAGGATGTCACCGGCGGCACGGCCGACGACATCTTCGTCGCCAGCGCAGCCGCCAACAGCTTCGACGGCGGCACGGGCTCCTTGCACAATCTGGTCAGCTACGCCAATTCGACGGCATCGGAAACGGTCGACCTGTTCCTCGGCACCGGCAGCGGCACGCTGGCGCAAGGCGACACGTATACCAACATTCAGGACGTCATCGGCGGTACGGCCGACGATACGTTCATTGCCAGCCTTGCCGCCAACAAGTTTGACGGCGGCACCGGTTCGCTGCACAACCGCGTCAGCTACGCCAACTCCACCGCATCGGAAACGGTCGACCTGTTCCTCGGCACCGGCAGCGGCACGCTGGCGCAAGGCGACACGTATACCAACATTCAGGACGTCACCGGCGGTTCGGCCGACGATCTGTTCATCGCCAGCGCAGCGGCCAATAAATTCGATGGCGGCACCAGCACGGCGACTTCGCACAACCGCGTGAGTTACGTCAATTCGACCGCATCGGAAACGGTCAACCTGTTTACCGGCGCAGGTACCGGCACGCTGGCGCAAGGCGACACGTATACCAACATTCAGGATGTCACCGGCGGTTCGGCCGACGATATCTTCGTCGCCAGCGCGGCCGCCAACAACTTCGATGGCGGCACCAGCACGGCAGCGTCGCACAACCGTGTCGACTATTCCAATTCGACCGTTGCGGAAACCGTCAATCTCTTTACCGGCAATGGCAGCGGCGGCGTCGGCAGCCTTGCGGCAGGCGACACTTACCTCAATATCCAGGATGCAACCGGCGGCTCGGGCGATGATGTTTTCATCGCCAGTGCGGCAGCCAACAAATTCGACGGCGGAACCGGTTCGGATACGGTCAGCTACGCGGCGGCCAATGACGGCAACGGCGTGACCGTCAATTTGAATTTGGGCAGCGGTACCGGTGGTTTTGCCGCGAATGACGTCTACGTCAGTATCGAGAACGTCATCGGTACGCAATACAACGACACCTTTGTCGGCAACAACTCCGCCAATACCTTCGATGGCGGTACGGGCGGCAGCGATACGGTCAGTTATGCCGGCTCGAGCGCGGCCGTCACCGTCAATCTGAGTGTGGGCGGCGGCACAGGCTCGGGCGGATTCGCGCAAGGCGATACCTACATCAGCATCGAGAACGTCATCGGCGGCAGCGGCAACGATACGCTGACTGGCGCCTCCACGGGCGCGACGGTACTGACCGGCGGCGCAGGCGGCGATACGCTGACCGGCGTCGCAGCCAATCGCGCCAACACCTACGCCAGCTACGCCGGTTCCGGCAGCGCCGTGACTGTCGACCTGAACTACACCGACGGCACCGGCACCTCCGGCGGCGATGCGGCAGGCGACAAGCTCAACTTCATCGACAATCTGATCGGCAGCGACAACAACGATATCTTCATTTCCAACGCGCAGGCCAATAGCTTCGATGGCGGCTTGGGGGCCGACACGGTCAGCTACGTCAGCTCGAACGCGGGCGTCACCGTCAATCTGAGCGATGGATCTACCGGCAGCGGCGGTTATGCACAAGGCGACCGTTACGCCAACATTGAAAATATCATCGGCAGTGCTTCTGCCGACGTGCTGACCGGCGCCGGTGCGAACAAGACTGTGCTGACGGGCCTTGGCGGCGGCGACACGCTGGCGGGCACCGCCGCCAATCACGCCAACACGTATGCCAGCTATGCCGGCTCCGCCGCCGGCGTAACGATCGATCTGAATTTCACCGACGGCACCGGCACCTCCGGCGGCGACGCTACCGGCGACAAGCTGAGCCTGATCGACAATCTGATCGGCAGCAGCTTCAACGATACGTTTGTCGCCAACAATATCGCCAACAGTTTCGACGGTGGTGCTGGCGGTGTCGACACCGTGAGTTATCTGGCGTCGAATGCAGCAGTGACCGTGGATTTGTCCAGTACTACCGGGTCAGGCACCAGCGGCGGCTATGCGACGGGCGACAAGTTCACCGGCATCGCCAATATCATCGGCAGCAACTTCGACGATACGTTCTTCGCCAGTTCCGCCGCCAATGCCTTCGATGGCAGCGGTCATGGCGCCAACGGCGATACTGTGAGCTATGCGCGCTCGAACATCGGCGTGCTGGTGGATTTGTACAACCACGTCGGCGGCGACTCGACGGCGACAGTCTCGTTTGCCCACGGCGACACCTATGCCAACATCCAGAACGCGACCGGCGGCGGCGGCAACGATATTTTCGTGGCCGACGGCAGTCTCAACAGATTCGACGGCGGCGCCGGCATCGATACGGTCAGCTATCAGTACGCCAACTCCGGCGCGATCACTGCCAATCTTCAGACCCGTGTCGGCACTGGTGGCGACGCTGCGGGAGATACCTATGCCAATATTGAAAGCCTGACCGGCAGCGCCAACGTCGACAGCACGCTGATCGGCGACACCAACGCCAACACGCTGACAGCGCTCGGCACCGCCAACACCAACGTCCTGTCGGGTGGCGGCGCCGGCAGCGGCACCGATGTCTATAATGCCCAACTGGGCGGGACGAACAGCATCACCGTCGGCAGCGGCCTCAACACGATCAACGTCAGCGCCGGCTCTCACAGCACGCTGGGCGCGCAGAGCGATATGGTCAACCAGACTACGGGGGCGTCGAACATTTCCAGCATCAGCGGCGGCGCCGGAACGACGACCTTGCACTTCGAAGATCTGGGCAGTTCGATCACCCTGGCCAATTTCTCCAACAAGGTCAGCGGCATCACGACCCTGGACATGACAACCGGCAATGCGACCAATATCGTGATTGCCGCCACGGACGTCATCAACATGGGTATCGCCAGCGGCACTTCGCATATCCTCACCGTCAAGATGAGCAGCTCGGAAAGCTTGCAGATCATGGCCAACGGTTCGGACCACTACGTCTACTTTCCGGGCACGACCGATTATGCGTTTTACAACTCCTCCAATGCGGAAATTGCACGGATTCACCTGGCGTGAAGTCTCTTTGGCTCGATTGCGGCAATACGCCGCTACCTGATCCGACCAGGTAGCGGACGTTGCAACAGCTTGCTGTTCAGCGGCCCAGTTCTTCGTCCAGAAAACGCCAGATGCCCGGGTCGGCCATGCCGGCGACGTTGATGCGCATCCTGGTCGACGGCAGCTGGTTCGGCGAGAACAGGCTGCCCGGCGCCAGCAAGAATCCCTGCGCCATCGCCTTTTCGGTGAGTACATTGGTGTCGCGTCCGGCGTCGGTCCAGATGAACATGCCGCTGCCTGTCGCCAGACCCGTGTCGAGTCCGACCCGTTCCAGTTGCCGCACCACCTTGTCGCGCACGCCGTTGAGGCGGTTGCGCAGGCGTTCGGCATGTTTGCGGTAGTGGCCTTCCGAGAGGATCTTGTAGATCACGCGCTCGCCGATTTCGCTGGTGGTCAAGGTCGAGAGCATCTTGCGGTCGGACAGATGGCGCGCCAGTTCGGGCGAGGTCGCAATGAATCCCACGCGCAAATTGGCTGATAGCGTCTTGGAGAAGCCGCCCAGGTAAATCACCCGCTGCAACTGGTCCAGCGCCGCGATGCGCGTGGCGGCCTGCACGCCGGCGCCGGGATGCATGTCGCAATAAATATCGTCTTCCACGATCGTGAAATCGTGCTCCTCCGCCAGGCGCAAGATCTGGAACGCCTTGGCCGCCGACAGCGAGGTCGAGGTCGGGTTGTGCAGCACCGAGTTGATCACGTACAGGCGCGGCTTGTGCACCGCCGCCAGCTCGGCCAGCCGAGGGATGTCGGGACCGTCGGCCAGGCGCGGAATGCCGACCACCTTGGCACCCATCGCGGCGAACGAGCCGAACATCAGGAACCAGGCCGGATCGTCGACGAAGATCACGTCGCCGGGACGCAGGAAATGGCGCGCGACGATATCGAGTCCTTGCGTCACGCCGGAGGTCATGACGATCTGTTCCGGCGCGGCGGCGATTTCGAGCTCGGCCAGTTTCAGTTGCAGTTGCTGGCGCAGCGGCAAAAAGCCCTGCGGCGTGCCATAAGTCAGCAGCGACTGGTTTTGCCGCCCGACCGAACGCAGGCCGTTGCCGATCAGGTCGCCGTCGAGCCAGTCCGGCGGCAACAGGCCGCCGCCCGGCATCTTTTGCGGCGGCATCTGGCGGAACATGTTGCGTACCAGCCATACCACGTCAAGTTGCTGCGACTGGGAAGACGTGTTGTCGCCGATGCCATATTCATTGCCCGGATGACCACTATTGCTGCGCAGCGGCACAACTGTACCGGTCGGAACGGTCCCGGCGACAGGCGAGCGTTCCCGCACGTAAAACCCCGACCCGCGCCGCGATTCCAGGAAGCCTTGCGCCACCAGGCGATCGTAGGCTTCCACCACGGTGAAGCGCGAAACTCCGTGCAGCTCCGCGAACTGGCGTATCGACGGCATGCGCGCGCCGGTGCGCAGGAGCTTGTCGTCGATGCGCGACTGCACGGTGCGCACGATCTGATCGACCAGCGAATCGCCGCTCTCGCGCGACAGCAGAGGCAATGTCGTCGGCGCAGCAGCCGTAGCAGATGCGGCGGGCGAGGTGACAGGCTTGATACGGGGAGCTGTATTGGTCATTTTGCCGTGACAATGTGCAAGATTATTTGCTTAAGTGTACTGGTACTGTACTGGTAATGTCGATTAGGATAGACCCATGTCATGACAACAGTCAATCCAGAGTCAATCGGCGCACGGCGCGGAGACGGCATTGATGGCGTGACTACAACGCTTGTTTCAGAGCGCCGCAGATAGAGAGATACAGATACCCGGAAGCAGGAGATGACCCATGAATGACTTGTTGCCAACCCACGCCGAGATCGAGCAAGCCGCCAAAGCCGTGTATGCCGCCATGCCGGCCACGCCGCAGTATTCCTGGCCGTTGCTCAATGCCGCGCTCGGCACCGAGGCCTGGGTCAAGCATGAAAATCATACGCCGACCGGCGCCTTCAAGATTCGCGGCGGCCTGGTCTACCTGCAGGCATTGGCGCAACTGCCGCCGGCGCGGCGCGTGCGCGGGGTGATTTCGGCCACGCGCGGCAACCACGGACAGTCGGTCGGTTTCGCCGCGCGTCGTTACGGCATCGCCGCGACCATCGTCGTCCCGCAAGGCAACAGCAAGGAAAAGAATGCCGCCATGCAGGCGCTCGGCGTCGCGCTGGTCGAGCACGGCAAGGAGTTTCAGGAGAGCCGCGAACATGCCACCATGCTGGCCCAGCGCGATGCCTTGCACATGATTCCGTCGTTCCACCGCGACCTCGTCGCCGGCGTGGCGACGTACTGGATGGAGCTGCTGCGCGCCCAACCCGACCTCGACGTGCTGTTCGTGCCGATCGGCCAGGGCTCGGGCATTTGCGCCGCCGCCGCCGCGCGTCGTGCACTGAACGTACGCACCCGCATCATCGGCGTGGTGTCGGCGCACGCGCAAGCCTACAAGCTGTCGTTCGACCGCCGCAGCAAGATCGAGTCGCCGGTGACGACCGTCATTGCCGACGGCATGGCTTGTCGAGTGCCGGACGAGGCCTCGCTGGCGGTGATCCTGGATCAGGTCGACGAAGTGATCGCGGTCAGCGACGACGAGGTGGCCGACGCCATGAAGCTGTACTTCACCGCGACGCACAACGTTGCCGAAGGCGCGGGCGCCGCGGCGCTGGCGGCGGCGATGCAGATCCGCCATCGCCTGCAGGGACAACGCATCGGCCTGACGCTGTCGGGCGGCAACGTGGATCACGACATGTTCGCGCAGATCCTCGGCCGTCCCGAGGCAGGAACAGGACAAGGACAGCAGCCAACATTCACGGACAACAGGAGGGTGGCATGACGACGCTGACACAACAACATCATCACCTGCATCTCGGCAGCGGCGCACTGGCGACCGGCAAGTTCGGGCGCAGCCGCCTGTTGCTGGTGCGTCGCGGCCACGTCTGGGTGACGCAGGAAGGCCGCACGGAAGATTTCTGGCTCGGCGCCGGCGACGCGCTCATCATGCTGCCGGGCCGCATGACGGTGATCGAGGCGGCCGTCGCCAGCGAGATCTGCCTGGAACATCGCACCGACCGGACCTTGCGGTCGTGGCTGAAGGCGCGTTGCCTGGCAATGCGCTCTGCGCTGCAACGGAGATTCGGCCGGCTGGGCAAGTTCGTGGGCATCCGCCAGGCACGCCAGGGAGGATGCTGAGATGGAGGCATTGCTGCCGCTGGCGTCTTTCGCCTTCGTCACCTCGATCACGCCGGGGCCGAACAACATCATGCTGACGTCGTCGGGCGTGTGGTTCGGTTTCGTGCGGTCGATCCCGCACATGCTCGGCATCACCTTCGGCTTTGCCGTGCTGCTGGCAATTTGCGCCGCCGGCATCGGCAGCCTGGTGGTGGCGGTGCCGGCAGTGCATGTGCTGCTCAAGATCGCCGGCTCCGGTTATCTGCTGTATCTCGCGTGGAAGTTGCGCAGCACGAGTTTCGGCCAGGAGGAGCGCGCCGACATCAGGCCGATGTCCTTCGTCGGCGCGGCCTTGTTCCAGTTCGCCAATCCCAAGGCATGGGTGATGGCGATCACCGGCGCCTCGGCGTTCTTGCCGCTGATCCAGCCGGTATGGCTGGCGATTGCGATTTACTGCCTGGTGTTCAGCGCGGTCAACCTGCCGTGCGTGAGCGTGTGGGCCGGCGCCGGCGCGGTGCTGCGGCGCTATCTGACGCAACCGCTGTGGCGCGCGCTGTTCAGCGGGGTGATGGTGGTGCTGACGATCTATTCCGCCGTAGCAATCTGGCTTTAATTGGTTTTTATCGGTCTTTGCAAATGTGATGTCGAAAGCATATAGCCTTCGTCCCAGCGTTCGCTGGGACGGCGGAATGTATGGGGCAACAGTCGCCTTTGGGCGTGAGAAAGAAAACAGATGACCGCAAAAGCAATGAATGCAATGAGTCTTGAATCGAAGGGCATGTGGCTGGGCTTTGTCGGCGTCGCCGTCTTCAGCCTGACGCTGCCGTTTACCCGCATCGCCGTGGCCGAGTTGAATCCGGCTTTCGTCGCATTCGGCCGCGCGGTGGTGGCGGCGATGTGCGCGATCGGCATGCTGCGGCATCTCAAGGCGTCGCGTCCGACCATGTTGCAGGTGCGCGGTTTGCTGATCACCGCGCTCGGCGTGGTGGTCGGTTTCCCCTTGTTCTCCTCGATCGCCATGCACTACGTGCCGGCGGCGCACGGCGCGGTGGTGGTGGGCCTGTTGCCGCTGGCGACGGCCTTGTTCGGCGCACTGCGTTTCGGCGAACGTCCTTCCCCCGGCTTCTGGATTGCCGCGCTGATCGGCAGCGTCATCGTGATTGCGTTTGCGTTGCGCCAGGGCGGCGGCAGTTTTCATCCGGCCGACTTTGCCTTGTTTGCCGCGGTATTCGCCGCGGCGATGGGTTATGCCGAAGGAGGCCGTCTGTCGCAGAGCATGGGCGGGCAGCAGGTGATTTGCTGGGCGCTGGTGTTGTCGCTGCCGGTGCTGTTGCCGGTGACGATCTGGCTCGGCTGGTATTACGGCGTGGATGCTTCGCCGCAGGCATGGGGCGCGTTTGCGTATGTGTCGCTGTTCTCGATGTTCATCGGTTTTTTCTTCTGGTACAAGGGGTTGGCGCTGGGCGGCATTGCGCGAGTCGGGCAGGTGCAATTGCTGCAGCCTTTCATGACGCTGGTAGGCGCGGCCGTGATCGTCGGCGAGCCGCTGGATGCGAGCAACTTGTTGTTTGCGACCGCGGTTATTGTCGTCGTGGCAATCGGCAAGCGTATGTCGATTCAGCGATAACCCGTCGCTAATTCAGTTGCGACAACGCTTTTAGCAAGCTTGTCCGTCACAAGGTCGCGATATTTGCGATAATGGCGGATTCCAGTAGTTTTTTAGTTTCTTACCTTAAACGTGCTGCCTTGCCGGGCGTCAATGCCGAAATTGATGCCGGACATCTCAGCCACAGCAAACAGGAGCACCGCATGTCCGTCTACGAAAAACTCAAAGCCCTGAATATCGAATTGCCGCCAGTTGCAGCGCCGGCTGCAGCCTACGTCATGTACGCGCAGGCAGGCAACACCGTATTCCTGTCCGGCCACATCGCCAAAAAGGACGGCAAGGTCTGGGTTGGTCAGTTCGGCAAGAACATCACGACGGAAGAGGGCAAGCTGGCCGCGCGCGCGGTGGCGATTGATCTGCTGGCGACATTGCAGGCGGCTTGCGGCGGCGACCTGACCCGGGTCAAGCGCATCGTCAAACTGATGAGCCTGGTCAATTCGACCGGCGATTTCACGGAGCAGCATCTGGTCACCAACGGCGCATCCGAACTGATCGGCGAATTGTTTGGCGAGCAGGGCAAGCATGCGCGTTCGGCCTTCGGCGTCGCGCAGATCCCGATGGGCGCATGCGTCGAGATCGAGATGATCGCCGAACTCGCCTAAGCGACTGAATTCACTGCGGGCAAGTTGCCGGACCGGTGGATGACCGGTTCGGGCTTTCTCGTTGACGTTACCCATTACGTTCCCCATTTTTGGCAGGCACTATGAAAATCGAAAACCCCAATCCGCTTCAGTGGAATTTCTCCAAACGCTCGCAGCAGCTGCAAAGCTCCGCCATCCGCGAAATCCTGAAGATCACCATGCGTCCGGAAATCACTTCGTTCGCGGGCGGCCTGCCGTCGCCGGCGACCTTCCCGGTCGAGCGCATGAAGGCGGCTTTCGATACGGTCCTGACGAACCAGGGCAAGATCGCGCTGCAATACGGTCCGACCGACGGTTACGGTCCGCTGCGTGAATGGGTCGCCAATTCCTTGTCCACCGATGGCGCCAAGATCTTGCCGGAACAAGTGCTGATGGTGTCCGGTTCGCAGCAAGGCCTGGACCTGCTCGGCAAAGTGCTGATCGACGATGGCAGCAAGGTGCTGGTCGAAACGCCGAGCTACCTGGGCGCATTGCAGGCATTCTCGATCTACGGTCCTGAATTCGTCTCGATGCCGAGCGACGAACAAGGCCTGATTCCGTCGGCCATCGAAGAACTGGGCAAGGGCGCGCGCCTGCTGTACTCGCTGCCGAACTTCCAGAACCCGACCGGCCGCACGTTGCCGCTGGAACGTCGCCTGGCGCTGGTGGAGGCCTGTGCCCGCATCGGCCTGCCGCTGATCGAAGACGATCCGTACGGCGCGCTGAGCTATCGCAACGAGCCGTTGCCGAAGATGCTGAACATGAATCCGAACGGCGTGATCTACATGGGGTCGTTCTCCAAGGTGCTGACGCCGGGCATCCGCCTCGGTTACGTGGTGGCGCCGACGCCGCTGATCCGCAAGATGGAACAAGCCAAGCAAGCGGCCGACCTGCACACCGCGCAGCTGACGCAGATGGTGGTGTACGAGGCGGTCAAGGACGGTTTCCTGCAGACGCACATCCCGACCATCCGCAAGCTGTACGCCGACCAATGCCAGGCCATGCTGGATGCGCTGCAAACCTACTTCCCGGCCGGCACCAGCTGGACCAGACCGGAAGGCGGCATGTTCATCTGGGTGACGCTGCCGGCGCACATCGACAGCGGCGCACTGCTGAAAGAAGCGGTCGAACAGCACGTGGCCTTCGTGCCGGGTGCGCCGTTCTACGCCAACGAACCGCAACACAACACGCTGCGCCTGAGCTTCGTCACCGTGCCGCCGGAAAAAATCCGCGCCGGCATCGAACGCCTGGGCAAGCTCATCGCCGCCAAGCTGTAATGGAGATCGGCAACCTGCCGTTCGGCACCACCGACTGGAACACGGTCGAGCGTACCGAACACAAGGGCGACAGCGGCATGGCCACCTGGCGCACGCGCCAGTTCGGTCCCATCCGCGTGCGCATGGTCGAATACACGCCGGGTTACCTGGCCGATCACTGGTGCAAGAAGGGGCATGTGCTGCTGTGCCTGGAGGGCGAGTTGCATACCGAGCTGGAAGACGGCCGGACCTTTCTTCTCAAGGCCGGCATGAGTTATCAGGTGGCCGACAATGCCGAGGCGCATCGTTCGTCGACGGCGACGGGGGCCAAGCTCTTCATCGTCGATTGACCATCGACCGGTAAAGAATAAAAACCGCAGGAAAAGAAATTTTCCTGCGGTTTTTTTATCCCGGCTGATTGGCCTTGTATTATTCGACGGGTACTCTGCGCACCGCTCTAGCCAGCATTTGATTGCTGACGTGATCGTCGTATTGCGTACCCGTGCCAAAAAACTGATTCCAGGCATAGAGCGAATTGGCGGGGTGCTTTTCACTGGACCAGTACCATCTGTCTTGAAAGCATTCCCTGCGATTGGCAAACAGCAATGCCAATTCTCGCCTGGTGGGTAAATCCCCGCCGCTATCTTGAGCCCATTGGTGGGCCGTTTCCCAATTGACCCTTCGCGCTTCCCCCGGAAGCAAGATCAGGTGATGGGACTGATGCTCATCTTTTCCCAAAATCACTCCTACATAGAGTTCGCCGAGGTGAATTTCAAATTGCACCTCATCCACTAAAATCATCATTGGCTCCGCGTAAAGTTACTCTTCCTTATATGGCGATAAGTAACAGCGTTGCGAACGAAGTTCCTCCCGATTGTTCAATTTGTTCGCGGGGGAAAGTCATGCAATAAGGATGCACATGGCAGGTTGATCGGACCCGCCATGCTTCAGGCTGCGGCGCTGGCTGCGCAAGCTTACAACGCGTACTGCGCGAGGCCGTGGCCGAACGACCAGTTTTCCTTGTTCACTTCCACCAGATTGATGAAGACGTCTTCCGGACGGATGCCCGGTTGCCGGTTCAGCCGTTCGACGATGCGCGCGAACAAGGCCTTCTTTTTCTCTATCGTGCGCGTGTTGCTCACGGTCAGCTGGATCAGCACGAACTTGTCGCTGCGCGCGATGTTCATGTACGACTTGCTGAAGACGAAGTTGTCGGGATCGTATTCGTCGATCACCATGAATTTGTCTTCGTCGGGCACGTCGAAGGTTTCGCGCATGGCTTCATAGACATTGTCGAGGATGGCCTGGCGGTAGTCGCGGGTCTCGCCGCGGCGGATGAAGACTCGGGCAAATGGCATGGTGTTCTCCTTCAAAACGGGCTGAATCAAGATGATGAATCACGATAGGTACGCATGCATCTTAGATCAGGAGTATGATTTTAAAAATACATCTATGACTATTTCAATGATATTGAATTGAAATGATTGACGATGATTCATGAGCAACCGCAATCACCCGGAAAAATGGAACCGACCCAACGCCCGCTTGACCTCGACGCCGTCCAGGCCTTCGTCCTTGTTGCCGATCTGCAAAGTTTTACGCGGGCGGCGGAAGCCCTGTACACCACGCAATCGGCCATCAGCCTGAAGCTGAAACGTCTGGAAGACCGGCTCGGCCGCAGGTTGCTGGAACGCACCCCGCGCCAGGTTCGGCTGTCGTCCGACGGCATCAGCTTCCTCGATGCCGCGCGCGGTTTGCTGGCGGCGCATGAGCGGGCGCTGGGGCGTATCGAGAACGCCACGGTGCGTCTGACCCTGGGCATCAGCGATCACGTCGCCGGCGACGGTTTGCCGGCCATGCTGGCGCAGGTCAACGCCTTCGATCCCGGCGTCGTGGTGGAAGTGCGCATCGGCTCCTCGCGCGATTTGCTCGCCATGTACGATCGCGGCGAACTCGATGCCGCCATCGTGCGGCGCGACGGCGAGCGCAGCGACGGCGAACTGATCCAGGAAGAGCGCATGGGCTGGTTCGCCGCCGCGCACTGGCAGCCGCGCGCGGGCGAGCCGCTGCGGCTGGCGACGTTCTCGCATACCTGCGGCATCCGCGAACTGGCGGTGCGGCGGCTGGAAGACGCCGGCATCCCCTGGCAGGAAGTATTCGTCGGCGGCGGCGTGCATGCCGTGGCGGCAGCGGTGACGGCCGGGCTGGCGGTGACCGCTCTGCTGCATCGCGTCAAACCGGCCGGCGCCATCGACGTCGGCAAGAGCATGAAGCTGCCGTCCTTGCCGCTGGCGCAAGTGATGCTGCACACCAATGTGCGCCACAGCCGGGCGCAGGCAGTTTTGCGCACGGTAGTTGCCGCGATGAAAAACGACGGTCGATAAAACAAAGAAATAATCGACACGATTAAAAAAATCTCTTGAAAAGAAAAAGTCCGCACGTATATCGGTAGCAAGGCAGCAGGAAATGTTCCGGCGGCCCCAGCGAATGCTCAATGGAGGTTCGCGCTTGTTTCTTAATTTAGCTATCGCTTATTTTCGAAAGGATACTGTCATGCGCACTTACGATTTCTCCCCACTCTATCGCTCCGCAATCGGCTTCGATCGCCTGGCTCAACTGTTCGACAACGCGCAGCGCGCGGATTCGCAACCGAGCTACCCACCGTACAACATCGAACTGGTTGCCGACGACAAATACCGGATTACCATGGCCGTGGCCGGTTTCAGCAACGCTGAAATCGACATCGAAGCCGAGAACGACACACTGAAAATCGTCGGTCGCAAGCAGAAGGAAGAAGGCTCGCCCACCTTCCTGCACCGCGGTATCGCCGCACGCGATTTCGAGCAACGCTTCCAGCTCGCCAACCACATCAAGGTCGTCGGCGCGCAACTGGAAAACGGTTTGCTGAGCATCGAACTGGTGCGCGAAGTGCCTGAAGCGCTGAAGCCGCGCAAGATCGAAATCAATGGCGACAACGTGCATCGCCTGGAACGCAATGCTGCCTGATTGCAGCGTGCAGTTGAAGTCTCTGAGTAGTTGATGTTGTTGTAGATGTACCTGTAGCTGTAGATGTACCTGTAGTTGTATTGGCTGTAGAAGTTGCCGTACTCGCTGTAGAAGCAACGCCGGCGGTGGTCACGCCGGCGTCCGACAAGGCCCGCCCCCGCGCGGGCTTTGTCGTTCCGCCCATCTCGCAGCAGGTTTCCCGCAAATTGGACAGAAATAAAAACTATTCTGTATAATCGGCCGCAAATAACGAAACAGAACTTCCTGGGTTAAGCTGAATTCGCTTCTGAGTTCTTATCTCTTGCCAGCCTCCTGCCTCGTTACGTAAGCGTTAACGTCAACCAACGCGTCATTCACGTGCCGTGCCTGAAGGTTTCAGGCAGCGATTCATGTCGCCGCGCACGTGTATAACGCTATGGTGAAAAATTGACGACACACTTACTCCCTCCGGGCTTGCCTGCCTTGCCCACCGCATTTTCCGTAATCTCCGCACCCGCTGCACCATCTTTCCCCGACGACGAGCCAGCCGCCATGTTGCGTTGCGCGCGTTCGACCACTTCCACACGGGATCAATGACATCATGACGACTACAAACAAATCCACAGATGTATCCGCTGAAACCACGGCAAGCGGATTGCTGCCGCTGGTGGCGATCGTGTTCACCAGTTTTCTCTGCATCGGCATTCCCTTGCCGGCCTTGCCCTTGCACGTCAACGGCGTGCTCGGTTTCAGCGCGCTGACGGTGGGCTGGGTGGTGGGGATTCAATCCTTCTCGACCATTTTGTCGCGCAAGTTTTCCGGTTCTTACTGTGATCGCCACGGTTCCAAGCGCGCGGTGTCGGTCGGCTTGCCGATGGCTTCCGTGGCCGGCTTGCTGTATTTCGCGTCGACCATGATCGCCGATGCAGGCACAAGCCTGGTCGTTCTGTTCATCGGGCGCTTGCTGATGGGGCCGGCGGAAAGCCTGTTCCTGACCGGCACCATGACCTGGGGCATCGGCCGCGTCGGCATGCAGCGCACCGGCAAGGTGATGGCGTGGCAGGGCATCGCGATGTTCGCCGCATTGGGACTGGGGGCGCCGGTCGGCATCGCCATCCAGCAGCGTTTCGGCTTTGCCGGCGTGGCGCTGACCACGATGCTGCTGCCGATGGTCGGCCTGGCGATTGCGGCGGTCTTGCGCGGCTTGCCTGCGCTCGGCAGCAAGGGCGGCGGCGTGGCGATGTCGGAAGTACTGCGCCTGATCTGGCGCTTCGGCCTGGCGCTGGCCTTGAGCGCGATGCCGTTCGCCATCATCACCAGTTTTCTGGTGCTGCTGTATGCCAGCAACAACTGGTCGGGCGCGGGCATCGCGATTCTCGGTTTCTCGGCGGGTTATGTCGGCGTGCGCCTGTTCTTCGCGCATCTGCCGGATCGCATCGGCGGCGCCAAGGTCGGCGCCGTCTCGGTGGCCATCGAGCTGGTCGGGCAATTGCTGTTGTGGCAATCGCATGACCCGATCATGGCGGGCCTCGGCACCTTGCTGACCGGCATCGGCTTCTCGCTGGTGTTCCCGTCGATGGGCGTGCAGGCGATGGCGCGCGTGCCGGCACATTCGCGCGGCCTGGCGGTGGCGACCTTCATGGCCTTCATCGACCTGGCGGCAGGATTGACCGGACCGGTGGTGGGCGTGCTGATCGGCTTCTTTGGCTACGGCTCGGCTTTCCTCGCAGGCGCGGTGGCTTGCGTGCTGGCCTTGTTGCTGATGGTGTCGGGTATGTCGCGAGCGCCGGCACGCCAGCAGGCGTAGGCCAGGCGAGGAGGGGATGTAACAACTGTAAGAGATTGTTTACAACTGGCTGACACTCGAAACTATTAGGGAATAATGCGTCTAAAAAATTGTCCCGTCTGAGGCAGGACATCAATGCAACAAGCTTGTGTTACAGCATTCTTGCCGCATCCCTTATTTTTACAGAGGCGTCATCATGAGAACAATCCATAAAATTACAGTCATCTCCATCACGGTGTGTGCTCTGACAGTGCTGGGCGGCTGCAGCAATATGTCGCGTCGCGACAAGAACACCGCAGTAGGTGCGGGCATCGGCGCCGTGGCCGGTGCGGTGCTGACGGGCGGCAGCGGCATCGGTACCGCGGGCGGCGCGGCAGTGGGTGGCGTGATCGGACATCAAATCGGCCGGTAGCGTATGGACAGCAGTTGGCTGAAATAAAAAGGGATGTCGTTCAATACGACATCCCTTTTTTGTTTCATGTCGCTTTGGTTTTACACCACCGCCGCCAGCGCCGTCGCCTTCAGCTTCGACTCCAGCGCCTTGCCCTTGCGTGCGCGCTTGCCGATGTGCAGGCCCAGCGCCACGGCCGACAGCGAAACTTCCTGCGCCTTGCCGCCGCGGCCGGTGCCGGACACCAGCACGCCCTTTTGCGTGATGGCTTGTGCGGCCAGCAGTTTTTCGTTCTTTTCCAGTTCCATCAGGATCACGCCGCGGCCGCCGCTGGACAGGGTCTTGATTTCATCCAGGCCGAACACCAGCAGACGCCCTTGTCCCGACAGGCAGGCGATCGCGCTGGCGCCGGCCGGCATCGGGCGCGGGGCCAGCGGCAGGTCGCCGTCGTCCAGCGTGATGAAGGCTTTGCCGCCCTTGACGCGGCTGAGCATGTCGCCGAGCTTGGCGGTGAAGCCGTAACCGGCGTCCGAGGCCAGCAGCATCGGCGTATCGACCGGACCGGCGAAGTAATGCAGCAGGCTGTTGCCGCTGCCGAGGTCGACCAGCGTGGTGATCGGCACGCCGTCGCCGCGCGCGTTCGGCAGCGAGTTGACACCGACCGTATAGATGCGGCCGTTGGAGCCGAAGCCCAGCAGGTTGTCGACGGTGCGGCATTCGAAAGCGCCGTACAGGCCGTCGCCGGCCTTGAAGGTGAATTGCGTCGCGTCGTGGCCATGGCCGCTGCGTGCGCGCACCCAGCCCTTTTGCGAAATGATGACGGTGACCGGTTCGTCGATGATCTTTTGCTCGACCACGGCTTTCTCGGCTTCTTCGATCACGGTGCGGCGGTCGTCGCCGAACTGCTTTTCATCGGCTTCGATTTCCTTGATGACCAGACGCTTCATCGAGGATGGATTTTCCAGCAGGTCTTGCAGCGTCGATTTCTCGTTGCGCAGCTCGGCCAGTTCTTGCTGGATCTTGATGGTTTCCAGGCGCGCCAGTTGGCGCAGGCGGATTTCCAGGATGTCTTCGGCCTGGCGGTCCGACAGCTTGAACGCCTCGATCAGCGCCGGCTTCGGTTCATCCGATTCGCGGATGATGCGGATGACCTTGTCGATGTTGAGCAGGATGGCTTCGCGGCCTTCGAGGATGTGGATGCGGTCCTCGACTTTTTGCAGCTTGAATTGCGTGCGGCGCGTAATGGTGGCGAAGCGGAAGCCGATCCATTCGCCGAGGATGTCGCCGAGGCCCTTCTGGCGCGGACGGCCGTCGCCGCCGATCATCACGAGGTTGATCGACGAGCTGGTTTCCAGGGAAGTCTGGGCCAGCAGCGTGTTCATGAATTCGGTCTGGTCCTGGTTCTTGGACTTCGGCTCGAACACCAGGCGCACCGGCGCTTCACGACCCGATTCGTCGCGCACGGCATCGAGCATCGCCAGGATGCTTTGCTTCTGCGCCTGCTGTTCCGGCGTGAGCGTTTTCTTGCCGAGCTTGATCTTGGGATTGGTCAGCTCTTCGATTTCTTCCAGCACCTTCTGCGACGATACGCCCGGCGGCAATTCGGTGATGACCGCCTGCCACTGGCCGCGCGCCATGTCTTCGATCTTCCAGCGCGCGCGCACCTTGAGGCTGCCGCGACCGCTCTGGTACATCTCGGCGATGGTCGACGACGGCGTGATGATCTGACCGCCGCCCGGAAAATCGGGGCCGGTGATGTGCGTCATCAGTTCTTCATGCGTGATCTTGGGGTTGCGGATCATCGCCACGGCGGCGCGCGCCACTTCGCGCAGATTATGCGAGGGGATTTCAGTCGCCATGCCGACCGCGATGCCCGAGGCGCCGTTGAGCAGCAGGAAGGGCAGGCGCGCCGGCAGCAGCTTCGGTTCTTCGGTGGAGCCGTCGTAGTTCGGTTGGAAGTCGACCGTGCCCATGTCGATTTCATCGAGCAGCAACTTGCTGATCGGCGTCAGGCGCGCTTCCGTGTAACGCATCGCCGCGGCGCCGTCGCCGTCGCGCGAGCCGAAGTTGCCCTGGCCGTCGATCAGCGGATAGCGCAGCGAGAAATCCTGTGCCATGCGCACCAGCGCGTCGTACACCGACTGGTCGCCATGCGGGTGCAATTTGCCGAGCACGTCGCCGACCACGGCCGCCGATTTGCGCGGCTTGGCGGTGGCGTTCAGGCCGAGTTCGTTCATCGCGTACAGGATGCGGCGCTGCACCGGTTTCTGGCCGTCGGCCACGTCGGGCAGGGCGCGGCCCTTGACCACCGAAATGGCGTAGTCGAGATAGGCGCGCTCGGCGAAGGTCGACAGCGTCAGCGATTCGCCGTCGGACGGCGCGGCTTGTTCAAACAGATTGGCTTGTTCAGTCATGTGGCTGGGTTGCGTTGATGTCGTTTAGTGAATTATTCGATGGAAGTCGGCGGCGGCATGCTGCGGCGACCAGGCAGGATGATTTCGATGCGGCGCGGTTTTTCGCCCTGGTTGCCCGCATCGGCATTGTTGTTGGCGCTGCCGCCCGGTTGGTAGAGCTGATAGAACTGCGCCACCAGTTGCACGTAGTTGCGTGTTTCCGGATAGGGCGGGATCTGGTTGTTGTACTTCTGCACGGCGCGCTCGCCGGCATTGTAGGACGCAATCGCCAGCTCCAGCCGCTTCGGGAACAACACCTGCAGATCGCGCAGATAACGCGCCGCCAGGCGGATGTTGATCCTGGGATCGGTCAGCTTCTGCTGGATGCTCTTGCGGCGATCGCCTTGCACGCCGTAGCGCTCGGCGGTCTCCGGCATGATCTGCATCAGGCCGATGGCGCCCTTGGGCGAGACGGCGGTGGGATTGAAGCCGGATTCGGCCGCCATGATCGCCTTCAGCAAGGCCGGCTCGACCGAGAATTCCCTGGCGCTCTGATCCAGCATGGCTTCATACTTTTTCAGATTCGGATGTTGCAGCATCAGCTTCATCAGCGGCGAGGACATGTTCGGTTTCACGTCAACGCCGGGGATTCCTTTTGCGATCTTGTCCGAGTCGAAGGTGGCGTCGCCGCGCATGAACAACTGATAGCGGTCGTCGAGCTTTTCCGTCGACACGTGCGCCATGCCGTCGGCGTCGATGTAGCCGTAGACGTCGGCGTGTGCAGGCATGCAGGCAAACAATGCGGCGCCAACAATTGCTGTTTTGTTCAATGTCTCAAATAGCCGTCGTCCCAGCGAACGCCGGGACCCAGCGTCGTGAATATCTTCTGGTGCATCTATGGAAGCACGCGAATTTATTGGCGCCTGTGACGTCGCTGGATTCCGGCGTTCGCCGGAATGACAGCCAAGAGTGCAGAAATTTTTCGAGCGCAATACCCTCCCGGCTTTCCACAAGATGGGAAAGTTGAGGAGGAGAGTGCTCAGCAAGGTCATCGTTAAATATCCGCTTCCGCTTCGTTGCCGTGCTCTTCGATCCAGGCACGGCGCGAGGCGGCTTCGCCTTTGCCCATGAGCATGGTGAAGCGCGCTTCCGAAGCGATGTGGTCGAGTTCGCCCAGGGCGACCGGCAACAGGCGGCGGGTGTCGGGATTCATGGTGGTTTCCCACAGTTGTTCCGCGTTCATCTCGCCCAGGCCTTTGAAGCGCGAGATGCTCCAGGCGCCTTCTTTCAGTCCGTCCTTGCGCAGCTTGTCTTCGATCGCTTCCAGCTCGCCGTCGTCGAGCGCGTACAGCTTCTGCACCGGCTTCTTGCCGCGCGCTGGCGCGTCGACGCGATATAGCGGCGGACGCGCGATGCAGATGTGGCCGTGGTCGATCAGCTTGGGGAAGTGCCTGAAGAACAGCGTCAGCAGCAACACCTGGATGTGCGAGCCGTCGACGTCCGCATCGGAGAGGATGCAAATTTTTCCATACCGCAGGCCGGTCAGGTCGGGCGTGTCGTTGTAGCCGTGCGGATCGACGCCGATGGCGACCGCGATGTCGTGGATTTCATTGTTGGCGAACAGGCGGTCGCGCTCGGTTTCCCAGGCGTTCAGGACCTTGCCGCGCAAGGGGAGGATCGCCTGGAACTCTTTGTCGCGGCCCATCTTGGCCGAGCCGCCGGCGGAGTCGCCCTCGACCAGGAAGATCTCGTTGCGGGTGATGTCGTTGGATTCGCAGTCGGTCAGCTTGCCCGGCAACACGGCCACGCCGGAAGATTTCTTCTTCTCGACTTTTTGCGCCGAGCGCAGGCGGCTTTGCGCCTGCTTGATGACCAGATCGGCCAGCTTCTTGCCGTATTCGACATGCTGGTTCAGCCACAGCTCCAGCGACGGGCGCGAGAAGGTCGACACCAGACGCACGGCGTCGCGCGAGTTCAGGCGTTCCTTGATCTGGCCCTGGAATTGCGGGTCGAGCACCTTGGCCGACAGCACGAAAGAGACGCGTGCGAACACGTCTTCCGGCAGCAGCTTGACGCCCTTGGGCAGCAGCGAGTGCATTTCGACGAAGCTCTTCACCGCCGAGAACAAGCCTTCGCGCAGGCCGGATTCATGAGTGCCGCCGGCCGAGGTCGGGATCAGGTTGACGTAGGATTCGCGCACCACGTTGCCTTCTTCGGTCCACGCCACCACCCAGGCCGCGCCTTCGCCTTCGGCAAAACCTTCGGCATCGGGGCCGGCGTATTGCTCGCCTTCAAACAGCGGAATCAGCGGATCGGCGCTGGTCGACTGCGCCAGCGATTCCATCAGATAGCCGCGCAGGCCCTGGTCGTATTGCCAACTCTGCACGTCGCCGGTCTTGCCGTTGACGAGCGACACCTTCACGCCCGGCAGCAGCACCGCCTTGGAACGCAGCAGGCGTTGCAGCTCTTGCTGCGAGATCGTCGGCGAATCGAAGTACTTGGGATTCGGCCACACCGTCACGCGGGTGCCGGATTTCTTGTCGCTCGCGGTTGCCGAACGCGATTGCAGTTTTTCGATCAGGTCGCCGTCGGCGAAGGCCAGCGTGTGGACGCCGCGTCCTTGCTCATCCTTGCGCCAGACCGTGATTTCCAGGCGCGAGGCCAGCGCATTGGTGACCGACACGCCGACGCCGTGCAGGCCGCCCGAGAAGGCGTAGGCGCCGCCGCTGCCCTTGTCGAACTTGCCGCCGGCGTGCAGGCGGGTGAAGACGATTTCGACGGTCGGCACGCCTTCTTCCGGATGCAGGCCGACCGGGATGCCGCGGCCGTCGTCCTCGACGCTGACGCTGCCGTCGGCATTGAGCGTGACGATGATGTTCTTGCCGTGACCGCCCAGCGCTTCGTCCGAGGCGTTGTCGATGACTTCCTGCAAGATGTGCAGGGGATTCTCGGTCCGGGTGTACATGCCCGGACGTTGTTTAACCGGTTCCAGTCCTTTCAGGACGCGGATGGATGATTCGCTGTAGTCAGACTGGGATGCGGAAGTTTTTTTAGTTGCCATGCAGATGAGGGTCGAATCGGGGAATCGGGTGTGAGCGGCTAAACACCGCCGAAAGCTATGCCAAATGCGCATTCTAATGAAAAATCGGCAGGGACAGGAAGTTTGCACGACGACGACATGATCGATTTGATAACTGTTGCCGGCGCGGATCAGGCTTTCCCAGGGGAAATGCGCCCGGAAACATGGTGTTAGCCACCTTCTTCGTGTAATTTACAAAAAAATCTCAAGAATAAGGGGTGAACATGAAAGTCTTCAGACGCTTCGCGGCCGGCGTGGTTTTCGTTCAACTGATTGCCGTTTTCTCTTCTGCATCCGCGTTTGGGCTGAGGCCGGAAAGCGAAATCGATGGAAAAATCAAAGCCCTGGCGCCACGCCCGCCCATGTCCCGCTTCTGGGACGAAGCCGCTTATGTCGCCATCAACCATTTTTCTCATCCCGTGCATGAGCGCATCACCAATCTGATCTGGGACTGCAAGTCGGAGGAAGAGTGCAATCGAACAGCTCCGGGAAAATCCTTTGCTCCGGGAGCGGTCATTGCCGGCGTGCGCTGGAATGACAATCCGCCATTTGAATTGACCACGACGTCGATGAAAGAGTGTGCCGGACGCACCTTGTGGTTGCCGAACTATAGCAACTGCTGGATAAAGCTGTTCAAAGACGGGGAGAAAAGAGCCCGGAGCGGAGAGACCCTGGATCTGGCGTCGGGGACGATAATCATGCTGCGCTCCCATTTTGGCGATCTTCAATTCCTGCACGCCATGGCGGCCGGACGGCATGAGCGTGCGGAAGAAACGCAAAGCAAGATCCTGATGTGGGCAGAATTCACATGGAAAGTGGCGAATAAGGAATTTACCCAGGGAACCTTGTTGTCGGAAACCAATATTCCCCGGCTGACAAATTATTTCAAAAGCACGGAGACGGTGCAGACATTATTTACCCGCGGCAATCCGACGCACCGCGACGATATCGGCATACTGGCGTTGGGCGCGTTGTTGCATACCGTGGAAGACAGTTTTTCCCGATCGCATGTGGACAGGGATGAAGAGAACGGTCAGGACTGCGGTCCCGGCATGCCAAAACGTCCCGGGATGATCCGGCAATTTCTGAATTACGCCTTGCAGGACTCATCGGCGCATGCGGTGGAGGACGAGGAAGACGCCTTTGACTTGCAGCTTGCGACGGTCAGACCAAATGCCGTCGATGTGGGTAAATCGTTGAAGGCCTATTTTGATCGCGGCGCTGCATGGAATGAAGTCAAACCTTACATCGAATGTATTTTCGCTGTGATCGATAAGGATCAAGAAACAAGCGCGGGTAATTTTGGCAAATAAGAGGGGATGTTCAGGAGGGTTTGCGTGCATTCGTTGCGCAATGCGCTATATTGGCGACCCATTGCTAATTTGAGCGACGCCTTGGCGGCGTTGTCGATGCCAGGATCATGTCCGTACAGGATTTCCCATTCTCAGAGCTGCTGAATCGTCGCAATTCCACGCGCGGCTTTCTCGATCGTCCTTTGCCCGAAGGCATGCTGGCCGGGCTGTTGGGCTTGGCACGGCGCGCGCCGAGCGGCGCCAACCTGCAGCCGGGGGAATTCACTTTGCTCGAAGGCGATGCGCGGGCGCGCCTGTCGACGGCCCTGGTCGCGGCTTTTCGCGCAGGCAAGCAAGAGCCTGAGGACTATTCCTATTTTCCCCAGCCGATGCCGCAATCATTGCGTCGGCGCCAGGTCGCGGCAGCGAAGCAATTGTACGGCGCCTTGCAGACCGGGCGCGATGACCGCGCCGGACGCGATCGGCAGTTTGAACGCAATTTCAATTTTTTCGATGCGCCGGCTGCCTTGCTGGTGACCATCGATGCGCGCATGGGCAGCGGCTGTTACATGGACCTGGGCATGTGCCTGTACGGCCTCATGCTGGCGGCGACGGCGCAGGGCCTGGGCAGTTGCGCCATCGGTGCACTGGCGTCGTATCCGGGGCTGATACGCTCGACGCTGGGGCTGGGCGATGACCATCACATTGTGTGCGGTCTTGCCCTGGGCTACGCCGATCCGGATGCGCCGGAAAATACCGTGCGGACCGAACGCCTTAAGCCGGAAGAATTTTTCAGAACACTCAGCTAGTTCCGTCGTCCTGACGAAAGTCAGGACCCAGCGTCGTAACGACGGCCAATACGACGCTGGGTCCCAGCGTTCGCTGGGACGACTGTAATAAACTCGATTCCCTGAATTCAGCAGCGCTCGATAATCGCTGCCGCCCCCAGACCTCCGGCTGCCGCGATAGTCGTCAAGCCAAATGCACCTTCCGGCGCGATGCGATGCATGTCGGCCAGCAATCTCACCAGACTGATCGCACCTGATGCCCCGATGGGATGACCGCGTCCCAGTCCGCCGCCGTGGCGATTGAGCTGGGCGGGCGACAGCTTCAATTGTTCGCAGAAGGCGATTGCCTGCGCCGCGAAAGCGTCGTGCAATTCCACTCCCCACATGTCGTCGATCCTGTATGCAGTGCGCGCCAGCGCAGCTTGCGCCGCATCGATGGCGGCCAGCATCGGCGTCTCCGGCCGGGCGCCGACGCTGACGCCTGCGCGCCACGCAAAATGCGGGCGCAGGTTCAGGCGGCGGGCGGCGTCGCGGGTGGCGAGCACGACGAAGGCGGCACCGTCGGCGCCGGGCGATATGGCGATGCGGCTGATGGCGTGGCGCTGCCGCGTCTGCTCGTCGACGCTGTCGTCGTCGGAGACTGCGACCACCGGCATGCGCTGCAGATGGCGTTGGTCGAGAACACGCGGATAACTGTCCTGCGTGGCGGCGCCGACAGCGATGATTTCATTGTGCAGATGCGCGCGTGCAGCGACGGCGCGCGCGTGGCTTTGCAGGGACCAGTCGTCTTGCTGTTCTCGCGTGATGCCGGCGGCAAGCGCATGGCGTGCCGCCGCCAGCAGCATATCGGGATCGCGCGCCGGATCGGGGGCGAAAGCGGGGCTGTCGTAGACGATAGCCTCTTCACCGGGATGACGCGGGCGATGCCGGCGTATCGGCGCGCGGCTCCACGCTTCGAGTCCGCCTGCGATCACGACGTCGGCACTGCCGGCGGCGAGCAGGCCGTTTGCCAGCGCCACGGCATCGAGGCCGGCGCAGCATTGGCTGTCGACCGACAGGGCCGGGATGCGATCCGCGCATCCGGCCGCCAGCGCCAGCATGCGCGCCGGATTGCCGCCCGCGCCCATGGCGTTGCCGGCAATCACGGCGTCGATGGCGGCGAGCGGAATGCCGAAGCGTTGCAGCATGCCCAGCAAGACCGGCGCGCCGATTTCATGCGGCTGCAAAGACGACAGCGCGCCGCCGATGGGCGTCACCGCGCTGCGGCCCCAGCCGAGGATGACGGCGTCGCTGGTGTTCATAACGGTCGCAGCGTCGGTGCATCGGGCGAACCGAGCAATTGCGCGAGCTGCTTGTGATCGCTCTTGCCGCTGGGCGTGAGCGGCCAGTCTCCACAGACGAAGAAGCGGCGCGGAATCTTGTACGGCTCCAGGCGCTCGCGGCACCATGCGCTCAAGGCGTCGGCGCTGACCGTTTCGTTCAGTTGCAGCAGCACCGCCACCTGCACGCCGCGCACGGCGTCGGGGATGCCTTGCACCGAGGCGGCGTTCACCGCCGGATGGGCGGCGAGCACGCTTTCGACTTCTTCCGGAAACAGGTTCTTGCCTTGCGTCAGCAGCATGCGCTGTTGCCGTCCCAGCAAATGCAGGCGGCCTTGTGCGTCTAGATGGCCGACGTCGCGCACCGACAGCCAGTCGCCGTCGCGCAGCAGGGCCGGCTGGTCGGATTGCTCGTTGAGCGTGACGTAGTCCTTGAAGACCATCGGACTGCGCACGTAAATCAATCCCGGGGTGTTTGGTTCGGGAGCATCGATGCGCACTTCGACATTGCTGAACGGCCGCCCGACGACGTGATCGGGCAGGGTACTGTCGCTGTCGGTCCAGGCGATGAAGCTGGTTTCCGACGCGCCATAGAATTCGATGATGCGCGCCTGTGGAAACAGCGCCTGCAGCTCCGGCGTGCGGGCGCGCGTCCATGGCGCGCCGCCGATCATGAGCAACTGCACGTCCGGCATCGGCGGCAAGGCGCGGCGCTGCGCCAGGTCCAGCATCAGGATCAGTTGGCTCGGTACCGCGACCATGGCTCCCGCGCCGTCATTCCCCTTGCGCGCCAGCGTATCGAGCGCCGCCGCCGGCGAAAAGCGCGACTGCAGGCGAATGCCGGCGCCGCTCCACAATCCCAGCAACGCGCCGAACAGGAAGGTCGAATGCGACAGGCGTCCCGGCACCAGCATGGTGGCGCCGGCGCCTGCGCCGAAGGATTCCAGGCAGATGTCGAAGCTGCTGGTCCATGAACCGTGGCTGCGACGAAAACCTTTGGGCAGGCCGCTGCTGCCGGAAGTAAAACCGATGTAGAAAGGCGTGGAAGCGGTCGCGACGGCCGGCGCTATTTCCGCTCCGACACCAGCGGCAACGCGCGCGAAAATCTGTTCGCGCACGGATGGCGGCCAGTCGGGATCGCTGACGGCGGCGGTGCGGCCGGCGGCGATGATGGAGAGAAAACTGAGCAGCAGGGGCGCGGCGTTGTCAGTCTCGGGCACATCGCTGACCCAGCAGACCGCCGACGAAGAAGATTGCTTCAGCGCCGCCGCCCGCGCAGCAACCTGCCGGGCCAGCTCGGCAAAATCGAGACGAGTGACGCTATCGTCGACGGCGACGGCATGCGGCTTCGTTCGCGCCCAATGCGCCAGCGGCGCATGGACGGTGTCGAATGCCGGCGGCAACGTCGTCAATCGCGATCCAGGCGCCATGCCGGCATGCCGCGCACCACGCTTTGCACGAGTATGGCGCAGACGACGCATTTGACCAGGTCGCCGGGGACGAAGGCCAGCACCGCCAGCGAAGCCTGCACCAGCGTCAGATGCGCCGCCAGCATCAGGCCGAGGATGCCGAAGAAATACATCGCCAGGATGCCGCCGATCACCGACGACAGGAAGGCTGCGATCAGCAGGCCCTTGCCCTTGGCGTCCGGCATGCGCCGCATGAACTGGCGCATGCACAGGCCGCACACCACGGCGCCGACCCACCAGCCCAGCAGGAAGCCGGCCGACGGCGCGACGAACACGCCCAGGCCGCCGCGGCCGCCCGACAGCAAAGGCAGGCCCAGCGCCACCGCGACCAGGAACAGGCCGATCGTGTAGAACGCGCGCTTCGGTCCCAGCAGGCAGCCGACCAGCATGATGCCCAGCGATTGCAGCGTGATCGGCACGCCGAACGGCAGATCGATTTTGGGAATCAGGCCGAACACCGCGATGACGGCGGCGAACAGGGCGATGTAGGAAAGCGAGCGGGTGGAGGTCATGGTGCCGGTTGTCGTCATGGAGGAGTCACTCATCTAAGGAAAAAAGGTTCAGCCGCCGAGGCGGGCGGCCAGTGCATCGGCCACGCGTTCGGCCGTCTGCAGCGCGCGGATCGCCAGCGGCGCCAGCAGGCGCAAGCCGCCGCCGCGGCCGGTGCGGGCGCGATGGGCGTCGTCCAGGCGCTGCCATTGCCCGTAGAAATTTTCAGCGAAACGCAGCGTCAGGCCGATGCCCAGCGCAATGCGCTCCACCGGCACGCCGAAGCGGCGCAACGGCGACAGTATCGTTTCCAGCACCGCGAGCAGATCGTCGAAGCGCGTCGTGATGGTCAGCATCAGCGCCAGCATCGAGGCCGCCATGATGCGCAAGGCGCTGACCACGCCGACCGCCGGATCGCCGGCCAGCCAATGGAATCCGGCAATCAGCGCGCAGGCGACGAACAGGCCGCGCAGCATGCGCCATTGCCTCCAGCCCGCTGGGCCCAGTGAAAGAAACAGCGCCAGCACGATCGCCGCCGCAACGGCGAGCTGCGCCAGCGCGCCGGTCAGCATCAACGCGGTGCCGCCGGCGGACAGCGCCGCCAGCTTGGTCCAGGCCGGCACGCCGTGCAGCCAGGTGCGCCGCGTGGAGTACAGGCTACGCATTGGCGGCCTGTTCCTGTTTCTGTTGATGCGGCGCGTCGTCTTTGACGAGCGTTTCGGCGAGGCTGCGTTCGCGCACGTCCTGCGCATACGCCGTGCATATTTCGCGTCCCGGACCGTCGCCGCGCACGACGCCGTCGGCCAGCCACACGACCCGCTCGAAGTCGTGTACGTGTTCCAGCAGATGCGTGGAGAGGATGATCTGCTGGTCGGTGGCGCGGATCTGCGCCGACAGCCGCAACTGGTTCGGCATGTCGAGGCTGGAATAAGGCTCGTCCAGCAGCAGCGTCGCCGGATGCGTGATCTGCAAGGCCATCAGGCAGACTTGCTGGCGCTGGCCCTGGCTCAGTTCGCCGATGGCGCGCGGGCCCCAGTCGGCGCGGCCGCGTTCGGCCAGGAAAGCCAGCGCCCGTTCGCGCGCCTCTTGCTTGCCGGCGCCTGCCGCGCTCAGGCTGAACGCCAGTTCTTCGGCCACGGTAGGAAAGATGATCTGGTCGTCCGGATTCTGGAACATCAATCCGACCTGGCGCGGCAGCGCGCGACGATCCCCGGCGTTGGCAATATTGCAGCCGTGCACGACGACGCTGCCTGCCTGCGGCTGGTCCAGTCCGCAGATGAGGCGGAACAGGCTGCTCTTGCCGGCGCCGTTGTCGCCGATCAGGCCGATGCGCGATTGCGTCAGGTGCAGCGTCAATCGTTCGAAGACCATCCGGTCGCCGCGTTTGAGCGTGACCGAATCCAGTCTGATGCCGTGCGCAGGATGCGGCTGCACGCCGGTCGGGGACATTGTGTTTTGGTTCATATGATGGTCGGCCTGTTTCCGCCGTAGGGTCGCCATTATATGACAGCTCGTCGCCGCTTCCGGCAAGGGTTGCTTCCGGGAAAAGGATGGCGCGTGCCCGGAGCGCCTGCATGGTGCTGCCGTCCCCTATGCTACGATGGCCTCATTCTTATTTTTTCAGGCGGGTACATGGCGCAGTACGGATTGGACTATCGCGGCAAACACATCACCGTGCTCGATAGCATTCACTCGGAAAAAGGCGGCATCGCCTGCGCGGTGCACATCGGCGGCGACGCTTACGCCAACATCAAGGGCGCGCCATTCGCCACCGTCGGCGCTGCGCAGGCTGCCGGCGCCGCCTTTGCACGCGCGCTGATCGACGCCATGCTCGACGGCGATGCGGTGGAACATCAGGGCTACTTCATCCGCGCCAGCAGCCTGGAGCAACGCGACGGCTCCTGGGTCGGCAGCTATCAATTGCATCGCAACGACAATCCGGTGCCGTTTCGCCGCGCCTCGTGCGACGGCTTCCGGGGCAACAGCTCGGCGGAAGCCGAAGAACATGCCGTGGTCGTCGCACAGCAGGCCATCGACGCCGACGTTGCCGCCGGCAAGTTGTAGCTGTAAAACTGGCCCTGATGTAAGCGCTATTTCTTCCTGACCAGGGACAGCTGTTCCTTCGGCAACGGCGCATAGTCCGCGGGGTTGGGCGAGTTGCTGATCTTGGCGATGGCGGCCCGGGTTTCCGGACTCATCGGCCAGTTCAGGTTTTGTCCATGCGGCAGTGCGGGCGATTGGAACCATTTCGCATAGATCTTGTTGATGTCCCCGGACTTGAAGATGGTGGCGACGCTGCCGTCGACCACTTGCTTGAAGGCCGGATCGTTCTTGCGATAGATCAGTCCGAACGGCTCGACCGACAATGCGTCCTTGCCGACCACCAGTTCATTGCTGATCTTGCTGCCGCCGGCCAGGGATGCCAGGACGATGTCGTCGTTCATGAAGGCCGTCACCCGGCCGGTTTCCACCAACAGCATTCCCTCAGCGGTATCGCGCGACGCGACGATGTCGATGCCCAGCTTTTGTTCATCGTTGAGCGCGGCGACCATCTTGATGTGCGTCGTGCCGCCGTTGATGGCGAGCTTCTTTCCGCGCAGGTCGGCCAGCGCCTGGATGTTGCTGCTGCGCTTGCTCAACAGGCGTGAACCGCTGACGTAATAGGTCGGAGAAAACTCCACCACGTTCTGGCGCTCGGCCGTGTTGGTGGTGTTGCCGCACTCGATGTCGACCGTGCCGTTCTGGATCAGCGGGATGCGGCTGGAAGAGGTGACCGGCACCATGACGATCGTCAGTTGCGACATGCCCAGCTTGCGCTGGATGGTCTTGGCGATGGAAAGGCACAAGTCGACCGCATAGCCTTCGTAGTCCTGCTTGTCGTTCAGGTAAGAGAACGGCTTGGTCGAATCGCGTACGCCCAGCACGATGGCGCCTTTTTCCTTGATCTTCTTGAGTGTGCCGTTCAGTTCATCGCCTTGCGCCGCGTGGCCGGATTGCACGGCCTGGGCGCCGACGAGGCCGAGCGCCAGTAAGAGCTTTTTCATTTTTCCCCCTTGGTCTCGCTTACTTCGCGAAGATGTAATCCATGTTGGCGAACGATTTGAATTCCAGCGCGTTGCCGGACGGATCGAGGAAGAACATCGTGGCCTGTTCGCCGACCTCGCCCTTGAAGCGGATATACGGTTCGATGATGAACTTGATGCCGGCCGCCTTCAGCCGGGCGGCCAGGGCTTCCCATTCGGGCAGGGACAGGATCGCGCCGAAATGGCGGGAGGGGACGTCATGATCGTCCACCGAATTGCTGACGCTGAAACCGGTTTCTTCCGGCGCCAGATGGGCCACCAGCTGATGTCCGTAGAAGTTGAAATCCACCCATTTTTCGGAACTGCGGCCTTCCGGGCAGCCGAGCAGGTCGCCATAGAAAGCGCGTGCTTCGGCGATGTCCTTGACGGGGAATGCGAGGTGAAATAGCGATGTCGATGTCATTTTGAAGCCTCTTTCCTGAATAGTGGTGAATGACGGGGGGAAGCCGGCGTTTGCGTTGCAAGGCCGGAGGGACCCAATGCAGTCTATATACGTAAATTCGTGATGTAAAATCATCAATTTTTATCCTTCTAATTCAGATTTTTCATAAGCATGATCCGCTACCTGAAGACTTTCATCGCCGCCGCGCAGCTCGAGTCGTTCTCGACCGCCGGGGCCCGGCTCGGCCTGACGCAGTCCGCAGTCAGCATGCAGATCAAGCGGCTGGAGGAGGAATTGAATTGCGAGCTCTTCATCCGCGTGGGCAAATCAGTCGCCATCAGCGACCACGGCAAGCAGTTGCTGCGTACCTCGGAAGAGATCGTCCGGCTGTTTGAATCGATGAAGGGGCAGACCGAGGTCGCCGCCACCCGGGGCAAGATCGACATCGGCGCGATCTCGACCGTCCAGTTGGGTTTGCTGCCGGCGGCGCTGGCCGATTTTCGCAAGAAATTGCCGCTGGTCGAAGTCAACGTTGTGCCGGGGACGTCGGTCCAGCTGATGTCGCAAATCGACAGCAACGACTTGTCGCTGGCGGTCATGATTCGTCCCAACCTGAAGATGACCAAGGGTCTGAAGTGGACCGCCATGCTGCGAGAGACCTATGTCGCCATCGCACCGTCGTCGGCGCGCGAGACCTCGGTCAAGGCCTTGCTGGCGGCGCATCCTTTCCTGCGTTACAGCCGCCGCTCCTATGGCGGGCAACTGGTCGATCGCTACCTCAAGCGCACGCGCCTGCAGGTGAACGACACCATGGAACTGGACGAACCCATGGTCATTATGGAAATGGTCAGAAAAGGGCTGGGCGTGGCGATCATTCCCTACGATCTCGCTGCGGGCGCATCGATCAGAAAACTGCGCGTCTTGCCGCTGGGGGGAACTGGCTTTTTTCGGGAAATCGGCGTGCTGCAACGGATTGCACCGACGCCGAGCATCGCGGTGGCGACCTTGCTGGAGTGTATCGAGACGGCGGCGCTGGCCAAAGAAGAGAGCAGCGCCGCTCAGTTGAAGTCGGATATCCTCAAGGGGCAGCGTTAGCGTTGGCCTGGCCGTTGGCGGCAGCATCGGCAGCCAGCGCCGCCCGCAGCTGGAGGCCGCGGTTCAGACGCCAGACCAGTGTCAACGCCACCAGCGACGTGCCGACTACGACATAGCCGACGACATCGAAATTCTGCAACCGGCCGTCGCTGCCGATGGCGACGATATGGCCAGCCACGACGGAAGCCAGGCCGCCCGACAATTGCTGGATGGACGCGCTGATCGCATTGAACGAACCGCGCTGATTGGCCGCCGGCACCGACGACACCAGCGCCTGGAAAGGAATCATGCGCGAGAAGATCCCCACGAACAGCACCACGTTGACCAGGATCACCACCGGCAGCGCGACGCGGCCCAGGTGGGTGTAGATCAGCACCATCACGATCGACAGCCCGGTGCCGAACATGAACACGCGGAACTTGCCGACCTTGTCGGCCGCCTTGCCGATCGTCGGGCCGATGAAGATCGTGAACAGGCCGGTGATCAGATACACCGACGGCAGGTGGTGCAGGTCGATGCCCAGGTTCGCCACCAGGTAGGCGCTGCTGAACGGCATCAGCATGAAGCCGCCGGTCATCAGCAAGCCGGTCGTGGCAAACGCCATCAGATAGCGCGACTCGGTCACGGTGTGGAACAAATGCATCCATGCACTATGCTCGCTCGGCATCTTCAGGTGTTCGGCAACGGGTTGCATTTTCCACATCACGACCAGGCCGCCGACGGCGCCCAGGCCAGCCATCGCCAGGAAAGGGACATGCCAGTTCCAGCGATTGGACAGGTACAAGCCGATCGGGATGCCCAGCACCTGGCTGGCGGCGAAGGCGGTCTGGATCATGCCCATCACGCGGCCGCGCATGCTCAGCGGGAACAGGTCCGTCGAAATGGCCAGCACGATGGAACCGATCACGCCGCCGAACAAGCCGGTGACGATGCGCGCGGCCAGCAGGCTTTCGAAGCTTTGCGCCAGTCCGCACCACAGCGTGCCGATGATGAAGCCGGCATAAAAGAACAGCAGGAGGCGCTTGCGGTCGAAGCGGTCGGCAAAACCGGCGGTGAGCAAGCCCGAGATGCCGGCGCTGAACGCATAGGCGGACACCACCAGGCCGAACTGGCTGGGCGCAATCTGCATGGCCGGCATGATCACGGCGCCCAGCGGCGACATCAGCATGAAGTCGAGGATCACGGCGAATTGCAGGAATGCCAACATGCCGACGACGAATTTCTGGTAACGGGAGAACTGAGACGGAGGAGCTGCGGTGGCGGTAGTCATGTTTTCTTTCTTGGGCGGACAAGCGCGGAGGGCGGGGATAGCCATGAAGACGTATCAGCGCGCGGGATATTGTATCCGGCCTGAAAAATAGCGCGAAGTTTCCCGGGCGGAGCGGCGACCCCGGGGCTGCGCTCGCGGACATCGCCCCCTGTGCTTGATATGGCGCCCGGCCGGCGGGCTTGTGCGCGCCGCTATTTTTCTACGCTCCAGAGACCTCGTCCGGAAATATCAAGTTCCGTGAGGTAGAGGCGCAGATCAAATTCATATTGATGATAGTTGGGCTCCATATAAGAGCAAAGCTTGTAGAACGCTTTGTCGTGTTCTTTTTCCTTGATATGCGCAAGCTCGTGAACGGCGATCATGCGCAGAAATTCAATCGGCGCCTCTTTGAACACGGTGGCAATGCGAATTTCATGTTTGGCCTTCAACTTTGCGCCTTGAATTCGCGAAATCGACGTATGCAAGCCCAGCGCGTGGTTGATTACGTGAATCTTGCTGTCGTACCCGACCTTGTTGATCGGCTCCGCGTTACGCAGGAACTCGCTCTTCAGTTCCTGGACATACTGGTACAGCGCCTTGTCATTGCGCAAATCGTGAGCCTTCGGGTAGCGTTTGAGCAGCACTTCACCCAGGCGATTCTCAGCGAGAAGTTGCGATACTTGCTTGCGCGTTTGTTCGGAATAGGCGCTCAGGTACTTCAGCGATGACATGGCGGAGGGCAAGAAATGGGCGAGATGAAAATGGGCAAGGCGCCGTCGCGGGCAAGCCGGACTCGGGCCGGGCCGCCGGAAATATACCACAGGCAGACTTGTTGTCGGCTGACCCAGGTGTTCATGCGCGCAGGGACGGCCCGGCGTTTGCCGGAAGAGCGGAAGTTAGTGCTTGACGAACTACCTACTAAAAGGTAGGCTGTGCACATGAGCGATACCTCCAATACATCCAACACCGCCGACAGCATCTTGCGATGCGCGCAATCGCTGATCGTCGCCGGCGGCTACAACGGCTTCAGCTATGCCGACATCGCGAAGGTCATCGGCATCCGCAACGCCAGCATTCACCATCATTTCCCGAGCAAAGCCATTCTCGTGCGCACGCTGGTGGCGCGATATCGCGAGGAGATGCAGGCCGGGATCGCCAACCTGGAACAGGGCATCTCGGACCCGCTTGAGCAGCTTCGCGCCTATGCCGGGTATTGGGAAACCTGCATCGCCGACGCGTCCCCTTCCTTCTGCGTTTGCGCCTTGCTGGCGAGCGAAATGCCGATTCTTCCCGAAGAAATCGCGCTGGAAGTCAAAGCGCATTTCCGGGTGCTGTCGACCTGGCTGGCCGCCGTCTTCGCACGCGGCGCAAAACAAGGCCGCCTGCAACTGACCGGGCCGGCCGCGCTGGAGGCGGACATATTCATGGCGGCCGTCCACGGCGCCATGCTCTCGGCGCGCGCCTTTGGGGATGCCGGGATGTTCGCCGCCATCGTCAATCCGGTCCTGGCGCGCGTCGTTCGCCGGGGCTGATGCGATGAACGGTTGCGTCAACGTTCGGTCGTTTTATCTACCGATTAGTAGGTAGTTTTTTGATGGTTGCAGTGCAAGGACGGCTCTTCCGGAACAGGGGCGACGCTTTCCTTGAATATTTCATTTTTTGATAAAGGATCGCACCATGTTTGGCATTTCTCCCCTCGGCTGGGTTCACACGCTAGGCAGTCTTCCCTCCATTCCGGCGGCTGTATATATGTTTGCGCGCTACGGACGGATCGTGCCGCGTTCGGGAGCCGGCGGCGTCTATTTCGTTTCGATGCTGATCGGCGCCCTCAGTGTTTTCCTGGTGGCCCGGCAACCGGTTAGTTATGGCATCGCCGTGGCGACGCTGGTCTTTCTTCTTGCGGGTTACGGCGTGGGGAAATTTTCGAAGGCAGGCGGTGTGGCCGCCTATGCGGAAACAGTCTTCCTGACCATGACCACGTTCCTGCTGATGGTGCCGACCGTCACCGAAACCTTGCGTCGCGTGCCGGATGGACACCCCTTCGTCACCGATATGAAATCGCCGCTGCTGCTTGGGTTTCAGGCAAGCCTCGTCGTCATGCTGGTTGTCGGACTGAGCATACAGATCCTGTATTTGCGCAGGAAAGGCAAAGCCGCAGCGGTCTGAAGCAAATTGTTTGGCGTTGATGGTTTTCAAGGAGAAAGAGCATGGCGCGCAACCCGGTCAACCCCGTTCGTCCTGTCAATCCCGTCGGCGCCGTGAGGCGGGTGGACAGCGGCTCCACCTATTATCGCCATCTGGAGCTGTGGCGGATCGCCTCCGAGGTATCTGCTGCCGAGCGGCGGGCGAAAGAACCGCAGACCGGGGGCGGGGATTTCTCCCGGGCTTTGTCCGACCAGAATTGCCGGCGGCAAGATTGAGCCGGAAGGGCGGGCCGACGGTCCCGACCGTTTCCGCAGCTGATGTTCGCCTCCGGTCCACGGCGGGCAGCCGGGGAATAGCGCAAAACTAGAACGCATCTCACGCCTATTTATGAAATGAGTTCTAGGCAAAGGATTGTTTTGCGCAATCTTATAGTGAATAATTGTCGTCATGAACGATACTTCACAACTCCCCCCATTTCCCGACCGGCTCTCCATCGATCCGAGCAGCCCTTACTTCAATGCCGCCATCTTTGAGCATGATGTCGGCATCCGGTTCAACGACAAGGAACGCAACGACGTCGATGAGTATTGCATCAGCGAGGGATGGATCAAGGTCGCGGCCGGCAAGGCGCTGGACCGCAAGGGCAAGCCCCTGCTGGTGAAAGTAAAAGGCAAGGTCGAGCCTTTCTATCGCTAGGGACTGTTCCTGGTTGGCATTTTTTCAATTTTCGTGATTGTCTGCGAGAGCACGCGCGCTGCATTTTTCGATGGCGCCCGTGCTTTTTATTGCCTGCGGACATTCACGGGTGATGGGGCGCCTGCGTCTCCAGCCTGACGAGCGTCAATGAATAGCAAAAAAGCCACGATCATCGGATTCGCCGCAGTAGCCTTGTGGAGTTCGATTGTCGGATTGATTCGCGGCGTCAGCGAGCATCTCGGCGCCACCGGGGGCGCAGCGATGATTTACAGCGTCGCGTCCCTGATCCTGCTGTTTTCGGTCGGATTTCCCAAGCTCGGCGCCTTTCCCAAAAAATACCTGTTCTGGGGAAGCCTGCTGTTCGTGACTTACGAGCTCTGCCTGTCGCTCTCGATCGGCTATGCCAACACAGGCAGGCAAGCAATCGAAGTCGGCATGGTCAACTATCTGTGGCCGACGTTCACGCTCATCTCCGCGATTGCGTTCGGCAAGCAGAAAGCGACCTGGCCGGCCATTCCCGGTTTCATGCTCTCGATTGTCGGTATCTGCTGGGTATTGGGAGGCGACCAGGGGCTGGACGTGGCGGGCATGCTCGCCAACATGGAGGATAACCCGCTCAGTTACGGCCTGGCTTTCGCGGGCGCAGTGATCTGGGCGGCATATTGCACCGTCACCGCCAACATCGCGCGGGGAAAGAACGGGGTGACGCTTTTCTTCATGCTGGTGTCGCTGGCGCTGTGGATGAAATTCTTCCTCGGCGACCACGACACCATGTCTTTCAGCACGCCGGCAATCGTTTACCTGCTGCTGGCGGCCGCGGCGATGGGGTTCGGCTATGCGGCATGGAACGTCGGCATCCTGCACGGCAATGTCACCGTCCTGGCAGGGGCCTCGTACTTCATTCCGGTCTTTTCGTCAGCGCTGTCCGCCGTCCTGTTGCACGCGCCGTTGCCACAATCGTTTTGGATTGGCGCGTCTCTGGTGTGCGGCGGCTCGACACTCTGCTGGCTGGCAACCAGGGCGAAGAAAGCGGCGATGCCAGCATTGAGCCCCGGCAAATCGTAATTGGTTCCGGCGTCACAGATTGGCTTGTCGAGTCCGTTCCCATCCGGAACGGACTCGCCCTGCGGATCGCCTATCGTGCTTTCTGCGCCGCCAGCCACTCCGCCAGCGCCGCCTTGCCGGTGCCGCTGAAATCGGTAAACACGCCATCCACGCCGGCATCGAAAAATACCTTGTATTCCGCCTTCGGATCGCCGTTGTAGGTAGCGGTCAGGCGCGCCGCTTCGTCACGAAACGTGAACGGATGCACGAACAGGCCGAGCCGGTGCGCATCGGCTACCAGCGAAGTCGGGGCCATGTTCGATGCCTGGTTCAGCGATTTGACCGGATTGCCGGCCGCATCCACGCCTTGCGCCGAAACGATATACACCTTCCACGGACCGATGCCGTCGGCGTAGGTCTTGATCTCGGCCAGGCCTTCCGGCGTGGCCATCGCCGCGAAGGTACGCGGATCGCCGTGCTGCAGCCAGGAGTACGGTTTGGCGGTATCCGGCGAGTTGTAGGTCAATGTCCCGTTCTTGAAGTTGATGCCGTCGCCATCCATCAATTGCACGGCGCGGGTCTTGAGGCCGAGACGGCGCATCATCTTCAGGCTTTCCGGTTCGAACGACTGCACGATGATCGGTGCGTCGAAGCTGTTCCAGCCTTCTTTATTGATCATGGCAAGCAGCTTTTCTTCCAGCGGCACGCCCAGCAGGCGCTGGAAAATCGGATTCTTGGTTTCAGGATAAACCAGCAGCTTGCTGGCCGGGTTGGCCGCGCGCGTCGCCTTGGCCAGATCGATGACTTCCTGGAAAGTCGCCAGCGGATACTTGCCGTCGTATTGATGACTGCGAATGGCGATCGGCTGCTTGACGCGCAAGGTCTTCAACTCGGCCGCCGTGAAGTCGCTGATGTACCAGTCCGGCGGCACCGCCACGCCGTCGACGGTGCGCGCTTTCTTGCGCGACGCGAATTCGGGATGATCCGCCACGTCGGTGGTGTCGCTCAGGAAGGGGTTGTGGCACACGAACAGTACGCCGTCGCTGGAGGACATCAGGTCCATTTCCAGCGCGTCGGTGCCGGCGGCGATCGCTGCCTGGTAACCCGCGATGATTTCTTCCGGATACAGGCCGGGCAAGCCGCGATGGCCGATGATCAACGGTGCTTTGCCGTCCAGCGTCTTGTATGGCGTGCCACTGGATGCGCCTTGCGGAGCGGCGCAACCGGTGATCAGGGCTGCGGCGGCAATCAGTGAAAGTGAAAATGCGGTCGACATGCGCTTCATGTGTTCTCTGTTCCTTGAGGTCGGTTTCCCCCGCGGCAACCGGAAAGCATCCTGCAAAGGCTTCCCCGCGGATCAGGTCTGGAAGAAAAGTAGAACGTATTTATGTGACCCTGGTATGACTTCGCGTTCCTGCGCCGGGCAGACTGAGGTTCAGGCATGGCCGGCGTTCATTGCCGGCGGCTTGGCGGCCGGAAGATATCGGCAAACAAATCGGCCGGTGCTGTGTCGCGAAGGTTGTTGGGGTACTCTTCAAATCCGGCGAGGACTCTCAGCCGAATACGTCCTGCGCCGCCTGCAGCAATGCGTTGGTCCTGGCATCGTCGTCGTTGTCAGGCAAGCGGACCAGGCTGGTTTTGATTTTGCTGTAGCGCGACGGCAGCGCCGAGATGTGCAGTTTGTCGTGCAAGGAATGCGACTGCACCGTACGTCTCGGCAAGGCAGTCACGCCACGGCCGGCTGCCACGTGCGCCATGATGCCGTCCAGACTGTTGATTTCATTGATCGCCTGCGGCACGGCTTTGATCGCATAGAGCCATGCTTCCAGCGCGGCCCGGAAAGCGCACCCCTGCCGGAATACAAACAGGGATTCCGGCGGCGTCTTGCGGCTGAGCGGCGCCGCCGTGAAATGGGCGGAGCGCACCAGCACCAGTTCGTCTTCGCGCAATACGGCAGTCGACAGTGAGGCATCGTCGATCGTGCCGGATACGATGGCGGCATCGATTTTGAAGTTCTTCAAGCTCCGCAGCAGTTCCTGCGAAGTACCGGTTTTCAGTTCTATCGCCAGCAACGGATGCGCGTAGTTCAGATCGGCAATGACAGCCGGCATGCCGAGCACGGCGACGGTTTCCACCGCTCCGACGCGCAGATTGCCGCTCACTTTGTCCTCGGTATCGGGATATTTCAGCCGCTCGACCAGATCGATGATCTTGCGGGCCTTGGGATAAAACTCCTGCCCGAATGCCGTCAGAGAGACGCCGCGCTGCGAGCGCACGAACAGGCTGGCTTTCAATTCGCGCTCAAGACGATTGATGCGCGCAGTCACATTCGACTGCACGCAGGACAAGCGATCCGCCGCCCGGGTAATCGATTCGGCGTCCGCCACGGCGAGAAAAGTCTGCAGATGTACAAGTTCCACGAGGCTATCTTGAATATTGATGGTTTCCATCTTGATAAATCATTTTTCAGATGGTGAGGCAGCTTGTATCTTAAGCGTAAATTAAAACGGGAGACAAGAACATGCCGCACAGAGAGACGATGGATACACCCGCGTTTTATCCGAAACGCAGGACCTTGCTGATGTCGCTGGCCGCTTTGTCGGCCGCCGGCTGCGGCGCCTTGCAGAGTCCCGGCATGACAGCCGGTCCGGGCGCGGAAGACGCCTCCATCATGTATCGCGTGATCGGCCGCGGCAGCCAGGGCGTGCTGGTCATGCATGAGTGGCTGGGCGACCACAACAACTGGGAACCTCTGTGGTCCTACCTCAATACCGAACAATATTCCTTCGTATTCGTCGACCTGCGCGGTTACGGCTGGTCGAAAGCGGTGCCGGGCGCCTACAGCGCCAATGAAGCCGCCGGCGATGCGGCGCTGGTGATGCAACGGCTGGGGTTCGGGCGTTACCACGTGGTCGGCCATTCGATGTCCGGGATGATCGCGCAGCGTCTGGCGGTGACTTATCCGGAGCGGGTCAGGAGCCTGGTCGCGGTCAGTCCGGTTCCTGCGTCCGGCTTCAAGACCGACGATGCCGGCATGCAAGGGCTGCGCGCGGTCATCAACGACGACGATGCGCTCAGGCGCGCCATCGCTGCGCGCGGCGGCAGCCGCTATGGCGACACCTGGATCAATTTCAAACTTAAGCTGGCGCGCAACGCCATGACCAAAGAAGCCATGGCGGGTTATTTGCAGATGTTTACGCGGACCGATTTCGCACAGGAAGCACGTGGCCTGAAAACGCCTGTCCTGGCGATCACGGGGAAATACGATCTGCCGTTTTATCAGGAAGACTCGGTGCGCAAGAATTTTGCACCGCTCTATCCCAATTTCACGCTCAAGGTGTGCCAGGAAAGCGGTCACTATTCCATGCTGGAAGCGCCGGTGTTTCTGGCCAGTTCGATCGAGGCATTCATCCGGCAATATGCTGCATAGCGCAGTCGCGGGAGGTGCTGCCGAGCCGGCTGAACCAAAGCGGCTTGCAGCGATGCAAGCCGTTTTCGTTGTGCGCGCCGCCAGACATTCGCCGCATGATGGGCATCACTGTTTCAACAATATCTCCACCGCCAGGGCAATCGATAGCAGACGGCGGTCGTTGCCGCCGGCAGCCGCCAGGCTCAGGCCGACCGGCGCGGTGCCGGCGGCGTGGCAGGGCAGGGACACCGCGCAGCCGTCGAGGAAGTTGACCAGCGTCGGATTGCGCAGGATCAGCCCGTTGGCGGCGTAATAGGCATCGTCGCTCGCTTGCAGGTCGGCGATCTTCGGGGCGACGACAGGCACCGTGGGCATCAGCAGGGCGTCGCAGCCGGCGAGTTGCCGTTCCACTGTCGCGATCCAGCGGCGGCGGCTATGCAGGACGTCGAGCAGGTCGGCGGCGCTCATGTCCTTGCCGCGCAGGATGCGCGAGACCACGCGCTGGTCATAGTGATCCTTGCGTTCCGCGATCAGCCGGCGATGCCAGGTCCACGCTTCTGCGGCGGTGAAGCCGCCCTTGGCATTGATGGCCGCCAGTTCGTTGAAGGCCGGCACATCCTGTTCGACGATCACGGCGCCTGCCGCCGACAGTTTTTCAACGGCCGCTTGCATGGCGGCGGCAACCTGTTCATCCATGCCGTCGCGCACGATGTTGGTCGGGTAGAGCAGGCGCAAGCCGCGCAAGGGATGCGCCGCCGGCGCGACGAATTCTTCTCCCGCGAGCACGGCATCCATCATCGCGCAGCACAGTACGGTCGGCGCCATGGCACCGATGGAGTCGAGGTTTTCGGATAGCGGCAACACGCCTTGCATCGGTACGCGGCGCGCCGTCGGCTTGAAGCCGGTGATGCCGCAGAATGCCGCCGGGATGCGGATCGAGCCGCCGGTGTCCGAGCCGACGCCGGCCACCGCCATGCCGTCGGTGACGGAAACCGCTGCGCCCGACGACGAGCCGCCGGGAATGCGGCCGCCATCCACATCGCGTTGCCAGGGATTGCGCGGCGTGCCGTAGTGCGGATTGATGCCGAGGCCGGAGTAGGCGAATTCGGTCATGTTGGTGCGGCCGACGATCACGGCGCCGGCAGCGATCAGGCGCTTGACGACGACGGCGCTCTCCGTCGCCGCCGGATAGCCGCGCAAGGCGACCGAACCGGCCAAGGTGGTTTCGCCGGCGACGTCGAACAGATCCTTGATCGAAACCGGCAGGCCTTCAATGGGCGAACGCACGATGCCGGCGCTGCGCAGCGTGTCGGAAGCGCTGGCGGCAGCACGTGCCGAGTCGGCATAAAGACGCGTGAAGACGCGCGCGCCTTCGCCATCGGCGGCAGCGGCGCGTTGCAGGGCGAGCTCGGTCAGTTCCAGCGAGGAGCTGTTGTCGTTGCGCAGCTCTTCGCTTTGTTGATGCAGGCTGGGAATCATGTCTTGATGGAGAAAAAGTGAATCGGGCTCAGGCAACTTCGGCAAGGATTTCCGCGTCGTAGGAGTGACGCAATGCGCGCTGGCGACGCGGATCGAACAACTCCATCGTGAACGAGGTCGCAGGACGGATGCCGCCGATGGCGCCGACCGTGCCGCAGGTCATGCCGCAGCCTTCCGGCAGGATCTGTTTGCCGTCGGTGAAACGGGCGATCAGGTCTTGCGGCGTGCGCAGGCTGGCCAGCGTGCCTTCCTGGTACAGCACTTCCTTGCCGTCCTCCTTGATCCACGAACGGATCACCAGCTCGTCCCAATAGGCGGCGACGTCGGCAAGCTTCCAGGCGGAAGAGCCGACGGGTTTGACGCAGGCCTGCTTGGAAAAGGCCACGCTGTGCGCTTCCAGCTTGCGGTCGGTGTGATCCGACGCGATGCTGACGTACAGTTCGCCGCCGGCGTTGAAGACGAAGGTTTCCACTTCGCCGGACGACTCGCCGCCCAGCACTTGCACTGCCGGCGATTGCGTCAACTGGTTGCTCGACACGCGGTAATACAGCGGGACGGCGCTCGGACGCTGGATGCCGAGGGCCGCCAGTTCTTCGATGTGATGCTCGATGGCGGCCATGTCGCGACCGGCCCAGCCGGCGATGATCAGCGTATGGATGTCGACGTTCAGTGATGCTGCTTCAATTTGGAATGAGAGTTTCATAAGGCCACTTCAGGTACGTAAAAAGGGTGCGCCGCCATGCAGAAACAAATAACAGAGGGGTGGCGGCGCGGGAAAACGGATGCGCAGGGTACGTCGTGCTACTTGATTCAATGCGTCAGACTTTCTTGACGAAGACGATAACCAGGAAGCTCGCGGCGAATTCCAGCGCGGCGACGAAGTACAGGCCCGACGACAGCGAGCCGGTGCTGGTCTTGAGCGCGCCGATCATGTAAGGCGCGACGAAGCCGGCCAGGTTGCCGATCGAATTGATCAGGGCGATGCCGCCTGCCGCTGCGGTGCCGGCCAGGAAGGCGGCCGGGATCGACCAGAACACCGGGAAAGCCGCCAGGATGCCGATCGCCGCCAGCGTCAGCGCGCATAGCGCCATGACTGCGTTGCCCAGCGTCAGGCCGGTCAGGATCAGGCCGATGCTGGCGATCAATGTGGCGATGGCGCTATGCATGCGGCGTTCGCCGGTCTTGTCGGAGTGGATGCCGTTCCAGATCATGGCCAGCGTGCCGGCGATGAAGGGGATGGCGGAGATCAGGCCGATCTGCAGGTTGCCCTTGACGCCGATTTCCTTGATGATCGACGGCGTCCAGAAGGCGATGGTGGCGTTGCCGCTGACCACGCAGAAGTACACGGCGGCGCACAGCCAGACACGGTAGTTGCTGCAGGCGTCCTTGAACGACAGGTGCTTGCTGGCGGAAGTGTTTTCGGCAATCAGCGCATGGGTGACGGCTTGCTGTTCGGCAGGGGAGAGCCACTTGGCGTTGGCTGGTTTCTCCGGCAGGTACATCAGCACGAAAACGCCGGCGATCAGCGAAGGGATGCCTTCGAGGATGAACAGCCATTGCCAGTTGGCCAGGTGGCCGACGCCTTCCATCTGGCTCATGATGGCGCCGGCGATCGGACCGCCGACGGCGCCGGCAATCGCGAACGAGGTCATGAATAGGCCGTTGACGCGGGCGCGGCGTTGCGCCGGGAACCAGTAGGTCAGGTACAGCACCACGCCCGGGAAGAAGCCGGCTTCGAACACGCCCAGCAGAAAGCGCAGGATGTAAAAAGACGTCGGCGAAGTCACATAGGCCATCGCCATCGAGGCCAGGCCCCAGAGGATGGTGATGCGCGCCAGCGTCTTGCGGGCGCCGATTTTTTCCAGCAGCAGGTTGCTCGGCACTTCAAACAAAAAGTAGCCGATGAAGAAGATGCCGGCGCCGAGGCCGTAGATCGCTTCGGAGAATTGCAGGTCTTGCAGCATCTGCAGCTTGGCGAAGCCGACGTTGACGCGGTCGATCCAGGCCAGCACGAACAGGAATACCAGGAAGGGGATCAATCGCCAGGCGATTTTCTTGTAGGTGACTTCCAGGTCCACCGCACCGGGCGTGTAGATGGAAGTCCCGGTCGGGGATGTTGCCGATGTCGAGGTCATGCTTGCCTTCTCCTGCTTTTGAGATTGATTGAGCGATCGCTTCATTCTCACAGCACGAGAATATTTCGGACATGGGGATGTCTCGGTGCATTCGTAGCTGGAAAATGCCTGGCGGAAATCTGTCGTTTTGTTCGGCGACCGCCCGGGAAGGGCGACGCGATTGGCGATCTTGTAAATTCAGTATGCGTAGCGAGTGCAGCGCTGTCCAACAAGAAATTGTTGGCGCAGATGATTGGAAAATCTTATGAGCAAAAATGGGTGGGGTGCTGCGCCCTTGTGGTGCTGCGATGCAAAACGCATGCAGGCCTTGCCGGTGCTGCCTGAGGGATGATTTCTATTGTGCCTGCGACGGCAGGCGCGCGATTTCGTGTCCCCAATTGAGTGCGAAGTCGGCGGCGGTTTCCTGGGCGATGCGGGCGACTGTTTCGGTCAGCGGGTTCTCGTTGTCGGAGCGGAAACAGGCCAGCATCACCAGCGCCGGGAACTCCACGTCGACGCGCAGCGTGTGCAGGATCTCTTCATTGAGTTCGCGCTGGATGATCGCCGGCGGCACCGCCGCCACGCCGAAGCCGTCGGTCACCAGGCGGATCATGGTGGCCACCGAAGCGATGCAATTGACATGCAGCGCGCCGCGCTCGCTGTCGGAAAAGATGCGCTCGATCGCCGCATGCGGTCCCGAGTTGCGTGCAAAGCTGATGATGGGGAAGGTCGCCAGATCGGACAGGCTCAGCGTCTCGCTGCCGATATTGAGCTTGGGGCTGCCGACCCAGCGCATCGGGAATTCGCACAGGCTGAGATTGGCGATGTGGGTGCCGATGACCGGCTCAGCCTGCAGCACGATGTCCAACGCGCCCTTGCTGAACTGTTCGCGCAGGTGGATGGTGGTGTCGCTGGCGATTTCGATTTGCAGGCGCGGAAACATCTTGTGCACGCGCCCGATGAAATCCGGAAACCAGCTGTGCACGATCGATTCGATCACGCCGATGCGGATCACGCCGGCGTAGGCCTGCTTGTCCGACATGTCGTCCTTCATCTCGCGCATCAGCTTGACCATGCGTTCGGCGTACACCAGCGCCTTGCTGCCGTCGGTGGTCAGCGTCACTTCGCGCGCGCCGCGGTCGAACAGGCGCACGCCGAAATCCTGCTCCAGCGTCGCAATGCGGCTGGACACCGCCGCCTGCGTCGTGTGCAGGCGCTCGGCGGTCAGCCGGAAGTTCTTCAGCTTGGCCAGCCAGACGAAGGTTTCGAGGAAGCGGATGTTCATGGTCGTATCGGTTGTCTGTCAATGCAAGGGGCGAAGCAGGCAGCATCGTCTTGCCCGGCGGCATGTGCGGATGATCGGCATGCCGGCGCGATTCGCCATTGTCTCAAAGCAGGCCGTATTAAGCCAGCGAGCGTTTGGCAGGTATTCGCAGGTATTTCCGCGGCCGCCGGCTGAGCCCGTTTTCCCTGGCCGTCGTCCCAGCGTCGTGAAGACGGCCGATACGACACTGGGTCCTGACTTGCGTCAGGACGACAGTCATGGAGGGGGCAACGTGAGAAGGATTTTTCAGTTTGGCCGAACGATATTCTCGGCTGCCGGCGGCATTTTCTGCGAAGCGCTAGAATCGCAGCTCAATATCCGCATCAGCCAAGCCAGCCAGAGGACATTCATGCCAGTCACCGCCATCGACCACATCCAGCTCGCCATGCCAGTCGGAGGCGAAGACGCCGCCCGGCGGTTCTTCGGCGATATTCTCGGCATGCCCGAATTGCCCAAGCCGGCAGCTTTGCAAGCGCGCGGCGGTTTGTGGTTCCAGTGCGGCGCGCTGCAGTTGCATCTGGGCGTCGATAAAGAATTTCAACCGGCGCTCAACGCCCATCCAGGACTGATCGTCGACAAGCTGGCGCCGATGCTGGCCGAACTCAAGGCCGGCGGTTTCCCGGTGCAGGAAGACGCGCCGATTCCCGGCTTCATCCGCATCTATACGGCAGACCCGTTCGGCAATCTGATCGAACTGCGCGAGATCGTGCCGCGCTGAACCGCCTCTTCGGACTGTAGCTGAAACATCGCATCGGCTCTTGATCCTGCTTTTGCCTGACATGCGGGCATGCGCGGTTTTTTGTCACGTCTCTCTGCTTCGCTGCAACATAAGCTGGGCGAGATGGCGTGTGCCGCGCGCCAAAATCTCCACGCAATCTTCCTCGTTTCCACCGTGAGCAACGCTTGCTGCCGTGGCGCTTGCCATGTCGTTTTCACGCATTCCGCTTTGGTGCAGTGCAGCCATTTTTCTCTCTATTGAGGTGCATTTTTACCTTGCACTCGCGTGATAAAGGTGCATCTGTTTTTACTTTCATTTTTGAAAGGATATTTTCTTTACTTTTCAAAATAATGAAAATATATTTACATTTTTTAGCGCAGTTCCACGAACCGGTTGACATCGCAACGCAGTATGCACAATCCAAAAAACACATCCTTGCAAGGCGGCGGCGCCGTGGCGCGCGTGCTGGGCAAGCTGTATCCGAACCTGTCGAAGGCGCATCGGAAGGCCGCCGACTATGTGCTGGCGAACACTTTCCGTGCCGCCACCATGACCATCGACGAGCTGTCGGAAGCGGCGGGGATTTCGCTGGCGACGGCCAACCGCTTTGCGCATGCGCTCGGCTTCGACGGCTATGCGCCGTTCCGCAATGCGCTGGTGGCCGACTTCGCCTCTTCGCTGGCGCCGGTGGAAAAGATGCGGCATGAAGTGCAGAAGACGGCGACCAGCCTGCAAATCATCGAGGCGGCGCTGGCCAACGACATCCGCAACATCGAGGCGACCCGGCAAGGCCTGGTCGCCGAGCATTGCGACCAGGCGGTGGAGATGATCCTCAAGGCCGATCGCATTTTCGTCATCGGTTTCGGCGCCAGCGCTTTCCTGGCCGGGATCATGGTGCATGCGCTGGAGCCGTTTTGCCGCACCGTCTTGTCCGGGGTGCATCCGGGCGGACCCTCGCAGACCGGCCGGCAATTCTTCAAGCTGGACGAGCGCGACGTGGTGATCGCCATGGCGTATCCGCGTTACGCCACCGACACGGTACGGTTGGCGCGCCGCGCGGTCGAGAAGGGCGCCAAGCTGATCGCCTTTACCGACCTGCCGCATTCGCCGCTGGTGCCGCTGGCCGACGTGACGATTTATTCGCAGACCGAACGGCAGCTGTCGCCGACCTCCGATGCCGCCGCGCTGGTGCTGATCCAGGCGCTGTGCGATGCCGTGGCGCACCGCGCCAAGCGCTCGGTGCAGGCCGCATCGGAAATGACGGAATTCGTTTTGCCTTGGCTGTACCAGGCGGAACAGTACGAACAAGGCAAGGGCCTGGCGCGCGCGAGCGGCAAGGCGATCAAGAACAACGCAGGCAAAAGCGGAGCAGGCAAGAAGGCCGCTGCATCGGGGACGAGCAAAGCATGAACACACCAGTCATCGCCATCCACGGCGGCGCCGGCACCATCACGCGCAGTGCGCTGAGCGAGGCCGACGAAGCGAATTACCATCGCGAACTCAAGGCCATCCTGACGTCGGCGCAAGCCATGCTGGCCGCCGGCGGCTCGGCGCTCGACGCCGTGACCGAGGCGGTGCGGTTGCTGGAAGACTGCCCGCTGTTCAATGCCGGCAAGGGCGCGGTCTACACGCGCGCCGGCACGCATGAACTCGATGCCGCCATCATGGACGGCTCCAATCTGAAGGCAGGCGCGGTCGCCAACGTGACCTGCGTGCGCAACCCCGTCATCGCGGCGCGCGCCGTGATGGAAAAGAGCGCGCACGTGCTGCTGGCAGGTTGCGGCGCGGATGCGTTTGCGCGTCAGCAGGGACTCGATATCGTCGATCCGACTTATTACCAGACGGAAGCGCGCCATCAGCAATGGCTGCGCGTGCGCGAGCAGAGCGGCATGATGCTGGATCACGATGCGGCATCGTTTACTTTTAAAGAATCGGCACACGCCAAAGTTTCTGTCGATCCCATCGATCCCATCGATCCCGACAACAAATTCGGCACCGTCGGCGCCGTCGCGCTCGACATGCACGGCAACGTCGCCGCGGCGACCTCCACCGGCGGCATCACCAACAAGCAGGTCGGCCGCGTCGGCGACACGCCGTTGATCGGCGCCGGCTGTTACGCCGCCAATGCGACGGCGGCCGTCTCCGCCACCGGCACCGGCGAAGTGTTCATGCGCACGGTCGCCGCCTACGACGTCGCGGCGCGCATGGCCTACGCCGGCGCGACGCTGCAGGAAGCCATGGAACAAGTCGTCATGGAGGTGCTGCCGGCGTATGAAGGACGCGGCGGCCTGATCGCCGTCGATGCGGAAGGCAACGTGGCATTGACGTTCAACACCGAAGGCATGTATCGCGGTTATGCCCGTGGCGGCGACACGCCGGTCACGGCAATTTACAAGTAAGTAATGAAGGACGCATCAGAGATGGCAACGCAAGATCAAGCATCGCAGAAACATCGGGACGCAAAGCGCGTGCTGACCGTCGACAATCTCGGCGTCACCTTTACCGGTTCCGAGCGCACGGTGGAAGCCGTGCGCGGGCTGACTTTTCACGTCGACAAGGGCGAAACGCTGGCCATCGTCGGCGAATCGGGTTCCGGCAAGTCGGTGTCGTCGCTGGCGATCATGCGCCTGATCGAACATGGCGGCGGCCGCATCGTGTCCGGCGGCATGCAATTCCAGCGCCGCAACGGCAGCATGCTGGATCTGGTCAAGGCGCCGCAGTCGACCATGCGCGGCATTCGCGGCGCCGAGATCGCGATGATCTTCCAGGAGCCGATGACGTCGTTGAATCCGGTCTTTACCGTCGGCGAACAGATCGCCGAATCGATCCGCCTGCATCAGCACATGAGCCACGGCGCCGCCAGCGCCGAAGCGCTGCGCATGCTGGAAATGGTGCGCATCCCCGAAGCGAAACGCGTGCTCGGCCGTCACCCGCATCAACTGTCGGGCGGCATGCGCCAGCGGGTGATGATTGCGATGGCCTTGTCCTGCAAGCCGTCGCTGCTGATCGCCGACGAGCCGACCACCGCGCTGGACGTGACGATCCAGGCGCAGATCCTGCAACTGATCCGTTCGCTGCAGGAAGAAATGCACATGGCGGTAGTGTTCATCACCCATGACATGGGCGTGGTGGCGGAAATCGCCGACCGCGTTGTCGTCATGTGCCGTGGCGACAAGGTGGAAGAAAACGACGTGCGCAGCATCTTTGCCGCGCCTGCCCATCCTTATACGCAAGGTTTGCTGGCCGCCGTGCCGCGCCTGGGGGCGATGAAAGGCACCGATACGCCTTCGCGCTTCGGCATCGCACCGGGCGCCGAAGCCAAGCCGGACGCCATCGCCGAAGAACTGCAGGCCGCGTCGGAAATCGCGCAGCAACGTCGACCCATCCTCAAGGTCAGCGACCTGACCACGCGTTTCGACGTCAAGAGCGGCATCTTCGGTCGCGTCAAACAACGCGTGCATGCGGTCGAACGCGTCAGCTTCGACTTGTATGCCGGCGAGACGCTGGCCATCGTCGGCGAATCCGGCTGCGGCAAATCGACCACCGGCCGTTCGCTGCTGCGCCTGGTCGAGATCAGCGGCGGCAAGGTCGAGTTCGGCGGCCGCAACCTGGCGGAGTTGCCGCGTGGGGAGTTGCGCGAGCTGCGCCGCGACATCCAGTTCATTTTCCAGGATCCGTTCGCCTCGCTCGATCCGCGCATGACGGTCGGTTATTCCATCATGGAGCCGATGCTGGTGCACGGCATGAAAGAGGGTGCGCAGGAACGCGTCGATGCATTGCTTACCCGCGTCGGCTTGTTGCCGGAACATGCGCAGCGCTATCCGCACGAATTCTCCGGCGGCCAGCGCCAGCGCATCTGCATCGCGCGCGCACTGGCGCTGAACCCGAAGATCGTCATCGCCGACGAATCGGTGTCGGCGCTGGACGTGTCGATCCAGGCGCAGATCGTCAACCTGATGCTGGACCTGCAGGCCGAGCTGGGCATCTCCTTTATTTTCATTTCGCACGACATGGCCGTGGTGGAGCGCATCAGCCACCGCGTCGCCGTGATGTACCTGGGCCAGATCGTCGAGATCGGTCCGCGCCGCGCCATTTTTGAAAATCCTCAGCATCCTTACACGCGCAAGCTGATGGCCGCCGTGCCGGTGGCCGATCCCGAGCTGCGCCATCTGAAGAAAGGTTTGCAGAATGATGAGATTCCAAGCCCCATTCGCGCCATCGGAGACGATCCGCTGGTCGAACCCCTGAAGCAAGTCGGCCCCGGCCATTTTGTAGCTACACATCGTATTTCCGCAGCGTTTTAGTTTGTTGTCGCCTCTTTAATCATTTAGAAACTCAGGAGCTTAACCATGACTATTCAATCTTCCCGTCGCGGCACAACTGTCGTCCGATGGCTGGCGCTCGGAGCCATCGGCACCACGCTGCAATTCGCCGCAGTGCACGCCTGGGCCGCCAAGAGCGTCACGCTCGCGGTCGCATCCACCTTCACGACGATGGATCCCTACGACGCCAACGACACGCTGTCGCTGGCCGTGACCAAGTCCTTCTATCAAGGCCTGTTCGCATTCGACAAGGACCTGAAGCTGGTCAACGTGCTGGCCGAAGGCTACCTGGTCAGCAAGGACGGCCTGGAATACACCATCCGCCTGCGCCAGGGCGTGAAGTTCCACGATGGCACCGTGTTCAAGGCCGACGCCGTGAAGGCCGTGATGGATCGCGTCACCAATCCTGACAACAAGCTCAAGCGCTACAACCTGTTCAACCGCGTGGCCCGCACCGAAGTGCTGAACGACTATACCGTCAAGATCGTGCTGAAAGAGCCGTTCTCGGCCTTCATCAACGTGCTGGCGCACCCATCGGCGGTGATGATTTCGCCGGCCGCGCTGAAGCAATACGGCAACAAGGACATCGCTTTCCATCCGGTCGGCACCGGCCCGTTCAAGTTCGTCGAATGGAAGCAGACCGACTACATGAAGGCGGAGAAATTCGCCGGTTACTGGAAGGCCGGTTATCCGAAGATCGATGAAATCGTCTGGAAGCCGGTGGTCGACAACAACTCGCGCGCCGCCATGATGCAGACCGGCGAAGCGCAATTCACTTTCCCGCTGCCGTATGAGCAGGCCGAACTGTTGAAGGGCAAGGGCGCGCTGGATATCGTCAGCGGCCCGTCCATCATCCAGCGCTACATGTCGATGAACGTGAAGCAAAAGCCATTCGACAATCCGAAGGTGCGCCAGGCCATCAACTACGCGATCAACAAGGATGCGCTGGTCAAGGTCGCCTTCAGCGGCTATGCCGTGCCGATGGATGGAGTGCTGCCGCAAGGCGTGGACTATGCGGTCAAGACCGGTCCCTGGCCGTATGACGTGAAGAAGGCCAAGGCCTTGCTGGCCGAAGCCGGTTATCCGAACGGTTTCGAAACCGAACTGTGGTCGGCTTACACCCACACCACCGCGCTGAAGATCATCCAGTTCCTGCAACAGCAACTGGCGCAGGTCGGCATCAAGGTCAAGGTGCAGGCGCTGGAAGCCGGTCAACGCGTGGAGAAGGTGGAAAGTTCGCCGAATCCGGACACCGCACCCGTGCGTCTGTACTACGCCGGCTGGTCGTCGTCGACCGGCGAAGCCGACTGGGGCCTGCGCCCGTTGCTGGCTTCCGAAGCCTTCCCGCCGAAGCTGTTCAACACCGCTTACTACAAGAGCGACAAGGTCGATGGCGACATCGCCCAGGCCCTGACCGTGACCGATCGCGCGCAGAAGGCCGCATTGTACAAGGATGCGCAAATGGAAATCTGGAAGGATGCGCCATGGGCCTTCCTGGTGACGGAAAAAGTCCTGTACGCACGCAGCAAGAACCTCAAGGGCGTGTACGTGATGCCTGATGCATCGTTCAACTTCGACGACATCGAGCTGAAGTAAGCAAAGCCTTGCATGGAGCCCGGTGTCGTTGATGCTGAGCGATACGACACTGGGTCCCAGCGTTCGCTGGGACGACGGATTGTGAAATTGTGTGAAGGCGGCGGATACCATCATCGCCGTCGTTCCAGCGAACGCTGGAACCCAGTGACTTATGCCACAGATCATGGAGTGGGCAAACAAGTATTAAAAGCACCGCGTGAGCAATAGTCGGAAACGCCAACGCGGCAGACGAATTTTTAGCGGAGCGATGCATGCCCTCATACGGTCATGACGGTCGCTCCCCCAAGTTGTTGAATCATTGCAGGACGCGCCATGTTTTCTTATGTTTTAAAACGTCTTCTGGGCCTGATCCCGACCTTGTTGCTGGTCGCGGTGATGGTGTTCCTGTTCGTCCACCTGTTGCCCGGCGATCCGGCGCGACTGGCCGCCGGTCCGGAAGCCGACGAGCAAACGGTGGCGCTGATCCGTGCCGATCTCGGTCTCGACCAACCCATCCACACGCAATTCGTGCGCTTCTTCGTGAACGCCGCGCATGGCGATTTCGGCACCTCGCTGCGCAGCAAGCTGCCGGTCCGCCAGGAAATCATGGAACGCTTCTGGCCGACCTTGTGGCTGACCGTGACCAGCATGGCCTGGGCGGTGATCTTCGGTTTGTTCATCGGCGTCTTTTCGGCGGTGTGGCGCAATGAGTGGCCCGATCGCACGGGCATGACGCTGGCGGTGTCCGGCATCTCGTTCCCGCCGTTTGCGCTGGGCATGGTGCTGATGGAAGTATTCTCGGTGCAACTGGGCTGGCTGCCGACCGTCGGCGCCGACAGCTGGCGTCATTACATCCTGCCGTCGCTGACATTGGGCGCCGGCGTGGCGGCGATCATGGCGCGCTTCACGCGCTCGTCCTTCATCGAAATCATGAAGGAAGACTTCGTCCGCACCGCGCGCGCCAAGGGGCTGAACGAACGCGTCGTGATCGCCAAGCACTGCCTGCGCAACGCGCTGATCCCGGTGGTGACGATGATGGGTCTGCAGTTCGGCTTCTTGCTGGGCGGCTCCATCGTGGTCGAGAAAGTCTTCAACTGGCCCGGCATGGGACGCCTGCTGATCGACGCCGTCGAGATGCGCGACTATCCGATCATCCAGGCCGAGATCCTGCTGTTCTCGCTGGAATTCATTTTCATCAATCTGGTTGTCGACGTGCTGTACGCCGTCATCAATCCGAGCATCCGTTACAAGTGAGGCAGAGCATGTCGACTTCCATTACACCTGCCGCAAACGCAACGACAACGGCATCCAAGCCGATCCGCACGCCCTGGAGCGAGTTCTGGCGCAAGTTCAGGAAGCAGCCGCTGGCGCTGGCGGCGGGCGGTTTCGTGCTGTTCCTGGTGGTGATCGCGATTCTTTCGCCTTACATCTCGCCTTACGACGCCGAAAATTATTTCGACTACGACGCACTCAATGCAGGGCCGTCGCTGCAGCACTGGTTCGGCGTCGATTCGCTGGGGCATGACATTTTCAGCCGCATCCTGGTCGGCACGCAGTTGTCGCTGGCGGTGGGCTTTTCGTCGGTGGCCGTGGGCGCCATCGTCGGCACTTTCCTGGGGCTGGCGGCCGGTTATTACGAAGGCTGGGCCGATCGCATCATCATGCGCATCTGCGACGTGCTGTTCGCCTTCCCGGGCATCCTGCTGGCGATCGCCATCGTGGCCATTCTCGGCAACGGCATGACCAACGTCATCATCGCGGTGGCGATTTTCAGCATTCCGGCGTTTGCCCGGCTGGTGCGCGGCAATACGCTGTCGCTCAAGCAACTGACTTATATCGAGGCGGTGCGCAGCATCGGCGCCAACGACATGACGATCATCCTGCGCCACATCTTCCCAGGCACGATTTCGTCCGTGGTGGTGTATTTCACGATGCGTATCGGCACCTCCATCATCACCGCCGCGAGCTTGTCCTTCCTCGGCCTGGGTGCGCAGCCGCCGACGCCGGAGTGGGGCGCCATGCTCAACGAAGCACGCGCCGACATGATGACGTCGCCGCACATCGCGATCTTCCCGAGCCTGGCGATCTTCCTGACGGTGCTGGCGTTCAACCTGCTGGGCGACGGCCTGCGCGATGCGCTGGATCCCAAGCTGGACCAGAAGTAATCAAGATAACTGACTGAAATCACCGAGAGCGCGGACATGCTCCGCCAGCAAGGCAATGAGTAACAAATATCCTCCTCACGTTGGCAAGCTGCCTGCCGGCGCGGGCAACAGCATCGCCGATGTACCCGGCGTCACAGTCGGCCACTGCACGCTGAACTACGGCGGCATCCAGACCGGCGTGACCGTCGTGCGGCCGCATGGCGGCGACCTGTTCCGCGAGAAGATCCCGGCCGCTGCCGTCACCCTGAACGGCTTCGGCAAAAGCGTCGGCCTGATGCAGGTGGAAGAGCTGGGCGTGCTGGAAACACCGATCGCCTTGACCAATACCTTTGCGGTGGGAACCGTCGCGACGGCGCAGACACGCGCGGCCATCGCGGACAATCCCGGGATCGGCCGCGCGCTGCCCAGCATCAATCCGCTGGTGTTCGAGTGCAATGACGGCTATCTCAATGATCTGCAGGCGTTTTCTATTGAAGAGCAGCATTACCTGCATGCTCTACAAAACGCTTCGGATCAGGTGGCGCAGGGCGCAGTCGGCGCCGGCCGCGGCATGTCCTGCTTCGAACTCAAGGGCGGCATCGGCAGCGCTTCGCGCAAGGCCGCCATCGGCAGCGCGGAGTATACCGTCGGCGCGCTGGTGCTGGCCAATTTCGGCAAGCTGGCCGACCTGATTGTCGCCGGCGAGCCGCTGGGACGTACGCTCAAATGCGTGCAGAAGCCGAACAGGGAGCCGGAGAAGGGCTCCGTCATCATGCTGATCGCCACTGACGCGCCGCTCGACGCACGTCAGCTGCGTCGCCTCGCCGCGCGCACCGGCGCCGGTCTGGCGCGCACCGGATCGGTCTACGGACACGGCAGCGGCGATATCGCGCTGGCGTTTTCCACCGCGCAGACGGTGCCGCATCACGTGGATGCCGCGTCGCCGGCGATGCATTTCACCTGCCTGCATGACGGCCTGCTGGATCCGTTGTTTCACGCGGTTGCCGACAGCACGGAACAAGCCATCCTCAATGCTTTATTTGCGGCTGAGACCGTCAAAGGAAGGGACGGGCATCAACGCCGCGCATTGCGCGATCTCATGGCTGAGTTAGCCACCATGGAGCACATATGAATGTACTGATTTCCGTCGACATCGAAGGCATTGCCGGTGTCTTCCACCCTGAACAGACGCGTCCCGGCAACGGCGAGTACGAGCGCGCCCGCCGCCAGATGACCGAAGAAGCCAACGCCGTCATTCGCGGCGCCCTGGCCGGCGGCGCGCAGGAGATCGTGGTCAACGATTCCCACGGCAGCTTCCGCAACCTGTTGCCGGATCTGCTGCATCCGGCCGCGCGCATGGTGCTCGGAAAGCCGCGCGTGCTGGGCATGATGGGCGGCGTGGCGGACAACATCGACGCCGTCATGATGGTCGGCTATCACTCGCGCTCGCAAACGCGCGGCATCCTGGCGCATACGATCAACAGCTTCGCGTTTTCCCGCGTCTGGTTCAATGGCGTGGAGCTGGGCGAAGCCGGCATCTATGGCGCATTGGCGGGCGAGCATGGCGTGCCGGTGATTTTCGGCAGTGGCGACGATGCTTTCGTGGAAGAGACGCAGCCCTTGTTTCCGCATGCGCGCTTCGCGGAGATCAAGAAAGCCCACGGCGCCAACAGCGGCGATTCGCTGTCGCCGCAACAGGCCTGCGCATTGCTGGAAAAAACCGCACGGGAAGCCGTGCAGGCAGCACGCTCCAAGCAGATGCCGAAGTACCGCATCGAAGTCCCGGTTACCTGCCGCCTGCAGGTGCAGACGCCGGCGCTGACCGATTTGTTCTGTCAGTTGCCGATCGTGGAGCGGGTGGATGCGGTGACGCTGAAGTTCGATGCGCCGACAGTGGAGTTTGCGGTGAGAGTGTTGAACAGTTTGTCGGCGATGTCGTTCATGTTGCGGTGAGTGGCAAAAAGGGAAAACCGTGTTTGCTCTTTCGGCTATCTCAAATGCCGTCAAGTTCAACGATATCGACGGATTCCAGCAGCGAAGCGCTGCATAGACAGATTGCTAGCCGTTCATGCGGGAGGACCCGGCAATTCCAGCCGCTGCCGATACCGCCGATGGCATCGTCTTGCCCTTGATTGCAGGCGAGCTTGTAGAGTGCTTCCTTGCATCCCCACAGGCGATAGTAGGCCGCAGGGCGCCGATCCTCCGGCTGCTGCATCATCCAGTGCATTTCTTCCTGGTCGAATGCCGCCATGCCGGCGGCAGCGATATTGCGAGGTTGGGTCTTGTCTTCTATATCCAATCCCACATGGCAAACAGCGCTGCCGATGCAGGCTATCCAGCCATGGCTGTGCGAAAGGCTGAAGTGGAAATCGGAGGCGGCGTGTGACACGGGAAGCTCCAGCAATGGAGCATTGCCTTCGCGTTCGGTGATGACGATGTCGGTGGCAGTTACACCAAGCACAATTTGTGCCGCATGCCGCAGCAGCATGCGTCCCAGCAGAAATTGCCGAGCCCGTTGCGGGCGGAGGAAACGGGCGTATCGTTCGCGCTCGTTCGTTCCCAGGGCGGAAGCAAGCGAAGCCAGTCGGGCTTCGCTTGCCAGATCGCCGTTCAGAAGCCACAGTGTGGCTGCCGGCTCCCGAGAAACAGCAGGTGTTTTACTAGTCTGCAATTTTGACGAAATCACCCTTGAGCGCAACGCCGGCGACGAAGGCACCTGCATGGCATTCAAATTTATCGACGCTGGCCATCTCGTTTTTCTTGTAATAGCTCACGATGTTGATGACGGCATTGGCGCCCAGTTGTTTGGCACGGGTCTCAAATGTCAGCAAAGCCGAAAGGAAAGCCCAGTTGCAGGCAACTTCATCCGGCTTGCCGAAAGAATTGGTCTTGCGGTTGGAGAAATCCGTCGCCAGCTTTTCCAATACGGCAGGGTGTTTTTGATCGGCAAAATAAAACTTCACCGAACCACTGAGCTTTGCCTCTGCATCCTTTGTATTCAATCCATCTTCGATCGGCAGCTTGTATTCAGTGTCCCGGGCCTGGGCAGAGAATGCCGAAGTGGCCAGCATGCAGAATGCGAACGAGAGGGAAATGATTTTTTTCATTGTGTACTCCTTGGTTTTGATGAAGTGGATTTGATTAGATGCCGCCTGTTTAGATCCAGCGCTTGAAGATCAGCGACGTATTGATGCCGCCGAACGCAAAGTTGTTCGACATGACGTATTCGCAATCGAGCTTGCGGCCTTCGCCGGTCAGGTAATCGAGGTCGCCGCATTCGGCGTCGACCTGGTTCAGGTTGATGGTCGGCGCGAACCAGCCGTTGCGCATCATTTCGATGCTGAGCCAGGCTTCCAGCGCGCCGCAGGCGCCCAGCGTATGGCCCATGTAGCTCTTGAGCGAGCTGATCGGCGTCTTGTTGCCGAATACGCGCGCGGTGGCGTTGGATTCGGCGACGTCGCCCTGGCGGGTGCCGGTGCCGTGGGCGTTGATGTAGCCGATGGCGGCAGGATCGAGAGCGGCGTCGGCCAGCGCCATGTCGATGGCGATCTTCATGGTGTCGGCGTTGGGATTGGTGACGTGGCTGCCGTCGCTGTTGGTGCCGAAGCCGACGATTTCGGCGTAGATGCGGGCGCCACGTGCTTTGGCGTGCTCCAGGTCTTCCAGGATCAGCGTGCCGGCGCCTTCGCCCAGCACCAGGCCGTCGCGCTGTTCGTCGAAGGGGCTGGGCGTGATGGCGGGCGTGTCGTTGCGCACGCTGGTGGCGTAGAGCGTATCGAAGACCGCTGCTTCGGTCGCGCACAGTTCTTCCGAGCCGCCGGCGATCATGGCGATCTGGCGGCCGCTGCGGATGGCTTCGTAGGCGTAGCCGATGCCCTGGCTGCCTGAGGTGCAGGCGCTGGAGGTTGTGACAATGCGGCCGGTCACGCCGAAGAATACGCCCATGTTGACCGGGGCGGTGTGCGCCATCATCTTCAGGTAGGTGTTGGCGTTGATGTTGCGGGTGCTTTTTTCGGCGAACATCATGCTGAAATCGGCGATGGCGCTCGGCGTGCCGGCCGAGGAGCCGTAGGCGATGCCGACAGCGCCGCGCTTGAGCAGCGGATCGTCGAGCAGGCCGGCGTCGGCCAGCGCCCATTCGCTGGCGCGGGTCGCCAGCAATGCGACGCGACCCATGCTGCGCGTGGTCTTGCGGTTGTAACGGTCGGATAATTCGAAGGCCGCCGCCGGTGCGCCCAGGCGGGTGTGCAGGCCGCTGTATTCATCCCATTCGGGCATGCGCACGACCGCGTTGCGGTAGCTGCGCAGGCTTTCCAGCGCGTGCTGCCAGTCGTTGCCGATCGGGCTGATGCCGGCCATGCCGGTGACGACGACGCGTCGCTCGGCGATGGTGCGGGGGGCGAGGCTTGCATTGGTCATGCCAGACCTCCGTTGACGGAGATCACCTGGCGCGTGATGTAGGCGGCATCTTCATGCATCAGGAAGCTGACGGCGGCGGCGACTTCTTCCGGCTTGCCGGTGCGGCGCGCGGGGATCATCTTGAGCACTTCTTCCGTCGGCAAGTCCTGCGTCATGTCGGTATCGATCAGGCCGGGGGCGACGCAGTTGACGGTGATGTCGCGCTTGGCCAGTTCCAGCGCCAGCGCTTTGGTGGCGCCGATGATGCCGGCCTTGGCGGCGCTGTAATTGACCTGGCCGCGGTTGCCGACCAGTCCCGATACCGAGGCCAATGTGACGATGCGGCCCGGCCGGCGCCGCCGGACCATGGGCATGGTCAGCGGATGCAACACGTTGTAGAAACCGTCCAGGTTGGTCTTGAGGACGCTGTCCCAGTCCTCTCCGGAGATGGAGGGGAAGGCGTTGTCGCGCGCGATGCCGGCGTTGCACACCACGCCGTAATAGGCGCCGTGCTGTTCGACGTCGCGCAGCAGAATCTCGGCGGTCTGCACGCGCTCTGCAATATCGAATTGCAGGATGCGCGCGGCGCGGCCCAGCGCTTCGATGTCCTTGGCCACCGCTTCGGCGGCGTCGCGCCGGCTGTGGCAGTGCAGGACGATGTCATAGCCGTCGCGCGCCAGGCGCAATGCAATGGCCTTGCCGATGCCCCGGCTGGAGCCGGTGACCAGGATGGTTTTCCCCGTTGTCGTTGTTATGCTTGTCATGCTTCGCTTTCCAGAAACGCTTTGGCGTCATGCGGCTGAAAGACCGATACCGTCGCCTGCGCCAGTTGTTGTTGTGTACTGCTTTCCCTGATGATGCAGGAGAACGATCCCAGGCCGTTCTCCGCTTGTAATAATTGTTGCGCCTCCACGTGCAGGCAGTCGCCGGCGACAAACCAGGAGCGGCTGCACTCGTAACGGCGCGCGCCCAGCAGAAAGCCTATCTTGACCGGTTCGCCGCGCTGTTGTGCATGATACCCGGCGTAGGCGGCGATCGTCTGCGCCATGTATTCGATGCCGACCCAGGCGCCGACGCCGCGTTCGCCATGGAACATGCTGTCGGGACGGATGACGACTTCCGCACACAGCTTGTCGGCGTCGACGCTGACCACGCGGTCCAGCAGCAGCATCGGCGCTGCGTGCGGGACGAGGGTGGCGATGGCGGGCAGGCGCATGTCGGCGTTCATGTCAGCTTCTCCCGAAGATCAATGCGGCGTTGCTGCCGCCGAAGGCGAAGGAATTGCTCAGCACATAGCGCGGCGGGTGACCGAGCGCCTTGCCGACATGCACCACGTTCAGCGCCGGCAATGCCGGATCGGCCCGGCCGTCCCACAGGTGCGGCGGCAGCAAGCCGGTCGGATTGTCGTCTTGCATGGTCAGCCAGCACAGGCCGGCTTCGATGGCGCTGGCGGCGCCCAGCGTGTGTCCGGTGAAGGACTTGGTCGAACTGACCGGTGTCGCTGCGCCAAACAACTGGTGGACCACCTTCGATTCCATGGCGTCGTTTTGCAGGGTCGCGGTGCCGTGCAGGTTGATGTAGTCGATTTGCTCCGGGGCGATGGCGGCGCGTTGCAAAGCCTGCGTGATGGCCAGCGCCGCGCCTTTTCCTTCCGGATCGGGCGCCGAAATGTGATGGGCGTCGGACGATTCGCCCCAGCCGCGGAGCGCCACCGTCGCCGGTTCCGCCGTCATGAGGAAGAGTGCGGCGCCTTCGCCGATGTTGATGCCGTGGCGATTGGCGCTCAATGGATTGCAGCGCTCGGCGCTGACCGAATCCAGCGCGGCGAAACCGGCGACGGTGAAATCGCACAGCGTATCCACGCCGCCACTGATGACGGCGTCGCACAGGCCCATGTTGATCAGGCGCGCGGCGCTGGCCATGGCCTTGGCGCTCGACGAGCAGGCGCTGGAATGGACATAGGCCGGGCCGCTGACGCCGAGCGTCGTTGCCAGCGCGGCGGCAGGCGAGCCGAGTTCTTGCTGGCCATAGTGGAAGTGGGCGGGGAATCGTCCGTGGGCGAGGTAATGCCTGAACGCCGTTTCGCCCTCTGCGATGCCGGAGGTGCTGGTGCCCAGCACGATGCCGATGCGATCCGGGCCGAAGCGCGCGATCAGCGCGTCCACCTCCGGCCGTATCCGTTCCAGCGCCGCCAGCGCGAGGCGGTTGTTGCGGCTGCGTTCGCGCAGCGGCAGGTGGCTTACTTCGGGCAACTCTTCATCGGCAAGGTGGATGGCGCCGACAGTGCGGGCAATTCCGGCGGACGGAAATCGCTCGCTGGCATGCAAGCCGCTGTCGCCGGCGAACAGGCGCTGCCTGATCCCGGCGTGGGTGTCGCCGAGCGAGCAAATCATCCCGAGTGCATTTAAATAAATCGTCATGGTGCGGTGATAACCGATTGTATGGTCAGCTTGTAGCGGTAGCGCAAATTGGTCAGGATCACCTTGCCGCCCCACGCTTTGCGGTCAGGATAATCGATTTGCGTGACGACTTCGTGATTCAGCAGCAAGGTCCGCTGCATGTCGTTCTCTTCCAGCTCCCAGCCTGCGGGCAAGGCCGCGCGGATGGCGGCGGCGGGCCAGAGCGTGAGTTGCACGTCCTGCAGGACGTCTTCGCCCCGTACTTCCTTGGGCAGCATGAAGTGGCGCCAGGTTTTCAGTTCCTTGCCGTCGTAGTGCAGCGACATCACGCGCTGGCCGAACGCCAGGCCGACCAGGTCGAGATGGTCGGGCTCGATTTCGAGCACGGTGTCGATGTCGTCGGTGCGGCCGGCGCGTTCTACTGTCAGGTGTTGCTGCAGGCTGAGCGAGGCGCCCAGCGATGCCGGCGCAAGCTGCAGGTGCAGGCGTGCCGATGCAGCAGGCGGTTCAGGCGGCGTGGCAGCGCACGCCGACAGCAGTAATGCCGCCACGACGGAAGAAATGACCGGGTTCAGGCGCATATGCTTTCCAGTGCCGTCAGGCGGCGCTTGCTTTCGCTGACGAAGGGATTGCTCTGGTCCCAAGCATAGCCGGCCAGGATGGACGAAATCATGCGGCGTATCGCCGGCTCCTGGTTTTCGTGGAAGATGATTTTCTGGAAGCCGCCGGCATACCAGGATTCGACGAAGGTGCGGAAGGTGTCGACGCCGCCTTTCAGCGGCTTGGCATAGTCGTTTTCCCAATCCACCGCTTCTCCGGCGAGCATGCGCGTCAGGGTATCCGTCGCCATGCTGGCGGATTTCAGCGCAATGGTGACGCCTGACGAGAAAATCGGATCGAGGAATTCGCCGGCATTGCCGAGCAGGGCGTAGTTCTTGCCCCACAGCGACGTCACGTTGGCGGCATAGCCGGAGATGGTGCGCGCCGGGGTATCCCACTCGGCATGTTGCAGCAAGGCGCACAAGGTCGGGTCTTGCATGACCAGCGTGCGCAGCTTGGTCGTTTCATCGCCGGGGATATCGTTGAGGAAAGACGATTCCGCCACCACGCCGATGGAGCAGCGGCCGTGCGCGAACGGAATCAGCCAGTACCAGACGTCGTGATGTTGCGGATGCACCGTGATGCGGATCTTGTTGCGGTCGAATTGCGGATCGCGGATGCCGTCGGCGATATGCGTGAAACAGGCGCCGCGCAAAGGAAAACCGGACGGCCGCTCGAGGTCGAGCAGACGCGGCAGCACGCGGCCGAAACCGCTGGCGTCGAGGATGAAGCGGGATTCGATGGTGTATTCGCGACCGTCGGCATCACGCACCTGCGTGCGTGGGCGTTCGCCGTCCAGGTCGACCGCGGTCACGGTCTGGCGATAGCGTATCTCGGCGCCTTGCAGTTCAGCTTGCCGCGCCAGCAGATGATCGAAATCGGCGCGTTGCACCTGATAGGTCGTGCCCCAGCCCGGCGAATGCTTGTCGCGGAAATCGAAAGAAGTCCGGCGTTCGCCGCACACGAAGGACGCGCCGTTCTTGAACTGGAAGCCATGCTCCACCACCGCTTGCAGCATGCCGGCCTGTTCCAGGTAGGCCATGCTTTGCGGCAGCAGGCTCTCGCCGATGGAAAAGCGCGGGAACTGTTCGCGTTCGATGACCAGCACCTGGTGGCCGCGACGGCGCAGCAGCGCGGCTGCGACCGCACCGGCAGGGCCGGCGCCGATGATCAGGATGTCGTGTTGCTCGATGTTGCTAGCTGGCGTCATGAGAGTACGGCTGTAAGCCGGCAAAACAGGGTGAAGCAAGCCAGACCAAGGCCATGCCGATCAGCATGGTCAGCCCGAATGCGTGCAATGGAGGACTGCTGCTGAGAGCCAGCAATCCGAAGGAGAGCAAGGCGCTGATTGCCGACAAGCCAACCGTCAGCCAGGCGAAACGCCGATGGCGCTCCGCGGGCTCCTGCAGGAAAATGCCGTAATCGACGCCGAGCCCCAGTAGCAACAGACATGCCAGTACATGGAATAGTTGCAAGGGCTGGCCGGTTGCGCCAAACAGCGCCAGCGTCGCCAATGTCGCCAGCAGCGGCGGCGCAATCGCGCGCCAGGCAGCGCGGCGATAGCGCAAGGACAGCAGCACGAAAATGGTGGCGTATGCCGCCAGCAAAGCCCAGGTCATGTATTGCCGGTAATAGCTCAGAACGGAGGAAATGTCCGCTACCTTGTCGACCCATTGCACGCCGTCGATTTTTGGAGCCACGTCGGCCAGTACCTGCAACTGGCGATAATCGCTCAGGCCGCGCACCGCGACGATGCTGGCGTATCGGTCTCCAGTCTTGCCCAGCCACAGATGGCGCCAGGGCTGACCGGCCGGCGAGGCGACGAAGGCATCCGGCAACAAGGGTTTGCTCTGCGCCAGCAAACGTTGCCGCAGGTCTTGTTGCCATTGCCCGTTCTCATCGATGGCGGTCGCAATGGCGGCGAGCGCGCCTTGCGGCGCCAGCAATTTGTCGACAATCAGGTCGTGGTCGGCGTGTTGCTGCTGCTGCGACGGCACCCAGTTGGAAACCGCTTGCACGCCGCTGATCAGCTTTTTGTCGATGGCGGTTTGCAGTTGCCGCTTCAGTTGTTCTTCGCGTTGCAGGACGATTTCGGCGGACTCGCCGCGCACCAGATAAAACTGCGCCGGCGTCGGCGTGTCGAGCAGCTTGCCGAGCTTGATCTGGTCGTCGAGCAGATGCTGCGGCGTTTTTTGCAAGGCGCGGATATCGTCGCTGACTTTCAGACGCGTCAGCCCGGCAACGACAAAGACGGTGAACGCCGCCAGCAAGACGAAGCCGATGCGGTTGAAGCGGAATTGCGGCCATTTGACTATGCCGCGGCTATAACGGTCGGCCAGCGCGGTGCTGCGCAAGCTGTCGGCATGGATCAGCGCCGGGAACCACAGGATCACGGTCAGCCACGCAAACAGCAATCCCAGCACCGAGAACACCGCCATCTGGCGCAGTCCCGGGAAGGGCGTCAGCGCCATGCCGAGATAACCGATCACCGCCGCCAGCAGCATCAGGCCGAGGCCGGGCAGCAAGCGGTGCAGCAGTTGGCGCGAATCCATGTGCCGGTTCGCGCCGAGCCGCGCACACAGGAAATAAATCGCATAGTCCTGTGCGATGCCGACCAGGCTGGCGCCGAACACCAGCGTCAGCAGATGCAGGCGACCGAACAGCAACCAGCTGACCGACAGCGCGCCCAGGCAGCCGATGGCGATCGACAGGGCAATCAGCGCAATCGGCTTGAGCGAGCGGAACGTCAGCCACATCAGCAGCACGATGCCGATCAGCGAACCGGCGCCGATGGTGGCCATTTCGCTGCCGGCTTGTCGACTGCCTGCCGCGGCGTGGAGAATGACGCCGGCGGTGAGGACTTCCGCATCCGGCACGGATTGCTTTGCGGCTTGTGTGGCTTGGTCAAGCAGGGGAATGACTTGTTCCTGCGCGGAGATCGAGAAGGCCGACGGTTGCAGATTCATCAGCAGCAGGACATAAGAACGCCCGCCGCTTTCCACGAACAGGCGGCCGTCGCGCGGACGCACCGGCGTCTCTTGCGCGCGCGCCTGCACCCAGCCGCCGAACAGGCCGAACGGATCGTCCTGCCATGCGCCCAGTTTGGGGCCGCCGCTGCCGAACATGCCGTACATCGCGCTCAGCGCCAGTTGGCTCCATTGCTGCGGCGAGTCGTTGCGCAGCTTGTCGCGTTGCTCCTGCGTGAGCAGCATCAGGCGGCTCTGGTCGAAGGTCGACAGCCACGCGCCTTGCAATTGCGCGGCGTCGCCTGTCATCGCTTGCAACAGCGACGGCTGTTTGCCGATGAGCGCTTCATACGCCGATGCGGCTTGCACGGCCTTGCCCCAGTCGCGCTCGCCGACGAGGACGACGACTTTTTGCTGGGCGCTGTCGACCATGTGCGCAAAGGCTTGCTGCATCGCGTCGTCATGTCGCGACGACGGCAGCAGGGCCAGGATGTCGGTGTCGGGACTGACACGCTGGACCAGCCACAGATACGCGTTGTGGCCGAGCAGCAAGGCGACGACCAGCAGCCATGCCAACGCCAGGCCGCGCATCGCCCGGGGGGCCGTCGATGAACCTGCGTCGCTGTCGGCGCGCTCAGTCAAACATGGCTCCTTCTTCGGGCGTCATGGCCTTGTCGCCGGTCTGAATGCCGGAGAACACGATGTCGGTATGGTCGCCCGAGGCTTCCTGCATGGTGACCTTGTTGACGTAAGCGCCGCCGTCGAGCTGGATGTCGCCGATGGCCTTGGCCAAGCCCGGCTCGCGCGCCTTGAGGGCGACATGCCAGTTGCCGTTCTTGATGGTGCCGTCGAGTTCAAACAACTTGTCGAGCTGGCTCAGGTCGCCTGCCAGCAGCGAGAAGAGCACGTTGTTGATCATCTTGACGACGGGTTCCTGCTGGGCGTCGAGGCGCATGGCGACGCGGCCGTTCTGCATCTGCACGATGGCGTTGCGCGTGATGCGCAAGGTGTTGGGGAACGGTTGCAGGGTTTGCCACAGGACGCCCTTGCCGGCAGCGACGCAGAAGCGTCCGTTCGACAGCAGCGGTTTCTTGATGCCGGTCAGTTGCTTGGTCTGGTCGAAGCGGCCGCACATGATCGCCGGTTTGGCGAGCGCGGCCTGGATTTGCGCGACGGGCGCGGCGGCGTCGGCGGTGGCGCAGAATGCCGCCGTCACTGCCAGCGCGCCCAGTATCGTATGGAAAATGCGGAAAGAAAGAATCATGTCGGTTCCGGATAAGGTAAGCCCAGCTTTTGCCACAGCACGCGCGGGCTGACGAAGCACATTTCGCGCTTGTCCATCTGCACCGCCACCTGCGTGCTGACGCCGCGCGTGAGGCGCTGGCCGCTGGCGGCGTCGGTCACCAGGTATTCCATCTTCAGGCGGTTTTCCCATTCGGTGATGGCGGCGCGCACCTTGATGCGCTGGCGGAAAACCGCCGGGTTGGAGTAGCGCACCTGCAGGTCGATGATGGGCCACATGTAGCCGGATTCCTTCATCGCCGCGTAGTTGTAGTCGATCTGGTCGAGCAGCGCGCAGCGGGCGGCTTCGAAGTATTCGATGTAGCGGCCGTGCCAGACCACCTCCATCGGATCGAGGTCGTAGAACTGGATTTGCAGTTCCACCTCGGCTTGCCAGGGTGAGTTGGCGAGCGTGATCTTGGCGTCGGCAGGCAGCTTAGTCATACAGGCTCCAGCTGCGTGCGCGGATGCGTTGCAGCAGCAGGCGCAGGTCCGGTTCCAGCATGCGGTCTTCGGCGACCGGCGCGATGTCGGCGGCAAGCGCTTCCTGCATGGCGGCCAGACGTCCGCCCGGCAGATCGGCCAGCGGGGTTTCGGGTTGCAGCTCGCTGCGCAGCCAGACGCCCTGGCGCACGGTGATCAGCAATGCGGCGACGACTTGTTCCGTCAGTTCCAGCACGCGCAGGCAGTCGCGCGCGGCGATGGTGCCCATGCTGACCTTGTCCTGGTTGTGGCATTCGGTCGAACGCGAGAACACCGAGGCCGGCATGGTCAGCTTCAAGGCTTCGGCGGTCCACGCCGAGGAGCTGATCTGCAGCGCCTTGAGGCCGTGGTTGATCGCCGCGCGCGGTCCCTTGGCGCCCGACAGGTTGGACGGCAGGCCGTTGTTGTAGCGGCTGTCGACCAGCAGCGCCATCTGGCGGTCGAGCAGGTCGGCGATGTTGGCGACGGCGTTTTTCATGCTGTCCATGGCGAAGGCGATATGGCCGCCGTAGAAATGGCCGCCGTGCAGCACGCGCTCGTTGTCGGGATCGATGATGGGATTGTCGTTGGCGCTGTTGAGTTCGTTCTCGATATTGCTGCGCAGCCATGGCAGCGCGTCGGTCAGCACGCCGATGACGTGCGGCGCGCAGCGGATCGAGTAGCGGTCCTGCAGGCGCTTTTCATTGCGCAGCGGCTGGTCGCAGGCGAGATCGGTCTGCAGCCAGCCGGCCACTTGCTGCTGGCCCGGATGCGGCTTGACCGAGAACAGCGTGGCGTCGAAATGGTGGGCGTTGCCGTCCAGCGTAAAGCTGGCCATGGCGGTGATGCGGGTGGCCAACCGGCACAGGTATTCGGCGCGTTGATACGCCAGGCAGGCCAGCGCGGTCATGACGGCGGTGCCGTTCATGATCGCCAGGCCTTCTTTCGGGCGCAGGCGCAGCGGCGTCATGCCGGCGGCTTGCAGGGCTTGTGCGGCGTCGATTTGTTCGCCGTTCTTCCAGACCTGGCGTTCGCCGCACAGCACGGCCGCGAGATAGGACAGCGGCGTCAGGTCGCCGCTGGCGCCGACCGAGCCTTCGGACGGAATCAGCGGCAGCAAGTCGTTTTGCAGCAAGCCTTCAATCTGTTTGAGCAAGCCGACGCTGACGCCGGAATAGCCTTTGCTGAGCGAGGTCAGGCGCGCGGCCAGGATGGCGCGCGTTTGTTCAGGCGTGAATACGCTGCCCAGGCCGCAGCCGTGATAGGTATAGAGATGATGCGGCAGCTCGGCGATCAGCTCCGGCGGCACGGTCACCGTGCACGAGTCGCCGTAGCCGGTGGTGACGCCGTAGACGGTGCCGTCTTCGCGCAGCAGGCGATCGAGGAAGTCGGCGCCGCGCTGGATGCGCGCCAGGAAGTCCGGCGCATCGGACAACGCCGCCTGCGCAGAGCCTTCGGCGATGGCGTTGACCTGCTCGATGGTCAGCGGTGACGTGCCGAAGGTGACGAAGCCGGCAGCAGCCGGAGATTTAGTGTGGGGCATCGTGGCTATCCAGTGTGGGCAGGGCCCAGAAATCGTAAAAGTTGAACCATTGCAGCGGCGCTTGCAGGCAATGGTGTTCCAGGCGTGCGGCATAGTCGGCCGCCAGTTCGCCGAGCAATTGGTCGCGCTGCTTGCGCGGCAACCGGATCCGTTCACGAAAGCCTTCAAAGCAAAGCTCCGCGCCGTCGCGCGTGCGGCGCGAGAACATCAGGTAGACCGGGCAATTCAGCAGGCTCGCCAGCACATAGGGGCCGATGGGGAAGGGCGCCGTTTCCCCCATGAAAGGCGCAAGCGCCACGCGCGGGTTGGGCGATACCGGTATGCGGTCGCCGGCGATGACGACGAATTCGCCGTGTGCGACCTTGTCGGCCAGGATCACGGCGGTGGCCGGCGTCATCTCGGTGACCTGCATCAGGTTCATCTGGCTGCCCGGATCGAGCTGGGCCAGCATCTTGTTGAAGGCTTGTGCATGTTTGGTGTGTACCAGCACCGTCAGCTTGACGGTAGGGTGCCGGCGGCCGAGCACGCGGCATAATTCGAGATTACCCAGATGCGTACAAATCATGAGTCCGCCGCGGCCTTGTGCGATGGCATCGGTGATGGTTGCGCGGCCATGGACATGCACCTTGTCCATCGGGAACAAGCCGCCCCACAACAGCATCTTGTCGAGCAGGCTTTCGCCGAATGCCGCGAAATGGCGGAATGCACCGCGCAGGCCGACCGGCGTCGCCAACGTCGGATGCGCCGCGCGCAGGCGTGCAAGGTAATCGACGGATGCTTTTCGCGCCAGAGGATTGCGCGCCATGTACCAGACCAGCACCGGATATAGCATCAGCCGGAACGGCCAGCGGCCGAACAGGCGATGGACGAAAAACAGCAGGCGCATGCCGGCGACGAAACTGACTTCGTTGATCTGCGCCCAATGTCTGCCGGATGGCGAGTGGGGCGGCCGGGGCTGCATGGTCGGTGTTTCCTTGTTCGTCGTCATGGCGCCGCCGCTCCTCGCACCATGGCAGAGAGTTTGCGGGTCAGCAGCAGCGGCGCGCGCCGCAGCATGCCGAAAAACAGCACGGCATGCATGCGCGAGATCAGCGCGTTGTCGAACCAGAGCCTGAAATGCGATACGCCGTCCGCCGGATAGCGCACGCGCGTGGGCAGGTTGATCACCTGCACGCCGCGCCAGTGCAAGCGCACCAGGATTTCGGTATCGAAATCCATGCGGCTGCCAATTTTTTGTGTCGCGGTCAGCGCCGTGACGACCGCCAGCGGATAGATGCGAAAGCCGCACATGGAATCGCGGATGTCGAAGGACAGCGTATTGATCCAGACCCAGACGTGGGTCAGGTAGCGCGCATACAGACGGCCCTTGGGCACGCTCGCGTCGTAGATCGGGCAACCGTTGATGACCGCATGCGGGTGGACGGCGCTCAATGCGGCGAAGCGGGAGATATCGGCGGTGTCGTGCTGGCCGTCGGCGTCGATCTGCAGCCCATGGCTATAGCCTTGCTGCGCCAGATGGCGCAAGCCGGTCATGACGGCGTCGCCCTTGCCGCGATTGACGCCGTGGCGCAGCAGGGCGACTTGCCGCGGGTGGTTCGCCGCAAGCTGATCGAGCACGGCGGCGCACGTACTGTTGCTGCCGTCGTCGACCAGCACGCAGTGCAAGCCATGTTGCAGCACGGCTTGCAATACGTCCGGGATGGCGCGCTCGTGGTTGTAGACGGGGATGACGACACCGATCTTCGGTGCTTCTGTCGTTGCGGCGTTCATCGTGAGTTTCCGAGCAGGATGCGTCCGCTGGCGTGCTGGCCGTCGGCGGAATGCAGGCGGAACGCCAGCGCGCTTTTTTGCATGTCGTGTTCCAGCTCCAGGCTGACTGTCGCGCCGGGAACGATCACGCGCTGGAATTTCAGCGCCTGCATGCCGGTGCAATCCGGCGGCAGGGGCAGATACCGGCGTCCCAGTTCCAGCGCCCAGTTCACTTGCGCGACGCCGGGCAGGATAGGCGTTTCGGGGAAATGGCCTTGGAAATACAGCAGGTCTTCCGGCACGCGCAGTTGCAGCGTGACCTGGGTTGCGGTGCGTTGCATCAGCGTATGTTCGGGCAGCAGCGGACGCGTCGGGGCGGGTTCTTCCAGCAACGCGCTCAATGCAGCCAGCGTGGTTTTGCCTTGCGTGTTGGCCGGCATCGCGTCGAGGTAGCGCCACATGCGCGGCAGCGCCACGCTTTCTATCGCTTCCGCCAAGGCAGCGCGCAGTTGCGTGTTGAGCGCCAGCTTGCCTTGTTGTTCCAGTACGTCGCGGCCGGCTGCCGTCGGCACCACAAAAGCCGCGATGCGGTCGCGCTGGCCGGGCGCCTGGTGCAGCATGGCGCGCGCTTCCGCCGCCAGCGGCGAGGCCAGCAGCAGGCGTTCGATCTGGTCGAGCGAGATGCGTTTTTCCTCCAGCTTGACGATGCGGTCGGCGCGGCCGCGCAGGGTGAATTTCTGTCGATCTGCAAATTCGACTCTGTCGGCCATGCGCAGCCAGTTGCCGTCGGGCAGGTGGGGCGAGCGGACTTCCAGGCAATCGTGTTCGGTGTTCAGCCGCACGTCGACATGCGGCATGGGTTGCCAGCTGTCGTCGCGTTCAATTCCCGGCAAGGGCTGACGCCAGGCGATGCCGCCGGTTTCCGAGCTGCCGTAGATTTCGATCGGACTATGTCCGAATTGCCGGTGCGTCGCTGCCGCAACGTCGGGCAGCAACGGACCACCGGACGAGAAGATGGCTTGCAGACGGGTGATGTCGGGTTGCACCGGACTTTCCGGCAAACGTTTCAAATGCGCCGGGCTGGACAGCAGCAACCAGGGGCGTTGCGGGGCAATCGCCGCGAGGTCTTCCGGAAAGAACGCGCTGCGTGCATGGATCGCGCGGCCCGCGCAAATCGGCCACAGTACTTTGAACAGCAAACCGTAAATATGCTGATGCGAGACAGTGGAGACGATTTCGGAGGCGCCTGCGCGCACGCCGAACAGCGCGTCCAGCGTGGCGACTTCGTTCGACATTTGCGAGAGCTTTTTCGGGATGGCTTGCGCAGCGCCGGTACTGCCCGAGGTATAGACCACCAGGCCGATGAAGTCGCCGTCCAGTGTGGCGGCAGGTGCGACGGCGGATGCGAGGTTTCCGGAATCCGGAACAGGGGCAGCCAGCGGCTTCCATTCCTGTTCGAAGTCGCCGATGAAGTCGTCGACATCCGCGGCCAGCGCTTTGCACGTCTCCGGCAAGGCGTCGCTGGGCAGGTAGACCGTCTTGCCGGCTTGCCAGGCGCCGAACAGCGCCGCGGCAAAGTCGATCGTGTCCTGCATGTAGAGCGCGAAATTGTTGCCGCCGCGGTTTGCCAGCAGTTGTCGCCATTGGTCCGTTTCGCGGCGGAATTGTGCGTTGCCGACCGCGTCGCGATTACGCCAGCCGATGAGGTGGTCTTCGGCGCGCGCCGACGACCACATGGCGGGCAGCGCCAGCATGTCAATGAATTCAGGCATGGTGATGACGCCTGACATAGAAGCGCACGATATATTCGCCGACGAACAGCACGCCCATCAACACGTAGGAAATCGCGCCGGTGTAGAGCGACCAGACCGCTTCCGAGGCCCACACTGCGGTGGCGAAAGCGATGCAGCCGTTGAGCGCAAAGAAGGCGCACCATACTTGTGTGACGCGGCGGGTGTAGGCAATGGCGAATGTCGGCAGGTCCGGATCCTGCAGGCGCGCGAGGCGTTCGATGATGGACGGCGGGCGCACCAGGCTGGCGCCGAACAGGGCCAGCATGCCGAGGCTGACGATCACCGGATACAGCTTCAGCGGCAACAGCGCGTTCCAGAACAGCGCCGGTACGGCCAGCGCCAGGGCGGCCAGGCTCATCCAGCGGTAGCGCTGGCCGAGTTTGAAGGCGAACAGGCGCAACACGGCGATCGCGACCAGCACCAGCGCCAGCAACCGCGGTTCCATTTTCCCGTGCGCATACCAGATCAACAGTGGATATACCAGGATGATCAGCGTGGTCAGGACATTGGCGAAATCAGGCTTTTTCATCCGCCTGCAGCAGCGTCGCAATCACGTCGACCACATCCTGCACGGTGCGCACGGTGCGGAATACGTCGGGATGGATGCGCTTGCCGGTCATCTGGTTCAGTTTGACGACGATGTCGACGGCGTCGATGCTGTCGATGTCGAGATCGGTATAAAGATTCGATTGCGGAGAGATCCTGGCTTTGTCGAGTTCGAACATCTCGTGCAGCATGTCGACGATCCAGACGTAGATCTCGTCCTTGTTCATGGTTGGCGCTAAGGTGGTCATGGTGAGCCTGCTTCCTGCTTATTGGGCGTGTTGGCTGTGTTGGAGGTGACTGGCGATCAGGGCTTCCAGGGATTGAACCGAGGCGAAATGCTTGCGGGTCTCTTCGGAATTCGCGGATAAAACAACGCCGTAGCGTTTTTGCAGGGCGACGCCCAGTTCGAGGGCGTCGATGGAATCCAGACCCAGTCCGTCGCCGAACAGCGGGGCGGCGGAATCGATGTCGGACGGACGGATGTCTTCCAGTTGCAGAACTTCGATGATGAGCTCTTTGATTTCTTCGTCAAGTCTTGGCATCGCCTAGCTTTCTTTCATGAAATGGTTTTGCAGGTAATACGTGAGCTGGCGTGCTGCCAGGGTCGGATTGTCGGCCTGGCCGGTCACTTCCCTGATATCGATATCCTGCTGAATCTCGATGCTGAAGTGTGCCATGGTTGGCGGCACTTTCCACCATTTGTCGCCTTTGGCGAGTGTTCCCGGCGTGCAACGGATGAGCACCGGCGTGATCGCGCATTCGCCGCGCACGGCGACATTGGCTGCGCCGCGCTTGAATGTCATGTTGCCGTCGGCCGGGGTGCGCGTGCCTTCCGGGAAAATGATCAGGTTGCCGCCGCTGCGGATGGAGGCGATGCAGTCGTCGACCAGTTCCGGGCCGTCCTCGTTGCTGATATAGCCGGCCGCCCGTACCGGGCCGCGGGTAAAGGGATTGCGCCACAAGGCGCCTTTGACGATGCAGTCGGCCTGGCGCACGAAGGCCATCAGCAAGACGGTGTCGATCAGGCTGGGATGGTTGGCGAGGATCAGCAGGCCGCGGCGTTGCAGTCTTTCCAGGCCGGTGATCTCATAGCTGAGTACGCCCAGTGCGCGCATGAGTTCGACGAAGGCACGGAACGCCAGGCGAATGATGCGGCGCGCCCAGAGCGTGCGGCGCTGTTGGTCGCGCACGACAAGATTGAGCAGCGGAAAGACGGCCAGTCGCAACGCCAGGCCGCCGGCGCCGAACGCGGCGAAGCTGATGCCGGTTCCACATACTCGCCAGTATTTGCTCAAAAGGGCGTTTTGCTGCCTGGTCGATTGCTTCGTCGAACGCGTGATCGGCTTTCGTCTGTTCAACCAGTCAAGCATGGCGGCTCCAGCGCCAGCGGCGTCCGTTGGCTACGCGCGCGAGTTCGGCGTCGCGGCGCAGGAAAAAGCGCAGGATGTCCAGTCCGGCCGGGGCTGCGGAGAGATTGACGGCAGTATCGTCCGCCTCGTCCGCGGCAGACCAGGACAGCGAAAAACGCTCGCCCGCGTATTCACTGCTGGCCGGTTGCAGCAGCCAGGCCCAGGCATAGCTTTCTTCGGCGCAGTCGTTGTAACTGTCGAAGGCGGCGGGCGGCGGGCTGTCCGACATGACCAGCAACACTTGCGGCGCGCCGTCGGCCAGCAGGCCGCAGGCTTCGATCAGGGCGTGTTCGACCGTGCCGGGACCGGCGGCGATGGCGATGCCGTTGCCGCGATCGCCGCGTGCTATCGAGAACAGGCCGGCATTGGCGTTGTGTACGGAGAGGCTGAATGCTGTGGGAGACAGCGGCGCGTTGCCGGCCAGTTCCATCAGCAACTCGACCGAACGCGCGCATTCGCCGTGGCGGGAGGCAAAAATGACGGGGATATCGGATTGCGTCGGCAGGCATTGGTAAGCCGCTTCCAGCGCCATCTTGCCGGCCGGGCTGGCGCGCCGACGCAACATCGGCGGCATGTCCTTGACTTTGGGTTCAGTCGGTTCGGAGGGGTGTTTCCGGTCGTGAGCCCACTCCAGCCATGCGGCAGCGGTGTCTAAACCAGGCGCCCAAGCCGTATGCGATGCGACAGAAAAACTGACATCCCCAAAACGCATATTTCTATTCGAATGCTGTCGATTGCCCATGCTCTCTTCGCAAACGTTACCGTTATGTCAATCAGATAGGGCAGTTGTTATTTGCGTCCGGAGTCTGTTATACCACTCCGGCAAGCAATCCTGTCAACCGATCCGATTGTCCGATAATCGCTGCGACCCCCTCGCATTTTTTGTTAATGTGATAACGAGAGCCGGCTTATTGATCGTTAAAAAAAGTAAATCAAATATTACGATAAAAGTCGCTATAAATTTCTATTTTTGGCCGAATATTCAGGCCAAAAAAAAGGCAGGGACGAGTAATCGTACCTACCTGTTTTGTTCCTGCAACGTGGGCCAACGCATCAACTAACCCCTGGCCTCGCAATCACCGAACAATGCCGACAATCAATTTGTACCGCCTTGCTGCTGAATTGCATATTCATCGCGCATTGAACGCATGCTCAATGCTGATTTTCAATGTCGATACATGATGCTGCAATACTGCTTGCCCCATCAGCACATTTCAGTGCTGGTGCCGGGAGCCGGAATCGAACCGGCACGGTGTCACCACCGCGGGATTTTGAGTCCCGTGCGTCTACCTATTCCGCCATCCCGGCAACGCAAGACCGCGATTATGACGGATTTTGACTAGGCGAGCAAGAGCCTCCTGCAATTTTGCGCATGCCGCGCTGCGACGCAAACAGGTATCATCGCCGCTTGATAGAAAAATGTCGGGGTATGCGGCATCTGAATGCATGTTGAAGATTCGAGAAATTTTGTTGGGCAAGGCGCTGGACCCGCTAAAAAGCGAGACGCGCCATTCGTTGGCGCTGGTGGCGTTTTTGGCGTGGGTGGGACTGGGGGCCGATGGTTTGTCGTCGTCAGCCTATGGTCCTGAGGAAAGTTTTCGCGCGCTGGGCGAGCACACCCATCTGGGCCTTTACCTTGCGCTGGCGACGGCGCTGACCGTCTTCATCATCGCGCTGGCCTACAACCAGGTCATCGAATTGTTTCCCACCGGCGGCGGCGGTTATCGCGTGGCGACCAAGCTGGTCGGTCCCTATTTCGGTCTTGTTTCCGGCGTCGCCCTGATTCTCGACTATGTCTTGACGATCGCCATTTCGATCGCCTCCGGCGTCGACGCGCTGGCGTCCTTGCTGCCGCTCGGCTTCCAGGATTACAAGCTGTGGGCCGAAGCCTTCTTCATCGGCATGCTGATCGTGCTGAATCTGCGCGGACTGAAAGAAGCGATCCGGTTCCTGCTGCCTGTCTTCCTCGGTTTCGTCGCGACCCATCTGGTGCTGATCGTCTACGGCATCTTCGTCCACGTGGAATATCTGCCGGCGCTGGTGCCTTCCACGCTCGGCGACACCGGCACGCTGGCGCAGAATATCGGCTGGGCCGGTGTGGCGAGCATGCTGCTGCTGGCGTATTCGCAGGGCGGGGGTACTTACACCGGCCTGGAAGCGGTTTCCAACAACGTCAACATCCTGGCCGAACCGCGCGTGCGCACCGGCAAGGTGACGATGATCTACATGGCCTTGTCGCTGGCGTTCACGGCGGGCGGGATCTTCCTGCTGTATCTGTTGTGGGATGTGCGCCATGTCAACGGCGAGACGCTCAACGCGACCACGTTCCGGCTGATCATCGACAGCATGGGCAGCGGCAGCCGGTGGCTCAACGATATCCTGCTGGCGGTGGTGCTGGCGTTCGAAGCGGGTTTGCTGTTCGTCGCCGCCAACACCGGCTTCCTCGGCGGTCCGGCGGTGCTGTCGAACATGGCGGCGGATTCCTGGGTGCCGCATAAATTCCGCTATCTGTCGACGCGGCTGGTCACGCAGAACGGCATCCTGGTCATGGGCATTGCCGCCCTGATCATCCTGTTCTGGACCCAGGGCAGCGTGACGCTGCTGATCGTGCTGTATTCCGTCTCGGTATTCCTGACGTTTGCGATTTCGTTGTTCGGCCTGTGCCGCTACTGGTGGCGGCATCGTCGTCATCTGGCGCACTGGAAGCGGCGTTTCGTGCTGTCGCTGGCCGGTTTCCTGATCTGCGCGGCTATCCTGTCGGTCTTGCTGGTCGAGAAGCTGTTTGAAGGCGGCTGGGCCACGGCGGTCATCATCGCCGGCATTTCCGCGCTGTGCATTTATATCCGCAATCACTATCGCGACACCAAGGATGCGATCCGTTCCGTCGATCAGATTTTTTCCAGCCAGCCCTTCGGCATCAACATGGAAGCGATCGTGCCAGATCCGGTCAACCAGACTGCGGTCTTCATCGTCGGCACCTCGCGCGGTGGCGGTTTGCATGCCTTGTTGTGGGTGCAGCGGATGTTCCCGGCGCATTTCAAGAACTTCATCTTCGTCAATGCGCGCACCGTCGATTCGCACGCCTACGGCGGCGAGGGCGCGGTCGAGCAGATGCGCGCGGAAGCGAATGCGACCTTGCAGTTCTTCGTGGATTTTTGCCGCAGCCACGGCATGGCGTCGGCTTCTTTCCTGGGCTTCGGCACCGATGCCGTGCAGGAAGTCACCAGGCTCTGCCACGACATCAGCAAGCAATATCCGAATGCGATCTTTTTCACCAGCAAGCTGATTTTCGAGCAGGACAACTGGTTCATCCGGCTATTGCACAACCAGGCGGCGCTGGCGATTCAGCGCAGGCTGCACTTCGACGGTTTGCAGATGGTGATTCTGCCGATGAAGGTTTGAGCTTGTCTTATTTGAGGCTGCAAATGGATTTGATCATTTGCGCGCCTGTCGAGCCGGGCACGGTGTCTTGCAACTTGACGTCGCCGTAGGCGAGGTAAGGGGAGAACAGCACGCTGCCCTGGGCGTCTGCCTTGGCATACATGGTGCGGCTGCCGAACCCGATTTGCTTGTCGTCGCAATCAAGATAGGTGACGGAGATTTCGGACAAATAGTATTTGCCATGACCTTGCAGCGCTTGCGGTTTGTTCCAGTTCAGCAGGACGTTTGCCCGCAGGACGCCGCGGGTGCGGGTGATGCTGGTTTTATCGACGAAGAAAGTACCGAAGTCGTTGTCGCCGAGCAATGACCATTGCGCGGCAAAAACCTGGTTCGACACCAGCAGCAACGCCAGCACAGCAAATTTCATCATGTCCCGTTCAGTCAATACGGTGAGTGTGTTGGGCGATGTTTCAGGAAAACATAAACGCCAGCATGGCGACGTCATCTTCCAGCATGATCAGCAAGGTGACCGACCACAGCAGCGCGTGTGCACTCAATGTCGCCGTGAAATACGTCAATCGGACCTTCATCTTGATGGAAAACGTCTGCTTATTTTAAGCGGCAAATGCTAACACGGCATGACAGCGCTGTATTTCGGAAAATGCCGATGATGCAAAAAAGCCGACGATCGCGAAGGATTCGCCGGCCGGGGCTTGACACATTTGACGATGCGCAGGCAATCGCGCTGCCGATGAGCGCGATCCGCACCGTCTGATTTCCGAGGGTCAGATGGCGGCGGCGATCGCCTTGCCGACTTCCGTCGTGTCGCCCGTGCCGCCGAGGTCGGGCGTCTTCGGTCCGTCGACCAGCACCTTTTCGACAGCGGCCAGGATGGCGTCGTGCGCTTGTTTGTATTTCGGATTGCCGTTGCCGAGGAAGTCCAGCATCATCGCGCCGGACCAGATCGTGGCGACCGGGTTGGCGATGTTCTTGCCGGCGATATCGGGCGCGGAGCCATGTACCGGCTCGAACAGCGACGGCATCTTGCGGTCGGGGTTGATGTTGGCCGACGGCGCGATGCCGATGGTGCCGGCGCAGGCCGGTCCGAGGTCGGACAGGATGTCGCCGAACAGATTGGGCGCCACCACCACGTCAAAGCGCTGCGGGTTCAGCACGAAATGCGCGGTCAGGATGTCGATGTGGTACTTGTCCCATTTGACGTCGCCGTAGTTTTTCCCCATGGCTTCGACGCGCTCGTCCCAGTAGGGCATGGTGATGGCGATGCCGTTGGATTTGGTGGCGGACGTCAGATGCTTCTTCGGACGGCTTTGCGCCAGGTCGAAGGCGTACTTCAGGATGCGGTCGACGCCGTGGCGCGTGAACACCGATTCCTGGATCACGACTTCGCGGTCGGTGCCTTCGTACATGCGGCCGCCGATGGAAGAGTATTCGCCCTCGGTGTTTTCGCGCACGACGTAGAAATCGATGTCGCCGGGCTTGCGGCCGGCCAGCGGGCAGGGCACGCCGGGCATCAGGCGCACCGGGCGCAGGTTGACGTAGAGGTCGAACTCGCGGCGGAACTTCAGCAGCGAGCCCCACAGCGATACGTGGTCCGGCACCGTGGCCGGCCAGCCGACCGCGCCGAAGAAGATTGCTTCGAATCCCTTCAACTGATCGAACCAGTCGTCCGGCATCATCTTGCCGTGCTGGGCATAGTAGCCGCAGTGGGCCCAGTCGAAATGGGTGTACTCGATCTCGATGCCGAATTTCCTGGCCGCCGCGTCGACGGCGCGCAAGCCTTCGGGGATAACTTCCTGGCCGATGCCGTCGCCGGCGATCACTGCTACTTTATGTCTGGTCACGGTGCGTTCTCCTTTAAAGGGGAAATCATACCGTTATTGCCGGCGCTACGCCTCGCTATGGTCCGGAGTTCAGTCAGGCTCCGCTGAATGCTTCCTGCAGGCTCTGGATCTTGCCGGTGTCGGCGCCGTCGTAACCGGCCAGATCGTCGACCACGTTGCGGAACGCCGGCGACTGCAGGATATTGACCACGGCCTGCACCAGCGGATCGTTGAGCGAGGCCGTGGGCAGGGCAAAGAAATAACGCTCGCGCACCAACGGGATGAAGTCGAGGCCGAAACGCTGCGCTGCCGTCTGCACGCCGAAGCCGACATCTGCCATGCCGCTGGCGATGAAGGCCGCTACCGCCGAGTGCGTGAACTCGGTGTTTTCGAAACCGTTGATCTTCTTGTGCGAGATGCCTTGTCCGGCCAGCATCAGCTCCAGCAGCATGCGGGTACCGGAACCGGCTTCGCGGTTGACGAAGCGCAGGTCGCTGCGGGGGAGGTCGGACAAATCGCGGATCTGTTTGGGATTGCCGGGCGCGACGAACAGGCCCTGATTGCGCACCGCCAGATGGATCAGGCAATCGCTGCGCTTGTTGAGCCATTTGGCATAGGTCGCGATGGCCGGTTTTTCGAATTCTCCCAGCGGCACGTGGAACCCGGCCAGGTCGCATTCCTGGCGCGACAATGCCGCCACGGCGTCGGTGCTGTGGCGATAGCGCACTTCCACCGGCAGCTTGGCCTGGTTGAATTGATTGAGCAGGGCGGCGACGGCGAAGCCGTGGCTGGCGTTCAGGCGCACGGTCTTGGATTTGCCTTCGACGGTTTTGCCCAGTTCGATTTCCAGTTCCGAGGCCAGGCTGTCCAGTGTCGGCGACAAGCGCGCGCTGACCATGCGGTCGGCCCATAATAATTTGCTCGCAAACGGCGTCAGGGTAGTGCCGCGACCGCGGCCGCTCGCTATCAGGCTGTGGCCGAACAATTGTTCCGAGGTGCGCAGCAGACCCCATGCATGACGGTAAGAGTGCCGCAACTGCTCTGCGCCTTTGGCGATCGATCCGCTCTGCTGGATCGCTGTCAACAGATTCAGCAAATCGGTCGTGTCGAGGGGGGCTTCTTCTCCGTGAGCGATTTCCCAGTGAGGTTTGATGCGAACTTTATACATGATAAATATGAAATAAATAGCATATTGAGAGCGATGGATTTCAATGATACCTTCGCAATAGAGCGTGTACTACATAAAAACTATAGGTAAATATTTGCATAAATAGCCGAATTCTTTCGACTTGCATATAATTGCCGCCCCACAACATCAAAAGGAGGGAATAATGGCCTTCGATTTCCTGCAAAAGGAACACACCATCGCCAAGCCTGGCTTCAATCGTTGGCTGGTTCCGCCAGCGGCACTCGCAATTCACCTGTGTATCGGCATGGCCTACGGTTTCTCCGTATTTTGGCTGCCTTTGTCCAAATCGCTCGGCATCAAGGAGTCGATCGCCTGCGCACCGGGCAGCGGTTTTTTCGACCAGGTGTTCTCCACTACCTGCGACTGGAAAATCTCCATGCTGGGCTGGATGTACACCATGTTCTTCGTCCTGCTCGGCGTTTCCGCCGCGATCTGGGGCGGCTGGCTTGAACGCGCTGGTCCGCGCAAGGCCGGCGTCGTGTCGGCATTGTGCTGGTGCGGCGGTCTGCTGATTTCCGCATTCGGGGTCTATACCCACCAGATCTGGCTCATGTGGCTGGGGTCGGGCGTCATCGGCGGCGTCGGTCTCGGTCTCGGCTATATCTCGCCGGTGTCGACGCTGATCAAATGGTTCCCGGACCGTCGCGGCATGGCCACCGGCATGGCGATCATGGGCTTCGGCGGCGGCGCGCTGGTCGGCAGCCCGCTGGCCGACAAGCTGATGAAACATTTCGCTACCCCGACATCGGTCGGCGTATGGGAAACCTTCGTCGCGATGGCAGTCATCTATTTCATCTTCATGATGGCCGGCGCCCTGGGTTACCGTGTTCCGCCGAGCGGCTGGAAGCCGGCCGGCTGGACGCCGCCGGTTGCCGCCAACACCAACACCATGATCACCCAAAACCACGTGCACGTGAGCAAGGTCTGGGGCATTCCCCAGTTCTGGCTGGTGTGGCTGGTGCTGTGCCTGAACGTGTCGGCCGGCATCGGCGTGATCGGCATCTCTTCGCCGATGTTGCAGGAAGTGTTCGGCGGCCATCTGTTGGGCGTGAACGTCGGTTTCAGCGATCTGTCGGTTGAGCAAAAAGCGGCGATCGCGGCGATTGCCGCAGGCTTCACCGGTCTGATCAGCCTGTTCAACATCGGTGGTCGTTTCGTCTGGGCGTCCTGCTCCGACTTCTTCGGCCGCAAGATGACTTACGTGATCTTCTTCGTGCTCGGCTTCATCCTGTACGTCAGCCTGCCATGGTCGGCCAAGGCCGGCAGCATCGCGCTGTTCGTCGGCGCGGTCTGCATCATCCTGTCGATGTACGGCGGCGGCTTTGCGACGGTGCCTGCTTACCTGGCCGACTTGTTCGGCACGCAAATGGTTGGCGCGATCCACGGTCGTCTGCTGACTGCGTGGGCAACCGCCGGCATCCTGGGCCCTGTGGTGGTGAACTACATGCGTGAATACCAGCTGTCGCTGGGCATGCCGCGCGACCAGGTCTACAACACCACGATGTACATCCTGGCAGGCATGCTGGTGCTGGGTCTGATCTGCAACCTGCTGGTCCGCCCGGTCGCTGCGAAACATTTCATGACGCCGGAAGAGCTGGCCCGTGAAAAGCAACTGGCGCACGAGAAATCGTCGTCCGACAGCACTGCAACGATGTCCGACGCCGAGCTGTCGCAAGTCGGCCGGGGCGGCAATCCTGCGCTGATCGGTGCGGCATGGCTGGCAGTCGGTATCCCGCTGGTGTGGGGCATTGCCCTGACGCTGCAAAAGACTGCGGTGTTGTTCAAGTAATTTGGCAGTGATGTAGTAAAGACGTAAAAGCAGCAAGGCTGCCGCGGGGTTTAATTCTTCGCGGCAGCCGGTTTCACCAGAAGTGTTCTGTACCAACCCGATGCATATTGATAGGCAGGGAGAACATGAAATCGCTAGCTCACTCATCGATCAGACAGCGTGCCGCAACGCTCTTGAGCGCAGCGCCTGCACCTCTGATTATTTGCATCATCTCTGCCGCTGCAGTCCTTGCAGTCGCGTTCTCCAGTATTTTCTTCCCCCGATTGTTGAGCTTTGCCATGCCGTTTGCGCAGGCAGGGATCGTTGCATCCATCGCTGCCGGCTTGTTGTCGGCGACGCGTAAAAAAGCGGCGAAGCAACAGCGGCGCCTGATTCCGATCAAGGTCAGGCGGCGAGACTAAACACGTATTTTCACGGCCCGGGCAATAAAACAACAAACCGGCGCCATTCGGCAGTTCAGCAGGAGACGAAACAATGAACAGACAACAGCCTTACGACGTCGGCGCAGTCAGAGATGTGATTGCTGCGCGCCGCCATATGCCTGGCGCTATGCTGCCGATCCTTCACGGCATTCAGGATGTCGTCGGCTTCGTGCCCGCCGATGCGGTGCCGATGATCGCCGACGCGCTCAACGTGTCGCGTGCCGAAGTGCACGGCGTGATTTCCTTTTATCACCACTTCCGCCAGCAGCCCGCCGGCAAGCATGTAGTGCAGATCTGCCGCGCCGAAGCTTGCCAGTCGGTTGGCTCCGAAGCGCTGGCGAGGCATGCCGAGAAAGCGCTGGGATGTTCTTTCCATGAGACCACGCCCGACGGTCAGTTCACTCTTGAGCCTGTCTATTGCCTGGGACTGTGCGCCTGCGGCCCGAATGTCGTGGTCGATGGCGAACTGCACGCGCGCGTCGGCACCGAAAAGCTGGACCGGCTGCTTCAGGCCAAGCGAGGTGCGCCATGAGTGTGACTATTTACGTCCCGCGCGATTCTGCGGCGATCGCCCTGGGCGCAGATGAGGTTGCTGCGGCGCTGTCGGCTGAAGCAAAAAAGCATGGCGTCGATGTCTCCATCGTACGCAACGGTTCTCGCGGCATGTTCTGGCTGGAGCCGATGGTCGAGGTGGAAACCTTGCAAGGGCGCGTGGCCTACGGTCCGGTTGAGCCTGCCGACGTGCCGGGCTTGTTCGATGCCGGTTTTCTGCAAGGCGAGGCGCAGGCACTGAGACATCCTCTGTCTCAAGGCCTGACCGAAGAAATTCCTTACCTGAAGAATCAGGAGCGCCTGACCTTTGCGCGCGTCGGCATCACCGATCCGGTGTCGCTGGACGACTATCTGGCGCATGAAGGCTATGCCGGACTGCGACGCGCAATCGGCATGAGCAGCGAAGCCATCGTGCAGGAAGTCCTGGATTCAGGCTTGCGCGGGCGCGGCGGCGCGGCGTTCCCGACCGGCATCAAATGGAAGACCGTGGCGACGGCGCAGGCGGCGCAGAAATATATCGTGTGCAATGCTGACGAGGGCGACTCGGGGACCTTCTCCGACCGCATGGTGATGGAAGACGATCCCTTCGTACTAATCGAGGGCATGACGATTGCCGGTCTCGCGGTGGGCGCGACGCAGGGCTACATTTACGTGCGCTCCGAATATCCGCACGCCATCGCGGCGCTCAACGAAGCGATCTTCACGGCGAACCGGAACGGCTACCTCGGCGACAACATCCTCGGCTCGGGCAAAGCGTTCCGGCTGGAAGTGCGCATGGGCGCCGGCGCCTATATCTGCGGTGAAGAAACCGCCTTGCTGGAAAGCCTGGAGGGCAAGCGCGGCGTGGTGCGCGCCAAGCCGCCGCTGCCGGCGCTGGAGGGTTTGTTCGGCAAGCCGACCGTGATCAACAACGTGATTTCGCTGGCGACGGTGCCTGTCGTGCTGGCGCGCGGCGCGGCGTTTTACAAGAATTACGGCGTAGGCCGTTCGCACGGCACCTTGCCGTTTCAACTGGCGGGCAACGTCAAGCATGGCGGTCTGGTCGAGAAGGCGTTCGGCCTGACGTTGCGCCAACTGCTGGAAGACTTCGGCGGCGGCACCCTCAGCGGCCGGCCGATCCGCGCGGTGCAGGTCGGCGGTCCGCTGGGCGCATACATGCCGCAGCAGCAGCTCGACACGCCGCTGGACTACGAAGCCTTCGCCGCCATCGGCGCGATGGTCGGCCACGGCGGCATGGTGGTGTTCGACGATAGCGTCGACATGGCGCAGCAGGCGCGCTATGCGATGGAGTTCTGCGCCATCGAATCCTGCGGCAAATGCACGCCGTGCCGCATCGGTTCGACACGCGGCGTCGAGGTGATCGACAAGATCATCGCCAATGACAACCGCCCGCAGCAAGTGCATCTGTTGCGCGACCTGTGCGACACCATGCTCAACGGTTCGCTGTGCGCGATGGGCGGCCTGACGCCGTATCCGGTGCTGTCGGCGCTGAACCATTTCCCCGAAGACTTTGGCTCGCCGGCTGAAAAAGCCGCTTGAACCCTATCCGCTTACGCATTCAGCAAGGAGTTGTTGTCATGAACCAGCTCAACGAAACAGATTACGGCACGCCGGCGCGCATTCCCAAAAATGCGTCAGAAACCGAAGTCACCCTCGAGATCGACGGCGTCGCCGTCACCGTGCCTGCGGGCACCTCGGTCATGCGCGCGGCGGTGGAGGCAGGCATCAACGTGCCCAAGCTGTGCGCCACCGACAGCCTGGAACCTTTCGGTTCCTGCCGCCTGTGCCTGGTCGAGATCGAAGGCAAGGACGGTCGCAAGATGAAGGGCTATCCGGCCTCGTGCACCACGCCGTGCGAGCCCGGCATGAAGGTGCAGACGCAGACCCCCAAGCTGGCCGACATCCGGCGCGGCGTCATGGAGCTGTATATCTCCGACCATCCGCTCGACTGCCTGACTTGCCCGACCAACGGCAATTGCGAACTGCAGGACATGGCAGGCGCCGTCGGCCTGCGCGAAGTGCGCTACGGCTATGAAGGGGACAACCATCTCGAGATGAAGAAGGATGAATCCAATCCCTACTTCACCTACGACCCGTCCAAATGCATCGTCTGCAACCGTTGCGTGCGCGCCTGTGAAGAAACGCAAGGCACCTTCGCGCTGACCATCAGCGGCCGCGGTTTCGAGTCGCGCGTGTCGGCCGGGCAGATGGACAGCTTCATGGAGTCCGAATGCGTTTCGTGCGGTGCCTGCGTGCAAGCCTGCCCGACCGCGACGCTGACCGAGAAGACCGTGATCATGATGGGCCAGGCCGAGCACAGCAAGGTCACCACCTGCGCCTATTGCGGCGTGGGGTGTTCGTTCAAGGCCGAGATGAAGGGCAACGAAGTGGTGCGCATGGTGCCGTACAAGGACGGCAAGGCCAACCATGGCCACTCCTGCGTCAAGGGACGCTTCGCCTGGGGCTATGCGACGCACAAGGATCGCATCACCAAGCCGATGATCCGCAGCAAGATCAGCGATCCGTGGCGCGAAGTGTCGTGGGAGGAAGCGCTCGCTTATGCCGCCGGTGAATTCCGCCGCATCCAGGCAAGGCACGGCAAGGATTCCATCGGCGGTATCACTTCGTCGCGCTGCACCAACGAAGAAACCTACCTGGTGCAAAAGCTGGTGCGCGCCGCCTTCGGCAACAACAACGTCGATACCTGCGCGCGCGTCTGCCATTCGCCGACCGGCTATGGCTTGAAGCAGACCTTGGGCGAATCGGCCGGCACCCAGACTTTCGATTCCGTGATGAAGTCCGACGTCATCATGATCATCGGCGCCAATCCGGCGGCGGCGCATCCTGTATTCGCCTCGCAGATGAAGCGCCGCCTGCGCCAGGGCGCCAAACTGATCGTCATCGATCCGCGCACCACGGAGATGGTCAAGTCGCCGCACGTCCAGGCCGACTATCACCTCAAGCTGCGTCCCGGCACCAACGTCGCGGTGATCACCGCGCTGGCGCACGTGATCTTGTCCGAAGGTCTGCAAAGCGAGGAATACATCCGCGAACGCTGCGACGTACAGTCCTACGAGCAATGGAAAGAGTTCGTGCTGCGCCCGGACAACTCGCCGGAAGCCATGGCCGAAGTGTGCGGCGTGCCGGCCGAAGAGTTGCGCGGCGCCGCGCGTTTGTTCGCCACCGGCGGCAACGGCGCGATCTACTACGGTCTGGGCGTGACCGAACATGCGCAAGGTTCGACCATGGTGATCGGCATCGCCAACCTGGCGATGGCCACCGGCAACGTCGGTCGCGAAGGCGTCGGCGTCAATCCGCTGCGCGGCCAGAACAACGTGCAGGGCTCCTGCGACATGGGCTCGTTCCCGCACGAGCTGCCGGGTTATCGCCATATCTCGGACTCGACGGTGCGTTCGCAATTCGAGCAGGCCTGGGGCGTGACGCTCAATCCCGAGCCGGGTCTGCGCATCCCCAACATGTTCGATGCTGCGCTCGACGGCAGTTTCAAGGGACTGTATTGCGAAGGCGAAGACATCGTCCAGTCCGATCCGAACACCCAGCACGTTGCCGCCGCCTTGCAGGAGATGGAATGCATCGTGGTGCAGGATTTGTTCCTCAACGAGACCGCCAAGTACGCGCACGTCTTTCTGCCCGGTTCGTCCTTCCTTGAAAAGGACGGCACCTTCACCAACGCCGAGCGCCGCATCTCGCGCGTGCGCAAGGTGATGCCGTCGAAGTCGGGCAAGTCCGACTGGGAAGTCACGGTGGCGCTGGCCGAAGCGCTCGGTTACCCGATGCCGTACAATCATCCGTCGGAAATCATGGACGAGATCGCGGCCCTGACGCCGAGTTTCCATGGCGTCAGCTACGACAAGCTGGAGCGCCTCGGCAGCATCCAGTGGCCATGCAACGAAGCCGCGCCGGAAGGCACGCCGATCATGCACATCGGCAGCTTCATCCGCGGCAAGGGCAAGTTCCTCAATACGCAGTACTTCGCCACCGACGAGAAGGTGACGCAGCGTTATCCGCTGATCCTGACCACCGGCCGCATCCTGTCGCAGTACAACGTCGGCGCCCAGACGCGCCGTACCGAGAATTCGCAGTGGCACGACGAAGACCGCTTGGAAATCCATCCGCACGATGCAGAAGACCGCGGCGTGCGCGAAGGCGACTGGGTAGGCATTGAATCGCGCGCCGGGCAGACGGTGTTGCGCGCCACGGTGACCGAGCGGGTGCAGCCGGGAGTGGTCTACACCACGTTCCACTTCCCCGAGTCGGGCGCCAACGTGATCACGACCGACAACTCGGACTGGGCGACCAACTGCCCCGAATACAAGGTGACGGCGGTACAGGTCCTGCCGGTGTCGCAGCCGTCCGAATGGCAGCAGCATTACGAGCAGTTCAATCGCGAACAACTCGGTTTGCTGAAAGGTGAAAAGGCATCTGCAGAGTCTTTGGTCACTAAATAAATTGACGTCGTCCTGACGAAAGTCAGGACCCAGCGTCGTCATCAGGTGGTTGATGCTGCGCTGACGACAGGGATTGTTTTGCCGTGTTTTGTTTTTTTGAATGGTAGAAAACAGGTTTGAAAGAAGATCAGCAATGAATGCATGTCCCATCCCATCGCCGGCAGATACTGAATTTTCCACGGCGGCGCGGGTCGAGGTGGAGAAGTGGCGCGACGGCCAACGTGAAGTCGTCACCGACGTCGTCGCCGAAGAGGTGCCGATCGCGCTCGAATACAACGGCATTTCGCATGCCGTGATGATGGCGACGCCGGCCGATCTGGAAGACTTTGCGCTGGGCTTTTCATTGACCGAAGGCATACTTGCCGACCGGAGCGAACTCTACGATTGCGAAATCGTGCCGGGCACGGAAGGCATCCAAGTGCAGATGAGCATTGCCGCCGAGCGCTTCGTCGCCCTGAAGGAAAAGCGGCGCAACCTGACCGGTCGCACCGGCTGCGGCTTATGTGGTGCGGAAACGCTGGAGCAAGCCGTGCGCCATCCGGCGGCGGTGCAAGCGGATGCGCTGCGCTTCTCCGCCGACACGCTGCATGCCGCGCTGGAGGCCATGCAGGCGCAACAGCAATTGCAGCAACAGACAGGCGCCACGCATGCGGCCGCATGGTTGGGCCGTGACGGCAAGATCAAGCTGGTGCGCGAAGACGTCGGGCGCCACAACGCGCTCGACAAACTGATTGGCGCGCTGGCGGAAGACCGGCGGGATTTTTCGACGGGCGCGGTCATCATCACCAGCCGCGCCAGTTATGAAATGGTGCAAAAGGCGGCCACCGTCGGCATCGGTTTCATTGCCGCGATTTCGGCGCCGACTGCGCTGGCGATCCGGCTGGCGAAAGAAACCGATGTAACGCTGATCGGCTTCGTACGCCGGCAAGGGCATGTCGTCTATGCCGGACCGCATCGCCTGATCTGACGGCAATATTCAAAAGAATCGAGACCACATCATGAACGTTCCGCATCTCATCAAGATGGCCAACCAGATCGGCTCTTTTTTCTCGACCATGCCGGATCGCGTGCAGGCGGAAAAAGACCTGGCGGCACACATCAAGCGGTTCTGGGAACCGCGCATGCGCCGCGCCTTGCTGGCATACGTTGAACAGGAGGGAGGCTCCGAACTGAGCGAGATCGTCCTGACGGCGGTGAGGAAGCATGGCGCCGAGTTGCAGGCGGCGGTTCAATAGAGCAAAACGACGGATTAATTGGACAGGGGACCGTCACACCACTCCCACATACTTCCCCAATCCGCCAATTATGATCACTTTTCATGAAGAGTGCCGAAATCGATCAATCAGTAATTCCGCTTCTTCCCGAATTTTCAATATGTCAGGATTTGTCGAAGCGAGATGCGCATTTTCGAGACTGATGGCCACGTTGTCTAGCGAGTGTGCGGTCGATACCAAACTTTGCTCCAGAGCTTCCAGCGAGCTTCGCAATCTTTCCAAGTTTGTCACAAGATATTTGCCTTCCATGGATACCTCGCCTGATCCGATAGCCCCTATTTATCAATAGGGGCTATTTTTTGACTAATTGCGACACGAATTCCCTGAATTAGAATGACTCCCAATCCTGGGTCATCTGCTTGCTATTGGCTATTGATAAAGATCGCGCCCGTTTGGCACCTGGAGTTTTTACAATGGGCAGCTTTTTTGATGATGCTGTGGATGGCTCTCTTTCCATTTTCAACACAGTCGTTGGCGATGTGGCGACAAGAGTTTGCGACCCCCCAGAAACTTTAAATACGCCGACTGCACGACGAAGCCCCGTTGCTTGCTCTGACATGGCCTGCGCTGCGGCGGCGGCCTCTTCCACCAGAGCTGCGTTCTGCTGAGTCACCTGATCCATCTGGCCCAAGGCTTGATTGATCTGTTCGATGCCCGTCGTTTGTTCAGATGAAGCCGCGGTAATTTCCCCCATGATGTCGGTAACCTGACGAACAGCCGAGACCACCTTGGTTATCGTTTCGCCTGCCTCGCCAACCAGCTTCGCGCCACGATCCACACGTTCAGCGGATAAATTGATCAGGTCCTTCACATCTTTAGCTGCTGACGCGCTGCGCTGCGCCAGCGATCTCACCTCACTGGCAACGACAGCAAAACCGCGTCCCTGTTCGCCTGCGCGTGCAGCTTCTACTGCAGCATTCAATGCCAGGATATTGGTTTGAAATGCAATTCCTTCGATGACGGTGATAATTTCCGCCACCTTGCTGGAACTATCCGAAATATCGTTCATGGTGTCGATGACGCGACCAACGACATCCCCGCCCTTAGTTGCAAGCTCTGAGGCGGTTCCTGCCAACACATTGGCCTGCCTGGCATTATCGGAGTTCTGCCGCACCGTCGAAGTAAGTTCCTCCATGCTGGATGCAGTTTCCTCGAGGGATGCCGCCTGCTCTTCTGTCCGTTGCGACAGATCCGTATTGCCGGTCGCAATCTGTCCCGCAGCTACGGAAATCGATTCTCCCGATGTCTGGATGCCGCGAACAATCGTCGCCAACTGTTCCTTCATACTGTTCAAAGAAGCCATCAGGCTGGATTGGTCATCTTTTCTCAAGGGAACGGCAACGGTAAGATCACCTTCCGCAATATTTTTTGCCACTACGGCTGCAGCTGCCGGCTCCCCTCCGAGCGCTTTGAGGATGCTACGGGTGATAGCAAAGCCGGCGCCGAGAGCAAGAAGGATTGTAAAGAAGCCTGCCCCAATCAACACCGTGGCCGTGGTGCTATTCAACGAATCGACCATTTTGCTTCGCTCGGCCAGCAGAGACTCCTCCGCTTGAGTAAACTCCGACGATATGACACGGAAGCGATCCATAAAGACCTTATCGTGACTGGCTGCAAAATATGTCGTGAGTTCTTGCAGAGATGCACTGGCGTTCGCCTCTTTTCGCAATTTGATCAAGATCTGATCCACTTCTTCAATCTTATTGCTCAGTTCACGCAGCTCCGCCATGCGCTTTTGCTGTACAGGATTGTCCGCAGTGAGAGATTTGGCTTTCTCGAATGCGACGTTAAATTCTTTACGTCCCGTCTTGTAAGGCTCTAAAAATGCCTCATTCCCCGAGGCCACATAGCCGCGAATACCGGTCTCAATGTTGACCATATTAAGCAGCATATCGTCGCTGGCTCCCATCACTTCATAAGTGTGGACGTTCAACTTGCTTGCGTTGCTCAATTGATTGAAGTTGAAAAACGAAACGCTACTACCAATGAGCGCCACAACAACAACTGAACCAAAAGCCAGCGCTAATTTCTTGCCAACGGTTAAAGAAGAAAACATGATTTCCCACCCCATACGTATGACCACAAAAGCGGTCTGTTTTAATTGGAAGAACTTCTTCTATTGGACTGCTTCAGTTTTTTCCTTGTATTTCTATCTCATTGCCAATGCGTCTCTGATTTCGTCAGAATTTGGCTGTATTTTTTTGCGACGTACTTTCTCGAAATTCCATTGCGGCAATTCGCGCCGTAGCGAACTCGCCAAGCCCAAGCTTTTACGGTTACATAGCACCTCCCTGTCTCCGGGCACGCCGTACAGATGCCGCAATGCAATGTTCTGAAAACCGATCTTCCCTCAGGCTTGGCCCGGGCCGTTCTTCGCATCAAGTGCTCACATCTCTTGCATCAATTGAAAATCGCGAGCGTTGCCGCTGAAGATGTCAACGGATGCCAGGCATGTGGCTGCAATCGCTCGACGATCAATTGCAGGCAAGGTCTGAATCGCGACCTCCTCGACACTCGGCATCCACAGAATTCCCAAAGACATCACAGACCGAAAAACCGTTTCTGCACCGAAATGATCGGTTGGTGGAGGCGAGATGTCAGTCATCATCAGGCTATTTTCATAGGGAGAATTTGTAACGTTCGGGACACTATAGGCATGGAAATTCAAAATAAAAAGACCTGCATTTCTATCCACTGCGTAAAATTTACTTACTCTCATCTGAACGATTGAACCAGCAATGCTTGACCTCAAACGCCTACACTTACTACGCGAATTGTCAGTGCTCAGAACAATCGCCAAGGTCGCTGAGACGATGGGGCAGACAAGACCCGCCATCTCGCAGCAACTAAGTAAACTGGAAAAAGATGTTGGGGCCGTATTGTTCGAACGATCCGGGCGCGGCATCAAGTTGACTATGTCCGGCCAGCGTCTCGTAGCGCGAAGCCACGAGCTATTTAAGCTGGTGGAGAACATCAAAGCAGAACTGGATTCCGAGCAAATCGAACTACGCGGCGAAGTGCGAATATGTGCATTCGGTTCGGCAGCACATTGCTTGCTACCCACAGTGCTAGGAAAGCTGGCGCAAAAGCATCCAAACCTGGACGTCTTCGTTACAGAGCAGGAGAGTCGTGACGGCATGCGCGCTGTCGCTTCCAAGCAGGCAGACCTGTCCATCGTGGACGACCTCGTCAACGTCGGAGTGAAGGCGGGATTGTTAGATTTTCAGCCCATCTGTCGAGATACGTTCGTCGCGGTATTGCCGGCGCAACACCGGCTTGCAGGTAACGCCAGTATCCGCCTGCTGGATTTGGCCGCAGAACGCTGGGCCAGCAATGTGGCGTCAGTTCCGTACCACAAGTTGCTGGTCTTGGCCTGTCAAGAGCAAGGCTTCACCCCTCGTATTCGCGGAAGCTTTCGCAACATGATGACAACCATCGAACTTGTTCGCAGCGTCGACTTTGTAGCTGTTTTACCTCAATTTAGTGTCCGGGATCTGAAAAGTAGTTCAGACATTGCACTGGTTCCGATCACGCCCACTCTGGGGCGAAACATTTCGGTCACTTTTGCGCGAGGTAGTGGAGCAAGGCCTGCAATTATCGCCGTGGTGGCGGCACTGCAATCAGCGGTTCAACAGTTGGGGCTGGACGTATGTGCTCCTCAACCGGAATCCAAAGCATGCTTGGAGTAACGATATGGACGCCCTCTCAGCGGCACGGAGTCTATGGTTGATAGTTGTGTTTCTTGACTGCATACAGGAGTCCACGATTGAAGATTCACAGAGGTCGATCCGACAGCACCAATAAGATCAGACCAGCGTTTCATCCAATTTAGGTCCGGTTACACGGCGGGGATTGCGGTGATTCTGCAAAACATGGCGCTAAGGTGATGCGCGCAGATCTTCTGGCTGCCATGCGCGAACTGGCACCTCGAATTGGAGCCTATTCGTATTCGGGGAGGACGTAGAGAGTTCTGTTTGGTAGCAGAAGACCCAGGCCATCGATGGCGTGTGACCGGATACTGTGATGGCGAGGGTCGCAGCCGTGCATCAGGACGGCCTTTTGCGTTGTCGAGCCGGGTTCAGTAACGATACCCCAGCGTCAGCATCACGACGCGATCGTCGCCAAGCGCAACCGCATTGGCCAGGCCGCCGGCGTAGTACTGGGTGTTGAAGATGTTCTTGACGTTCAGAGCGGCGCGCCAATGCGCGGCGTTGTAGGCGACGCCGACGTCGGTCAGCACGTAACCCGGGAGCGAATAACCGTTGGTGCGCTGGCGGCTCTGTCCGTGCACGCCGCCATTGAGTTCCCAGCCGGTCAGTTCGCCCTTGAAGCTGTAGCGCGCGCTGGTGTTGAAGTTGTGGCGCGGCACGTTGTCCAGCCATTGGCCGACAGTGGTGAGCTTTTGACCGCCGTCGTCGCTGATCACGGCCGCGGTATAGGAATAGCCGGCCATCAGGCTCACGCCGTTCAGGAAGTCGCTGGTGATGCCGATTTCACCGCCTTGCGAATGCTGCTCGCCGACGGCGATCTTGAAGGTGGTGTTGTTCGGATCGGTCTGCAGCACGTTGCGGCGGCGCAGGTCGAACAAGGCCACGTTCAGGTTGGTGCGGCCTTCATCCAGTTCGATCTTGACGCCGGCTTCCACCTGTTTGCCTGTCTCCGGCTTGAAGGTATTGCCGCCGACATCGGTACCGGAGTTGGGATAGAACGAGGTCGAATAGCTCACGTATGGACGGACGCCGCGTAGCACTTCCACCATCAGCGCCACCGAGCCGGTGTTGGCGCTGGCGGGATTGTCGGTGTGCGTGGCGGTGCGGATGTTATCCGAATAGGTGGATGTATTATCGCGGCGCAGACCGGCCAGCAGCTGCCAGCGATCGCCGAACTGGATCTGGTCGCGCAGGTAGACGCCCAGGTCGCGCACCGTGGTGGAGGTGTTCGTGTTCGGCGTGGCAGGACAGGCCACGCGTGCGCCGTAGACCGGGTTGTAGACGTTCAGGGAGGCCACGGTGCAAGTAAACGAGCGGGCATCTTCACGCGTGTTCAGGTAATCCGAGCCGAAGGTGATCTGGTGTTTGCCGACAGCCGTATTGAAGCTGCGCTGCAAGTTGGTGTCCATCGAGAAGGTCTGGCCGTTGAAGGTCTGGTCGGTGCCGGTGCGCGTCAATGTAGTGCCGGTGGCTGCCGTGTTGGCGACCAGCTGTCCGCTCATCGCAAATTGCTGCCAGCGCAGGTTGTTGTTCAGCGTCCAGCCATCGTCGAAACGATGCGTCAGTGAATAACCCAGGCGCGTTTCGGTGGCGTTATACGGTCGCGCTGCGGGTTCGCCGGTGAAGCGGCTGCGTGGGATGCTGCCGTTGACGTTCGGGTTGATGGACCCCGACAGTGGCAGGCCTTGCTGGCGGATGTAGCCGCGTTCCTGGAAGCTGGTCAGGATGGTGAAGTCGGTGCGGGCGCCGAGATCCAGCGACAGCGACGGCGCGATGTAGCGGTTCTTGTACCAGACGTAGTCGGTGGCGTCATTGGAATTGGAGATCAGGCCGTTGATGCGGAAGGCCTGTTTGCCGTTTTCCGACAACGACTTGTTCAGGTCGATTGTCGCCTGGCGAAAGTCGTGGCTGCCGACGGTGACGTCGGCATTGGCGAAATCGTAGCCTTGCGGCCGCTTGCTGACCATGTTGACCAGGCCGCCCGGCAACACCAGTCCATACAGCAACGAACCCGGTCCCTTCAGTACTTCAACTTGTTCCAGGCCGAACAACTGCTCGGCGACGCGATTGGAGGCCGCCGTGCGCAGGCCGTCCAGGTACAGCGAATCGGACGCCACCTGGCCGCGGATGATCAGGTCATCCCAGCCGCGCCGGCCGTACTGGCCGGAGACCACGCCGGGCGCATTCTTGAGCGCATCCGCGAGTGTCACCGCCTGCTGGCTGTCGAGCACGGCGCGCGTTACCACCGAAATGGATTGCGGCGTCTGCGACAGGGGCACGGACGATTTGTTGACCTGTATTTTTGCTGCGTTATAGCGGGTTTCCGCATCGCCGTCGGCGCTCACGTTCACTGCAGGCAACTGGTTCGTGTCTGCGGCAGTTGTCGGGGCGGAGGATTCTGTGGTTTGCGCCAGCAGGATTGACGGTGCAAGGGTAGCCAGGCCCAGGAGGGCAGCGCGGGTGCGTTTAAGGGACATGGAGGGCAGGGTGGAATTTTTGGTAATGAGAACTGTTTTCATTCATTGTATCCTCTCATACCGCGATGCAGCAAACTAATTGGAAGAATATTTGTATTTTTTAGAAGAAGTTTGCAAGCTGCGAACGTGCCGGTATTCGCAGTGGCAGCGGGAATTTCATGGTGATGAAGGCATTTGGCAAGCTCTCGCTCAAATTTTTCCGAGGGAAATTCAGTGCTGCGTTTCATCATTCTTGATCAAATTTTTCATGTGAAATAGTTTGCAAAACAAATTTTCGACTGTTATCTTGGAACCGGTTCCAAAGATTCATCATAAAAAAGAAACCTGGGAACCCGTAGCACAAATCAATCGATGTATCGGTAGATAACAATCAACGATTTGGCAGGTAGAGTGAGACAAAAATCCAATATGCAGCACGTGCGCAGCGCCGGCGCGGGCAAGGTCACGATTGCCCAGGTCGCACGCGAAGCGGGTGTGTCGAAGACAAGTATTTCACGGTATCTCGGCGGCGAGCTCGATGCGTTGTCGGAGCACTTGCGCGAACAGATTCGCAGCACGATCGCCCGGCTCGGCTATCAGCCCAGCCAGATGGCGCGCGGGCTCAAAGGCGGACGCACGCGGCTCATCGGAATGCTGGTGGCGGATATCCTGAATCCGTATTCGGTCGCCGTGCTGAACGGCGCCGAAGCCGCCTGCCAGGAGCACGGCTATACGCTGATGTTATGTAACACGGGCAATGACGAGAAGCGCGAGCAGCAATCGCTGGCGGCGCTGCATTCGTACAGCGTGGAAGGTCTGCTGTTCAACACGCAAGGACGCAATGTCACGCCGTTGAAGGAGTTGGGACGCGTGGCGTTTCCGGTGGTGTTGCTGGACCGGCGCATCGACGGCTGCGATTTCGATCTGGTCGGACTCGACAACGTCAGGGCGGCGCGCATGGCGACCGAGCATTTGCTGGCGAGCGGCTATACCGATATCGGGCTGGTGGTGCAGCCTCTGTACGGCGTCAGTTCGCGTCAGGGGCGGCAAGCGGGATTCCTGCAGGCGCTGGCTGGAAAGCCCGCCAGCCATGGCGAAACGCTGGAAGTGCACATCGATCAACCCGGTCACGTTGCTGCGATGCTGCAGGATTTCCTGAAGCGCAGAAAGGCAAAACGTGGCGCCGGAAAAGTGGCGATTCTGGCCGGCAACGGCATGGTGTCATTGCAAATTGCGCTGGCGCTGCAAAGCATGAAGTTGCGTTTTCCCGAAGACATCGGGTTGCTGTGTTTCGACGAGTTGTCGTGGTCGCCGCTGGTGGGCAGCGGCATCAGCACGATCGAGCAGCCGACGTATGAGATCGGTTTTGCCGCGATTGAACGTCTGCTTGCGCGCATCCATGGAGAGCGCGCGCCGCGCCGCGAAATCCTGTTGGACGGCCGCCTGATTTTGCGCGGATCAAGTCAGGCTGGAGCTGCGAGCGCAGGAACGAGAGATCGTATTTTTTAACGATTCTGGAACCGATACCAGAGACAAGGACTGCACGAGCGATGCAGAACTGCACAGAAGAATCGGACGGCAAGGCAACGCAGCCCGATATAAAAACAAGCTGTAAAGAAGAGACGCAGTGAAGAGGGCGCAAGCCATTTATTGAGGATATTTGCAAGTTGCTTCTATCCGGAGCGATGCGCAACAAAAGGAGACAAGTCATGAGCATCAAAAAACTGTTCAGCACCAAATTCGTCGCGCTGGCCCTGGTTGCGACCTGCGCCGCCGGCGCAGCCGTCAGCGCCGGCGCGCAGACCGTGGCCGACCTGATCAAGAAGGGCAAGGTCACCATCGGCGTCGTCAGCGGCACGCCGCCGTTCGGCAGCGTCGACGCCAAGGGCGAACCGATCGGTTACGACGTCGACGTCGCCAACCTGATCGGCAAATACCTGGGCCTGCCGGTGGAAATCGTTCCGCTGGTGCCGCCTGCACGTATTCCTGCACTGGAATCCGGCAAGGTCGACTTCCTGGCCGCAACCCTGGCGCCAACGCCTGAACGCGCCAAGTCGGTGATGTTCACGATTCCTTACAGCGGCTTTGAGTTGTCCATCGTCGGTCCGGTCGGTTCCAAGTTCAAGACGCTGAACGACCTGGTCAAGAAGAAAGTCGGCGTTTCGCGCGGCAGCACCAACGATACGGCACTGACGCGTCTGGCGCCTGCCGGCACCGTGTTGGTCCGCTTCGAAGACGACTCGACCGTGACCCAGGCTCTGTTGAGCGGCCAGGTCGATGCGATCTCGATCCCGAACACCATGGCCAACGAAATCGTGAAGACGCGCGGCGCCGGCAAGATCGACGTGAAGTTCCCGTACTCGGTGCAACCGAACTCGATGACCGTGCGTAAAGGCGCTTTCGACCTGCAGCAATGGCTCAACAACTTCATCTACTACGTCAAGCTGAACGGCGAACTGGATGCAATCTCGCGCAAGTGGTCGGGCTCGCCGCTGCCGAACCTGCCGGTATTTTAAGAAACGTTTAATCAATCCAATTCACGATCAGATCGGAAAATTCAATAGCACGTCGTCCCAGCGAAAGCTGGGACCCAGCGTCGTAACGCGGTGTGGTCAATTGCCTCGATAGAGTGAACTACGCCGCAGGGTTCCGGCGTTCGCCGGAACGACGAGTTATTGATGAAGGCTTGTGGGTGTCTGGTGTTGAGCTTGGTGTTGATTGTGGCTTGGATGTTTCTGCCGACCGTTGTCATGTATGGCGGTTCGGCGCATCGGCAAGGAGTAGAAGATGTCTTATGATTTTCAGTTTGCGTTCATCTTTCAGCACATGGACCAGCTGTTGTGGGGAGCGCTGCTCACCATCCGGCTCAGTGCGCTGTCGATGATCTGCGGTTTGGCGGTGGGTATCTTCGGGGCGATCGTGAGCATTCACGGTTCGGCGCCGGCCCGCTTTGCGGTCACGTCCTATGTGGAACTGATCCGCAGCACGCCTTTCCTGGTGCAGTTGTTCATCATCTTTTTCGGCTTGCCCGCTGCGGGCGTGCAGGTCGATGCCAATATCGCCGCGCTGGTGGCGATGACGGTCAATCTCGGCGCGTATTCCACCGAGATCGTGCGCGCCGGCATGATGGCGGTCCATCCTTCGCAGATCGAAGCGGCGCAGGCGCTGGCGATGACGCGCTGGCAGGTGATCCGCCACGTGGTGCTGACGCCGGCGCTGGAGAAGGTCTATCCGGCCCTGGCGAGTCAGTTCACGCTGATGATGCTGGCCTCCAGCGTGGTGTCGGCGATTTCCGCCGAAGAGCTGACCGCGAGCGCCAACCTGCTCGATGCGGAAACCTTCCGCAGCTTCGAAATTTACCTGATCGTGATGGTGCTCTACATTCTGCTGGCGCTGCTGTTCCGCCTCGGTTTCTGGCTCATCGGTCTGGTTGTGTTCAAACGCCGCCGCCGTCTTGGCGTAGCGCGGCCAAGGGGGAACCGATGATTGCCGAATTTTCCTGGGACCAGTTCGTTTTCTTGTGGGAAGCCGCGCGCTGGACGGTGCTGTTGTCGGTGCTGGCGTTCATCGTCGGCGGCGCGGCAGGTTTTGTGGTCGCGCTGATGCGCACCTCGCACCTGCAGATCCTGCGCACCTTGTCGGCGGTGTACATCCAGATCATCCAGGGCACGCCGGTGCTGATCATCCTGTTCCTGTCGTTTTACGGACTGGCGATCTACGGCTTCAAGCTGCCGCCGATGGTGGCAGCAACGATCGCGATGACGATTTACACCAGCGCCTATCTCGGCGAAATCTGGCGCGGTTGCATCGAAGCCGTGCCGGTGCCGCAGTGGGAGGCTTCCACTGCGCTGGCGATGACGCGCTGGCAACAGCTGCGTTACGTGATCCTGCCGCAGGCGGTGCGTATTTCGCTGCCGCCGACGGTGGGTTTCCTGGTGCAGATCGTCAAGAACACATCGATCGCTTCCATTATCGGTCTGGTGGAGTTGACGCAGGCGGGCAAGCTCGTCAGCAACGCGACCTTCCAGCCCTTCCTCGTATTCCCGATTGTCGCGGCGATTTATTTCATCTTCTGCTATCCGCTGTCGCGCTTCAGTTTCGCCCTAGAAAGGAAATTACATGCCCATCGTTGAGATCGAGAACATTACCAAGAGCTTTGGCAGCAACCAGGTCTTGAATGGGATATCGTTGTCCGTAGAGCGCGGGCAGGTCATTGCCGTCATCGGACGCAGCGGTTCGGGAAAAAGTACGATGCTGCGTTGCATCAACGGTTTGGAGAGCATTGATGGTGGTAGCATCACCGTTGCCGGTCACAAGCTCACCGCAAAACATGAGCATCTGATCGAGTTGCGCAAGGATGTCGGGATGGTGTTCCAGCACTACAATCTGTTCCCGCATCTGACGGTGGAAGAGAACGTCATGCTGTCGCCGCGCATCGTCAAGAAAGTGGCAACCGAAAAAGCGCGCGAAACGGCGATCAAGGTGTTGCAGCAAGTCGGCCTCGATCACAAGCGCGATGCTTATCCGGAACAGTTGTCGGGCGGCCAGCAGCAGCGCGTGGCGATTGCCCGATCGCTGGCGATGGAACCGCAGGTCATGCTGTTCGACGAAGTGACCTCGGCGCTGGATCCGGAGCTGACGCAAGAAGTACTGAAAGTCATGGAAGAGCTCGCAAGGGGAGGGATGACTATGTTGCTCGTCACGCACGAAATGGAATTCGCCCGGCGCGTCGCCGATCTCACCGTGTTCATGCATCAGGGCAAGGTGTGGGAAGCGCGTCCGTCCAAGGAATTCTTCGCCGATCCGCAAACGCCGGAAGCACGCCAGTTCGTCGGCGCCGGCAACATCAAATGAAAACCCCGGTATTGGTCGCGGCTTCGGCCTATGGCGCAGATTTCGTGCGCCAGGTCGGCCATGCGCATCTGATCCCCATCGTTGCGGCGGCAGGGGCGGCGGGTTTGGAAATCCGCCGTGAATTGTTTGTCGAATTGCCCGATTTCGACGAGCTGCACGCTTTGCTGGTGAAGCACAAGTTGTTCTCGGTGTATTCGGCGCCGATCGAATTGTTCCGCAAGGACGGTTCGCTGGCGCGCGACGAACTGGATCAGGTGATGGACGAGGCGCAGCAACTGCAGTCGCGTTTCCTGAAGGTGTCGCTGGGACATTTTTCGCCGTCCAGCAACATGCTGGACTGGTCGCGCTTCGTGGCGCAGGCTCCGGTGCCGTTGTTGCTGGAGAACGACCAGACCGAACATGGCGGCAAGCTGGAATCGATCGCCAATTTCCTGGCGGTCTGTTCCGGCACCGGCGTGCCGGTCGGCATGACCTTCGACATGGGCAACTGGCGCTGGAGCGGCGTCGATGCCGAGGTGGCCGCGCGTACGCTGGCGGGGCACGTGCAATACGTGCACTGCAAGGGCGTGTGGAACGACAAGGGCAAGCTCAAGGCGATACCGCTGGACGAGGACGATGCCGTGTGGCGGCGCCTGTTCTCGCATTTTCCGCGCGGCGTGCAACGGGCGATCGAATTCCCCATCATCGGCAAGGACCTGGAAGCAATGACCCGCAATTACGTGGCGATGCTGGCCTCGGCATAGTCTTTTGCCCGCCGGGATCTTTTGCCCGACGCAATCAGAATCCATCAGAAAGAGAATACATGACGCAAGCACGACTGGACGTCGTCACGTACGGCGAAGCATTGGCATTGTTTGTCGCAGATGAAGTCGGCGATTTTGCCGACGTCGAAAAGTACACGCGCCGCCTGGCCGGCGCCGAAACCAACGTGGCCATCGGGCTGTCGCGCCTTGGCCTGAAAGTCGGCTGGGTCAGCCGCGTCGGCAACGATTCCTTCGGCCGCTTCATCCGCAAGCGCGTGGCGCAAGAGGGCGTGGACGTCAGTCACGTCGCCACCGACATGGAGTTCCGTACGGCGATTCAGCTCAAGGCGAAAGCCGTCGACGGCGCCGATCCGGCCATCGAGTATTACCGCAAGGGTTCGGCCGCAAGCCATCTGTCGCAGGCCGACTTCGACGCATCCTACTTTGGCGGCGCGCGCCATTTGCATGCCACGGGCATCGCTGCGGCACTCTCGGCCAGTACGATGGCATTTGCCCATCAGGCGCTGGATTTCATGCGTGCCGGAGGCAAGACGATTTCCTTCGATCCCAACTTGCGTCCCATGCTGTGGCCGTCGCAGGAAGTGATGGCGCAGAAGCTCAACGAACTGGCCTTCAAGGCGGATTGGGTGTTGCCGGGTCTGAGCGAGGGCAAGATTCTGACCGGCTACAGCGAGCCGCGCGACATCGCCGCGTTCTATCTGGACATGGGCGTCAAGCAGGTGGTGATCAAGCTGGGGGCGGAGGGCGCGTATTTTCGCAATGCCGCCGAAGAGGGCGTCGTGACCGGCGTCAGGGTAAAAGAGGTGGTCGATACCGTGGGTGCCGGCGATGGTTTTGCGGTTGGCGTGATCAGCGGTTTGCTGGAAGGGCTGACGATGCCTGAGGCAGTCATGCGCGGCAACCGCATCGGCGCCTTTGCGATCCAGGTCGTGGGCGACATGGAAGGTTTGCCGACCCGCGCGCAGCTGAACGCCGCTTCGGCCTGATCATCGTTCGTCACTGATCCTTACCGATTGTTATTGTTAAAGAGAATCCTTCAATGAAACAGCATGTCGTTGTCTACAAGGCCTTGCCGGAAGATTTGTTGAGCCGTCTGCAAGCGGAGTTCGACGTCACTTATTTCACCGGCATCGATGCCGCCAACCGGGCCCGGTTTCTGGAAGCGTTGAAGACGGCGCAGGGCATGATAGGCGCCAGTCTGCCGATCACCAGCGACATGCTGGATGCTGCGCCGCAATTGAAGATCGCCTCCACGATTTCGGTCGGCGTCGATAATTTCGACCTGGATTACTTCCGCAAACGCGGCCTGATGCTGGCGCATACTCCCGGGGTGCTCAATGAGGCGACGGCGGACGCGATCTTTGCACTGATACTTGCCAGCGCGCGCCGCATCGTGGAACTGGCCGAACTCGTCAAGGCCGGCAAGTGGACGGGCAGCATCGGCGAATCGCTGTTCGGCGTGAACGTGCACGGCAAGACGCTCGGCATGCTGGGCATGGGGCGCATCGGCAGTGCCGTCGCGCGCCGCGCGCATCACGGTTTCGGCATGAAGATCATCTATCACAACACCCGGCCCAACCCTGATGCGGAAAGGGAACTGGCGGCGAGCTATGTTTCGCGCGAAGAGTTGTTCCGGCAGGCCGATTTCGTTTGTCCGATGTTGCCGTTGACGCCGCAAACCGAGCGCACGATCGGGGCGCGGGAGTTCGCGCTGATGAAGCGGAGCGCGATTTTCATCAATGCCTCGCGCGGCAGGATCGTCGACGAAGCGGCGCTGATCGATGCCTTGAGGCAAAAGACGATCCATGGCGCAGGGCTCGACGTTTTCGAGAAGGAACCGCTGTCGGCGGACTCTCCTTTGCTGCAACTGCCCAACGTGGTGGCGCTGCCGCATATCGGCTCCGCCACGCATGAGACACGGCGCGCCATGGCCGAGCTGGCGGTGCAGAATCTGATCGACGGGTTGCGCGGCGCACAACCGAAACATCTGGCTGTTTAGCCTTCATTCAGCAAGCGCATCCGGCGGATTTCATCTCGCCGGATGCGCTTCGGAAAATCATTCAAAAAGCGTATCGGGGGGACTTTCGCTGCGGCGATTTAGTGTGTATGCTTCACACATTAAAAAGAACGATCGTGCTAAATTTGAGCGGTGTCCAGTTTTTGCCCCGCTTTTGCTTTTATAATCACCGTTCAGTTAACGTTTACGTCAATTCGTTTTTTCCAAGGACCAGGCGATGAAAGTATTAGTCCCCGTCAAGCGGGTAGTAGATTACAACGTCAAAGTACGCGTCAAATCCGACGGCAGCGGTGTGGACATCGCCAACGTCAAAATGTCGATGAACCCCTTCGACGAAATCGCGGTGGAGGAAGCCACGCGTCTGAAAGAAGGCGGCAAGGTCACCGAAGTGATCGCCGTGTCTTGCGGCGTCACGCAATGCCAGGAAACCCTGCGTACCGCGATGGCCATCGGCGCCGACCGCGGCATCCTGGTGGAAACCGCTGCCGACCTCGACCTGCAACCGCTGGCCGTGGCCAAGCTGTTGAAGGCGTTGGCGGACAAGGAACAGCCGCAACTGATCATCCTCGGCAAGCAAGCCATCGACGACGACTCCAACCAGACCGGCCAGATGCTGGCGGCGCTGCTGGGTTGGCCGCAAGCGACGTTCGCGTCCAAGGTCGTGCTGGAAGACGGCAAGGTGTCGGTCACCCGTGAAGTCGACGGCGGCCTGGAAACGCTGGCGCTGACATTGCCCGCCATCGTCACCACCGACCTGCGCCTGAACGAGCCGCGCTACGTCACGCTGCCGAACATCATGAAAGCCAAGAAGAAGACTCTGGACATCGTCAAGCCGGAAGACCTGGGCGTCGACGTCGCACCGCGCGTCAAGACGCTGAAAGTCGCCGAGCCGCCGAAGCGCAGCGCGGGCGTGAAGGTGCCTGACGTCGCAACCCTGGTTGCGAAACTCAAAAACGAAGCCAAAGTCATCTAAGGAAGAGACAATATGACCGCACTCGTCATTGCAGAACACGACAATGCCAGCCTGAAAGGCAGCACATTGAACACCGTCACCGCAGCCGCGCAAGCGGGCGGCGACGTCCACATCCTGGTCGCAGGCCACAACGCCAAGGCCGCCGCCGATGCCGCCGCGCAAATCGCCGGCGTGTCGAAGGTCTTGCTGGCCGACGCGCCGCAGTTCGCCGATGGGCTGGCCGAAAACGTTGCCGAGCAGGCGCTGGTCATCGCCAAGGACTACACCCATATCCTGGCACCGGCTACCGCCTACGGCAAGAACATCCTGCCGCGCGTGGCCGCCAGGCTGGACGTGGCGCAGATTTCCGAAATCACCAAGGTCGACAGCGCCGATACTTTCGAGCGTCCGATCTACGCCGGCAACGCCATCGCCACCGTGCAATCGACCGACGCCATCAAGGTCATCACCGTGCGTACCACCGGTTTCGACGCAGCCGCCGCCGGCGGCAGCGCAGCGGTCGAGTCGCTGACGGCAGTCGCCGACTCCGGCAAGTCCAGCTTCGTCTCGCGCGAAGTGGCCAAGTCGGATCGTCCGGAACTGACGGCCGCCAAGATCATCGTTTCCGGCGGTCGCGGCATGGGTTCGTCGGAAAGCTTCAAGATCCTCGAGCCGCTGGCCGACAAGCTCAACGCCGCCATGGGCGCATCGCGCGCGGCGGTCGACGCGGGCTATGTGCCGAACGACTGGCAGGTCGGTCAGACCGGCAAGATCGTCGCGCCGCAGCTGTACATCGCCGTCGGTATCTCCGGCGCGATCCAGCATCTGGCCGGCATGAAGGATTCCAAGGTGATCGTCGCGATCAACAAGGATGAAGAAGCCCCGATCTTCTCGGTGGCGGACTATGGCATCGTCGGCGACTTGTTCGAAGTCGTGCCTGAGTTGGTCAAGCAACTGGGTTGATTCAAAAAACGGCCCCGCCAGTTTGACGGGGCCGATTAACTTCAAGCATGACAGAAGCGTTGCAAAAGTTGCAAAGGTTGCAAAAGCGCTGAGCGCAACAAGAGATTGCGTATTTGCGTATACAACAAGGAATCAGGAGTCGGAGATGAGCTACGTCGCACCAGTGAAAGATATGCTGTTCGTCATGAACGAACTGGCAGGATTGTCGGAAGTCAACGCATTGCCCAATTGCGAAGACGCGACGCCGGAAACCGTCGAAGCGATTCTCGAAGAGAATGCAAAATTCTGCGGCGAGGTCGTGGCGCCGCTCAATCATTCCGCCGACAAGGATCCAAGTTCATGGAGCGACGGCAAGGTCACGACCAGCAAAGGCTTCAAGGAAGCCTTCAAACAGTTCGGTGAAGCCGGCTGGCAAGGGGTGCAGCATCCCGTCGAGTTCGGCGGCCAGGGCTTGCCCAAGCTGGTGGCGACGCCTTGCATCGAAATGCTCAACTCGGCCAACCTCTCGTTCGCGCTGTGTCCACTGCTCACCGACGGCACCATCGAAGCGCTGATGACGGCCGGCACCGACGAGCAAAAGAATACCTACCTGACCAACTTCATCTCCGGCAAGTGGACCGGCACGATGAACCTGACCGAGCCGCAGGCCGGTTCCGACCTGGCGCTGGTGCGCACGCGCGCGGTGCCGCAGGGCGACGGCACCTACAAGTTGTCCGGTACGAAGATTTTCATTACGTATGGCGAGCACGACATGGCCGAGAACATCGTCCATCTGGTGCTGGCGCGCACGCCGGATGCGCCGGAAGGCGTGAAGGGCATTTCGCTGTTCATCGTGCCGAAGTTCCTGGTCAAGCCGGACGGTTCGCTGGGCGAGCGCAACGACGTGCATTGCGTCTCCATCGAACACAAGCTGGGCATCAAGGCCAGCCCGACGGCGGTGCTGCAGTTCGGCGACCACGGCGGCGCCGTCGGCATGCTGGTCGGTGAAGAAAACCGCGGCCTGGAATACATGTTCATCATGATGAATGCCGCGCGTTTTGCCGTCGGCATTCAAGGCATCAGCGTTGCCGAGCGCGCCTATCAGAAGGCGGTGGCCTATGCGAAGGATCGCGTGCAATCGCGCGATCTGGCAGGTTCTGCCGGCGCCGTCACCATCATTCACCAGCCGGACGTGCGGCGCATGCTGATGTCGATGCGCTCGCAAGTGGAAGCGGCGCGTGCATTGGCCTACGTGGCCGCCGCTGCTTCAGATGCCGGTCATCATCATCCCGACGAGGCGACGCGCAAGGCGAATCAGGCTTGCTATGAATATCTGGTGCCTGTCGTCAAAGGCTGGTCGACGGAGTTGGCCATTGACGTGACCTCAACCGGCGTGCAGGTGCACGGCGGCATGGGCTTCATCGAAGAAACCGGCGCCGCGCAGTACTATCGCGATGCACGCATCCTGGCGATTTACGAAGGTACGACGGCGATTCAGGCCAACGATCTGGTCGGACGCAAAACGGCGCGTGACGGCGGCGCAGTCGCCAAGGGCCTCATTGCCCAGATTCACAAGACGGAATCCGCTTTGTCTGCCGCTGCAGCAGCCGGAGAATTCAGCGACGATCTGCAAGCAATCCGCAAGCGCCTGGTCGACGGCGCACGCGCGTTGGACGACGTGGTCAATTACGTTGTCGCCAACATCAAGACCGATATCAAAGGCGTGTTCTCGGGCAGCGTGCCTTACCTGAAGCTGGCCGGCGTGGTGCTGGGCGGATGGCAGATGGCGCGGGCTGCGCTGGCGGCCGTGGACAAGCTCAAGGCGGGCGAGGGCGATGCGCAGTTTTACAAGGCCAAGATTGCGACGGCGCGTTTCTATGCGGATCACTTGCTGACTCAGGCTTCATCCTTGCGCGCTTCGATTGTAGAGGGCAGCGCCGGCGTCATGGCGCTGACTGAAGCGCAGTTCTGATTCAGCCGGACTTGCCGGAGCGATCCGGCAAGTCCGCGACAGGTAGTGCGTCAAACATCCCGGCGCCGCGAAGCCTCAGCCGTAAGCGCCTCCGGTAAACAGCAGGTCGAAGCTGCGCGCCAGCAAGGCGATCACCGACATGGCGCCGACACCGAGCGTCAGCACCAGAATCAGCGCCAGCACCCAGTGCGACTCCGACTTCTTGCCGGATGCCGGGTTATGTCTGGCGTCCCATTTTTCGTCCGGCGTCAGGCCGATGACGAGCGCTTCCAGGAAGCCGCACAAAACCGACAGCACAAAGAGCATTCCCATGAACAATGGCTGGGAATTGCTGAAAATCAAGATGGCCAGCGCCGACACCGGGAGTGTAGCCGCATGCAGCCAGCCGACGATGTCCTTGCGCCCATGCATATAAAACCGATGCAGGCCGATGCCGCCGGTGACGGCTGCGATGAAGGTGGTGAAGGTCTTGTTCTTGTGCGGAATTGTCATTAAGTTAATTTCTTGAGGGCAAAGACGCGGTTGACTGTCGTGCAGGGCACAACAGTGTTGTAAAAAAACTGCGGCTAGTATAGCCGCGGAAACTTGCCCCGCGAACGAGGTTCCGCGAGGTAAAGTGAATAAAACCGGCATCTAATCGGCTGGTAAGCGAAATGGGCCGTTCCGGCCCGCTTGGATGGACACGGCGCTTGCCTGGCATTGAACTTGCCGTTTGGCTGACATTTCGGCTATAATCGTCGTCTTTTCCGTGTTCGAACACTTTTTGGAACCATTATGGTCGTTATTCGTTTAGCTCGTGGAGGCGCCAAGAAGCGCCCGTTCTTCAATATCGTTGCAACTGATTCGCGCAATCGCCGCGATGGTCGTTTCATCGAGCGTCTGGGTTTCTACAACCCGGTTGCATCCGGCAAGGAAGAGTCCTTCCGTATCGCTCAGGACCGTCTGGCTCACTGGCAAGGTACCGGCGCACAATTGTCGCCGACAGTTGCTCGCTTGGTCAGCGAAGCAGGCAAGAAGGCCGCTGCTTAATCGCAGTCGCTTTTTAGTTTCGCAGCGATTAGTAAGACAGGTTTGTCACGCACAATCCAATCAGGCGTTACCGTTCCTTCGGATCTGGTGACGGTCGGTTATGTCTCTGGTGCTTATGGTATTCAGGGCTGGGTGCGAGTCAAACCTTATTCGGCGGATGCGGATGCACTGCTGAGCGCAAAAACCTGGTGGCTGGACAAGCCGGAATTGCGCGATGTCGAGATGATGCAGTCCAAGTACCACAGCGGTGATGTGGTGGCGAAGCTGATGGGAGTGGCGGGTCGTGAAGGTGCTGAAGCGCTCAAGGGCGCCGTGGTGCAGATTTCGCGTAGCCATTTTCCTGCGTTGTCCGACGATGAATTTTACTGGGTCGATCTGATCGGCCTGGCGGTTGAGAACCTGCAGGGCGAGTCCCTGGGCGTAGTGAGCGATCTGATGGACAACGGGGCGCACCCGATTCTCCGAGTTGCTCCTGCACAAAGCCCGGCCGAGGCTGCCGATGGCAAGGCTGCAACAGAAATCCTGATTCCTTACGTCGACCAATTCGTCAAGTCCGTGACTTTGGCTGAGAAAAAAATGGTCGTCGACTGGGGACTGGACTATTAAGCCGGCAATCCAGTTTGTGATGCCGGCAGCATTGGAGAAAGTGCCGAATGCAATTTGATGTCGTCACGCTTTTCCCCGAAATGTTTTCCGCTTTGACGCAGTCCGGTGTAACGCGCCGTGCGTACGAGCAAAAGAAATGGGCGTTGTCGTTATGGAATCCGCGTGATTTCACAACGGACAATCACCGCACAGTCGATGACCGGCCTTATGGCGGTGGTCCTGGGATGGTGATGCTGGCCAAGCCTTTGCAGCAGACGCTGGCGGCGGTAAAGCAGCGGCAGGTCGAATTGGGTTTGCCCGCACCGCGCGTCGTGTACCTGTCGCCGCAAGGCAAGCCGCTGACGCATCAACGCGTCATGCAATTTTCGCAAGATTCAGGTGTGGTGCTGTTGTGCGGTCGTTATGAAGCGATCGATCAGCGTTTGCTCGACAGCCATGTCGACGAAGAAATCAGCTTGGGCGATTTCGTCTTGTCGGGCGGCGAGTTGCCTGCGATGGCGCTGATGGATGCGGTGATCCGGCAGTTGCCCGGCGTACTGAATGACGGTTCTTCGGCGGTCGAAGACAGCTTTGTGAACGGTTTGCTGGATTGCCCGCATTACACCCGTCCGGAAGAATATGAAGGCGTAGCAGTGCCGCCGGTATTGATGGGCGGGCACCACGCGGAGATAGAGAAGTGGCGGCGCGAGCGGGCGCTTGAAGCGACCGCCAAAAAACGTCCCGATCTGATCGTCAAGGCGCGTCAGGATGGTTTGCTGACGAAGTCGGACGAAAAGTTTTTGAGCAGTTTGTAGCAGTGCAGTTGTAGCAAAAGTGCAGGCAAGGCCGGAAGTTCGCTGAAGGCAGCCTGTTGATAAATCCCCATCCTCTACCGGGCATATATTGGTTTCAAGCAGCGGCTTCAGGCCGATGCTGCAAGCGCCGGCAAGATGGTTATTGGAGTAAAAAATGGATCTGATCCAGCAATTAGAGCAAGAAGAGATCTCGCGTCTCGCAAAGAACATCCCTGACTTCGCGCCAGGCGATACCGTCATCGTCAGCGTCAACGTGGTCGAAGGTACGCGCAAGCGCGCCCAGGCTTACGAAGGCGTCGTGATTTCGCGTCGCAACCGTGGTCTGAACTCCAACTTCATCGTCCGCAAGATTTCTTCCGGCGAAGGCGTTGAGCGTACATTCCAGTTGTACTCGCCACTGATCGCTTCGATCGAAGTCAAGCGTCGCGGCGACGTTCGTCGCGCGAAGCTGTACTATCTGCGTGAACGTTCCGGCAAGTCGGCGCGTATCAAAGAGAAGTTGCCTAACCGCCGCGGCACTGCCAAGGCTGAAGCGTAATCTTCGCGTAGTCTTTGATATATGCATGAGCAAAAGGGCGTCTTCGGACGCCCTTTTGCATTCCATTTCTAGGATACGGTCTTGGCCAGTTTTGATCCCCTCATTCTACCGATAGAGTCCATCGCGGGCGAGGCGTCCCTGGATGCCGAGCGCATGCGGGAAGATTGGCTGCGTCAACGCTTTGCCAATCCGCAACCCTGGACGCCCGAGATCAACGAAGAGCAACGCATGCGCGTGATGGCCGGCGCGCCGCGGCCGGCGGCGGTGTTGATGCCCATCGTGATGCGGGAAGAGGGGCCGACGCTGCTGTTCACGCAGCGCACCGCCGATCTGAAGGATCACGCCGGCCAGATCAGCTTTCCGGGCGGCCGCACCGAACTGAGCGATGCCTCGCCGGTCGATACCGCATTGCGCGAAACCGAGGAAGAGATCGGCCTGGCGCGCAGCCACGTGGAAGTCATCGGTAGCCTGCCGGAGTATTTCACCGGCACCGGCTATCGCGTCACGCCCGTGGCGGGACTGATCAAGCCGCCGTTTGAAGTCGTTCCCGATCCGCGCGAGGTCGCCGAGATTTTCGAGGTCCCGCTGGCTTTCCTGATGAACGGCATGAATCATCAGCGGCGTACGGTAGAGATTTCCCAGGAACTCGGCCGACGCACGTTCTACACGATGCCTTATCAGCGCTTTTTCATCTGGGGCGCAACGGCGGGAATGCTGCGTAATCTGTTCCATTTTCTGCGCAGCTGAGGCGGGCGTTTTTCAGTGCGTTCATGTCTGTCTCATAGGGAAAATATCGTTTGTGGACAACATAAAGCATCAGCTACTCTTGCCGCCGTTGTATCATTTGCGTGTTGCTGCGTAACGTCGCGCGCAGGGTGCGCGCCTCGGTTCTCAGGCAGGGAAGCTCACAAATAAGACTCACCAAAAGGCGGCTTGATGACATTTCTTTCCATACTCTTTGCGCTCCTCATCGAACAATTGAAGCCGTTGCGGGCGGATAATCCCATCTATGCATGGATCAAATCCTTCGCGGCCCGCATCGAGAACTGGTTCAATGCCGGTCATGCGCATCACGGACGTCTGGGATGGTTTGTCATGGTGGCGGCGCTGACGGTGCCGGCCGGCGTGATCTACTGGATCTGCCTGCGCATCAGCCCACTGGCCGCGCTGGCGTGGAACGTCCTGATTGTCTACATGACATTGGGTTTTCGTCATTACAGCCACTATTTCACCTCGATCCAGCTGGCGCTCAATACCGGCGACGAAGTCGCGGCGCGCGCCTTGCTGGCGGAGTGGATCAAGCAGGACACGTCCGACATGGACGTCACCGAGATTTCCCGCATCGCCGCCGAAAAAGCCCTGGTTACCACGCACCGCCATGTTTTCGGCGTATTCTTTTGGTTCCTGATGCCGGTCGGCCCGGCCTGCGCCGTGATGTATCGCGTGGCCGAATACCTGGCGCGCGCCTGGAACGAGCCGGATCACATGAAGCAGGAAGTGTTCGGCCGCTTCGCCGAGCGCGCGTTTTACTGGATCGACTGGATTCCGGCCCGTTTCACCGCCTCGGCATTCGCGGTCGTCGGCAATTTCGAAGACGCCATCTACGCTTGGCGCAATTTTGCGGATCGCTGGAAGGATGAAGCGGTCGGCATCATCCTGTCGGCCGGCGGCGGTGCGATGGGAGTGCGTTTCGGCACGCCGGCAGAGTCGGCCTCGGGCGTCTTGCCGATCGATGCGGCGACCGTGGATTCCACGCTGGAAGCCGCCGACGGCTTCCCGGGCGACCAGCCTTCGCCGCGTACCTTGCAGAGTACGGTAGGCCTGGTGTGGCGCGCTCTGTTGCTATGGATGTTCCTGCTCCTGTTGTTGTCCGTGGCGGTCTGGCTCGGCTGACGCAATATCAAAAAATGCCTGAAAGACAAGTTTTCTTCAGGCATTTCATATTTCAGATATAGGTGCATTCCAAGTCTTCTATAAGATATAATACTTGGGTTACGAAGGCTTCCTCCCCATCCGGCAAGAAGCTATTTATGTGGCAAGCGCTAGAAAACGAATTGCACGCATGGCTGATCCCATCAATACCTCCAACGCGCCGGCACAAGAATTCATCATCCTGGGTCTGACCCAGGATGGTAAACAGTTCCGTCCCAGTGACTGGGCAGAACGGCTATGCGGCGTCATGTCCTGTTTCCGCCCGGAAGGCACTGGCGGACGCAACGCTCACCTTCAATACTCCCCTTACGTTTTGCCCACCATGATCAATGGCGTGCGCTCGGTCGTCGTCAACGAGGCGCTCCGCGGTCTCGATCCGCTGGCTTACCATTTCGTTCTCAATTTCGCCAAAGACAACGGCTTGCAGGTCATCGACGCCTGCCTGCTGCCCGAGAAAAACGGCGGCAAGTCCTAGGACGCATTATCTCAATTGCAGTTGCGATCGTGCAGGCAATTGAGATAATGCGTTCAAGTGGTCTCATATCGCTCAAGCCAGCCTGTGGTCGTGCGCCAGAGCCGTACGGGATGTCGCGGTTCTGTCGAACCCTATTTCTTGCGGAGAAAAGAATCATGAAACATCGAATGGAGCGTGACACCTTCGGTCTGATCGAGGTCCCCGACGATCGGCTGTGGGGCGCGCAGACGCAACGCTCGCTGCATCATTTCCATATTTCCACCGAACGCATGCCGGCCGAACTGGTCGTCGCGCTGGCGGCAGTCAAGCGCTCCTGCGCCGTGGTCAATCAAGGCCTCGGCAAGCTGGATGCCAAGAAGAGCGCCGCCATTGTCGCCGCCGCCGACGAAGTGATCGCCGGCAAGCATCCTCAGGAGTTTCCGCTGTCGATCTGGCAGACCGGCTCCGGTACCCAGAGCAACATGAACATGAACGAAGTGCTGGCCAACCGGGCTTCGGAATTGCTGGGCGGCGTACGCGGCGAAGAACGCCTGGTGCACCCGAATGACGACGTCAATCAAAGCCAGTCCTCCAACGACATCTTCCCGACCGCCATGCACGTGGCGTCCTGCATGGCCGTTGCGACGCACCTGATTCCGATGCTGCACAAGCTGCGCGCCACGCTGGAAAAAAAATCCGACGAATTCAAGGACATCGTCAAGATCGGCCGCACGCATTTGCAAGACGCCACGCCGCTGACTCTGGGGCAAGAGTTTTCCGGCTACGTCGCGCAACTGACGCATGCCGAGATGGCGATCATTTCCACGCTCAACGCGGTCAGCGAACTGGCCGCCGGCGGCACCGCCGTGGGCACCGGCCTCAACGCGCATCCGGAGTTCGGCGCACGCGTTGCCGCGGAACTGGAAACGCATTACGGCTTCCCGTTCAAGACCGCGCCGAACAAGTTTGCCGCGCTGGCCAGCCATGATGCGCTGGTGTCCGCGCACGGTGCGTTGAAAACGCTCGCCGCAGCGTTGATGAAGATCGCCAACGACGTGCGCTGGCTGGCTTCCGGTCCACGCTCCGGCCTCGGCGAAATCACGATTCCGGAAAACGAACCGGGCAGTTCCATCATGCCGGGCAAGGTCAATCCGACCCAGTGCGAAGCGCTCACCATGCTCTGCGCACAGGTGTTCGGCAACGATGTTGCCATCAATATCGGCGGCGCTTCCGGCAATTTCGAACTGAACGTGTTCAAGCCGCTGATCGTGCATAACTTCCTGCAAAGCGTGCGCTTGCTGGCCGACGGCATGGACAGCTTCGACGAGCATTGCGCCCGGGGTATCGAAGCCAACCGCGATCGCATCGCCGATCTGATGGAGCGTTCGCTGATGCTGGTGACGGCATTGGCGCCGCACATCGGTTACGACAAGGCCGCCAAGATCGCCAAGCAGGCGCATCACGACGGCACCACGCTGAAACAGGCGGCGCTGGCGCTCGGGTATGTCACCGAAGAGCAGTTCGCACAGTGGATCAAGCCTGAAGAAATGACCGGTCCGAAGTAAAAAAGCGAAGAAAACCGGCTTGCCTCGGTGAGCTTGTCACCAAAGCTTTCCGATGATCCGACAACGCCGCTTTCAGAGAAGCGGCGTTGTCGTTTGCGCTCCCGGCAAAGCCGCATGTATGCGGCTTTGTAGCGCCATGTACAGTATTCTTAAATAGGGTTACGAATTGAAACAAAGTCGTTGAAACGTTGCCGTTTTGAGTATATTGAATGCAGAGGGATGGCGCGCGTCGTCTCCGGAAGATCTCTGTGAAATATTCGAGGCGAATATGAAGAAAGCAGCTTTGTTGGGATTGTTTGCGCTGGGTTGCATGGTGGCAAGCGGCGCCAGTTCTGCGCACACCCGTTTCGGCGTATACATCGGCGGACCGCTCTGGATCCCACCGCCGGTCTATTATCCGCCGCCGGTGTATTACCCGCCGCCAGTCTATGTCGAGCGCACCGCGCCACCGGTTTATGTCGAGCAAAGCTCCGCACCGGATAACTACTGGTACTACTGCCAGGAATCCAAGGGCTATTACCCCTACGTTCAAAGCTGCCCCAGCAATTGGATGAAGGTGGTGCCGAACGGCCCCGGCGGCAATCAGCCTCCGCCGCAATAAGGATTCCAACGAACGCGCGCAGCGACGCCGTGCCATTGCAGTCGGCACGAGCGCTGCATCCGCCGGCTTTATTTTCGAGGACAACATCGTGAAACCAATTTACAAGACAACAGGCGCTGTTTCGGCTGTCGCCGTACTGCTGGCGCTTGGCGGATGCGTCAGCGTACCGACCGGCCCATCCGTGATGGCCATGCCGGGCAAGGGCAAATCGTATGAGCAGTTCCGGGCCGAGCAGGCGCAATGCCAGCAATATGCGCAGGAATCCATCGGCGGTGCTGCCCAAGCGACGCAGAACAATACGGTCAATAGCGCAGCGGCGGGTACGGCGATCGGCGCCGTGGCGGGGGCCCTGATCGGCGCGGCATCCGGCAATGCCGGAGCGGGCGCTGCCATCGGCGCGGGCGGCGGTTTGCTGGTGGGGAGCGCGGCCGGCAGCAACGCGGCTGCAGGCGGCAATTATTCGATGCAGCAACGCTATGACATGACCTACAGCCAGTGCATGTACAGCAAGGGCAACCAGGTCCAGACGCAGGCGCAGACGACGGTTTATACCTATCATCCGCGCCGCTATTATTACTACTCGGCGCCTCCGCCGCCTCCGGGATACTACGGCCCGCCGCCAGGCTACTACGGCCCTCCACCGGGTGCGTATTGATCGCGACTGGCAGACCGGACAAACCGCGTTGTGTGCATCACGCATACAATGCGGTTTTTTTATTTTTGGGAAAGAGCGCAGGGTACGTTCAACCCGGTTGCGATGCAGCACAGGCGCAGGCCGTGGTGATATACTCGCCCGATGCAATACCGAATCCCGCAAATTCCCTTTACGCAAATCCAGCATTGGTGGCGCACTTAATCAAGTGCGGCCCGCTTTTGCACAGCTTTGCAGTACAGCTTTTGTCAATGAGATGCCGCCAGTCCTGGCGGCATTATTTTTTGCTGTTCCATTGACTGGCGACATTTCGAAATTTCCGGAGTGACCATGTCTTTGAATGTTTCGCCAGCATCCGAATCTTCCACCCTTTCTACGCCTTCCAAGAAACCTGTCGTACTGACCGGCGATCGTCCCACCGGTCCTTTGCATCTGGGCCACTACATCGGCTCGCTCAAATCGCGCGTGCAGTTGCAGCATGAAGCCAGTCAGTTCCTGCTGCTGGCCGATACGCAGGCGATGACCGACAACGTCGGTCGCCATCAAAAGGTTACCGACAACGTGCTGGAAGTCGCGCTCGACTATCTGGCGGTCGGCATCGATCCGGAAAAATCCACCATCTTCATTCAGTCGCAGGTCTACGAGCTGTACGAGCTGTCGATGCACCTGCTCAACTTGGTGACGGTGTCGCGCCTGGAGCGCAATCCGACCATCAAGGAAGAAATTCGCCTGCGCGGTTTCGAGCGCGATATTCCGGCCGGCTTCCTGACTTACCCGGTCAGCCAGGCTGCCGACATCACCGCCTTCAAGGCCACGCTGGTGCCGGTCGGCAACGACCAGTTGCCGATGATCGAGCAGACCAACGAACTGGTGCGCCGCTTCAACAACGTCGTCGACAAGGAAGTCCTGGTCGAGTGCAAGGAAGTCCTGTCCGAAACGGGACGTCTGCCCGGCATTGACGGCAAGGCCAAGATGAGCAAGTCGCTCGGCAATGCGATTGCGCTCGGCGCCACGCCCGATGAAATCAAGCAGGCCGTACAGCGCATGTACACCGATCCGAATCACTTGCGCGTGGACGATCCGGGGCAGGTAGAGGGCAACGTCGTGTTTGATTTCCTCGACGCTTTCGAACCGGACCGTGTCGCGCTGGAAGAATTGAAGCAGCACTATCGCCGCGGCGGTCTCGGCGACAGCGTGCTCAAGCGTCGTCTGGAAGCGCACCTGCAAGCCTTGCTCGAACCGATCCGCACGCGCCGTCAGGAATGGGAAAAGGATCGCGGCGAAGTACAGGCGATCCTGCGTCGCGGCACCGAGCGGGCGCGTGCCGTGGCAGCACAAACGGTGTCCGAAGTGCGCGGCGCGCTGGGTCTGAACTACTTCTAATTTACCTGCCAAGGCGCGCCGTTCTGGCGCGCCTTATACACTCAAACACACTCTTCAGCTCTGCGCCGGCTTGCTGCGGGCTTTGCCGCCGGCTTGCCTGAGCGGCAACGACAACAGCACCTCCAGCCCGCCGTCACGGTAATTGCGCAGGTTCAGCAGCGCGCCGTGGTTTTCGGCGATATTGCGTGCAATCGTCAGTCCCAGTCCGGTGCCGCCGGTATCGCGCGAACGCGATGTTTCCAGCCGGTAGAAGGGATCGAACACCGCTTCGAGTTGATCTTCGGGAATGCCCGGACCGTAGTCGCGGATGCAAATCAGCACGCGGTTGGGCAGCAGGTCGTCGAGCGCGATCGAGACATCCGCGCGCTGACCGTACTTGAAGGCGTTGTCGAGCAGGTTGGTCAGGCAGCGGCGCAAGGCGTTCGGCTGGGCAACGATGGAAGCGCGCGTGCTGCCCGTCAGTTTGACTTGCTGACCGGCGTCGGCCGCATCGGCGCACACGCTGTCGAGCAGGGAGTCGATATCCAGGCGTTGCATCGGTTCGGAGGAATCCATGCTGCGCGCCAGGTCGAGTCCTTCGCGCACCATGCCTTGCATCACGGCGAGGTCATCGATCAGTTTCTGCTGCAATTCTTCGTCGCCGACCTTTTCCAGCCGCAGGCGCAGGCGCGTCAGCGGCGTCTGCAAGTCGTGCGTGATGGCGGCCAGCATGTGCGTGCGGTGCTGGATCTGGCGGCGGATGCGCGCTTGCATGGCATTGAACGCCTTGGCCGCCAGGCGGATTTCGGTGGGGCCTTTTTCCGCTAGCGGCGGATGATCGATGTCGCGTCCCAGCTCGACGGCAGCACCGGCCAGTTGCTTGATCGGACGCGCCGTCATGCGCGCCACCACATACGCCAGCATGGCGATCAGCACCAGGAACAGCAAAATGTAAGGCGTGCCGCTGAATGAACCCATATCGCCGCCGTGGCCGCGCCATGACGGCGGTTCGCCGGGAATGTGCAGGCGCAGGCGCAGCAAGGCCTTGTCCTGCAGGCTGACGTAAATGACGCGGCAGGTTTCCATGCGCGGTCTGCCCTGCGGCTCCGGCCGGTTCTTGCGCGGTGCGCGCGGCGCGCAGTCGCTCTCGCGCTGGACCACGATCTGGCGGTCGGCACCGAGACGCGATTTCAGGATGTCGGCCATCGGGCTCGAACTGGGGCGGACCGTATCGCCGATGCCGTCGACGATCGCCGCTTCAAAACCAAAACTGTCGGCGGCCTGCATGACGTTGCGGCGCGCTTCGGGACTGATCTCGTCCAGCGCCTGCACAAATTGCTCCACGCGTTCGGCCACGTGCTGGTAGCGGATTTCCTTGAGCGTGTTGCGGCGTTCGTTGGAAGCCAGCCAGGTCGTGGTGACGGTCGCCACCAAGATACCCGCCAACAGGATTACGAAGACCCGGTTGGCCATCGAGCTAAAAAACGAACTGAATATATTTTTCATTCAGGGGTTTCCATGGTCACGGTCGTCGCCAGCACATAGCCTTCGTTGCGGATGGTCTTGATGATGGTGGGCGTGCGCGCGTCGTCGCCAAGCTTCTGGCGCAGGCGGCTGATCTGGATGTCGACCGAACGGTCGAAGGGATCGGCTTCGCGTCCCTGGGTCAGTTCCAGCAACTGGTCGCGATTGAGGATCCGGTTCGGATGATCGAGGAAGACCTTGAGCATGCGGAATTCCGCACCCGACAGCGCCACCACGACGCCGTCGTTGCTCAGCAGGTGGCGCGCCGTCAGATCCAGCGTCCAGCCCGAAAAGTGCATGGCCTTGGCTTCCGATCGGCTCATGTTGGGCGGCAGCGCCTGGGTGCGGCGCAAGACGCTGCGGATGCGGGCAAACAGCTCGCGCGGTTCGAACGGCTTGGCAAGGTAATCGTCGGCGCCCATTTCCAGGCCGAGGATGCGGTCCAGCGGCTCGCCGCGCGCCGTCAGCATGATCACCGGCACGTTCGAATGCGAGCGCAGGTTGCGGCACAGCGTCAGGCCGTCTTCTCCCGGCAGCGTCAGATCCAGCACGATCAGGTCGACGCGCGACTCTTCCAGCACTTTGCGCATGTCCGCACCGTTGGTCGCCGTGAAGGTGCGAAAACCGTTGGCGTCGAGATACTCCGCCAGCAAGGTGCGGATCTCGCGGTCGTCATCGACCACCAAAATGTGAGAATTTGTGTCCATGGCGGCCATTATGACAATTCCTGTAAAGAGGGCGACGCTGAATTGTATATTGGGATAACAGGGCGGCCGCCAGACATAGAGCGAAACAAAGCGGCCTTTCCCATATACAAAACGATACAAATCGGGCGACAAGGGAAAAATCGCGGTTACACCCCGGCGGTTAAATGTGAAGCGTGCAGAGAGCACTATCACGAAAGGAAACACACCATGTGGAATCTGAAAAAACACTTGATGATCGGCGTTGCCGCCGCGGGTATCGGTATGACAGCCATGTCCTCGTTCGCCCAGACGCCGCCGGCCGATGGCAACGGCGCAGCCCCGGCCGGACGCCATGCCCCGACCGCCGACCAGATCGCCAAATTCGAACAGCATCGCGCCAAGCGCCAGGCGCAATTGCACGACAAGCTGAAGATCACCGCCGCGCAGGAAGGCGCCTGGAAGACCTTCACGGAAAAGACCGCGCCGATGCGTCCGGCCGCGTGGGGTCGCCCGAGCAGGGACGAATGGAACAAGCTGACCACGCCGGAACGCCTAGACCGTCATCTGGACATGATGAAAAAAATGGAAGCGCGCATGACGGACCGCATCGCGGCGACGAAGGAATTTTATGCCGTGTTGTCGCCGGAACAGCAAAAAACCTTCGACCAGGAATTCCGCAAGATGGAAGAGCACCGCTTCAAACACGGCCATTTTGGCCATGATGGCGGCGCAGATCAAGCTGCAAAGAAATAATATTCTTTTGTAATCAAGGCCTTGTGCATATTTTTATGCGCAAGGCCTTTTGATTTTCCAGATATCTCCAGGATGTTTTTTGTCATGCAATGATGAACAATTCCACTATTTCATCATCGTGTCGTCATGCTTCTGGACCATAATATCGAGTTGGCTTTTTCAGCTTCTTCTCCGGACTGAATTGTTGCACCTGATTCCCGTGACCGATGACGAGTGCATTCTGTGAACACCAGCGACGGGGCAGTTGCCGGCGACGCTGATGTTCATGGAATGTCTTGATTAACACCTATCCGTTTCCTGTCTTCCAAGATGACTACCACACCGACTCCCGATAACAAGCAAGCGCCATCCTCTTCTCCTGCCGTCGGCAAACCGGGCTTGCTCAGGCGTTGGTGGTTCTGGGTTCTGCTGGTGGTGCTGGCGGGAGGCGGGTATTCCTACTGGAGCCATAAACGCGCAGCGACGGCCGAGCAGGCTCAGGGCGGACCTGGTGGTGCCGGTGGTCAGGGCGGCAAGGGACGACGCGGCGCCGGCGGTCCGGGCGGCTTCGGCACCATGGGGCTGTCGCCGGTGGGCGTGGCATTGGCCAAGACGGCGGATGTCAATATCTACCTGACCGGCCTGGGCGGCGTCACGCCGACGGCGACGGCGACGGTGCGCAGCCGCGTCGACGGTCAGTTGATGAAGCTGCATTTCAAGGAAGGCCAACTGGTCAAGCAGGGCGATTTGCTGGCGGAGCTCGATGCGCGTCCTTACGAGGTCGCCGTGACCCAGGCCGAAGGCCAGCTGGCGCGCGACCAGGCCTTGCTTAACGCCGCCCAGCTCGATTTGAAGCGTTACCGCACCTTGCTGGCGCAAGATTCCATCGCCAGCCAGCAGGTCGACACCCAGGCTGCACTCGTCAAGCAATACGAAGGCACGGTCAAGTCCGACCAGGGCAACCTCGCCAGCGCGCGCCTGCAACTGACTTATTCGCGCGTGACCGCGCCGGTCAGCGGCCGTACCGGCCTGCGCCAGGTCGATGTCGGCAACATCGTCCATTCCAGCGACACCAGCGGCATCGTCATCATCACGCAAGTGCAGCCGATCACGGCGATCTTCAGCATCCCCGAAGACAATATCCCGGCCGTCATGAAGCAACTGCAAGCCGGCAAAAAGCTGGCGACCGACGCCTGGGACCGCGAGCAGAAAAACAAGTTGGCCAGCGGCACCTTGCTGACCATCGACAACCAGGTCGATGCGACCACCGGCACGGTCAAGCTCAAGGCGCAGTTCCCGAATACCGACTTCGCGCTGTTTCCGAACCAGTTCGTCAATATCCGCATGCTGCTCGATACCCGCCAGGGCGCGACGGTGATTCCAAGCGCGGCCATTCAGCGCGGCTCCAAGGGCTTGTTCGTCTATGTCGTCAAGCAAGACAACAGCGTCACCGTGCGCAACGTCAAGACAGGTCCGACCGAAGGCGACGTGACCGCCATCGAAGACGGCGTGGCTTCCGGTGAAACCGTGGTGGTCGACGGCATCGACCGCCTGCGCGAAGGCGCCAAGGTCGAGCCGGTCATGCGCGGCGGCGCCGACGATCCGGCCAACAAGCTGACCGAAAAAGCCGGCCCGCGCCGTCACAAGCGTGATGGTGCGGCGGGTGCCGCAGCCGGTGCTCCAGCGGCGCAAGGTGAACAAGGCGGGCAGGGCGGTCAGAACATGACGCCGGAAGAACGCCAGAAACGCTGGGCCGAGATCAACAAGCGCATCGACGCCGGTGAATTCGGCGAAGAAATCAAGAAGCTGCCCGAAGACCAGCGCCGTCAGCGCATGATGGAAATGCGCCGCCAGCGCGCCAATGGCGGCGATTCCAATGCCGCCGGCGCGCCCGCGGCGGCCAATGCCAATGCAAACAAGTAAGGCTGAAGCATGAATCCTTCACGCCTGTTCATTCTCCGGCCGGTCGCCACGTCGCTGCTGATGCTGGCGATCCTGCTGGCCGGCATCGTGGCCTACAAGCAGTTGCCGCTGTCGGCGCTGCCGGAAGTCGATTACCCGACCATCCAGGTCGTTACGCTGTACCCCGGCGCCAGCCCCGACGTGATGACTTCGTCGGTGACCGCGCCGCTGGAACGCCAGTTCGGCCAGATGCCGGGCCTCAACCAGATGTCGTCGACCAGCTCGGGCGGCGCATCGGTCATCACGCTGCAATTCAACCTCGACCTCAGCCTCGACATCGCAGAACAGGAAGTGCAGGCCGCGATCAATGCCGGCGGCAACCTGTTGCCGTCCGACTTGCCCGCGCCGCCGATCTACAGCAAGGTCAATCCGGCCGATACGCCGATCCTGACGCTGGCGGTGACCTCCAAGACCTTGCCGCTGCCGAAGGTGCAGGATTTGATCGACACGCGTCTGGCGCAAAAGATTTCGCAGCTCTCCGGCGTCGGTCTGGTGAGCTTGTCCGGCGGCCAGCGTCCTGCCGTGCGCATGCAGTTGAATCCGCGCGCCATCGCCTCGCTGGGCATGAACCTGGACGACATCCGCACCGCCATCGGCAACGCCAACGTCAATCAGGCCAAGGGCAGCTTCGACGGTCCGACGCGCGCGTCGACCATTGATGCCAACGACCAGTTGAAGTCCGCCGACGAGTATCGCAACCTCATCATCGGTTACAAGAACGGCGCGCCGATCCGCGTGTCCGATGTGGCCGACGTGGTCGACGGCGCGGAGAACATCCGTCTCGGCGCCTGGGCCAACGATTCCGCCGCGGTGATCGTCAACATCCAGCGTCAGCCCGGCGCCAACGTGATCGCCGTGGTCGACAGCATCAAGAAGATCCTGCCGACGCTGCAAGCCAGCTTGCCGGGCGCCATCGACGTGCAGGTCCTGACCGACCGCACGACCACCATCCGCGCCTCGGTGGACGACGTCAAATTCGAACTGCTGCTGTCGATCGTGCTGGTGGTGATGGTGATCTTCATCTTCCTGCGCAACATTCCGGCAACCATCATTCCGAGCGTGGCCGTGCCGCTGTCGCTGGTGGGCACCTTCGGCATCATGTACATGGCCGGTTTCTCGATCAACAACCTGACGCTGATGGCGCTGACGATCGCCACCGGTTTCGTGGTCGACGATGCGATCGTCATGATCGAGAACATTTCGCGCTACATCGAAGAGGGCATGGAGCCCCTGCAGGCGGCGTTGAAGGGCGCGCAGCAGATCGGCTTCACCATCATCTCGCTGACGTTTTCGCTGATCGCCGTGCTGATTCCGCTGCTGTTCATGGGCGACGTGGTGGGGCGCTTGTTCCACGAATTCGCCGTCACGCTGGCCGTGGCGATCCTGATCTCGGCGGTGGTATCGCTGACGCTCACGCCGATGATGTGCGCGCGCCTGCTGCATCACGTGCCGGAAGAAAAACAGGGCTGGTTCTATCACAAGAGCGGGGCTTTCTTCGACCGCGTCATTGCGCGCTACGGCGTGATGCTGGAATGGGTGCTTAACCGCCAGCGCTCCACGCTGCTGGTGGCGCTGGGTACGCTGGCGCTGACCGTGCTGTTGTACATCTACGTGCCCAAGGGCTTCTTTCCGGTGCAGGATACCGGTGTGATCCAGGGGATTTCGGAAGCGACGCAATCGGTCTCCTTCGGCGCCATGGCCGAGCGTCAGCAGCAACTGGCGAAAGTCGTGCTGGAAGATCCGGCGGTCGACAGCCTGTCGTCCTTCATCGGCGTCGACGGCATCAACGCCACGCTCAACAGCGGGCGCATGCTGATCAACCTCAAGCCGCATGACCAGCGCGACCTCAGCGCCAGCGACATCATCCGTCGCCTGCAACCCAGGCTGGCCGAAAAAGTCCCCGGCATCACCCTGTACATGCAGCCGGTACAAGACCTGACCATCGAAGACAGCGTCAGCCGCACGCAATACCAGTTCACGCTGGAAGACGCCAATGCCGGCGAACTCAGCACCTGGGTACCGAAACTGGTGGAACACCTGCGCCAGTTGCCGGAACTGGCCGACGTCGCCAGCAACGTGCAGGACCAGGGCTTGCAGGCCTACGTCGAGATCGACCGCGACGCCGCTTCGCGCATGGGCATCACCACGGCGGCGATCGACAACGCCTTGTACAACGCCTTCGGCCAGCGCCTGATCTCGACCATCTACACGCAATCGAATCAGTACCGCGTGGTGATGGAGGTCAAGCCGGAATTCCAGAAGGGCCCGGATGCGCTCAACAGCATCTTCCTGGTCGCCTCCAACGGCAACCAGATTCCGCTGGCCAGTATCGCCAAGGTGACCGAGCGCACCGCGCCGCTGGTGGTCAATCACCTCGGCCAGTTCCCCGCCGCGACCGTATCGTTCAACCTGGCGCCGGGATCATCGCTGGGCGAAGCCGTCAAGGCCATCGTCGCCGCCGAGAAGGAAATCAATCTGCCCGACAGCATCGTCACCAACTTCCAGGGGGCGGCGCTGGCCTTCCAGGCTTCGCTGTCGAATACCCTGTGGCTGATCCTGGCGGCGATCGTCACCATGTACATCGTGCTCGGCGTGCTGTACGAAAGCTACATCCATCCGATCACGATCCTGTCGACCTTGCCGTCGGCGGGCGTGGGGGCGTTGTTGTCGCTGATGATCTCGCGCAACGACCTCGGCATCATCGGCATCATCGGCATCATCTTGCTGATCGGTATCGTCAAGAAGAACGCGATCATGATGATCGACTTCGCGCTCGAAGCGGAACGCAACGAGGGCAAGACCCCGCGCGAGGCGATCTACCAGGCTTGCCTGTTGCGCTTCCGTCCGATCCTGATGACGACCATGGCGGCCTTGCTGGGCGCCTTGCCGCTGATGCTGGGCAGCGGCGTCGGCTCGGAGCTGCGCCAGCCGCTGGGCATCACCATGGTGGGCGGCTTGCTGGTGTCGCAGGTGCTGACGCTGTTCACCACGCCGGTGATCTATCTGGGCTTCGACAGCCTGGCCAAGCGCATGCGCAAGCGTTTCGGCAAGGACCAGCCCGGCCATGCCGACGATCTCGACGACAGGGACGACAACGCGCCTTCCGCGCCGGCGCCATCCTTGCCGCCGCACGCCTGACGCCGAAACGACATAAGACAGCATGAATATTTCGCGTCCCTTTATCGAGCGGCCCATCGCCACCACCTTGCTGACCATCGGCATCGCGCTGGCGGGGATGGTGGCGTTCCGGCTGTTGCCGGTGTCGCCCTTGCCGCAGGTCGACTATCCGACCATTTCGGTCTCCGCCTCGATGCCCGGCGCCAGCCCGGAAACCATGGCGGCCACCGTCGCCACGCCGCTGGAGCGGGCGCTCGGCGCCATCGCCGGCGTCACCGAGATGACCTCGTCGAGCTCGCTGAACTCCACCCGCATCACGCTGCAGTTCGATCTCAACCGCGACATCGACGGCGCCGCGCGCGACGTCCAGGCCGCGCTGAACGCCGCGCGCAACCTGCTGCCGTCCGGGATGCCAAGCAACCCCAGCTACCGCAAGGTCAATCCTGCGGATGCGCCCATCCTGATCCTGGCGCTGACGTCCGACACCATGACGCAGGGGCAGATGTACGACGCCGCCGACAGTATCCTGGCGCAGAAGCTGTCGCAGGTGCGCGGCGTGGGGCAGGTCAGCGTCGGCGGCAGCTCGCAGCCGGCGGTGCGGATAGAGCTGAATCCGACCGCGCTCAACAAATACGGCATCGGCTCGGCCGACGTGCGCACGGCCGTCGCCGCCACCAACGCCAATCGCCCCAAGGGCATCGTCGAAGACGGCGAGCGCAACTGGCAGATCTACGCCAACGACCAGGCCAAGACGGCCGCCGAATATGCGCCACTGATCGTCTCGTACCGCAACGGCTCGCCGGTGCGCGTGCGCGACGTGGCCGAGGTGCGCGATTCGGTGGCGGACTTGCGCAACGCCGGTTCGGCCAACGGCAAGCCGTCGGTGCTGCTGATCCTCAATCGCCAGCCGGGCGCCAACATCATCGAAACCGTCGATTCCGTGATGGCCTTGCTGCCGCAATTGCGGGCATCGATTCCGCATGCCATCAACCTCGACGTGATGATGGATCGCACGCCGACCATCCGCGCCTCGCTCAAGGACACCGAGAAGACCCTGCTGATGTCGATCGCCCTGGTGATCATGGTGGTGTTCATCTTCCTGCGCAACGGTCGCGCCACGCTGATCCCCAGCGTGGCGGTGCCGGTGTCGCTGATCGGCACCTTCGGCGTGATGTACCTGCTGGGCTACAGCCTGGACAACCTGTCGCTGATGGCGCTGACGATCGCCACCGGTTTCGTGGTCGACGACGCCATCGTCGTGCTGGAAAACATCTCGCGCCATATCGAGCAGGGCATGAAACCGGTCAAGGCGGCGCTGATCGGCGCGCGCGAAGTCGGCTTCACGGTCTTGTCGATGAGCATCTCGCTGATTGCCGTATTCATCCCCATCCTGATGATGGGCGGCATCGTCGGTCGCTTGTTCCGCGAATTTGCGGTGACGCTGTCGGTGGCGATCCTGGTCTCGCTGCTGGTGTCGCTGACGACCACGCCGATGATGTGCGCCAAGCTGCTCAAACGCGAGAACGAACAAGAGCGCAAGCCGGGCCGGTTCTTCTCCGCCGTGGAACGGATGTTCGACGGCATGCTGCGCGGCTATGAACGTTCGCTGGCGTGGGCGCTGCGTTTCTCGCCGCTGATGATCGTCATCCTGTTCGCCACCATCGCGCTCAACGTCTACCTGTACGTGATCGTGCCCAAGGGCTTTTTCCCGCAGCAGGATACCGGCCGCCTCATAGGCGGCATACGCGGCGACCAGTCGATTTCCTTCCAGGCGATGCGCATCAAGCTCAATGAGTTCATCGAGATCGTGCGCCAGGATCCGGCGGTGGACAACGTGACTGCTTTCACCGGCGGCGGACGGCGCAACGGCGGCAGCATGTTCGTTTCGCTCAAGCCCTTGTCCGAGCGCAAGATATCGGCCGACAAGGTGATTGCCCGCCTGCGCGGCAAGCTGGCGCACGTGGCCGGCGCCAACGTTTTCCTGCAGGCGGCGCAGGACATCCGCGTCGGCGCGCGCCAGAGCGATTCGCAATACGAATTCACGCTGCAATCGGATGATCTGGAGGCGCTGCGCACTTGGGAGCCGAAGATACGCCTGGCGTTCTCCAACCTGCCGCAACTGGAAGACGTGACCACCGACCAGCAGGACAAGGGTTTGCAGACCACGCTGACGATAGACCGCGAGACAGCCATCCGCAGCGGCGTCACGCCGCAGTTGATCGACGCCAGCCTGAGCGACCTGTTCGGGCAGCGGCAGATTTCCACGATTTACAGCGGCATGAACCAGTACCACGTCGTGATGGAAGCTGCGCCGCAGTATTGGCAAAGCCCGGAAATCCTCAACAACACCTACGTCAGCCTGGCCAACAGCACCGCCAACCTGTCGCCGACGACTTCGGCGCTGGGCACGCCGCCGGCGTTGACGGCGGGCGGCAAGCTCAACGCCAACTCGTCGCTGGCCCTGACGCTGTCGACGGCGGCGTCGAAGCAGGTGCCGCTGACATCGTTTTCGCGTTTTGCGCCGACGACGACGGCGTTGAGCGTCAATCACGAAGGCCAGTTCATCGCTTCGACGATTTCCTTCAACCTGGCCGAAGGCGTGTCGTTGTCGCAAGCAACAGAGGTGATCAACGACACGCTGGCGCGCCTTGGCGTACCGACGGCGGTGCATGGCGCGTTTGCCGGCACCGCCAATGCCTTCCAGTCGTCCATGGGCAGCCAGCCTTTGCTGATCCTTACGGCCTTGCTGGCGGTGTATATCGTGCTCGGCATCCTGTATGAAAGCCTGGTGCATCCGATCACCATCCTCTCGACCCTGCCGTCGGCGGGCGTCGGCGCCTTGCTGGCCTTGCTGGCGACCGGGACGGACTTCAGCCTGATCGCGCTGATCGGCGTGATCCTGCTGATCGGCATCGTCAAGAAGAATGCCATCATGATGATCGACTTCGCCTTGCAGGCGGAGCGTACGCGGGGACTGTCGCCGCGCGAAGCGATCTTCGAGGCGTGCAGCCTGCGCTTCCGTCCTATCATGATGACCACCATGGCAGCCTTGCTGGGCGCGATACCGCTGGCGCTGGGTACCGGCGACGGCGCCGAGCTGCGCCAGCCGCTGGGTATTTCCATCGTCGGCGGCCTGATCGTCAGCCAGATGCTGACGCTGTACACCACGCCGGTGGTCTATTTGTACATGGAGCGTTTTCGCCTGTGGAGCAAGGGCCTGTTTGAACGCAAGACGGCTCGGCCAGCAAATGCGGAAACTGCGGCGAATTCGGGCGCGGGCTAAGCAGCGGCGCCTATGGAGAAATGAAAATGACACATGCAAAAATAAACCGCACCCTGACGATGTTTTCGCTGGCCCCCATGGTCCTGGCGCTTGCCGCATGCTCGGTCGGCCCCGACTATGTGCGGCCGAAGATGGATGACGCGCCGGCGGTCTTCAAGGAAGGCCAGGACTGGAAGCCGGCGCAACCGCGCGAACTGACCGCCGACGGCAGGTGGTGGGAAATGTTTGGCGATGCGCAGCTCGACGCGCTGGTCGCGCAGGTCGATATTTCAAACCAGAACCTGGCATTGGCCGAAGCCAATTTCCGCAATGCCATGGCGCTGGTGCAAACTTCGCGCGCGGCGTATTCGCCGACGCTGGATGCCACCGCTTCCGCCACGCGCAGCCGTTCAGGCAGCAACTCAAGCAATGCGTCGTCCACCAGTGCCGGCGTGCGCAATTCCTATTCCTTTGCGCTGAATGCGTCGTGGGAAGCCGACGTGTGGGGACGGGTGCGGCGCGACGTTGAAGCCAGTCAGGCCGGCGCCCAGGCCAGTGCGGCCGACCTGGCGGCGACGCGGCTCTCGGCCCAGGCCCAACTGGCGCAGAACTACCTGCAACTGCGCGTGCTGGATGCCCAGCAGAAGCTGCTGGAAGAAACCGTGGAGGCCTACCAGCGCTCCTACCAGCTCACGAAGAACCAGTACGCCGTCGGCGTGGTTGCCAAATCGGACGTGATCCAGGCCCAGAGCCAGTTGAATTCCGCCCAGGCATCGGCGCTGGACAATGGCGTCTCGCGCGCCCAGATCGAGCATGCGATTGCGCTGCTGGTGGGCAAGACGCCATCCACTTTTTCACTGGCCAAGGCGCCGCTGGAAGCGACAGCGCCGCCGATTCCCCAAGGCCTGCCTTCGATGTTGCTGGAGCGCCGTCCCGATGTCGCCGCCGCCGAACGTCGCGTAGCGGCGGCCAATGCAAAGATCGGCGTGGCCAAGGCGGCTTATTTCCCGAGTCTGACCCTGTCCGCATCAGGCGGCTATCAGAGTTCAAGTTTCGCCGACTGGTTTTCGCTGCCGGGACGCGTATGGTCGCTCGGCCCGCAACTGGCGCAATCGATTTTTGACGGCGGTGCCCGCCGCGCCGCCACCGATCAGGCGATCGCTTCGTATGACGGCACCGTGGCGGAATACAAGCAAGCCGTGCTGACCGCGTTCCAGGAAGTGGAAGACAACCTGGCTGCGCTGCGCATCCTGGAGCAGGAGGCCGCGGTTCAGAACGAAGCCTTGCTGGCTGCCCGTCAGGCGGTACTGCTGGTCACCAACCAATACAAGGCCGGCACGGTCAGTTACGTGAATGTGATTACTGCGCAGGCCACCGCCTTAACGGCTGAGCGCACGGCGCTGGATATCGTCAACCGTCGCATGGCGGCCAGCGTGCTGCTGGCCAAGGCGCTCGGTGGCGGCTGGAGCGATTCCAGCCTGAGCGACCTGCAACCGGTTGCGCGCAAGCAGGGCGGCTGAGTTCGGGTCAGGCAGGAATCAGCTCGGCAAATCGACCAGCTGCGCGCGTACCATGCCGCGCAGCGCGTTGCAGACGACGATTTCTTCCGCACGTGCCAGATCCGCGCGCGTGACAGTCGCTTCGCTTGCCGCCAGATCCGGATCGGCCAGCAGCACTTCGCGCATGATGCCGGGCAGTACACCTGCGGATAGAGGAGGCGTCAGCCAGCGGCCGTCCAGTTTCACAAAGACGCTGCTGCGGCCGCCTTCGGTCAGTGCATCCCGTTCATTGAAGAACAGCATGTCGAAGCCGCCGTGACGCTCGGCAGTTTTCCACGCCTCGTCATAGGCCGTACGGACGGATGTCTTGTGACGTAAGAACAGATCGTCGCTACTCGTGACGACCGGCGAAACAAATACCCTGAGCGGCGTCGCCAACGGCGACAACGCGCCTTGTTGCAGGCGTAGCGTACCGTCGCGCAGCAGGTCGAGCCGCAGGCGGTGCGGCGTGGCTGGCGGCAGTTGTGCGCAAGCCTGATTGAGCGCAGCGCGAATACCGGCGTCGTCAAACAGGAAGCCGAAATAATGCGCCGAACGTTGCAGGCGTTGCAGATGCCGGTCGAGATGGCGGCAGCCGTCTTCCTGCGTGGCCCAGATGGTCTCGAACAGGCTGAAATCGCTTTCCAGCCCGGTCAGGAAACTCGCCTTCAGTTTGCATTCGGCATATTCGTCGGCGGCGTTGCTGTCGTAGATGATGCCGGCACCGACGCCCATTTCGCCGCGGCGCACGCCGTCTTGGGACGCCTGCAAGGTCAGCGTGCGGATCGGCACCGACAGACAGAAGTCGCCGATGGAGGCGTCATCTTGAGCAGCGTCGAACCAGCCGATCGCGCCGGTATACAATCCGCGCGACGTGCTTTCCAGTTCGCGGATGATTTGCATGGTGCGCCGCTTGGGCGCGCCGGTGATCGAGCCGCAGGGATAGAGGGCGGCGAATAGTTCGGCAAGCGTGGCGTCGGGACGCAGTTGCGCCGTGATGGTCGAGGTCATTTGCAGCACCTGGCCAAAGCGTTCGACGGCGAACAGATGCGGCACCGCGACCGAACCGTTCACGGCGATTCTGCCGAGGTCGTTGCGCAGCAGGTCGACGATCATCAGGTTTTCGGCGCGATTTTTTTCATCGTGCGAGAGCGCGTTGGCGCGAAGCTGGTCTTCTGTTGCATCGCCGCTGGCGCGGGCGGTGCCTTTCATCGGTTGCGCATGCAGCGTGCCGCGTTCATGACGCACGAACAGTTCCGGCGAAAACGACAGAACGCAGCGCCCGTCCGGCAAGCGGATGAAGGCGCCGTAGGGTACCGGCTGGCGCGCGCGCAGCTTGTTGTACAAGGCGGCCGGCGCACCGTACATGTCGAAGTGCAGGCGATAGGTGTAGTTGACCTGATAGGTATCGCCGGCGGCAATGTAGTCGCGGATGCGCGCGATGTCGTCGGCGAACTGCGTTTCGTCCACGCTGGCGCGGACGTTGGCGACGCCGCTTGCCTGCGCGATGTCGGCATCGGCTTGCTCCTGCAGCCAGGCAGTGGTTTCAGCCGCAGTCAGGTGCCGGCATTGCTTGAATAGCAAGATTTCTGCCTGTGCCGGTTCAGCATCCCTGGCTGCCGGATGAGGATCAATGCCGTGCAGTCCGGCGCCCAGTTCGTAGTGCAGCAAGGAGACCGCGTGCAAGCCGCCTCGGATCGCCGTCTCCATCTCGGCCAGCAGCGCCGGGAGTTGGGCGGCACTGCTGCAGCTCAACGAGGCGTGATAGTCCGTGTACAGGCGCGAGCGCGGCGTCGCGGCGCGTACATCGTTGTCGTCGAGCAAGGCAAAGCAAGGGGACTGCATCATGGGACAAAAAGAGCAAAAAACGGTGCGAATTCACAAGGGATGGCAAGTATGGCGTATTGCGCCGGGCATTGCAGGCGGAGAGTGCGCTTCGCGCCGCCCGGTATGCGTGCCCGGCAGCATCATAGCTTAAACGGTATACTGGAAGGCATTTCCCCGTATCCGGACCGGTCTCCCGGATAGCCGCAATCACGACTCCTTCTCCACTCTCATTTTCGTCCGATGGCATTTCCGCGCACATTCACCATTCCCCTGATCGTTGCCTGCGCCTTGTTCATGGAGCAGATGGATTCCACCGTGATCTCCACGTCGCTGCCGGTGCTGGCGGTGGACATGGCGGTCGACCCGATTTCGCTGAAGCTGGCGCTGACCTCCTACCTGGTGAGCCTGGCGGTATTCATCCCGATCAGCGGCTGGATGGCGGACCGCTTCGGCGCGCTGACGATTTTCCGTTCGGCGATCTGCGTGTTCATGATGGGCTCGATCCTGTGCGGCATTTCGCAAAACCTGCCGGAGTTCGTCGCAGCGCGTTTCTTCCAGGGCATCGGCGGCGCGATGATGGTGCCGGTCGGCCGCTTGGTCATCTTGCGCAGCGTCGACAAGGCCAACCTGGTCAAGGCGCTCAGCTACCTGACGATTCCTGCGATGTTCGGTCCGGTGCTGGGGCCGCCGCTGGGAGGCTTCATCACGACCTACTTCCACTGGCGCTGGATTTTCTTCATCAATATCCCGATCAGCATCCTCGGTCTCTACCTGGCCACGCGCTTCATTGAAAACAAGAAGGAAGCGCAGGTCGCGCCGCTCGACTGGCCCGGTTTCATCCTGTCGGCGCTGGGATGTTCGCTGCTGATGATGGGATTGGCGACCGCCGGCCGTCATCTGGTGTCCGGCGACATCTCGCTGGCCTGCGTCGTGGTCGGCGCGCTGTCGCTGGTGGCCTACGTCTGGCATGCGCGCCGTACCGCGTATCCGCTGATCGATCTGAACCTGTTGAAGATCGCGACCTTGCAGGCCGGCGTCGGCGGCGGTTCGCTGTTCCGGCTGGGTATCGGTGCGATTCCTTTCCTGTTGCCGCTGATGCTGCAGCTCGGTTTCGGTTTCAGCGCTTTTCATTCCGGGCTGCTGACGTGCGCCTCGGCGGCCGGCGCCATGTTCATGAAGACGATCGCGGCGAAATTCCTCAAGCGTTACGGTTTCCGCCGCGTGATGATCATCAATGGCACCTGCGGCGTGATTTCGCTCGCGGCCATCGGCTTGTTCACCCAGACCACGCCGTACGCCGTCATGCTGATCGTGCTGCTGGTCGGCGGCTGTTTCCGTTCCTTGCAGTTCACCAGCCTCAATGCGATCTCTTATGCCGACGTCGATACGCACAAGCTGAGCCAGGCCACCAGCATCGCCAGCGTGGCGCAGCAGTTGTCGGTGGGCATGGGCGTGGTGCTGGGCGGTTTCGCCTTGCAGACCTCGAATTATTTGCAGGGGCATGCCACGCTGGTGGCGCAGGACTTCTGGCCCGCCTTCCTCACGGTCGCCGTGGCGGCTTCCTTTTCGATTCCCTTGCTGATGCGCCTGCCCGCGAATGCAGGGGCCGAACTGGCCGGGCGCGGTCCCGGATCCGTCTCTGCGGCAAAACCGACATCGGCCTGAAGCGGAAGAACAAGCGCGCCATGCAACTCAAATACAGCGTCTTCCCCCTCGGAGCGGTACTGATCTGGGCCGGCAACACCATCGTCAGCAAAATGTCGGCGGGCCTGATCGAACCGGCGGCGATTTCCTTTTACCGCTGGCTGCTGGCGGGGCTGATCCTGACGCCGCTCTTGTTGAAGCCGGTCTGGCGGCAACGCCGCGCGATCCGGCCGCACTTGCTGAAAGTCCTCGTGCTGGCCTTGCTCGGCATGGTGCTGTACCAGAGCCTCGCGTATTTCGCGGCGGCCACTTCGTCGGCGACCAGCATGGGCATGATCGCTTCGCTGATGCCCTTGCTGACCCTGCTGCTGAGCAGCCTGTTCCTGCGCGAGCCGCCGACCTGGGGCACGCTGGTGGGCGGCGTGCTGTCGCTGCTGGGGTTGATGATCCTGATCGGCAAAGGCCATCCGATGCAGTTGTTCGAGCACGGCGTGGTGTTCGGCGACATCCTCATGCTGTTGGCGACGCTGGCATATGCGCTGTATGGCGTGTTGCTGCGCAAGTGGGCGTTGCCGATTGCTTCCTGGCATCTCTTGTATCTGCAGATCTGGATCGCCGTGGTGTTGCTGTTCCCGCCGTTCCTGTTGGCGCCGCATTCGCCGGTGACGGCGGCCAATCTGCCGTTGCTGCTGTATGCAGGCATCGCCGCATCGATCATTTCGCAGATCCTGTGGATGAACGGCGTCGCGCATCTGGGCGCCAGCCACGCGACGGTGTTCATGAACCTGTTCCCCATTTTTACCGTCATAATTGCTGTGGCGGCCCTGGACGAGTCCGTGCATTCGTATCACGCAATCGGCGGCGGCATTACGCTGATCGGCGTGCTGCTGGCGCAACTGCTGAAACAAAGGATAGTCCGCCCGGCCGTCTGATCGACATCAAAAAAGGTACAACATGATCGAGACAAACATGATCGTCAACTGCACTGCCTACAAGAGCGGCAAGAAGCTGCGCGACATCACCATCGAAGAAATCAGCGACGTCCTTGAAGAGGACAATACCTTCGTCTGGGTCGGCCTGCTGGAGCCCAGCGTCGAGCTGATGCAGAAAATCAAGGAAGAATTCTGCTTGCACGAACTGGCGGTCGAAGACGCTTACGCGGCGCATCAGCGGCCCAAGATCGAAGAGTACGGCGACACGCTGTTCGTGGTGCTGCAAACGGCGCAGGTCGTCGACGCCGTGGTGCAGTTCGGCGAGACGCATATTTTCGTGGGCGCGCGCTTTGTCGTGTCGGTGCGGCACGGCTCGTCGAAGAGTTACGTCAAGGTGCGCGAGCATTGCGAAAGCCTGCCGGATCGTCTGGTGCGCGGCCCCAGCTACGTGCTGTATTCGATCATGGACTTCGTGGTCGATAACTACGGCCCCATCATGGACGATCTTGAGGCGCGTTTCGACAAATTCGAATCGGAACTGTTCGAACGCGATTCCGAGCGCGCCCACTTGCAGGATCTGTATCAGTTGAAGCGCCAGCTCATCAAGATCCGTTCGGCGGCGGTACCCTTGTTGGACGTCTGCACGCAGTTGCTGCGCTTCCATGAAAACATCATCACCAAGGAAGGCAAGATCTACTTCCGCGATATTTACGACCACGTAGTGCGCCTGATCGAAACCGGCGACCGCTTGCGTGAAATGGTGGCGGCCGCGATGCAGATCGATCTGGCCCAGGTGACCATTCGCCAGAACGAAGTCGTCAAACGCCTGGCGGGGTGGGGCGGCATCCTGGCGATTCCGACGATGGTCTTCAGTTTGTACGGGATGAATTTCAAGTTCATGCCCGAGCTGGAGTGGCACTGGGGCTATCCGGTGGTGCTGGCCGGGATTGCCGGTTCCTGCACCTGGCTGTATTTCCGTCTGCGCCGCGTTGGCTGGCTGTAGTTGCAATGTTGACGGCAAGGAGAAAAAAGGGCGGATGCAACCGCTAATGCCGTTCAGTTAAACCTATTTTCTTCAAGCAGTCATCCCAGCGAACGCCGGGACCCAGTGTCGTGAAGACGGTCGATACGCGCTGGGTCCTGACTTTCGTCAGGACGACAGTCATAGCGAGTCGGGGTATTTACGCTTAACTGAACGGCATGAGGATGCGACCGCTCTTTTTTACGTCTGTATGGATATGCCGTTGGCCTCAGTCGAAGCGGCGGTTGTACAGGATGTTCAGGCCGTTGATGGTGCCCGTGCGCGCCACCACCGACCAGCGGCGCGACAGCTGCCAGGTTGCCTTGGCGATGCTGGCGGCGCCGGTCAGGCTTTGTTCGTAACCGACCGAGAGCTTTTCCGAAATCGCCTTGCCGAGATTGACGACCTGTTCGTCCGAGAGTCCCGACTCGCTGGCGCCGATGGAGAACTGGTCGAGGCCGATGTCCTTGGCGATTTTCTTGCCGCCGAAATTGCCGACGAAGGCGAGCGCCTGGCTGCTGGCGCTGCGCTGGCCGAGGCCGGAGCTGTCGCTGCCGTGGCCGAACATCATCCATGACAGTTTTTCATCGTCCGGCACGTTCGGTTCCGACACCAGGCGCACGCGCGGCTGGTTGGCGTTGCCGGTGACTTCGACGCCGGCTTCGACGTCCTGATTGCGGCGCATCGCCAGGATATTCAGGTTGGGATTGCTGATCGGCCCCTGGAAGTTGATGATGCCGCGCTCGATGTTGAGCTTGGTGCCGAAGGCTTCGTAGGTGCCTTCGGCGACATTGATGGTGCCGGTGGCGCGCAAGGGCTGCAAGGGCTCGCTGCGCACCGTCATGTCGCCGCGCAGGCGCAGGTCGGCGCCGCTGCCGCTGAAGCGGAAGTTGTTGCCCAGGTCGACCTGGATATTCATCACCGGGGCAAAGCGTCCGGCGGGCTTTTCGGTGGCGGCGGTCAGTTTTTCCTGCGATGTCGCGGCGGCACCGGCTTTGGCCTTGCTACCTTTGCGCACGATCACGACGTCGTCGCCGAGCTTGGGCGCGCTGCTCTTGGGCAGATCGAACAAGGCCTTGTCGACCACGAATTTGCCGTCGATGCGCAACTGCTCATTGACATTGGCAAGCTTGGCCTGGCCCGATAGCATCAGCTGGCGATCGGGACTGGCGAACAGTTGCAGGCGATCGGCGACGATGGTGGCGTTGAGGTCGGGATCGGAGGCGCCGAGCTGCACCTTGCCGCTCGCGCGCAAGGTGCCTTCGCCGCCGTGGAATTCGATCTGGCGCAAGTCGATGACGTTATCGTCCATGACGATGCGGGCAATGCCATCCTTGAGCTGGATGCCCTGGTCGAACAAGGTCACGGCCAGGTTGTCGCCGTTGATGGCGCCCGACAGGCGCGGTTTGGCGAGCGTGCCGACGGCATTGAACTCCATGGCCAGCTTGCCGTTCAGGCTGTATTGAGGACCGAGCAGGGCGCCGATGGTTTTGACTTCGGGGACGTTGAGCCTGGCTTGCGCCTTGAGCGGAGAATCCGCAGTCAGCGCGAGGATGCCGTCCTGCCTGATGAGGCCGGCCTGGCCGGTGGCCTCCACCGTGCCGATGCGGCTGGCGGCCATGCGCCCGTCGAACTTCGCTTCCTGTCCGGCCAGGTCGATGCGCAATTGCAGCGCCGACAGGCCCATCGCTACTTGCGAGCTGCCGGTATTGACGGAGACGTCGCCGCTCTTGCGCGCGATTTGCAGGAAGCCGCCGGCGCTTTCCGCCAGACCGAAATTCCAGTCGGCATCGAGCACCAGATCGGTCTTGACCGGCGGCGGCGTGCCCGTCATCTCCTGCGCCAGTTCCAGCAGGCGGCCGACATCGACGGCTTTGGCACTGCCTTCCGAGCGGATGCGGCCTTGCCGATAGCTCAGGCTGCGCAGGTCGATGGCCGTCTTGTCGATGTTGAGCCGTGTTGCGCCGGCGATCACGGTGTCGGGCGCCAGCGTCAGGCTCAGCGGCGACGCCAGGGCGATGCGCGGCAAGCCCTGGTTGTCCAGTTTGTCGATGACGCCGTCCCAGCCGTAGCCGGTTTTGTCTTCGGTGACCTTGCCGTGCGCATTGAGCTGCAAGGCCAGCGTCTGCCCCCTGACGCGGCCGTCGGCCTGCAGCGCCAGCTGATGGCTGCCGTAGGTGCCGGACAGGTTCAGCTTCAGCTGTTTGAGCGTCGCATCCGGGCCGTTGTAAGCTTCGCCGTTCAGACTTAATTGCAGCTTGTTGTTGGCTGACGAGGCGCCGCCGGCAAGATCGGTCTGCAGATCGGCTTGCCCGTCGAGCTTGTTCAGGCGATGCTGGCCGAAGGACAGTTGTTCGCCGCTGTAGGTTGCGCGCAGGTTCGGTCGCTGCATGGTGCCGGTCGCCTGGCCATCCAGCTTCAGCAGTCCCGAGATGCCGAATCCCAATCGCGCCAGCTGAGGCGCGTTGAGGTGCACGTCGAGACGGTCGGACGGCGCACCGAAGGCACCCTTGAGTTGCAGCTGGTTGCCCGCCACGAGCAAGTCGACGGTGCTGGGCAGCAGACGCTTGCCGGCCAGTTGCACTTTGCCGTTGCCGCTCATGGGCAGGTTGTCGTAGCTGCTGTCGTGGATGTTGAAGGCAAGTTTCGCTTGCAGTGCCGGCGACAGCGAGCCGCTGGCGTCGAAATCCATGTTGATGCGCGCCGAGACAGACCGGCTGCCTGCGGCTTTGGCACCTTTGTTGTCGGCATTTGCCGGCACGGCGCCGGTATGCATCCACAGCGACGGATCGAAGTTGCCGAGCTTGCCCTTGAACGCATAGTCCATCGCGCCGACCGTGCCCAATGTGCCGGCCAGTTCAAGGCGGGCTTTGGTGGCAGTCAGCCGGACTTGATTGAGCGTCACCTTGTCGGCGCTGATGGTGGCGTCGGCCTGGACGTTGTAGACGGCGTCCTGCAGCGTGAGGACGATGTCTTGCGCATCAGGCTTCAATTGCACGGTGAGGGGGCCGCGCAGCGCGGTCGGCTTGAGCTCGCGATGGATGGCATGCAGGTCCAGGTCGGCAATCCGGAAGTCGAAACTGCCGGCCTTGTCCGCCGGACGGAACTGCCCTTTGCCGGTGATGCCGGCCTTGTTGAGCAGGGCGATATGCAGGTTCGACAACTGCTGGCTGTCGACACCCAGATCGACGCCGGCCTTGGCTGAAGTCAATGGCAAGCGTTGCTGATCGATGCTGCCCGGGATGGCGTTGACTATCGTCACATCGCCCGCCACGCGCAAATTGTCGGCGGTGGCGCCGGCTGCCGGCGCCAGGTCGGCTTGCAGGCGCAGGTCCGCTTTCGGTGCGCCGGGGCTGAAGGTTTGCGGATTGACGTGCTGCAGGTCGACCTTGGCCTTCTTCAGCGGGACGGCGGCGAAGGGCGTGGCGACGATGTCGGCGGAGCCGTTGAGCTTGTCGCCGGTGGCGCTCAGGGCAATGCCCAGTTCTTCGAGGGAACCGGACAATTGCGCCGCCAGCTGGAATTTTTCCTGCAGTTTTTCTTGTTGATACAGACCCGCCAGTTCGATGCCGCCGCTGGTGGCGAAAGGCGGTTTGCCGTTCAGATGCAGCAGGGCAGTGGCCTGGCCGAAGGCCGTGGTCAGTTTGTCCAGCACCAGCGTATGTTGCACGCCGTCGGAAGTGCCATGCAATTGCAGGCCGCCGAGTTCGGTGACGGAGGTGCCCGTTTGCAGCCGCAGTTGCCGCAGCGAGACATCGTTCAGGTCCAATGCCAGCGGCAAGCTCAGCGATGCCGGCAGGACGGTCGGGGTTGGCGGCGTCGGCTGCTTGTTGATGTCGACCGTGCCGACGTGCAGATAGGACACCGTCAACCGGCGTTGGCGCAAGGAAAGGCGCCAGCTGGATTCGATGCGATCGATATCCAGCTGCATGGTCGCATCGCGGTAGCGCAGATCGCGCAGGCGTATGCCTTCGGCCAGATTGCCGCCGACCAGATTTCCCGACAACTTGCCTTGCATCGCCCACACCGCAACGCGCCATGCATTGCGCGCACCGCTGTCGGTGCCGACCAGCCAGACCGCTGTCGCCGCCAGCGCGAGCAATGACACAACGACGCTTGCCAGCAGCCGGCGTCCGACGTAGCGAGGAGCAGGGGCCGGCGCTTGCGGGTTGTCGCAAGTGTCGCCGGTGTCGGGTGCGTTTGGTGGCGTCGGTGCGGTCATGCGTGCGTCGTATCGATTCGAGAGTGAAAATTAAAAGGCGATGCCAAGCGAAATGTGCGGACGGATTTGCCTCTTCTGCACGCCGTAAGCCAGGTCCAGGTTGAGCGAACCGACCGGGCTGCGCCAGCGCGCTCCGGCGCCCACGCCGTTGTAGAAGGTCTTGTTGTTCCAGTTGTCGGCGGCGGCGCCGACATCATAGAACACTGCCGCGCCCCATTTCTCTGTAAACCAACGCTGATATTCGGCGCTGCCCGTCACGAGATATTTGGTCGGATAAACGGTGCCGTTCTGTTCGTTGCCGATGCTGTCGTAGCTATAGCCGCGCACCGATTCATTGCCGCCGGCGCGAAACAGCAGCGACGCCGGCACTTCCGATGCCGAACCTTTGGTGAAGACGCCGCCCAGTTCGGTGCGGAAAATGATGAGGTCGCGCTTGGCGACCGGCAGATATTGTTTGAAGCGTCCGTAGATGCGGCCGAAGGTCTGGTCGGTGATCACGCCCTTGAGCGCAAAGCCGGTTTCCACCGTCAGCAGGTTGCCGTGGCGCGGAAAGATGGGATCGTCGACATTGCGGCGCGCCCATGAAAATCCCGGCACCAGCGCCTGATGCTTGCCTTGCGAAATGACGGTGTCGGCCGGCAAGGTGGCGCCGTTTTCCTGTTGGAGTTCATCGCGGTAATAGGTCAGCGTGTAGGCGGTATCGTACAGCTCGCCGGTGCGCGCGCGTTTGATGCCGGCGCGCAGGCTGCGCAGGTCGACGCCCTCGAGCCGTGTGCGTTCCATCGAAGTATTGACGCTATTGACGAAGTTCTTGCCATCCGGCGGCATGGCCAGGTTGAGCAGGCCGTACTGGCGCTTTTGCTCCAGCCGCAGCTGGCTGTCGAACACGTAGGCCTTGTTGAAGACGTTGTAGTGCGTATAGCGGCCCTCGACCTGCGCGCCGGTATCGGTGGCGTAGCCGACGCCGGTGCGGATGCGTTGCGTCGGGAATTCGGTGACCTGCACCTTGACCGGCGCCATGTCGGCATTCTCGGGATCGTTGTCGATGCCGACGATGGCGTTGCTGAAGTAGGGCGTATTCTGGATCTGGCGTTGCAGCGACAGCAGGCGGTTGACGTCGTACTCCTCGCCGACATTGAGCGGGTTGACGTTGCGGATGATGCTTTCCGGATAGCGCCTGGTGCCGGTAATCTGCAGCGGACCCAGCGTAAAGCGCGGGCCGCTGTCGTATTGCACCGTCAGGTCGGCCTGCTGGTCGTCGGGATCGACGCTGGCTTGCGACCGGGCGATGCGGGCGGCGGCATATTTGTGCTGCTGCAGTTTTTCCAGTCCCTGGTTCTTGGCGGTGTCCCAGTCTTCCTGGCGGAACGGCGCGCCCGCGGGCAGGGACCAGTTTTTCCGGATATCGGCAATGCGCGAGGGATCTTCCTGGGCGGCGGCGCCGCTTGCGGTGATCTCGACCGAGCCGATCTTCGTCTGCGGCCCGGCTTCTACATGCAGTTGCACATGCTGAGTGCTTTTTTCGTCCCGGGTTTGTTCGACCTTGATCGTCGTGGTGGGCGTGAAGTAGCCTTCGGTCGACGCCAGTTGCACCACCTGGTCGCTGACGGTGTCGAGCAGGAACTGCAATTGTTCGTCGCTCAGGTCCGCACGATCCTGGTAGCGCACCAGGTCGAGAAATTCCTTGAGCATCTTTTGCAGCGGAGCGGGCGCATCGATGTCGACTTTATATGCGGCATGGGCAGATCCGGCTGCGCACGACAAAACAGCAATCGCTAATCGACAATTCCATTTCATTGGGGTGTGCGTGAATTCGGGAAACTTGGTAATCAAAAGCACTCGGACGAAAGTGCAGTTAGGATGTTGTTTATTCTCTTGACTAGGCTCTGCCGGGGGGAAATAGTTCCCGGATCCGGTTCTCCGGCCGGTTCGCGGGCCCGGCAAGTCTGGACTTGCCGTTATTGTATCCGGCAAACCGGAAAATCAAGGCGAATGCAGGCGATTCGTCGCGATTTTCAGACTTTGCCCAAATGGAAATGTGAAGGAGCAACGTGGTGAGCGAGCAGACAGCGGCAACGGACAAGGCAACGCAGGAAAGTCTTATCTCGGTCCATCGCTGGACGGACAAACTGCTGACATTCAGGACGACGCGGCCGGCCGGCTATCGTTTCACGCCCGGGCAGTTCGCCCGCCTTGGATTGCAGGTCAACGGCGAAATGGTATGGCGTGCCTATTCGATCACTTCGGCGCAAGCCGAGGACCAATTGGAGTACTACGCCATCATCGTTCCCGACGGCTTGTTCACGTCGGCGCTGAACCGGTTGCAGCCCGGCGATCCGATATGGGTGGAAAAGCTCAGCTACGGATTCATGACGCCGGATCGCTTTGTCGACGGCGAGGATTTCTGGATGCTGGCGACCGGCACCGGCCTCGGGCCCTACGTTTCCATTCTGCAGCAGCGCGAGGTGTGGCAACAGTTCCGCAATCTGATTCTGGTGCATTGCGTGCGTCACGAGGACGAATTGACCTATCAGGAAAAATTCCAGGCCTTGCGCGCAGAGGCGGCGGCGCAAGACCTGCCGGCCCGGTTGCAACTGATACGGATGACGACGCGGGACGATGGCGCGACCGCATCGGATCGCCTGCATGGCCGTATTACGAGCGCGTTGCGCGACGGCGGTCTTGAGCGCTGCGCGGGTTTGCCGATTACGGCGGCATCGTCGCGCCTGATGGTCTGCGGCAACCCCGACATGATTACCGAGGTGCGGGAAATCCTGAAAGAGCGCGGCCTTGGTCCCTGTCGTCGCGCCGGCGGCGGTCAGTTCATTACCGAAGATTATTGGTGACAACAGCCGTCGACTTTGCCGGGAACGATGGGTGGCGATGCGGACGACAGGTCTCATCGCCATTTTTTTATGTTGTTTTTCACCCTTGCATCGAAACGGATCCTGCGCAAATGAATGATCGTTTTGACGAGATTCTTGTTGGTATGCCACTTCCGGGAGGCATGCAACGGGGCCGCCGGATGGAAACGATTTACGCATTTTTTCGCTATGAAGACATCATCCGAAAACCAAGGGAAAATCGCAGGGGTTTTGCTTTGGGATGTCATCTTTCGCGATTCTAAGTTCCCCAAAAAACGGCCGGTCGCAGAAAAAAATATTCATAAAAATAAGAATTTTCCTAGAGATTTTTAAGGCCCCATCTTCCTATACTCATCGTGTTATGAATTTATTTTCGGATGAATTTCGTAAATTATCGTCGTTTTGCAATCTTGATTTTTTTCTGAAATTTTTTTCGCGCGCTTTCATGAAAAGAGCGCGCGCATCGACATCAGGAAGGGAAAAATAGCGGGATCGAAAGCGCATAAACATTCGTTCCGAAGCATGGATTGTTGAGTGCGGCATCGTGCATGCACGAGAGGTGCATGGCAGGAGCGACTGACTACATGAATTGATTGATGATAGGAGAAGGTATGAGTCTGATTTTGAACAAGGTATTGCAGATCGCAATTGCCGACGACCATCCGGTCGTCTTGAGCGCATTGAAAAATGAGTTGAGCCGTCTGCCGGAATTTCGCATCGTATTGATGGCGCCGACCGGTGAAAAATTGCTGGAAGCCCTGCAGCGCACGCCATGCGAAGTCGTCATCACCGACTTCGCCATGCCGACCGACGACAAGGACGAATCGGATGGCTTTGTCCTGATCAAGCGCATTCGCAACGACTACCCGTCGACCAAGCTGATCGTTTATACCGCGATGAACAACAGCGCGGTCGTCAAGCGCCTGTATCGCCTGGGCGTGTTCTCGGTGATCAGCAAGAAAGAAAAAGCGGAAGAGCTGATCAACGCCTGCCTGGCGACGCAGACCAGCAAGCAGGTTTATTTTCCTGTTTCCTTGCGTGGCGAACTGGAGATGAGTTGGGCGCAGGGCGACGCTTTTACGCAGAACAAGGAGTTGACGATGAGCGAGCTGGAAGTCGTGCGCCTGTTCGTCGGCGGCAGTTCGTTGAGCGACATCTGCGAACGCCTGTCGCGCACGCCAAGCACGGTGAGCACGCACAAGAACAACGCCATGCGCAAGCTGGGACTGGCGACCGATGCCGATCTGATCAAGTACGCGTATGCAACCGGGATGATCTAAGGTTCTTATCTTCACTGCCCCGAGGCCTGTCCATGACAAACGTGGACAGGCTTTTTTATTCGGCTAAGCGGGGCGCAAGCGTCGGCAACTTTTCATTTTGGCAATAAAGGCCGCATAAGGTCGCACAAGGCCGCACGATTTGCCGGGATGCAGGACTGGGAAAACAAAAAAGGACCGAATCCGGTCCTTGATTATTTGCTGGCAGAGATTTTGTAAGCGCGGAACACTTTTGCGCCTTTGCAGTATTTGGGGTGGCTGACGGGACTCGAACCCGCGACAACAGGAATCACAATCCTGGACTCTACCAACTGAGCTACAGCCACCACTGCATGACCAAGACTTGTTTCTGCCTTAAGCCAGTGAAGCACGAGATTATACAAAACTGTGGGACTTATGGCAAATGAATTAGTCATTCAATTTCGATCAGGCTGTTTTCCCCGTAATCTCGACGATATCGGGCCGTATTTTCAGCAGGCTGGCAAAGATCGTGTCGAGCGTCGATGCACCAGCCGTCGTATAGGCCGTCAGTGCTGCCATCGGGGCGCCGATGTTGCCTAGCGAGCGTTCTTCCAGCAAACGCTGTAGCTGGCGCGTGACGGCTTCTCCGGTGTCGATGATGACGGGTGAGGCCAGTCCGGCATGATGGGCGGCGGATTCGATCAGCGCGCGGACAAAAGGATAGTGCGTGCAACCGAGCACCAGCGTGTCGGCGCCTTGCTCTACGAGCGGGGCGACATATTGATCAATCAGTCTGGCGGTGGCGGCGGACTGCAGTTCGCCTTTCTCGATCTGATCGACCAGTCCCACGCAGGCTTGCGACAGGAAGCGTACCTCGTTCGTTGCGGCGATCTGCTCGCGCAACCGGACGAAGCGTTTGCTCGCCAGGGTACTGCGCGTGGCGAGTACGCCGACGATTTTGCTCCTGCTTTGTGCCGCAGCCGGTTTGAGGCCGGGTTCGATGCCGACCACGATCAGTTGCGGCCAGTGCCGGCGGATGGCCTGGATGGCGGCGGCGGTGGCGGTATTGCAGGCGACCACCAGCGCCTTGATGCCGGCTTCCACCAGAAAACTCGCCACCGCCAGCGAGCGGTCGACGATCTGCCGTTCTTCCCTGTCGCCGTAGGGCGCATAGCCGGAGTCGGCGAAATACAGCAGTTTTTCTCGCGGCAAGGCCGCGCGGACATGACGCAGCACCGACAAACCGCCGATGCCGGAATCGAAAATGCCGACGGGCGCATCACGATTCGTGTAAGCGTCCATCGGCATCGGTGCTGCAGGTGAAGCTGCTGCGGTCATCGGCGGAGGATCTTCGCAGAAGGCTTCGATTGATGCATTCTCATGCGGTCGTGACCGGAATCTTGCTCAGTGCGGTATTGGTCGCGATCTTTTCCTTCCACTCGGCAGGACCGGTGTTGTGCACCGAGACGCCGTTGGCGTCGACCGCCACGGTGACTGGCATGTCCTTGACGTCGAACTCGTAGATCGCTTCCATGCCCAGGTCCGCAAAGCCCAGCACCTTGGCCGATTTGATCGCCTTGGACACCAGGTAAGCCGAACCGCCGACCGCCATCAGGTAAGCCGACTTGTGCTTCTTGATCGCCTCGATGGCGGCAGGACCGCGCTCCGACTTGCCGATCATGGAGATCAGGCCGGTTTGCTCCAGCATCATGTCGGTGAACTTGTCCATGCGCGTGGCGGTAGTCGGGCCGGCCGGGCCGACCACTTCGTCGCGCACCGGATCGACCGGGCCGACGTAATAGATCACGCGGTTGGTGAAGTCGACCGGCAGCTTCTCGCCCTTGGCCAGCATCTCCTGGATACGCTTGTGCGCGGCGTCGCGGCCGGTCAGCATCTTGCCGTTCAGCAGCAGGGTCTGGCCCGGCTTCCACGAAGCGACTTCTTCCTTGGTCAGCGTGTCGAGGTCGACGCGCTTCGACTTTTCGGTGTCCGGCACCCAGTGCACTTCCGGCCATTCGGACAGCGACGGCGGCTCCATGTAGGCCGGGCCGGAGCCATCCAGCACGAAGTGGCCGTGACGGGTTGCCGCACAGTTCGGGATCATCGCGACCGGCTTGGACGCGGCGTGCGTCGGATACATCGCGATCTTGACGTCGAGCACGGTGGTCAGGCCGCCCAGGCCTTGTGCGCCGATGCCGAGCGCGTTGACCTTGTCGCACAGTTCGATGCGCAATTCTTCGGTCTTGTTTTGCGGACCGCGCTGCTTCAGTTCGTACATGTCGATGTCGTCCATCAGCACTTCCTTGGCCATCAGCATGGCCTTCTCGGCAGTGCCGCCGATGCCGATGCCGAGCATGCCCGGCGGACACCAGCCGGCGCCCATGGTCGGCACGGTCTTGAGGACCCAGTCGACCAGGTTGTCGGAGGGATTGAGCATGACGAACTTGGTCTTGTTCTCCGAACCGCCGCCCTTGGCTGCGATACGCACGTCGACGGTATTGCCCGGCACCAGTTCCACGTGCACCACGGCCGGCGTGTTGTCCTTGGTGTTCTTGCGGTCGAATTGCGGGTCGGCCACGATCGACGCGCGCAGCACGTTGTCCGGATGGCTGTAACCCTGGCGCACGCCTTCATTGACGGCGTCGGTGATGGAGCCGCTGCCGAAACCTTCGAAGCGCACGCCCATGCCGACCCGCAGGAACACGTTCACGATGCCGGTGTCCTGGCAGATCGGGCGCTTGCCTTCGGCGCACATGCGCGAGTTGGTCAGGATCTGGGCGATGGAATCCTTGGCTGCCGGGTTTTGCTCCAGCTCATAGGCGCGCGCCAGATGCTGGATGTAGTCCACCGGATGGTAGTAGCTGATGTATTGCAGCGCGGCGGCCACGGATTCGATGAGATCGTCTTGCTTGATGATGGTCATGGCTGGTTCTCTCGGGTTGAATGAAAAATCTCTTTAGTGTGCTTCCGGCGGCTCAGCGGAAACTGCGGGATGGCTCATGAGCCGGTCGCAATAGGCGATCGCCATGGCGGACAACAGGAAGGTGATATGGATGCCGGTCTGCGCCAGCAACGTCTTGACGTCGTACAGATTGGCGTTGATGAAGGTCTTGAGCAGATGGATCGACGAGATGCCGATGATCGCCGTGGCCAGCTTGACCTTCAGCACCGAGGCATTCACGTGCGACAGCCACTCGGGCTGGTCGGGATGGCTTTCGAGGTTCATGCGCGAGACGAAGGTCTCGTAGCCGCCCACGATCACCATGATCAGCAGATTCGAGATCATCACCACGTCGATCAGCGCCAGCACCACCAGCATGATGGTTTGCTCGTTGAGCTTTTCGGGACGCAGCGCGCCTTCGATGGCGACCGCGTCGAGGATGTGCTCCAACGAGGCTGCATTGCCCATGGCCGCACCGATCAGGTCGCTCAGCTCGACCCAGAAGTGATAGACGTAGACGCACTGCGCCAGGATCAGGCCGAGGTACAAAGGCAGCTGCAACCACCGGCTCATGAAAATCAGATTGGGCAGGATGCCGATCTTTTTACCGGAAGGGGTGGAGCGAGTGTCTTTCATTGGCGCGGATCTCAAAATGAAACAGTGATGTGAGCAGGCTGTCGGCCTCGCCTCACGGTGGCTCGCGTGCATTCAGGCGGGCGAATTCAGGCCGCTATTTTACACTCCCTTGCCGCTTTCTTGGCTGTGTGCGCTCTGCCGGAGATCGCCACAGATGCGATAATGCACTCTGGCAATACCGCCGCACAAACTTCGCTGCATCCTTGCGGTCAGACCCTTTGATGTAGCGCAAGCGCTTGCGCAGCGGCCTTCCCCGCCTCCGATCAATTCCGAATGTGTAAGGACTGAGTAAGTGAAAACGCCTATGTTTTGCAAAAAGCAAAACCGATAGTTTCGCGGGACGCAAAACCATCGGCTTTTGGATAAAGCAAAAATCATCAATCGCAGGAGACTAATCGTGGCAGACATCGAAACATTCAAGCAAGAAAACCGTGTATTCGCTCCACCGGCAGAGTTCGTCAAGAACGCCGCCGTGTCCGGCATGGACGGCTATAACGCCTTGTGCGCCGAAGCCGAGCGCGACTACGAAGGCTTCTGGGCCCGCCTCGCACGTGAAAACCTGCAATGGAAAAAGCCCTTCACCAAGACCCTGAACGAAGCCGATGCGCCGTTCTACAAATGGTTTGAAGACGGCAAGATCAACGTCTCGTACAACTGCCTCGACGTCAACCTGGAAAACGGCAACGCCGACAAGACCGCCGTCATCTTCGAATCCGACGACGCCAAGGTCACCCGCGTCACCTATCGCGAACTGCACAAGAAAGTCTGCCACTTCGCCAACGGCCTGAAATCGCTCGGCGTCAAGAAAGGCGACCGCGTCGTCATCTACATGCCGATGTCGGTCGAAGGCGTCGCCGCCATGCAAGCCTGCGCACGCATCGGCGCCACGCACTCGGTGGTGTTCGGCGGCTTCTCCGCCAAATCGCTGCAGGAACGCGTGATCGATGCCGGCGCAGTCGCCGTCATCACCGCCGACTACCAGGTGCGCGGCGGCAAGCAATTGCCGCTGAAATCCATCGTCGACGAAGCGCTCGCCATGGGCGGCTGCGACACGATCAGGAACGTGGTTGTCTACAAGCGCGCCGGCGCCGACATCAACTGGGTCGAAGGCCGCGACCTGTGGCTGCACGACGTCGTCGCCAACCAGCCCGACGCCTGCGAACCTGAATGGGTCGACGCAGAACATCCGCTGTTCATCCTCTACACCTCCGGCTCCACCGGCAAACCGAAGGGCGTCCAACACGCTTCCGGCGGCTACCTGCTGTGGGCCGTGCTGACGATGAAGTGGACCTTCGACATCAAGCCGGACGACGTCTACTGGTGCACCGCCGACATCGGCTGGATCACAGGCCACACCTACATCGCCTACGGCCCGCTGGCAGTCGGCGCGACCCAGATCGTGTTCGAAGGCGTGCCGACCTATCCGAACGCCGGCCGTTTCTGGGACATGGTGCAGCGTCACAAGGCAACGATTTTCTACACCGCCCCGACCGCGATCCGCTCGCTGATCAAGGCCGCCGAAGCCGACGAAAAAATCCATCCCAAGCAATACGACCTGTCGTCGCTGCGCCTGCTGGGTTCGGTCGGCGAACCGATCAATCCGGAAGCCTGGATGTGGTACTACAAAAACATCGGCCAGGAAAAATGCCCCATCGTCGACACCTTCTGGCAAACCGAAACCGGCGGTCACATGATCTCGCCGCTGCCGGGCGCAACGCCGCAAGTGCCGGGCTCCTGCACGCTGCCGCTGCCGGGCATCACCGCCGCCATCGTCGATGAAACCGGCAACGACCTGCCCAACGGCACCGGCGGCATCCTGGTCGTCAAGCGTCCATGGCCGTCGATGATCCGCACCATCTGGAACGACCCCGAGCGCTTCAAGAAGAGCTACTTCCCCGAAGAGTTCGGCGGCAAGGTCTACCTCGCCGGCGACGGCGCGATCCGCAACAAGGACACCGGCTACTTCACCATCACCGGCCGCATCGACGACGTGCTCAACGTCTCCGGTCACCGCATGGGCACGATGGAGATCGAATCCGCGCTGGTCGCCAACCCCATCGTGGCCGAAGCCGCCGTGGTCGGCAAACCGGACGAAACCACCGGCGAATCGATCTGCGCCTTCGTGGTCCTGAAGCGCCCTCGCCCGACCGGCGACGAAGCCAAGGCCATCGCGAAGGAACTGCGCGACTGGGTCGCCAAGGAAATCGGCCCGATCGCCAAGCCCAAGGAAATCCGTTTCGGCGACAACCTGCCCAAGACCCGCTCCGGCAAGATCATGCGCCGCCTGCTGCGCGTGCTGGCCAAGGGCGAAGACATCACGCAGGACATCTCGACCCTGGAAAACCCGGCCATCCTGGACCAGCTCAAGGAAGCACAATAGGCCGAAATCAAGCGGAAAGGCGCCCTGTTCCCGGCCGCAAGCCCCATCTGCACCGGGAATGCCAATCTGACAAGAAATAATGGCGATGCCGCAACGCATCGCCATTATTTTATGGGGGACAGTGCAAAACCATCTCATTTCCTGAAAAATGTTGCTATAATCAGCGGCTTCGCTAAAAACGAAGCCAAATTCCGGAGAGATGGATGAGTGGTTGAAGTCGCACGCCTGGAAAGCGTGTATAGGTTAATAGCCTATCGGGGGTTCGAATCCCCCTCTCTCCGCCAGAATACAGACAAGGCCTCCAGACATGGAGGCTTTTTCATTTGTGCTATTCAAACAGAGTTGCGCTATTCAAATCGCTATCTCAGCGGTTTCACGCGCTCAGCTTTCCGTCGATAAATCCGCTCGGTTGTCTTTTTGTCAGCATGCGCCAAGAGTTGCTGGGCATGCTCCAAGGTTACTGCATCGCTTGCGCATTTGGCGCGCAAGTCATGCTCTGTGAAGCGTTCCTTGACGTCGGTTTCTGACAAAACGCGGGCGACGAATCCACGCCACATCGAATCCCATCCACCGGCCCGGCCTTGTTTCTTCATTGAAATAGCATTCGCCCTTGCGATTGCAGAACAGATAGTGCGATAGGTCAACAGGGCGGCTCGCCTTTGCCATGTCTACCGCGGCGCGCAGCTCATCTGTCCATTCGTAGATCAGCGATTTTCCGGTAGAGTCGGCGGTTTTGCCGGGCGTGATATGTATTCCGTCCTCTTTCAATTGCGTCATCTGGAGGCGCAGCATATCTCCGCGGCGCATGCTGGTTAGCAGCTTGAGACGGATATAGGCTTGCACGGCCAATATGCTGCCAGCCTTGCGTTTGGAATCCAGCGACAGAAATTCAACGACTTCCCAATCCTCAATATACCGATCGCGTGACTTCTCACCTTTCAGCCGAACCTCACCTTTGAATGGGGGCCGGTCAAGATACCCCCATTCGACCGCCTTGGTATAGGCGTGCGACAAAACCTCAACCTCGCGCCGCGCGGCAATTTTTGATTCGCGGGCATCGATGTACTTGTAGACCTGCTGAGGCGTCAGACCGGATATCGGGTTATGGCCGCAGATCGCAACCAGGCGCTTAATTGCAACGGCATTGTGCGCGCGCGTACTAGCCTTCTTGCCGGGCACGACTTCTATCGAATATCGCTGTAGCAGGTCGGCAATCGTCCGGACGTCAGTATTCGACTCAAGCCTTTTCGCCCACTCCATATATGACCTGCTCCCCGAGATTAGTACGGCAATAATGTAGAGTTTGCCCTTAGGGTGACCTGCCCTCGGAAGTTGGACAGTTTAGAACTAGAGAGGAGCCGCTTCTTTGGGTTTCACTGACCACTTTTGGACGAACTCACTTGGGGTCAGATGGCCAAGCGAGCCGTGGGGACGATGATAGT